>Ga0247768_1000007_pt1 | contig 247230 bp, 183 predicted proteins | sample UWRJL016104C6_FD_179944 | JGI IMG/M metagenome (GOLD analysis project Ga0247768, IMG submission 179944) | Plant litter microbial communities from Arlington Agricultural Research Station in Wisconsin, United States - UWRJ-L016-104C-6 | ecosystem: Environmental > Terrestrial > Plant litter >... | reverse complement strand
TTTTTTTTTGAAATTTTAGTAAAGTATTAATATACTCTACACCTATATAGCATAACTAGTACTATACAGATCGCAACTTTTTTTCGCACATGCAATAAAAGTAACTTTTGTTATTTTTGCATATATAGGTAACCACCCATAGACCTTTCATGTTTCATAGCATCTCCATCTTACCGCACGGTATTTTTAATTAGCGAGATTAGTTAGTAATACTACTATAAAAACTTCAACACAGAGAACCGTGTATTATTTATTCTGAACCCTTAGAACGTGGTGTGTATTTGTTAATATAGTAATAGAAACTACTCCTTGCTGTATAATGGTATTCACTCGTTTAACAAGTCTTTAGTTGTTAAACTACAAACCTTTCATAGCTCTTTATTAATTAAACTAAAGAATCCGTCTAATTTATGTATTATTTAAACGGTTAACTATTAATAAACTGACAAAACACAACAATTAAATTATCAATACCACGATAATCGATATTAAAACAAATGGTTATACCAATTTATTCTTAACTATCTTTCATACGTAGCTTATTCAACCTATAAACCTAAGAAATACTCAAGATTGATTAGAATATAAAAGTGATTATGATAGAAAGTGTGTTAATGTGAATATAATATCCCGTATTAAAATAGGAGAATCAACATCTTTATTACTTACTATAATAAAGAGTAAACTAACACATATAGTTTACAAATACCTACTCACATTTATTAACACTCATATAAAAAAAAGGGGTATACCTCTCTCAAATTATTGATTAATAACCAAACCTTAAAACCTTCTTAATTACCCACACAATCATAAACTCACTGGCTTTTTAACCACCGCAATAAATCGCTAAACTCCCATACAATGACTTACCATCAAAAGAAATAAAATCATTGGTATATTCATTGATATGTTTATATCCCAAAATCTTTATGAGTATAATGTAGATACTCTTTTATTATTATTATTCTATATTAACTAGGTATTTTCAAACACCTACTTGTCAATAAAATAAAACTCCCTAACATTACACAAAAATACGTAAAATTAGAAAGTATAGTATATACTTTTTGTTAAGACATTAGAACCTAAAATATTAATCCATACTTAATATTCCACCACAGGTGTCTCCTTATGATTTTATCTCACAAGGGAAAGAAAAGAATAGAGAACTAAATTTATCAATTTTTTTTTATAACAATCTTTAAATGTAACTATCTTTAAATGTAACTATCTTTAAATGTAACTATCTTTAAATGTAACTATCTTTAAATGTAACTATCTTTAAATGTAACTATCTTTAAATGTAACATGAGACAAGGATATGAAGGAGTTGAACCTTATATTAATGATCTGCAATCAAAATGCATAGCCGTATGCAACATATCCCTTTTTTTTAATGAAGTTACTTATTAAAAAGTAAAACAATATAGGATAGACACTTTACCTATAAATATTAAATATTTAATATTTACTAAGGTATTCACGTGTAGTCTCTGAAGATCCTACTCAATAGAAGTGTTTAATGCTACGTGAGCCCTTTTATATTTGGTTTCTGGCTGATTGCCTAATCCTTTGAAACTGCAAAACTATACAAATAAACTATGAGTGGGCCCTTTTTCTTATTATTGTGCAACTTATTTTATGAAAAATAAAATTAAGAAGAATTTATTTTCTTAGTACCAACCGAAAGGCGGTATTTATGAAAAATTACAACCTTCCTTTATTCATTCCAATTTTAATATTATGTATCTCTTCTAAACCCTCACTTGTCAAGTGAGCTTTGTTATTCATAAGCTCGGCTACTTTTTTAAAATCAGAGTAATCTTTGGATTTAATTCCTGTTATTTTATATTTTTCAAAAAATGGAATTACTTTTTCATTTAGATCTTCAAGTTTGGTAATATGCAAACATACAGTATCACGGCTTTTGTAAATCTTTCCTGCTCCAAAGAATTTCATTAGTCTATTCATTAACTCTTGTCCTATATTTCCAGATAGTGGTTGTACAGATGAATGAGGCACACGGTTATTTTGTTGTCCTAAAGGATCCTGCACTTGTCCAATATAGAGAATAAAAGATAGTTTAGTTATAAAAGCATAGGATAGTAATAAAATACTTATTGATATTAATACTCAAAATAATTTTTTGTGATTTGCATATATATAAGATAGAAATATAAATTTATAATACGCAAATCCCACCAAGCTAATCGTAAACATGCAAGGTAGCCATATGAATGTAATAATAGGTAAAACACCCATTAGAGAATAATTGTAAAAAAGGGAATTTTCTACATTTAGACCTTATTCATTATATTTATAAGATCAAAAAATGCAATTAAACTAAAATATAAAACTTTACTGCATAAAATTCCCTTTAAATATAATAATAAGTATAGATAAGAGTAAAAGATACTTAAATTAAACCCAATGTAAGGGCTGATAATTGTTTGATATATAAACATATAAAAATGTTTTATATTAACTGCAAGTATAAAAAATGTATGAATATATAGGGATACACCTTAATTGTGCCGTTTCAACAACGAATATAAACTGGCTTATTATTCTGCTATGGTATATACTACATATTCTCTACTATTTAGTTTTTGAGGGTTATATCTATAATAGACGCATATATTATTTAATATTTAAGAGACTTGAACCTTTATGATAATGATTAAAGTCATACACTCTACCATTAAGTTCTTTATTTATATACTTATAATTCATAAGTATTAAGAAATAAGTGATTTGAACACTTAACCTGCCGTGTGGTAAACGGATGCTCTACCAGTTGAACTAATTTTTTTTTTTTTTTTTGTAAAGGCAAGTTAGTATATAAGTGGATTAGGACCGCGAATCCCCGGAGTAAACTATACCCCCGGAGGTAAACCCGTTATCTAACCAGATTGTATTCTTGTTAAAAAAAAACCAAATTATTCTACCGAGATATAGTAGCCTCTTTTTTACAGAATTCAAGAATTGCTAAACTAAACTGAGATTAAACATGTTTTAACCATACTGGACAAATAACTATACAAGTCTCTTTATAAATGCATAATGTGTATAATTATTAAATATATTTCCTCTCTTTGTATTAATGTAATTCTAAAGCGTCTTTAATGTATGAACAAGATAAAACGACAAAAACTTGAGATTGTATAAATGCAATCCCTAATTCTAGTCCTGAAAAGGCTATTATAAATGCTAATGGTAATAATCCTAAAATAAAGAAAATAAATCCTGAATTCATAATATTGTATGTGAATCCGCTAAGTATATTTAATAGCATATGACCACTAAGTCGTTCAACAAATTCATCCTCAAATTTTTTTTATAAGTGAAGTTTTATTTAAATCCACGACATTACCTTAGTATTTTAATCTACGAGTTTAAACAAATATTTCCCTTTAAAAGGTTTAGTTCTATTTTCTTTTAAATATAAAGATATGCTGGCTTGACGATAAGAATATTAACCATATTACTTTTTCTCATCTTAAACAACTTAAACTAATTTAAAAAGATAAATACCTCTAAAGGGAGTAGTACGTTTTCTACTTAAATAAACAGAAATAGCTGCCTGTGGAATACCCAGAGCTTCACCTGCTAAACTAATCGAAGAATAATTAATAACTTCATTTGTCTGAGTATTAGTAACTTCTATAGATTTACAGTTTTGGTTAACCGAATCTAATTTAGAAACAATGTACCCTTTAATGGTACTAACTTGCCCATTTGTAGACAAAGAATTGTTATTTTTAAAATAGTTTGAAAGCCGTCTAGGAGATACACCCAAAAATTGATATGCGGCTCTCATCGTAGAAAATTGTTTAGTAATACCTGTAACACTGTTAGTTAATTCTACGGCCTGTCATGAATTAGTTAAGCTAGAGGGAGAAGAGTAATCATCTAGTTTAGAAGATAGAGCTTTAGTAATCATATAACCTTTGCAAGGCTTATTATTAACTAAATACCTTTTTACAGTAGTCATATGAACACCTAAAAACAGAGCAGCCTGTATCATGGAAGTAAATTCTTTATTCTCTCCTGACTCAATATTAGAAAGAATAATGGGCACTCTAAACGGATTATTTTTAATCATCCCTTCTAAATGGTCTTTAGATAATTTTCGCCCTAACATAACCTCTCTTTTAAACTTAAGGACTTCTTCAGATTCATTTCTACTTTTGGAAGCATCACTCATAAGTTTAAGAGAGGCTTCACTATGTTTGTATCCCAAATTTGACCCAGCTATTTTTAATATATTGTATTCTGGATTTAATTTATCCATGTAGAATTGCTCTCTATTTAGTACTATTGCCCTAGGACAATATTCTAAAATTTCTAATCTAAACCCTGCATAACCATATTTTAAAAGTGCCTTACAAATAAGAGATGCACCTCTCTTACTGCTCGACAGATAGCTATGATTAAAGTATCGTCTAAATCTATCGCTCAGCATAGAAGAAGAACCTACATAACTTTTTCCTGAATCCTTGTGAACTCAACGATAAACACCAGATTTACCTTTATTTTGTGTAGCGATCAATCCTTTATGCTCGTCAGGATTAGTGTAAATTAAAACAGGTTCAAGTTCAGATGAAGAAGTAGATATAGTTCTTATGTTTATTTCCTTTTTAAAGTGCATATTAGTTAAATTGTTTGATCTAAGCCCTATTCGTATTTGACAGTATATTAATTGAGACCTTTTTGGAGTCTTAATGGATGTTTTTAAACTTAATTTCTCTTCCATATCAGAAGGATAAGTTTTAATGAAAGATAAAGTATTTAGTAATTTGTTAACAAATAAACGAATCACAACTTTATCCTCGAGTTAATATATCTTTACTTATATATTTCGATTATTATCAGCAAAGTTATTGTAACGAGCTATATTTACTACTTTGAATTATTCTTGAGAGTTCTAGCAGCAGTGGTAATAGAAGAGTATATTTTAACCTCTTTAGTATCTACATCAGTAACCTCCACTTTAATAGAAGTTTTTTGAACCTTTCTGTGAATTAAATTTGTACTTTCATCGTTAAAATTTAAGTTTAATCTAAAAGTATATTTACCTAAAACAGGTTTATCTTGTTTCAAATAAATGTAATTTTCAATATATCTTTTATCAATATCTAAAGCCCGGGCTGCAGCTCTAATGGCATGATAAGTAGTAGTAATATTTGTTTCTAAATTAGTTACTTCAACTCCAATATTATTAGGTTGACCTTTAGATACTTTTTCTAAAAATTCCGGAGATTTGAATTTTTTAATAGCAGCTATCCGCATATTCTCTATTGTAGCTTCAGAATGTGTTCATCCAGATCCTCGAGAAGGGCTTCCAGGTGTTTTTAATATATTATACTCAGGAGAGTATACTTCAAAAAAGTGTTTTTCTCTAAACATAAGACTATCTTTGTCACAAATTTCTAAGATAGTAAGAGTAAAATTACTATAACCATACTTTAATAATGCAATGTTAATTGGCATACTTTTTTCGTTTAATAATCTATTTACATTGTAATATTCTAAAAGCCTACGATTTAAAGCTACAGAACTCCCTACATATTTCTTACCATTCAATTTATTAGGAAGCTTCGCCTACACATGATTTAGAAGGGAATTGCCGTCCAGTATTCATTCCGACTTTAATACTTAAAATTTGCTCTAAGCCTTCTGACGTCAAATGTTTCTTATCTTTAATCATCTCGGCGATAATACAGAAATCCTTAAAATCTTCAGATTTTTTACCTAAGACAGTATATTCGCAAAGGAAGGGAAGAACTTTATCAGTAATATCTGAAAATCCTGTTACCATAAAATCAACAGCATCCATTCCAGTTTTTTTGTAAACCTTTCCACAACCAAAATACTGAATAAAACTTCTTATAAGTAATTCATCTCTAATATGTTGAGTTATCCGGAATACTAATTTAACACCTGATCCTGTTTTAGTTTTAGCTTTATAAACATTTAAAAAGAAACTACCTTCAGCCGATATAAATCCGGCTAACCATTTAGGATCTCTAATTACTTGGTTTACTACTACAGGCCTTTCAACAGGTATATTTTTAGGAAAGGAAATTTTTAATTCTTCATTAAGCCCCCTATTCAAACTAGCCTTAATTCCAATAATAGCTTTAAGCCCTTGCTCGGTTAAGTGTGACTTATTTTTAATAAGCATAACTGCCTTCTTAAATAATATATAATCAGCAAGCTTCTGACTTATCAAAGGATATTTATCAAAATGTGGGATAAGTATATTACAAATTTCATCTAAAGAATAAAAGGTATAACTACAAATACCTTTATAATCTTCTCCTATATTTCCTGCTCCATCAAAATAAGATTGAATAAGCTTTAAAAGTTCTAAGTCTTCTTTAGATAAATTCATTCTAAAAATAGCTTTAACACGAAAACCTAGAGAACTTTCTGAGTTTTTGGTGACACTAATTATGAATGAACCCTCACCATCCGTGAATCCTGTTACAAAATGAGGATTAAGTTTATTCCATGAAAAGTTACTATGATTTTCAGAGATTTCTGCTTTATTTTTAGTATCTTTTAATAGAGATTTGTTTAAAAAAGTGTCATCATCTTCTACAATAGGTGAAATGCTGCTTTTATTAGGTATATCGTTTGTAACATGTGAATAATTTCTACTAGTTGAATAATTTCTACAACTAATTGAATTAAATTTTAAAGGGTACCTTTTGTAAGAAAAATGTGAAATAGGTCTGTGATTTCGTAACCACATTACTATCCTCGGTTATGAACGAATTTTTACTATATTTGTTAAAATTCTACTAATTATGCTTATAATCCTACTAATTATACTTATCATCCTACTAAAATGGATAAATATTATGCAACTTCTAACCTAATTTATCATCTTATTAATTAGAAACTTCCTCCCCTTCACATATAAATTCCAGATTTACCTTTAACATATTTAAGTATCTCTAGTTTATCTTTGTCCGCATCAGAGAAAACAGTTAAATTGGAAGAGTCTGTAGAAGAAAGATCATCATTTTTTGAAGTTGAAAACGCCCTTACGGTAATAGGTATGAAACACTTTCTAGATAAGGCATAATTTTTAGATTGACAAAATAGGCTACGTGGTCTCACGTTATGTAAGTAAAAACAATCAGATCTGTCAGATCTCTTAGTAAAATTTGGAATAAAAGATAATATAATTCGTTCACAACTTTATCCTTTCTTTAAAGGTATATATAAACTTTGTCCCCTTTATTTTAAGGTGTTTATATACTTTATCCTTTCTTCAAAGTGTTACAGTATAAACTTTACATATAACGGAATAACCGAAGTATTATAAAATGAGGATAGGCTATTGTGATATCTTTAATATTAGGTTACTTAATTTCTCCTAATAACCGGCTTTACCGGCGACTAGAGTACACCTTACAGTATTATTATTAATAACTGAAGAACCGTCTACTCGTTGCTCTTTTACAGATATTATCTGATTTAGATCCGCGATCACCCATTCCTATTACTAGAATCTCTAATGATATTACTATACCCTCAGTCATTAATGAGGCCGGATAAGAAGTTTCCCTTTTATCTTTAGTTATTAGAGCTTTATGGCTTCCCCGGAGTTTGGCTCTTTTACACAATTAGAATGAGGCACCTAATCTCAACTTTTTATGTTGGCTGCTAATCTTAACCCTAAAGAGACATTTCGAGCGAGATATGATCGGCTGTATAGTTTTGACCTATTAAAGATATAAAAATCTTTTTGTAATTTTAACAACACAATAACACAATTGACCACAATTACATATGGTACATCACTTTTTGTAACTACGCAATCCTATAGTTTAAGCTGAAGGAATGAAAGAAGAACTAACGTGCCTACTATACGCATCTGCATATAATAACTGAAAATATTAGATTAATTGAGCATAAAGTAGTTTAAATACATAAGCAGCGTGTTTAAACTAATTTAAAAATATATTTTTTTCTATAAGGATTAGTACGGTTTTTAGCTAAATACCCTGATAAACTAGCCCTAGGGACACCCATAGCTTCGGCAGCTAAAGTAAACGAGGGGTATATATTTACTTCATTTGTATCGATATCGGTAACCTCTATTTTAATAGATTTCTTGTTAACTTTAGCATATTTATCCGTTATCTTGGAAACTGTATACCCCTTTAATGTTTCATTCTCGGTATTAGCCGTATTACTTAAAAAGTTTCAGAGTCGCTTTCTAGATATACCCAAAAATTTGGCAACTTCTGTCATAGAATAAAATTCTTGGGAAATACCTGTTAACTTATTAGTTAATAGGACAGGCTGTTGACTAACAACATCAGAAGTAAACGATGACTCAACGTCATCCTTTCCGTTTAAAGGAGCTTTAGTAATTGTATAATCATTAAAAGGTATATTACTCAACAAATATTTCCTAACGGAAACCCGAGATATACCTAGATATTCACCAGCGTCTGTCATCGAAGAAAATTCTTGGATCTTACCTGTTTTCGTGTTAGTCAGCAGGACAGGTTGTCTTAAGGTATTACTTAGTCGCATTTTTTCTAAATGTTCCTTATCCAAAGTTCTACCTAATAAAGCTTTTCTTTTGAGTTCGCGGGTAGATTCTGAAACTTTTCTATTTTTAGAAGCTATACTTATGAGGTTTTTAGCTGCTTCACTATGCCTATATCCTAAGGGAGACCCGGCTATTTTTAATATATTGTATTCAGGATTATATTTATCAAAGTAAAATTGCTCTCTTTCAATTAATTTATTGGTATTGCAATATTCTAAAATTTCTAATCTAAACTCCGCATAACCATATTTTAATAATGCCTTATAAATGGTCATATTTCGTTTAGGGTATATAATGTGATTGTAATTAAAATATTGTTTAAATCTAATATTCAACTTATTGGAAGAACCAATGTAGCTTTTACCTCCCCATTACAACTTTTTAAATACATATTGATTTTTATAAAGCTTCTGATTACGAGCGAAATAATTAGTAATTGATGAATGATGAGTATTTAAAGCTAATGCAGTCAACGCTATAGAATCATATATAGTTGTGATATTATTTTTAATATCAATTACTTCGATTTTTTGATAAGGTCTTCCAGCCCCTTCAGGTCTTGGGTTATGCTTACCAAACATATGATTTTTTTCTCCTGCTTTTTTACCTATTTGAGATATAGACATTTTCGCCCGAGAGGCTTCAGAATATTTATATCCTAACGATGACCCTGCGAATTTTAATATATTATATTCAGGATTATATTTATCCATGTAGAATTGCTCTCTTTGAAGTAATACCTTAAGATTGCAATATTCTAAAATTTCTAGTCTAAACTCCCCATAACCAAATTTTAAAAGTGCCTTATAAATAGCCATATTTCGTTTAGGGTCTGTAAGATGATTATAATTAAAATATTGTTTAAATCTTATACTTAAATTTTTAGCTGATCCGACATAAGATTTTCCTGATTCTTTGTGAACTCAACGGTAAATACCTGATTGTCCTTTATTTTCATTAATGATTAATTCTTTGTCCTTATCAGTATTATTATAAACTCTAGCAGGCAATTGTTCAGATGTTGTAGACATAGTTCTTTTACTGCTCAGGGCGCAAGTTCCAATAAAGATCGAAACCGGCCGACTTAATAACATACCTTTAGACCGACTCTTTGTTCCCTCAAAGTGATAGCTTTTAGGTGTCCGATTGCGAGTAGTAGATGTGTTTAGGAAACCTATACAAACCCATTTATGTAGGTAAAACTTTTACAGAAACTTTAATTTAAGTTACTTAATTCTACTTAAAAACCACTTTTATGGCGACAAGAGTACACCTTACAATATTGAAGACAATACCGAAGAACCATCTACTCGTTGCTCTTTTACAGATACTATCTGACTTAGATCCGCGATTACCCATTTATTTTCCTTCATCTCTTTTGATATTACCGTACCCTGAGGCATTAATCAGGCCAGATGAAAAGTTTCCTTTAAATCCTTGGTTAAAAGAGCTTTAGGGCTTCCCCGGAGTTTGGCTCTTAATCACAATTTGAAGTTTTCTAAACATCACTCATGAATTCAATTATAACTAAAAGAGGTAGTAATCCTAAAGGACAACCTGCTGGTACAAATAAAGAAAAGAATTTTAATCCATGTTCTTTAAACCCTAAAAGTGTAGCCCCTAATACAACAGTAAAACTAAGTGAAAATGTTAATATAAAATGTGAAGTACTTGCGAAACTATAAGGACGGCTTGATAAACATATAAATTTAACAAGTTGGACTATATCTTAACTGATCGGTTGTATATAACTTGAACAGCTTCTCACGTTTAGTCTCTGAGGATCCCTATAAAAAAAAAAATATTTAGGTTTCCTGCTGATTACCCATTGTTTCATCTTTAGAATTTTTACATCTTTTAAATCTTTTCAAATATTAAAAGATCGTATCTAAAGTATTAGAAGTTTCCAGCATATAGTGTGACGTATATTATTTTATTAATATCATCTTTAATACTTTTCAGATTAATTATCCTATACTTTCAAAAAAAAAAATACACAACAAGAAATAATTTTCTGTGCAATTTACGCGATCTTACCTTTCTAATAAGATATTCTTTTACTATTCATATTACTTTTAATTAAAGTTATATTCTTTATTCCTTCTTCCGTTAAATGGTCTTTTAATTCCATTAACTCAGCCACTTTTTTAAAATCCTCGAAATCTTCTTTCTTAGTACCTAATAAAGGATATTTATCAAATATAGGTATAATTTTATTTTTAATGTCTGAGAAAGAAGAAGTTATAAACGTAACTTCATTACGACTTGAAGAATGCTTACCACAACCTAAATAATTTAATAAATTCAGCAATAATTCCGAATCTCTATTATGTTGAGTAATTGTAAATCTTAAACTTATATCATAAGTTTTTTTATTGCTCTTAGATTTCTGAATAACAACTAGAAAACACCCTTCGCCTTCAACAAATCCTACCAATCAGCGTATATCTTTTATCTCTGAAAGTTTTACCTCTGGTCTTTCTGCTGGTATTATGTTAGAAAAAGATTGCTTAAGCTTATCAGATAATCCTCAATTCAATGTAGACTTTATCCCAACTAATTTAAGTAAACCTTCCATAGTTAAATGTTCTTTTTTTTCTATTAAAACAATAGATTGTTTAAATAAAAGGTAATCAGCTAATTTTTTCGTGATTAAAGGGTATTGATCAAAATGGTTAATTATTACTTTTAAGTTTTTTATAGAACTGACACGAAATTCTATTGAATCCTTTCCATGTTTATGTATATTACCTACACCTCATGTTCTTTGTAATGCTTCTAATATTTTTCTATCTTTATTGTGTAATGATATTTTAAATATAGGTTTTACTTGTCATTTAGTTACCCTTCTTTCATCTATAAAGATCGATGTGGTAAAACAACCCTCTGCATCCACAAATCCTGTTATATAGTAAGGATGAAGATAGTAACTATTATTATCTTGCTTATTATATTCGGGAGAGATTTTCGTAGAATAATTAAATGTAACCTTATTGTTTTTTATAAAGTTATTATTTTTTCTGAAAGTAAGTAAATTGAAGATCGATATTTTGTATAAAATAATATCTAGGCTCCTTTTGACCATTTTGTGGCTTGTTTTTAAAGTGTATTTACGATTAAGTTATTTAATTCTAAGCAATAAGGGGGTATATTTTCATCTACTTTATTGTATAAAGCCGGAGGCCGTTTCGGTTCTTCTCTGGTTCATTTTACTATTTATAACCATAATCTTGGCTAATCCATCTTTAGTAAGATGGTCCTTAGATTTTATTAATTCAGCCGCTTTCACAAAATCTAAGAAATCTTGCTGTTTAATACCTGATAAGGGGTATTTCTGAAACAAGGGAATAATAATACTATATATTGCAGAGAAAGTAGAAACAGTGTAGTTCACTTCATTGCGTGTAGAGGCTGAAGAGCATCTCCCACAGCCTAAATATTTAATTAGACTCTCCATCAAGACTTTATCACGAGAGTGTTGAGTCAATGTAAATCTTAAACTCACTCAGGTTTTATCTTTAACTTTTTGTATAATAATATGAAAGCTTCCTTCTGCCTCTACAAATCCTCTCAATCAATTAATATCTTTTATTTCTGGATATAAAACCTCGGATCTTATCGCAGGGATAATACCAGGAAATTCACCTTTTAATTTTTCAGAAAGACCTTTGTTAAGTGAAGCTTTTAGGCTAACCAAATTTAACAAACCCTCTTTGGTTAAATGCGCTCTTAAACCTATCAATTTAACAGCTTGTTTAAATAAAACATAATCCGCAAATTTTTTAGAAATTAAGGGATAACTATCTAAGTGCTTTATTAGTACAGTTAAATCCTTAAAACCATATACCCGCAAATCTAAGGAATTTTCACCGTGTTTATAAATAGTTCCTACACCCAGTGATCTTTGAATTAGTTCTAATAGAGCTCTATCTTTAACGTGTAAAGATATTTTAAATATAGGTATAATTTGTCAACCTACTGCCAATTCACTATTTTTTTTTTTCAAAAAAAAATTGAGATATACTAAAACACCCCTCTCCGTCTATAAATCCAGTAAGGTGATAAGGATTAATAACATCCACTAAAATACCTTTACCATTGTTTTTAGAGCTTTCTTGGTTATTAGTAGAGTATTTATTAAATTTAGTATGAGAATAGCCTGATACCTTTTTATTGCTTATCGTCAAACTACTTAATGTAATACAATCGCACAAATTGTCAGTGTTTTGCAGAACCATTCCTATTAAGTTATTTATTAATATAAAAATAAATAATGCATACATAAATGGGAAGTAAACTTGACCCTTTTTATTATTAATTTGGTTAATTACTATACTGTGTATAGTAGCGTATAACGTTTCTTGAGTTAAAGATCATTTATTAGGAGCAATTTTTGCGTGATTAGTAGCTAAAATACTGAAATAAAAAGCTAAAAAAGTAGCAATTGTCATATATAAACCTATATTTGTAATAGATAGGTTAATATTTCCTAATAATGGTGTATCAATACCTAATAAGTTTCTAATCTCAAATTGATCAAGAGGGCTGATAATTGTTTCATATTTAAACATATAAAAATGTTTTATATTAACTGCAAGTATAAAAAATGTATGAATATATAGGGATACACCTTAATTGTGCCGTTTCAACAACGAATATAAACTGGCTTATTATTCTGCTGTGATATACTATATATTCATTTCAATTTATTTTTGAAGGTTATATGGATAATAGACTACTTAGATAAGTATATTAGGAATATTTTGTTTTACCATTAAACTAATTAATAATAATTGCAAAATATGTTTTTGTAATAAGGTACATTACTATAAACGGACAAATATGGTTGAAAGGTACATATTATAAAAACATATACTAGCCACCTTCTAGTTTTCAAGACTTGTTCCCTCCCACCAAGAGGGAGGAGAAAGGCTCCTTTAGATGCTGGGGGTACATAAATTTATAGACCCATATATTATTTAATATTTAATACCTAAAATTTTGGTATGCTTAGAATAAAGCCAGTTTTCAAACTTTTCAGATAAAAATCAAGCCTCCAAATTATTTAAATTACCCTGCGGGCTGCCCCTTAAGCAGCTCGTCAGGGAAGGCCTGCCTCGCGCAGGGCTGGAAAAATTTCTAATATTTCTAAATTTGGTAATTTTGTACGACTGAACATTTATACCATTAAATTTTGTTCTTGATGTAGAGAATTTCCTAATAAGTTTAATAACTTTTTTATTAGGAGATCTTTGTCTATTTATGCTAGCTAATAATTTTGGATAATCTAAATCCAAATGTGAAAAAGGAACTGTGGAATAAAAAGCGTCTTGTCTTAAATTTGCTACTTTTTTGGATAGCTTAATATTTTTTAATATAGTAGTTGTTTTTTTCATGATTTAAAAGTTTATTCTTATTGTTTGTTTCACCAAAATTGGCCTAATTGATAATATATTTAAATATTAAAAATATGATATCAGTGATAAGTTGAATCAATCTTTACATATTAAAACATCTCAGTGATAAGGTGAGAATCATTTACCCCCATTTCCGTTTTAATTACAGCCTTGTAATCCCCAACGGTATCCTTTTTTAAGGGCTCACAAACTCACCCACTCCATTACAGTGTTATCAAAGACCTTTGTAATCCATCTACATTATCTAATCTTTCAACAAATTATAGATTTCCATCCAAGGGGTCCATTCCCTGTTTCCTTCCAAATTTCAGGGATGAAAGAATTCAATAATATATTCACCCATTAATCTTATCAACTTTCTGTTGAATACCTATCAGTTGTCAGTTAACAAGTATTCACTATGCAGCTTCCTAGTTTTCGTCTTTCATACAAAACATATCATATAAAACATCCTTTTCCTATACTTTTTACATACGTCGAATAATAGTGATAACTTATTATTATATTGAGTAATTAACTCAAGTCGTTCTCAGTGCTTAACCATACCCTAGAAGACTAACAACCTTATTATTATCAGAAATAATATTGCTAGCCAAACGACAAGATGATTTAGATATTTGAATACTGAAACGATATGCTACTTAGTCCTATGATATGCTCTTTAATCCACAAAATCAAAAAGAATCTAGATTCGTTAGATCATCAAGTCGTGAAGGCAAGGCGAGCGCCTATAACTACAATGGAATAACATACATCCAGCCGCATATTATAGTTTTTATCATTTATAGTTTATATTGGGATTATAAATTTAACTTTGAACACTACCTAGACTTTTTGGAAAGTTCTCTAATAAAATACATATAAGAAACCTTATCCGGAATTTTATATTAGAATTTTGACAGTATTTAGATGGAATTTTTTATGTTCAAAGCCATAACTCCACTCCCTTCATTTTGGAAAGGTCCCCCTGAAAACACATCCTTTAGTTTCTCCAAGGGCCCCTTCATACCTGGCTAGAAATTCGTGCGAAATTTAGTCGTTACATTTTAGCATTAATTTTGGTTATAAACTGTAAAACTCCATTACAGTTTTAATTTTTATGTTAATACCCCTTACCGCACCCTCACTAAATAAGATGACCACTTTTGTTTCATATTTTTCTTTTAATATTACGTAATCTTTCAATAATCTTAATTATAGCTACCTTCTTAACACAATTATGAAAATGTAATTAATATGTCACTTCATTATCACACGTTTTTATTATAAATTTGTCATTTATGCAATATATGACTACAGTGCATTACTATCTGAGGAAGATATTATTTTTTGTATGAAGGGAGTTGTAAAGAATAAGTTAGAATTATCCCCATGCATACAAAAGATTGAATATACATCGAAACTAAGAAATAAAATTCTAAAAAAACTACGATCCCCAGTAGTATATAGAAACAAATAAAAATAACCAGACTACATCTACAAACAAACTTATTTTTTTTTTTAATTCTTGTTTTTCTTGATAAAAACATGTTTACCTTCAAAAATTATTGATTTATTACCAGATAGTCTATTGTAAATTAAAGTTCTTGAAACCTTAAAAAACTTAGCACAATCTACAATGGAATAAAAAGTTTTTATGACATTACCATTTTCCTCTTCCAACTGGATAATTTCTTGGTTTTTTACTCCTACTAGTTTATTTAAAGATTTTATAATTTTTCTATCCCCTATATATTCATAATTTGAAGGGCCATCTAGTAATCTCGCTATGTCTTTTACTAATTGATCTGTATCTATCCTAATCTTTTGAGAAGTAGATAATCTATAATTATTCATTTGATTAACAATAGCATTTAAAACTCTTAACCCTTCTTCTTGATAATGATGACCTCTTTCCTTAAAATTAAAAATAGTAACTCAATCGTAAAAATCTAATTCTTTTTTAGAATGCCATTCTAAAGAGCTAAAAAATGGAATTAACACATTTTTAATGTAATCTGTTTGAGATATTGCTAACTGAATTACAGGTTGATGATTAAGACCTTTAGGCTTATAAATGTATTTTTTTACAACATCTGACCCATTAGTATAAGGCAGATCTTCCAAAAAATTTTTTATAGCGTCCATTAAAATTTCATCTTTAGAGGACTGACTTATACTAAACAATAATTCAAATTTATTAGAACCTCTTCTTACTTAAAATGAACCCTCCCCTTCTACAAAACCAAGTAATCAATTCTTCGTAATTAAAGGTGCATGAAAATCCGGCATTTTAAATTCAGTTCTTTTAGAGTTCATTCCATTTTTTAAGTTTATTATTTCTTTAACTATATCTTCAGTTTTTGTATTATTTGTATAGAACTGAAAAGCTTTTTTGAAATCTAAAAAATTCATAAGCTTAGTAGAATTTAAAGGGTATTCTGTTAAGAGATCTATTATTATTTGTATTTCTTTAAGGCTAGAAACAACAAAAGTACACTTATCCACATAAGTAAACACTTTACCTGCACCTAAGATATTACATATATAGTCCAGCATAGGTTTATCATCAACATGATGTATTTCAAATCTAAAACTAAAAACTGTATTAGATTTTTTATTTATATAAAAATGGCCTTCCCCATCTATTAACCCACATAATCATTCTTTAAATTCATTACTTAAACAAGAGTTATTTTTGAATCCCGTACTTAACTTCTTTTTATATTTTAGATTTATATTATTATGCATATCAAAATTTCTAATTGAATTTAAAGAATAAAATGTAAAATTATTTTTTTTAGATGTTTTTTTTAGAATAAAATTCTTTATACTAAGTAGTATATAGTAAAATAGCAAAATGGTTCGTCAATAAAACAAACTTAAATATCCCCTATTAACCTATAGTCAGGCATAAAACCTATCCATTTTATAAATTGTATAGACGACTAAAATTATAATATATCATATATAAGTTCCGACTGTACATTCGCGAGTATTTAAACTCTACGTGGGCGCCCCAGTCAGTAGCGATGTTTATAGCCACCGACGGTCTTCTATTAAGATAATCATTAACCGTTTTCACCTTATCAAACCATTTAAGATTAATATTTTGCTATAACATTTACTATTAAAATTTACTAATGATTAGGTGAGATTCTCGCCCACGACACCTTTAAATGTCAATATAAAATAGCTGCCTCCATTCCTTTGTGATGGTTATTTGTTAGCGTTTTACGTCTTTAGCCTTCGCCTATGAAAAAGAACAAAGACATTAGGCTGAGCGGACGTATATATTTAAGCCAACCTTAATAGTTCGATTTTTTTTCTTAAAGATCACATCACAAGCGACGTTACCTTAGGAATATAACTAGTATTAGGTTAGCACCCCTTTTTCAAAGGGATCTAGAGCACATCTTACTCATTTCATTTTGAGTATCGCCGTATGCTCGTTGCTCTTTTACTGATTTCCCAGTTTTAGATCCGCGATTGCCCATTACTTTTTCAAGATATCCTTGTTAATGTTACCTTACCTTACACATTACTGCAAGCCGCACTTAGAATTTTCACTTAATGTTTGGTTAACAAGGCTATTAGGGGGTTTCCGGAATTTGACGATAAACCACCTTGATACTGTCTGCTCACACAGTACTATAGGTATAATAAAACCCAAATTCAACTAACTCTTCCTTTTCGAGACCCCTTGTACGAAGTTACAAATAGAACAAAAAAAAAAAATTAACTTTTCTTGTTTATATTAAAAAAGATATAACCCTCTGCTGATTTACCGGTATCTAAATACCTACTAATAGTAGAAATAGATACTTTTTTTTGTAGACAAAGGTATGCCTCTCTAATACTATAAAATTTAATGATTTTGCCTGATTTAACCTCTTGTACACTAATAGGTTTAACTCGTGCCCTTTTAGTAATGTTGACTTTTGGAATTATGTCATTGCCTACACCTAGGGTAGCTGACTCTGATTCCACTAAAACCCTTTTTGTATTCATATTTTCTCTAATTTTACGTATTTGGTCTAAACCTTGTTGAGTCAAATGTTTTTTGGCTATAATTAAATTTATAGCTTCACTTCAACAAAGATAATCTTGCTCTTTTATACCTAATATTTTATATTGTGAGAAAAAAGGTATAATTTTATCAGCAAGCGCGGAGACATCAGAAACTATATAATCACCATGCCGATGGTCTTTGGAAAGGTAATACTTACCACAACCAAAGTATGTTTCTAAAAGAGTAAGCAACTGCCTATCCCTAATATGTTGAGTTAATTGAAATCCAACCCTCACTCTATACCCTAATTTACTCTGGGTATCTTTACCGATATTAAAGAAAAAGCATCCTTCTCCGGAAGTAAAACCTGCAACTCAAAAAGGGTTTGGAATTTCTGGTGTACGTACAAGAATTCTAGCTTTAGGGTTTATATTAGTAAATGCCTGTTCCAGTTTTTTGGATAACCCTAGGTTCATAGATGCTTTAATTGCTACAATTTTTTCTAAACCTTCCAAAGTTAAATGTTCTTTGCGTTGTATCAAGATAACTGCTTCACGAAATAATAAATAGTCACCGTGTTTTTGGGTAATTAACGGGTAAGTATCAAAGTGTTCAACTATTTTCTGAATCTCATTTAAAGAAAAAACCACAAAAGTTCATCTATTTTTACCCTGCTTATTTAATCCGATACCTCCAAAAAAGGCTTCTATATCGGTTAGTATTGCCTTATCTTTAACATGTAGTGAAATTTGAAAACAAGGCACGACAGACCAACCTAACTTAGAAGCAGGATTTTCTCTAATATTTATCATAAAACAACATTCAGCGTCAGAAAAGCCAGTTACGAACCAAGGGTCTAAATAATTTTTTGCATTATTTCTAGGCAAGTTAGAGGTCTTAGTCTTAGTAGAGTATAAACGATGTGTTTGTTTAAAGCCTCTACGTTTTGCATGAAAACTAAGTCTGTTGGGTTCTATTAAACACTTTATATAACAATGGTAGGCTAGTGCACGTCATAAACCTACAGCTAAAAATGCTGTAATTTTGTTAATTAAAATTTAATACGAAGCAGCAATAATTTATTACTTTTTTAGTAAGCTAAAGCTAGGAGGGTTAACAATAAAAACTGCATTACCTAGCTAACCTTCAGGGAACTGGCCGCCGGGGCTAAACTAGATATACATGCATTATTATTTTTAATAGAACTATAACACTTATCTTTATTATGAGGAACAACAATATTTAAATATAAATCATCTAAGTCTATTACCTCTGAAGATCTAATCTCTTCTAAGTTTGTTAATATTTCATGACAAAATCCATAGGTTGAATTATGTAAATCATCAAATTTGTTATTTTCAGAAGAATACGAGCAATAAGATAAAGTAGACAAACTATTTTGTTTTTCATCCCACTTTTGAGTAGATAAACCAGGTAAACTTATTGTTTTTGAAGTAGGTTTACCATATGTGCTATAAAAACGTTTAGTTTCACCTACACGAAGAGCTGATATAAATACACTATCACCTCGAATTTCATCGTCCAGGATTTTTTCGTCTAATTCGTTGTATTCAGCCTCACTCGATTTAGTTATAACAAGTAGAGTATCTTTATTAAAATCAATTAAACTTTCAAATGATTTTGGTTCATCTTTTTGAAGCTGTCTTAAATATTCCTCTATACAAAGAAACATATAAGTGTGAGCTCTTAATATATTTTCACTATATCATTCTCCATTTAAATACTTACTACTACCCAAAAATTTTTTATACCCTCATTTCCCTAGAACTAAATTAAACACGTCTTTATCAAAAGGATCTTGAGTATAAAGAGGTAAAAGACTTTCCTTAACATTATTAAAATCACAAATATAGAAATATCAATCGAAGTTATAGTAACCACATTCTAAACCATTAAAAACCTTTAATAAAGAAGATAAAAAATCTTCTAATTCTAATGAATACTTATCATAATCAAGAATAGTATTTTTTTCCCCCTTTTTTTTTTCACTATTTTCCACTAATAGTAAAAAAGGTTTCAAAGGTGGTAGCATTAATACAGCTTTACCATTTTCAAAAACAACATATTCAATGCTAGAATTAATAACCAATTTATTTAAAGTATTACCCCCGCGTAGTGACCCATTAGTAGAAAAAGATCTAACTTTAACAACCCTCACGCTCCCCCCTTCACCAAGTCGACAGGTAACACCCGTCAGCCGCAGTGCTAGAGAAAGAGAGTGGGGAGTATAAAAATATCTCACTTTAACCATAGGCGTAGCGTGAGAAATAAATCCATCTACGCAATTCCGCGTAGTTTTATTAGCACCCCATAATCTTTGATTCCGCGAAGTAAATAAGGGACTAAACATCCAGGATAGTGAATCAACATTAATATACTGTGTCAAGTCTACAGTAGTATTATGATCCACCAAAGTAAATTTTAATACAACGACGAATTGTGATAGAACGACGAATAATAAAGTGAATAAGATTTTAAGTTTCATTTTCAAAAATATACTGCAGTCTTTACGAACGTAGCATCCTGTACTACTACGCCAAGAGTGTTTTTGGGGACACGGGTATTCTAGTGTGTCCTATTAAGCAAAAGGAACCTTTTTGGACACGGGTATTTTTTTTTACCTGTCGAGAATGTTGGTCAGTTACAACTTTATTTAATGGCGCCTCTATCCTATCCATGATTTTAAATTTCAAGAAGTTACTCGACCCGTTCAGCAACGCAGCCATACTCTTCATTCCCTCTAGGCATCGACGAACTACTTACACCATTTATTTACTGAGAGGTCTTACTTGTCCTCAGGGATTAGTTATGAGTCAACTTCCAAATAACTCCATACTATTAATAGCTGTTACGCTCTTTCAGTTTTATTCATTCTTTTTGGATGGAAAGAAACTATATTTAGGTAACACCGACTTTTTTCCTTTAATAAGGAGTGGTTGCCCAGACCACAGACAGACTATTACTTAATATCTTTTCTTTAGCCATCTAATGATCGTAACCACAAAACGTTTTATTTTCTGATTCACTTGGATAGTAAATATCCTGCTCTATTAATTTCCGGAACCATGATTGGTCCGTCTGTCTTCATCCTCATGTGGTCTCCTACCTAATTAGTTCTCCTACCTCATTATCAGAACTCGACGCGTTCTTAAAGATACCATATTCATGTGAATCCATTAGGAATCGAACCTAAAATATTTTGGGAGTTCTCTGCAATAGTATGAAAATTATAAGGTGTATTAGTAGAATAAAATCTTTTACCTGAATAAGACGTATTGGTAGAATAAGATCTTTTACCGACTCCCGCACCCACACCCGGGTAACCGCAGGCCTTATTTTTTTTTGCTAAACTAAGACCTGATACACTCGTATTTTTATATAAATTTATATCATCTTCTTCACTATCCACAGCTTTACTTGATTTATTTATAACAAGTAGGGTTTCTTTATTAAGATCAATTAAACTTTTAAATGATTCCGGTTCCTTTTTTAGAAGCTCTCTTAAATGTTCCTCTATACAAAAGAACATATAAGCGTAAACTCTAAATATATTTTTACCTTCTCCACTTAAATGCTCACTAGTATCAAGAAAATTTCCATATCCCCAACTCCCTGGCGTGGCGACTAAATTAAACACGTCTTTATCAAAAGGATCTTGAGTATAAAGAGGTAAAAAATTTCCCTTAACATTATTAAAATCACAAACATAGAAATATCAATCGAACTTATAGTAACCACATTCTAAACCATGTAAAACATCTAATAAAGAAAAGAAAAAATCCTTAAATTTATATCCATACTTCTCCAAATCATGGGTAGTTTTTTGTTCTTTTGTATAGTGTTCTATTAACCATAAAAAAGGTTTCAAACTTGGCAACATTAATACAGCTTTATCATTTTCAAAAACAACCTGTTCTGGTGTCGAATTAATAACCAATTTATTTATGGGAGTATCCCCTCCACCATTAGTAGAAAAAGATCTAACTTTAGCTATCTTTTGGTCTACCCCTTCAACATGTCTACAGACAAACCCCACAACCCGATTGGGTGGAGAAAGGGAGTGAGGAGTACAAAAATTTCTAAACAATCCTTTAACCCGGGTTGATTGAGAGAAGTTATAGTTCTTAAATCCATATTTATCCGTCATCAGCGGAGGGGAGGTCATGGGGAATAGTTTTCCATATTTATCAGTCATGGGCAAGCTTTCGAAAGTTAGTTTGAAGGATTTCTTCATTGTTTTAAATAAGTTAACTCTATTGCAAGCACCTCGAGTCCAGGCTGCCTAGTGTTTTTTGATATGTCGGAGAGCAGTCAACGTCGTCTTTCGCTATTTGCCTACGCCCTTTCTTAGATTACAATATCTCTCTCTAGTGATCAACGACTACCCTTTGAGATCTCTATTAACAACCACCGAAGGACTTATCGGGCAGAAAGATTATACCTACACGAAAGTTGCAAAACTGCCAACTCCACTCTTAACCGACCACTACCCTTGACTAGTGCTTAACTGCTTATTAGGCATGCCAATCACAAAATGCATTCAGAGAGAATAGGCGTCGAACCTATCATATAAATACTATTTATCTCATCAAATCTTTTTCTATCTTAAGTATCCATATCCTTTCCCAAAGCCTCCCCTATCAATGCACACTTTACTCAACGTAAAAGTATCTCACTTTTAGGTTTAAGTAAGTTAGTTAGTGACCCCAGGTTTCACCCTGGACCCACCAAAGAGACTCACGTCGTCTCTCTGGACTCTCTCAAATCCTCCAGAACAATTTCTTCAAGGTCTTGCCTGAGTTGTCCACCATCCTTCCAGTCCAGGCTACCTCCTGAGTCGGCCCCATCCTTCCAGTCCAGGGGAACCTCCTTTACCAATCCTGGATCTGATCCTTCTACCAGTCAGATCCTCTTTTTTTTTTTTTCCCGAATCCAAAGCGGAAAGCTTATAATCAAAATAAATACGAAATGGACAAACATAATCTAACCGAATTTTCAATAAAAGAGGATTATTAGTTTATTAATTTTTAGAATAAGTATGGTAGTGCTGTAAACTTTTACGAACAAATCACAATGTTCATTTATAAGCTTAATATGAAGAGTAATTTGAAACGTAATATTTAAACTATTATATTTATTATCTTGTAAACCTTTTAAACTAATATTGAAATTTCCCTTAGCATCCGTAAATCCTACTAATCAATTAATGAAATTTTTATCTAAATTAATGGTTTTTTTATTTGATTCTAGAGTAAGAGTTGAATTGTTTTTTACACCAAATTTATTATTTTTTACACTAAATTGATTACAAACCATAAATGGTTTAAATAGATTGGTAGGGACTATTAATGTAAATCCGTGGACAAATTTGTTACCATAAGAGCTCTTTATCTCTTATATCCATTCTTTATAAGAATGGTTCAGACTATGTCTTCATTTATAAAGTATTTAATAATACTATCATAAATGTGGGGTATTCGTGGTAGAATTATTGTAAATAAAGTACTCATCTACTAGTCGTTGAGGCTTCATGTATCCCTCAAAATAGAGCTTATTTCTTGTGTCACTCTTTATTTTGAATATTTATTTAATACATGCTTCGCCGCACATTGTCTATATTATCTTACTGGCAGCGCCTTATAATAATGATAGAGTTTCATGCTATTTACCCCATTTTCTATTATAATTAATATATTTATGTATTTAACTTATTCTATTTCTATTCATATTTCTTTTTATTTTGATTATTTCTTTAAATGTAGCACTATTTCCATCGTACTTGTTAATTTCTCCTACGATATTTACTACTTTTTTGAAATCATAAAAATCTATTAATTTATTTCCTCTTAAAGAGTATTCTTCAAAAAAAGGTATTATTTTATTAGTAATATCACTAAATTTATATACTACATAACTAGACTGAGTAGGTCTAGTTTTCACAGTTTCTACTAAACCACAATTTAAATAAGTTACCAAATTTTCTAGTAAAGCTATATCACGTATATGTTGTGCTATAGAAAAATACGCACTTACTTTATATCCTGAATGGGTCTTGGATGTTTTTACATAAAAACAACCTTCACCGTCAACAAACCCCGCTACTCAAAATGGATTAAAATCTTTGGTAGGTAATATTAGGTTTCTTGCCACAGGTATAATATCGGGAAATATATCTAATAAGGATTTTGATAAACCTTTACTTATAGAGGCTTTGTACGAGAATATTTTGTTTAAACCTTCTTCAGTTTTATGTTGACCATTGTAAAGCATATCTACTACTAAAGAAAACATCCGGAAATCTGCTCTCTTTTGTGTTAATAGATTATATTTTTCAAAATGAGGTATTATGACATCTTTTAGTGCTTTAATGGATTGAACCGAATATATTACACTAGGATTACCATTTTTAACTCTTTTTATGATAGTGCCTACTGTGAAAAAAACATTTATTTGTTTAAGTAAATTAAAATCTTTTTCATGTAGTTCTATAGTAAAAATGGGTGCTATACGTAAAGATTTAAACCTTTTTTCATCTTTAGCTACTCTAATCGAAAAGCTAGATTCAGCGTCACAGAATCCCGTTACTCAATTAGGATTTAAATTACTAGTAAAATTTGTGAGGTTAGAGCCCCTATCTTGGGTTTTAACCGTTGAATAGTAAGATATTTTATTTTTCATATATACATTATTTATAATAGGAGCTAGAATTAACCCTGTTCCAAAGTATCCCCTTATAATTTAGTAATAATTATTTTTTTCTGACCAGCGAATTTAGGAACTAACAAAGTATACACAAGTTTTTAGTATTTATCTATTTTTTGGTAAACAAAGAAATGATTTACTGCGCAAAATAGCAAAATACTAATTAAATAGGTATATCCAACCTTACCAACATTATAAATGTTAATTCCCCTTACCACACCCTCACTAACTTAAAACATAATACGACCACTTATATTAACATCTCGTAAACCGTAATCTTACAAATCTTAAGTATAGCTTACACCAACTAACATTTAACTCTGTCACTTAAAAAGAAAATAATAAACTAATAAAATTAATCTTTAATCCATAATACTATACGCAAAACCACTAAGTATATTTAATAACATATAACTCGAAAGCACGCATCTAATCTTAAACACCCAACTTAAATCTAAACATAAAATTTCTCCTAGTTTATAAATCCTAAACATCTAACTTAAATATAAAGCTAACCTATTTAAAATTATCCTAGCTTAGTATTCCCAATTATAAATCGCGTAAAGCTTTTCTAACTGGGCTTGAATTTCAATAATTATTTTGGGTTCTATTAGGGAATTTATCCCTCATAAAATCGTTATAGAATCTAGCTGCATCGTTTTCAAATACATTAGAGTTTCATTGAACAGTAGCTGCGTTACCTTTATTATCAATATGATGATTTCTAATAGCATGATCCTCCAAGGCCTTTGACATTATTCTACCATAGGGTTGGTTGTTACCACCCGGTGTATACTGCATATTAGGTGTATTATACTTACCATTAGGTTTTATATCCGGAGACCCTTGGATTAATGCAGGAGTATTACCCCCTTGATTACCCTGAGCACCACCTCCTTGATTACCCTGAGCACCACCTCCTTGTTGATTATTCATAGATAAAGCATTCCCTTTTTTTGAGTGCTCGTGCTCGTGCTCGTGCTCGTGCTCGTGCTCTAAAGATGAAAACCCCTCTCAGTTCATGGTAATTTTATTACTTTCATGATTATTTATGATACTATCAATCATATGTTTAATACCATTCAGCATATTATTATATGTAATAGAGTCCCAATTAATAATTAATTTAAATAAATTAATATTTAAATCACATTGATTAATATAAACCGCAATAGTACTCAAGTTAAAATAATAAAGAATAGAAACTATATTTAGATAATCGGTAAATACGTTTATATCTAAATAATAATTCACTGCAAATCTAGTAGTAAATCCTATAAAGAAAATAAGCCAGATTTTAAGAAAATTTTGGTGCAATCAAAATAAAAGAGTAAAATAACATTTTTTCATTTTTTTATTAATTAAAGTATTTACTATATACTAACGTGTAGCGGTGTTCTACTACAACTATTCCACAACAAAGCTGGTCTATTTTGCTCTAACCACCCTGGAACAGGCACAGGCACAGGCGGGGAATCTTTAACTCTGACACTGTAGATTCTTCTATAAAAACACTTCTTTTTAATTTATTATTTTTATTTTCTACAGCCAAATTCCGAACGGTGATGTCTAAAGACTCTTTGATCAGGATGATACCTACGTGCGGAGGGCCAGCTTTACCAGCAACTCAGAGGTATTTTTGTAATCCTATAACCTCTTGTCAATTCTCATGACCTAGAGATCCTCGGGCTCAATCTCAGCTTCCGGCCGTACGACGACATTTCCCTGGTGCGTGTAGGTGCCTCAAAGAGGAATACCATCCATTAGTTAAAACCCTGCTAAATCTATCTAACCATCCGTAATTAAGATTTAGAAATTAATATTTCCTCGTACTCTTCCCGTATATATATATTTTTCAACCACACATAAAAAACGTTCGAAGTGATGAGAAGAGAATAATTTTTAAAATCAAGATTTAGGTTACTCTAACTTTCTTTTTTTTTTTTTAGTAAATAGAATGATCACCAATATAATTTATAAATTAAAATATTAGATTACCAACTTTCGTATTAGCTACTAACCGTTTGCTGAAAGTCATAAAGGATCGGTGAGCCGTTACCTCCGTTTTCTCATCTCCTGCTTAAAGCCCGCTTCCATCGAGAGTCGGAAATATAACATAATACCCACAGCATATATAAATAACAATTTTATTAACTTACTAAGCCCCCTAATGAGGGGGGCTAGAGATAGTAGGCATCGAACCCACAATATACAAAGATATCTAAATCATTCCTCTTCCTCTTACTGACATCAAGATAAATGTATATTCCTACCAATTAGTATCTCTTTAATTCTCAGATGAATATTAATAAAATCTAAAATTCTTTAATTAAGGCCATGGAGAAGAAGATACTAAATGAAATGGATGGGCCTGAAAATTACTTCTAATAGATATAACTAAAATAGTAATAGTTATCTTAGAACAAAAAATGGATTTGTCTCGTCTTAATGTAATTGAATTAGATAATAATGATAGTGTTAGTTTGATTATTTTCATAATACCCTGTAGATGAGTTGCACATCTATAAACTAAAAAGATAAATCTAATTAGGTATTTACTTCTCAGGATATTTTTTTTTTTTTTAACCCAAAAAATAAACATGATCCAAACGTGACGAATAAGCACCTTACATTGCGTAAAAAAAAGTCTTTATAAATAATTTACCCACCTCTTACCCGGCGTTTATGCCACACTTGAAATAAAATAACCTTTACAAAGGTTATGTTTATAAACCTTTTCAAAAAACAAAAATGTGAGAAGCGCAAGCAAATAAAGGCTAAATAATAAAGGAGAAATTAAGATATAATACTAAACTATTTACAAGATTCTCTTAGTATTCATTCTGGATTTAATCTCTCTAATTTCATTTAAACCTTCAGTAGTTAAATGAGCTCTATCTTTGATTAAGTGAGCTATCAGAGATCAATCTTGAAAGTCTAACGATTTTGTTCCTAATATTGGATATTTTTGAAAGAAAGGTAATACTATATTCAGATTTTCAGATAAGCTTTTGCATAAAAAATCTCCTGCATTTTCTTTTGGTCTTTTATAGTAAATACCACATTTCAAATAAGTAACTAAATTTTTTAAAAGTTGCTCATCTTTTACGTGCTGAGTTATTTTAGTAACTAGTATTACTTGATATCCACTTTTCATAGTTGAGGATGTTATTATGTCCACAAAAAAATTCCCCTCAGCGGACACAAACCCTGCTACTCAATAAGGGTTAAAGTCATAGGTTTCTTCTATTAAGGGTCTCACTTTTACAGACTCCAAAGCTGCAATCTTAGGAAATGATGCGATTAATTTTTCAGTTAAACCTCAATTTAATTTCGCTCGAATTTTAACAATTTCCTCTATTCCTTCCAAAGAACGGTGACGACCACTTTGGATTATCTTAACTCCACGTTTAAATAAGTAGTAATCTACCTTCTTTTTTGTCAATAAAGGATATTTATCAAAATGAGCGATAATAACATCTATTTCTTTTATAGAGACAATATTGTAAATAACTGAATCATTTGTTCCTTTTTTTATAGATCCTATTCCCCCAAAATATAATTGAATAGCTTCTAGAAGGAATTTATCTTTGGAGTGAAGTTTTATACTTAAATAGCAAGTTGCCTGTCATCCAGTTGAAAACCCCGAAACTAATATAGAAAACAACAAATACTATGACCCTCAATAGTATACAGAGACAAACAAAAATAGTCAAACTACATCGACGAAGTGTCAGTATAGAATTCCAGCCTCCATTCCCAGGTGATGGTTATTAGTTAAATGGTAGCTATAAGCTCTTCATAAACCTACAGCTAAGAAGGCAGTCCCTATTAGGACGTGTAATCCATGAACAATTGTGTTAACATTAGAGCTTTTTGTCTCTTATATCCATTCTTTATCGGAATGGTTCAGACTATGTCTTCATTTATAACATAAACTATTTATTATTTATATTATAAATGCGGGGTGTTCGTGGTAGAATTATTGTAAATAAAGTACTCATCTACTAGTCGTTGAGGCCTCATGTATCCCTCAAAGTAGAGCTTATTACTTGTGTCACTCTTTATTTTGAATATTTATTTAATACATGCTTCGCCGCATATTGTCCATATTATCTTATTGGCAGCGCCTTATAATAATGATGGAGTTTCATGCTATTTACCCCGTTTTCTATTAAAAAAACCAGTTTTTTTTTTAGGTTTAAACAAATAAACCTTGTTAAATTAGACATAAATTACTTTAAATATTAAATTAGAATATTATTTTCTTTTTCTATTCATATTAGCTTTAATGCTAATAATTTTTTGTTTACCCTCTTTAGTAAGATGTGATTTATTATCTATCAATAAACTAGCTTTACAAAAATCATTAAAGTCTAAAGATTTTACACCTATTATATAGTGTTTTTCAAAAAAAGGTATGATAATGTCACGTATACTTACCTGCCCACTTGCAACATAAGTACCCTCATTGGGTCTAGAGGGTTTAGTTTCTACATAACCACAATTTAAATAGGATACTATACATTCCAATAGAGTTTTATCTCTTATATGTTGACTAATAGTAAATAATAATTTAAATGTAAATATATCCCCCAATTTACTTATAGGTTTTATATAAAACATACCCTCTCCACTAGCAAAGCCGGCAAGTCAAAAAGGAGAAGGTATCTCTTTAGTTACTATAGGTATTCTATCTGCTAAAACAATATTAGGGTAAAGTTCATTTATTTTTTGAGATAAACCTTTGTTTTTACCCATTGAACCTTTAAGGGATAATATTTTTCTTATATCTTCCACTTCTAAATTTTTTGTTTTCACATTCTTAATTATAGCTACAGCATCACTAAATAGTAAAAAATCTATATGTTTTTGTCCTATTAGAGAGTATTTCTCAAAATGAGGTACAATAACGTCAACTAATCCATTAGTATTTTGCACAGAATAAATGCTTGTAGGTTTTCCGTCACGTATTCTATCTATAATAGTTCCTACACCGAAATACCTCATTATCATTTCCAATATAGCTTTATCTTTAGTATGCAATTCTATACCAAATGTAGGGTTAATACTTATACCTCATTTTCTTTTTTTATCTATACCTACTTTTACAGTAAAATAAGATTCTGCTTCGCAAAACCCTGTAATTCAATAGGGGGGTAATTTATGTATATTCTCTTTAAAAATAATAGGGGCTACACTTAACCCAGTTGCAAAATAAAAACAGCTCCCGAAAGCCCCATCTGATATAGTAAATGATGAAACTGAATATTCTACCCCCTGTACAAATATGTTATCATAAGGCATACTATAACCTTATTTCAATAATTCACATTATTGTTCAGACTATGTCATGTATACAATATTATCGCTATGTGTATACCAAAGTTTTTACATATCATGATAAGATAAAAGCATGTGTCAAATGTTTTGGGTAGAAAACTGCAACTAATAAACAGTTGTACCGAATGCTAAATAGTATTATCTTATCACAAATATTAGTCGTTGAGCCAGCCTATTAAATATCATATGTAATATTTAAAAAGGATCGGCTGCATATTGTCTTGTAGCTATTTTAATTAACACTTTATACTAAGAGCGTATTTGGTGCGTTTAAGCGTTTAATGAAAAGAGTTTCAAGATTTTCATGCATTTAACTTTGTTTATTTGCTTAATTTCGAGCAAAAAATTAATAGATCATTAATATGTTTATGCTGAACCTTAAGCAAAGGCCTACTAAGTATACTTTTTCATTAGTTGATTCATAAAAATACCTTTTATTAGTTATTTATTCTACCTCTATTCATACCAGATTTTAAATAATTTATCTTTCTAATACCATCCTTAGTTAAATGACCTTTAATTTCTATAATTTTTGCTACCTTAGCAAAATCTAAGTAGTCCATATTTTTTATACCTTGTAATGGATAATTATGAAAAAAAGGAATAATCTTATCTTCAATATCCCTAAATTTATTTACAGTAAAATTAACTCCATCAGGTCTGGTGGAAGTTTTTTCAATCCTACCACATCCTAAGTAATCTATGAATTTCATTAATAAAGCTTCATCTCTTACATGTTGAAAAACAGAGAAAACCATTGAAACATTAAAACCTGTTGAATAATTTTTATTTTTTAACGATTTAACATAAAAAAACCCCTCTCCATCTACAAAACCTGTAAATCAGGAAGGATGTGGGATATCTTGATCACTTATTACTGGACGAGGTGCAGGTATAACAGTTGGAAATAGAATCTTTAATTTGTCAGATAATCCTAAATTAGATGAAGCCTTAATACTTATAATTTTGTGCATTCCTTCAATACTAGAACGTGCTTCACCTTCTAATAAGATGTTTACAGCTTGTTTAAATAAAAGATAATCTGCTTTTTTCTGAGTTAGTAAAGGATATCTATCAAAATGAGGTATAATTACATTAGCTATTGCACGTGCAGACTGAACGCTATAATATGCCTGAATCCTGTCTGAACGTTCCTTAACTGCACCTAGTCCGAAAAAGCTATGTATTTTCCTTAATAAAAGTAAGTCTCTGCTATGTAATGTTATTTGAAACTCTGGTATAACACACTAAAACACTTAAATACACAGATGTTAGAAAAAAAAAGATACTATCAAGTATACAGCTGATTTAGCTTAAAATTCTATTGGAATTCATACCAGATTTTAGAGATTTTATTTTCTTAAATCCTTCAGCAGTTAAATGAGATTTGTTTTCTATAATGTTAGCAACTTCACAAAAGTCTCGAAAATCCATAGCCTTTACCCCAACTAAAGAATATTTATTGAAGAAAGGGATTATCTTTTCTTTAACATCTCTAAACTTACTTACAACAAATATAACTGAATCCGGCCTTTTTGACATTTTTACTATTTTACCACACCCTAGGTAATTTATAAATTGAGTTAATAAAGCCTCATCTCTTACATGTTGAGATACAGAAAATCTTATTATAGTGTAAAAAGCCTGATTAGCTCTAGTTGTGCTTGTTTCCACTGAAAAACAACCTTCACCGTCTACAAAACCAGCTAACCAATTAGGATTATCAATCTTTTGAAAACTAATTAGTGGACGTGTAGCAGGTATAATATCAGGAAAATAAGATTTTAACGTTTCGGACAACCCGTTATTCATTGATGCTTTAAAACTTAAAACTTTTCGTATTCCTTCTAGTTCCAAGTGAGCTTTTGAATTTAATAAATCTATACTTTTTTTTAATAGAAGATAGTCTGCTTTTTTTTGAGTTATCAAAGAATATTTGTCAAAGTGTGGTATAATTACATTATTTATTTCACGTAAAGATTGAACCACATAAGATATGGTATTATTACTTTGGTATATTGTTCCTATACCAAAAAAACACTGTATTCTTCTCAACATTATTATATCTTTTATATGCAAATGAATTCTAAAATCAGGCGTAAAACCTCATCCTGATTTAGATCCACTTTTTTTAGCAACTCTCAAACTAAAACATGACTCTCCGTCACAAAACCCTGATATTCAATAAGGATCAATCACAGGTTGGATGTTAACAGTAGAATAAAACACTTTTTGCCGTTGTCAGGATTTTGATAGTAAATGTAACCCACTACGAGTTGTACTACTTTTAGAAACTTTTAGGCTAAAAGTTGCCTCCGCATCTGAAAATCCTGTAACTCAATAAGGATCAACCTCCCTACGTTGTAGATTGATAGTAGAGTATAATCTTTTATGGGGATCAGGTAAACTTAATTCTTTAGTTGCGAAGCGCTTCGTTGGACAGTAAGCCTTACAATTATCTATTTTATATAGCATTGAAGGATGCATATTTGGTTTTACTATAGTTCGTAATAAAGGCATAGAACCTTGTCTTATATAAATCATGAATTCAAGTTTTCCATTTGATCGGCGGTATTCTCTAATATTGCATTCTAATCTATATCTGATAATTAAAACATTCATCAATCTGACTACATCCATTTTTTTTTTTTTTAAAAAAAAAATGGAATTCGTACATAAAACAAGACCATGGCGTGCCGTTTGACCATCTCCCTGGATTAAATGCGCTAAAGCAACTGGTGTTAAAAGATCATAGATATTAGACGGAATTACTTTTTTACCTGCTGGATAAAATAAAGAATGTAATTCAGTTAAACATGGCATTGATCTAGTAAAGAACTGTAAAGCATAATTGCGATTACCTGCTCTTATCCCAATAACTAAACTAGGATAACTAAAACAATAATGAGATAATAAATTAAACACAAACCACACGTAACTTGCATGAGATAAAGACTGTTTAAAACCTAACCTAGCATTAGGTCGGCTCGCTCGAATAAGTCATCCGTCAGAAAGTATTAATCCAATTATCACACTTCTAGTGAAAGGAGTAAGTCTTACCATAGCTAGTTGTTTATTAGTGTATTTTTTTCCAACTGTAGATTGTAAATTAGTTCCAAAAACCACTAAACTTAAGTTATGGGTTGAAGCATCACAAAATCCTGTAACTCAGTGTGGAGAAACCTTTGGTTCAACTAGTCCGGTAGTGTAAAATCTTTTCATATGAAGTGGAAGTTTATGCTTTCTTACAACCCCATGTTTTGTTAATAATGCTAAGGGTTGTGAAGCAGGAAAAGTTCTTATAGAATATATTTTGGGTAAAATTTTTTTAGGTACTACGGTCAAATAATAATAATTTAAAAAGAACCTAATAAAACCAACCATGAAAAAAAATATAAAGATGTTCGTTAAGCCTGTAAATATAACTGCCAATATAATAGTATAAAGTAAACCATATAAAGTTTTTCCTCTTTTTCCATTTATTAAAAAATGATGTCCATATGTAACAGTAAATCCTGAAGCTAGTAAAATAATTGTATTAACTAATGGTAGTTCAAACAACCTATCTGTTTATTAATTTGTATAGCATTGTAGAGTGGAAATGGGGTTTAACTAACTCGATAAATTTTTGTCTGTAACTAGATTTTATATAAAGTCTATTCCTGCTATGAATTGAGGTTTCTAAATCTCAATTGTCTTTAAGCACACCCTGTAACAGTTTAACATCTTCCAAAACAAACCCACTGGTATTAAGAATATAGCCTGATTTATGGTTATCCCCATCATCCATGTCTCCCTCCCCCTGTACTTCCGTCTTCCATTGGAGGGCGGTGGGACCTTCTCTTCATTGTAAGACGTTTGTTTGCATGAAGGGAAATTAAGATTTTTAAACTTAAGCCGATAAACTCACTGAATAACTTAAGCCAATAAACTCACTTAATAATCATCTTTATCTCACTTAATAATCATCTTTATTTGATTATGAATCTTTTTTTTACCAGTATTACAATTCCTTCCTCTAAAAATTTCTTTCTAGCTTGTGCTACACTTTTGTGAGCACAACCAATTGCTAATGCTGCTTGACGAAGTGAGCTATACTTAGCTGTCTCTTTAGTTACCGTATCTAACACTTCTACCTCCATACCTTTACTCTCATTTATTTTCAACATACGAGCTCTGGCTTTCACTCGTTGCTCCTCGCTTGAATTATGTTTAATTAAATGCTCTCTTAATTTGCTTAGGTGTTCGGAAGAAAGTTTACGGCCTTTAAGTTTAGCTAAAGTTGATTCAGATAATTTATAACCCAAGGAAGAACCGGCAACCTGTAAAATGTTATACTTGGGACTCAAAAGGTCGATATAATACTGCTCTCGCGCTATCAACTGTTCAGCTTCACAATACTCTAAAATATCTAATCTGAATCCACTATAACCATATTTTATTAAAGCTCTAGCAATAACACTAGTACTATTTTCGAGTAACTTGTTTAAATTACTAAAACTAAAATACCAAGAAAACCTTTTAGATAAATTAGAACTACTACCTACGTAGAATTCATTATTTTTTAAATTAACTCAGATGTATACCCCACTTTTCCTTCTATTTTCGTCATATATATTTTTTTTACATATATCAACATTTAAATAGGATTTTTCGGGAGTAATGCTTATACCATTAACTACAAAAGGTATACCTGATAAATAACAATAATTATAATGAAAGCCTGAATTGGACCCAGATAATCATTTTACCTTAAATTCATAGGGCAAATCTATATACACGGAAAAAGAGTCAAACATATTTTCCCGCTATATAATCCCTTTACTCACTTATCCTATAGGCTAAAAGGTTACTTAACACTAGAAGTTGAAAAGGAGATAAAGAGATAGAAAATTTGATGTAGTCTAGGGTACTCAAATATCCGCTAGGGTAACCTCGCGAGTAGCTTCCCCCCTAGACAAAAAAACAGAGAATAAACAACTTACCGCAATTTATTCTCTGTTACTAGCCTTAAAAACAAATAAACATTACGGATATACTAAAGACAGATAAACCTTAACTAATAAAAATAAAGGTGCTCAGTAAGCTACAAGCTTTTTTCCGTTATTAAGCTACTTCACCTGGGCTGTTTGATGAGTTTAACCCTGTGTCTCTTCCTTTGTTCATTCCTGCTTTTATATTACGAATTTGTTCTAACCCTTCTAAACTAAGATGTTTATTTTCTTTTATCAATTCAGCTACTAAACAGAAATCCTGGAAATCCTTTAATTTTACACCCATGATTGGATATTTTGAAAATAATGGAATGATTTTTTCTACTATATCCATAAATCTCCAAACTAAAATATCTCCATGCTCACTTATCGAGCTAGGAGAATATTTTCCACGCGTAGCGTCTAAATAAGCTTGGATATTTTTCATTAATTGTTCATCACGAGAATGTTGAGTTAACTTGAATCTGAGCATTACTCGTTCTCCGTGTTTATGGGTAGAAGATTTCCTTAAATTTACTAAAAAGTTTCCTTCAGCACTTGTAAATCCAGCTAATCAATTTGGATTTATAGAAGAAGCTTCTGTAACTAAATATCTTGGAACAGGAACACACTCGGGAAAAGCTTCTTTCAGTGACGGAGTCCTTTATTCAGAGTAGCCCGAATATTTACAATTGCTTGAAGACCATCCTTGGTTAAATGTTCTTTTCGTTTAATTATTAAAATTACTTGCTTAAAAAGCAAATAATCGGCATGCTTCTGAGTGATCAAGGAGTATTTATCGAAGTGTGGTATTATTATATTAGAAATCTGTTCCAGAGATTCTACCCTTCAAAAAACAGAACTTCCTTTTTTATATATTGACCCTGCTTTATCGACAAATTCTCTAATTTCTCTTAAGATCTGTTCATCCTTTTCATGTAATCCTAGTTGAAAAACTGGTTCGACAGATCAGCCTAAGTGATATTTAGATCTATTTTTAAGATAAATACCGAACGAGCCCTCACCATCAACAAAGCCTGTAACAAATAAGGGATGCACCAACCGAAAAGTTTGATGTTCATGCAATTGAAAAAATTCTAGCGGATGTGTTTCGAATTCAAACAATCTATATTATTAATTTGTATAACAAAATTTTATATAATAGAAGGTGGGGTTAACCGTTGATATAAGAGTATAAATAAAAATACTTAATATGTGTTTAAGGGTACTCTTTTACTACCTTCGCGGTAAAATAAAATATGAAGTTCTGTTATAGCAGTTAGCTGGCGAGTAGTAAAATAGACAGAAGTTGTATTAAATTTTTTTATCTGCTACTTTAACTGAAACATTGTTAGTCCCTCTCCTGCGGAGCTCCGCAGGAGCTCTAAGGAGCTCCCTAATTTTTTTTCTAGCCCCTTTCCTATTGGCAGGGCGTCGAAAAAAAATAAGGGAGAGATATTTAAATTTATCGAATATATGAAGGAGATATTCTCTATGGATTATTGATTGTTCAAATCTTAAATAAGCATTTTCAGAATTTTTTCTCGAAATGTAAGCGTCACCTAAAATTAACTCTATGCTATACAAACCCGCCCAAAACTTTACTAAGGATTGAGTGATTTTCCCTAATAAAAAAATTATTTGTTTTATTTATAATAGATAAATAACTAAAAAAAATAAGCGCAGCGAAAGAAACGGATTCTTTTACTAACGAAGTGTGTGAACTTCCCCTAACGAAGTTACGCACTCGCCCTTCTACACCCCCTCAGCACGGAATAAAGCTAAAATTTCCTCTTACTATTCATACCTTCTTTAATTTTTTTAATTATTTCTAAACCTGTACTAGTTAAATGGGTTTTGTCCTCTATAATTTTTGCAGCCTTAGCAAAATCTAAGAAATCTTGCAATTTAGCCCCTTGTAAAGGATTTTTTTGAAAAAAAGGTATAATAATATTTTGAATATCGGAAATTTTTGTAACGGTTAAAACAACAATTGGTTGTTTTTTCCCAGTTTTAATAAACCCACATTTAAGAACTTGTTTTAACATATAAATAAGTTCTGTATCCCGGCTATGTTGAGTGATTGAAAATTGTAATTGAACAGATGCACCTGTTTTACGTAATTTTGACTCGGAAATTAAAATATAAAAACAGCCCTCCCCATCTATAAAACCAGATAGTCATTGAGAGGATATTTTTGTAGGTACTTTAATTTCAGGTCTTAAAGCAGGAGCAATATCAGGGAATGCTTCTTTTAATACATCGGATAATCCTCAATTTAATGCACCTTTAATACTAATTAATTTAGAAATATATTCTAAAGTCAAAGGTTTTTTTGACCCCTTGCTATAAATTATTTCTAAAGCGGACTTGAATAATAAATAATCTGCTTTTTTATTTGTTATTAAAGGAAACCTTTCAAAGTGAGGTATTATTACATTGGTTAATTCTTGGATGGAGGATACATAATAGAATACTGCGTTGTTATTACCTATAGAAATATTACCTACGCCGAAAAAAGCTTGTATCTTTTCTAATAAAGGTAAATCCTTAGCATGTAAACCTACTATGATGCTCGGCTCTACCCCTCATCCTAAAGTATAACCAGGACGCTTAATAATTTTTAAAGAAAAAGAACCCTCCCCATCGATAAATCCAGAAACTCACTCAGGAGAAAGATTATCTCCTTTAGATGATCCAGTAGAGTATGGACGGTAAAAAGCTTTTAGAACTAGGCAAGGATTGACCCCGAAGCCATACAAGACTTCATAATCTTCCCTTTTTATTAATGGCAATCCACTCTTTCTATATCCTCCTTGTTTAACAGTCCGATCATTTATACTTGACATTGACCGGATACATGAAAAGGAGGCTAGTTCATCAAACTTTCTATAAGAATTATAGATTAGATCAAATCACATATAAACACATATGGAGGTAGTACCGCTTGGACTATAAATTTTTAATTAAAAAAAAGTGGTAAATGACCTATTAATTATTATCTAGAACGGTCCCTTAATATAGGTAAGATAGTTATAACCGTTAATAAAAAATAGACTAAGCTAAAGGTCACTCCATATAATTTATATAAGAGCGTATGATCGTTGAGGTTCTACTTAGAGAACTGAGATAATAACAATAGAAATATTTTGGCTAAATTTATAGTATCTTAATACTATATAGAATCCACCATAACCATTGTCCATCTGGTCACCAAATATTTTATTAATAAATTATAAGTTCTACATATATTACCTGCGGATTGTTTAAATCTAAATTCTAGCTGTTACTGGTCAATTATGTATTAGGCAATCCTAACTAATTGCAACCTAGTGTAGAATTTATTAAAGTTTCCCGCATATAGCTCTTTTCTCACCGACCTAGCACCGGTGGCCCTTTGACAAAGGATCAATAGCTTCTATCCCTAAAGGAGGTCACATTGCCCCTAATTCGATAGCTGGAGAAAGAGCACTCGTTTATAACTGAGTATAACAATAACATAAGGATCTACAAAAGGAGTTTTACCCGTCTTTATATTTGAAATTTATCTACCCTGAAGGGTTCCTTAAGGAAAGCTGAAAGGTAAAATAAAATACAGGGGTTAAATGTAATGTTCAAGGGAAGGCAGCCGCCGAGAGAGGTTAGAGGATTTAGAAGATAACTATTCGCTTCTCTTTAAATATACTATTTTACCATTAAAATCAAAACGAGTTTGATTTTTTAGCCTTTTCTGAATACCGCTTTTGGATAACCCTAACCCTTCTGCGCATGAGGTTAAAGAAAGCCAACTCTTAATAACTGAATTATTTCCATCTAACATTACAATACTTACAGGATTAGTGTTATTATAATAATATTTACCTGAAGATTTAATGTAGATTTTTCCATCTATTGATTCAAAGTTTGATGATCTACTAAGCAATTCCTTTATTTTCGATAATAAAAGGTCTCTATCAGATAAGGTACTATTTACGTTAGTTGATAATCTTCTACTATTCATCTGGTTTAAAGTTAATTCTATTAATTCTAAACCTTCAGTCATGTAGTGAAAACCTTTCTCCTTCAAAAGAATGAGATTTTTTCAATCTTGATAATCTAATTCCTTCTTAGTATAGAATGTAAGATTATCAAAAAAAGGAAGTAATGTATATTTAATGAAATCCAATTTATGCACACTTAAGTTATATTTTTCATTTAGTTTAGCGATTTTTTTATTGATTGACGAATACAAACCTACGTAATTACGTGGTAACCCTTCTTCTGTAGCGAAGCTACCCTGCTCAAACGAACGTAGTGTTGGAGCGAGGCTTTCTTTATTTTTAAGATCTATAGTCATGGTTTGGTCAAACGTATTCAACAATGAAACAGGTAAACTATTAATATAATTTTTAATTGCTAGTAACAAATCTAAATCGACAGCCGATTGAATTATTAGTAACCTAAAATTAAGATTTGTGTATGGATTTCGGGTTCTAGAGAAATCAATATTAAAACTCCCATCCCCTTCTATAAAACCTAGCAATCAGTTTGGTGTCATACGAAAATGACGATTCGGTCAATAATAATCTGTCCTATTAGTATTCATTGAATTTTTTATATCTTCTATCTGCACCCTTAACTGGTTTTTATCTTTTATACCTTCTGACGTGTATAATTCAAAAGCTTGTTTAAAATTTAAAAAGTTTAAATGTTTACAAGAGTTAAGAGGAGTTTTAGAAAAAATTTCAATTATTATTTTAACTTCTTCAAAACGTCTAACTACAAATTCAGCTATTTTAGGTTTAATAAATACTGTACCGATTTTCAAGGTTTTTTGAATGTGTTTTAAAACTTCCAGATCATCAATATGCAACCCTATTCCAAATGCAAATGTGTAAGCGTTTCGATTTGATGTAATAGTAAAGTACCCCTCTGCGTCTACAAATCCTCTAAATCATTCATTAAAACCCTCAAGTTTTTTACCCTCCTTTCCTTCTTTTCCATTAGACAATAATGGAAGAATACCTGCTTTATCTAGATATATTTCTGACGAGATAAGATCTTGTATTAAATGTTTTACTGCTCCTAATCCTGTTGGTTGATATTCAACTGTAGGAGAAAGAGCGCTCGTTTTTAAAAACTATTTGTTTCTTTGCTTATAAAGCACATGTTAAGTTTTTAAATTTTTAATTTTATACACGACTATGTTAATATATTCTATTTTTATTCATACCTCCTTTTATTTTCTTTATTTGATCTAGTCCCTCTCTAGTTAAGTGTTGTTTGTTTTTAATAAGCAGAGCCGCTTTTTTGAAATCCTCATAATTATTTGACTTTACACCATGTAATTTAAATTCTTCCAAAATGGGAATCACTTTATCAAAAACATCTGTAAATTTTTCAACAATAAAATCACCATAACCTGATTTAGGTATATATCTACCACAGTTTAAAGTAGAAATCAAACTTTTTAGAAACTCTTCATCTCTACTGTGTTGAGTCAAAATAAATTTCAATCATACAGTTTCCCCTAATTTGGATTCTGGAGATTTTTTTAATGCTATAAAGAAACATCCTTCAGCATCAGTGAAACCAGCTAACCAATGTAAGCTTTTTATTTGTCTATCTTTAATCTTTGGTATTAAAATAGGCTCTATGTTAGGGAAAGCTATATTTAAACTGTCTGATATTTTTTGATTATTCATAACAGCTTTAATTGACATAATTTTATTTAAACCTTCTACAGTTAAATGTTTTTCTTGTTCCATATCAATTACTACTTGTTTAAAAAGTAAATAGTCAGATTGTTTATTAGTTAATAAAGGGTATTTATCAAAATGATTTATAATAACTTTTAAGTTTTCAGAACCATATACTCTAAACTGAACAGTTTCTGCTCCTAATTTAGATATTGCACCTACCCCAAAAAACGATTGAATCTGTTCTAATAAGGCAAGATCCCTTATATGTATACCCATATGAAAAGCAGCTTTTACTCTATATCCTGTTTTATATCTAGGGTTGGGACTAACACTTACATAGAAACATCCTTCCCCGTCAGTAAAACCAGTAACATAATGAGGATTTAAGCCATTAGTAGTAACATAATTAAAATTAGAAGATATTGCTTCAGTAGAAAATGAAAGAGAATTAGAATAAAAAATTTTAGTATAGAATCTTTGTATAGATTCAAAAATAGTGTAAACATATTTTATAAATTGTATAAAAACCAAGTTTCCCTGGCACTTAGAATACACCTTACAGTATTGTTTAAATACTGAGGAACCGTCTACTCGTTGCTCTTTTACAGATATAAGACTATCTGATTTACATCCGCGATAGCCCATTCCTTGATTTGCATCAAGAATCTCTAATGATCTTACTATACCCCCAGGCATTAATGGGGCCACTTTATAAGTTTCCTTATGAAGCTTAGTTATTAGAGCTTTAGGGTTTCCCCGGAGTTTGGCTCCTATCCACAAAATTCTCAATTCATGGAAAAATGTTCAAAATATGGCTAAAAAAAATAAAGCTTCAGATACTATAAATAAACCAACACCTATGTTTAATCCTCTCTGAACTGACATGGTGTGATTACCTAAATATGTCAAAAATTATCCAATAAATACTTATATTGGTTGGACTATATCTTAATTAATAGGTTAAATATATTATATTTAACGTATTAATCTTTTACGTATAGTCTCTGAAGATCCTACAAGGATATTTATCTGTCCTTTGGTTTCCTGCTGATTATTCTTATTTTTTTTTGATAGTAATTTCCAGCATATAGTAAAATTTAAAGAGAGCACATAATAAATACTGTTTTTTTTTATAATTTGTGTATTAAAGATCTAATCTTTAATCTTCCTTCATCGGTAAGATGTTCCTTATTGATAAACATATTATAAACAATCTCTCATTTTTTAAAATCATTTAGTTTATCCCCTATTAAGGGATATTTATTAAAATAGTTAATAAGAAATTTTACACTATCTAAAGATGATACACTTATAGATAATATTTCTGAGTTTGTATTATTAGTATAACTTTTAAGATTACAAGATAAAAATAATGATAAACTTTCCATAAAAGGTTTCATAGAAGAAGATGTGGGTTTATCAAATGAACGCTGATCCAATCTAAATTTAAGACTAACACTTTCACTAACAGATCTTTTACGAGTATCTGATTTAGATTTTCTTTCTACATATTTAATACCAAAATGTCCGTCAGATTCAGTAAAACCTGTAAATCAACTATTATTTACAAGATTAGAATTATCTAATAAACTTTCTGGTGTGTCCAAAGAATATTTAGCATTCATAAATTCAATTAAACTATTAAACCTTTTATTTTTAGGTGTTCTAAGTTTACCGTGCATTAAGTTAATAAGAATCATAATACCTTTTATATCCCCTATAATATAACGAATAACGTTATTACCTGAAGTTTGGAAACGTCCTATGTTACTTAATTCTGATTGAATAAACGCATACATACTTAAATTATTAATATGTGAAGTAAATACTATTCTCTCCCTTATTTTTTTTCGACGCCCTGCCAATAGGAAAGGGGCTAGAAAAAAAATTAGGGAGCTCCTTAGAGCTCCTGCGGAGCTCCGCAGGAGAGGATTTAATACTCGATTTAACGTTGTAACACCTAAAGACGGAAGAGAAATATGACCCAGAAAATATATGTTTATTAACATATTTTTTGGATGATACAAGGTAACATGTAAGGTTTTATACTCATTAATAAAGTATCTAATGAAGAACGATAAATATAAATAATATGTTTATCTTTTTCTAATAGTAAATTACAACGTAATTGGTATTTTATGATTAATACATTTATTAATTTAACGGAATCGAATAGGTTGTTAAAATTAGTATAAAGTCTTATTCCTCTTCCTTTTAGCCTTATACCACTACCCATTACTCAATGAGCTAGAACAAAAGGTGTCAATAGATCATATATATTATAAGGTACCCTTTTTACATTATTAATATAAAACATAGAATAAATATCAATAAAAGAGAACAACCATTTTGTAGATATTAATATAACATCTATTGGTTTGCCTTTCAGATTGCTATTAAAACGGTAAGGGTCTTTTTCACAATATATATGAATTTCTCTAAACACGTAATAAATATATTTCTTATTAGCATAAGGTTGACAGAATTTAATACGTGCCTTTGAATTTGTTTTACCGTGCATATTTGCTCATCCTTCTGATAAAAGTAAACCAATGAAAATACTATATAAGTATGGAGGTATTACGTGCTTAATGCAAATTTCTCTTATAGGCTCTATATAACAAAAAACAGCTGTAAAGGGAAGGTTATTAATCAATAGATTCTTTTTAGAGTTAGAGAAAATAGTTTGCAAAGCTCCAAACTTTCTTACTTTTTTTGGAAAATTCGTTTTTTTAATTTATACTCCATACTAGGTACAATGTAAGGATCTACAATAGATGACAATAATTCCATAGACTTTGAACTAATAAATATTCTAGGTTTGTTAACAATCATGTGTAATGTACATTTAAGTCCATATTTAATAATAAGTACATTCATTAATCTAACTACATCCTGCACAGTATAAGAATCCGTACAAATTCTTAAACCTCCAGATACAGCTGTACCATCACCCATAATAAGATGAGCTAAAGAAACAGGAGTTAATATATGATAAATATTTTCAGGGACAATTTTTTTTCCGTTATAGTAAAAAGAATTAAAAAACTCCACTAAACAAGGCAAACTTCTAGTAGTCAAAGTGACAGAACTCGTTTGTAAATTATTTCTAATTCTAATCTTATATTTAGGTAAACTATAGCAGTAATGAGATAATACTCAAAAAACTGACCATACATAAGAGGATTGATAAAAGGCTTGTTCGAACCCAAAACGAGGATATTTATTATTAACACTAGCGTAGGATAATCAACCATCCGACAACAATATACCAACTATAACAGCTTGTTGATAGTTTGGTAGTTTAAGCATATTTAACTCTTTATGGGTTAATCTTGGTATTCCAATACCAGAACAAAGATTTTTACCTCAAACTACCAAAGCCGTACAATTACTGTCTAGTCTATGAGTACTTTTACTTCTTTTACTTGTAATAAACACCGTAACAGGAAAATGATTTCTAGCTTTAAGAATAGAAGATTTTAACAAATCTGGTTTTTTTTGTTCTAATAAACCTGCTAAATAGTAACCTAAGTTGTTATTATTTTTAAACACTTTAATATTATTTTTAACTTTATAATCATTAAGAGATTTTTCTAAATCTTCAACAGGAATAGCTCTAGCAATATTCAAATTATAATTAAACAGTATTGTGTTTTTTAGGTTCAGGGTACCCTCTGCTATAACATCTCTTCATCAGAATGACATAGATAAAACTAAGGATATTAAACTCATAATTAAATTATTTCCTGCATAAGCAAAGCCATGGAATGATAAAACTGCGGATGTCGTAAGGCTTAGTAAGCTAATGGATGTATATAAAGGCCATGGAGAAGGAGATACTAAATGAAATGGATGGGCCTGAAAATTACTTCTATTTAAGTTTAACATTTTATTTATTATTTAATTTCATAATTCATCTTGTTTTTCCACTAAAGCCGGTGTAAGAAAAATCTGTTTTTAAAATATTAGGGATTTTAACCCATAAAGATTAAAAAAGATCTAATTAATAATTACTACTTTTTTTAAGTATAGGTGGGCTTTATATAAATAATGTTTCGTCATAAATCCACCAGAGAGTCCCACGGATTACTTAATATGAAATGAAGGTAATCTTCTGAGATTTTTGGAAAGATTAACCCCGTTTTGTGCAATAGAAGGATTTTTCCCGATACCCTGATAATAACTGTTTAATCAGTGCCGATCCACGGGATTAATATGAGAGTTATATACAGGAGCTACTCTACCTCCATTAGTAGAACGAATACTATCCAGATGATTAGCTAAGTTTATAGCATAAGGTTGGCCAGAATTTTCGTCAGATGTTTCTATGTATTGAATTTGAGCATTCAACATACTCGATCCTATCCAATCTTTATGTAATTTTCATTTAGAGGTCTATCAAATTGAAATGGTTTCTTTCCTAAATTTTGGTTCATCGCAATCTCTGCGGGATTAGGTATAAATTTGGTAAATGGAAACTTGTATTAGTAAATTTGTTGAATGTATAGATATAGTCTAATACATTTCTATTTATTTATATAATTTGGGTTTTTTTTTTTGGTTTTTTTTTTTACCTAGCCATATTTATTGCTTATTACTAAATTGATAGTGGTTATTTATGTTAAAACTATTATTATATATTTTATTAAATATATAGAAATTTTATAATAAATATAGAAATTTTATAATAAATATAAAAATTTATCATAGTAAATTAAACACAACATCTACAATATAGGTGTTAAAATAAAAATTATACAAGTTATTTTAATATTGGATAAATTTAAATTTTATACAATGTTTATAAATGCAAATTTACAATAAAGGTATGTTACAAGGCATTATTTCAAAACTATATAAAATACAAGGGACTAGTATAATAAATGCAATAACTATTGGTAATAGAACAGTTCAACAATAAGACATTAGTTGGTCGTAACGTATACGCGGGAATGAGGCTCTCGCTCATATGAATATAAATATCATAATACAAGCTTTAAGTCCTATAACTACACCACCTATTGCTGTCCCTATTATTGTACTGTAATTATCCAAATCAATTACATTAAAATTAGATTCATTATCTGTTAAATACATATAACTATTTCCTTCAATGAATTGTAATAAATAAAAATAAGGATATAAATAATAATTGAAATCAAACAGATAACCACCTAAAAATAAAATACTATTCAAAATACAAATAAGTATAATGCTAGCATATTCAGCTAAAAAGAAAAATACAAATATAACTGCAGAATGTTCTGTCATAAATCCACTAACTAATTCTGATTCCATAAATAAACATAAAAATTTTACACTAATCTTGTATCGGTTTAAAACGAAAAGTTTTATTATATACAAGACCCGAGTTTAAATACTTACCTACCGTAACCTTAGAAATATTAAAGAATTTAGCCAATTCAACGTTATTCTTAAATTTATAAATCAAATTATCCTCTAAATCATAAATACCTACACCTAAAGTATATTTATTCTTCTTATCACTCATAATAGCCTTAGCTGATTCACTATGTTTTTTTCCAAACATAGGATTTAACTCACCTGGCTTACTGATTAAAGCAAGTGCTTCTTTATTATGAGTTTTACCAAACATAGGATGATTACTTTTATCTTTATAAAACTCTACCATCTTTAGTCTAGCTTCTTCAGTATGTTTATAACCCAAAGAGCTAGTAGCAGTAACCTTAAAATTATAAAGAGTATTAAATTTGAATTTAGAAATATAACTGGTCTCTAAGTCCGTTAAAGCTTTGGAGCTAATAATTTTACTTTCATATGTGAAATACTCATATATACAAAATTTAAACTTATCTAAACCATATTTAGTAAATGCACTTTGTAAAGCAACATTAGACTTTTTATTTCCTAAATGTTCATTTAGTCTTAAATAAAAGTCTTTGGCACTTCCAATATATTGATTACCATTTTCTAAGTTGATAAAGGAATAAATACCTCCTTTATCTTTTAATAACCTTCTATAAGATTTAATACAATCTTTATTATTTAAATTACTAATAGTTAAAACGGGTAAAGGTAAATTACATGCTCCTGAGTCTGCTGAATGTGAAGTAGAATAATTTCTACGACTAAACACCGAACGAACATTTTGTTTAGATATACCATTATGAAAACGGGAATAGATTAAACAACTTACATCTAAAGTACTAACAGATTTCATATTTAAACACGATTTAAAATGTTTTAATTCTTGGGCTTATGCTCAAGTTTGGACTATACCTTATTTAATAAAAATAAATATTAAATGATCACGTCTAGTCTCTGAAGGTTCTTCCTTCTTAATTATTTACCACTCTCCACTTTTGCTGGAGGAGTGGTACGGTTTCACCAGCACGGTGGCCTAAAGTAAAAAAGAAAGCTTCCCTGCTGATTTTCCTATATGATTATTACATATCAAAGGACTTTCCAGCAATTAGTGATCTTTTATGAGACCAAATCTTATTAGTTAATAGCCTCAGCTAAATCAACACACACATATACTAACTAAGCACTCACCAAAGGTTTACAACTTACGTAAACAAAGATATAAATAAAACTGTTAATGCGATAGACAAGATTGTTAATAATAGAATATGAACAATCCCTTATTTGAATTTTTAGGGAGGCGCGCGCAAGCTCGAACATATTTACTTGTCTTACTTTACTTCATCTTTGTTTTCGACTAAATTGTCTTTGGTGTATTTATTCATAATACTTTGAATATTTGTAATTTTTTTAAAATTCTCTGCAGTCCATTGCCGGGAAGGTTTGCTTTTAATAATACTAGCTGCTTCAATAAAAGATTGGAAATCTATATTTTTAGCACTCTGTAGAGGATATTTTTGGAAAAAAGGTATAATTATATTATTCAACAACTCGAATTTATTTAACTTGAAATCAACAGCTTCGGTATTTCTTTTTTTTACACTACCGCAACCTAAATAAGTTACTATTCTTTCCATTAGCAAAGTATCTCGGTTATGCTGAGTTATTTGAAAATGTAATCATACCTTATAACTAATAGATAATGTAGAGGCCGCATTGGACTTTTTCTCTACAGTAATAACATTAAAACTACCTTCCCCGTCTACGAATCCTACTAACCATTCAGGATGTATAACCCCCTCGGGTACTTCTAGTCTCAGTGCGGGTTCAAGATTAGGGTATAATACCTTCAATTCTTCAGATATCCCTTTATTCAAGTTATATCTAAAATTAAGAACCTTAATGAACCCTTGTTCACTTAAAGGGGATTCCTCTTTTAGAATTAAAATAATTTGTCTAAATAATTCGAAATCAGCGTATTTTTTAGTTAATAAAGGATATGATTCGAAATGAGGTATTACCTTCTCTAGCTCATTAAGTTTAAAAATATTAAGCTTAGCAAAATTTTTCTCGAACCCTATTGTCCCTGCACCTCCAAAATAGTCCTTAATACGGTATAAAATGTCTAAATCACGCACATTCAATTTAATTTGAAAAAAGGGCTGTATTCTTCAACCTAATGCGTACCCTTTGGATTTATAAATCTTAACACCGAAGCACCCCTCACCGTCTGTGAAACCTGTTATTCACTGAGGATGAAGTAAAAGCTTATTATTAGAATTTGTAGAACTATGTCTAATTGTTGCTTTAAAATTTTTCTGATCTACATTTAGTATTCCCGTAGACTGCAATCCGTATGAGAAACGAATTAAATTTAAAATAAAATAAATATTAGAGATATAATTAATAAATTTAGCTGTAATATAGTTACTAGCCAAGACCGTGGAATTTGGGTTATTAGCCTCAGCGAGGTCGAAGGGAGCTCTGTTGGTTTCTGCAATTGATCCTATAAAAAAAATAATAAATATTGGAAATAAAGGTACTATGTATCAAGTAGCTCTTTGAGCTTCTATGATAACAGTTATATCTAAACTACCTGCCAAAAAAACTACTAATAATATGGCAGAGCTCAAAATTAATTCATAACTAATTAATTGAGCTGTGCTTCTTAATGAACCTAAAAAAGCATATTTAGAATTAGCTGATCCAGTGTTGTTAACGTAAAAGCTCTTTATCTTTTACTTCCATCTCTTACAAGATGGCTCAGACTATATCATAGTCTTGTTTATAAACATATTTTCATAATTAAGCAAGGAGATTATGTTATAAGCCTCCTATGCCAAATATACAAAAAAGAATGGAACTGTGACAAAGTTTTTACGTTTAATATATATAGTTCATCTATTCAAGTTTATCCTCAGAATTTTGTGGAGAACTGAAGATAAGAAATCCTTTGTATATTTCAGAAGAATACAAATATTTATTCAATACAGTAATGTGAATCTTGAGAGCACGAATAGCTTCCCGTTTAGTTAAACCCATCCCTAAAAAAATAAACAAATTATTTATGAATCATTTTTTTTTTTTATTTTTTCTATTAAATAACGAGTTTTATATAGAAAACTATTTGTTCCTTTTCCTAAACGTTTAGAAAAATATTGTATACTAACTCCAAACATTTTTGATAACTCACTCATTTTAGAAAAAGTATAAATCTTATTTGTTTCTTTATCAAAAACCTTTACGGGTTGACCTTTGTTAGTATTTATACGAGATAAAGCTGAAGTTTTCATTTTAGCTTTGGTTTTTTCTGATAAGGTTCTTCCTATTAATTTTGCAAGAGCTTTATTGGAAAGAGGTTTTCCTTTACGAGCTTCACTTAATTTAGCTCGAGTCTCTTCAGAGTGTTTTCTTTCTTTCATTTTTTTAAGAGTTTCTTCTGAATGTTTAAAACCTAAGCTCGAACCAGCTAATTTCGTGTCCAAATGCCTAGTAATGGTACGATAATTAACTTTGAAATGATTAGCAGCTGAAAGTAAACTAGAAAATGGTGAATTATTAACTAATTCCAGTGTTTTAGCATTATATGCTCAAACTTTTATTTTATTACCCAGTTCTAGTGTATGTGAAGATTCAATAAGATTTTCCACTTCTTTAGCTTCAAGTGGTCTACTAAATAAATAAGTACCTTTCACTCCTTCTGCTTTCCAAGTATCTATAAAATAGGTTATAACATTACGACTAATACCTACAGAAACGGATGCTTGGGTTTTAGAAGGGAAGGGGCTACCTTTTATTAATTCTAGGGTTTTGGCATTGTAAACTCAAACCTGTTTAGCTATATTACTATTAAGATTTAGACCACTAGATGCAGTCTTAAATAAATTAAATGTTAATTCAAAATTTATAATAGGTTTCGAGTAGTATAGTTTATTTCTAAACGGTACATTAGTATCTCTAAACATTCCTAAAGTACCTCTAGCAATCTTTTCACTACGGCTAGCTTCCGTAATACTACTATATTTAACACATATTTTATCTATATATGTTTCATATACCTCATACATATAAACAGGAATAGGTTGACCAGAAATATAAGAATCAGGAGTAGATTTGAGAGCGGCTAATTTACTAGATAAACTGGAATAAATAGCAGATTCGGTAAATTTTGAAGAAAAAGTCGTATTCAATAAAGGTAAGTATTTCTGAAGGTAGTAATTCTCTCTTGCTCCCTGTTCTTCAGAAGAACAAACCTCTAAAATAGAAATGTTGAAATGTTCCCAACCAACTAACTTCAAAAAGACATGTAGTTTGCTATTAGAATCAGCTAAAAGATGATTACTAAATCTTCTTTTAAACATAGTTGTTCTACCTATGTAATAAATAAAAGGGTTATACTTATATTCTATGATATAAATACAGCCTTTATATCCTCACTCTTTTAAGAACTCAGATTTTTTATTCTTGTCTAAACAATGGTGACAAGTAGCTAAAATTAAATCACGATCAAAAGGTATTACTGGAGCCTCTCTATCTTTGTATAGTTCTCTTATGTATATTGAGTGTAAAGCTTGTAAATCTTCGGTAATGTCATTCTGAGTTACAAGAGTAGAATAATATTTTCTTATATCTAATTTAGTTCGTATTTGAAAAGACATGCAAACACTACTGCTATAAATATATTCACAATCAGGAGTAATTCCCGCTATATAAAAAAAAAGTAAAAAACAAAGTCAGGCCATAAACAATTGTAAGGTTTTATTTAAAAATAAAAGTTTTGATAATAAAATCAAAAATAAAGCAAGACTTCGGGCGCTCGTGGTAGAATTATTGTATTTCTTATAAACTCATCTACTAGTCGTTGAACGTACATGTTTAAAATAAGAGGACTTTGTTATAAAGTACACTCTTATGCACCATTTTCCCACTCCAAGGAGGAAAAATATAACCCTAAGGTATGCTAAGAAAATAAATACATGTTTCGCTTCGAGTTGACTTAAAGTAAGTCTTTCTCGAAATTCACCCGATTTGCAACAACACCCTCACGGGAGTGTGGGACTAATTATTAATTTATTTTGTGAGGGTAACACTATAAATATATTAATATATTTATAGTACTTATGCGCGAAGTATGGGTATTAGTCTTAATATGATTTACTTTTATATTACTTTAAGTTTATAATTTTAATTTGAAGATTGGCGTTTATATTACATATTATAATACTATGTATGACAAGGATAAGTATAGAAAAGCATATCTCTGTAAACTTGGTAAGTATCTAGGTATTTATTTAGCACAGTTACATGAATACCTATTTCTCTAATGACCTCTCGTTTAGTTCTAAAAGGTTTATTAGAAATTAAAGATAATTTACCTTCGGTATCCACTTTGTACACCCAGATTTCGGTACGCATATACCTGGCTACACCTAGTTCATCTTTTTTAAGGTCAGCGATTAGTTTTAAGTCTACCTCCTTTTTAAATAAATAAACTAGTAATTTATTTTGAGTTGTAGCTAATTTAGTGTCTAAATGTCTAGTGATAGTTCTATAATTTACATTAAAATAATTAGCCGCATCCTTTACACTAGGAAAAGGTGAATTATTTATTAACTCAAAAGTTTTAGCTTTATATGCCCAAACTTGGATTTTAATACCAAGTTGTAAATTTTCAGATGCTAGTAGAAGATTTTTAATTTCTTCCTCTGTAAGAGGTATAGAATATAAATATCTTCCTGTAACCCCTTCTGGTTTCCCTGTATCTAAAAAATAATCTATAACCCCTCTTCCGATACCTAAGGATTTAGATGCCTGAGTTTTTGAAAAGAAAGGGCTACCTTTTTCCAACTCTAAAGTTTTTGCATCATAACATCAAAGTTTAGTAGGTACAACTCTATTTACTAAACCTTTAGGTGTGTTTTTTTTAGATAGTTCAAATGCTTGGTTAAAATTTTTTATAGGATCAGTATAAAACAATCTACCTCTATATGGTACTGAAGTATTTCTATATTGATTTATACTAGCCATATTTATACCCAGTGTAGTACTAGTCTCTTTCATACTATTAAACAGGACAAATTCCTTACTTATACCTTTATCATCTATAAAAGGCTATTAAGCACAACACTCTTGTTTTTAGAATTTTTATTATAGTCCAATTTACCTCCGTCATCGCCTGTATGGCGGAACTTCTTGGAGTAAAAAATACTTAGCTACGAAGTATCTTTACTAAGTAATACTTCTTAAATAACTTAACTACGCCTTTCTCTTTTTGCACCCTTTCGTTATACTTTAGTGCTTTAATGTCACTATTTAAAGCTTCAGCTGCACTACTTATTGATGAATAGGTTACGGTAGTGTTTGTTCTTTCGTCTGTAACCTCTACTTTAATACCCTTATTTATATTTAAGGCTAGCATACGTTCTCTAGCTGCTGTTCTCTGTTCTTCACGTGCATTAAGAATTTTTAAATGATTTAAAAGCTTAACTTTTCGTTCAGCGCTCCAACTTTGCCTCATTTTAGCCTTAGTTTCTTCTGAACGTTTAGTACCTAGAGGTGACCCAGCTTTATTTAATATATTATACTCCGGTTTACATAAGTCAATAAAATATTGCTCCATTTTTATTGCTTCAGAGGGTTCACAATACTTAAGAATTTCAACTGAAAAGTTCGAATAACCATTTTTAATTAAGGAGAAGTAAATCCTACTCTTACTTCTTTTTATCGTATTTTCTAATCATTTAAAGCTAAAATAGGATCTAAATCTATAATCAAGCTTTACACTACTTCCTATATAACTCTTACCATTGATTAGATTTTTTCAACGATAAACACCGCATTTACCTTTATTTTCTCTAATAATTAATAGCTTATCCAAATCAGCATTTTTATATATTCTTACCGGGACAACTTCAAGGCTAGGGCGGGAAATAGAAGAAAACGACCTTTTTCCTAAAACTTTTACACTCCCGCCGTCCACCGCCATCCCCGATCCAGATGGACATGATTCTTCTGCGGAGTCCCGGGTTTTAAAGGCCGGACGTGCAGGGTTGGGTTTGAAATTAGCAATGGAATTCGTTAATTTACTAATATCTACACCTTCCGGTATCACATTGTTTATTACATGTTTTGCTTCCTCTGGTTTTAAATGTCTAATTTTATTTCCTATATTTTTAGTTGAAGGTAAACAATGGTTGCTACTCAGATCCTCTAACTTTTTTTTTAAGGTAACATTAATAGCAACCTCTGTTATAGATGAAGAAAAGACAGAGTTTAATAGAGGTAAATATTTTTGCAAGTAATAATTCTCTCTTAAACCTTGCTTATCCGGTGTACATTCCTCTATAATAGAAATATAAAAATGCTCTCAACCTACCAAATTCAAAAATAAATGTAACTTACTTCCAGATTCGGCTTTAAGGTGATTATGAAATCTTCTTTTAAATAGAGTAGTTCTACCTATGTAATACACAAGAGGATCATATTTGTATTCAATTAGATAAATACAAGGTTTGGTCCCTCACCTTTTTAAGAATTCAGATTTTATGCTTTTATCTAAGCAATTATAACAAGTGTCTAATATAAATTCCCTATCAAAAGGTTTTACAGATGCATTCCTATCTTTATAAAGCTCTTTAATAAATGAAGAGTGTAAAGATTTAATAGAATCTAAACCTTCAGTGCCCTTTATAGAACATAAAGACTTTGTATTGTGAATGTTACGTAATTGAGGGTTTTTTACATAAATATTAGCTTTTACTTTATGAAATATAATTACGCAAAGTAAAGATTCATAGCAATAAATATCTATACTTCCAAGCTCAAAATATAAATCTTTCGCAAAAAAATTAAAACTTGATAAAAAAAATAAAAGAACGTATAGTAAAACAACACATCTAATAACTAAGATATATAAGTAAAAATACTTATATATATTTGCATAATTAGATATCCTCACAGTTTTATTATATATATTAATAGAACTGTATCCAGCCAGCAAAATTCCATAAGTAGCTAATGAAGACATAGCTAAAAGATATAATATACCCAGATTATAATCCAGCAACATTAAACCAGGACCATACATATAAGAAAAACTTTTCACACTATAAAATTTACTTACTTCTCCCCCTATTCATTCCCGATTGAATCTCTCTAATTTTAATAGCACCTTCTAACTTATGTTCTCTTTTTTTTACTATTTCCGAAACTAAACATCAATCGTTAAAATCTAAAGATTTAACGCCTAATATCGGATTATCAATAAAGAAAGGTATAATTATTTCATTAACTTCAGAAAATTTTGTAGTTTTAAAATCTATTATATTTTCTTGTTTTCTTAAATAACAATATCCACAATTAAAATATTCTTTAATTGCAGTTAATAATACCTCATCTATTTTATGCTGAGTAATTTTAAATAATAGAGATTTAAAGACACCTTTATCTAAGGAAACCGAAAAATTACCTTCTAAGATTTTTACACCTTTTTGAGGTTACGTCCTCTCATTGTTAACTATACCTACTTTATAATACATACTAGGTATAATATACGGTAAAACTATATCTACTACTTTACGAACTGAGCTTCTAGAAATATAGATTCTGTAACCTTTTCCGTTACTTGCTTTATGAAGAGTACATTTTAATTCATAACGTATAATTAACACATTCATTAACCGTACTACATCCTGAATAGTATATGAGTCGGTACAAAGATAAATTCCCTTACTTTTAAACCCTCCATCTCCTAGAATAAGGTGGGCAAAAGCTACAGGTGTTAACAGTTCATAAATATTATTCGGAATTACTTTAACTCCGTTTATATAAAAAATATCATATAACTCAGTAAAACAAGGCAATGAACGAGTTACAAATTCTAAACCATGAAACTCTTTTCCTGCTCTTATACCTTTCTTTAATTGAGGAGTATTATTACAATAATGAGATAAAAAAGAAAATACCAAAAAAATATAGTCAGAATGGGCTAATGACTGTTTAAAACCTATAAGGGCACTCTTACTTGTTTTAGACGGGAATCTTAGTCAACCATCAGATAGAATTAATCCAACCATAACGCTTTTTTGAAAGGCAGGTAATTTAATCATATCACGCACTTGCTTTGTAAATCTACCTATACCTACTGTAGATGTTAAATTAGTACCTCAAACTACCAACGAAGTAGCCTGCTTTATTTCATTAGCGGCTAAACTTAGATTATTATTGGTACTTTTAGAGCTAAAGTGTTTAATGCTTGTTTTTTTTAATAAAGCATCCGTATTAATTCTAAATGCGTGACTAAGTGTGCCAAATGGAGGGATGCATAACTCTCCTCTTTTAAAGGAGAAACTACGATTTACCGTAAAATTATTCCTAAATCCCGCTATTCATTGTGAATGTGGGATTTTAATGGTTTCTACTAAAAAACGGGGAACTGGTATAGTTTTAGGGAACATTAATTGTAATTCTTTTGATAAACCAAAATTTAAGGTTGCTTTTGTGTTTATAATCTTTTGTAAACCTTCTAAAGTCAAATGTTCTTTCAATTCCATAATAGATACAATTTGTTTAAATAATAAATAATCTCCTCTTTTTCTAGAAATTAAAGGATATTTATCAAAAAATTTAACTAATTCTACTACCTCCTTAAATTTTCTGACTCTAAAGGCACAAGTAGATTGGTTACTACTTACAGTCCCTATTCCACCTAAACTATGTTGAATTCCTAACAAAAGGGGAAAATCTTTAACATGTAGTTTAATTTGAAAATTTAGTTGAACTTCTCAACCTAATTTATAAGAGGAACTTTTTAATACACTACAAGAAAAACAACCTTCTCTTTTTAATATTCCTCTGAAAACCCAGTACTTATTTAAAGTTTGAGTTTATAAACCATACTAGCACACATATGAGGCTTTACAATTTGTCTTATAAAAGGCACAGATCTTTCTCGTATGTAGATACGATATTGATTTTCTTTAGGAACTCGTATTGTACATTCTACTCTATATCTTATTATAAGTACATTCATTAATCGTACTACATCTTCTAGGGAGTAACAATCAGTACATATAATTAAACCATGACGCTGAGCAGAACCATCTCCCATTATTACGTGCGCTAATGCAATAGGAGTTAATAATTCATAAATATTATGAGGTATTACTTTTATACCGTTAGGGTAAAATAAAGTATGTAATTCTGTGAGACATGGCATTAATCGAGTCTTAAAATCTAAACCAACATTTAATTTATTTAAATAAGTTCTGTTTCTAATTATTGGTCATGAAGAACAATAGTGAGCTAAAGAGAAAAATACAAATCAAAAATAGTCAGAATTAGCGACAGACTGAGCAAACCCTAATCTAGCATTAGTACTGTTAGAAATAATAAGTCATCCATCCGAAAGTATTAATCCAACTATTATACTGTTAGTATAAGGAGTAAGCCTAACCATTGCTAATGCCTTACGAGAAAATCGTTCTCCTATTGTAGATTGTAAATTAGCCCCTCAGACAACTAAAGCTGTACTTTCTTTTCCTGTGGTAGGAACTATTGGCTGTACAGCTTTTGTTCTGTATTGCCTTTTAGCTGCTGTATGGAAAACCCTCCCTAGTCTAAGAAAAATCGGGTATTTTTTAGGAGATTCACCATCGGTAAACCCTGTGATAAATCAAGGGTCAATTTGTAAATTATCCATCGTACGTTTACTATTACTTAATGTAACATAATAACGACGAGTATTAACATTTAAAGAATTTAAACCATTTAATGGTGAATCGTAGAAATTTCTAGTATACAATTTTTTTTACTATAGCTTATTTCTAAGCTCATTAGAGTACATCTTAAATATATTACAAAAATTTTGTAAATATCTACAGCCGTTTACTCGTTGCTCTTTTACGATTGCAAAATAATATCTTACTACTGATTTAGATCCGCGATTATCCATTACTCTTTAGAGTATCTTATTTATTATTACCATACATAAATAGTTAGTTCATCCACTCATATACGAAAGTATATGGTTTGGTAAAATAAGCTTTAGAACTTCCCCGGAATTTGACTGTATTACCCTATAGTCTTTAAGGTATAACGGCGTAACCTAATAATGAAAAAATTAAAGTTATGATAGGACCAAGGAAAAATAAAAATATATTGGCTTGTGTAGGAGAAACATACTCTTTTAATAAAAGTTTAAGGGCATCTGCAAATGCTTGAAGAAGGCCAAATCACGAATATCCTCCTTTAACCATTTATTTTACATAATACAGGTAAAGACTGGAGGACTTTCTCCCTAAATAGTTTTACTATCCATTTCCGGGTATAAATATAAATATATTTATACTCTGTACTTTCTCAAGTAGGGTCTGACTATATCTTAAGCATTAAATTAAAATAATTTAACACCAATCACCTTATAGTCGATGAACTGCATACCCACTTTTTTGTTTTTTTTTAATATGGGTACTTGGCTGCGGATTACCCATTTCCTTTCGTGCATCAATTTCGATTTTACCATACCATAAGTCATTACCTGTGCCACAGGATGTATTACTACTCTTGCTTGGTTGAAATTGCTTTAGGGCTTTCCCGTCAATTTGATGATTTTAAGCAAAAGGTTCTCTTTTGCTAACAGGCCGAATTAAGTTCTTACACTTTAAATCTTACAATTTATTTTATATTTTACATTTTACTATTGTAAAAATACAATCCTTTATAGTCTTTATGAGTATTCAAAAACTTACTAATTGTTTTGGTACTTAATTTTAATTGTTTAGCTGCTATATATTTTGAATTAAAACTAGGTTCATTGTTACTTATATTAATATATCTTCCATCCAGTTTTTTATATACTCAAAGGGCAGTAGTAACATTTTTTGCTATTTTTAAATTATTCAGTAATTCTTTTCTCTTTGAATCAGTCAATTCATTAGTAAATAATAATATTAAATAATTTCCTTTTACAGTTGCTAACTCAGTATCTAAATGTCTGGCTATAGATCTATAATCCACATCAAAATATTCTGCTGCTTTTTGAATACTACCAAATGAATCAGTAATTAATTCTAAAGTTATAGCGTTATAAGCCCATACTGCACGATTTCTAGATTTCATTAAGGATGAGAATTTAATTAGTTTTTCTAACTCTAGAGTATTTAATTCATGACTAAATAAGTAATGACCGTTAATACCTCCTTTTATTCATTTATCTAGATGATTAGTTATAACTAAATGTTGTACATCTAATAATTTAGCTGCTGCACTTTTAGACTCTAACTCTCTTTTAACCACAGTACCCCCAGATTCTATAAAATACATAAATAATTTATTAGCTATATTATGGTTTAAATTTAATCCTTGCATAGCATCACTAATTAATTTGCCTACTAAATCAAAACATTCTATTTTATTAGTTAAAAATAATAAATTTCTATAAGGCACATAAGTATTTAAATAGACACCAATTGTTTCTCTAGCTATACTTAATTCTTTAGATACCGCATTTATACTGCTAAATTTATTATAATTAGTACTAATCTGGTTATTATAGTATTCATAGGTATAAAGATTAATACCTTTATACTTATTGTCTAAATCAAGTTTTGACTTTCTAAGTTTTAATATTTTATATAAAGAATCATAAGATTGTATTTCACTAAAATTACTTTTAAAGATTGTATTTAATAAAGGTAAGTATTTTTGCAAGTAATAATTTTCTCTATCTTGTTGGATACTAAGGTCACATACTTCTATAATAGAAAATTCAAATTGATCCCAACCAATTGAATTAACAAATTTATGAAATTTATCCTTTAAGTTAGAATTCAAATGGTCTTTAAATCTTTTGTAAAAATCTTTAGCTCTCCCTACATAAAAGATTTTAGGGTCTTTTTTGTACCTAAACATATAAATACCCCCTTTACCTTTTAAAGGTTTAAATAAAGATTGAATCTTTGATGAATTAAGTAAATCAGTAGTAGTAAAAAGCACATCATCCGAAAATTCAGTTACAGGGGCTTTTCTATTACGGTATAATTCTCTCGAAGCGTCACAAGAATAATGCAAATATCTTTTATGTGTAAGATTTAATTTTTTGTGACCTACTGCATTAGGACCCAATCTTCTTTGCATACTAGCCATGGTTTTTCTCTCCGCTATGGTTATAAAAGCCACAGTTAATAAAACAGGAACAGTGACAGCTAATACTTCCAGGATAGACATAATTGTTGGTAAATATAACATATTTTAATAAATATAATAATTATAAAATTACGTATAAATATAGTGTATTTTAAGTAGTTATTTTAATTATATTGTGTACTATGCATATATTATATATTTTGGAGTTTTAGGTACATTATTTCTTTTTTTTTTTGTAAATTTAATGTATATGACTATATAGTCTACATAAAATGTATTAACATGTTTTTTTTGCTTTAATATTGTGAGTATAACATTGCAAAGAACTAAAAATATTAAAGGAAAATTTAGACATCCACACATATGACTGACTAACAATTCACAAGAATATCACCCTTATCTATACTTTAATTTCATTTAAATAGCTAGAGGTTCTCAATAACATTACCCTCTTCAATTTGCATTGTCCATTTATATAGAAAAAAAGGTAATATCATAATTCCTGTTTGAGTAGGCTCGCCATTATTAGTATGTAATACAAGATGCATAGGTAGAACTTCTCTCCTGTAATTATTTAAGCCCATATGCGTTATCACATCATAACGGTAACACAAAAGATTGTATTGAGACATATTAGGTCCTGGAAACATAGTTTCTATAACAGTTTCATATAAATCTATATCATCATTATTTACAAAATTTGAATATAAATAATCAATTACTCGTGGAGTGAGAAAGTCAGCCGCGAAATGAGGGGGACCACAAAAAAAAGATATAAGATACTCATTCAATATGAGGAAGGCGCACGGCGCACGGCGCACGGCGCACGGCGCACGGCGCACGGCGCACGGCGCACGGCGCACGGCGCACGGCGCACCTCCTTCAATTATCATCATTTTAAGTCTGTGAATCAGGAAACTTCTTACCTGTCTTTAGACAATTAGCCAAAGGAATTGAGGATCCTACATAACAATTTCCATCTTCTTTGTCAGTAAAAATTTATACCCCAGCAATACCTCTTGCACCCTTACATACATATTTACCTACAGCATCTATAAATTCAGAATTATCTTTAACGGGTAAATCAAATTTAATAGCCTTTATTTTAATTAAAATATCGAACGGTTAATTCAAAATTATGTAAAGACTTTCTAGTAATTGAATTAATAAGGTTTAAATTTATTTTACCTCTAACTAATTCCTTAGAAGGGTACTTTTTATAAAGTTATTTACGATAATAAAAGGATTATCTACGTTTTTTTTTTTTCATCTAATGATTTCGCTTTTCTCCAAAAGTCATTAGAATTATTAGTAGAATAAAATCTCATATGTCTAGAATGTGTTAAAGAATAATTTAAAAATTTTCCACTGATTTTCGTATGTAAAACCAGGGTTTATTCCTGTTATCTTTAAGTGTATCTGCTTTAGATCATTCTGCTTCAAGAAAATGAAGTATGCTTTTAAATATCATATTTAATAAATTATTAAGGGGTATCGCGCTTTTTGTTAAATACCAGTAAATACATAAATATTAGATTTATTTTTACTACTAAATAGAGATGTTTGCTTACTATCTATACTTAGTGCGTTTTTACCTAGTTCAAATATAAATCCCAATGTTAACAGCACAAAAAATAACATCATGATAATTAAACCATAGGCATCGTTTGTGTAACTACTGACACTGTAGGGATAGACTAATAATATTTCTAGATCGAAAAGTAAAAACAATAAAGCAAATATAAAGAATGATACACTAAATTGTGTTCTATTTTGTCCTAAAAATGAGTGAAATCCACATTAAAAAACACTGCCCTTTTTCTTGATAAGATGCATATATTATATATTTGAATATTTTAGGTACATTATTACTTTTTTTTTTTTGTTTTTTTTTTGGTTTTTTTTATTGTGAGCATAGTAATAACTAAATATATTAAATAAAAATTTATGCATTATATAAATATAGCTAGCTAACAATCCCTAATAATATCACCCTCCTCTATCTTCATAACTCATTTATATAATTGAAGAGGTAATATAATATTTCCTGTACTAATATTCTCCAATACGAGATCCATAGGTAAAACTTGTGTTTGGTAATTATGTAAACCATTATATGTTATCACGGAATAATTATTACACAAATACCCATAGAAGCCCATATTAGGCCCTGGAAACCCAACCTCTGTAACAGGTGCATACAAATCTACACTATCATTATCAATCATGTGTAAATGGAAATGATTACGGATTATTGGAGAGAGTTCGGTAGGACCAATTAAAGGATTAGGCTTACTAATAATACCATACCATGTTTGATCATTCCAGGTAATATAGTGTCTTGTTACCTTATTATTAAATAAAAAGTATAGTCATAAATTATGCCCTTTTGTATCATTAAGATCAATAAGACAATATTTAATTGTATTATCCCGTTTCACCATAACTACCTCGAATTGAATCTCAATTTTAGGATTAAATAGTTGTCTAATTCTAATTGTTAATCATAATAATATGAATATCGTCGCATATATAGACACTTGATTTCCTATATCAATGTCTATCCCCGTACCTGGTTCTAAATTTCCTATTATTGAGGCCAAAGAGTTATATCTTTTATTATCATAAACTTTTATAGCATATATTTCAGGTAAACCGGTGCTACAACATCTACGTCGAGTAGAAGAACCAATTTTTTTTAGGGCCTTAGCCACAAAAACAAAAATGAAATTAAAAAGGTGTTTCACTTTTTAAAGTATCAGTAAAGATATATATATTAGATTTATTTTTATTACTAAATAGAGATGTTTGCTTACTATCTATACTTAGTGCGTTTTTACCTAGTTCAAATATAAATCCCAATGTTAACAGCACAAAAAATAACATCATGATAATTAAACCATAGGCATCGTTTGTGTAACTACTGACACTGTAAGGATATACCAGTAGTATTTCTAGGTCGAATAATAAAAATAAAAGCCCAAAAATAAAGAATGAAATATTAAATTGTGTCCTATTTTGACCTAAAAAACTGTGAAACCCACACTCAAAAACGGAGTCTTTTTCTTGATACGTCTCACCAAATTTATCATACAAAAAAAATTAACATTATTCTTAAACTAAAATTTTCTATTCGTATTCATTTCATTCTTAATTATACGAACTTCATCTAACCCCTCTTTACTTAAGTGACCTTTATTGGCTACTATGTCTACTGCTTTACAAAAAGATCCAAAATCTAAAGATTTAACACCCTGTAAAGGATATTTCTTAAAAAAAGGAACAATAACATCTTTAATATTAGAAAATTTTGTAACTTTAAAATCTATTGTACCTCTATTTTCTAAAGTTGTATATCCGCACCCTAAATATTCAATTAAGCTATTCATTAAATCTTTATCTCTAACATTTTGAGTTAAAATAAAACTTAATTTTACAGCTTCTCCGTATTTAGATGTTTTAGATTTAAATATTGAAATATGAAAGCAACCTTCTGCTTCCACAAATCCTGCTAATCAGAAAGGATTAATATTTTTAGATAGCGGTACTTCAAGTCTTAATACAGGAATTATATTAGGAAAAGCAATACATAAATCTTGACTTAAACCTTTATTTAATTCTGCTTTCAAAGCAACAAGTTCCAATAATCCTTTTTCAGTAAGATGATTTTTATTTTTAATTATATTAAAAGCTAATTTAAATAATGTATAATCGGCTAGTTTTTTAGTAATTAAGGGGTATTCATTAAAATGATTTATAATAACGGCTAAACCTTCTAAAGATTCCACGCGATACTGAATTGAATCTTCCCCCATAAACGATATATTACCTACTTTAAAAAAATCCTTAAATTCCTTTAATAAACTTAAGTCTTTTTTATGCAAACTTATTACAAATTTACAAACTACACGCCAACCTAATTTATATTTTTTATCTTTTATTATAGTTAGCATAAAGCAGCCTTCACCGTCCGTAAATCCAGTAATATACTCAGGGTTTAGATTAAATTTAGATGGAAGTTGAGAATAATTTCTTGTTAAATTAATTTGGTTAGAAGGGATTTTGGCTAAATTATTTAAACATCCATCCTGAATGTTTAAACCAGCCCCTGCATACAAATTATGCAAAGGCGTATTTCTTTCGAAACCCACTAGAGTAAATCTTAAATATGAAAATTTATTTTCATATCAACTACCGTTTACTCGTTGCTCTTTTACAATAATAGATATTATTGATTTAGATCCGCGATCGCCTATTTTACTTTCGTACATCTTTTGACTTGTTACCATACATGAGTAATTAGTTCATCCACAATTTATTTTTCAATAAATGCTTGGTATCAAAAGCTTTAAGATATCCCCAGAATTTGATAGTTTATCCCCAATTTTAGATTTCCCAGATCTAACTACAGGGTTGTGGGGGGCTAATAGTAAATTAATTGATAATAATAGTATTGATAATATAGGTATAAATATAAAAAAAAAAGTAGTAGTTGTCATTTAAATGTTAAATAATATTAATGTCATTATGTTAGCAACTCCTAATCAGTGTTGGGGTGTTAAAATAAATAATGATATTACGAATGTAATAACAGATATAGTTAAACTTAAAGAGCTGGATATAACTATATTATTAATTTGGATAACAACTTTTTCGCCCCCACTCTTATCACCATTATTACTTTTTTTCGCAATTAAACCTTTTGCATTAAAATCCCTTAATTCAGTGTTTCTAATATAATCAGGTTCATAAAAAAATATTAGTTTTATAATAGCTAAATAATATACAGCACTAATAACACTGGTTATTATTGCAACTAATGACATAAAAATATAACCATTATCAATAGCTGCACTTAAAACCATCATTTTACCAAAGAACCCTATTAATGGTGGTATTCCTGCAAAAGAAAATAAAGTTATAGCCAAACTCAGGGACAATAACGGATTTATATAATAATAACCTTTTAACTGATCAATTAATTGAATCACGGCGGTCAGATTTATCATACAAAGAATTACATAAAAATAATATCATTTTGTTATTCTCTACCTCTATTCATACCCAATTTTAATTTACGAATTTCATTTAGTCCTTCGCTTGTTAAATGTCCCTTTACTTTCATTATCTCTACCGCTTTACAAAAATCTGCAAAATCTTTTAATTTCACACCTTGTAAAGATATACTTTGAAAGAGCGGAATAACTTTATCGGACAGATCTTTAAGTTTTAGAATTTGAAAATCTACTTTATTTTCTCTAAATCTTAAAAACACTTTACCACAACCTCAAAAGGTATCTAAACTATTCATAAACACCTTATCAATAGAATGTTGAGTTATTTGAAATCTTAATTGTACCTGGTATCCTGATTTTGTAGTTAACGATTTAGTAATTCTAATACTAAAACACCCTTCCGCAGATGCAAAACCTGCCATTCAATAAGGATCTATATTCGAATTTAATAAATCTTCATCCGAACGTTTAGGTCTTATTGCTGGAGTATTCTCTCCCTTAAGGGGAGGAAACGCCGTCTTTATTGTTCTAGAAAGACCGTTATTCATAGAAGCTCTAAGAGATATAATTTTATGGAAACCTGAAAGAGTTAAATGTTCTTTTTGATTAATTAAAGTAATAATTTCAGAAAACAATTTAAAATCTTCTCATTTTTTTGTTAAAAGAGGATATTTATTAAAGTGGTTAATTATTACATTTAAATCTCTTAAAGATTGTATCATATAATTAGAAGACTCTTCTTTATGATATATAGTTCCTACGCCTAAGAAGGTTTTAATTTTTTCCAATAAATTAAGATCTTTCTTGTGTAATCCTATTTGAAAAACAGGTTGTATAGTTCAACCTAGTTTTGTTGAATTACTTTTAAATATTCTTACGGTAAAATTAGATTCACCATCAGAAAAACCTGTAAAGAATCAAGGGTTTATATTATCTGTGCTTAAATGCGGCTGCCGCAAATTAGATAATGGGTTTTTAGGTAGAGAAGAGTACGATCTTCTTAATGTAATTAATTGGTTAGAAGGGATTCTGATTGGATAGTTTCTTTCGAAACCCATTAGAGCATACCTTAAATGCATTAAATTAATGCATCTATGACCGTCTACCCGTTGCTCTTTTACAGATATTAAACTAACATCTGATTTAGATCCGCGACAACCCATTTCGTTTTCACTCATCTTATGATTTATTACCGTACCTGAGTAATTAGTTCAGCCGCAGATATCCTTTCGAATAGTGCTTGGTTTCATAAGCTTTAGGGTGTCCCCTGAATTATTACGTACATAGGTAGGGTTATAGAAATTGTTAATTTATAGCAGCAATGACCGTCTACTCGTTGCTCTTTTACAATAACCCTAAAAAAATTAAACATTAAGCTTCATATTAAACACGAAGCAACCTTAAAGTAGGGTTGCGGCGGTTTAACCTTTTTTTTTACAACCTGCGATTTTTACTCACCCTTGCATACCAGCCCGTTGAAATAATATTCAGGTTGAGTTGTAAATAATAAGAAAAACAAAACCTATTCGGATCGTCCTTTGTTCATTTTAGCCTTTATTTTTAATATTTCATCTAACCCTTCTTGAGTTAAATGACCCTTAGCTTGAATGATTTCTAAGGCCCGACATCAATCTTGGAAATCTCAAGCTTTTACTCCTCGAACTTTATGTTCACTAAAAAATGGTAAGATCTTTACATAAACATCTGAAAATTTATAAACACTATATTCAACTGCTGGACCTCTAGAGTCTTTTACTAAGACACCACATTCAAAATAAGAAATTAAACTGCTTAATAACTCCTTATCTCTAGAGTGCTGAGATAATCGGAATCGCACTGATATCTTAAACCCTAACTTAGATTGAATTTTAGTTGCCTTTATAGAAAAATTTCCTTCACCTGACGTGAATCCTGCGAGTCACTCAGGATGAGGGATTTTCTGGTTAACTACCTCGGCCTTCTTGACAGGAGTAGTTTTAGGGAAAGCTAATTTTAAATCTTCTGAACATCCTAAGTTTAGTGAAGCTCTCATATTTAAAATAGTTTGAAAGCCTTCGACAGTTCCCCTCGTTTCATCATTAGAACTGTATCCTTTCAGAGAAGATAATCCGCGTACTTCTGGCTAATTAAAGGATATTTATCAAAATGAGGCAAGATTTTATTAACATTCTCATCAAGTGAACGCACTCTATAAGAATAAGAATTTTTACCATGTCTGGCTATTCTTCCTACTCCTCCAAAATAAGCTTGAATTAATTCTAATAGTTCAACATCTTTTTCATGAAGAGCTATTTGAAAAATAGATTGAATTTGTCAACCAGATTTAGTACTAGGGTTTTTTAAAAAAGAAAGCATGAATGACCCTTCACCGTCAGTGAAACCGGTAATGAATCAAGGATTTAATAGCGATCCTTCTAAATTCTTACCATTATTAAGTTTAATATTAGCGGCAGTATTGTGAAGAGTTCTACTTAAATTAGGTTTAAATTTTAGGGGCATTGATTTAGATCCGCGATTGTCCATTTTGTTTTCACGCATCTTTTGACTTATTACCTTACGTGGTTTATTAGGACACCCATCTATCCATTTTCATGGAGGACTTGGTATCAAAAGCTTTAGGATATTTCCGGAATTTGATCATTTTACCCGCAGGGTTAGTCACACTATAAATATAAAAGTGTATAGTGGCCATAGCTCCCTAAATAAAGGTTTCCCAGACCTCAGAGCAGGAGAATTATTAATATCCTGTAAATTATCCTTGTCTTGAATATCCTCTTTTACTTCATGTTTATCTTCGTTACTACTAATTTTACTACTACTATCATTAAGTTTATACACATAACAGTATAATGAATAACCTATGGTTATAATAAGCATAAAGGCGTTTAAATTAGATATAGAGTATTGCATTAAATAAAATAAAAACGCTTGCGTAGATTCTACACTATGTATACTTAAAGCTAATAATATAAATCCTACGTGAGAAATAGTACTAAAGGCATATAATCGTTTTATTCTTGTTTGTGTTAAACCTACGATTGTTCCTATTACTAAAGATAAAAGTGAGCTAAATAATAAGCTCATTGTTCAGGAGAAATCCATGTCAAAAGATTTACTTGTGTAATGGACTAATTCCAATAAAAATATAAAAATGGATATCTTTGCTATAATAGCTACAAAAGTTGTAACTATGGTTGGAATTGAGTCATAGACATCCTTGGTAGTAAAATTTATCATACAAATTAGCTTAATAACTCTATACAAAGATAATATATAACAAGATAAAACATTTTTTATTATATAAAAATAAAAACTATTAAACATTCTTTCTACTTCTATTCATTCTAGCCTTAATCACTTGAATTTGCTCCAACCCTTCCTTAGTAAGATGAGCTTTCGAATTAATAATCTCCGCAACCTTAGCTCAATCTTCGAAATCTTTTGATTTCACACCAATAATAGGGTATTTAAGGAAAAAGGGTAAGATTCTTTCATAAATCTCCTTGAAACCACGACATTTAAATTCCGCATAATCCTTATAAGTATAAAACTGTCCAGATTCAAAGTAATCAGCTAAACACTTAATAAGAGACAGATCACGAGAATGTTGAGTTAAAACAAAGGCCAAGCCAACATGCCCTCCTGCACTATAAGCATTATTAACTCTCAATTTAATCATAAAAGAACCATCACCGGAAGCAAACCCTGCAATTCAATAAGGATGAATAGGAAGTAACTTCTGTGCATCAACTAAAGGTCTATGGACAGGAACATAATCAGGAAAAGCTTCTTTCAATGCGGGAGTCAATCCTCTGTTAATAGAAGCTCTGATATTAATAATAGCTTTTAAACCTTCATATGTTAAATGTTCACCTTTTTTCATAATCATAATAACCTCTCTAAATAGAATATAATCCGCAAGCTTTTGGGAGATTAAGGGATATTTATCAAAATGAGGGATAATTCCTGTGATAATTTGATTTAATGAACTGACTGTAAAATCACAACAACCATTTCTCTCTTTACTTATTCGTCCTATACCTCCAAAGAAGTCTTGAATAGCTTTTAAGAGTTTAACATCTTTTTTATGAAGATTGATAATAAAATTAGCTTCGATTTTTCAACCAGTGTTGCTTCTAGGTGATTTACGTGCAATAATGGTGAAACATCCCTCTGCGTCTGTAAAGCCTGTCACAAATCAAGGTAGTATAATAAGAGAATCTGTCTTAGGGTTAATATTATTACTAGTTATATAAAATCGTCTTGGCATAATTTGGTTAGAAGGGATTTTTACTAAACGGTTTCTCTCGAAACCTAATAGAGTATATCTTAAATACGATAAACCGTATCAACTACCGTATACTCGTTGCTCTTTTACAGTTTGTGGTTTATTTAGATATAAACTAGTGACTGGTTTAGATCCGCGATTGCCCCCTTTGTTTTCAGAAGTCTTAAGGGTTGTCACCATACATGAGTAATTAGTTCATCCGCTTATATTCTTTCGAATATAGCTTGGTACCTTAAGTTCTAGGGTGTCCCCGGAATTTGGCAGTTGGTCCCGTAAACACGATGATAGTGTTTTTGATGATTTCCCCTTTCATCGATCAGGACTTCAAAAATGGAACATGGATATCAAATTTATCATACAAATAAATAAACATATTTATTAACCTCTCCTGCGGAGCTCCGCAGGAGCTCTAAGGAGCTCCCTAATTTTTTTTCTAGCCCCTTTCCTATTGGCAGGGCGTCGAAAAAAAATAAGGGAGAGATTTTTAAACTTATTAGAATTACTCTTTTCTTCCTTTATTCATATTAATTTTCATAATATGTATTTGATTTAACCCTTCTTCAGTTAAATGAGCTTTATTTTTCATTAATTCAAGTACTTTACATCAATCTGCAAAATCTTTTGATTTTACACCTATAACTGGGTAATTAATAAAAAAAGGGTAAGGGGTAAGGGAGAATTTTCTCGTTTAAATCTTTAAAATTTGAAACTGTATAATGAATAGTCTCTCTTTTTTGTAATAAATGTCCACAATCTAAATACTCTTTAATATTATTCATTAATTGTTCGTCTCTAATATGTTGAACAAGGATAAATTTTAATTGCACAGCTATACCTATTTTTGAATTAGGTGATTTATGTATAACTATGAAAAAACAACCTTCTCCGCTAGTAAATCCTGATAATCATTGTGGATCAGGTATAGAAGTATTTAATACTAAAGGTCTTTCAACGGGTATTAAATTAGTGAATGATTCTTTTAATTTATTATTTATACCTTTATTCATTGAAGCTTTTATTGACACAATTTTTGTCAATCCTTCCATATTTAAATGTTCTTTATTTAAAACTAAATTTATAGCTTGCTTAAATAAAAGATAATCTGCTCTTTTTTTAGTAATTAAAGAATATTCATCAAAAATTTTTATTATTACTAATAAATCTTTTAAAGATTCTACTCTATAATGTAAAAGATCTTTATCTTTAGTAATATTTCCTACTCCTAAAGTATTTTTTACTTGTTCAAGTAAAGCTTTATCTTTAATATGTAAACCTATTTTAAACGTTAATTTTAAACCTCAACCTACTATGTTTTTACTACTCCTTGAAACACCTATAGTAAAACAACCTTCAGCATCGACTAATCCACTTATGAATCAAAAATTATTTAGTTTTGAATTTTTATTCTTAGTATTAATTATTGTATCTGATGAATATAATCTTATTTGTTTATTTATTTGATTAGAAAGGATTTTGACTTGATAATTTCTTTCGAAACCCATTAGAGTACACCTTAATTTTTTATGGGTGGTTTTACCTATGAAATAACTACCGTCTACTCTTTGCTCTTTTACAGCTATATTTGCTGATTTAGATCCGTGATTGTCCATTTCATTTTCACTCATATTTTTACTTATTACCATACCTGAGTAATTACTTCAGCCACTTAAAACAAAGTTTGGTATAAAAATCTTTAGGAGTTTCCCGGAATTTGATAGTTTAGCCCTTATAAGTAATTTCCCACATCACACGTCAGGCGCAGCTGAAATTTTAAATAAAAATCCTACAGACATAAATAATAAACTTATGTGAATATAATAAGATTCATATCAATAAAGTAAACTTGTTAGGTTATCTTTACTTACAAAAGATATACTAGTAAGAATGTATAAACTATCTAAATTCGTTGTACCTGAGTTAGCGTACAACAAGGCCGTACTTAGAAGTATAAAACATGATGATAATCCCAAGGCTATCAGATTTATCATGTCTATAATATATCTGTAAATTAAATACAAAGCGATATACTAACCATGTCCTGTTTATGCAGACAAGGTTTTTCTCGATCTTCCAGTGTTCATTCCAGTTTTAATTTTACGTATTTGCTCTAACCCCTCTCTAGTTAAATGTTTTTTTAATGCAATCATTTCTAATACTTTACAGAAGTCAAAATAATCTTTTGATTTTTCTCCATAGATAGGGTATTTTTTAAATACGGGTATAATCTTTTCAGTTAAATTTGGTACATTAGTTACTCTATATACACACGCATTATTATACCTCTGAATATTACCACAACCAAAAAACTCGATAATGCTTTTCATTAAAAGTTCATCTCTGTTATGTTGAGTAATATTAAATTCTAATTGCACTCCTTCCTTCAATTTATGGGTTGGAGATTTAAAAATATTAACGAAAAAACAACATTCAGCAGCTGCAAATCCTGCTACCCATTCCGGGTTTAGCATGAAACCGGCTGCAGGTATGTTAGCTAAAGGTCGAATCCTAGGTACAACATTCGGAAAAGCAGTTTTCAAACTCTCAGATAAGCCTAAGTTCATTGCAGCCTTTATTGCTACAATTTAATGTAATCCTGCTAGAGTTAAATGTTGTTTATTTGAAATTAGATTTAAAGCTTCCTTAAAAAGTACGTAGTCGGATAACTTTTGTGTTATCAAGGAATTTGAGTCTAAATGTTCAACAATTTTTGCTAAACCCTTAGGTGATTGAATACGAAAACTCATACCTTCCCTCGAATTTGTAAAGGTGTTACCCACTTGTAAATATTTTTGGATTACTTCTAATAAAGCTTTATCCTTTACATGTAGTCCAATTTCAAATTCAATTTTTACTGCTCAACCTACTTTATTGTTGTTTTTGTAAATACTTATATGAAAACAACATTCACCATCAATAAAACCTGTAAGTCATAAAGGATGAGGAATGAACTCTGTTCCCCTATTTGGTATCATTGTACTATAGCAATGTACCGGAAAATATGGTTGATAACTCGAAACCGCTTTGTATAAAAATCTTTGATTATTTATAGAGTTAGAAAGGATTCTGACTGGATAGTTTCTTTCGAAACCCTTTAGAGTATACCTTATGTAGGGTAAAAATACCCCATACAAACCACCATCTACTCGTTGCTCTTTTACAGCAATATTTTCCAATATTACTGACTTAGATCCGCGATTACCCATTTCTCTTTCGATCATTTTCTGACTTGTTACCATACCTGAGTAATTAGTTCAGCCACTTATATATTTTCATATATAGCTTGGTATCAGAAATTTTAGGGCGTCCCCGGAATTAGACAATTTTAGGCACAATGTAGGGTAAGTCCCAATTACCCTGGCACCTAATAAAAAATACATAAGACCACCTGAAGTGGCTGGCTCTGAATCTCTATAAATAGTTGATAACAAGTATAATCCATAACTTTGTAATTCTATAGATAAGAATATAGAGACTAAATCACTAGTAGATATTAAAAAAAGAGCTCCTGTAACAATAAATAATATAATTAACGAGGCAAACTGGATTTATCTCACAAATTATAAATAAACTCTTTATATTCGGTCCTTCAGGTAGATTAAAAAAAATAAAAAGAAGGGAACAATACACCTGACTTATAAGCTTATGGTGTTATACTAAGTTTATGGTGTTAGACTAATCATATTTACGTAATCTCAACACAGTTAACTTTTATACATTGCATCTTTAATAGCTTTTATTAATGTAACTCCCTCTGAAGTTAAATGCATTTTATTTTCTATTAAAAAAAATGCTTTTTTAAATCTCTCAAAATCTAATAATTTTACCCCTGAAAGATTATATTTGGTTAAAAATGGAATTAATTTTAGGTTAAGGTCATCAAATTTAGTTATAACTCATTCAGCTGTGTTACTATTATTGGATTTCCTGATTGTACCGTATCCCAAGAATTTAGCGAGCCTTTCTAGTAACTCTATATCTTTAATGTGTTGCCCTAAACCAAAAACTAGGCTTACTGCGTACCCAGCTTTTCTTTTCTCATTAGGATAAAGAGAAATAAAGAAAGATCCTTCTGCAGTTATAAATCCTGATAATCAGTAAGGATTAAAATTAAGAGGTATCTGAAATTCTGGTACAATAGCAGGAATAATATCAGGAAATTCAGTTTTTACTGAACTCCCAATTTTTTTTTGAAAAAAAAAAATAGCTTTTAGTGAAAAGATTTTTAATAAACCAGGTAAGGAATTATGTTCCCCTTTTTCCATAAGAATAATTATCTCTTTAAATAATAAATAATCTTTTAATTTAAGAGTAGCTAAAGGATATTTATCGAAATGAGGTAAAATATGCTTTATTAAATCTTTTATGGAACCTACAGTGTAGTAAACTACCCCTCTTTCACTAGTATAGATATTACCTATTTTAAAAAAGGCTTTAATTAAAAGGTCTAAATCTTTTTTGTCTAACCCTATAGTGAACATGGGTACAATTTTTCAGCCTGTACCGGATTTTTTGTTAGTAATAGAAACAGCAAATGAACCATCCCCATCTGTAAAACCTGTTAGAATCAAGGGTTTAAATTAAAACTACCTTCATTTTTAAATAATTCTTTTTTAAGATTTTTTGGATCATTAGTTGTGGAATACAGTCGTTTATTTATAATTTTATTTGAAGGGATTCCAGATGAGGAAATTCTTTCGAACCCTCTCAGAGTATACCTTAAATTTTTAAATCTCTGAAGACTTAAAATAAACTGCCGTCTACTCGTTGCTCTTTTACAAATAAAGATAACATTTTATTTGATTTAGATCCGCGATTGTCCATTATTCGAGATAGAATCTCGACGGCCCTTTGGTAATACAACCTATAATTACTGCACTTTAAGCAGTAAAAGTGAAGAGCCATCTTTTGACTTATTACCATACATGAATAATTAGTTCACCCACCACGGAAAATTTTTTCCAGATTTGGTATCAAAAGCTTTAGGATGTCCCCGGAATTTGACAGTTTACCCCTCAATAATAACAATTTCCCAGATTGTATGGCAGGTTGAACTTTAATCCTTGATAATTCATTCACTTTTCTCGAATATCTCTTGACTTTTTACCTTACACCAGTGATTAGTTGGTCCACTAATAGCCTTTCGAGCACAGCTTGGTATCAAGAGCTTTAGGAGTTCCCCGGAATTTGACAGTTACTCCCTTAATTTTTAACTAATTTCCCTGATAAATGAACCCTATATGACATAAATATTTTTAAATTATATATATTTTAACTAAACTGTTTATAAGCCTGTTTGTCCCCCCCTGCTACGTAGGGGGAAACTATACCAATAAGCAAATACACAAACTATTATACGCAATATAAAGACTATTTCCTTTTTGTATTCATTCCATTCTTTATTTCTCTTATTTCTTCAAGCCCTTGTTTAGTTAGGTGAGCCTTATTATCCATTAACTCTAATATTGTTTTAAAGTCGTTATAATCTAAAGCTTTAGCTCCAATTAAAGTATATTTATCTAAGAAAGGGACCAGTGTGTGTTTTAATGTTTTAAAATCTCTTACCTGTAATTCCACAGTATTATCTCTATCTGACCATATTATATTTCCAGATTTAAATAAATCTTTTATTTTATACATTAACTCTGAGTCTCTATAATTTTGAGTTAATAAAAATCTTATTCCAAGACTATAACCCGCTTTATATTTAGTATTTTGAGATAAATAAACGTTGAAAAAAAAAAGAAAAAAAAGGACTTTTTATAAAAAGTTAGCTTTGGCTAAGAAACAAACAGTATTTTTAGATAAAACTACACTAAAACAACCTTCGTAAAATATAACTTTTATAACAATTTATTATTAAATATTTATTTAAATAATCAGTAACAATAAAATGTAAGTTTTTCATACTATAATTTGATTTTATATAGCATTGATTCAGTTATATATGGTTTTACTAAATTTCGTACAATAGGCATAGAGCGTTCACTAATATATATTCTAGGTTGGGTTGGTGTATGATAACGCAATTTACAAGCAATATCATATTTAAGAATTAAAACATTCATTAAACGAACTATGTCTTTTAATTCATATGAATCTGTACAAAGAATTAAACCATGTCTTTGTACAGACCCATCCCCCATTATGAAGTGAGCTAAAGCTACAGGAGTTAAAAGATTATATATATCTTCAGGTATTACTTTTTTTTTATTAATATAAAATATTGATCTTAATTCGCTTAAACAAGGTAATCCTCTGGTACGGAAATATAAAGCTTCAGAGATTTGACCGTTCCTGTTATTTTTTATTAAAGTAGGATATACATTACAATAATGACAAAGTATAGAATAAACAAATCAAACATATTTTGAATTTAGTATACCTTGTTTAAAATATAAACCATAATTTACAGATTTACCAGAAGAAAACAAATAACCGTCTGATAAGAGTATTCCTACAATAACATTTTTTTGATAAAAAGGTAATGCAATCATATTTTTCACTATATTAGTTAAACGACCAGTACCAGCTGTTGAACATAAATTAGTACCTCAAAGTACAACATCATTTAAATTTTTAATAACTTCTATATGATCATTTATAGGTATAAATAATTTATATTTATTCTCTTCTAAAATCAAGTTATTATGATTAGAATTAACTGCCAATTTATTAATTGTATTTTTTCCCTCACATGAGTTCATAGAAAAATATCTAAGCGGTCCTTTAACCCCCGGCGTAGCGAGCGCAGCGTGAGAAATAAAGCCATCTAATTGACTAGTTTTATTAGCACCCCATAATCTTTGATTCGTAAATAAGGGACTAAACATCCAGGATAATGAATCAACATTAACATAATTTGTCAAGTCTACAGTAGTATTAGGATCCACCAATGGCAATTGTAATAGAACGACCAATAGGAAGATCAATAATAGAGGGAATAAGATAGTTGTTTTTTTCATGTTTCAATTGAAATATTCATGCCTGCTCGTCGTGATCTCGGATCGATAGGTCATTAAGTTTGACCGTCATCCGCCTACCCAGTCGGGCAGTGACTTTAAAGGGGAGCGCACACCCTCTTGGAAACCTCCCTCGCGCGGTCAGAATATACTCTCTCTCCAAGGAGCAACGACAAAATGCCCTAGAGTCGGTTTTCTGAATTCTGCACAAATAAAGCCTGATACTCAATAAGGATTTAAATTCTCTGGAAGTTTTACTTCTGGTCTGACTGTGGGTTCAATATTGGCAAATAAATCGGCCACTCATCCTTTTAGCCCCAAGTTTAAAGAAGCTTTTAAAGAGATAATTTTGGCAATACCACTATTAGATAAATGTTCTTTTTTGCTCATTAAAATAACTACCTCCCTAAATAATATATAGTCCGCTTTCTTTTTAGAAACTAGCTCCCAATTATCCAAATGAGGGATTACATATTTTATTATATCCTTTAGTGAATTTATATTATAATAAGCAGTTCCACTTTGCTTTCGTATGTAAATTTTACCAACACCACCAAAATATTTCTGAATCATAAGCAAAAGAGGTAAATCTTTTTGATGGAGACCAATAGTAAAAACGGGTTGTATCTTGCATAATAATTTACCTCTTATATCTTTAGACACCTGAATACTAAATGAACCATCTCCATCTATAAATCCTGTTAAGAATCAAGGATTAAGGCTAAGATCAGTATTAGTAGAATATTCAGTAAATTTGGATATATTTGCTGCTTCGGCTTCGCGCTTCGCGCTTCGCTGCCTTTAAAAGTTTGTGTAAAAAAGCGTTTAGGTCTATATGTTTTAAAATTATTTAAGCTACCAGTTCTTAATTTTATGTGGTTTGTAATTAAACTGGTGCTTGTAAAAAGGGTCTTATTTATCTTAGTTAACGACGACCTTATGCGTCCTTCAGGATATTCTATAATTTTAAACTGTTCTCCCATTTTGTTTATAATTATAGTTTGATAATATATTAATTTAGAGAATAAAATTTTGTCCAATGAGCTATACTGTTTCAATCAAACTTTTCTAGGATAAAAAGAAGTTAATAATAAAATCACGCTACTAATGGATAAAATAAATATATGAAAAACGCTAGTAACGCATGTAGTGTGAAATAAACCCCCAAAAATACCGATTCCTTTATTTAAAAATAAAAAATTAAAATTGTCATATGTTATAAAGAGAGATATAACTAAAATAGTAATAGTTACTCTAGAGTATAAAATGGATTTGTCCCGTCTTGATGTTATTGAATTAGATAATAATAATAAAAGTAGTGTTATAGTTATCATAAAGCCAGGAGAGAAATTTGAATTCCCACTATTAATGCATGAAATTAATGTTCTACCTATTGAACTATCCTGGCATATATAAACATATAAACATATAATGGTAGGAAATTAATGTATTAAATTAATGTTCTACCAATTAAACTACCCTGGCTTATAATATATAATGGTAATACCTTTAAAAAATAACCACAGGGTTTATTAATTATTTATAAAACCCTGTTGTATTTATTTACCATCGCACTCCTGTATAATAATTTATGAAATTAAACAGGTAAACGACCTAAAATTTTCCGTCACTCTCCAGAAATAAATAAATCCAGAAATAATAATAATCCTAAAATCTTTTTCCAGTTATTGTTATACAAATTAAATTACTAAAATTACAGGCCAAAGCCTGGCCAAAGCCAGGCCAAAGCCGTTTACTATAATTATAGGCAATTTTCCCTAACCCAAATTAAAAAGGGATCTGTTATACCATTTTTTTTTTTTATTTTTCATAACAAGTTAACAGTAATCTAACTTTAATATCATACTAAAAATTTATTAGATAATACTAATAATATTCATATACTATTGTGAATTTTTTCTATGTTTTATAAAAAATAAAAACAGGTTTATAAAAAAAAAACACAGGTTTATATAAAACTAGAGATAAAGATATAAGTAATACTAACATAGCAATTGCATTAATGTATTAAGTAACATATAAAATACTAATCCTATAAAATATATAAGGCATAGGATGTACTGAAGAAATTTCTTATCAATTACCTTAGTTTGACCACCAATTTTTAATATAATGCCTGTAATGAACTTATTATTCTACAAAAAAAAAAGAAATATAACAAAACCTACTAAAATACTCAAGTAAAAAGTTAAAAACATAAAAAAACCATCAGGCTAAATACTTAAGAAAAAAGTAAAAGACATCCCACAAAAGGGAGGATAAATTTTACCTACACACCTACACCTGATGCCCACACCCTCCACCCTACCAACATCCACGCCCCAACTATCGGGAGGATACCCTGACTTGAACAGGGAACTTACTGTTCCACATACAGTTGTTCTACCTATTGAACTATATCCACCTTTAATGTTTTAATTTATATATTTCTATGTAAATTTTTTTAACAAATAAATTTTTAGGTTAATTTTTTAATAACTAAATTTATATGCTAATAAAAAAAATCTTATGTAGGGGTGATTCGAACACCCATAAGTAAATACCAAAAATTTATGACTTACCATTAGTCTACTACATATTAAAATTATAAGGTTCATTACTACCAATTCTTTACTAATAACATAATCTCATTTTTAATACTATGTTATTTAATATAGAAGGTTTTTTATTATTTTCCTATGAAAATCTAAATTTTTAAGGGGAAAGAACTTACTTAACAAATAATCGCTTAGGTGAAATTTGTTTTATTCTATATACAGATAAAAAAAATAACACAACTATAACAAATCATTTCATACGTTTAAAAAAAAGTGGAGTGGGAGTGGGAGCAGGGGAGAAATTTTCGAAATAACATCTTTAACTTGCCGTAAAGTTACAAATTTTAGTTGATGTTAGTTATAAATGTGTACTAGGAAAAAAACTTTTTAATTATGCTATTTCAAGGGATTAACTATATAATTAAGAAGCCTTTTAGAAAGTATTAGAAACAATTTTTTTTTATAAAAAAAAATGGTGACAAACATACTATTTTACCTAAAGTTTCTTATTTTTATCCTGTAGTATCTGCAAAAAAAAATGCAAAGCATAATTTCAGAACATAATTTTTTAGTATGTCATGCTTTAAATATATGTAAGGTACAGACTTAATTAGTAAGTAATTTAAATAACCTGTATAAAAAATACTAATTTAGATATCAACTGTATTTATTTATGTCTTTACCAAATACCTTTTTTAATTTATTTAACAAAATATAAAACTAAACTTTCTAGAAAAGATATGGATAATAAGACTCGAACTTATATGAACTAATATCACCCCGTCCTAAGCGGGATCTGTCTACCAATTTCAGCATACCCATTTTTTTTTTAATGTATTTTCATACTAATTATATAAATTATTTTATCATAATATATGCCAAACAAGGTTTCTTTATATGTTAGCCCTTAAATAAAAAATTCAAAATAAAAAGTTGTAAATTTAACAAAACAATAATAAAAAGATATATTATCTAGGTATGTTTCATTACTCATTAGCATTAATATCCCAATCTCTCATACAACTTATTTGGTAATGCCCAAGATAAGATTTGAACTTATAACCTAAACAGCTTCAAAGTTTCGCTCTACCAATTGAGCTACCTGGGCTTTTTTTTTTATAAAATAACTGAGTTGCACTTTTAAATTACTCAAAACATAAAATTACCTTATTTATCTACTAGATATTACTTCACATATTTTTAAATAAGTACCTCTTATTTTTACTTACTATTAGTTAATTAACTAATTTTTAATAACTTACAATTGTAATAAAAAATTTTCCTAAACTGTTTTTATGTCTAATATTTTTACAGGCAAATATATACGATATAAAATACATTTTAATTTATAGTTTACTGTATTTTCTATTTAAGAAAGTATGTTTATTCTAATTATTTCACTCATTAGTACAATTTTAATATAAAAGTGGTTAAACCCTAATAAACAACCAACCGCCTTTAGTAAATTGTAAATTGGGTTTAAAGTACGTCAAAACAAAACAGCTCTCTTTCTTTTTATGATCTCTTCTTTATGACAATCCTCATCTCCAACCTGAATGCAATTAAACCGTTATTTAATATTAGCTGAGTGTATAGACTTATAAGTTTTAATATAATTAATATATAAATAACATTTAATTCTTCTATTTATAATTGTACTACTTTTTACAGAATAATTATTAGTTACAGGATTTATTTACTTATAAACACTATCTATCCCATTATTCTAATCTCAAATTTGTACCTTATGATATTCAATTTTATCATATATTAATAAAGTAGTTACTAATAAAGTATCATTTTAGTGTCATTAGTAAGTTACTTCTTTAATAGTAAATCCGCTATAAAAAGGAAAACCAAAGATCCCACATAGATAGTACTATGTATATACAACTTAAAAAAAAAACCAAATTAACCTGAAACACTACCTTATTATGTTAGTTTGTATTTTCTGACAGCACCACATATTTATAATAATAATCTTATAGTTAATATTAACATTGGAGATATTAGGACTCGATCCTAAAATAACGATATGCAAAATCGCAGTTTTACCAATTAAACTATATCCCCTTAATGTATAAACATAAACTTTAAAATAGACCCAAGCGGGGATCGAACCCGCGTATTTAACAGTGAAAGTGTTACGTCTTAACCACTTGACTATTGGGCCTTATTATTTTTTAGATAAAATCTGCAAAATGTTAAAAAAAGGGGATAAAAAAAAGTTGTTTACCTTATCCTTAACTACTTACATATCTACACTTTATTTGTATACATAACTATTTTAACCTTATTAAAAGCATAATGCCAAATTACTATATCCTTATACACTTGTATTTTATAATTTATAAAAATATTCTCTTTAAAAGGCGTTAAAGCCTTTTATCCGAAGAACGACTTGAACGTTCACGACATAGAGCCAACAAAGCTTAAATTTGGGGGAAGATATCAAGATTCGAACTTGAAACCCGACGTATTGTTACCAATCAGGGTTAAACCTAAATATTATCCTCTGTTTTTTTTGGTTGGTTATTTTGTAAAGATCAAAAAATCCTGTATCTAAACCTATATCTTTAACCGTTAAGATATTTAATCCCTTACTAACCCAATAAAACCAGAAAAGTCTCTTTAAACCTTTAGATTTGGGAATATCAATAGCACAGAAACAATAAAGTAATGGAGCATAAACATAATAATATAAAAAAATTTAAGTATACTATTTTCTTACTACGGTATGTCCTTTACAAGATTTATTATTAGTTATACATCTACGAACATAAGATTCATCTACGTCTAAGAATTTTGCCGCAGCGGACACAGAAGAGAATTCTGAAGTTTCTTTAGTTTCATTATTTGTAACTATTACCGGTTTAGCATTCCTACTGTTTAATGAAATTTTTTCTATGGTTTCTAGGGTAAGTTTTTTACCAAGGTTAGCTTTACGAATTAATTCCTTAGAATCTGCTGAGTGTTTTTTTGATTCACCACTGGTAGCTACATTCTTTTTATAAATTTCATCATTTAATATCTCTTCTAAAGAAGTAGAGGATTTATATACAAGAAATTCACTATTGGAGTAAAATTTTCTTAATTTAATAGTTTTTGCTAAATAACTATGATGGATGCCAATAAATTCTGCAGCTTTTCTTGCAGAGATGAAAGATACAATTTCACCTGTTTCATTCTTTTTAAACACAACATATTCTCCTTTTGATAGTGTAGTTGCAATTTTTAATTTTGTTTCTTCTTTGACGTTACTATTCTTTTTTATCAAACTCATGATCTCTTTCGTAGCTTCACTGTGTTTAAACCCTCTGAAAGATCCTGCAATTTTTAAAATATTATATTCTGGGTTAAACTTATCAAGATAATATTGCTCTCTATCCATAAGTGTATCTATTTCACAATATTCTAATATTTCCAATTTAAAGTTAGAATAGCCCTTTTTAATAAGAGATCTGTATATCTATTGTTTATCGTAACCTCTTTTTTTAAAAAATTTGTGTTAAAATATTTTCTAAATCTATCTTATAAATTTCCAGACGAACCTATATAAGACTTACCTGTGATTAAATTAACTCATCTATAAATCCCCACTCTATTATCATTAAGGATGGCTATTTTTTGAATATCTGCATTTGAATAAGAAATAACAGGAAGAACTGCACTGTCTGGAATAATAGAATTGTTATTAGTAGAATAAAAACAAATAGAGTTTAATCCTAAAGCGGCTATATTCTTTACTAACACATTAGTATTATTACTCTCGTGTACGTTACGAGAGATTTTTTGTATAATTATGAAGTTTAATTTGTTTGTGACGTTTATTTGTAGTAATTTGGAGCCTTTCAACAGAGAAAAAAAAACAGATAAATATATAACAGGTAACTCCAAAAGTTCAATATAAATGTTTAAAATCTAACCTAATACTCCGATATTATAGCTTGAGGGATTTTCTTCCTCAACAACGCTCATAATGCTAATTATGGGAAATTATAAACACATATTTAACATTACTTACTTTACAATATAAGGGCCTTAAACTGTACTATTTCGAACATTATGGTTTAGTTCTGAAATTATTTTATGTTATTTTATAGCATTAATTAATTTTTGTAGGTTTTTAAGGATGCTCGGTTGAACTTGTGATCCAACCACTTTGTATTAAGGAATATTAGCACAACTCATACATTCCTAGTCTCATATCTGTCATACACTTACTTAGAAAGACTTGACCTTTAGGTAAAAAAAAATAAAAGATCGCAGGGAGTCAAAAGGGTAGAGTGTCAGCCTTCCTTTTACCTTAGTTATCGAAAACATACCTTCTAATTCAATTATTTTTATCACAAAAGGGGGGCTAGTATCATATTAATCTTATTTTGTGATGATAACATAAATATGACCTTTTTTAAACCTTAAATGAATAAGGTTATACCTGAAGGACGAGTTGAACGTCCATGAGATTAACTCAGAATATCTTAAGTATTCCCTGTATACCAATTCCAGCACTCAGGTTTTATTAATATCAATATTAAATATTACCAGAAAAGTTTCACAGGAAAGGAGGTCTACCCTGAACTCTTTTCCTCCTTTTTTTCTTAAGGACTAAGGGATTTGCACCCCCAGAACAAGCTAGCTACCCCTAACTTAATCTCAAACTATAATAGCCCTTTTTTTTTTGGTTTTTTTTTTAACCAAATATTGTTTAAATTTCCTCCCCTGGGGGGCAGTAAAAAATTCTTAAGTTATAAATTATATTTTTTGTCTTTAGGAATTAAGGGAATTGCACCCTTAAGACTAATCAGCCGACCCTAAAATCTAATTATGGGCCTAAAAAAGCACAAACTTAATAAACCGAAACATGAAAAATATATTAAACCAAAACTTAATTTTTAAACATTAAGTATAAAATAAAAAGGTGTTCATAAAAACTAACTCTACCCCATTAACAATATAAACTTAAAAAGATTGTAAAAATTAAATACATAAAAAAATTGGTTTATATTTAAGTACTATAACTAAAATGAACCTAGAAATACAACGGTTTAATATATAAATATTTTCTCACTCTCATAGTTTTTTTATATCAAAATGTTTTTAGATAAAAAATTGTATTACACAAAAATAAACCAAATTCTTACTATCCAAAGGTTTATACTTATTTTTCCTAAAATTTCGTTTATATAAGGCCAGAATGATTCGAACACTCATCTGAGCTATTATGAGCAGCTTGCTTTACCATTAAGCTATAGCCTTAAATTATGCGGACAGAGGATTTGCACCCCTATTGCCTGGTCATGAGCCAGGTATGTTACTATTACATCAATCCACATTATAAAAATAAAACCTCTAAATAGCCCAGTACGAGATTTGCACTCATATCTTCCGACTACAAAACGGGTGCATTACTATTATGCAAACCAGGCTAAACAATGTATTTTTTATTCTGATAAGTATATTATTTAGTTAATAATAAATTAGTACTTTGTACCTAAAAACATCAAAGCTCTTTCAGCCAAAGCCTATTTCGAGATAAGGTATAGAGCTATATTCATCTTTTTAGTTTATAAACTGATCTATTCAAGAAACTATTATATAACCATCTGATTAAAAAATAGCCTCTTGTCTTATATCTCGGCGGGTCGTACTAATTAACATTATATTTCTAAAAAAAGATATATTTTGTCTAATTATCCCGCGCCCACTTGACAATCATCACCTGATGTCCCTGGGGTCGTAATGTTATACTACGAATCTAAGAGTATCTTAAGGTAAGCTTCGTGCCTATATGCATTCAGCACTTATCTTAACTAACATAGCTTTCCTGCCCTGCCTATACTATGAATAAATACTTGAGTATTAAGTATTACCCCCTAAATATTTATTTGATATAGGAAATTCATTCGGTTTATTAAATAAATAACTTTAACCTAAATAAATATATTTTACTATCCTTACTAAGAAGATACCCTTTTCTACTTATTAAGGATAACCTATTCTTGTCTAATAATAATCATTTGTTAATATTAAGCATATAAACAACAGGTAAACCATAGGTTACCATACCCAACTCCTTTCGTACGAAGGGGCTATCCTTATTTGACTCTAATTTTCTCTAGAAGATAGAAACCATACTGTCTCACGACGTATTTACAAAAACTCAAGCGCTTTCACGCCTGTTTAGACTATATCTTCAATTATATTGTTGTTAGTTAGTTTAACTTCATCTGTGTATTGTTCTAATGTTAACCCACCAGGATTCTTAATAATATGATATAATAATCTAATTATCTCGTTTAAAACTTGTTCATTTTTAATACCTAAAGTATCTAATTCTAAAATCTTATTCGTATAATATATTTTATTATATTTAATTAAGGGCAACTTTAGTTCATCTATATTATAATTTTTAAGCAAATCATTGACTTCCTTACCTGCCAACATGGGTAAAATAACTGTTATTAAATCAGATTTATCTCCTGTATTTAAAATACTACAATTATTACCTAACTTGTGTATAAACCCTTTATCCTTAAAATACTCCTTTACTTCATTCAATAGTGAAATATTATGGGAATCTTGGACAATTGTAAATTTAGGTCTTACAGAAATTATATTGTTATCTGTCTTGGCCTCTCTAAGATTTACTAAAGAAACCGATAGACCCCCATCCCCGTCAAATAAACCCTGAATAAATCCTAATGTTAGCTTATTTTGTTTAAAATTTTGAATACTTTCTGTTAATTTACTTATATCTACCCCTTCAGGTTGGACATTATTTATAACATAATTTTGTTCATCAGGGGTTAGGTATCTAATTTTATTTCCTAATTTACCTAGAGGGTTCATATTACTTGCTATTACAATTAAACTTAATAATATTTTTTTATTGCTTCAGTGTGCCCTTGTAGACATTACCTCGGCAATATACGGTTATATTTGGAGAATTAACCCTCAATTATTCGTTTAGCTTTATACCTTTTCTTTATAAGACCCGGTACTCCCTTTTCTTCTAGGTTTTTTATAGCATTGTGTATTGTCTGAGCTGCACATCCAATTTCCCCGGCTGCGGCTCTAACAGAATTGTAAACAGTAGTTTTATTATTTAAACAATCAAAAATTTCAACTTTAAATGAACGCCTTTCATGTAGTTTTGTTAAATGTTCTCTATGCTCGGGACTATAGTTATATATATTTAACTGTTCTAAACGCTTAGCTTGTAGTTCTGGGTTGGAATTAATAATTTTCAATCTTTCTATTTTTCGTACTGTCTGTTCTGGACTATTGTTTATTGCCACAAGCTTTTTTAAATGTTCTTTATGTGCTTCACTTGCATGAAGATTTTTTAAATGTTGTAAACGCTTAGCTTTTCGCTCATCGGTTCAAATTTTAGCTATAGTCTCCTCTAAATGTTTAGAATTAAGTCGTGAACCTGCAATTTTTAATATATTATATTCGGGTTCACAAAGATCAATATAATATTGCTCCCTGTTAATTGATTCAGACTTCTCACAATACTCAAGAATTTCCAATGAAAAGTTTGAGTAGCCATTTTTCACAAGGGATCTATATATTTTACTCTTAGCCTTTTGAATAGCAGATTCTAATCAATCAACGCTAAAATAACATCTTAATCTTCTGTCAAGATTTACACTACTTCCTATATAACTATTTCCATTTATTAAATTTGTTCAACGATAAATTCCACATTTACCTTTATTTTCGGAAATTATTCGTAGCTTATCCAAATCAGCATTTATATATATTTTAACCGCCTTCACTAATTTCGTACATGGAGGAACAACTTCCTTACCTGCTTTGGAACGTAGCTTAGCGTAGCTTGAAAAAGATCTTTTCCCTAAATCCTTAAAGGATTTTGAGGCAGGCGTTTTATTAAGACCTGTATAATATTCTTTGAATCTTCAAAGTTCTACATTTTTTGGTAAAAAATTATCTCTAATATTATTTTGATCTTCTATACCTACATTTCTAAAATTATTAGTGTTTGTTTCAAATAAACCGTGAACGAAGTCTAAAGTTAAAGGATTTGATTTGAAATTATCTATACTTTCTGTTAACTTACTAATATCTACCCCTTCAGGTTGAATATTATTTTCAACATAATATACCTGTTCGGGTTTTAAATATCTTATTTTATTTCCTAATCTACTACTAGGGTTGATTTGACCAGCTATTACTATTAAACTTAATAATATATTTTTATTGCTTCAGTGTGCCCTTGTAGAAATAATTTCAGCAATATATTTAAAACGTAAAAAGCTTTTAAGCTTTTCATCTCTTAATTGATATTTCATAAAGAAGGGTATAAGCACATTTAATATATCGTTTTGATTAGTTATCTGATATTTTATCGTTTTATCTTTATGACAAAAAATTCAATTACCTTTATTATCAAATTGGTTTTTTATTTCTAAGATCAGATTTTTATATTGTGTTTTTTGCACAATAGTAAAAACCAATGATATATTGAAATATTGTTTTGTACCTCTAGTTTTACTAGTCAATACTGCTGAAAATGAACCATCTGCTTGAACAAACCCTGCTATGTACTCGCCTGTTAATCTTTTTTTATTTAATTCTCAATTCATGTTTGTAGTAACTTTATTATGTATATATTTTATAGAAGAAGACACTGAAAGTGTCCGCAATTATGAGGTAACTAGATAGTTCCTATTGGAATCTTTAGATCATTAATAGGCTAGGTCTTGTTGCTTGAGGATTTTTGTTCCTCAACTACGTGATTCGACTTTTGTTCGAACCCCTAAACAAGATAAGGGCCTTATTACGTTCAATTGACATTATTGGTTAGCCTAATCCACTAGATAATAATTCTGTATTTAAACACAGCACAAATATCTAGCTTTAGAATCGTTTACTAAGGATACCCACCTGAGCTTGTGACCCAAGTACCTTTTACCTATTAAAAAGGGTAGGATGTCCAATATTCTCTATCGCATATCTCATGAGAGGGAAAAATCCAGGGACTCCGACCTTCGACTATCACTAGAATAATTTCGCAGTAGTGTAAAGCAGGAGGTGTCAGCACCTGCCTCATACTTGCTTTTTTGACAAAGCGCCCTCTGAATATATCCTAGCCTGTCTGAAAGCCAGCATCTTTATTAATCTAAACCGAAAGTTGAAATTAGTCCGCGCGACGAAAGAAATCTGTATAAAAGTGTGTACATTGAGATGTAGCCGAATAAATAAAGGAACGGTGTTATTCATTAGTAAAAAATAAAAAGATAGTAAGATAGAATTATAATTAGATGATAGATAGGTTTATAGTATACTATTTACCCAGTTTATTTGCATAGAGCAACGACCGGGTTAGTATATTATTACACAGAAATCGTTTATAAACGTATAATTTAACTTGTCAATAATATAATGCTGACGGTTTTACACATAGTTTTATTTTTCTACGTGTCCAATATATTAATTATATTGAGTCGTTACAGGGAGCGTTTAAGTAGATAAATAATTCTATTTGTTCTCTACCCCTGCTTTCCCACGGTATTAGCATAGCTATATTAGATATAACCTTAGCCTTCACCGTTTTCTGTCAGTGTTCATTCGTACTGATTACAGATATACTTGTAACCAATACGTTCCTTATTTGTTCAGGGCTAAAAGCCCAAAGGAAACTTCCTCACGGAAGAAGGGGCTAAATACTTAACCCAGCTCGTGTAGCTCTTTAATCGACGAACAGTCGTACCCTTCATGATTCCTACATTCATGTGGATGAGCTAAGCCGACATCGAGGTGCCAAACTGCGCACTCAATTTGTACTCTCTGGCGCAATTAGCCTGTTATCCCCAGCGTAGCTTTTTCAATAATACAAGACCTTTCCTTACTGTGTCTTGCGATCTTTATGCCCTGCTTACGCAACTGATAGACGTGTATGTCAAACAGTAAAGCAAGATTAAGCCATTAAACTTTGGAAGTATATATCAATATCATTTTTTTTTTCTTTACATAATAATACACAATATAAAATTTGTTATTAACTACACAATATAAAATTTGAAATTATTAACAATATAATATTTTCATGTAAAATTGTTTAAAGACTAAAAAATAACTAGTTGTGTTACAATTAATAGGTAATTACTATAATATCTTCATATTTAAATTATTACTATAATATCTTCATATTTAAATTATTACTCTCACCTACTCATCATATTTAAATATATTTCACTAAAACATTTTAATATATTAATCATTAACACTTCATATACACCTATTTTCCACATAGGTAAAATCTTACTTATTTTAAATTGTTTTAGTTCTAACTCAAATAGAAATATAACTGAATTAATTATAGATACTTTTTAGATGGTTTATTTATTTTACAGTCGTATAACTATCCTATATTTTCTGGTCAATAAACATCTATTAACTTCACAAATTCTTATCTATAGCTCTAAAAAGTAAATATAAAAAATCACAAACTAAAATATAATAATTAAAAATATAAATATATCAAACTATAAAGCCGTAATTTAATACAAAAGCTCTATAAATTCTGCGTGTAGCATAATTACGAAATTAAATTTGGATACTCCCAGGTACTCTTTATGGGATCTGTGCCCCGCATAAACCGTCCGCTAGCCATTGTCTCCTGAGAAATTCTTCTCCTTTTATGGATTATTCAGACGTCAGTAAACAAGAAGACTTGTAAACCTATTCTACTAATATAACAACCAGAGTAAAGGTGTTTCAATTTTGTACTATCAACTACCTTATACCCTAAAACCTGTTCAGTTATACCCTTTAACTAGTAACAGTAAAGCTGCATGGGGTCTGTCGAGATAGGTCGTCTTATTACTAAGATTTCCCCCTCCAAGAACCGTACGTGCGACTTTCATCGCATACGGCTCAAGTCATATAAATACACATGAATTTTTATTATCTCTATTACTATCTTGGTTTTCAGACCATCTGAATATATTTAATTTATCTGAGTTAGAAACTAAACTATTATTCATTAATCTTCCTGTGTTCATACCTTTCTTTAAAGAAATCATAGACTCTAAACCTTTTTCAGTTTTATAAGCTTTATTCTCTTTCAATGTTATCAAATCTTTTCAGTCTAAGTAATCTAAGTTTTTACGTGTAAACATAGGGTGTTTATCCAAAAAATCTGTTATAGAACTATCTCCATAAACAATATATCTTGAAACGGACCTTACTTTTTTACACTCATTTAATGATGTTATATCATACTTAGGTTTTAGATAACCAAAAAATAATCTTATACTTTCCAATACCTTAACATCATGGGTATTTTGAGCTATTTCTAATGTGTTAGTAATAGCTAAGCGAGTTTTATCTCTATTCTTATGCACTCCTATACCACATTGGAAACAACCTTCACCATCTACAAAGGCTTGTACTCATTCATTTTTTAGATCTATTGTAGTACCATTTAGGTAATTTCATCTTTCCTCAAAAGATCTATTAGAATTCATATTCTTTTTGATAGTTAAAATGCCAAAAAAAATGAAAATCAAAAGTACAATTAAATTTCTATTAATCTATTTCTAATCTATTAATTAATCATCAGTGCTCATGTGTAAATATAAAACCAGTTCTAAGTCAGCATTCTTTCGAATTAGTCAATTTCTTCTTTAATTACTATTTGATATTTAGTTTTTAAAATTTTAGTAATTTTTGAAAAGAGACCTATTCCCACTATTACGGTGAGACATTCGCTTTTTAGAACATCCTTTACCCACTAATGTATATACAACTTTACAGTTGCACTTCCTCTTAAGAGGACATTATTGGGCTTACCTAGTTCACTTAATAGCACCTTTATTATTACCTTAGGATTTCACTATACGTATGTTGATTTAAGGTCCATTAATAGACAGGCGAAATCTGCCTATACAATCAACAGTAATTATTTTTTAGACTTTTCTTTGTGGTATAATTACTCTCTAGTACGCCTCAAACGTGAATTCAGAAATATTATCCATAGTAATATAGCTCACCTCCCTTAAAATAGGCAGGACAGTTTATTAACTTAATTTACGGGCTTCACACAAAAAAATTACTTTTAATGCATGCCGTATGAGCTCTGACAATGGACTGTCAGGTGGGTTTTCACCACATTGCTATAAAGCGCTTTCTAGTCGCACTCTCGTCTATCTAGAGATAGGCAGTATCTTCACTGCCATTCCAGTTTCACTGAGCCAATCATTGAGACAGCTGTTGCATCGTGAGATCATTCATGCGCGACATCATTTAAATGCCAAGGTATTTCGCTACCTTAGGACCCTCATCATAGCAGATAAAATTTATCATACAAAAAAGATTTATACACTCCTATTTTCTTTTTAAATTCATATTATCTTTAATAGTTAAAATTTTATTAAAACCATCTTCTGTTAAATGGTCTTTAGAATTAATAATTTCAGCTACTTTTTTAAAATCAATAAAATCTAATTCTTTGGCTCCTTTGATATTATATCTATCAAAAAATGGTATTATAATATTCAATATATCCAGAGTATTTACAATTTGAATTGCTACTGAAGTTTCTGTAAAATAAATATATTTCCCAGATTCAAAGTCAAAGAATTGAGCTAATCCTTTAATAACTTTTTTTTCTCTTATATGCAAATGAACAGCAAATCTTAATTGTACTTTACCTATACGGGTTTTTGTAGTCTTAATGTTAAAACTTCCATCTCCACTTACAAAACCAGCAATTCAATAAGGGCTAGGTATTCCTTCGAATTTAAACTCTAATCTTTCAAGTAAATCTATATCACTAAAGTTATGTTTTAATTCTTCAGATAATCCTTTATTAAGTGAACTTTTAATTTCAATTAATTTAGATATACCTTTTTCAGTTAAATGCTGATTAAGTTTAATAATGTTGAAACTTTCTTTAAATAAAGCATAATCTAATTTCTTAGCCGTTACTAATGGATATTTATCAAAATGATATATTATAACTTGTAAGTCTTTAAATGACTCAATTCTATAATAAACTTTTGTACCTGAACTGTAAGTCTGTCCAACACCAAATCAAGTTTTAATATTTTCTAAAATTGCTAAATCTTTTTGATTAAGACCAATAGCAAATATAGCTTTTACTCTTCACTTAGTTTTACTGTCAGAACGTGGTTGAATTAATATGTTAAAAGTTGACTCAGCATCCGCAAATCCTGTAATAAATCAAGGATTAAATTGGTTTGAATCATTAGTTGTGTAAAATCTTTTTTGGTTAGAAAGGACTTTTATTTGATGAATTCTCTCGAAAACCATTAGAGTATACCTTAAACATTTTACATTAAAATGTCAACTACCGTCTACTCGTTGCTCTTTTACAATTCCAGGTTTGTGGCTTGTGGGTGTATTTAAACCTGTAACTGACTTAGATACGCGATATCCCATTTCTCTTTCGATCATCTTCTGACTTGTTACCATATCTGAGTAATTAGTTCAGCCACAAATATTCTTTCGAATACTGCTTGGTATCAGAAGTTTTAGGAGTTCCCCGTAATTTGATAGTTTAACCCACATATGAGATATCCTACATCTCAAAGCAGGTAAGGCCGCCATTAAATGGGGGTTCCTTCAAAACCTAGCCTTTACAACTAAGAAAATCCGTTAACCAGCCATCATCGGGCAGATAGCGCACTCTATACATTGATTTACATCTTACGCAAAGTGCTGTGTTTTAATTAAACAGTCGTACAACACCACTCTATGTCTCCTCTTCCTAGCCTGATATTAATCAGTAGGAATGGCACACCTTCTCCCTCAGTTACGGTGTCAATTTGCCGAGTTCCTTACGACCACAAATTCATCCTGACTGCCAACGTGGTAAAATATTTACCACAATGCTAAACAGGAATAGGCTAATGTGGAAACTTTAATTTTAACATTTTATAAAATATATAATTTCTCCCTGCTCCTTATAAAAGGTCTAATCCCTTCAAATAAAAGGATAAGAGAGGAAAATTATAATTATGACTTTTTTATATTTAGTTGAATAGTTCCTAATTTAATAGGAACATTGCATACACACCTGTGTTACAATGTAAATTTTATAAACGTTTAGTGTTCATACCATCTTTGATAGTACGAATTTGCTCTAAACCTTCTTTAGTTAGATGAGCTTTTAGTTTCATTAGTTCAGCAACTTTAATAAAATCTGCTAATTCTTTTCTCTTAGCTCCTTGTAAAGGATGTGCTAAGAAAAAGGGTATTACTTTATCTGTAATATTAGAGAAACCTGTAACCATAAAATCTATAACATTACCTGTTTTAGATTGACTATAGAGACCACCACAACCTAATACTTTAACAATATTTTCTAATAGTTCTTCATTTCTTTTGTCCTGAGTGATTTTTAAAACCAACTTAACTCCCTCTCCTAATACAGTATCTTTTCTTTTGTATATGTTAATAGTAAAACAACCTTCACCATCTACAAAACCACTTAACCATTCGGGGCTATAGATTGCAGTATCTTTTATTACAGGTCTGTTTACAGGCACAGTATTAGGAAATGAAGCCTTTAAACTATCCGAGAGCTTTTCAAAATTCATTGAAGCCTTAATATTAACTATTTTTTGTAATCCTTCCTCGCTCAAATGTTCTTTTCTTGAAACAATCTCAACTATTTGTTTAAATAATTCAAAATCTGCACATTTTTCTGTAAGTAAGGGATACTTATTAAAATGATCAATAATCCTCATCAAATCTCTAATTTGAGAAACTTTGTAATAAAAGGCTCCATCTTTACGATCTATTACCTCACCAATACCAAAATAATCTTTTATTTGATGTAAAAGTGCTTTATCTTTTCTATGTAAAGAAATCTGAAATAACACTCTTACACTTTTTCCTAACTTTAAATCTGCTTTATTTACGATGGAAACGTGAAAACAACCCTCTGCATCTGTAAATCCTGATACAAAGGTTGGGTTTAATTTGTTATTTAAAATATTATTCATAGTGACGGTTTAATGTTAAAAAAATTTTTGTATGTCGACAGCTTAGTGTTTGTCTCATACCAAACGTGGGTCATAGCTAAATTAGCCAAGCTCACTTCTCGGATTACTAGAGTCTCCACTAGGTCCGGCCAAAAATCCTTCAATTGGCAAGCTGATTGACATCGCATCTTGCAATTTCTTAACCCTATTGACATCAACGTGGGTTTGGGGGTGTCAGCCCTCCCTATGATTCCCCTTCGAAAGGTAGTCGCTTGTCGGTGTTAAGACTTCTACAAGAGTCGACTTTAGGGTGCAATCTTAAAAACCTATGAAAAAAATCCTAATTTTCTAAAAAAAAAATTTTGGTTTATAAAATGTTAAAAATTCAAAAAATAAAATGTTAAACCCCGGCTTTCACCGGCGACTAGAGTACACCTTACAATTATAACATAATCTTGTTATCCAGGATTGTGTATAAACTGAAGAACCGTCTACTCGTTGCTCTTTTACAGATGCTATCTGATTTAGATCCGCGATAACCCATTTCTATTACTAGAATCTTTAACGATGTTACTATACCCCCAGGCATTAATGGGGCCACGTTAGTTGTTTCCAACTAGGCTTAGTTGTTAAAGCTTTAGGGCTTCCCCGGAATTTGGTTCTTTATCACAAATATGTAGGAGCCTACTCTAAATTTATGATTGTTAGCTCAAACGCCTTCGTATTCTCTACTAGCTTACTTGTGTTAGTTTTTAGGTACGGTTATTACCATTACTACCATATAAAAAAAAAATCCGCATCTATAGAGTTTATAATAATTTTTTTTTTTCTTCATTGGTAGTTTAGTCTTCATCTTTTTTAGTTTGTTAGACTACTTTTTTTAATTAATCGTATATTTCGTATTTCCAGAACATTTTACTCAAATGCTTTCTCTACAGTAAATTTATAATTTACATATTCAATATAGTCTTCATGTATTTTCTTTCCCTATAATAAAAAATATAAGAAAAGTAGATCTAATACCATAACTTTTATTTAAATGGTTTCTAGTTTTAAATCTTTGTTACCTATCATATTAAACATATAATATTTACTGTAATAAAGCATCTACTTTATGTTATGCCATATACACCTCATCATTTTATCCTATAGGTTTAATTTAGAGACCGATTTAACAACTTAATTCCATAAGCTTAAGGCGAGAGGAATGTTCCTCTTTTTCGTTACTCTTGTCAGCATTCTCACTTGGGATATTTCACACAACCTCTTAATGGCTCCTGTTAATACTCCCGTATTAATGTTTTTTATCCATGTTGTTTATAATTAAAACTTAAAAAAATTTAATTATGTCTTAATGTACCCAATGTTCCGCTACCCCATAAATAATTCTTAAATCTTATTCAAGTATTTTTAAAATAGTGTTAAGTCTAACGTAAAAAAGTCTATACCTCTGCACTATAAGATGTAAAATTTTTTTAATGCAGAATAGCACACAAGTGCTGGCAAATAGTAAAAAATCATAAGGATTATGATCTGTAATTTCTTTTTTCACTCTAGCATTTAACCTCCTATAATAATTATGGACAAGGTGTCGGTGTTTTGTTTAGATCCGCTATATCTTCGGCGCTTTTAACTAATTAGGTTAATTAATAACTAACCTTTTGAACCAGTGCTCTGTTACGCAAGACCGTCAGATTTATCATACCAATAAACAGATAGTATATAAAAACTATAAAATGGTCTACGACTACCTAGTAATTTGCACACTTTAAGTGAGTATATGCATTGACCTTTAATTGTCTACAAGGCTATGCAAAATAGTATTAATCTTCGTTACTCTTTCTAAGTGTGTTCATATTAGAATTCAATAGTTTAATTTTTTCTAAACCTTGGACTGTTAAATGCTCTTTATTACTAACAAGTATGGCTCCTTTACAAAAATCATTAAAATTATTCAACTTAACTCCCCTGATAGGATACTTTTTAAAAAACGGTATTATATTATCGGTTATATCTGAAAATCTTGTAACTTGAAAATCAAGTATATCTCCACGCTCAGAAATAAAACCACAATCTAAATAACTAACTATTCTCTCCATTAAAAATCTATCGCGAGAATGTTGAGCAATTTGAAATTTTAATTGTACCTGATAGCCTGTAACATGACTAGCTGATTTAAATATTCTAACCATGAAACATCCTTCACCGCTCGCAAACCCGGCTATTCAGTTAGGATCAGGTATTTCTTTAATAATTTCACATCTTGGGTTATTTACAGATTCAATTTCAGGGAAAGCTTCTTTCAATAGATCAGGTAGACCTCAATTAATTAAAGCTTTAATTTCCACTAATTTCTTCAAACCTTCCATGGTAAGATGTTGTTTATTTAGAATCAATTCATAGGCTTTTTTAAAAAGTAAATAGTCAGCCCACTTTTGAGTAATTAGAGGATAATTCTCGAAAAAATTTATAATCGCGTGCATATCCTTAAAAGAGGATACCTGTAGTTCAACTGAATCTGTACGAGTCTTAGATCTATAAATTTTTCCAACCCCCAATGTGGATTGAATGAATTTTAAAATATTTTCATCCTTTAAATGTAACCCTATTTGGAAATAGAGTCTAACAGATAGAGGAATAGTATTACCTAATCCATTATTTTCACTATAAAGAGATGGATCCCAAGGGTTACCCCAAAAATTTTTATTTTTAAGTATAGAAATTCGGAAACAACCTTCAGCGTCTACAAACCCAGCTATTCATCAGCCATCTGATTTTGTAGCCTGTGGCGTAGTACTGAAATTTAAACCCTTGATAATATTTAAATTATTATTAGCGACCATATTGGTATTAACCAATTTCAGTTTTCTTGCTAAATATAAAGGAGCACTTGTTTTGTGTCCGGTATTTACTAAATGTTTATTGTTTACTAAGAAAGGATTCTGACTCGACAGTTTCTCTCGAAATCCATTAGAATACACCTTAAACACAAAAGGATCTCTTTTGTGTCAATTACCGTCTACTCGTTGCTCTTTTACAGTACCAGTTTTATGACTTACAGGCCCGCATAGTCCTGATACTGATTTAGATCCGCGATTGTCCACTTCTCTTTCGGTCATCTTCTGACTTGTTACCATACCTGAGTAATTAATTCAGCCACACATATTATTTCTAATATTGCTTGGTATCAGAAGCTTTAGGAGTTCCCCGGAGTTTGATAATTTCTCCCACATGAATGATATCCTACATCATTCGGTAGGTCTTTAAAAAATGGCCGCTTCTAAGCCTATTTCCTGGTTGTATAGTTTAAATACTTCCTTACTTTCACTTAACAAAAACTTTGGAACCTTAAACACTTGTTCTGGGCTGTTTCCCTTTTGACATACACAAATTTCCCTTTTTTAGCCCCAATATGGGGCAAAGTCAAGGTATTTCTCCCTAAATAGTTATCTTACTCTAACTATCCATTTGGACAACAGGATTAACCTGGTTCAGCATTAACTGAAACTATAATAATTTTTCTTTTTTTTTCTAATTTAGCAGTAATTTTTTAATTGCAACCTTATATTATTTTTTTTAGGAGATACACATCTTTTACGATGGAACCTCTTTTAACGGCATTATATACAGCTTGTCTGGATATACCTAGAAATTCACCAGCTTCAGTTTGATTTGAAAACTCTTTAGTTTCATTCGTATTAGTATTCAAAACTGAAATTGCTACACCCTGACGTAGAATTCCTTTAGCTTTTAAATTCGCTAAAGCTTCTGCAGATAAAGGATTTGTTTTCCTATATTCAGATGTAGCAGCAGCTAATTTTTTTCTAGTATCTTCACTAACAAGTTTTCCTTTGTGTATTGATGATATAATCATCTTATGTTCTGGGGATACAATCTTCTCTTTTAACTTTTCTATTGTCTCTTGTGTATGCTTGTAACCTAATACAGAGTAAGCGTACTTTAATATATTGTATTCAGGTATAAGTAGATCCAAATAATATTGTTCCCTTTTTATAAGACTTGTTTTATCACAATACTCTAAAATTTCTAGTGAAAAGTTTTTGTGGCCATGCTTAAGTAAAGCATCTTGGATTGGTCTAGTGTTTTTAGCTAACTCTTTTACACTATAATAGCTAGTCAATCTTTTTGATAGATTTACTGCACTACCCACATATGAATTACCATTAATCTTGTTAATTCAACGGTAAATACCAGGTTTACCTTTATTATCTTGCAATATTTCCTTTTTAACAGCTTCTGAATCGCTGTAAATTTTAACAGGAGATACCAGGATAATGTTACCAACCAATCTGCTAATACCCAAATCCTCCCCTTGTTCCATTGAAGCATTCGAGGAGTCGGATTCATCAAATAACATTCCAATACCTCAATCCCCTTCTTGTTTCATTCAAACAGTATTGGGATGAAATTCAGAGGGTAGTATTTCCTCTAACATAATATCCCCGTCTGTACTTTCCAATATCTCATCGAACATAAAATCTAGGCCCACATGATCTAAATAATAATTATCTCAGAAAAGCGATAACATATTTTCATGAGGGCATTGGCACAGTAAGCAAATTATATATAGTAAAAAACTAAAAAAAGTTATAATAATATAAACAAAATCGAAAAAATGTCTCTTTGTAATTTCTATGATACCATAGATGTTGTAGTTGTTGTTAAATTTGTAGTTGTTCACGGTTTATTGTATAAAAAATTAAATGTCGACAGCCTAGTGTTTGTCTCATTCCAAACATGGGTCATGGTAAATTGTAAGTTACCAAGCTCATCTCTCGGATCATTAGTGTCTCCACTAAGTCCGGCCAAGTACTCTACCTGACAAGCTGTTTGACATCGCATCTTGCAGTACCATAACCCTATTGACATCCAATGTATGGAGTGTGAGCCCAGCTACATCAGATTCCCCTTCGAAAGGTAGTCGCTTGTCGTGATCATGTCTTTTGCAAGAGTCGACGAAGTTGGTTTAAATTAGAAAAAAAAGTTATTAAATTGCCTTTGCACCCTTTCAGGTGAGGTTTGACTATATCTTAAGCACTACCTAGTAATGCCAACTCACATTTAGTCGATGAACTGCACACCATAACAATATAAAATTATTATGCTGCTTGGCTGCGGATTACCCATTCACTTACGTAATCGATCTTGATTTTACTTACTCGCGAGTCATTACCTGCGCCCTTAATCATGTTACCATATTAAGTTAGTTAAGATCGCTTTAGGGCTTCCCCGATCAATTTGAGAGTTTATAGCAGGAGGTTCACTCCCACTTCGGCTGCCTATATAGGTTACTCAAGCCTATACAACCTTATCGTTAAATGTCTGATAGTTCAACATTCATCATTGCCCTTCCGAGAGCAAATACTCGCGAATAGAGTCTTCACGACCCCCCCATATGCACAAGGCATTAAAACCCTAAAAAGGAAAAACCCCGAAAGGTAATAAAATCCCTTAGAATACTAATGCACAAATTGTCCGAGATTACAGTTCTGTACCTGCTATGATGTAATTTAAAACTACATACTTACATATGTTTCGCGGAAACAGATCTACCTCTTTAGCCTTTTTTAAGGGCCGAGCTGAGGTCCTTCTCCCTAAATAGCAAATAGCTATCCATTTAACAAATAATAAAACTTTTTAATTTTTTGTGGCCACTATATATTGTTTTTTTACAGTTCTACCTGTGTCAAGAGCTTTTCTAACAGCTGTTCTACTAACACCTATCGCTTTAGCTGCGTCAGTTAAGCTTGCATATTCTAATTCTTCATTAGTATTTACATTTTTTACTGTAACTGGTACACCTATAAGTGCTATAGTAGCTGCTGAAATCTTAGCTCGCGTTTAATCTGAAAGTTTAATACCTTTACGTGCTATAGATATTTTTATTTTATCACTTTCAGTTAATATTCTACCTGTTGCTGCCAAAGACAGATTCTTTCTTGTAGCTTCGCTCACTATACGGTCATTCCTAAAAAATTCTAAGGTTTTTTCGCTATGTTTGAAGCCTAAGGGTGAACCTGCTATTGCTAATATATTATACTCAGGTTTTAAGATATCAAAAAAGTATTGTTCTCTTGTTATAAGGTCTACTCCGTTTTCACAGTACTCTAAAATTTCTTGCACCGGCGACTAAAATTATTAAATCCATACTTTAAAAGAGCATTGTGTATGGGAGTTTTATACTTAGTTAAGTGTTTAATACTAAAGTACTTATATAGCCTTACAGTTAAGTTTATTGAACTCCCTATATATGCTTTATTATTAATATTATTAATCCAACGGTATATACCTGGTTTATTTTTATTATCACGAAGTATATGAACTTTTTCAAGTTCACAGTTATGGTAAATAACTACAGATTTTACACCTGAAGAGCTATTTACTGGTTTTGTTGAGTAAGGACGGAGTCCTATATAAAAATGTAGAAAGAAATTTATGTTAGTAGCTTTTTAATTATTAATTTTGTGCAAAAACATATCCAATCTCTATAGACTCTATCCTTTCAATTCTATCTAAGGGTAGGGTGCTAGCCTTCCTCAGGCCCGAGTACCTTTCTACGGTGTACTTTGCTTGTAGCTGCTACGGGTATTTACTTGCGATAGTTTATCTGCTATTATTCAATAAAAGATCTAAATCATTACGAAGGTAATAAAGGATTGAATATGGGCCTTAAAGGCAGAAAAGAGAGTATATGCTAATCCCTGATGGGAATAGGATAAAAGTTTGTTTTATTATTCTGCAATGTTTCCATTGGGGCTTGACTATATCTTAAGCTTGCGCCAACCAACATTTAGTCGATGAACTGCGCACCCTTTACAATTTGTTATTATAAATATGGGTGGTTGGCTGCGGATTACCCATTTCCTTTCGTCTATCAATTTCGATTTTACCTTACCACGAGTCATTACCTGTGCCACAAGATGTGTTACCACTCTTGTTTGGTTGAAATTGCTTTAGGGCTTTCCCGTCAATTTGATGGTTTATAGCAGAAGGTTCACTTCCACTCACTGGCCTAAATAAATGCTCAATTTATTTTTTTACCAGCTATAGTAGTCAGTATTGTCTTTCACTAACTTACCACAGTTCTTTGGATATCTCTACAACGATACAGATTATCTCTTTAGCCTTTGAAAATTTTATTGATTCCAATTAAGGCTGAGCTGAGACTTTTCTCCCTAAACAGTAGGTTTACTACTATCCATTTAACAGATAATATAATTTTATTTTTTAAGTTTTTATTCTTTAAGTTTATGAATATGTTTTTTTTATTAATCTATTATGCAATAATGCTTGACTTACGGCTGATCTTGACACACCTAGTGCTTTACCTGCCTCAGTTAAGCTAAGGTACATTGTTATTTCATTAGTAATAATATTTTTAACACTAATAGGTAATCTATTAGCTTCAGAAGCATTCACAGTAGCAAGAGTTTTTCTTTCTCTTACTTCATCACTTAGAATAATGTTTCTCATTTTTTCTATTGATTCTTGAGAATGTTTATATCCCAACGTAGAACCTGCAATTTTAGCTATGTTGTATTGGGGTTTAATAAGATCTAAGTAATATTGCTCTCTTCTAAGTACGTCTTCAGATGAACAATATTCCAATATTTCAAATCTAAAATTAGAAAATCCGTGTTTTAAAAGAGCTCTATCAATAGGTCTATTACTTGTTGCTAGTGAACGTAAACTATAGTAGGTATACATTCTAACATGTAAATTACTAGAACTTCCAATGTAACAATTACCATTAATTTTATTCACTCAACGGTATACAGCCACTTTTTTACGATTCTCACTTAAAATACGTAATTTATCCACATCAGCGTTATCATAAATAACAACTGGTTTTAAATTCCCAATATTTTTAAAAGGGTCACACCTAACGAAAAAAAAGGGTCTAGAAAAACAAGTTTTTTTGTTTGTAGAAAGAATATAGTTGTAGCTTTTTCTTAAATTCATTTTTTAATACCAAGGTTGACATTCATTATTTTAGAGATTATCCTTTCTATTCTATCATTAAGTTGGGGTGCTAGCCCGTAAATGGCCCGAGTACCTTTCTACGGTGTACCTTGCTTGTAGCTGCTACGGGTATATACTCGCTATAATTTATTCGTCTATTATTCAAATTTGTATAATTTGAAGGTAATAAAATAAGAATGTCTAAGAAAACTGTTGTGAGATACTTGAAACATATTTAGCTCACAACAAAACTAAATATATTATAAACTTTATAAAATTATATTATCCTGCTATGTTTCCATAGAGGCTTGACTATATCTTAAGCTTTCGCCGATCGCCATCTAGTCGATGAACTGCACACCATAAAAACTATGCTGCTTGGCTGCGGATTGCCCATTTACTTTCATAATCAATCTTGATTTTACTATTTCGCGAGTCATTACCTGCGCCCTTAGTTATGTTACCATACTAAGTTAGTTAAGATTGCTTTAGGGGTTTTCCGTCAATTTGACAATCTTTAGCAGAAGGTTCACTTCTACTTGAGCTAACAGAGAGGCTCATTTCTCTGTGTTACCCATTCGGACTTTTATAATCCTGACCATAGTAAGATCACTACTCTTCGGGTCTCTATTTAGATACTTATCATTAATTAATAACTGGATTATCTAGGCAAACATTATTAAATTTTAGTTTAATACTTTTTACTTGCTTGCATCTAATTAGAACTTGCTGACCCATACCGGGTAGGTCCAGCTTTCACAAGCTTTTCCCCCCTCGGAACCGTACGTGCGCCTTTCAACGCATACGGCTCGAGCCTCCTGTCAGTGTTTTACTTCCCTATCCCTCCAATCTGGGGAGTCGTCTTTTCATTCACTGGGATTCTGAAATTGCCTCTTACTAATCTCATCAATCACCTTTCTTTTGGTCTGCTTCTCGCATCCCCGCGACCGTTATGATCGTACTGCTTTGTTTCTTTACCTGTTGTGAGCAGGTTCGAACCCGGGCTGGGGTTTAGTATCGATAACATCCAATAGAGAAGTTCGGACACTGATGACTAAGTCTGCCGTCTTTCGACGCGGATCATAAACCCTATCTCCGTCATTACAACGTAGCGTTCGCTTTTTAGCCTCTCTCATACCCACTAGTCGTTATCTTCATTTACGTAGGGCACAACCCCATTTCATCGCTATATCCGACCTCTCAATTTCAAGATTTATATATTTCTTTCGCTTGAGGGACTATTGGGCTTACCATGTTCCGTATTTAGCACAATTTATATCAAACCTTAGGTAGATACTATAGACCGTGGACTTTATCTGGCCCTGAGTTCCCTGTATAGACGTTCCCTCCTTGTCCAATTCCCCATTTCTGAAGACACCTTTTACGATCCCATAACCATATCTTCACTTACATTTACCATAGTTTGCATTTATCCTAAGCTTGCGCCATTGTCCCTAAAGCTTCAGACCCCCAAATTACTTCGAGCGCATGTTTAGGTAGGATCAGGACAGAGCAATCCTGGAAGAATTCCACTTCATTGCTAAATACGACTTCATTGTCGCAATATACAAAAGGTACGCTCTCATATGTTTATTAAACTTACCTTGAGCTGCTTATAAGACTACTAATTATATATACTTTCCTTCACAGTACTATTCGCTATCACTTGTATACTATATTAAGGCTTAGAGGAAGGTTCCCCTATATTCAAACAGATTACCCATTTTACTTTAAGCCCAACTTTCTCTATTTTCATTCACACTACTAACAGAATCTCGTTTGATTTATTTTCCTGAAGTTACTAGGATATTTCGATTCACTTCGTTTTTATAAAGTTATTTTTTAACATTTTAATATACAGAATATTTTCCCTAATAGTCTCTTTATATACTTGCCATAAAGTTAACCCTTAAATTATATAATAATATTTTTAAGTTATTAAGATTATGAAATAATACAGTACATATCCAATACATTCCTATATATTTTTATATACAATAATTAAAATCATATATCGGGTTATTATGATTCGAACATAACTACTCCTCAACCCAAATGAGGCGCCTAACCAACCTGGCTCTAACCCGCTTATAAAATTTTATATATTTATATTACATGACAGAGAATATCCGATTCGAACGGATGTGGTTTTTCAACCAAATAAGTGTAGCCATATACACTACTCTCTTTTTTTTTTTGGTTTTTTTTTAGCCCATGTTTGTAGGGGACTAGCTAATTATTATGTGGGGTCTTTTTTCTTAATAGAGTACATACCCCTAAAAAGCTTTTGGTTTTTTATGTAATATATTATTTGAGAATGAGATACACAAAAAAATTCTGCTGCTTTTCTCATAGTTGAAAACTCATAAGTTTCATTTATTTCTTTGTTGTATACAGTAATTGCAGTAGACTTAGGGTTAGAATTAGACATAATTAGTTTAGTTCTTTCGGATAAAACTGTTCCTAATCTAGCATACCGTTGTAGCTCCTTTGTTGCTTCGCTATGAATAAATCCTTGACGATTACCTGCAAACTTTAAAATATTGTATTCAGGATCTATTAAGTCAATATAATATTGTTCTCTTTCAATCAAAATACTCGGTTCACAATGCTCAATAATTTCAAAGCTGAACTCTGATAGACCGTATTTTAATATAGCACGATATATCGCACTCTGGTTTCTTTCTGTTTCTCTTAGCAAACAAGACCTTGAAAAATATTTTACCAATCTTTGTGATATATTCAAACTAGACCCTACATACTTTTTACCCGAGGCTTTGTGTGTTCATAGATATATACCTGTTTTCCTGTTATTATTCTTATATATATCTTTTTTGGAAGCTACTGGAAATTCGTAAAAAAATAGAGATTTTACCTCTTTCGATGTTAAATTGTTGTTATTAGTTGTATTTTTCCCCTCGTTCGTAGAAAAACATCTAATGGATTTCTTGTTTAAAGCCAAATAAAGATAAGAACGAAGACCAGAAATATTAGTAAATCCAAAAGTAATATATTTTACACTGTTTATACGCGGTGCTAGCGTTTTAAAAAATATTCTATTTGTTTTCATGTTAAATTAAAAAAAAATTCTATCTCCATTTTCACTTCCACTAGCTCCATATCGGACAGAGAGATCCCATGTAGTATCAACAGTGTTGGGTAAAGACGCAAAACCTACCGAATTCAAGCATCGGTCCGCTGGGACGAGCTGGATAACGCCTTCCATACGTCAGACTATTTCGATTGCTAGCTTTTAAGTTTAAATTAATTTACTTCAGATTTCCATGCTATACACTCACCTCAGGAATACCGCGCAACGTATTGTAACGTTCCACATTTATAACACACTACTTCCTGAAACCCTCCCGAGCCACCCATCGTGCTGGGACCCATCGCGGCAGATTATACATTGAATTTCCTAATTAGATTAAATTAAGAGCTTATATACAAACTTTTTTATTTATTCACCTTCATCCGCTAACGCAACGAATCTTAGAGAATAGTTCGTTTGTCTTTCCATTCCACTACTCCCTGGTGAGATCTTAACATTATTCTCATATTACATTTAGTAGCCCTAATTTTCTAAAATCCTCAGCGAATTACCGCCACAATAATCGATAACCTCCCACATATAATTATTGGCCAGTTAGAGAACTAGGAGTTACTCCAAAGCCTTGGAGCCTCCTCCATACCCTCCTTCTTTGTTTGCCTGCAAAACACTAGTACATTTTTTATGCAGAGAATATCCGATTCGAACGGATGTTGGTTCACACCAAAATAAGTTTCAAGCTTATCACTTTAAACCACTCAGTCAATTCTCTTATTATCTTTTTTAAAACCGAAAAGGTTTGTATCCTTTTGGTTGTGTATAGTAAAACAAAAATTTTGTTTTAATAATTATAAAATTTATATGTTAAACGTTAAAAAGACATTAAACCGTAAAATTAAAATTAAACAAATTATTAATTTAAACCTAATCTTATAATTTCTTATTATTAAAAAAAAAATATATCTTCCAAATAAATCTTTATCTTAAAGTATATTATGCCTGTTTATAGTACAACATACCCTATTAATTAGAAGATATAATATATTGTTAATCCTTACTATATAAGTGCGTACAAGACTCGAACTTGTAAAAACATGTCCGTAGCATGCTGTTATACCAATTTAACTAACGCACTTTATTGATTCCTCAACGAATCGAACGTCGATCACATCCTTATCAAAAACGCGCTTTACCTATTAAGCTAAGGAACCTTAATTGTATATATGATATTAAAAAATACTAAACAAAAATAACAGGGAAATTATAGTTAAATTAACAAAGTGTTTATAATACTTTTAAAATTTTGTTAGATTTATAAACCGTTTATTTTTTTTTTATTAATGTTAGATTAATGTTAAATTTATAATGTTAGATTAATGTTAGATTTATAATGTTAGATTAATGTTAGATTTATAATGTCAAATTTATAAAATAAAGGAAAGTTTAAACATAAATTTTATAAACCGATACGTATAATCTTTATGTAACGAGGCACATTTATATGCAATATACTAATTAGTAAAAAAAAATATAATGGTTAAAAATTCATATAACCTAGTACAAACATTTAAATAGTAAAAAAAATTCAAATAGTAGAAAAACGTTAAATAGTTTTTATATACAAAATTATTTACTATAGTGTTTAGTGTTTAAATTATTTTCATCAAATAAATATTATTATTTAAATGTTATGTTTAAATAACACTATTACAAGAGCATCCAGACTTGAACTGGAAATTTGAAGTTTGAAGCTTCCTATTTTACCAATTAAACTATACTCTTTTTTAATAATATTAGTAATAGCATATTAGTATAACTTAATATTTATGTAATTAAACCTTATTATACTAAGTCTAACCTTATTGTTATTTTACATAAATAAATATGTTATTAACATAATTACATGAATAATTTAAGGGTAATTCACCTATTTATACACCCAAAAATATTATAAATAAAAACCTCTATACACTTATTAAATGCTAATCATATTAATAAAAAATAAGATTGTTAATCATAAAACAAAATATTATGTCAATAATAAAGGGATTATACCCATCTGTGTTATAGTTAATTTTAGGTTTTTTTTTTATAAATTACTATATAATATATTAGTTGTTAATGGATTTATTCTTATAAATACCTCTGGATTTTTATTAATCACTCTAAAAGACCCGTTACTTTTATTAATTTATTTAAAAGACCTCTTTCTTTTATTAATCCATATATTGTATAAAATAATGTAAATTAAAAATTATTAACATTATCATGATGCATAATTTATTCACCCATTTAGATATAATAATTATCTTTTATAGCTTAGGTGGTTTGGGAATTCGGAAAAGGGTGGATTTGAACCACCAGGTGTTTAACACAATATTTAGCAAATATCTCGCCCTGCCAATGGCAACTTTTCCCTTTTTTTTAGCTCTAATAATTTCATTTTTTATTTATTCTCTTTTTAACCCTAATGTATCATTTAAATTAAACTGCGAGTAAAAGACTGTGTGAGCAAACAGTGCGAGTGTAAAAGTGCGAGTCAGATCGGACTTGAACCGATATCTACTTTCGTGACAGGAAAGTCCTCTACCATTAAGTTACTAACCCTATACAGCTAACCGAATTCGAATCGGTACATATCGTTTGGAAGACGAGTGGAATAGCCAGTTATCCTATAGCCGCTTATTTTTTTTTTTTAATCCGAAATACTTAATAATAAATTATGCTCATTTACATATAGATAAATTTTGTTCAATGTATAATACTATACTACGTATTTACACACGAAACAAAAAAAATGCAATGTACTTAGAGGTGTAAATTACTTTAGAATGTTAAGACTTTTGTCGTTCCACAACATAGCCCCTACAATGTTTACCTTCTCTAACACATCTGCTAAGAAAAGACAATGTAACGCCTAGAAACTCTGCAGCTTTTGTCATAGACGGGAACGTAAAAGATGAGCCTGAGTCAATCTTTGTAGCGCAAACAATCAAGGCTTTAGGGTTAACTCTTGGCTCATTTATTTTATAAACTGAAGTAACATCAATGTCATCTATCTTTGTTACTAAGTATTTCCCCTTAATAGGTTGCCTAGAGAGATAATAGTTAAAGTGAGTGGGGGAAATATTCATATAGTCTGAGGCTTTAATTATAGAAGGGAACACGATTTCAGATCCAGACTCTCTATTAATAATTACAACAGACTTAGATTGGCTATTGTTAATGGATATACTTAATCTAGTCTCCTCCGATACTTTTCGTTTTAAACCTATAATTCGGAGTAACTCTTTTGTTTTTTCACGATGTTTAAACCCCGCAGATGACCCTGCAACCCTTAAAATATTTAATTCAGGCTTTAAGAGATCAAGATAGTATTGTTCTCTAGAAATTAAACTCAAAGGGTCACAATACTCTAGAATTTCCAAACTGAATGCTGAAGGACCATATTTTAGCATTGATCTATAAATTATGCTGTTCCCAATTCTTAGTTCTTTTTTTAAAAAAGCTAAGGAAAAATAACCTAAAAATCTAAGAGTTAAATTTAGCGTAGAACCTACATAGGTTTTACCGGAAGACTTGTGAGTTCATCTGTATATACCTGCTTTTTTCCTATTATCTTTAAGAATATCCGCTTTTAGTTTTAAAGCATCCGAATAAAATTTAACGGGAACAACATGTTCAGGAGTAGAATTTATAATCAGTTTACTATCGAAGTAATTACCTCCATTAGTATAAAAATATCTAACTTTAACAAGTGAAAAAGAATGAGGAGTATAAAAATTTCTAAGCGCTCCTTTAACCATAAATTTATTGGTTGATGTAGAGAAGTTAGCATTATTTCCATATTTATCAGTCATGGCCAAGCTTCCGAAAGTTAGTTTTAAGGATTTCTTCATATTTAATTTAAGTTCATCTAACGCGAGGCCCATCGATTGCCATGGGTATAAGTTTATCCCGGTCCCTGGAGGGGATGCTGTTTCATACCTTCTAGCGATCGCAGTCACCAACTCGTCTCTAGTAAGAATTTTTGGAAAGATATGCCCCCGACTTCACGGGCGTGGTGGCGGTCCTGAGGGTTCCATAGCAAACCCCCTTTTGACTTCTACTCTGCCTCTTTCGGTCAGACTACAGTTTTACCCGGTTGCTATACTCGTCTTATTTGCTACTTGTTTATTAAACTATCGACAAATCGCGGTCTATCACATTACCTTAGGATATTAGAGAGACTATAAATACATTTAACACTTCTCCTTAATCAGACTTATAAACTCAACACATCCTAACAACATTATCCAAGATCTACTTTAATTCATCTACGTTTAACCTTTCAACTGGGGCCCATTCCAGTCTTCTCCAAATTCATACAAATTTTAACTAAAAACTTAATTGTATATGGATCCATATATCTTTTCAACATCATAATAAATGAAATTTTTGTTAAACAAATCATTGTAATTAAAAGTATTTATTTCAAAATAATACTACATTCTAAAATCGTTCAGCAACATATCTATCTAGATTGCTACAATATTATCAATAATTCTAAGTGTATAAATTAAAATTTTCTTATAATCTGCCTAACTTATTACTTTTCATCAAACATAATAATAAATTAAGATTTTAAAATCAGCCTAACTTCTTTACTTTATCTAACTTAATAATAAATATAAACCTTGTTAACTGCCTCAACCTAAATATCTTTTTTTTGATTCCATCCTATAGCCGCTTGGTTTTTTTTTGGGGTTTTTTTTGGTTTTTTTTTCGAGTCAAAGGAGTGGAAAATCTCAAGTAATTGAAGACTACCATTAATTCCGAACTACGATAAAAGGTCCATAATTAGGATTCCTGGCTGTAATAGATATTTGCATAAACAACGAGGACGGCTATTGAGAATGATAGAGAGGAAAGAATACAATAAAGCCATAAAATTATGATTGGTACTTTTCCAGCGATCACAATGTTACGTACTATATAGTTTCTCCAGAGCTTATCATAACTGATACGTCACCTGAGACCAACCCCAAGTGTATAATTTACTGAAAGGGGTAGATAGGATACGCCGGAGTCTAGACCATAACGCCATATTCAATCGCATATATATTCCGAAACCTACCGGCGCGACCTGAGAAGAAAGTACGGGAATCCGTCCCTTAGGAGTGCCCAATCGGGAATGAAGAATCATACTAAAGATGATAAATGATATACTATATTTGGTTATCGAACCACTCATAGGAGACTATCAGACTGGGTTTCGTCCTAGACGAAGCTATGAAGATGCTTGGAAGATAATCATATCGAAGGTTAAGGCTGGGAAGTCACTATACGAATTTGATTTGAAAGCCTGTTTCAATCTGATTTCTAGTAACAGTATACTGGAATGATTTAAAAGAAATTCCATATATCCGCCGTTTGGTAATTATATACGAAACCTGATCAATACATCCCCCATCTTTGACCCTCTAGAATTAGAAAAGATCAAGGTATTAGGGGACGGAACGAAACAACGACAGGGAGAGAAGGATATGGAGATAAGAACTTTAGAAGCAGATGCGAAAGTATATACCTATAAAGAGCAGATTCATGATCCCTCCTTATATTCCTTAGAAGGACGGAAAGCTAAGATAACTTGGGTTCTGTTAGCAAAATTACCAGGAATTAGACTAGATGTATGGTGATTTAATATAGTAGACTGTCCGCACCGAAGATGGGACTGCCTAGTCCAGCTTTAGAATAAGTTTGATTGATGGAATTATGCCCTGATCACGTTTGGTAGAGAAAGTGCGAGAGCTAGCTTATTAAATACCTCATTAGAATAATATCCCGACCGGTCGATTTCAAGATTCAGCACACTCACTCATAGTATTCACGAATTCGCCTCTTTCCTTGGCTATCCCTCGCCTTGAGCCAACAACAAAATTTTTTGGGGTTTTTTTTTGGTTTTTTTTTTACCTAGCTTGCTTCTCCTCATGAATTGGAAAAGTATCTAAATAGTATGGATTAGTTATTATTTCCGTTATCTCTTTCTCTAGCTAGCCTTTCTCTAGCTAGCCTTTCTTCATGATCTTTAATGACCTGTTTTATAATGTCTCTTTGTTTTCTCTTTCTTTCCCTATACCCCCGTGTTTTTTTTTCTTTGTCCTGAGTAGTTTCATTCATTTTTTTTTTTTCTCTATATATTCTATTCTTTTCAGCGTTTTTTTTAGAGTCAGCTTCCCTCTCCTCAGGGGTTTGATTCATTTTTTTTTTTGCTCTATATCTTCTATTCCTTTCAACGTTTTTTTTCTTTCTTATTTCCTCTTTATTTAGTAAAGGATCTGAATTGTCTGGATTAGGATTCTTATTATTTCCGTTATCTTCTTGTATAGAATTATTATTCTCAGTATTATTCCTGTTTTGTCTAAACATTTTAAGAATATATCCCCAAATCTTTTTTAAATAAGATACTAGTGTATTAGTTACAATACCTAGTATTATTCCTAATAGAACTTTCTGTAACAATTCAAAAGTATTTATTAAAAATTCTTGAATTTTAGGGTAACTCTTTAATATTTCCTTATTATCTTGTAAATAATTTTTAAAAAAAGTTATATAATATAAAAACAACAGGGTTTTATAATATATAAACTGATCACCTACAAATAAACCAATAATAAATAATAAAGATAACCCATTATTAGATAATAGTATTTTTTCGATATTTTGGATAATAGAATAAAAAAAGATAACAATTAGGTAGAATAGTTTATATTCTTTTAGTCTATTTAATAGATAGTTAAATAAATTGTAAGCATATTTTTTATATGCTACAGAGAATAGCTCATGAATAATATCTAAGCACTTATCAAGTAAATTTTTAATTTTTAGAGGTATATCTAATTTCATAATAACTTTATTATTTCCCTTTATTTCAAGATTAAAATTATAGGAAGATCTTTTAATATTATATTGAGGTTTAAAAACTTTAATGAAAAAGTCTTCTCTTAAATAAGAAATCTTAACCGTGGTCCCTTGTTCAATATGAGTGAACTCTAAAATAGAAATAGAAAACTTATCGAAACCAAATTTAAGTAACGCTTTATTAATTCTGGAAGATCTATCTCTGTTTAATCTCTTTTCATCCAGATAATTATAAAATCTATCTTTAAGATTAGTAGACATTCCAATATATATCTTTTTAGTAATCTTGTTGGTAATCATGTAAATCCCAGGGATGTTTTTAAGAGAATAATAAGATAAAGGGTTTATCGTAAAATTAGTAATAGCAAAATAATCATATTTTTTAATTTGTGACATGTCCTCGAAAACAGCTGGAAACCCTTTTTTATAAAGTTCAACTTTCTTCTCTTTACATCACTGTTCTGAAAAAGGAACAAAAGTAGAAAATAAATAACAATCTGTTATTCTATAAAATTGCCTTTGAAAATCATTAGTAATACATGCTGGTAAGGGGGGCCCCTTATCTGTGTAAAGATCCGAAATAAAAGCTATGTAATAGTTGGCTAAAAGAAAAATAGAAATAACTAAAATCTCCCCGACGGCGGGCGAAATAGTTATCCTATTACAAAAAATGGATTTGTCTCGTCTTAGTGTTATTGAATTAGATAATAATGATATTAGTGTTAGTTTGATTATTTTCATGATACCCTGTAGATGAGTTGCACATCTATAAACTAAAAAGATAAATCTAATTAGGTATCTACTTTTCAGGATTTATTTTTTTTTTATTCTTAAGGACCAGGGTATTTGCACCCCCCATAATAAGCTAGCTACCCCTAACTTAATCTCAAACTACACTAGCCCTTTAGATTTGTTTTTTTATTTTGTTTTATTTTTTTAGTTTTATTCTATTTTTTGTCTTCAGGAATAATATCTAAAAAAGATAATTTTTTAGGTATATTTATTCTTGTCTTCCAAAGGGATTTTTCTCATCTTATTAATGTTGAATTAGATAATTCGTTAGATATTGTTATTATTGTCTTCAAAATGGATTTGTCTCGTCTTAATAGTATTTCATTAGATAATTTCAATGATAATAGTAATAGTTTAGTCATATACCCCGTAGATGAGTTGCACATCTATCTACCAATAATACGGAGCCCCTATTAAAAGTAGTTTCTCCTATAGCCGTTTATAATTTTTTTATAAGATCTAAGGGACTTGAACCCTTATGATAATGATTAAAAGTCATACGCTTTACCATTAAGCTAAGATCTCTAAATATATACTTATTATTCATAAGTATTAAGAAATAAGTGATTTGAACACTTAACCTGCCGTGTGTAAAACGGACGCTCTACCAATTGAGCTAATTTCTTTTTTTTTTAGGCTTTAATCTCTAGCTTATGGGCATGTCTGAGCGTTACTCCGTTGCCCTCCACGAGGTATCTTCTCCTTTATTCCTTATTCATATAAACAAGGGATCTCTCCAACGCAATGAGAGGTTGATTAATGGTAAATCCTTCGCAATGAGACAGATTAAGTTATATATACAAAATAAATTTTTAATTTTATACATTGCAAAATTGGATTTAAATATTTAATATATATGACTTAATACTTATTTTTACATATTACAAAAGTAAACTTGTCAAAATGTGGAATGACTGTGTTAATTAAATCTTTTAGAGAGCTAACACGTCAAACAGAGCAATCTTCTGAATGGCGCATTATAGAACCTATTCCCCCAAAAGTAGATTTAATTGACACCAGTAAAGGTAAGTCTTTTTTATTTAAACCAATAGCAAAGCTGGGCTCAACAGATCAACCCATTTTACATTTAGAATGTTGACGGATAGCTATTGTAAATGTAGACTCAGCGTCCACGATTCCAGTGATAAATCAGGGATCTAATCCTTTAGGTACTTTAAATGTAGCTGAAGTGCTAAACTTTCTTTTAGAATTATAGTTGTATGTCTGAGATATACTGCCACCAGAAAACGTTTTTTCGTCAGATTTTGCTTTAACTCTTAAAGGAATATCACCACTAATTTGACACGAAGATTCGTTAAAAGTAATTACTTTTTTTCTTTTAGAGTGATTACAATACTACCTATTCGACAGTAAGAATAGAACAAGGGGAAAACCAAAAAATATTTTATAATGAACTTATTTAAAAATGACCGACTATTACAGTTTGGCTTATACAAAATTTAACACGGGAATCTTTAATAGAACCTCGGGGTTATTTTGTATTACCTTATCCTAAACCAATAATCCTTTTTTACTGCTAATAATGATATCGTTTTCGATTTAATTTCATACTTTATACTAAACCCGTTTAGAATTCATACGGAGTTTAATAGATTTAATTCTTTCCAGGCCTTGCTCAGTTAAATGAGATTTACTTTGGATTATTTCAGAAGCTTCACAAAAATCTAAATAATTCAAATTTTTGCTACTTTGTAGTGCATTTCTATAAAAAGGTATAATATTTTCATAAATATTAGAAAAATTATCCGTTCTATATCTAATTACCTCTTTATTTGCTTCCGTTATAGTATTACCAACACCGAAAAATTATTTTATAAGCTGAAAAAGTAAAGAATCTCTAGAATGCTGAGTAATAGTAAAGCCCAATCCTGTTGAATGACCTGTTTTATTACTATTAACACGATAGTGAACAAAAAAGCAACCTTACGCATCAGTAAAACCTACTAATCAATCCTTAGTTAAATGTTTTAAACTTAACGGGTCCAATAATGGTTTTGGAATAGTAACAATAGGTTTACCACTAATTTGCATAGAAAATTGATTAAAAGAGCTTAGTAGTTCATCAGAAACACCTTTATTTATTTGAGTTCTAATAGCCATAATTTTTAGTAAGCCGTTATAATTCAAATGTTCTTTGTTTACAAGTAATTCAATTATATCTTTAAAAAGTATAAAAGTAAGTCTTTTTATAGTTAAAAGAGGGTACTTCGTAAAATGAGGTATGATCACGTTATGTAAGTCTTTAACAGAAGTTATTGAATAGACGACATGACCTTTTTCTTTAAGGTGATTAATCCTTCCTATACCCCCAAAAAACATCTGTATTCTTAAAAGAGTCTCTAAATCTCTTTTATGCAATTCAATACAGAAAATAGGTATTATACTTCAACCTGTTTTATATTGACTGTTTTTAACAATATTAACAGAAAAAGAACATTCACCATCTGAAAATCCTGTAACCCAACCCGGTAAAAGGTTCAATGCAATAGTATTATTTTGAGTACAAACATCTGTTTTAAGAGAACTATTAACGGTACTAAAAGACCGACTACTTAATATATAAAATTTAGGCTTGAAAAGATATTTAGAGCTGGGGTTAACTAGCCCTTTACGCGCATTAAATTCAGAATTATTTACTTTTTTTCTTTTAAAGTAATTATAATACACCCAGTCATGGCTAATAATAATATAATGGATGTAAGTATTAATCATATAGAATAATTTCCATAGATGATATTTCCTATACTTGTTATATGAGAAGTTTCTGCTAAATATCCATCTCATGATACAGATGTTACATTGGCTAATTTTTTTTTTATGCTAAAATGATAAAGTAAATTATTAGTAATCACCATGTAAGGTAAAACATTATTAACAAAATAATTAAAAAAACTACCTAATAATATGGCTAAAGGTATACTATTTATACTATCAATTAATAATTCCGATATCCTAACATTTATTAGCATTAATATAAATAAAAATAATATAGATCAATTCTAATTAAGATTAAGCTAGCGTCTAGTTAACACTATCATATCTAGGAGTAACTATCATAGTATGAATGATTATACAACTGTGTGTAGCTTACTGTATTGTCTTTCCTCCTTACGATTTCACACTCGTATTAGAATCCGACTGTACATTAGAACAGGTATTGCAACCTAGCCCCGGTGATCCAGTCTGTTGCGACATTTTCATCTGCCGACGGTCTTTAATTAAGATATTATTAACCGTATTCACCTAATTTTTTCTACAAGTATAGAACTGTACAGTTGAACCTTCTTTCAGTTCCTATGCTCTTAATTCTTTTTAATTTTTTTTTTCCTTGCTACATAAGTAACTAAAGGCTCATCGTCGTATCCCAAAACAGCGTTCAGGATAACCATCCTACAATGGATTTTTTTTCCGGCGTACTCATTACATTACCGTGTTGCTAGAACTACCTTCCTAGTTTAATAAATTTATTCCCTATTAAGGACTTAACTATAATTCCAGGACCAAATAGTCTTTTGCCCACACAAAAAAAAAGAGTTGATTCTTAAGGATAAAATACTGGTATTCTTCTAACCTTATGGCCATTTATTTCGACGTAATATCCATTTGAGTATAAGTCTTCCTGTTCTAAATGCCTTCTTACTGTTCTAAAATCTACACCTAAAATTTCAGCCGCCTCGTTTAAAGTAGACGCTCAGAACATTTCTCCTGAATCTTTAATTATTTCATAAATACAATTAGTTCAACGTGTATTCACCGCTTTTCCAGTGACAATATCTAATTGACGACCATCATCAAGATGTCTAATCGTTGGTTTTGCTTTTATGATTTTATCTAAACTTTCCTTAAATAAACTAGGAACTTTTTTTAAATCTGAGTTTGTACTTAATCTAAAGTTATTCATAGAATACGACAATTTTAAGATTAACAGTTTTATTTCCTCTGTTCTATAAGTTCCATTATACACAGCAGTGCATATAATTTTAAAATCATAAAAATCTTTACCTTTTTTAGTAATAAACGGCATATTTTTTTTTTCTAAATAGGGTATTAAATAATTATTTAAGATATTTGTATTATTAATTACAACTACTGCTAACGATTTACTATTATTTAGAGCTTTACCTCTTTTAATAGATATAGCGGATGAACATTTTAATTTAAACATAGAATACTTATCAAACCCTAAATTACTCTCTAAAAATTATTTAATTTTTTCCATTACAGGTAGCTGTATTTCAGTTTGTATAATTGAAAAAACAGGTCTAAATTCAGTTCTATCTAAATAAAATGAACCTTCTCCCTCAATAAACCCTAGTAATCAAGGACCAGATATTACTATTTGATGATCTGCAGGTAAACTAAAATTAACACGAGACTTGTTCATTCTATTTTTTAATTCTAGTATTTGATCTATTAAATTTTGTTTCTCTTTAATTGTCTTATCTCTTCCCAGATATAAATTAAAAGCTTTCTTAAAATCTAAATAATCAAGGTACTTAGTAGTATTTAGGTTATATTTATCAAATATAGCTATTAATTTATAAATATCTTTTCGATGTGTTACCGTAAATTTACAACTATTACCATACACTACTATATCATTTCCTAGATTTAATTTATTTTTTATTAATTTTAAAGCATCTATGTCATCAACGTGTAACTCTATCAAAAATCTGAAAGTAAAAGATATAATTTTACCAGTTTTATCTTTATATAAGACTATAGTGAAATTAGACTCTGCATCTGAGAACCCTACAAATCATTTAATAAATTCTTCGTCGTGGTTGCTGCAGGACGACTTTTGAGAAAAATATGATTCCTCTTGCGCTAATTTATTTCTATTTATTGCGAATATTCGAAATAACGTCGAAAAAAATAAAGCGAAAGCTGACGGTGCTTCCCTTTTAAACTTAAATAAAGAAGGAAGTTTGTACAACATTATTTTAAAAAAAAAATTGTTTATAATTAAAAGTACCTTGTAGAGTGGGATTCTAACCCACGCTGCAAAATTAGATCTAAATGATCTAACCATACGTTTTTTTACCGCACCTATGGTAACATATAAATAAACAACTTAGCTCAACCTTCTTAATTGTGTACCAGATAAGTTATTGTAACTTATATTGTAAATTTATGCGTTACGCACATAGTAAACCTTATTATCTACATTAAACGGTTTATTCAAAGTTAAACTTTGAGAAACTCTATACTTATTAACACCTAAAAATTTGGCACAACTATATATTGATGGGAAAGACATTACCAGTTCTCCGTTTTCTAAATGAAGATTAACAGAATTGGCTTTACTTGTGTGGTCAGTAGATTTAGCTAACAAAAGTTTAATTTCATAATGTAATTTATCTACATCTACATTCACATCTGATTTTTTAGTGGATAGACGGTTATTATTCATTTGAGAGTATATCTTTAAAATAAGTTCTTTACCCTCAGATGCAGTATGAAGACCTGCAGCTTTTAAATCTAAAACTAAAGTTCAATCTTTAAAATCTTTATATTTTTTTGAACGTCAATTTAAATCGCTTAATAAAGGTACAAGCACTTTACGTAAAGAATATAAACTAGAACTTCGGATTTCTGAATAAGGATTTTGATTTATATTATTCTCTTTAGCTTTATCATATATAGTTAAAAAAGACTCTTTAGTATATAAATTTCCACTATGAGATTTTAAAAACTCAACAATTTTTTCTAATAAAGGTTTATCTCGAGATACCTGTCCTAAAGTAAAAGTAACTGCAAACCCTTTTTTTTGAAAATTAAATGAGCCCTCTCCTTCTATAAACCCTAATAATCAATATTTAGTAATTTTTACATCATCCACTTTAAAAGTTTCATAATATCTTCCTTTATTCATACCTTCCCTTAATTTCTCTACAATAGAAAGAATATTTTCTCTATTACCATTTATATTTTCATCATTATAAAGTTCAAAAGCTTTTTTTCAATCTTCAAAATTAAGTCTTTTAGATGAATTCAAAGGATATTTACTAAAAACACTAATTATCTCTTTTATATCGGTTTTTCTATAAACACTAAATCTACAAAATTTACCATTACATATCACATTACCTAAATTTAAACTAGTTTGAATATAATCAAGAACAGGTTTATCGTCACCTCTCTCTCTCACAGAGAGAGAGCCTTATGGGGGACAAGGCAAGGCTCATGGGCTTTTTTTATTAGAACTACTAGCAAAGGATTAATCTAAATTTCTCATTTATTAAGTTTAGACTGAAGAGATCTAATTTTCTTTAAACCTTCAGCAGTTAAATGAGCTTTAGAGTTAACCAACAATAATATTTCTTTTCAAATTAAATAATTAAGATGTTTATTTCCAAAAAATTTATAAGTATCAAATTGAGGTATAATAAATTCATTAAGATCTTTAATCGAGACTACTTTATATTTCACCGTGTTATAATTATTATCAATACTTTCTACTATTGAACCTATTCCTTTAAAGTACTCTTGTATTTTTCGAATTAAAGGAGTTTCTCTATTATTTAAAGCAATACTATAAAACATTCTTACATAGTTAGTTTCAATTTTTTTTTGAAAAAAAAAAATAGTGACATAAAAAGAACCATCACCCTCGGTGAAACCGCTCACTCAATAAGGATTAAGTGGTCCTTTGTTCACTTGAAATATTGGCCTTTCTATTAAATTAATACCAGGGAAATTTACTCTTAATATTTCAGATAAACCTTTATTTAAAATAGATTTAAGTTCAACTATCTTATTTAACCCTTTTATAGTTAAATGTTCTTTATTAACTACAATTTCAATACACAAAGATCATAATTGTAAATCAATGCATTTACAGCTTTGTAAAGGATAATTTTTAAAATGAGGTATAATAACATTATTTATATCTTTTAAATTACTAACTATATAACTAGCTGATTTTCCATTTTTATTTAAATATACATTACCTACTCCAAAATAATTTTGTAATGCATATAATATATCAATATCTATTTTATGTAAATGGATAGAAAAACTTGGTGTGACACCTCATCCTGTTTTCCCTGCTTGTTTATATACCCTAACCATAAAACTACCCTCTGCATCTACAAATCCAGATACTCAATGCGGATTTAATTTTGATTCATCTTTTTTAAATTCTGCTTCCACATTTACAATAAGATTATTATTAGTTGAATAATAACAAATTCCTGAATTCATTTGTTTAGTTTTCATCCTATTTAACAAGGAATAATTTACCTTAGCTTGGATCCCAAGGCGTGGACTAGACCCCACATATTTAAAGGGACTAGAATGAACTTTTAATGAAGTATTTATTTTAGTATAAAAATGAATGGATTTTTTTTTAATAAAAAAATAATTGATTCGACGCTTTGGACAAAATATAATTAAGAAATAATAAAAGAGATGTAAAAGTATCGTAAACTCAAAAACATATGGAAATCTGTCTCGTCTACTATCTTTTTTAATTCTAAAGTAACCTTCACCGTCTACGAACCCACACAATCATTCGTAAAATTCTGTGTTATTTAGCGAATCTTTATAGGTCATAGTAGAGTAACAACTAGCTCATAATATGGGTTTTGTTCCTATATGTCTATTGTTGCCTATATTACCTAGATGTCTATAGTTGCCCATTGTTCTCCCTTGCAGCCAAATAAGACCAACCGTGCCAGGGATAGTCTTTGTTTTAAGAAGTTTTTTTTTAAGAGTAAGAGAACTAAAATCTCTATATTTTTTATTAATGTAAGATAAAACGTAGTTATATCACTTATCTAAAAGGACCTTGTAAAGTTGGATTCGAACCAACGCGGCAAATTTATTCATACTTATTACTACCGCCCCAATGTACACAAGCAAGTAAGATAATCCTATAAAGTTTAACCCTGTTAGAATTAAATAACAAGATATGCATAAAAATAAACCTATTAAGAATAAGACCGAAACAATCACAAATTAAAAAGCCTACTTTTAAAAACTTACATACCTATTTTAAAGCTAAGCTGCTAATTACCCCTCTTGTATTACCCGCACACACAAACACATAGTTTAATCTGTTGTAACTGAATCGGTATCTTGTTCAGGTGTGTTTTTTCTTCCGCTGTTCATTAAAACTTGTATCTCACGTAGTTTATTTAAACCCTCTTCTGTTAAATGGAGTTTTTTTTGAATCATTTCTACAGCCTCCATAAAATACAAATAATCTAAATATTTATAACCTACTACGGGATGTTGTAAATGTAATAGAGGTAAGAGTTTATCTTTTAAATCTGAAAATTTAGTAACTATGAAATAAATTCCTTCTCTATCTACAGCTGTATAACCATACCCTAAATGTTTTACAAAATATTCAAATAACTCTTTATCTCTTATGTGTTGACTTAGTACAAATTTTAACTGTACTTGGTATCCTGTTTTTACAGATGTAGATTTATAAATACCTATAATAAAACAACCTTCCGCTGAAATAAACCCTGCTAATCAACAAGGATCTATTATTAAATCTGGAGATAAAGTTAAATCAGATATCCCTAGTTCATTTGCTGTAATAAGATCAGGAAAGGCAGTTTTTAATTCATTAGTAAGACCTTTACCCATTAAAGCTTTTAGAGATACTAACTTTAGCATACCTTGTTTTGTTAAGTGTTCTTTGTTTTTTATTAAGAAAATTGCTTTTTTAAAACATAAGAAGTCTTTAGCTTTCTTGGTTATTAACGGATATTTATCAAAATGTTCTATTAAAATACATAACTCTTTTTTAGATTCAACGCGGAATTGTACTCCTTGTTTTCCATGTGTATATATTTTACCTACTCCTAGTCCTCACGCACAAAATATACTTTTTCGTCATAAATCAGCGCTTTATTTAGTTTTATAGCTGTATTAATCTTATATTTACTTATACCCAGAAATTTGGCACAGCCGTATATTGATGGAAAAGACTTAAACAATTCACCTTTTTCATTTATTAGATTAACCGGTCTTTTGGCTACTCTTTCAATAGAAGGTTGATCTAATAAATCTGCAATTTCAGAATACAATAAGTTTCTATCTATGTTTGTTTTATCAGGATTAGTTGACAAACGGTAATTGTTCATCTGCGCAATTACTTTTTGGATCACTTTTTTACCTTGGGAACTAAGATGAAGACCGGCAGCTTTTATCTCCAATATTGCTGATCAATCCTTAAAATCCATAAATTTTTTGGTTTGTCAGGTTAATGAATCTAATAGCGGCACTAGCACCTTAAGTAAATATTCTTGATTAGCGCAATGTAAACTAGAAAAGGGCTTACGGTTACGTAAAGCATCCTCAGTTTTATCATAGATAGCGAATATGGACTTATTGTTAGTGGAATAAGAGATAGAACCCTCACTATAATATTCTAAATATTCTGTGATTTTTTCTAATAAAGGTCTCTCGCTAGACACTTGCCCCAGGAAAAATATCTGTTGAAGTCGTTCTTTCGATATAGAGAATGAACCTTCTCCTTCTATAAACCCTAACAATCAATATTTCGTGATATGAAACTCAAATTTATGTGTTTCATATTGTCTTCTTGTGTTCATACCTTTCTTAATCTCATCTATTTTTTCCAGGATAGTTTTTCCTCTATCACTTATTTTATCTACACCGAAATAAAGCTCATAAGCTTGCTTTCAGTCTTCGAAATTTAACCTTTTAGTTGTATTCAAAGGAACTTTACTTAAAATGTCAATTAGTACTTTTATCTCTGTTTTTTTCACAACTGATAAACTACTCATTTTTCCATCTTTGATAACATCGACCTTACCGATATTCAACCTCATTTGAATATAGTCAAGCGCAGCCTTATCATCAATGTGTAAATTAATTAAGAATAAAAATGTGAATGGAGAATTCTCTCGGATCAAGTTTTTTCTTATATAAAAACAACCTTCACCATCTATCAAACCACGTAACCATTCGTAAAAATCTTCATCACTAAGTAAATCCCTATTTAATGAAGTTGAGCAATAAAACTTCCTACGAGGTATTTCTTTAAGATTTAATAAGCTTCCCCTTGTAACGGAGTTATAGGGGAGAATAGAGGTAGAAAAAGATCTATTTCTTCTAACCCCCCCGGGGTTGGAAGATAGTATTAGAGGATAATTAGTTGAATATTGTAAATAATTTCTATAACCTGAAAAAATATTATTAGGTGGACTAGCACTATTTTGGAAGTAAAGTTCTCAAGCTTTAAGTACGTCATAACTAACAAAGCTAGCATCTAAATAGTTACCACTAATTAATAAAAATACCATACTGGATATAATAGCTAAATAGAGAAAAATTATACTACTAACGTTATTCGCAAGAATTTTTATAACATAAATAATATTCGAACTTATAAATGATCATATAGTTTTAAAATTATATCCATTTTTAATCATAAAATACATAATTAGGTATCTTAAGCAAATAACCCACTCTCCGTTTACTACAAAGAGTATGCTTTGAATTTCGTCATTATGCATAATATTCATAAGAGGATTTAACTCATACTGGTCAAAAATATATGTTCCTTTACAATTACTACCTTGAACATCTTTGATACCATGATTCGGACACTGCTGCATTCCATTACCTCGTATTTTCTCCAAAAATTTATCATCTATTCGTATTAATTTTCTATCAAAATTATTTTGTTGTTCGGGGGTCAATGGTTCAATGTATTTCTGATAGTACCTCTGAATATGTTCCTCAGTAGGTGCGTTAGATTCGTGTGCATGCACATTACGTCTGTGCATCATTCATCAAAAATAACCCGCATGTGGATGTTGAAGTTTACTCTGTAAAGGTAAGTGAGTAAATGCGTATGGTTTAGGTGGGTTATGTAAAGCTCATTCTAAATCAAAACTACATCTATCTTTAAATTTACGGTAATAACCAAGCAATAGCGTAATAACTGCGGATGAGATACTTCTTAATATACCCTCGTCTTTCTTATGTAATATTATTGAAAATACATAGAGTACTTTTCCTTTTTTAGTATACTTATCTATATCTCTAACACTTAATGAGAATGAACCTTCCCCATCAGTAAATCCAGTTATAAATCAAGGATTTAACTCTAAGGGTGTACGTAAGCTACTTAAAGATTTAGTATGATATGACCTTATCAAGAGATCATTTAATTGGTGAGGTCGGGGTACACGGGATTGTAATACAATATATTTATGATTAGAGTAGGAGACACCTCCTGAGTCTACATCAGAATAAAATGTAAGTAAGTTTAGATTGAAATTATTTACAATCACATATTTTTTTTTAATTTGTAGATTATACCTTAAGTAGTAATATTATTTACTTAAATACCACTACTAACTACCATCTAATCGTTGCTCTTTTACAGTAATTATTATGTTACTGACTTAGATCCGCGATTGCCTATTTCTCCTTTGCTAATATAAAGGATCATCTTATGACTTTTTACCATACATGAGTGATTAATTCATCCACTAATAGTCTTTCAACTACAGCTTGGTATCATAAGCTTTAGGGTGTCCCCGGAATTTGATAGTTTACCCCAAATAATATATCAATAGGGTTTTTGCTAATAATAACTAGTATACCTAATAATATAGCAATAATATATAATAAGTTTAAACTATATACATTATATCCACTAAATGTCATTTCATTCACAATATACAACATGTAAAATTGTTATTTACCACTTTCATAACAGTTATTATTATACATCAATTACATTAGGTAATAGTACTATAACTGTACTAAGATACATTTTTTAATAAATAATTTAGACTTATTATTCTATAATAGATATGCCTGGATTATAAATTGTCACAAACGCAAAGGCGTCACAAAGGTGTCGCAAACGCGATTGTTTTAAATAATTAAATAAATAATAAAATGTTTGAAAAAAAAGTGCTTAAAGCATATAGCAAAATATACTTAAAACTTCCAATATTGTAAGGATACAACAGCCCTCTATTAGGTATATCTGTGCAAGCCCTTAAAATGAATTGAACATTTATCATAATATTAACAGTATTCCGCTCTACCATTGAGCTATAAGGGCTATTAAAGAATATAACATAAATATATACAGTAATCATAATCATACATCATTATTTAATTGTTTATATTATAAAAAAATCTAGGAGACAAGAGATTCGAACTCTTAAAAGTATATTACTATTGAGTTTACAGCTCAACCCTTCTTACCGATGAAGGAACTCTCCTTTGTTTTTTTTGTTTAATTTACTCTAAACAGCTATAGTGAGAAATTAAACACATCTTCCTCTGTTCATTCCGGATTTTATTGTACGAATTAGTTCTAGTCCCTCCCCAGTTATATGAGCTTTACTTTGCATAATCTCAACAACTCGTAAGAAATCAAGAAAATCTAATCTTTTACAGCCATGTAAAGGGTATTTACTAAAAAAGGGTAAGATTATATCAGTAATATCAGAAAACTTTGTAACAACGAAATCTACGCAATCTCCACCAATATAGCAATTACCACAACCAAAAAAATCTACAAAACTTTTAATAAACTCAACGTCACGGTTATGTTGAGTCACTTTAAATCTCAATGCAACCTGTATACCAGATTTATGAGATGGATTTTTTTTAAGCATAATCATAAAGTTACCTTCACCTTCGACAAATCCGGATACTCAGTTACTATTTTGTATTTTACTCACTGGAAATAGAGGACGTGTAGTAAATTTAACGTCAGGAAATGAAAGGTTTAATTCATCTGATAAACCTTTATTTAGAACAGCTTTAATACTTATAATTTGTTGTAAACCCTCAACGGTTAAATGGGCTTTCTGGTTCATAAGTTCTACTACACGTTTAAATAGCTCATAATCAGATCTTTTTTTTGTAATTAAAGGGTACTTGTCAAAATGTGGGATAATAGTATGAATTAAATCCTTTGGAGAGCTAACGCATAAACTATAACTATCTTTTGAATGACGTACTATAGAACCCACTCCGTCAAAAGTATACTGAATTAACTCTAAAAGTGGTAAGTCTTTTTTATGAAAACTAATTGCAAATCTAGCCTCCACTACTCAACCAACTTTAATCTTAGTATTTTTACGAATAAATATCATAAAACTAGACTCTGCATCCGCTAAACCTGTAATAAAGAAGGGGTCTAATTTTTTAATAGAGTTTACTTTAGATAAAGTATTAAACTTTCTTTTAGTGTTATAGTTGAATGTTGAAGGCATACTTGATAATATAGTAGAGATCTTTTCATCAGATTTTGCTTTAACTTTTAATGAATAGCTTATCCCATTACCCTTATCGTACCCTTGCCTTACAGCAACTATAACCCTTTTTAGAAGTAAAGTTAATAATGTGTTTAAATCCCTAACAGGGAACGAGTTCATTGTAGCAGCAATATGGGTTAATCCTAACCCATTTTCCAAAGATAATACTAAAAATAAAATATGTAAATTATTATAGGCTATAAATACTGAAAGGATAATTATAAATATAACTGTTGCTGTGAACAGGATTGATTTGTCTCGTCTTGATGTAATTGAATTAGATAAAATTAATAATATTAATGAGTTGTATGGCATTCCAGAATAGAAAGATTTGAACTTCCTTTGTATTATTCAGATATAATACAATACCGTAAAATTATTCTGCTTAGATTTGTCTAGTGTGATTTATATACTTTGTCCATCAGTGTTTAATAAAGGGACTCGGACTCCTTACTTTCTTTTATTGAATTTTCCCGCGTAGCCGTAGGGAAAAAAGCTATATTTGTTTTTTGGCATTTTTTTTTTTGGGTGTATCGTTTATTTTTATTATTCCCGGGCTAGTTCCCCAACCCGAACCGTTAGAAAAAGAAACGTTTTATAGATAAGGAAGGTCGAATGGCTGATATACTACTGTTTTATATAGAATATAATATTACGCATATACGGCGTAATCGTTATACCTGCATCGAACAACTCTTGGTGAATATCCTTATCATCGTACCAATTAACCCCCAGATCATCGACGTCTTCTTGAAAAACCTTTATACATTCTCGTTTAACCATAGTAAATAATTCCTTCGCTTCTGAAATCTTCTTTTTCAATTTTTCCCTTCTATCATCCTCGATTCCCCGTAGGATAAATTCGGTAGCCTTATCTTTAGAAATTCTTCGCGATCCGACTTGAAAATACCCTTCCTCGCTATACCATTTGATAAGAGAACTCTTAGTCGTGGTAGGGGACCGTCTTTTAGCAATACGACCTGATCTTTTTAGAGGTGATGTTCTTTTGGTGGGAGTCGATTTTTCCGGTTGGGTAGTTTGTGAAGGTGAATGTGGCCGAGATGAAATCAACGGTATGCACTCATCTTCTTTTTTAATGATAGGAGAGTTGTGATCCCCCCTGACGCACGGGTTTATTTCGTTGGCTGGATACCCGACAACCGTTTTCGGTGAAAGGGTCTTCAATAACACTTTACCTGTTTCCTCCTCCAATGAGTCAAGAATCTGATTTTCAATTGAATAGGTAAAGTCTTCGCCAAATGGTGAATCCGCTCGAGGGATGACAAGAGGTCGACCATCCATCAGAGGAGAACCGGTAACGCTTTGGTTGGTGTATTTGTGTGTGTATTTTACAGAAGACATGGCTGGACAGGGTATTGAAGTTCGAAATAGGTATGGTGCAAGATGAATGGTAAGGTTAGCGGAACAAAATGCTGGTATGTAGAACGAGATTGGCTGATGTAGTGTAAACAGGTGTAGGAGTAAGATTCGTGTTGTTATATTGGTCGAAAGAGGCGTAGCGCGTAGCGCGTAGCGCGTAGCGGTGAAAAAAAAAAGTCCTACGAGAGACGGGTCGATCCTTAATAAGCCCTCTGATTTGACTCTTCGCATGTAACCTTGGCTATTCACATGCAACCTTGGCTCTTCATAATCAATCTATCGGCAATCCCGTGGTTGCGATTTGTTGTCCGTCTTCACTCCTTAGGTTGCGATTTCTCGTCCTTCAATGCGCTTATTGCGTATCTTGTCAGATCGACTCGAGAAAAATGGCTTAGGTTCATCCATCTTTCCGTCTGAACTCTCCCTTACCCGTAATGAGAGTGCCCTATATTTGAGGCCAATGGACAATTCACTTCAAATAGTATAACTTTAACCATAGAGTGTATAGCTCGCGAATCCTATTATCAATTATTCGGGTTATTGACTGTGACCGCTTTAACAGAGATGCTATGTTCAGTTCCAGGCTTTCCCTTCGACCTAACTCTGTTGCTACTATCATGTTCGAGTAATGATAAGCAATTATTTGCCTCGACAACAATGCCTCTACACGGCGCACACCTAAAATATAAATATCATAAGCCAAGATATAAACCTTAAATTCAAACAATCCTAAATTATTATTATTGTAAAATAATATCTTTAAACTACCCATTATCCTGTTTATGGATTCGAACCATATAAATATATGAAATATTTATGCTCCTTGCACCGGCTTTTTTTTTGCATTTTTTTTAATTTTTGGTTTATTTTTTTTTTGGGTGTATCGTTTATTTTTATTATTCCCGGGCTAGTTCCCCAACCCGAACCGTATCAGTTAATACTTCTTCGACCATGTACAAAGTATTTACCTTGTATTTAGGTCTGAGACGAAGTAAATCAAAGTATTTTTACTTTATTTAGAGCATACCTTAATATTCCACCTTGGAACTATTCAGAACCTAGACTTCGGAAATAAAGTCAATACTAATTTATTTGGTAAAAACTAATTATTTCCGTTTTCGGTTACACTATAAGTAACCAGTGGACCTACAAACACCATCTGCTCGTTGCTCTTTTATGATCTATCTACTATACATAATCATACTTGAGATTATATCCTATAGTGAGAATAGAGTCAACTTAGATCCGCGGTAGCCCATTCAATCTTTCGACTAATCAGTTACCTTATTGCCATACCCTTATCCATTACGAAAGGCCATCTACTTTAATTGTTTCATATGTAGATTTGGCATAAACTGCTTTAGGGTATTCCCGGAGTTTGGTATTTTTAGAAAAATAAAAAGAAGGTCTCAATTTCTTTTTGGTTTTCGACTTAACACCAATCAGAGTCACGCATACGAAGATCCTCTGCCAAAAGATCTAAACCTCTAACTTTAGAATAACAAACAGCAGTAACCAAACTTATTGCACATACTCCTTTCAGCGCCTGACGAGTGGTTAGTACCTATCTGAGATAAAATTCACCGTGATGTGATTACTCACGATTACTAGTAATTCCTTTTTCATGCAGTCGAATTTCAGACTACAATCCATACTTTATCCTATTTTGGGGATTAGCTCCAATTCGCATTATTGCATCCTTTTGTCTCAATTCGCCAATTTTATCATAGGTCCACTATATTCACATTATTACACCCGTGTAAAAAAAACAAATCCTTTTCCAGCTCGATACGGATAATAGTATTATTCGTGTCTACCTTTATTAGTTCCTGCTTTTATTTTTAATATATTATCCAACCCTTCTTTAGTTAGATGCCCCTTTGTTACTAAGATATTACATACTTTACATCAATCCTCGAAATCGTGAACTTTTACTCCTAATATGCTGTATTTTTGGAATAACGGTATGATAATATCACGAATATCTGAAAATTTAGTTACACGGTAATACACTCTAGTACCATTATTTTTAGAATCCTTTACTAACACACCGCATCCAAAATAAGTTACTAGACTTTCCATCAATAGCTCATCACGCTCATGTTGAGTTATTTGAAATAGTAATTGAACACTGTGCCCTACCTTAGTCATTTTGGTTACGCTTGTCTTAATTAAAAAACAACCTTCACCTGATGTAAACCCTGCTACTCAATGAGGATCACGTATCGTAATATCTTCAACGTTTGGACGAGGCACGGCAATTACATTAGGGAAACTAGATTTCAATTCGGGTGATAAACCTAAATTTAAAGATGCTCTTATTGCTACAATCTTTGCTATAAATTCTTCTCTTGTAATATCCAAGGAGGCTTGCTTATTAGCAAACATTATATTTACAGCCTCTTTGAATAAAAGGTAATCCGCACACTTCTTAGATATTAAAGGATAATTATCAAAATGAGGAAGAATTTCTTTAGTGATTTGTTCTAAAGAACCTACTACATATTGACAACTATCTTTCCCATGTTTTAAAATACTACCTTCCCCTCCAAAATATCTTTGAATTTGTTCAAGTAGCATTCTATCTTTTTCATGTAAAGCAATAACAAATCTAGCCTCGCAAGATCAGTAATTACCTCTTTTTCTTACTTGGATAATAAAACATCCCTCCGCGTCCGTGAATCCCGTAACAAATCAAGGATTAATGGCGCGAGATTCTACAGAAGTAGGTAAGGATGAGGGTATATTAGATATACCGGTTGTAAAACAGCGTTTTAATATAATTTGCCCCTTAGAAAGGACATTGACTACTCGATTTCTCTCGAAACTTATTAGAATACACCTTAAACGTAATAAAGAATTACTACGTCAACTACCGTCTACTCGTTGCTCTTTTACAATAACAGTTTTGTATGTTGTAGGTGATTGTAAAACTGTTATTGACTTAGATCCGCGATTGCCCATTGCTCTTTCGATTATATTCTGACTTATTACCGTACATGAGTGATTAATTCATCCGCCTACGTACTTTAGCACGTGGTTTGGTATCAGAATCTTTAGGAGTTCCCCGGAGTTTGATAGTTTCACCCACCTTCTTAGCGTCCTAAGCCAAAAGGTAGGCTTATGTGGCACGTCTATCATGGAAATCAAATTTAACCTAGTAATTATAAAAAAATTCTTAAACTTTATCATTTTCTATTTAAGTTAATACCATTTGCAATTTCTGTGATTTTATTTAAACCATCTATAGTTAAATGTTCTTTATTCTTTACTAATTCAGCGACTTTGCATCAATCATTAAAGTCTAATGCTTTCACACCTTTTATAGAATATTCTTTAAAAAAAGGTATAATTTTATTTTCTATGTCTGAATTATTCCTAAATTGCAATAAACAAGTATTATTTTTTTCAGAACATTGAATTGACATTTCTTTAGTAAGATTAGAATCATATGAACTAAAATAATTAGCTATCCCTTTTAAAAGTTCTTTCTCTCTAATGTGTAAACAAGTATCAAAACACAATCTTACTCTTTTACCTATTTTACTTGAACTTTTTTCAATAGAAACTCTAAATGAAGAATCTCCAGTAGCAAACCCGGAAATTCAATTAGGATCTGGTATACCTTTAAATTCATATTCTGTTCTAACAACTGGATTGTTGTTAGGGAAAGCTTCTTTTAATTCAGGGGATAAACCTTTATTTAGTGAAGCACGTAATTCTATAATTCTTTTAAACCCATTTTGAGTTAAATGTTCTTTTTTTTTTTATGATATTATAACATTGTTCAAATAATAAAAAATCAGAATACTTAGCACTAACTAAAGGGTATTTTTTAAAATGATCTATAATCACTTGCAGTTCTTGTATGTCACTAACTCTAAATAATACAGTGTTCTCATTATTTTTACGAAGAACTCCTACTCCAAAAGTATTATGTATCATCTCCAATAATGAAACATCTTTACTATGGATATGGATAGAGAAATAAGCCGAAATTCTTCATTTTAATTTACTGTTATTATCTTTATAAATAGAAATTATAAAAGAACCTTCAGCATCTGAAAACCCTGTTAAGAATCAAGGGTCTAGGATAGATAAGGTAGAATAATTTTTACTTAATAATACCTTAGTAGGGATTTTGATCTGACTACTTTCAATAATATTAGAAAATAGACCGAAATTTCGGCAACTTCTTTCAAAGCCCATTAGAGTACACCTTAAACTTCTTTTTATATTTTTTGGATTGGCTTTTATAAAAAGAGGTCAACTACCGTCTACTCGTTGCTCTTTTACAGATATTAAACTAACATCTGATTTAGATCCGCGATAACCCATTTCGTTTTCACTCATCTTATGATATATTACCGTACCTGAATAATTAGTTCAGCCGCAAATATCCTTTTGAATAATGCTTGGTTTCATAAGTTTTAGGGTGTCCCCGGAGTTTGATAGTTTTAGCCAATTTAGTGTATTCCCAAAACACATATCAGCCCACAATATTAAGGCCATGATGACTTGTCTTAGTCCCTATTATCAATCCAATTGTAAGCGGTGAGCTGCCTTATTTAATAAAATAAAACAAGGGTTTACGTTAATTTAATGGACCTAACCAAATCTCACGACATTAACTGAAGACAGCCATGCAACGCATGTGGTCTAAACAATATAATAAAAAGGTATGGTTATTATATATTGGTTATATACTGTAACACCTAAACAATATATATTACATATTGGTTAAAAGCTGTATATTATATATTGGTTATATACTGTAACACCTAAACATATATATTAACCATCTATTAACTATATAATAATTTAGAGCATTCAAATTGTGGTAAGGTTATTCGCGGATCATCGAATTAAATAGTTGAGATAGGTAGATCCTCTCGGATTTTCCCCCTCTAAGAACGTAGCGTGCAACTTTCATCGCACTACGCTCAAGCAGAATCTAAGGATATATAATATCCCAGCAGCCATCGCCGCAACACTAATATGTGCTAATTCCACCGCATGTTAAGTCAGCCACCTTTCGGTGCGAGTTATATATTAAATAAATTTAAGTAGTCTTTTTGTCTTTTTTCTAACTAAATCTTTTTGTATTCATCCTCATCTTTATAGTTTGTATTTTCTTTAACCCCTCTTCAGTCAAATGACCTTTATTCTCCATTATTTCAACTGCTAGTTTTCAATCTCTAAAATTTAAAGATTTTACCCCTTGTAAAGGATACGCATCAAAAAATGGTACTATTTTAGTGGTTATATCCTTAATAGAAAGTACTTTAAAATCCCCACCATCTTTTCTTTTACTGTATTTTCCACATCCTCCAAAGTAATCTATCAACCCCTTCAGTAACTCCTCATCACGAATATGCTGAGTTACTACGTATACCAATTGAACTGCCTTTCCTAATTTTGATTGAGGTGAATCGTAAATACTAATGTAATAACATGCTTCAGCCTCAGAAAATCCAGTTAATCAATTTGGATCTGGAATACCATTATACTTTACTAGAGGTCTAGCTAACTCTTTAGTATTCGGAAAAGATTCTTTTAATGAATCTGATAAACCTAAATTCATAGAAGATTTTAAATTTACAATTTCTTGCAAATCTTCTCTAGAAACAGGTCCTTTGGCTATAATACACACTATACGCTTGAATATATCAAAATCCACTCTTTTTTGAGTTACCAATTGATACTTATCAAAATGTGGTATAATAACTTTTGCTATATTTTGAATAGAACTTACTTTATATCGCATCATATCGCCAGAATGTTTATATATCCCCCCTACTCCGAAATAAGCTTGCAATCCTTCTAAAAGATTTAAATCCTTTTTATCTAAAGCAATTTCAAAACTTAAAGTTATAAGGTAACCTAGCGAACGTTTGGGGTCTTTTTTAACAAAAACTCCAAAACTTCCCTCTCCGTCCACAATTCCGGTAATGTATCATGGATTTAAAACAAGTTTAAAATAAGTCTGAATCATTCTAGAATATATTCGGTTATTATGTATAACTAAGTTATTAGTTTTAATTAATTTGTTTATCATCATTATTGTTGTAGCTTCTTCTGTATTATATATAAATGAATCACTGAAAAGAATCACACAATGTGGTAACTTGATAGTTCCATCAAAATTTTTAGAACTTTTGAGTATTAGCGGGTCTTGCAGCTTGAGAGCTTTTCTTTCTCAACAACGCCTTTCGGATTGTAGCCGAACAACTATACAAGATAAGGTCCTTAGATATATTTAAATGCATAACTAAGGATACTCGGCTGAACTTGTGACTCAACCACCCTTATTAAAATCTTAGTTGGCACAATCCTGATTTGACTATCGCATATCACAATAGGGAAAAATTTCCAATGATTCCAACCTCTTAGTATTGCATAAAATGTATCCTTAAGAGTATAAAAATAAGGAGGTGCTGGCACCTTACATATACTTGCTTTCATGAAAAGCCGCCCCTGAATTACCATTAAAGCCTAACTAAAGGTCAGTATCCTAACTAAAGGTCAGTATCCTAAATAATACCATATGGAGGGTACAAAAAGGGCCTTAAAAACTAACTGTTTTTTTAATAATTTTATTTAATATGACTCTATCCAATACCGTAAACTTACTTCAATCGAAGTTACGACCATTGGCATTCGCTTTTTAACTTCTCCTTTACCTCTCACCTTGCTATGCCTACTTTTTATCGTAAGACACCTCCTTCCTATTGTAAACGTACAAAAGATTAGGTTAGATAAGGGCTTACCGTGTTCAAATAATAACACTTCCTAGTAAGACTTAGGGTGACAACTTTACTCCGAAGGGTTATATTGGTTCTCTGAAAGGGTTAGTATGTCAAACCCTCTCCTACCCTTATAGTTGTAGTGTATCGAAACGTCATTGTTGCCTTTGCTTTCGCTACCCATATCTCACGTCACACTAGCTCCTTTAAATGAATATTACATTTAACAGGCTACATTGTCTTTGCAACTTAATACATATTATTACTAACTATGCATCTGCAAATAGTGTTAAATCGAGAACTGATTTAGTGGATTCGAACCACATTGTTATTATCCGCCTCACGTCGAACACATACTTCACTACTGGTTTCAGAAACGGTCTAATGATTTCAGTTCCTGCGTTGCCACATTACTCTTGAGGTGGAGTGCTTCCACTTTCATTTATAGTTCAGCCATAAGCCAACCTATGGCACTCATCATTGTCTGCCTAGGCTACGGGGGTATCTAATCCTCTTCACTCTCTAAGCCTTCGTCCCTCAACGTCAGTTTAGCTCTATACTTAAGAACTTTTTAATACTTTTTCAATGTTTATGTCGTTGTCTTTTGTTCTTATTTTCTTAAGTAAATGCCTGTACATAGAGGTTTGCCTTCGCCATTATCAGTCCTATTAGTATCAATGGATTTCATCCCTAAACTCCAACAATTCTGACATCTTCCTCTCACATATCAAACTCAAGTGCAATAGGTACTTATTTCAGCCTTTTTACACCGTCTAGGTACCCAATATACCTGTTTAAGATGAATAACACTTGTCTCCCTTGTCTTACCGCGACTGCTGGCACAAGATTTTGTCGAGACCTCTGGATTTAAAGTTGTCATTATCAGCTTTTTCCAGAACTTTATAAGACCTAGTCAAGCAAGTTAATAACTCATTTATATTAACTCTCGTTCCTGCAAGTTGCTGGTTCAGCCGTTAGGCCATTGACCAAAATCCCTCACTGCTGTACTATACGCACTGGGGTTTTTTCAGACCCAGTGTGACCAATAGACCTCTCAGTCTTGGTTACGGACATAAGCTAAATATGATATTACCATACTTAATACTTATCCGGTGGTTATTAATAATCAACTAAGAGCGAAATTCTCTTTCTTTTACAAACATACTTTATGGTTCTTATTTTAATTTTCCATCTAATCTTACAATATAGTAGCCCTGGGCTGGGTATGATTTATTAGATTTAGTCTTAATTAATAACCATAAACATTGTTCTTATAAGGGATTTATTTTGCCTTACTCTTAGGTAGCTAAAATACCAATTACTCACCTGTACACCACTTCAATATATCGAACCCTCATGGGTTAAATATTGACGTACGATTAGCATGTGTCAAGCATTTGCATAGCGTTCAATCAGAGCCATCATCAAACTCAAATAAAAAAGTCTTTCTAACTGTAATATTTATTATAGAGTATTATTATAGAAATATATCTAGAAATTTAAGTATAAAAATATATAAATACTTAATAGTTGTATTATTAAGTTAAAAGCTATTTATTAAAAAAAATACCGATTCTTATCTAAGATTCGAACTTAGACTCAGATATTAGAAGTATCTTGTTCTACCATTAAACTAATAAGAATTATTCTAATAAAATCTATGCTTCTTATCTAAGACTCGAACTTAGATTAGGATATTAGGAATATCTTGTTTTACCATTAAACTAATAAGAATTATTATAATTATACAATAAAAAAAATATATTTTAAGTAGTTAGTTTCTATGGAAACGAATTGAGGGAAAGGACCCACAGCTTTCATAATTGAAATTATTAATTGGGAAAAAGGAGATAGCTATAAGTTATTTAACTAAAAATATATTTTTTTAGCTTCACTTATATAATAAGTGAAAGAATCTTATAGACTACAGTATTCTTAAATCTAATCATTTAAAATTTGGTTTATTATACTTTATCCTAAATAAACCGAGTTGTAGAAGATTAATTAATCTTGGCCCTCCACGGTTGCTCTTTTCCTTTTCAGTACTTTCATTCAGGCTCAGAGGTGCAGCTAAATCATGCAATTAGACCTCTAAAGTGATGATGGAGATAAATCATTAAATCTTCTTAATGTTTACAATCACTTTCTATAATTTTTTAGCATAATATGCTTTCGTGATGACCTCACGGATGGTTTTAATAAAAAGTGGAGCTTGAAAAATGTAATGCAACTTATGTATTACGTTTAATTTGGCATAGTTAGATAAGTTAACTTGAAAATAGTTAGTAGTTTTCGGTAATCTACTAACGGGCAGCCTATTAGGAAATTCAATGGTGGACCTTTCTAACTGGTAATATTACCAATCTTACTTAAAGAATTTATGTAGGGAAATCCTGAATATACTGGGCGGAGTTTATGACGCTGAGTTTTGTACTAAGGATGTTAGTACAAATTGGGTAATCAGGGTGTACATCTTAGCAGGATCATTTCTTGGATGAGTTGTTTAAATATTCTGCTGTGGTATCTTAGTTGTGGAACTTATCAGTATTGAAGCTCTCACTAAACAAAAGAGTCTAAAAAAAAAAGTATTAATAAAAAACCATGAAAAAGAAAGATTCAAAACTGTTTACCCTTCCTAGAGGGATGAACCCGGATAGTGAGAATAATAATTCTCTCCCTTATTTTTTTTCGACGCCCTGCCAATAGGAAAGGGGCTAGAAAAAAAATTAGGGAGCTCCTTAGAGCTCCTGCGGAGCTCCGCAGGAGAGGATAAAACCCAACCTATATGGTTGGACTGGAATACCTAATTGCGATCAAATGGAGTTGTTTACAAATCCTTATGACAAGCTGTGGAAGGATCTTTATGGACTAAAAGTGAGGGTCTCTTGAAAAAGGATCACGCGGGGTGAAAATACTAAAATGAATAAATATATGAAATATCAATTGAAACGTCTGGATCGTTTGAGATCAGACCCTGTGAAGTACTGAAATGTAGTAAGATCTTTACTTCAAAAATCCTTAGTCTTTAGATTAAGCGCTTTCATTAAAATGCACCCTAACTGATCTAGAGACCTCACACTAGGACAGGTTAAGTCTCTAGTGAAATCTTTTAAAAAATTGCTTAAATCATTCGATACAGATAGTGAATTAAATAGGATAGTTCACTGTATAGACTTTAAGCGGGTATATTTCTGAGATAGAAACAAATGGCGTCCGTTAGGTGTACCTTCTGTACCCTGACGTATGATGGGGCATATGATAAATAATTTCCTAGTCCAATTTAGCTGAGAGAATTTTTTACCAAGTCAACATGGTTTTATACCAGGCCGCGGATGTTTAACTGCATGACAAGAGCTAATTACTAAAGTTTTTGATAAACCTTGAATATTAGAAACAGATCTAAAACAATTTTTCCCTTCGGTTAGACCGGCGGAAGTGGCAGGTGTGCTATCTTCCATGGGAGTAAGTGAATATATGTTATCTTGAATAGGAAAGATCAATCGTAGTAATTTTATAATTCCCCGAGAGGTTAAATTAGTTTCCGATACTGAACTTATATTAAAACGTTTAGAATATCTGGACCTTTTCTATTTCTTTTCCCTCCCGGTAGAAGGTGGTAATATAAAAAGTTTGGTGCTTCCTGAAGGAAGGAAGGATCCGAAGGTTATATCCAAACTGCGTTTTTTAGGTCTGCAGTATAACCCTGTTCAGGATAATGTGACTCCAGTGCCCTCATGATTGAGGAGATTTATCTCAACCCTCCCCGTTCTTCAAAGAATATATCTCCAGAAGAGACCCCTTTAAATTGGGGATACGATGAAGGGTTACCCCAAGGTTTCCCAATGTCCCCAGTACAGTCTATACTAAATCTTAAGGATTTGTTAACTCAACAATCTAGTATATCCTATGCCGATGATCCTATATTTTATAGTGATGTCCCCTTTGAAATAAGAGGTGATAAAGAAAAGCGTATGGAGTTATCTGAAACCAAAACCTTATGAATAAAAAGGGACTCTAAGTGAATCTCAAAATTAAAGTGACTGGGTATAGTTTATGACCCGTTTGAGGATAAGATTTATTCTGAAACAAGGAAAGGGGCTAATCTAGTCATTTCTTCTAGTTTAAGAGATGAGTTATTAAATATGATTCATATAGAGCTTCTAACAGATAGTAAGAGAATAGAGTTAATAAAAGGAGGTTATCTAAAGAGATGAAGATATTCGAAACCCTGAATAAAGCTCTTTAATAGTAAGTATGCGGGCTTAACAATCTCTCGTTTATATATTGGTACATGAAGTGATGACTTCATTGTTCAAGATTTTAGATTGATAGGAAGGGAGAATTCCTGGCTATATCGCGAGAATTTGCGAGGAACAGAACTAACCATAAGAAATTATAGTTCTAAAGCAATACGAACATTAAGCAATTTTTTTAGTCCCAAAAAGAGAAAATCTAATGTTAGGTGAATAAACTCTCGTGTTACATCGTCCGAATCTTATATGTTAGAAAGATTCGGACTCTAGTTTTTTTATGGTAAAAAGTTTCCTGATTCACAGACTTAAAATGATGATAATTGAAGGAGGTGCGCCGTGCGCCGTGCGCCGTGCGCCGTGCGCCGTGCGCCTTCCTCATATTGAATGAGTATCTTATATCTTTTTTTTGTGGTCTAGTGAAAAGGTTTTCTGAAGCGGCTCTTCAGAACTCCTTGTTGGAAGAAAGTTTCCCTCATTGCGTTTGAAATTTTCCCTCGTATGTGTCTGTTTTTTAAATCTTTCCTCATCCTTTGTTTTTTTCTCTTTCTTCAGAGCCTTCCATTATGTTTTCTTCTTCCGTTCGAGTTCCTTCCGTCTGCCTGTTTCTTGATGTTTTCATTCCCTCCAAAAAGTCTCCTGTTCCATGAAAACATCTAAGTATAAATAAGTATTAGTGTATAGTAATATAGCTATGCATACTTGATTCGGTCTGCCAACACTATTTAAACTATTACCTTTACTATTTACTATTTTAGTGTAATTTCAACCGTGTTATCGATTTATATACTATATTCATTTACTTTTTTTTTTATAGTCTATATTCATTTACTTTTTTTTTTATAGTCTATTAACCTTGAGATAATCACGGTGTTCATAAAAAAAAGCGTGAGCGATAATTTATCCTTTATGCGTTACAGAGGTATTTGCTTTCTTTTTCAGGGGTGTTATTATTATCTTTGCTTTTAATTCCTATAATAGGTGTTTTTGTGATATTGGTTAATAAAGATTTAGGGGTTTCGTTAACGAATATTAAATTTATAGGTTTAACTGCGTCTATACTTAATTTATTTTTATCATTAATTATTTTTATTTTATTTGATTTTAGTCTAAATCAATTTCAATTTGTACAAGAATATCATGAAATTAGTTATTTTAACTTTTTTTTAGGTATAGATGGTTTATCTATATATTTTGTTGTGCGCCCTTTAACTAAGAAAAAGCCCGTTCCACTAAGAATCGTAACTGAACTAATGTTATGTAAACCGACTAACTTACTTGATATCGAAATGATTAGAGGAAAGAAGCATGTTAGTAAAGTCCTCAATAAGATTAAGTATAAATTTTATTTGGTGGGCAAGGTAATTTATATTCAAGCTTTTATTATAATGCTGTTACAGAACTATAGGCTGACTTCGAAAATACTTGATACGAAAATTCATTCATTTGCTAGACCTGCTTTATTTACTCTACAACAAAAAATGAGACTATATCCAAATTTTACAAAAAGTGGTTTTTTGCAAAGCGTAAAATATTCAACCACTAGCGGAGCCTCTAAAGACCTTTCTAATATTTCACCTAAATTTTATGAAAATGCCGATACTCAAAAGTTAGAAATACTAAAAGATAATCAAAATAAAAGTGGTATTTATCAATGAGTTAATAAAATAAACGGTAAAACTTATATAGGAAGTAGTAAAAATTTAGGGAAAAGACTTAGAGATTATTTTAATGTTTATTTCTTAGTCAAAAAAATTGAAAAGGGTAAAAGTATGATTTATAATTCATTATTAAAAAAGGGGTATTCAAACTTTACTCTTGAAATCCTTGAGTATTGTGATTCGGCGGATTTATTAAAACGTGAACAATATTATATAGATAAATTAAATCCTGAATATAATATATTAAAAACAGCTGGTTCATCTTTAGGGTTTAAACATAGTGATGAAACTAGAGCCAAAATCTCTAATTCTCTATCAGGAGAAAGACACCCAATGTTTGGGCTTAAACATAGTGATGAAATTAGAGCCAAAATCTCTAATTCTCTATCAGGGGAAAGAAACCCAATGTTTGGAAAAACAGAAAGCCAAAGCCCAAGGTTTGGAAAACGTCATTCTTCAGAAACTCGTGAAAAGATATCTATTTTTAAAGCTGGCAAACCAAGACCTCAAGGGGCTGGAAAATCTTCACAACCAGTCGAAGTAATAGATATTAAAAATAATATAAAAACTAGATATGATTCTATATCTGCTGCTGCATTAGCTTTAGGCATAAAGTCAGCAACTATATCTAAATATTTTAGTAATGGTCAAAAAAAACCTTACAATAGTCAATATGTTTTTTGTCGACGCTACAGTAGTTTAAGTCAGAGTCTAGCAATAATGAAACATACGAAGTGTAATCATAAATGTGTAGAAAAGCAAAATGCATATTTAAGTTCATGATTACTAAAAGGGCTTTTACCCTTAAAGCAGTGAGCTAAAAATATAATATCAGACTTTTTCTTAGGAACTGGGGATCCCCTAAGCCTAGTAATAGGTATCAAAAATTTGACTTTGAAGTTGTGAGCATTAAAATTTGAAAATTTTACTAAAATAAGTGCTTTATTTAATACCAATTCAAAGGGGGACGGAGTGATCGTAGTACAATCACATATGTTATTGGAAGGGTCACAGGAGACAGTAGTCTTAAAAAATAAAGCAGGTAATACTTTACACTTTATTCGTAAAAGACCAAAGACATACGGTTATAATCCATATGATACAATACACTTAAACTCAAGAAGAACATTAGTACAAAAAATTTTTACTCTATTTCTTTTTATTTTATTTTTGGTTTTAACCACTCATGCTAGTAGTTATATAATGGGTGACATTACAGGTGAATTTGTTTTATTTTCAGCTGCTGTACCTATAAAATTTTATGCTAACGCTGATTCTAAAAAATTAATAATTTTAAAAGAAAATGCAGGGAAATCTGGAGTGTACCGTTGAGTAAATAAAGTCAATGGAAAATCTTATATAGGAAGTGCTGTAAATTTATCAATAAGATTAAGAAATTATTTTAATATTAATTATTTATTGTTACATAATATGCGAATATATAAGGCACTTTTAAAATATGGTCATTCAAAATTTGATTTAGAGATTCTCGAATATTGTGAACCAACTCAATGTATCGAAAGGGAACAATATTTTATGGATCTTTTTCATCCCCATTACAATATACTCAATACTGCTGGTTCCTTGCTAGGATTAAAACACTCTGATCAATCTCGGGCCAATATCTCTAAATCTTTAACAGGTGAAAAAAACCCGATGTATGGAAAAATAGGAGAAATGAATCATATGTTTGGGAGAGAAATTAGTGAACAAACTCTGGCCAAGCTCTCTAAATCTTTAACAGGTGAAAAAAATCCGAGGTATGGTAAAAAAAAACCTGAGGGTTCGGGTAGTCCAAGTATTAAAGTAAAAGTATTAGACATCCTCACAGGTATTAGCACTATTTATTGTTCAATTAGTGAAGCAGCAAAAGCTCTTAAGTGTCCATCATCAAGTATTAGTGTGTATTTTCTTCGTAAAAGACAGACACCCATTTTTTTTTATAAAAAAAAAATTGATATTTATTGGAAAAACTGAAGCAATGCAAATAAGAATAGAGCAAGTAGAGGTAAGACTTTACACTCTATTTCTTTATTGAGAGCAAAGACATTTGATTATAATTCAAATAATTCAATACACTTAAATTTTAGTACTCTAGTTATCAGACATATGAGTACAGAGGTATCAAAAAAATGTAATATAAATCCTTGGTTTTTAACTGGTTTTTCTGATGCGGAAGGATGTTTTATGGTTAGTATATATAAATCACCGAAGTCAAGAGTAGGTTGGCGAGTACAACCAGTATTTCAAATTGGACTTCACCCTAAAGATAAAGAACTACTAAATATTATTCAAACGTATTTTGATGGACAAGGAATTTTAACTAGACTTAAGGATAATTGTTTGACTTATAGAGTATTTTCTCTTGAGACATTAGATAAAATTATTGAGCACTTTGAAAAATATCCATTACAAACTCAAAAACGTGGAGATTTTGAATTGTTTAAGTCAGTTGTAATGATGGTAAAATGTGGTAAACATTTAAATACTGAAGGTTTACAAGAGATTATAAATTATAGAGCTTCTCTTAACAATGGGTTAACTCCAATATTGAAAGAAGCTTTCCCTAATTTTATTTTAATACCAAGATTTCATAAAATAGTTAACCCTCAAGTACCTGACCCACATTGATTATCAGGTTTTACTGCTGGTGAAGGTTGTTTTAATATAAATATAGTTAAGAACTCTTCAACTAAAACAGGATACTTGGTAAATTTAAGATTTCAGTTAAGTCAGCATCTACGAAATGAAAATTTGTTAAAAAGTTTTATAGATTATTTCGGTTGTGGTAAGTATTATACTGTAGAGGGTGTTCAAAGTAGGGGGGATTTTGTAGTAACTAGATTGAGTGATATTTTAAATAAAATTATTCCTTTTTATCTAAATTATCCAATTATGGGTATAAAAGCTAAAGATTTTCAATCTTGATATGAAGCCTCAGAATTAATGTTTAAAAAGGAACATTTGACTTTAGAAGGGTTAGAAAAGATTTTAAAAATAAAAGCCAGTAAAAATAATACTCCTAAAACGAGGAAACAGTAAAAATTATATTAATTCCTCTTGTAAAGAGCTTAGTCTTTTACCTGGAGATAATCATTCACCTAGGGGCGGGTATCCCCGTGGCCCCAGTCGCCGCTTGGAGGCGACTGCCGGGGCTAATAATATTTGTACAAAAAATTTAATTACTATATTAAGTATGCGCTCTATTTATAATGAAGTTTCTAAATTTATGGACTCAAATTTACATTTAATTAAGTATATGTCTGTTGAAGATAAAGAGGCGTTATATAATAAGTCAGGAAAAAAGTTGAAGGTGATCATAGAAAGTATAAAAAATTGGACGTATAGGTGCGAACCTATTTATATAAAAAAATCTAATGAAGGTAACTTGTTGTTTTCACATACTACTAAATTAATATCTTTACCATCTCTTAATGATATTATATTGCAAATCGCGATAAAAATACTAATAGAATCTGAATGTGAGAAAAAAATTTTTAATAAGCAAAACTTTGGATTTAGACCTAATAGATCTGTTCACCATGCATTAAACTCAGTTAAAAAGATGAAAGGAGTAACCTGAATTATAGAAGGTAGGGTTAATAAGGTTTTTGAGAATATTCATTATAATATATTAGTTAATATAATTAAGAAAAAATTAAATCCTGATCGAACCCTTATAGGGATCTTTTATAAACTTTTAAACGCAGGTTATTTGGTAAATGCTTGTTATGATATTTATCGTGATTATGTATGAAGGAATGTGGACAAGGTCTTTTTAGGTGGAATAATTTCTCCTATTTTATTAAATCTTTATTTAACTCCTTTAGATGAGTTTATTGATAAGTTAAAAGAAAATTATGCTTTAAGTCCTTTAAAGATATATTATGTAAGGTTTGCCAATGAATGGGTGATAGGTGTGGAAGGAGATGTACAGAATCATGAAGAATTAGCCAAAAAGATCCAGGATCAAATTAGAACTTTCCTTCAGGATGAATTAAAATTAGAGTTAGATAAAAATAAGTTAATTCATCTAGGAAGAGGTTATGCTAAATTTTTAACCCATTATTTAAGATGGTCAATACCTAGTTCTCTAAAATCGCCTTCACCTTCTAGGGGTGTTAATAATGTTTTATTATCATCACCCAAAGTTATAATTACTCCTACAATATTAATTCCATTAAAGGATCTAAAATCTAAGCTTATTGAAAAAGGATTCGCAGATGATACAGGTTATCCTAAATATGTGGGAAAATTATTACATTTATCTGATTATGATATAGTTAAAAATTATAATAGCCTTCTAACAAAAATTTTTGTTTTTTATAATATGGCTGCTAATCGTTCCGATTTAAGAGAATTGTTATATATATTAGAGTACTCTTTAGCTCATACACTTGCCGCAAAACACAGGTCAACCTTATCAAAAATATTTAAAAAATATGGTAAACCTATTGTTGTAAATGTAAGGGGTTTAGGGAAAATAAAATTTTCTAGACCTGATAGTTTAAAGGCAGCATATCTTAATAATAAGTATAAAAAGTTTAGTGTATAATTATAATGGTGATAGGACAAATGATCCTATGTTTAATAAAAATATCTATGTTATAAGGTTTACATAGAGGGTTGGAGGTGGGAACCTTAGGATAAATTCCTTAAGTGTATTGTTTCGATTCTAAAATCGCTTTGTTTACTGTTTCTGGAGAGCCGTATGCGATGAAAGTCGCACGTACGGTTCGGTGGGAGCGAGTTTAATACCCTTAATAAAGTAATACTTTAAAGGGACTATGCTTGCGACCCAACTTATTAACAACAATTATTATCCCTATTTCAATTTTATCTAATTGAACATCTATTTCAAAACATGTAGAAACTTATCTTATAATCATACTATTGTTAGAGACTTTACTATTGGCAGTTTTCTTAGTGTTAGATATTTTACTTTTTTACATTTTTTTTGAAAGTATACTACCACCTTTATTTATTCTAATAGGTGTATTTGGATCTGACAATAGAGTAAAAGCTAGTTTTTACTTATTTTTATATACATTGACTCAACAGTGTAAAAAAACCAAACACCGGGAAAACCCTAAAGCTCTAGTAACCAAAGTAGTAAGAGAAATTTTTTTACCGGCTTTATTAATGACTAAAGGTATGGTAAGATCACTAAAGATGAGAAGAATACTTTCTTCGAAATGGGTAACCGTGGTTCTAAGTCATCCTTTTATTAATTATAAGGGTGTAAAAGAGCAACGAGTAGATGGTTCTTCAAGGTTCAGAAATTTGAATCTTGTAAGGTGTACTCTAATCGCTGAGAAATCAGTTTTTGGGAAAACGATTCATTCCTATTCACATAATAAAATGTTTATGCACACAATGTCAAATAAACAAAATAAAGACTATAATAATTTACCACACCCTTGATTTGTTACAGGTTTAACGGATGCAGAAGGTACTTTTGCATTAGGATTCCACAAAAGTAATGAATATAGAATGGGATATCAAATCACAGCTATATATAAAATTGCTATGCATAAAAAAGATTACCACTTATTATGTACTATACGTGATTTCTTTGGCGTAGGTAAAATTACTAAACATGGAGATACTACTTTACAGTATTTAGTTAGATCTTTAGCTGATTTACAAGTAATAATATCACATTTTGATAAATATCCCTTATTGAGTGAAAAATGAGGGGATTATAAATTATTTAAAGATGGTATAGAATTACTTAAGACTAAAGCCCATCTTAATAAGGAAGGTTTTCATAAAATTCTTTCTATAAGAGCTGCTTTAAATTTAGGTCTTAGTGATGAACTAAATCTATTTTTTCCTGATATTAAAGCTGTAAATAGACCTTTAGTTCCAAATACGGGGGTTATGGATCCTAATTGAATAGCAGGATTAGCTAGTGGAGATGGGTGTTTTCATGTATCTTTACGTAATTCTTTAACAACTAAAACAGGTAAAGCTGTAGTGTTAAAATTTCATATTGTTCAACACAGTAGAGATATAGAACTTATGAAATCATTAATTTCTACCCTTAAATGTGGTAGAATTGAATTAGTTTTAAAACAGTCTGCTGTATATTTTGTTGTTACAAAATTTAAAGACATATTTGAAAAGATAATACCTTTATTTGATAAATCTTATATTAAAGGTGTTAAAGAATCAGACTATAAAGACTTTAAAAAAGTAGCTATGATTATACAAGATAAACAACATTTATCAGAAGCAGGTTTGTCTAACATAAAATCTATTAAGTCCAATATGAATTTAAATCGTAAAGTTTAAAGTTATTATGTGAATTGTCGGTTAGCCGATATGAATTTAAGTAACTCAAAATTAAAGAAAACCCTAATGTGTTAGGTTCATTGTTTTTATTACTATCTATTTTAGCAATGTCATCTATTATGAGTACTACTGATTTTGATACCTTATTTAAAAGAAATTTTATTTATTTTACACAAATTTTTTTATTTTATGGTATTTTTATAGCTTTTGCGGTTAAAACACCTACAATCTTTTTAAATACCTGACTTTTAAAGGCACATGTGGAATCTCCTTTAGGAGGAAGTATTATATTAGCAGCTATTGTGCTTAAATTAAGTTTATATGGTATTTTAAGATTAATTTTACCTATATTACCTAAGGCATATATGGAATATACTTATATTATTTATTTAATAGGGGTTATAACTATAATATATGCTAGTGTTAGTACTTTAAGAACAATAGATGTTAAAGAACTTATAGCATATAGCTCTGTTTCTCATGCAGCAGTGTATCTTTTAGGTGTATTTAGTAATAGTATACAAGGAATTGAAGGGGGTATAAATTTAGGTATAGCTCATGGACTAGTTTCACCTGGACTATTTATTTGTGCAGGTGGTATATTATATGATAGATCTCATACTAGATTAATAGCTTTCTATAGAGGAATGGCTCAAATTATGCCACTTTTCGCAATATTATTTTTTATATTGTGTTTAGGAAACTGTGGAGCACCTCTAACATTAAATTTTATAGGTGAATTTATGTCACTTTACGGAATTTTTGAAAGTTCTTCATTTTTTGGGGTATTTGCTAGCTTATCTATAATATTCTCTGCCGGTTATACTATTTATATGTTTCAAAAGATATCTTTTGGAGGATCCTATTCAAGCAAATTTACAGTTAATATTCCTGATGTTAATAAAAGAGAGTTCATTGTGTTATTAACTTTAGTAGTACCTACGGTAATGTTAGGTATCTACCCTGGGCTAATTTTAGATGCTATTCACTATTCAGTTTCAACATTAATTTACACTTTTGATTTTAACTTTACTGGTTAGTTCCTACGATTAAAAATATAGTCTTATGTTCTGTAAATCGTGAATTTAACAAGGTAGAGTTTAAAGTAAACTGATACAAACTAAAATTTTTAGTTAAACATTTTATTATAATTAAAAAAAAAAGTTATAAATAATTGTAAATTTAATTATTTTAAACATTTAAATCATTTTTATACAGTCTACTAACCTTAAGATAATTACGGTGTTAATATAAAAAGAGTGGATGATAAATTATCATTTATGCGTTACAGAGGTATTTGCTTTTATTTTTTTTTTCTAATGATGTTTAAATCCTTATTTGTAGTTTCTATAATCAGTGCTATTTTAATAATAAAAAAAAAATTTTTTCTCATTTAATAGTAACTTACTTAAAATAACTATTATTTTCTTTATAGGGTTCATTACGAGATTTATGGTCTATTATGTTTTAAGTTAGTGAGGGTGTGGTAAGGGGGAAAATTAACCTTTTTAAGTTTGTAAGAAATGGTTAGCAATGGTTAAAATACAATTTATTATTGTAAGGATTTAAACTATATGAAGCTAGTATAAGCATAAATATTACTGTGTTTTATATACATTATTAGTTAGGTAGCTTTATATCTAAGTGTCTAACCATGGTGGAAAGTCGTTGTATAAAGTGAGGTGGTGTTTCTTGATATGTCAAGATAGGTGATGATGGTATATCCTGTTTAGTGTTTTTACTATTGTAGTTTTGGAATTAATTTTATAGTTTACTAGAAAACTATAGTAGTACATAGTTATTTAATTATAGTAGTTTTGGAATTTAGAGGTCACCCTAATTCTAATTATAATTGCCTCTTTGATTATTTATATTTTTTTTTATTATGGCTAGAATATATACTTTTGTTACATTTTCCCACCTTTCAAGCACAAAGGATAGAAGACATATTTTACACTATTCTATTTTTTATATTAAAGAGAAACCTAGGTTTGATAGGGATAGAATAAAACTCAAATTATGGGAAGATATTGGAAAGGAATTCATTGGATTTTACATAATTGGAGATGATGACATGGAAATGGATTCTCAATTAATTGAAGATATTCAGGATGAAAAAGAAGAATTATCCTTTTTACTGTATAGAGTGCGAATAACTACTTTCTTTAGTCTACCATTTCTTATGTCGTTATTAGAATATACGAAAAAAAACCCGGGGTTATGTTTTTTATAATATGTGAAGGTATGACAGCTAATGCACTTAAAGTAGTTTTTATGGAAAATAACATAACAATTAGCGGAGGTAATAACACATTAAAACATATTCTTTCACCTCAGCAATATTTGTTAACTAAGATTATTAGTACTTTTTATGAGAGTGCTAACAAATTAGTTCATAAGTCCTTTTTAGAAATAGGTCACATAAAATCTTTTAGCAGAGTTCTTTATGATTTTACTTCTGAAAGAGATAGACAGATATTAAAAGTAATAAAAGCTAAAAAGGAGGCTTATTTAAAACTAAGCAAAGCAGATAGGCAGCTACAAAATTATTTTTTGCAGTATGATAAGGATATTAGAATAAAATATAGTAATTCTGATTTAGTTGATGAAGTAAATGATTATTTAAAGAATAATACCCCCTAAAAAACATAATAATAGCAATGTAACACTAACCAGATTCAAAAAAGAGATTTGAGATTTCCACAGTTCTTTAAAATTTTCTTATCATAAAAATAAATTTTCGGAATTTAATAATAGTTTTAACCATAAGTATAATTATGTTAAGGTAAGAAAGTATTCTAGTCCTCACTCTCTTTCTCTGCTTAAAGTAAAATATTTTTCCACTAACGAGGGAAATAATTCAACTAATAAATTGGTTATTAATTCGAAACCTGAACAGGTTGTTTTTGAAAATGGTAAAGCTGTATTAATGTTACCAACTTTGAAACCTTTTTTATGATTAATAGAAAATAGTACAAAAGATGGTAAAATTACTCAACCTGATTTTGAAAAGCATATATGAAAATTTAAAGATTTTCACTCTTCTTTATTAAAAGTCTTTAATAATTTAGAATGTGGTTTCTATAGGTTCGAATGATATTTCTATATTTATGATTTAATTATTGTATATAGAAATATATTGTAATGTAATAATATTTTTATATGTAATGTATTATTTCATAATCTTAATAACTTAAAAATATTATTATATAAAACCCAAAAAAAATTAAACTTTTGCGGGTATTCTAACTAAAGTGACAAGGTAGCTATAATTTTTAATGAAGTTATACAGTGTAATTAAAACTTTTTTTTTAATATTATACATGGCATTCTAAATTTTTTTATGATCCATTGTTCTGATTCGATGCCCGTTGCTAATTTACTTAAAAGTACGATTATTTTATCTAACAACAATAAAAACAATAAATACAACCTAAATATAATGATATCATCTATAAGTATGTGATTTGAAAGATGATTTTTATCTTCAAATGCTAAAGATATAGGTGTTTTATATCTAATATACGCTTTATTTTCAGGTTTGGTGGGTACAGCTTTTTCTGTGTTAATTAGATTAGAGTTGTCTGGTCCCGGTGTACAGTTTATAGCAGATAATCAATTATATAACAGTATTATAACTGCTCATGCAATAATTATGAGTGCGCCGCTGAGCTGTGGTGAATGGTTGGTTCTAATAGAACTCACAAACGAAAGTAGTTGTGTAAAGAACTATCAGGGTGGTGGAGCCAAACTCCATGGGGAAACCCGAACACCTAAGCTGATAGTAAAGGGAGTAGACGGGATTAATATCCGAATCCTAGGTAATACTCCTGATCTAAATCATGAAACGTCTAGGCTAACGAACTTGATCAAACGCATTAACCTTCACAATTGGAACTCTACTAAATGGATAGATAGGGTAGATGCGTTATTTACTTTAATTTTATCATTAGTTTTAAAGCTACTTTCAATAAATAACGGGTTACCTCGCAAAGAGGACAAACATTGCGCAAGAGACCTATCATGATGTGCCATCCCAGGGAACTGCGGGATCACCTACGGGAACCCTCGCTTGGGGGTACCTAAGAACCGAACGAAAAATTCGGGACCCATCATGGGTGGTGACGGAGTCGTCGTAGTAGGAATAAGCGGCCGAAGGGCGACAGTTTCAAATCTGCATGTGAGAACATTGACTTCAAAAGCCGGCAGCAATGCGACACGGGGCAGCGAAGTCGAGAAAACACATAACTCTATCGAAGTAAATATTAAAGTTATAAGTAACTACAAGAACTTAGTGTCAGCCTACGAATTAATCAAAAGTAATCCAGGTAACATGACCAAAGGAGTGAAAAATGAAACTCTTGATGGTATGAACCGAGGATACCTCGAAAATGTACAACGAAAGCTAAGGGCTGGAACATACCAATTCAACCCGGCCCGAAGAATACAAATCCCTAAGCCAGGAGAAAATGAAACCAGACCCTTAACTATAGCCTCCCCTAGAGAGAAGATAGTTCAAAAAGCGATACAGTTAGTAATGGAGAGGTTGTACGAGCCCATATTCCTTTCATCTTCGCACGGATTCAGACCAGGGAGAGGAAGACATACTGCTATGAAGCAGTTGGAGTCCCAATTCCAAAGCGTAAGATATGTGATAGAAGCTGATTTCTCTAAGGCATTTGATTCAATCCATCACGACACTCTTATGAACATAATAAAAGAGCGGGTCAAATGCGAAAAGACGCTCAAACTTATCAAAAGCAGTCTGAAAGCCGGGTTCATTGAATTTGGTGAACTACACAATAACCTAACCGCTGGAACGCCTCAAGGATCTATCTTAAGCCCTTTACTATGTAACATCTTCCTACATCAATTAGACGAGTTTATAGAAGGACTGAAAGTAGAATACCAAAAGGGAACCAAAAGACAGAGGAGTGCAGAAAACACCAAGCTTCAGAACCAAGCTAAGTACTGAAGGATGAAAGGTTATGATAAAACTAGGCCCACTCTATACAAGGCTATAATCAAACAACTACTAAAGTCAGATAGTATAAAAAGGGACGACTCGTACATCAGAGTACACTATGTTCGGTATGCAGATGATTTTGTAATGGGAATCATAGGTAGCCACTCATTAGCGAGAATGATACTGGAAAGAGTTGAAAAATTCGTTAAAGAGCGCCTGAATCTAACGTTTAATGCCGACAAAACAGGAATTGTAGATTTTTCCAAGAACAATTTCGACTTTCTAGGATATAGTAATAAAGCCGCAAGCTCGAAAGGAAAACAAAAACCAATAGAGAAAATAAAACTTGGACAAAAAACTATCACTAGAAGAAAGAAAATTAGAGTGTCCATAGAAATGGATACTAGTAAAGTCTTAAAGAAACTGGTCGAAAACGGGTTTATACGAAAGAGAGTCTCTCATTCCAAACACGACGAGCTAGTATACAGGGGTACGTCCAAGGGTAACCTTATAAACTTAGACCACCCGGACATACTTAAGTATTATAACTCAGTCCTGAGAGGGATACAAAACTACTACAGCTTCGCCAGAAATAGAGTCTCTGTGGCAAGAATAGGCTGACTGATTAAAGAGTCCTGTGCTATGACCCTAGCAAAAAAATTTAGGTTGAAAACAATAGCGAAAGTATTTAGGAGATTTGGAAAAGACCTGGGCTACGATGTAAACAAAGAAACTAGACTTTCCTTTGCCGATATCGCGTATACCAAAGCTACCAACATAGCGAAACCTGGAAACACGACACAGGACCCTTTAAAAAACATCGAGAAAGTATGGAACGCTAAATTCACCAAATCCAAACTAGGGGCCACTTGTATAATATGTGGTAGCCCAGAGAGTATAGAAATGCATCATGTAAGGCAAATCAGAGATCTGAAAAACCCGAACCAGAAACTAGATTTCTATACGAGACAGATGGCCGCCATAAATAGAAAACAAGTCCCACTGTGTAAATCCCACCACAATGGACTACACAACGACACGTGAACTAATGAGGAGAGAGCCGCCTTTAATTACGAAACTAAGAGGAAGAGGACAAACAAACCAGGATAAGGGAATGTCGCCCCAATGTCCCACCTTCCGATCTAGAGGTATTGCCGACCTAACCTATAGTATCAGTAACTACCGAGACGGCGCCTAATAAGACATCGCGGTCCGTAACCTGAGCTATTAACATTGGGACCAAGCTCCGGACTAGATAACAACATACTAAATAGAGATCGTAAGAAGACATCTCTGCTCAGTAGTAGACGAACATAACAATCATGCACACTTCGAAAGGGGATCAGAGTCATCAGATATGAAACGGAGAGCCGTATGATTGGAGACAATCACGTACGGTTCGGAGGGCGGTGGAAAATGCAAACGATCCAGGCCGACCCTACTATTCTTTATGGTCATGCCGGCTTTAATTGGAGGTTTTGGTAAAATTCATATGAATACAAAAAGATATTTTAGTACAAAGTCAGAGTCAAATGTTAAAGAGTCAAATGTTAAAGAGTTATGCCGGGTGTAAGCAACTTAGGCGCTGGCTCAGTAATATTACCAAATTCCGGGGACGTCCGATGCTGAAGATACGAAGTTGTGGTTGAAAAGTACCATAATGGCTTGGAGGTAATGCTCAAAGGTTAGTAACAACGCTTCAGTGACGAAAGGAAAGGATTATCGCGGATCTAACCTCAATTTATTATCTAATACTATAATACAACAATGTCAGAGTGTGCTATAATATTTCATATTAAAGTGGGAAAAGAGCAACGAGTAGATGGTAGTATCCACATTATTAGCCATAATGTGGTTAAGGTGTACTCTAGCAGCCTGGAGACAGGTGGTAGAAAGAAAGTCCGAAGCCCCTTAAAAAAAAACCAAAAAAAGTAACCAGGTGAGGAACCAGGGTTAGCCGATATGCCAGACATCGGTGACGTAGTAAATCTACCTTAATTGTATATAACCAGCTTTCCTAAAATCTATGAGTAACCGGGAGGTGTCCATGTGTGAAAGTGTTCAAGGTAAAGGTTATGAAAACGCAAATGTTAAAACAGAATCAGAATTAAGATCAAAAATAGGATCCTACCTAGCAGGGCTAATAGAAGCTGATGGATCCTTTGCTATACATAATAAGGATTCTAAATCTAAAATATACCGTCCTAAAATACTTGTTGTATTTAGTTTAGCAGATGAACCTTTGGCTAATAAATTAGCTAGTGTTACTAAAGCTGGGACTGTATATATTAAGAAAAATGCAGGTTGTGTTATTTGACAAATTCAAAAAATAGAAGATATGATAATAATTATTAATATTATAAATGGTTACATGCGTACGCCTAAAATAGAAGCACTACATCGTGCTATAAATTGGTTTAATGAATTTTATAATTATAATATAGATTGCTTAAGTTTGGATCAATCACCTATAGACAGCAATGCTTGGTTAGCCGGTTTCACCGACGGCGATGGTAATTTTTCTATTACATTAACTGATAGAAAGAAAAAAGGAAACATTATTAGTAAAAGAATACAAACTTTTTTCCGTATTGAGTTAAGACAAACTTATCATCGTGATGTAACAGTAGAACAAGGCGGAGCTAGTTATTTTGTAATATTAAATAAAATAGCCATGTATTTAGGTGTAAACTTGTATTCTAGAACCAGAGAACAAAAAGATAAAGTGTTTTATGCCTTTATGGTTATATCTCACAGTGCAGCTAGCCATGTTAAGGTTATATCTTATTTTGATCGTTTTCCTTTGTATTCTTCTAAATATTTGGCTTATAAAGATTGATCCTATGTGGTTGAACAAGCTAGATTACGGGCTGGTAAAGTTTTAACTAAAAAAGATGTATCAGAAGTTGAAACAATTAAAGCACAATTTAATAGTAAACGTAAATCATTTGATTTTTCACATTTAGATAATTTAGCTTAATACCCTTGGTTCTTTTGGATTTTTTTACTCATCCTTTCTTGTATTCATATAAAGAAATTGCCGTGGGTAGTAGCAATATTACTCTTATTACATAACTATATGCGGGAAACTCCTAAAGTCTTTTTATAAGTGTTGTGAAAACTTTTTAGATTAATCTAATTATTTTGAAGCGTACACAACCTTAAATATTAAAAAGAATATCTTTATATTAAAAAAAATATGATTAAAAAATGGACAATCCGCAGGAAACGAATAAAAATCATTTTTGTTTGTTGTTTTAATAGGATCCTCAGAGACTATACGCTATGCTCCTTTAAGGATGAAGATATAGTCCAAATATAACTTAACGGTTATAACAAATTGAATTTCTTACTACCATTAGGTTTAGGAGGTCCTGACATGGCAAACAAAAAGGGTCTCCTTGAGAAAAAATTAAAAGCTTGTATAATAATTTCAAGTAATATCTCATTACAGCAATAACTTAGCTTCACTTTTTATCTTTATTAAATACATACACTTTGTTTTTTAGATATATACACTTTTGGTTTATAGATACACTTTTAGTTTTTTTTCAAAAGAAGAAATGCCGTTAGAAAGTGTAAATTTTTTAATTATTACTTCGCTATATGCATGTAAGCCCTCGATTTTTGAATTTATTTTTCCAGTAAACAGATGCATAGACAATTAATTTGAGTTATAACTTATAAAGTTTTTTTAAGCTAAATTGGTCGTAATACTTTTGCATACATGGGGGAATTATGCAAGAAACCAAAGTAATTTTAATTACAAGTAGGATCTTCAGAGACTACACGCGAAGCCCCTTACCTATAAAGGAGGGTGAATATATAGTCCATATTTATCCCAAAATAAAGGGGTAAAATGATTTTCTTGTTTAATAAAGTTATGGATATTTTTAGGTCTATGTATACGTAATATACATTTTATTTATAGTTTTGCTTGTGTTATTTCTAGTTTTTATAATTTTATTTATATTAGTGTTCTTATCTATCAAAATTTGGAGTTGAATAGTATCTTATATTATCTAGGTGAATTATTAGATGCATATAATTTAATGATGAGCTCTGGGGATGGTTCAGGGAATGGTAATTTCCCTGGAGGTGGTAATAACGGAGATAATCCTGGTGGAGGAGGACCTCAATGACAGCCATATGAATACCATTCGCACATAAGAGAGGATGGTAGATCATATCCAACAAATAATATACCACCGTCTACCGTTCTTCAAACCTATGATCCTGCAGGTAATATACCTCCCCAGAATGATAGGGAAGTAGGTGTTCTTATGCAATATAGATTCAACCATAATGTTAGATCATTAGGTTATAATAATTTTACTGTTTCAAATACTTTTAATGGTGATGGAATCGTAGATAGAATGGCTAGGGAGAGATTACTACAACATATTCTTGGATATAGATCGCGTTTGCCTACTGCATATAGAGAGTTGGATGTTTATAGTGATACTCCTCGGTGAGATCGTGTACGAATTACTTCATTTTTAATTAATTCTCTATATAATAGCAATCGTTAGTATAAATAACAATGATTATAAATTACAATTATTAGTATTAATAAAATTGATTATTATACATAATAATGACTAGCATACTGTCTTATACTATAAATAAAAGATTTCCTAGACTTAATAATATTAGTTATTTGTCTTTAATTCCTAGTATTGTACTATTTCTATTTGCTGGTGGAATAGAAAATGGTGTAGGGACAGGGTGAACTCTTAATATGGAGTACTTTTTTTTATTTTGTAAATTAGAAGGTTATAAACTCTTTTCGATGCGTGAATATCTCCAAAACAATGAAATAGGATACTTACGATTGCCAAATAAATCGTATGTTAGAATGCTTATGACACGGGGACAATATGCCTGGGTAGCAAAGAAAAACTTTGTTACCCATCAGAGACTTAACAAGGAGTATCTTGTAAAAAATGAAAAAGAGTGATTTGAACAATGATTAGTAGGAATAACAGATGGAGAAGGTACTTTTGGTTTTTATATACAAAACAATAAATGAACTTTAGGGTTTAAAATAGCTCTTTCTTTATATAATTTAAGAGCGCTATACTATATCAAAACTAACTTGGGTATAGGAAACATTACTAAAGATGGTACTAAAGCACAAATAGCTATAAGAGATAGGAAATTTTTAGAAAATGTAATATTTCCTATTTTTGATAAGTATTTTATTTTAACTAGTAAATATTTTAATTACATGAAACTAAAAAAGACATTTAGTGTAGTCAATAACTCTAATTTGGATAAATCACAAAAAAATGAACTTTTATTTGGATTGAAACTAAAAACTATCCCTGAAAACTATAAATCTCCAGCTTGAAAAGACATAAGACATCCATTAAATTATGATTACATATTAAATGTGATATCTAAACCTTGATTAAGTGGATTTGTAGAAGGAGAAGGTAGTTTTTATTTAATCAGTAAATATACTAATAGAATAGTTCATGGTTTTGGTATAAGTCAGAAGTTAGATAAAATAATTCTAGAAAGTATAGCAAAACTATTACATATTAAAACCCTTATTAGATATAAAGAGAAACATAATTATATTTTGGATACTACAAATTCTAGGGCAGTAAAAAATATAATTAAATATTTCAAAGATAATTTAATAGGTATGAAAAGTGTTGAATACAAAATCTGAGCTAGATCTTATGTTAAAAATAAATGAAACTTGGATAAATTAAATTCAATAAGAGAAATAATGAGAAAAACCAATAAAAAATTAGTATCTGATAATGGTATGGAGCAAACTAATAACTTTGAATTGTTGGATTGTAAAGGAGTTGGAAATGCCAAGCCACGTAACGGCTTGGCTAGTAATAACCCTTTAATTAATAATAGCGCATTTAATAAACTAGAATGATCGGATTGTTCTGTAAAAAAAAACTGTTATCATACTAATATAAATATATTTAACAAAAAATTAAATAACTATTTATTTAATTACTTTTTATTTTATTACTTTAACTATCTCTTGAATAAACTAAAAAAATATAAAGTAATTTACTATATTGTTGTTTTGGTTTATTCTATCTATAGAAATATAGATAAAATGTTGTTAACCCGCCAAGGTTTATTTTTATTATTAGTTTTTGGTTTATTAACAGAAGATATTTTGGGATATTACCAATATTTTTTTTCATTATATATTATAACTTTAATTAAAAATTATCTAAAATCTAATGAAGAAATATTATATAATTACCCTAATATTAGAATATTTTTAATAGCTCTTCTGGATTTTGTACAAGGATTACTATTAATAATGATATTAAACATTATAAGTTCTACGCTGGTATCTTATTTAAATAGAGTGTTTGGTTATATACTTAAAATGTTTGGTCAAGGAAATAATAATACTAAAAGCCAGGGTGGAAATAATCATAATAATCCTAATGGTAATAATCCTAATAAACATAAAATTTTTGTTAAGGATGATGGTGATAGTAGTGAAGAGGACCTTGAAAATGGGTATCGCGAGACTTCTAAAAGAATAAGTGGCTGAACTCCTGTAAACTATCAAGTAGAAGCAAACTCTGAAGTAGAAACAATTTATGATTCAAAAGGGAGAATATCAGCAAAAGTATATTACAGGTATGAAAACGTAAATGGTCAATTAGGAAAACGTATTTACAAATCTGATAACTATAAAAAAGGTAGATATTTATCAACTTTATATACTGAAGAATAAAATGATATTTACAACTTGTTTTAATAGTGTTATCTTTTTTTATTTCTATCATCACGGTTTGTTTTATCATTTGGTATTATCAAACAAAAAATCTTAAAATGATATTTATGAATATAATTTAAATTTTTTATATCATTTTACAGATTAACTTCAGTAATAACAAAATTATTTATGTAAAAATTATTTATCTAAAAATAGAATAGTTCATAATTAAAAAGCTATACTATGAAACCCTCTAAAATCTAATACCTACTAACTTAAATTCTATATCACTACAAGATAAAGGTATAGTCCGAACAATACTTAAAAGTATTGCGCGTAATGATAATTGTACATACTACAATGAGATTACCAACATTATTGATACCCACCCCTATCAGGTATACAAAGTCATAGTGGTCCAAGTGTAGATTTAGCTATATTTGGATTACATCTGTCTGGTATATCTAGTTTACTAGGAGCTATGAATTTCATGACAACAACATTTAATATGAGAAGCCCTGGTATAAGATTACATAAGAGCGTTGGTTTAACGCTATTTTGTGTAAAAAAGAGCCAAACTCCGGGGAAGCCCTAAAGCTCTAGTAACCAAAGATTTAAGGGAAACTTTTAATATGGCCTGACTAATCACCAGGGTATGGTAACAGCACTAGAGATGATAGAAATTGAAATGGGTAATCGCGGATCTAAGTCAAATATTTTTGAGAGTATTTGTAAAAGAGCAACGAGTAGATGGTTCTTCAGTATTTCTAATACTGTAAGGTGTACTCTAGTCGCCGGGAAACCGGTTCCGGGTGAAATTATCTACATAAATTTTTTAGGTCTTAATAGATATACTTACTATTAAGTAATAACTCTTGAGATTTAATTTGTGTAGATATAATAATTTCCGGGTTTATATACACTTTCATTAATTTTGTAAGAATAGATTTTATTTAAGTCACTTAAAAAGATTATTAAAGTTATATAAATGAATAACGAAATATACTACTAGCACTAATGATTTAAACCCTAATTTTATTACTGGGTTCTGTGACGGAGAGTCTTGCTTTTCTCTGACGATTAGTAAAAATCCTAAGCATACTTTAGGTTGAAGTGTTAAATTAGTTTTTTCTATTCATTTACATTCTAAGGAATTAGAGATTTTATACTTAATTCAACGTTTCTTTGGTGTAGGTAATGTAACGCTTAATGCAAATTCAGCTACTTACCAAGTTATAAAACTAAGTGACTTAGCTTGTGTAATGGAACATTTTAACAACTATCCACTAAAGACTCAAAAGTATGCTGATTTTTTATTATTTAAGAAAGCATTTGAGGTTGTAAAGAGTAAAGAGCATCTTACTGAGGCTGGTCTCAGAAGACTTATTAGTTTTAGAGCTTCCCTTAATAAAGGTTTACCTGAAAGATTAAAGGTTGCTTTCCCTAATATTGCTCCTGTGCTCAGACCAACCACGCCCAAAATTACTTTGGAGTCAAACAAATCAGAATTTAAATACTGGATGGCTGGATTTATCTCAGGTGAAGGATGTTTTTATGTTCAAACAAGCAAGTCTAAAACACATAAAGCAGGTATAAGCGTTGGTTTACAATTGATTGTAGTTCAAAATATACGTGATGCCTATTTAATTGAAAGCTTTGTACAATTTTTTGGTGGTGGTTCTTTCTCTATTGCAGAAAAATCTGGTATAGCTAGATTTACTGTGTCAAAAATTTCAGATATAGTAGATAATATTATACCTTTTTTTGAGAAATACCCCATTTATGGTGCAAAAGCTAAAGATTTTGAGGACTTTAAAGAAGCATCTACCCTGATTAAATCTAAAGCTCATCTAAATAAAGAGGGTTTAGATAAAATTCTCTTAATAAAATCAAGAATGAATTTCAAAAGAGAATTGCATTAAGTAGTATAGAATTTTTATATATAAAGGATTATATCTAAACTCTTTAAAAGAGTAAAAAGATAGACTAGCCTTTACTTGTATTCATGGAGATTAACATACTTCCAGATTAAAGTTACCACAAAAATTTAGATAAGTAGGTTGTCATTATAGACTTAGAATTATCTTAATAATGTTAGGTCTAATTTGATAAATGTTTATTGTTTTGTGGAGCGAAATTAATATTATTTGCATGAGCAGTTGTTATAACAGCTGTGTTATTATTATTATCCCTTCCAGTGCTAGCCGGTAAAGTAATTCTGCCGGCTTTAAATCAGACTATATGCTGGGAACTTTTAATTAATATAGCTAAATCTGGCTATTTATGTTTAAAACAATCAGCAGAGTGCCTATTTTATTTTTATAATTCAGGTACTTTCAGAGACCATACGTCTGAATATTTTTATAGTTCCTTTTGTTTATCGACTTTTTTACCTACAAAACCTTTAATGTTTGGACGTTTTTCTGTAGATAAATATAGAGAAGATAGTCACCAAAGAAAGTTTAATTCTTTATTTTGTTCTTATATTACAGGTTTAATAGAAGGTGATGGTACTATTATTGTACCCAAAACTCTACGTTCACCTAGTGGTCAAGCTAATTATGCATCTATTGAAATAGTATTTGATGTAAGAGATCTACCATTAGCCATTGTTATTCAAAGAGAACTAGGATTTGGAAGTATATCCCAATCCAATAAGGTAAATTCTTGTCGGCTTACTATTAAAAACGCAGCCGGCCTGGCAACGATGGTTGAACTTATGAACGGTTATCTGAGAACACCCAAAATAATTATGTTCAACCGTTTAATAGGTTTTTTAAATCAAAAATACCCTACTTTACACTTATCTGAGAAAAAAGAAGTTGATAAAAGTGCATTAGATTCCAACGCTTGATTAGCGGGATTTATAGACGCGGACGGAAATTTTTCGGTTAATTTCAACAGTGTTAGTATCGCTTGCTGTGAATTTCGTTTAGTTCAAAGTTCTGTTAACCACTTAAATTTAAGTCAAAGAGATCTTATGTATTCTTTATCTAAATTTCTAAACGTTAAACTTTCAGAAAACACTAGAAAGGAATGACCAGGATATTTAGAGTATGCTGTAAGAACAGGTAGTAAAAAAAGTAATGAAATATTAGTTTTTTACCTTGAACGTTACAGTTTGTTTTCAAGTAAATATCTAAACTACAAAGCCTATAAAGAGGTTTTTGATATGATTATTAAAAAGGAACACCTTACTAAAAAAGGTAAAAAAAAAATAGACTTAATAAAGGAGGGAATGAATAATAAGCGTACGGAGTTTAATTGAGATCATTTATTAAATTTTCACAAAATAGATAGCTAAATTTATTACAGCTGTTTTATTATTATTATCACTACCTGTTTTAGCCGGTAAACTTATTCTGCCGGCTTTAAATTTGGCCATTTTCTGGGAACCGTTATATGAAAGTATATCCCAATCAGCAGGTAATCTATTAAGTTTGAACTTTTTAGAGTACCTCAGAGGCTATACGCCAAAGTATCTTTGTTGTAGTTTAGAATTTTTTACCTTTCCTTTATGCACAACTTTTAGATCCATTCATACTGATAACAATAGTAAAAATTTAAATAAATCTCTCTTTAGTTCTTATTTCACCGGACTTATTGAAGGTGATGGTACAATAATAACACCAAAAACTTTAAGAAGCCCTAAGGGTAAGTTAAATTACCCCGCTATACAAATAGTTTTTCATTTAAAAGACTTACCTTTAGCTTTACTTGTTCAAAAAGAATTAGGTGTAGGTTCATTATCTAGAAAAAAAGGGGTAGATGCTTATATATTAACTATAAATAGCTATGAAGGTATATTGTTAGTTATTTTATTAATAAATGGTAACATGAGAACACCTAAAATACATAGTCTTAATGCATTAATCGATTTTTTAAATAAAACTAAAGGAACCACTATTGAAAAACATCCTGTATCTATAGAGTCTTTAGATTCCAACCCATGGCTGTCAGGGTTTATAGAAGCAGACGCATCTTTTCAAGTAAGAACTACTCTTTCAGGTAAATATCCTAAACTTGAATGTAAATTAGAAATATCCCAGAGACGGGAGGATCACAAAGGATATGATAATATACATTTTTTACGTTATATTGCTGAGTTTTTAGAAACGGAAGTAAAAAAAATCAGGTCGGATAAGCCTAAACCTGAGTATAGAGTTAGAACTACTAACCTTAAAGGTAATATTCGTGCTAAAGATTATCTTTTACAATTCCCTCTATTTGGAACTAAACATTTGGATTCCTTAGATTGAATGGAAGTAGTAGACATGTTTGGTAGAAAGGAGCATAATACAGATGAAGGGAAGGTAAAAATAGTAAAGATCAAATCAGGTATGAACAATTTCAGAACAAATTTTACTTGAGATCATTTACAAAACTTCTACAACTTAAAGATATAAGATATGGTCCGATCAAGCGCGTAAGTGTTTGCGTATCTACACTAAGTTTTAATAACTTTTTAAGCTTAAAGAATAATAATTTAAGCTATGGGATTTCATCCAGTAGATCAACAATTTTAATGGGAATTACAATGGTATTAACAGACCGTAACTTTAATACATCATTCTTTGAGGTAGCAGGAGGAGGTGACCCTATATTATACCAACATCTTTTCTCAAAATGAGTATATCTAGATTATTTAACTTACACAACATTTTTTATTTTTATTGTTCCAAAATTTGAACTACATAATACTCCTAAACCTCACGCATTTGCTAATATACCCCTACGTTCATGTCCTACATCTTTAAATAGCTCTGAACATAGGACTGGTGTATATAGTCAATGACGAAAATATAGAGGTGGAATGTGTAATCGTGAACAATTACATCATTTACAAGCTGATTTGGATCGTGAGTTAGACTTGAGAATAACAGACCCAGAGAAATGCAATCCATGAAAAACTACGGAGCTTAAAAAAGAAATACGTCAAATGAAATTGAATATAGAACAAGAGCCACAAGTAGAACAACAACCACAAGTAGAACAACAACCACAAGTAGAACAACAACCACAACCGGAACCAAAACCACGAGCGATAAGACGAAAACGAAAAATGCAACAAGAGCCACAAGTAGAACAACAACCACAATTAGAACAAGAATCACGAGTGAAAAGGCCAAGACCTAATCGTTCAGGTTGAACAGCTATTAATGATTCTTGATGAAATATTGATGGATCATTTTTACTGCCTTGTATTCGTTTAACTGCATTTTCATCTATTAAAACTATGCTTATTTATTTAACACCATTGTTCTTAGTAACAATGTCTTTACTGTTATCTGCTTTAGCTATTATTAGCATACCTTTTATAAAAAAATTTTGTATTGAGTTATTTAGTATAGATTACATCGGGTTAGCTGTGAATATATTATTTTTAATTATACTCTTTTTAATTAAGCTATTACTTATGATACGTAGAGCTAAAAACTCTGCTGTTCTATATGATAGATTCTTTAATTTTGCAGCTAATCATTATTCATCTTGAATACTATACTTTTTTATTTTGTTACTAAGTGTAGGATTAGTCTACTGTTTTTGTGGTTGCAATTGTGTTTGTGATTGCAATAGTGTTTGTGGTTGCAATTGTGTTTGTGGTTGTACTATTAGTTGTGATGCACCTAGAGCTTGAGAATTATATTTTCAATATAGTGCTAGTCCATAAATGGAAGCTTTTGTTAAACTACATGATAACATTGGGTGTTACTTTGTTATTCCATATATATTTGATAGTATATCTTCTAATAGTACTGTATCATTTAATAGTGGTTTTTGTTTTATTGCATTTTAGGAGAAATACAGTGCCTATTTTCAAAACAATAAAACTCCATCAGAAAACTTTTTAACTTGATTAGTAGGTTTTACTGAAGGAGAGGGTTCTTTTATAGTAAATAATAGAGGAGATTTAGTATTTGTTATTACACAAGCTACAGTTGATAAACAAGTTTTAGAATTTATACAAGAAATTCTTGGATTTGGTAAAGTTATACGCCAATCAGCTATTACTAGTAGATATGTAACACAAAATAAGAGAGAAATAGACATTATTATTAGTATATTTAACGGTAATCTTGTTTTACCTAAAAGACAAGAAAAATTTGATATTTTCGTTAAAGGGTTTAATGAATGAGTTACTAAAGGTAGAATAAGATTAGAACCTGTAATAGTTAGTAATAAATTTATTTTTTTTGATGATGCATGGTTTGCAGGGTTTACGGATGGAGAAGGTTGTTTTACTTGTTCCATAAGTGAAAAAAAAGGATTTAGTTTCAACTTTAATATATCCTAAAAGTGAGAAATAAATCTAAAAATATTAGAACACTTTTGTGTATTATTCAAAGGAGGAATTGTTTCTCTACATTCAGAAGATAATACTTATGAATTTAGACTGGGAGGAGTTAACAATTGTAAAACCGTTTTTCCTTATTTTGAAAATTATGCATTATATACTAAAAAATCTTTATCATACAAACTATGAAAAGATATTCATAAGAATCTTATTAATAAAAATAATTTAGATGTACTAAAAAGACGTGAAATAACTGGGAAAGTAAAAATTATTAATAAATCAGTAAATCTTAAAAGACTAAAGACGGAAAAAAAGTTAGGGTTTTACGTATAAGTTATGACACTATAGGGACAGATGTAAAAATAGATAAGATCTCCAATAGTGAATGTTTTTTGAACATACCTTAGACTTAGTTAATACTTAGTTATTATTACTTGCAACTCTTAAGTTCAAGGTTTATAGGTCTCTATTAAGATTGTTCAAATTTTATATATCTTTATAAATATAAGGAAAGTAATATAAATATAAGGAAAAGTAATATAAATTTAAGGAAAAGTAATATAAATATTAGCGATATTAGTTTTAACGGTCAATAAGTTTATCATTTAAAGACCGTCGGTTATTTAAGCGACCGCTACAGACTGGTTCACTGGTAGATGTCTGAAATGATGCTTAATATACAGTCGGTTTCTTCTATCATTTATGAATGATATACAAGCCCGGAGTTTAAACTACCGGTGCCTAAATTTAACCAGAGAATATAGAAAAGTTAAATTTGAAGAAATGGATTCTTCGGTCAAATGTGGCCCTTTAAATTAAATTTATCGCAACAAACTATAAGCGGGGAGTTCTTTGTAATTTTCGGAGGTACTTTAGGCGTAAGATATATTTTACAATATACCGCTAAAGTAAAAAGCCTTTTAAATAAGAATAATCCGCAAGTAACCAAAGCGCTAAGCTCGTGAGTAGGAACTTCAGAGGCCATACGTTTGTTAAATATAAGATCAATTCATAAATTGAGTAACTCAGGTAGAGATTTAAAATTTAAACAATGATTAGCTGGATTAATAGATGGTGATGGTTGTTTTTCATTATCAAAAAAGGGGTATGCAAGCTTAGAGATTACCATGGATATAAGAGATGAACGAGCATTGCAGACTATTAAAAATGTTTATGGTGGATCGATAAAATTAAGATCTAATGCTAAGGCATTGAGATATAGATTACACCATAAAGATGGTTTAATAAATCTTATAAATGATGTTAATGGGGAAATTCGTAATTCTTATAGATTAGTTCAATTAAATAATATTTGTTTTAAATATGGGATAACTCTTATATACCCTCAGAAATTAACATATGAAAATGGTTGATTCTCTGGATTTTTTGACGCTGATGGTTCAGTTACTATAACTCAATCTCATTGACAATTATCTTTAACAGCTACTCAAAAAACATCTGAGTTACTAACACCTTTAGTAGATCTATATGGTGGATATGTTTATATCGATAGGGGTAGTTCTCAGTCTTATAAATGATATATCACTAAAAAAGAGGATGTACTTAAATTAATCGAATATTTTAAAGAATATCCTTCAAGATCTGCTAAAAATAGTAGATTACATTTAGTTCCTCAATTTTATGAATTAAAGGGTATGAAAGCACATAAAGCTGAAGCAGAAACTTATTTAGCCAAAAGCTGAAGTATTTTTTTTAATAAGTGATTAAATTATGAGTAGAATAATATATTTAAAGAGATGGTCCAAACATTGTTGTAATAAACAATGTAGCATCCAGAGGTTACGTATGTAGGCCTCTTAACGTTGCCATATGCTGGGACTGCTTCACTATATAGTTCTAAATACTCCATCTTAAATGACACAGTAAAAAAGTTAGAACAAAGAAGTAAATCAGCCGGTAATATTTTAACGAATGAAACCTCAGAGACTTTACGCGGCGGGATTGTAGTAAATTCAGAACATGTAAAACATATATCAAAACATGTTCCTAAACATTTGAAGCCTCTTAATAACGAACAATTAGGTCATTATTTAGCAGGTTTAATAGATGGTGATGGTCATTTCAGTAAAGCTCAACAATTAGTTATAGTATTTAGTTCTCCAGATGCATTTCTTGCTTATTATCTAAAAGAAAAATTAGGTAATTGTAATGTTAAAAAAGTGAAAGATAAAAACGCATATCTTTTAATAGTGTCTAAAAAGGAAGGAATACTAAATGTGCTTAACTTAATAAATGGTAAATTAAGGTCAGAAAATAGATTTAACCAAGTAATTAATAATATATTAAATCATGATAGATATAAAGGTATAAATATGAATTTTACTATGAACTTAACAGATGATTTTAATAATCATTGGTTAGCAGGTTTTTCTGATGCGGACGCTAGTTTTCAAGTAAAGATTATTAACCGTAATACGAGAAACAAGCCAGAAATAAGATTAAATTATCAAATCGATCAAAAGAATAATATATTATTAACGAAAATAAAAAATTATCTAGGTGGTAACATTGGATATAGAAAATCCCAAGATACCTACTATTATGGTTCTACTAGTTTTGGTTCTGCTAAAAATGTTATAGAATATTTTAATCAATTTAACTTACAGTCTAGAAAACATGTAAGTTATTTAAGATGAAGAAAAGTCTATATATTAATACAAGACAGAGAACATTTAACAGATAAAGGGTTACTAAAAATTATAAGAATAAAGTCCTTAATTAACCATCACGAAGAAAATACTACAATTCAAGATAAAGTCCTAACAAGAATATAAAAGTTTTTGAGAATTAATTAGAACAGACTTTGATTTAAAGTCGATGCTGTTCTGTTAATCAAAATATTTGTTACATATTAATAATCCCAGGGTTTGGTATAATAAGTACTACAATTTCAGCCAATTCTAATAAGAGCGTATTCGGTCAAGATGGCCCTTTAAAAAAATTTTTAACGCAACAAACTATTTGCAGGAATTCAGTAGATCATATACTACAAACTACTTTTTTATTTATTTTAAACAATATAAAAATAAAGCTTAAAAATGTAAAAATGTTTGTACAAGAAATTTTATTTCCTACTGGGAACCCGCCGATAACCAAAGCACCAAATTTTATAAATTTGAAATCTAAGATTAAGAAGTCTATAAGATTAAGCATGTGAGTAGGAATTTCAGAGGCCATACGTTTGTTATCGACACAAAAATTCGATAATTTAGATTTAGTTGATAATTCTATTTCTTCAGAAATTATCGAAGATACTAATATTAAAAATGAGAATCTTAAAGATTCAGATAAAAATAAGGTTTTTAATGAATGATTAGCAGGATTAATTGATGGTGATGGTTGTTTTCAATTATCAAAAAAAGGATATGCTAGTCTAGAAATAGTTATGGAACTTAGGGATAAACATTGTCTATATATAATTAAACAGAATTTTGGAGGTTCAGTAAAATTAAAGGCTGGTGATAATCATTTAAGATATAGATTGCATCATAAAACAGGCTTATTAAATATAATAAAAGCTGTTAATGGTCTTATTCGAAATCCTGTAAGAATGCTTCAATTAGGTAAAATATGCGAAAAATATAACATAGACTTAATTCACCCACAACCATTAACTTACTATAATGGTTGGTTTTCAGGATTTTTCGATAGTGATGGTAGCGTTTATATGAATGATAAATCTGGTCAATTATTTATTACTGCATCTCAAAAAAACAAATTTTTGTTAGATGCTTTAGTTGAACTGTATGGTGGAAAAATTTATACTCAGGCTAAAGTAGGAGCATTTAAATGAACTTGTTATAGAAAAGATGAAGTGTTAAAACTAGTTAATGATTATTTTAAAGTTAATCCTTCTAGATCTGAAAAACGAGTAAGATTACACATGGTTAATAAATTTTATGAACTTAGAGTACTTCATGCTCATAATGCAACACCTAATTCAGTATTAGGTAAAAGTTGAAAAAATTTTATGATTAAGTGAGATAAGATAGTATCTGGCAAAGTTTAATGTATAAATTTATTAGCAATAGAGTGTTTTTATATTATTTAGTTGATAAAGAGATGGTCCATTTTCGTTTATTTGAAAAGTATCTTGGTATGGTCTATGCCATGTGTTCTATTGGAATTTTAGGATTTGTAGTTTGAAGTTGAGTTTTGGCTTCGCCTCTTAGTGATATGAGGACTTATATTTTTTATTTCGCTGTAAGCTGGAACTGCTTAGTGCTAATTGGTACCTTGAATGGTGAAAATTCGATTAGCTATGCCCAATCAGCCGGCAATCTGTCCCTGTGCTCATCAGAGAGTAAAACACAGAGTGCTTCAGAGGCTATACGCGAAACATCTTTTAATTTTTCAGCATTTCGTCAGTATTATAATACACTATTTGTAAATGACACGCAACATCTATCCAATAACTGATTAACTTGATTTATTGGGTTTATAGAAGGGGATGGTGCCATTCAAACTTATGCGAATGGTACAAGAGTACGTTTTGTTCTTACTCAAAAGGAAAGTGCTATCCTTTTCTACATTCAGAAAAAGTTAGGAATAGGTGCTGTTAAGCATTTTCCACAAGGGAAAAGTGGGAACAAAAATGACTTCTACAGATTAATTGTAGATAATCCCTCACATATTCTTCTTCTAGCCTTTTTATTTAACGGTAATTTGGCACTTACACACAGAATACAACAATTATCTTTTTGAGTTCAAGCTTTAAACAATCGTTTTGGGTCAAATACAATTATATTGATTAATACTGCTGTTTCAGTTACATTACAAGATGCTTGATTATCTGGTTTCACCGACGCTGAAGGATGTTTTAATGTATCCATAACATCCAATGCAAGATATGCAATAGGTCATGTTATAAAAATGCGTTATATACTTGATCAGAAGGATAGTACTATCCTTCTGATCATACGAAACCTTTTTGGATTTGGTAAAGTAACTCTTAGATCCAAAACGGACGGTGTTTATCGTTACACAGCTACAGGCTTTAAAACAATGAATGATATAATATCTTACTTTAAAGTATTTCCATTACTTACTAAGAAGGCTCAATCTTTTGAGAAGTGATTAACTATTCATAATCTCGTTTCTAATAAATTACATCTCACTGAAGAAGGATTAGCCCAAGTAAGAGCATGACAGAAACAGATTAATATTGATAATGGTATGACAAAAAAAACAGGATCTGCGCATCCTTAGTGTTATTAATTAAAAGATGAAGATATAGTCCGATTCTCCTTGTGAAAGGAGCGCATAGTTATATAGCTAAGCGGGTAGATATGAGGAATATCTGCTAACACCCTGATGGGTTTTCTTTTACAGTGGGAAACCCTATTATCTATCAATGCAAACAATGATGGGTATCGCCGCTAAAAAAGCATTCGATGGAAATAATATCTCTGATTTATCTTTTGTTAAATTTAATAAACTTTATTATGAAAAATATAATACTACACTTGATCCTAATTGATTAGGATGATTTATAGGTTTCGCCGAAGGAGATGGGTATTTAGGTATTAATGAAAATATACCTGTGTTTGTATTAACGCAAAAAGAATCGAAAATATTATATGAAATAAAAGATATATTAAAGTTTGGTTATGTAAAAGAATTTGAGGATTTTTCTAGATTTATAGTTAGAGATCAATCAAGTATTCTTTTATTATTCCATTTATTCAATGGTAATATTCATCTTAAAAATAAAAACGAGCAATTAGTAGAATGATCTGTGCTATGAAATAGTAAAAATAACAATAAAGAGAAATTACTAGTAGTTACTAAACTTGTTAAATTATCGCTTAAAAATAGTTGATTTTCAGGTTTTACAGATGCTGAGGGTTGTTTTAATGTTTATATACCTAAAAATAATAAAGGTATTAGTTTAAGATTTATTGTAGATCAAAAAGACGGATTACCTTTATTTAATCAATTAAAAATTATATTAGGTTCAGGTTCAATTTATACACGTAAAAACAATAATTGTAGGTTTGCTATAACTAATATCAGTAAATTAGCTTTAATTATTGAATATTTCAATCTTTATACGTTAAGAACAAAAAAACAATTTGCATTTACAAAATGAAAAGTAATCTATAATTGTGTTTTAAACAAAGAACACAAAATACCTTCAAACATGGAAAATTTAAGAGGATTAAGTATATTAATTAATAAAGATAATGATTAGATATATCAAAAATTTGCATTAATCTTCTGATTTGGTGCAGTGGGTTTAAAATCCCACTTAGTTATTATTTTTCATGGCAACTTTCCAGAGAAACATGATACATTTCATATTAATAAGTATGTTTTAAATAATAACTGGACATGGTGAAAACGGTTAACAATGCCCTTAGTTGAAGACCGACGGTGACTTGGAGCACCGCTACAGACTGGTTCACCTACGTAGAGCTGAAACGCTCGCGAATGTACAGTCGGAACTTAGTAATCTTCTAGTTATAATGGATTGATGTAAAGGGATTGATATAATTAAATAGATTAATCGAAAATTATATCTAAATGGTCAGAACATTCAAAAAACATCTAGATATAAAAATTATATCTATCTAAGTTTGCACATGTACACTGTAGGGCTTGATGTAGACACACGAGCCTATTTCACGGCCGCAACTTTAATTATTGCTGTACCCACTGGTATTAAGATATTTTCTTGGTTAGCAACCTGTTACGGAGGTTCTTTAAACTTAATACCATCCTTATTATTTGCATTAGGTTTTGTATTTATGTTTACTATAGGAGGGTTAAATAACAACCTGATAGCTCTCCCTCTATTTACGTCCATCTTCCACCCTTATAAAAAGGGTGGAAGATGGATTCTTAGATTTGACTACTATATGCTGAGAACTTCTGACAATTATGCTACTAGAGTTTTATTTAATCTCAGTTATAAAGCCTAATTTTGAACCATCAGCAGGAAACCTAATTATATTTAATAAAAATATAGCGGGATCCTCAGAGACTATACGCAGTCCCCGATTTTTACTCCGGGAAGAGATAGTCCAAGTAAGAAAAAATTAATTAATTCTGAATTCTCGGTATAGCCAATTTACTAGAGTGCCGCTAGGAAACGCTATCATAACTCGATCTTATTCTAATTTTGGTGATAAGCAGTCTTATAACCAAGATAATATCCAAGATTTAAAGGTTGTAAAAGTTTATGATAGTTTTAAGGAAGATAGAGTTAATATACTAAAAGAACAAAGAGATAAATCAGGTGTTTACTGTTTAATAAACAAGGTAAATGGACATGTTTACGTAGTAAGTTATATTAATTTAGCTTCTAGAATGAGAAATTATCTTAATAAGGCTTTTTTAAAAAGCAAACAAAATTTTAATATGCCTATTACCAGAGCCTTACTTAAATACGATCATTCAAACTTCTCTCTTTTAATTTTAGAATATGTTGAACCTATGCTTTTAACTGGTAGAGAAACTTTTTATATAAGCCGACGACCCTTTCTGTCGTTAATGAGAAATAATAACCAAAAATCTAATTATGATGGGTTGGGTGGATGGTAATTATTTTTAACTCTGTGCTACGAAGCGTGCAGTAGATATATTTTTTATCTCGTATCTTAATAATCTGGAAGTAGAGAAATAAAAAGACTACTATATGCTGGGAAGTTATTACAATTATTCTACTCGAGATTGGCGCAGGCTAAATCTCAGTGATAAAGTCTGATTTTTAACCATCAGCAGGAAACCCACAATATTACCAAATAATTTAGTGGGGATCCTCAGAGACTATACGTAGTCCTCGGGGTATTTACCTCGAGAAGATATAGTCCAAAAAAAATATATTCATTAATCAATTAACTTTTAATAAGACCTGAATTAATAGGGTATTACTTATTAACACCTCTTATTTAACCGCTTGGCTGCCCAGGGTTAACGAGAAAAATAAAAAAGCTCCTTTAAATATCTTTTTTGAATTTTTTCTTATTGTATCAGGTACATGAACATTGGTAGAAGTTCAACACACACTAATGAGTGTAAATTTATCATATTTATATGGGTTTAATTTGGATGATCTAAATTTATTCGCAGCTTCTCCTGTACTTACTTATCTAAATGCTGACACGGATAAATTGTCTATAATCAAAGATAATAAAGGTAAATCAGGTGTGTATCGTTGAACTAATTTAACAAATGGTAAGTCTTATATCGGAAGTTCTGTAAGTTTATCTAGAAGACTTGCACTATATTACAATTTAAATTTATTAACCAAGTTTAGACAAAATAGTCTTATTCATAAAGCCATTTTAAAGTATGGTTATTCAAGATTTAAATTAGATATCTTGGAATATTGTGATAGAAAAGATGTAATCATGAGAGAACAATATTACATGGATACCTTTAAACCGGAGTATAACATTTTAAAGTTTGCGGGTTCAGCTATAGGTTTTGTGCATTCTTCTGAGGCGATCGAAAAGATACGTATGAAAAAGATAGGCCGTAAACATACTATTGAAACCATTGCTAAAATGATGGGTCGAACACACTCAGAAGCAACTAAAAATAAGATTAAGAATGTTTTAGCCTCCGAAGAAGTTAGGGAGAAGATGGTTAATGCCTTCTTAAAGCGTAAGGGTGTGAAAGTCTCAGAGGAAACTCTTGCCAAAATGAAATCCGCTCAGGAGAATAGAGATTGAGTACCCAGAGCTGGTTTTAAAGTTGAGGTTACAGACCTAACTTGTAATCTAGTAACTGAGTATGACTCTATAAGTAAGGCGGCCTCGGCTCTTGATATACCCAAGAGTACTATAGCTAGAAAAATTAAGCTTAATTCAGAAAAGCCTTATAAAAATAAATATGTTTTTAAATCACTACCTTCCCCTCGAAGCCCCGCATAAAAAAATTATGCTAAGATAGGTGGTGTCTATAACGGGTATATCTTTAGTTATGAAAGATTAATGGATTAATGAATTTTTTTTTTCTCGTATCAGGAGTTGTTTTAGCTAATGCCTCACTTGATATCGCATTCCACGATACCTATTACGTAGTTGCTCATTTTCACTACGTATTAAGTATGGGAGCTGTTTTTGCCTTATTTAGTGGATGATATTTCTGAATTCCTAAAATTCTTGGATTAGATTATAATTTATTATATTCTAAAGCTCATTTCTGAGTGTTATTCGCAGGGGTTAATTTAACTTTTTTTCCTCAACATTTCTTAGGTCAAGTAGGCCCTTTATTATAGAAATATAACAATTTGCACAACACTGTATGCTAGAAAATCTATTAGGTAGTTGGCACTATAAATAGACAATTAGCAGGAAACCAATTAGTGATTCTTATTATATATTTGCTTTAAGATACGTCTTTTTCAGATATTGATAAGATGAGATGTAGGGATCTTCAGAGACTATACGTGTTGCAACTTAAAAGTTGAAGAAATAGTCCGATAAGCATAGTAATATGCTTAATTATATCTTGCTACTTGTATATATATTTAGCTATTTACTTTATTATAATTTATTAATAAATGGTAAAGAAGATTCTAAAAGAAATTCTAAACAACTTGATAGTTCAGAAGTAAACAGTTATCCTGAACCTGAACAAGATCCTAACTCTGGACCTGAACAAGATCCTAACTCTGGACCTGAACAAGATCCTAACTCTGGACCTGAACAAGATCCTAACTCTGGACCTGAACAAGATCCTAACTCTGGACCTGAACAAGATCCTGATCAAGACGATTTTATTCAGAAATCAATAAACAATAATAATTTAATAACTATTGAGCATAAACATAAACTTAGTGAAAAATATCTGTTAAATTTGTCTAATTTAAATTATTCTACTGCCTCCCCTATATATAATTTTTCAAAAGATAAAAATACTCTTTTAAATGAATATAGAAATAAAAGTGGTATTTACCTTATACATAATAATATAAATGGTAAAAGATATATCGGTAGCGGTATGGATTTAAGTAAAAGACTTGCTACCTATTATTTCCCTTCTCGTTTGTGTGATGGGCGATATATTTCTAATTCTATATTGAAATATGGACATGGTAGTTTTTCTGTTGTTATTTTAGATATTTTAAGTAATACTAGTTCATCAATAAAAAAAGATATTCTTAGTAAAGAACAAGAATATATTGATTTATATAAACCTGTATATAACTTAAACCCTATAGCAGGGTCAAGTATGGGTTTCAAACATTCAGAAGAATCTAAAAGACTTATATCCGAGTTCCGTAAAGGTAAACCTTTGCCTGATGAAACTAAGAAAAAACTTAGTGCATTGTTTTCAGGTGAATTAAACCCATTTTGATCTAAAGTTCACTCTGCTGCCACTTTAGAAAAAATGAGTAAATCTAAAGTGGGTAAATTAAATCCTATGTTTAATAAGGAAAAATCTAAGGAGTTTATTGAACATATGTATAAAGATAGAACGGGTCCTAATAATCCTATGTTTGGTAAACCTAAAAGTAAAGAAACATTAGACAAAATGAGCAAAAAGGTATATGTTTATGACAGTAACAAAGAATTTATTATACTTTATGATAGTATTAAGTTTGCTGTAAAGGATTTACATATAGCAGCTGAAACTATTAAAAAGTACTTAGATACAGATAAAATATACAAGAATAAATACTTTTATTCAAAATTAAAATAAAATTGTTCTTAGCAAGATATAACAAATTTGCTACAAGGAATGCCACGTCGGGTAAGTGATTACCCTGATGCTTTTACAGGTTGAAACTTTATTAGTAGTATTGGTTCAGTTATATCTGTAGCTGCTACTGCACTATTCTTACAAATAGTGTATTTACAACTTGTAAAAGGTAAAGCTATTTATGGGTACATTTGAGCAGTTCCTCAACTATTTAGTGATTATTACCGTATACTTAAAGATAGATGTTCTCCTGGTTTAGAATGAGCTTTACATAACCCACCTAAACCACACGCATTTACTAGCTTGCCATTACAGTCGAGTTTTGACGCTGCTGGTGCCGCTGAAAATTTACAACAAATTGCTAACATGGGTGGCTGTCTACATGAAGTATGAAACGCAATCAAAGTAACAGGTGAAGAATATGCAAATAATCTATATCCACTTTGCGACTTCAATCCTACTACTCAAGGTGTGCAACATGCTGCAGTAAATGCAGCAGAAGAAACATTTTATGTTTGTGCAACTAATACTAATAATTGTGCAGCTGTTATATGCAATAACTGTAAGCAATCTATATTATTTATCTTACCTAATTTTTTATCAGTTTTCTACAGATCATACAAAAATATTGTTAATTCTGTCTTTATATTTTTAGGATTGGTAGTATTCTCAGTAATTTGTTATTCTTTATCTCCTGACTTTATTAATTGTGATGCACCTAGAGCTTGAGGACTTTACTTCCAAGATAGTGCTAGTCCACAAATGGAAGCTCTAGTGGAGTTACATGATGATATTATGTTTTACTTAGTGGCTATATTATTTAGTGTGGCTTGAATACAAGCATCTATTATTAAATATTTTAATTATACTAAATATTCTATTAGTAATAAATATCTTACCCACGGTAGAAAAGTGTGCCGTCTCACAAGTTTTCTAAGATTTATTGTCTCCTTTCATGTAATATATCTATTATTATTATCACTTATTCCACATCTATATAAAGTAATTTTAAACAGGATGAGTGGAAAAATCCTGTTAATTAAATACTTAAATAAAGATGTAGTTTCCAGTTTTTATCCTTCTGTTACCCTACTTACCAGTCCTAGCTATTCGGTGAGCTCAGGGGGCAAACTCACTATTCTTGCGCGACGTAGTGCTGTTACACAAATAAAAGGAGTTCGAAAATATAGTTCAAGCGAACCCTTATCTAAATTTAGAGTAATTACCACTACTAAACGAACTTATTCTTCTCAATCAGATGCTGGAAGTTTTTCCAATATTCCTCGTTCCAGAGTTCTGGCTCAGAACTTGGGTAGAAATCATATATTTTACGAAGATAGTTCCAATTTAAAAAAACTAGTTCTAAAAGAAAACAAAGGTAAATCAGGTATTTACATGTGAACTAATAAAATTACCGGTGATATTTATATAGGGCAATCTGTAGATCTTGCCGAAAGATTAAAAAGATATTTTAATCTTAATTATTTAGAAAAAAATAAAAGTTTTCTTATTAGTAGAGCATTAATGAAGTATGGTCATTCCTCTTTTTCTATTACTATATTGGAATATTGTGAAAAATCTGAGTTAAATGAAAGAGAACAATATTATTTGGATAATTTAGAGCCCGATTATAACATATTAAAAAATGCCGCGAGCTTTTTAGGTTATACACCTACAGAAGAGGCTAAAGCAAAAATAAGTAAAGCTTTAAAAGGAATTAGTCGTAGTGAGGAAACTAAACAATTAATGAGAGAGAAAGCTTTAGGTAGAAAACACTCTGAAGATACCAAATTAAAATTGAGTATCCTGCGAGGAAATCCTGTAAATGTATACGAAAAATGTGACTCTTCTGGATTTAAATTAATAGGTAGTTTTGTTTCAGCCCGAAGAGCTGCTATATTTTTAGAATTAAACAAAAATACTGTTATAAAATATATGAATTCAGGGGCGATATTTAAGGATAGATATAAATTCTCCTCTAAATAGCAGGTGGCCCGCCCCGCAGCCGCCGCTTATTAGTATGGTCGCTCTATGAGTGAAGAAACTAAAAAACTTATGAGTTTAAAAAAAATAGGTGAACTTAATCCTTTATACGGAAAATCTCATAGCAAACAATCTAAAGAACTAATGAGACAAAAAGCTTTAGGTAGAAAACATTCTGAAGAAACTAAATTGCTAATGAGCACAAAAAGTGGAAATCCATTGAATGTATATGAAAAATGTTCATCTGAAGGATTTAAGTTAATAGGAAGTTTTGTTTCAGCCAGAAGAGCTGGTAAACTTTTAGAAATAAGTGGAAGTACTGTTGTAAGATATATGAAATCAGGGGCGATATTTAAAGACAGATATAAATTTTCGTCCCGATAATAAGCAATAAGCTTAGAAAAACTATGAGTTTAATTTCACTGAATGCTGGAAGGTTCTAAAGCCTTTGATACTATAATTATCTTCCCTGTGTACAACGGGAGCCTTAGGTACCTAGAGTACTCTAGCGGGTAGGTTAATAATTATCAGTGATAACTCTTCTCCTACGGAGGGCTATGCCATAATTAGGCGACCCTCTACCGTCAAATGTAATGATGGTAGGCGGGAAAGGATGTAACAATGAATAACCTAGCAGGAAACCAAAATAATAATTATTTATATTATGAGTAGGTAATCCCCAGAGACTAAACGTGAAATATCCTGTTGATTAACTGGATAAAGATATAGTCCATATTTTTGACACTTATCGAATTAATCTGAACCATCACCCCAGCACTAATCTTGGTATTAATAGCTTTCCCTTCATTTAAACTACTTTATCTTATGGATGAAGTTACAGATCCATCCTTATCTGTATTAGCAGAGGGTCACGGTGGCCCTAAACCGTATACTATAAAAATTTAGTTAGTTTAATATATGGTAGTCGTGAATTACAACGAAAGCGATTTTGTTATTAATTAAATTATAAGATTCTAGCTAGATTCTCTAAAAGAAAAGGCTCTTGAATTTTCAGAAGTGAGCCGTCTGGAATCTAATAAAACCAAAAAAAACCCATTTTTTTTTGTTCGGCGACACAAGTGAAAATAGTTAATCTGTTTTTAGTAGAAGGGGTAATAGCTAAAAACACAAGACTATCAGTAAATTTTATTTATTGCAACAGACTGGGCCACTTGTGGGTGTTAATTTATTTAATGCTTAATGTACAGTCGGAATCTATTATTATTTTTATTAATAGGTATGCATAATGCAAATTTATCTTTGAGAGCTAGAACTTTTCTAGCCCTGTTTTCTAGACAAATCGTGACTAAATATAATATTTATAGCCGACACTTTCATATTAAGACTTTTACTCAAAATAGAATAGGTCCTCATAATCTTGACGTTATAAGTGTTTTAGTGGGTTGTCTTCTCGGTGATGGTCATGCTAGAATAAGTAAAGCTAAAGTAATTGGTACAAGGTTTCGTTTTAAACAAAGTGGTCGTCATAAAGACTATTTATTCTTTTTATATAATTTTTTTTGAATAAGAGGTTATTGTACTGATGCTGGTCCTAAACAATACAAAACCATTCTTATTAATTCTTTAAATGCAAAAAAAATTAATTATGGCTATGAATTTAGTTTATATACATTTAGTAGTTTAAATTGACTTTATAATTTGTTATATGTTGATGGTATAAAAACTATTAAACCTGAACTTATTAATTATTTAACACCTATGTCTCTTGCCTTTCTTATTATGGATGACGGGTGTTGAGTGGGAGGATCTAAAAGTGTTAGAATAGCTACCAATAATTTCACTAGGGAAGAAGTTGAATTACTTAAAAGTATGTTTGAAACTAAATTTGGTTTAAACTGTACTGTACAACTCTTATCTAAAAAAGGAGGAAATACTCCTAAAGATAAGTATTCTATTTACGTAAAAGTAGCTTCTATACCTAAATTAAGGGAGTTGGTTCTACCTTATATGCACCCTAAAATGTTGTATAAATTAGGTTTATAGTATTGGTTTTATTTGTCTTTATAGAAAGAATTCACTAGTAATTAATACAGAACAAAGTTTATATGTAACGACGCCAACCAAGTAACATACAGAAAACTGTTTTACCCTTATTATAGTATGCAAACACCTTAATTTCATAAGTTTTTCGGTATATCTACAAAAATATAATAAATTTACATCAATGATATTGAAGCTACGAATATCCAGATTTCCTAAATAGTGATGGAGATTTTGTAGAGTTTGATTCTTATTTAGTTCCAGAATCTGATTTAGAAAAAGGAGCTTTAAGAATGCTAGAAGTTGATAATCGAGTTATACTTCCTGAAATCACACACACTAGATTTATTCTTACTGCAGCAGATGTTATTCATTCATTTGCTATACCTGCCTTAGGTATAAAATGTGATGCATAAAAAAATAATGTTTGTAGGCTATTCATTATATGTGCTAAAGAGCCAAACTCCGGGGAAGCCCTAAACCTTTAGTAACCAAGGTAATTAAGGAAACTTATTACTGGCCTGATTAATGACTCAGGATAAGGTAAGATCACTAAAGATGATGGTAACAGAAATGGGCGATCGCGGATCTAAATCAGTAATTACTGTAAAAGAGCAACGAGTAGACGGTTCTTCAACACAGACTTTAGTGTTGTAAGGTGTACTCTAGTCGCCGGGATAACCGGTTCTAGAACTAAATATACTAAATAGTATTAACTATTTATAAAATAACTCTAGATTAAAGTTACTACAACGGCCTGACCTATTATTAGGCATAAGTTGTAGAACGACCCAGGTAGATCTGGGATTGAGAACCCCATAATATAAATATGCCTGGCTGTGGGAGACCCCACACTAAACCGTCAAATTGCGGGAAAGCCTTAAAGCTATTTCAACCAAGTAAGAGTGGTAACACATTTTATGGCTCACGTAATGAATTGAGGTACGGTAACATCGAAATAGATGCACGTAAGGAAATAGGTAATCCGCAGCCAACCACCTTACCCTAGCCAAGGTGGGCAGTTCATCGACTAAACGTCGGTTGATTTTTAGCATTATATACTAAATATATGCTAATTAATTTAAGATATAGTCAAACCCTATCCGAAAGGATACAGGGTAATTTCTATCATATCTAAGCTTACCCTGTGCGGGGCTTTAAAATTCGTTTATAAAAGATATATATTATAGACTATCTAGCTATCTTTAGCTTTCAAGCGAAAAAAAAATAAACCTGAGGTAAGACTTCTAAAAAGTATAGTTGATTACCCGTTAATTGGATAATTTGTGCTCTCTTTATTAGCACTCTTTATTTAGGGGTAAGGTATCCTAACTCGTCCCTATAAATATATAGGGCAAAAGGGTATATTTGATATTAAAGGAGCGCCTACCGGTAACCGACTTTTTCACCGGCGCCCGTAAGGTTTATCCTAAGAGAAAATATTTTTTTTTAGCAAAAAGAGCAGTTAGCCTTTCGCCTTGTTTTTCACGGGCACGGGAGTTTACATCTTCATCGTCACTTAAACAACGGTCAAATTTGGATAGTCTTTTGGATTCTTTTCACTTGTTCACAACTAGTCAACGCCACCCTAATATCAAAAAATGTTCTCAAATATTATTAAGAATGTATAACGGTCATACCGATCCTGTTGTAAAACTATTTATACAAAATAATTGTTTACATTTAATATCGTTAGATAAATTTACTAAGAAAATAACTCAAAGAGATTTTGTAGAATATGTGGTAGATGGTCCGGATAAGTTAGGGCATCCTAGTTTGTATACAGGAAAGTCAGGTTGCTATATTTTTTTGTGTTTAAAGACAGGTGATTACTATATAGGATCGGCTATTTGTTTATATACTCGTTATAAGACGCATAAGGTTAGAAGTAGCAGACCTGAAAGTGGTGGTTCTACTTCTTTATACATTTCAGTTCGAAAACACGGATGGCATAATTTTATTTGAAGACCTCTTATAATTACTAATAACTATATAAACAACTTTACTAAGCAAAACCCCGAACATGAATTAAGCTTAGAATCCTTGTTTATGTTACGATCAATCACACAATTTGAGGTTAGATTATACGAACAATTTTGGTTGACTCGTTCTAGACCCGAATTAAATAGTAACTATACTGTTGTATTTCCTTTTAGTAATATGGAAAAAAGTGCTTATCTGACGTATGATAGTTCTAAACCTATAGAAGTAAGAGTGGGAGATAATACCGAATTTTTAATGAAATTTTCATCAAAGAACAGAGCGGCTGTTTCATTAGGAATTCCTAAAACTACTCTAGATAGATACATTAACTTGAAAAATTTCACAATATATAGCCCTGTTTTAGAGATGGATGTTTACTTAATAGATCCTTCGAAGCCTTTATCAGAAGATTCCCCTAGTTACACTACTACGGATGGAGTGATGGCTATAACAGGAGTTGATATATATGCTTTGGCAAAAGGTAAACTTTTTGCTCTTTTACTAGACAAAAAGTCTCTTTTTGGTGTTTACGATAATCCAAGTAAAGCTGCCAAGAGTCTGGATGGTAAATCGGATAGCAGGTATATTAGTAGATATATTAACCTAGAACGACCAGTAGTAGTGGGGCAAGATAAAACACCTGTTTATTTTGTCATGAACCCTGATTGGAAATCGGATGTAGTAGGACGAATAGCTGCTCGACCTAGTGGGCGAAAAAAATCTAGGTTGTCTAGATCTATTGTTTTAGTAGATGTATTAAATCAAAGTGCTTTAGTTTTTAATACAGTCTCCGATTTGTCAAAGTATTTAGGTAGAAAGTCTCTGACGAATACAGCGTATGTTAAAAATTATATGAACCCTACTAAGTTATATAAAGGTCGTTATGAGTTTCATTACCAAAATGAATTTACAGGGACTATTACTGGTAAGGGTCCATCGTCATTATAATCATCATTTTACGAATTAATGAGGATCTAGCCTTGCGCTTTTTCCTCTAAGTATGTAGATAGAAGTTATCTGTTAAATGGATAATGTTAGGTTATTAGCTTAGCTTTATTTAGGGAGAAGTACCCTAACTCGCCCCTATAAGTATATAGGGCAAAAGGGTAGATTTGAGATTGAATCAATTTTCTGTCCTAATTAATAGATTAGGTACATTTTATGGTTGGAATAATTTACTCGAACATGTTTATTGTCATAAAAGTTTTATTTTTATAATAATTCCTTACGTAATTAGAAGAAAAATAGGTTATTCTAATAGTTGTTTATTACACGCTACGCGTGGAATTATTATGCCTAATTTAGCTAGATCCACTTTTGGTGGCAATATGCCCCCTAAATTCGTTTCTGTTTTAAACACCTGTGGTAAACAGATTAGATGAAATTCGACTAATAATGTTAACTCTGCAGAGCTAGACATTAAACCAAAAGCCTTTGAGTCTAAAACCCAGCCTCTTGACTTGAATAGGGGCTTTGTGGAAAAATTAGCCTTAGATCATATTAATAGCGGAAATGTAACAACACATTTAGTTATTAATAAATTACTTTATAATCAGAAAGTTTCTATTAGTGCTAACAAACTAAAGGAATTATCTAAAGTTAAAGGTATAAAATTCGATTTACCTATAACTAATGATAATTTAAAGAATTTTCATAACTTGGTAGGTAAATCAAAACATAAAGGTTTTGCAGGAGTATATATTTTTGAACATAAAGCCTCTAAATCTATGTATATTGGTTCATCTAATTTGCTTAGACGTCGTATGGAATATTATTTTAAAGGAGATTTTCCTTTAAGAGGTAAATTTCTTCCTATTCTATACAAGGAAGGTCTTAGTTCCTTCAAACTTGAAATTTTTAAATTGGATAATAATTTATTTAAACCGCAAGATGCTTTACTCCTAGAACAGTATATGCTTTTAAATAAACATTATGACTTAAATACATTAAGAGTTGTAAATTTTGGACCTTCCAAGGGTAAGTCTATATATGTTTATAATTTAGATTGTACAATACTTTACTATAATGCTCAATCACAAATCAGTTTAAAAAGAGCCTTAGGTATACATCAATCTTCTTGTGTTAAATTTTTAGACACTAATATTCCTTATCTTAATCGTTTTATTTTATTAAGTTTTCCTGTGTCTTATGCTATACCTAGTAGTATAGAAGTTAAGGAATTAAAAAATATAATGGACAAAGAACGTCGTTTTAGCTATGAATTAGGTACTCGAAGAAGTATACCAGTTATACTTGAAATTAAAGAAGGTAATACGTTTGTAAATCTAGCTAAATTATCAAATTCAAACAATAAACTAGAATTTAATTCTTTAACATCTTGTATTGCCTATTTACATTCTATAGGTCTAAATATTAAAAGGGATACTTTATCTAAATATATAAAACAAGGCAAGGTCTTCCATAATTTTTCTTGTAAATATTTAGATCAACATTACCTGGTTAATAATGAAAGATGTCTAGGAGAAAAAGAAAAAATAGGTTTATATATTGAAGAGTACAAAAAAAATAGGATATCTTCAGAAACTATTAAGCAAGTAAATAAAAAAAATAAGCCCCTTATTGTTAAATCTATATCTGATTATAAGGAGGAATCCTTTTTAAGTATAACGGATACAATTAAATATTTTGAGACCCAAGGTATTAAATTGGACCGAAAAATGCTTTATATTTATCTTAAAAAGGGAGGAGTTTATAAAGGATTTACATTTAAATATGTTCAATAGTAATCTATTATATAATCAAATTATGCAGAGGATAACTAATTAGTTAAGCTAATTTCGGTATCTAGCTCCTTCAGATGCTTGTATCATTAAGGAGCAAAGTTCCAATCGTAAACTAGGCGTTGGGTAATAAAATAAAATTCTTATCGACAATAAAGTGTTCTTGTAGTAAAATAAGGCTAATAAAAATAGTTCTTATTATAAATCTGGCCAAAATCAGAGTGAACCTCTGGTTATAAACCATCAAAATCGACGGGAACTCCCTAAAGCAATCTTAACCAAACAAGAGTGGTAACACATCTTGTGGCGCAGGTAATGACTCGCGGTAAGGTAAAATCAAGATTTGATAATTCAATGGGTAATCCGCAGCCAAGCACCAATTTTTGGTTTGAAAAAAAAAGGGGTGTGCAGTTCATCGACTAAATGTTGGTTGGCGCAAGCTTAAGATATAGTCAGACCCCACTCAAAAGAGTGCAGGAGAACCTCTAAAAGTATTATATAATTTTATGTTCTCTGTTAAATGGATATAAATAAAATTTATTTATATTTAGGGAGAAATACTCTACTTTGGTTTTGATAAGACCCTGGTTTAGAAGAGTAATTTGCAATGTTCAGAGATTTGTGGTATATTACATAGTTCTATGCCTATCGTTGTAGAATCTGTATCTTTAGAGGGTTTTCTCTCCTGGTTACATGAGCAGTAAAGAATTTATTAGTTTTTTAATTGAGGGTGTCGATCCTGATGATTACTCTAATCCTAGTGGAGATGACTCTAACCCTAGTGGAGATGACTCTAATCCTAGTGGAGATGGGTTTGATCCTAGTGGAGATGGGTTTGATCCTAGTGGAGATGATCCTAATCCTAATGGAGATGATCCCGACGGCGGAAGATCAGGTAAAGGTAAGGGTAAGGCGAGAGCTACCACTCCTGAACAATGAGGTAAAATTGATTATGATAATGATCGTTTTGAAGCTGACAATGATCGTTTTGAAGCTGACCTTGAAAAAGCTAGATTGGAGTCTTTGAAAGATATTGGAGAAGGACCTGAACGTGGAGAATCATCTAAACAAGGTGGAGAATCATCTAAACAAGGTGGAGAATCATCTAAACAAGGTGGAGAATCATCTAAACAAGGTGGAGAATCATCTAAACAAGGTGGAGAATCATCTAAAAAACCTACAGAATTTGCTCCAGAAAAAACTATGGAAGATGTAGATTCTAAATTAAAGGAATACGATATGGCTAAAATGTACCGTATTAATACGATACGTGAATTCAATGATATCATAGAAGCGATAAACAAAGATGATATGGATGAAAGACAAAAAGAATATTTACTAAATGAATCAATTAGACTTAGAAGTCTCGTTGAGGAATATAGTAAATATGCCGAAAACTTAAAAAATGAGCTAGATATACCTTCATCTGAAGAGAATTACAGTGAAGATTATAGCAGTGAAGATTCTTCTTCATCTGAAGAAGAATCCAGACCTTCTAAACGCCCTAGAAACTAATATTTGCAATTGTTTCTATAAATTCAATGAATTGATCTAAATAAAAAAAAACTGTTAGATTACAGTTACTTGTTATGAAAAATAAAAAAAAAAAAAATAGTATAACAGATCCCCTTTTAAGGGAAATTGCATTCTAATTATAGTAAATGGTTTTGGCCTGGCTTTGGCCTGGTTTTGGCCTGGCTTCATTGGCTTTTGCCTGCCAGAATAGTTATTATATTTGTACAGCAATTTGGGAGAAGATGAAATTTAAAGCCCAAAAAATAAATTAGCTCATGCCTATTCTTGTGGGATTGTAATCTTTAATTAATTACTGTCTTATATTTGTACAGCAATCAGTGGGATAAGATAAAATTAATATTTGATTAAAGGCAAGGGTGTTTACCAAAAAAAATAGGTTAGTTTTACAATTTAACTTTTTACATTTAATAATTTATTTAATAGTCTATATAAATTTATAAATTACTTATTGCAACATTACAATTTTTCCTGATTACAGCTTTCTAATTACAATTTTTCGTAATGGAATCCAATAATTAAATAATATATTTCATGTTAAATATATTCAAAAAAAAAAAAAAAAACTCTGATGATAAATTATTAAATAATAATAGTCATACTAATAGTATTAATCTAAATAAAAAATTCAAAGACTCGCTATACTCTAATCATACTAAAAACATAGGTATTGTATACTTAATATATACGGTATTTGTAGTTTTTATGACTACTATGCTATCTATTCTTATCTTAGTGTCGGATCTTCCAGTGCAGTTTATCATAGATAAGCCGTTTTATAATAATATTTTAATTATTCATGCTACAATAATTTTTAGCTATAGTGTAATATCTGTTTTGTTATTAAGTTTACTGTTGACTGCAGGTAAGCCCCTTAAAAAAACAAGGATATATAAAAGGGTAACGCCAATAATCAGTATTCTATTCATAATAGGATTTATAAATTACCTAAAATTTAACATTGTTAATAGTATAACAATTATATGCTTATTAGTATTGTTAATAGGTTATATAATTCCAGAAATAATTAATAGTAATGGGAATAGTTATGTTGTTAATAATTCTAATATGGCTTTAGTTTATGGAACTATCCATGATCTACTAAAAGATGTTGTTAGCAGAGATTCTTTCTTGGCTAATTCGAATGAAATTTCTGAAATACATATATTTTTTATTCTCTTAGGAATGGCTATGCTTGTCGGAAATAATATATTTGGTTATTATACTTTATTTAATAAAAAAAAAGAAAATCAAAAAGAAAACCAGTCTTTATTAGATAAAATATGTAGAATATATCTAATATTTAGATGTAATCCCTTATTTTGAATAGGTGGTTTTTTAGTTTTCCTATTCTTAGTGAATTTTATTTGTAGCATATCAGGTATTGTAATAATTAGGGCTAGTTCTTCCTTATTATATATCAGTTTAATGAGTAGAATTATCTTTATTAAAATTCTTATTAGCTTTATCTTATTATTTATTTCAAGAAGTACTATTTATTGATACTCTACTATATCTATGAGTGTTTTTATGCCTCTATTTATGGTGCCTATGTCATTTATTTATTTCTTTTATGCTATTCCTATGATTGATATATTGAATAATACAATTTCTAAATACATAAAGGATGTATTCTTTATGAAAAATAAATATCTAGAGTTCATTCATAAGGCTAATTCTTCATGATTTATAGGATTAATCAGATTAGCAGGAAGTATAATAATAGCTATTGAAAACACATTTAACTTTAAATTTAAGCCAGGAAGAAACTTAATTATATTAGCAGATAAGTTATCACAAGATAACTTATCTTGTGATAACTTATTACAAGACAAGTTATTTACAGAGGAATCAGAGTTTAACAGAAAAAGATTTATACCTCCTTATAAACCTTCTAAAGTTTTAACTCCTCGTGAAGTATTTAATATTGATAAGCAAAAACATAATGAATTATGAAAGAAACTACGTATTATATCATGTTTTTCTATTGAAAATGGGTGGTCTTTGAATGCCATAAAAAATCACCCTAAAGCATTTATTTTACCATTAGGTGGGTCTATCGATGATCTTATTGGAAAAATTGGTAAAGATAAAGTAGTACAACTTATTAGAAATTTACACACTAATGACATAAGCTTAAAATTATTATTTGATAATGCAACGGTAGAGTTAACCATTTGTTCTAAGGATCCTAAACCAATAGACATAAAAATTATGAATGGAATGAATAAAGATATTTTACCAAATGATTTTTTAAAGAAATATCTTAATAAGTTATCAAATGATTCTTATTTAGCTAAGTTTAATAGCGTTGTTAATAAGTCTATTCTTGATTTTAAAAAAGTTCATGTGTTTTCAGCTAATAACTTTCAATCTAACAATCCATTTTACTATCCATTCTTTAATCAAGATTATGTACCAGATATTAATGAAGGGACTAACCCAGTAACTGGCCCTTACTATTCTTCAGAAACAAATGTTTATCAACACGGTGATACGGGCGAAGATATGGAAAATTCCGAAGAGAGTGGTGGAGAGATGGAAAATTTTGAAGATAGTGATGGACTAAGCGATGGATATATCGCTATCGATCAAAAAATTTATCAAAAATATCCAAGTATTATAGTTAATAAGGGAGATAATCCTAATCATAGAGTTGTGGATTTTGATGAAGAGATGATTCGAGGCCCTAAAAAATGGGATTATTTTTTTGAATTACTAATAGAACTTAGAGCTTCTTTACCTATGGAAGAAGCAGATAATTTTACAACTAAATTATTAGGAAGTCAACAACCTGAGAAGGTTGAAAATTTATTTCTAACTATTTTTGAAGCTTGTGATAATACTAATCCGGATGTTCCTATGGATGAAGTTTATATTTGTACTGAGAAATTTATAGATCAAATAGAAAACCTTTACCATAATCCAGAAAATCAAAGTATAGAAAATCAAAGCACAGTAAATCAAAGTACAGTTAATCAAAGTACAGTTAGTCAAAGTTCGGTTACCAATAATGATATTTCATTAATGGATAGAAATTTATATATTACTCCTCAAGATTTTACGGATCCTAAATATGAAACTTTAATATTTAAGATTACAACTCAGAAAAGTATCAGTAATACATCTCATAATTCATTTATAAAAATGAACGATCTTTATTGCGAAAATGATGCAACAGATGGATTATATGCTTTAGCTAAGGAATTGCATAATACTGCTGGTAAAAGGATGTATGGCGGCAATGAAACTGTTAATATTAACTTTTTTCTAGATCTTCTTAATAAAAAGGTTTCTATAGATGATGCAAATTTATGCATTACATCTCAAGATTTTGAGGATCCTAAATATAAAAGTTTAATTCATAAGATTACAAATCAGAAAGATAAGATAAGATCTCTAAAAATGAGCCATCTTATTTGCGAAAATGATGTAAAAGGGAGATTATATGCTTTAGCTGAGAAATTATATGGTGATGCCGGTAGAAAAATTCCATCTAATGGAGGTCAAAATACTAGTATTAACGTTTTGGTTTATCTTCTCAATAATAAGGTTTCTTCCACCTTATAGGAATCTTTAGAGAATGATACTTTTTAACGATGTGTTTATTATAACTTGTGATACAAAATGTAATTTATATTAATTTAATTTTTTTTCAAAAAAAAATGGAAAAATATAATAGGGAAGTCCGGTGATTTTAGGTAGCTTTATGGAAAGTGAGGCAAAAGCTTGGGTAATTAACAGAAACTAAAAATAATAAAAACTATTAGTATTTTATTATAACTATTAAATTTAAAGCCTGAATAAATCTTTTTTTTTTAGTTAAATATTACATAACAGGACTCGGCTTACTTGTATCCAAGTAATTTAAAATATTCATGTAAAAAAAATTATAATTACATAAAATTAAAACTAACATATAGATTTGTATATTGTATGTAAATATGTTGCTTTTTACAATTTAACTTTTCACATTTAATAATTTATTTAATAGTCTATATAAATTTATAAATTACTTATTGCAACATTACAATTTTTCCTGATTACAGCTTTCCTAATTACAATTTTTCGTAATGGAATCCAATAATTAAATAATATATTTCATGTTAAATATATTCAAAAAAAAAAAAAAAAACTATGATGATAAATTATTAAATAATAATACTAATAGTATTAATATAAACGGAAATTTTAAAATACTAAATAAAGTTGATAAAAATGAATACAAAAACCTTATATTTTATCCCTCTTCAACTAATGAATGGTTTAGCAGTGTATTTAGTTATAACAAATCATATGTTAAATCATTAATTTCTATAAATGTTAGAGTAAATAATCTAGTAACAAGCTATTTTAATATGTTACAAGATAAAATTAAAAGATTATTTAAACGTAGACGGCATAATAAAAGTCGTTATTCAGCAAATAAAATATATGTGAGTAGAGCTGAAACTAAACACACTAATACTAAACTTGTAATTTTATTTTATGTATATAATAAACAAAAAGCATCTTTTGAACGGTATGTTAGAAAAAATATAAATTTAAAAATTACTAAATATTTAATGACCAATAAAACAGTTAAAAAACTAATTAACAAGAACAGACTTACACTTATGTTAAAAAAACAATTTTTTATTATTAAAAAGTTTGATATGGCTTTTGTGAAAAAAACTGATAATTTATTTAAAGGTATGGCATCCTATGTTAAATTGCAGCTTAATTTACATGAAATGCCTATTTATTACAGATTATATTACAGATTATTAAAAAAACTTTCTAAGTTACAAATTATAATTTTTAATGTTGTAGACTTAGTTAACTTTAATATATCTAAATTTAACAATTTAGTTTTAAATTGAAAAAATTTAGGTTTAAAAGATATTTTAGGAAAAATGTATAACAAAAAAGTAATAATTAAAATAATTGACTTAAAATCTATACACTTAAACAGTGATGTTTTTGCTTCTGCAGTAGAATTGAAACTAAGAGATAGACAAAATAAAGTAGTTAGAGTATTAAGAAAAGCGGTATTGCAAATGGTAAAAATACCTGATCTACATACACTTATAACATTCGATGATCGGATAGAAAGTATAAATGAACATAATATATTAAATGTCATAAAACAACAAGTAGTAAGTGGTGTAAGATTTGAAGCGGCAGGTAGATTAACAAGACGTTTAACTGCAATGAGGGCTATCTTTAAAGTAAGATATGTTGGTGGTTTAAAAAATATACGTTCTTCTTTTAACAATCTAGCCTCTACAATATTAAGAGGTATTTTAAAATCTAATGAACAGTATATACTAATTATGTCTAAAACACGTAATGGAGCTTTTGGATTAAAAACTTGAGTAAGTAGTCATTAATTTATGCCAGTAGTACTTTATTTCCAAAATAGTGCTAACGAAGTAGGTACATGATATGGAGGTTTAGGGGTTTGGATAATTTTGCAGGATATATTGGAATTGCTGCTATCTTAGGAACAGCATGAATACTTTTTGCTACGACCGAAGATTTTTAAAATAGACGTAAAACTATTAAATTGTATTAAAAAATAATTTTAGTAAAACATGACGGAAACCATTATTATGTAGTTGTAGACGAAAGTGATTTATATGGTTCTAAACTAAAACTCTTATATAAAAATAGTAACAAGGTAAGAGGTTGTTATATACGCATGAATGGTAAATTAGCATATGGAGTTACTAATTCAGATGATTCTATTTCTTTGGTGGGTGAAAATGCTTCTTCTTGATATAAAGATTTATTTTTACAAAAACTATTATCTGAGAATTTTTTCCCGAGAGATGATAATTTTTATGAGTTTATAGACCATGTTTTTCTACCAGCTCCTGATAAAGAATACTGGGAACACCTAAATACAACTTTTAATATTTAAATTTTTAATGAAATTAATAATTTAGGGCAAAGACACAGAGCCTACCCTAATTGAAACCCCAACGGGTGTGGATGAATTCGACTTCATTTTTCAAAATCTACCTTTATTAATCCTACTTTCCATGATTAGTGGTCAGCAAGGGCGTTTACAAAAAAAGTATTATAATAAATAAAAATGTTAAAAGATAGTTATAAACTTACTTTACAGAAATTCGTACATTAATAGTGACTAGTTTTTAAAAACATTTTTTACAAGTATTATTAGTTTAATGGTAGAACAAGATAGTTTTGTTATCTAAGTCTAAGTTCAAGTCTTGGATAATAATTTTCCTATAATACAGATATTAATTTCCCCATAATACAGATATTAATTTACACATAAATACAATGAATTTATCACTAATTTTATTTACCATTGGAATTTTAGGTTTTGTTTTAAATAGAAAAAACATTATTTTAATGCTTATTTCAATAGAAATAATGCTATTAGCTATTACATTTTTGATATTGGTTAGTTCACTTAGCTTTGATGATATATTAGGTCAAACGTACGCAATATACATAATATCCATAGCAGGTGCAGAATCTGCTATAGGATTAGGAATATTGGTAGCATTTTACAGATTTAACCTTTTTCTTATACTGTCCCATGGATTATTCAAAGGCTATAGTGAATCAGAAAACGGAGTTGTACAAAATCATAGATCATTCCTAAACCCAGCTCTTATCTATAATAAATTTAGGGAGAACCGTAGGTTTTACTCTACCCTAGCTTCAGCACAACCTAATACAAAAAATTCTGAACTGGATCCTTGATTTGTCACTGGCTTCATTGACGCGGAGGGTTCTTTCGTATGTTCAGTTCGTAAAAGAATTAGTTCTAGAGTAGGTTGAAGAACAGATTCCATTTTTATTATTACTATTCATACAAAAGATGTGGACCTATTAAAACTTGTGCAAAAGTATTTCCAAGGAATAGGTAATATAAGAAAACATGGAAAGGATAGTTATGCTTTCGTAGTTAGTTATTCAGAACAAATTACTAACGTAATAATACCCCATTTTGACAAATATCCTATGCTTACTCAAAAGAAAGCGGATTATCTTTTTTGAAGAGAGATAGCATTTATGATAGCTAGAAAGGAACACTTAACGCAGGAGGGGCTACAAGCAATTGTAAATATGAGGGCTTCCATGAATTGAGGTCTTACAGAAGTACTAAAAGCAGCTTTCCCTTCAACTGCCCCAGTTAAAAGACCAGAAATCGCCTTACAAAAAATTCCACATGGTATGTGGCTAGCCGGATTCGCGTCAGGTGATGGTTGTTTCTTTGTTAGAATAGGTAAAGCTACTACACAAATAGGGTTTCAAGTAGCGTTGTTATTTGAATTAACTCAGCACTCACGAGATGAAATACTAATGGAAAGTTTAACTGAGTATATGGGGTGTGGTAAATTAGCCAAGCCTGATGAAAATGTAATGCGATTTAAAGTGGTGAATTTTGCAGATATTACTGAAAAAATAATACCGTTTTTCTGTAAACACCCTATTATAGGGGTTAAATCCTTAGATTTCTCAGATTGATGTAGAGTTGCGGAGTTAATGCGAGCAAGTAAAGCAGATAAAACCATAGAATGGTTAGAAAAGATTCGTGCAATAAAAGCTAGGATGAATAAAAAACGTTTTATTTAAGACTAGGGGGCGATACATATAGATAATATTAGGTTTAATGGGTAAATTTATATAATAGCTATAGCTGGAGCAGAATCTGCTATAGGTTTAGGAATTTTAGTAGCTTTTTATAGATTCGTCTTTTTCAAATCAAACCATCTATCCTTTAACTCTAAACATTCTATTAAACCCGTAAGCATTATTCCACTGGGAATAAGGAATTATTCTACAAATACCCATTCTAAAACTTCATTAGATCCTTGATTTATAACTGGTATTTTTGATGCTGAAAGCTCTTTTGTAGTTACTATATTAAAAAACCCTAGATACAAAACAGGGTGAAATATTCAAGCAAGAACTCAAATAAAAATGCATGAAAGAGATAGAGAATTAATTCTAAAAATCCAAGAGTATTTTGGAGGTATAGGATATGTATCAAATCCAAACAAAAATTCCACAGTTGAATTTAGAGTTAGTACTATGGAGCATATAACTAATGTGATTATACCACATTTTACTAATTACCCATTATTAACTACAAAATTTTTTGACTACGTATTTTTTAAAGAAATTGTAAAATTAATGTCAGAAAAAGAGCACAGTAATTTACAAGGAATACAAACAATAGTTAATAATAAGGCATCTATGAATTGAGGTTTATCCAATGAGCTAAAAAAAGCTTTCCCTTATACTGTTCCAGTAGAAAAAGAAGAAATAGTAAAGAATTATAATATCCTTGTGTCTGCTAAAGAATGAATGGCTGGGTTTTCAACAGGAGAATCTAACTTCTTTATTACTGTTCAAAAGTCTAAAACTAAAAGTGGTTTAGCTACTTCATTACGTTTTTCTATAGCTCAAGACTCAAGAGATCTATCTTTATTGGAAAGTTTTGTAGATTTTTTTGGATGTGGGTATGTAGCTAAGTACAAAAATCGTTTGGTTTGTGAATTTGTAGTCACAAAAATAGATGATATAGTAAATAATATAATTCCTTTCTTTGATAAATATAAAATAAGAGGATCAAAATACTCAAACTTCTTGGATTTTAAGAGTGCTGCTTTAATTATTAAGAATAAAGACCATTTAAAACAAGATGGAATAGGTATGAATAAAATTTTATTGTTAAAGAAAAATATTACGGATATGAATAAGGGTAAAAATAATCATGGACATGATTAGGGCTTTGAAAAGAAAAGTGGATCAGAAAAGGTGGAGTGAACCTTCATCTAGTCTTTATCTAAGGCAAAACCTTAAAATTGCGGGAACATCTTAAAGACAAATCTACCAAGTTAATAATGTAATTAATGGAACAGGTAATGACTCGTTGTATGGTAAAAACGATTTGTATGAAGAAATGAAATAGATAATCTGCAGCCAAACACCAATATTATAATGCTGGTGCGCAGTTCATCGACTAAATGTAGGTTGGTTTATAATTATTATTTTATAATTATTTGCTTAAAACATAGTCAGGCATAATTGAGAGATTATGGAAATATCCTAGCCTTCCTAAGGGAATAGAATTCCTACGGAAAAGGGAGAAAACGAAGAGGAAGTATTGCAATTGAATTTAAATAATGTATCTAGCTATAATAATCTTACCACTATTAGGATCAATAGCTTCTGGTTTTTTTGGTAGAAAAATCGGAGTTACTGGAGCCCAAATAATTACTTGTGCAGCAGTTGTATTAACAACAATATTGGCTGTAGTTGCTTTTTTTGAAGTTGGATTAAATAATATACCTGTTTCAATAGAGGTGTTTAGATGAATAGATTCTGAATCACTAAATGTATCATGAGGATTTCATTTTGATTCACTAACAGTGTCCATGCTTATCCCTGTACTAATAGTTTCTTCTTTAGTGCATGTGTATTCAATAGGTTATATGTCCGAGGATCCTCGAGGTTGCGTTGAGGGAAAACGCTCCTATGGGGATAAATTGTCAAACTCCGGGGATCTTCTAAAGCTTAAGATACCAAGCTGTAGTCGAAAGGCTATAAGTGGCTGAACTAATTACTCAGGTAAGGTAACAAGTTTTAAGATTTGTGAAAACAAAATGGATTATCGCGGATCTAAGTCAACAATATTAAACGTTGTAAAAGAGCAAAGAGTAGATGACAGTTGATTGGTTAAGTCAAATTTAACTGATTTAAGGTGTACTCTAAAGGGTTTTGAAAAAAACCGTGGTATAAACCACGGCTTCAACCTTTTAAAAGGTTGAAGCTCACGTGTTAAAATCCCGTCTAAACAATTCAGTCTTGATCCCGTCGCCCCTCTAAGAGGTTACGTATCCTTAAGTTATTTAGGAGGTAAGTGAAGAGAGGGAAAAGTAAATTATTCAACTTCTACTTCGGTAAATCCTGGTATTTGGTCTGGTTTAATTGACGGAGAAGGTTCTTTTTCTATAATATTAGTTAAAAACCCAACTCGAAAACTGGGTTGACGTGTTGAACCCAAATTTCAACTTGATCACGTCGCCTCTATCAGAGATTACGTATCCCTAAGTTATTTAGGAGGTGAAGGATCTTTCCATATATGGAGAAATGACCTAGTTCCTGTCTTTGGTATTGTACGCTTCGCTACTAAACCTTGGGGTGCTTTATCAAGCACCCCCTGGGCGGTATTAGGCCATAGTAGTCTTTTATGGGCTAATCGAAAGAATGGTGGAGCTAAGTGGGCCCGTTTTTCAATACCTCGTACAATATCAACCTATACAGTGTCAGGTAGACCGTCATTATACATAAACCCTGCCGTAGTTACAGGATTCGTAGATGGGGAGGGCTCGTTCAATCTTGATATTAGAAAAAATTCAAAGTCTCGTTTAGGATGGTCTGTGGGACTAACTTTTCAGATAGGGTTACATAAAAAAGATTTAGAGGTCTTGGAGCAGATAAAAAGCTATTTTGGTGTTGGAAACATTACTAGTCACGGCTCTGAGGCAGTTCAATATCGTGTAACCTCAACAAAGGGTTTTGAAAAAATAATAATGCACTTCGATAAATACCCATTGATTACGCAAAAGCTTGCCGACTATCTATTATGAAAACGTGCAATTGAAATAATTATAAGTAAAGAACATTTAACTTTAGAAGGTATCAAAAAAATAGTTAGCATCCGAGCTTCAATCAATAAAGGTTTACCGGAGGAGTTAAAAACAGCTTTCCCAGAAATTATTCCTATAGAAAGACCTAAAGTAGAGCTTCCTACTAATATTAATTCTAATTGATTAGCTGGATTTACTAGCGGAGAGGGTTACTTTGGAGTTGTGGTTTATAATTCACCTAAATCAAAATTAGGCAAATCTATTATGTTAAAATTTCAATTAACTCAGCATGAAAGAGATCAAGAGTTATTAACTTTTATTGCTAAATACTTAAATTGTGGTGCTTTGCAAACTAGTCGTAAAGCTAAGGATTTACAAGTAACAAATTTTAAAGATATATATGATACTATTATCCCCTTTTTTGTTAAAAACCCTGTTTTAGGTCAAAAAGCTAATGACTTTGCAGATTTTGTAAGGGTCGCTGAGTTAATAAAAGAAAAAGCTCATTTAACAAAAGATGGCTTAGAATTAATAACAGAAATTAATTCTGGGATGAACACCAAAAGAAAGTTAAACTAAGCTCTAAAGTTGCATAGTTTCATGTTTAGACGGCTATTAAATTTTTAACAAACCGTTAACAGGACGATCGGCTACCAAAATATATAAATTCAGTATATTGGTTGTCAATAGGGGGAGAAGATATTAAGTAAAGCTATTCACTGGGTTTATAAAGTCCCCCTCTTCTCGGCTATATAGATTTGTTGTAATATTGAAATATTAGGGTTGCCTTGTGCATATGGTGGTCGTGAAGACTCTATTCGCGAGTATTTGCTCTCGAAAAGATTATGATGTATTATCTCAATTACACCTTTTCTTGGGTGGGGCAGGTGCTATCTATTTCGCTCGGAAAGGAGAGTTTGTTAATTACATAATTAGTTCAATTAAAGATTTAAATAAACTTATTCTTCATTTAGAAAAATACCCACTATTAACTCAAAAATCAGCCGATTTATTCTTATTTAAACAGATTTTAGATTTAATTAATAATAAAGCTCATCTTACGGTTGAAGGTTTAAATAAAATAGTAAATCTAAAAGCATCCATGAATTTAGGTTTATCTGATAAGTTAAAATCCGAGTTTCCTGGATATCGAGCGGTGGAGAGACCAGTCATTAATTGTGATAATGCAATTATAAACCCTTCTTGGCTTTCAGGTTTTGTTAGTGCTGAAGGAAACTTCGACGTTCGTACACCTAAAACAAATAGTAAAACTTTTCCGGTGGCATCTACGGTTCGTCAATTACCATTAGGGGCCCAGCTACATAGAAGTAGAAAAAGTTCGGGTTTGCTTAGTATTTGAAAGATTTTTAACATAACGGTTTATATCGCCGAGCTAAGTGATAAAGACCGCGCTAGCCTGCATAATGTCAAAATCCCTTCTAACCAATTCTGTCTTATTGCTTCGCCGTTACGTAGGAGGCGGGCAGGCTTACCCGTCATAATACATAGCAGCGTAGCTGCGTGCCGAAATTTTTCTTGCCACAAAAGTAAAATAGTAGGTACCAATTATCTGAGTAGGTCTCTAACTACCTATGCTCCAAATTTATACCTAGACCCTTGATTTATTACAGGTCTAACTGATGCTGAGGGTTGCTTTATGGTTAAGATAGTTAAAAACAAAGAACTTCGAGTAGGTTGACGAATTTTATTAAATTTTCAAATTAGTTTACATGAAAAAGACATAGTTTTATTAGAAAAGGTTAAATCTTATTTTAAGGTAGGTCATATACATAAAGATCGAGAATATTCAGTATATAAAATTAGTTCAAGGGAAGATTTATCAATATTAGTGGATCACTTTAGGAATTATCCTTTAAGAACACAAAAATTTGCAGATTACGTCATATTCAAGCAAATATTAGATGTAATTAATTGTAAAGCCCATTTAACTAAAGAGGGTTTACAAGAAATTGTAAATTTACGTGCCTTCTTAAATAAAGGTTTGCCCTTAGAACTAAATAAGGCTTTTCCTGAAACTATACCTGTTCCAAGACCTTTGGTTAACGATCAAGAGATAAAAGAACCCTACTGATTAGCAGGTTTCACTAGTGGTGATGGTTGTTTTATGGTAAAAGTTTCTAAATCTAGACTGTACAAAGCAGGAGGACAAGTAAGTTTGTTATATATTTTAACTCAACATTCTCGTGATTCAAAATTAATGAAGAGTTTAACACATTATTTTTCTTGTGGACGTTATAAATTACATCCCCACCGTGATACTGGAGAGTTTATTGTAACAGATTTTTCTTCGATTGTCAATATTATTATTCCGTTCTTTAAAAAATATCCTTTAGAAGGAGTTAAGGCCCTAGATTTTTTTGATTTTTGCCAAATAGCTAATATAATGAAAGTTAAGGGTCATTTAACCAAACCAGGTTTAGAAGAGATAATATCTTTAAAGGAAAAAATGAATACCAAAAGAGAGGTAAAATTACCTTAGCACTAGTGTAGGCCCGTGAAACATAAAAAAAAGGCTTTCCTGTTGGCACTATAAAAAGAGGAGGTGGTATTTTATTTGTATTAGGCTTATTAGCCAGTCACTCGTTCAGTTAAGATTTAGAATAACCCAACACCTTAGAGATATCAAATTAATGGAAAGATTAGTTAAATATTTAGGAGGAGGTAAGGTACATAAATATACTCAGTCGGGGGTTCATTTGAGTATAGTAGATTTTTCCTTAATCACTCAAAGAATAATTCCTCTGTTTAAGGAAAATCCTTTAGTTGGTGTAAAATCTCTGGATTATATAGACTGGTGTAAAATTCATGAATTAATGGTTAATGGTTCACACCTAACCGTTGAAGGTATGAATTCTATACGAGATATTAAATTAGGTATGAATAGGGGTAGAAGTTTTGAGGTTGAGCAAGTAGTAAGGTAACACTTCCCCCTTTACTCTCGCTCTTCCTCCACCTTTCAAAGAGTAAGCTCAGATAAAATGAGACAAATTGTACGATAAATTTGACAACATAGCATAATCAAAGGTTCTTTAGCTATTTAAGTCTTTTCACTTTCATGATGGTTATATTAGTTACAGCAAACAATTACTTACTTATGTTTGTAGGTTGAGAAGGTGTAGGAGTTTGTAGTTATCTTTTAGTATGTTTCTGATTTACTAGAATTGCAGCAAACCAAAGTGCTCTTTCAGCATTTTTAACAAACCGTGTGGGTGATTGTTTCTTAACTATTGGTATGTTCGCCATATTATGATCAGTTGGTAATAAAAAAAAAATAAAAGTTTCTAAATGTGAGAATAGATATGATCGCACTCTGAAAAATGGATCTATTTCTTACCATCAAACACGAAGATATTCTACTAATCAAATAGGAATAAATCATTCCTTTGGACCCTATTTAGCTGGATTAGTGGAAGGAGACGGGTATATTGGTGTTCAGAATCCAAACTCTAAAACTAAAGTTATTTATCGGCCTAAAATCATTATTGCTTTTAATATTTCTGATAAACCTTTAGCTGAAAAATTATCTGCTGAATTAGAAGTAGGAAAAGTTATTAATCGAGAAAAAACAGGTCATGTATTATTACAAATATTAGCTAAAGAAGAAGTTTTAAAAATAATTAATTTAATTAACGGGCATATGCGTACACCAAAAATAGAAGCTTTACATCGAGCTATAAATTGAATAAATGAAAAAGATAGTACTTCTATACCTTGTCTAGGTTTAGATTTATCCCCTTTAGACAGTAATAGCTGATTGGATAGGTGCTTAGCCCACCTAATAACAGTCTAACACGGCCAAATTCCGGGTAATTCCTAAAGCTCTTATTACCAACTCCTCATATTGGAAATACTGTGAGGTCAATGATGCTTCCCTGGTAACAGGTTCAATTAGCGTCATTACAACTCTGAGGGGAGGGGCAGCGGTAATGCGTAAACTGAAATTCCTCTTAAACAAGATAAACAAGAATTGGAAAGAGGGAATATAGGTCTAAATGCAGGTAAAAAGATAAGAGATTCATCTAAATGAAGGTGAAATGGAAAACCGCGGATCTAAATCATCTGTCCGGCTGAAACGCTTGGTTAGGAGGATTCCTTCACCTCTTAGAAGGGATTCGGTAAAGCTTAGCTAGAGAAAAGTAAATTGGAGGTGTAAAAGAGCAGAGAGTAGACGGTCGTGCGTTTATGTTACGAAGCTATTTCACTAGATTAACGATCGAAAAAGTTATCTGCTAATCCGGCAATGACGAGGGATAGAACCATGGCCACTGATAGTGGGTCTGGTAGGGTTAACCAGCATGGGAAAACCCTAGAACATTAAGATAGGAGCGTAAGTAGTGACTACGAACAAAAGTTATAGCGGGCGAATAGTCCCTCAACAAGAAATGCATTTTAAGGAATAAGGTTGAACTACTAGAGTTACAGTGTGATACCTCTGTCTCGATTGTGAAGGGAAAGAGTATGGATATCGATTTACGTTTCAGGCATTAAGAATGGGCGGGTAATATATCGTTGAGAAACATAACTTAAGTAAGCTCATGTAAGAGTTACGTTTAATATCATATGGTCAGATCTTATTTCACAATACTAAATTGCATGGGAAATATAACATAGGTGTAAGGTGTATTCCAATAGCGACTGAAAGGAAGCGTTATGCTTTTAGCTATGTCCTGAGATGGACGAAGAAAGTTAAGACATGTGGCAGGTTTTACTGACGCTTCTAAATCATCAACAGGGTTTTATTTTATCAAACAAAATACCAAAATGTCCGTTAGATTTATTAAACAGTTTAGATTAGAAGCTACTGAAGTTTTGCCTAATAATGAGGATGGAGAATTAATGAGTAGAGCTTATTTTTCAATATTTAGTAAGATAAGTGAATTTTGTCAAACCCCTCTAATATCTAAAATTGTACACTATAAATATTTAAAATTCAAAATAAAAATAGTTGGCCATACCTTGTTTAGTCTAAATATAATTACGGCTTATTTTACTAAATTCCCTTTATTAGGTAAGAGGGGTGAAGATTTTTTATACTGGAAGGAGTCGTCCAGGTCTAGGTTTAAATTAGATGATAAAGAATATAGAAAACAATTGGAGATAAAACCCTCTAATAAAAGGAGTAATATATCGCTTGGCGGTGCTTCGCAACCTAGCTGAAAAAGTACATTAGATAATAATGTAATTCATTATCTATCTGGTATATCTTCGGTATCTAGAAGGTTTTCGACAAACGCGACGAATCGTATATTTTATATGACAGAAGAAAGAGATATACTTGAATATATTAAACGGCATCCTGGTTGATTGACTGGCTTTATAGACGCGGAAGGAAACTTTACTATTACCCTCTACAATACTAATAGATCTAAAGTGGGTTATGAAGTCAACGTGGCTTTTCAGGTTTGTCTTCATAGAAGAGATGAAGCTATTTTAAATGCAATAAAAGGATATTTTGGTGTAGGAAGAGTTTATTTAAGAGGGGATGTTGCTGAATTTAAAGTACGATCGGTTAAATACTTCGAAAAAATTATTGTTCACTTTGAACAAAACCCGTTAATAACTAAAAAATCTGAAGATTATTTATTGTTCAAAAAAGGAGTAGAAATAATTAAGCGAAAAGAGCATTTAAGCTCGACAGGGTTAAATAAAATCATAGCTCTTAGAGCCTCAATGAATAAGGGTTTATCTTCTGAACCTCTAGAAGCTTTCCCAGAAATACAACCAGTTCAGTTACCTTTATCCCCTAGCAAAAAAATTACAGACCCTGAATGGTTAGCAGGCTTCACCTCAGGTGAAGGAACTTTTTATGTAAATGTTCGGGAACGATCGCCCTGGATATATAATACAATTAATATTTAAAGTTTCTCAACATATTCGTGATGAGCTAATAATCAGAAGTTTAATTGAATACTTTGATTGCGGAAATATTTATAAAGATAAAGATATGGTGACTTACCGAGTTCAGAAATTTTCCGACATTGATAATAAAATTATGCCATTCTTTTCTAAACATCGTATAGGGGGAGTAAAATATCTTGATTATCTAGATTGATGTAAAGCTGTTGAACTAGTAAAAAATAAAGATCATCTAACGGAAGGAGGACTAGCTCAATTACGTAATATAAAAGCAGTAATGAACCTAGCAAGATATAATAGTTAACCTTTTAGGTGTAATTGTGAGAGGGAGAGGCAAAGGTGGAGGTAGAGTGTAAGGATAACAATTTTTCAGAAAGAAAAATGGAGTCTTTTTAAGAACAAGTGTTCAAACTGTTTTTCGTATAGAAGTGAAACAGAATTATTCTAGAGAAGTTTCTCCAGATAATGGAGGGAGTAGTTATTTTAACATTTTAAGTGAAATATCTGCCTTTTTTACTGTTAACCTTTACACTAGAACTCGGAAAAGAGAGGATAAAGTGTATTATGCTTTTTTGGTGGTGGCTCATAACTCAAGAAGTCATGAAATTGTTCGTAAATATTTTGATTGTTTTCCTTTATATTCTTCTAAGTATCTAGCATATAAAGACTGAACTCTTGTTCAAGATCTTCACAGAGGAAGTCTAAGTAAAGAGAAGTTGGATAAGATAAAAACTATTAAAAGTAATTTTAACAGAAAGCGAAAAGTATTTGATTTTTCACATTTAGATTCTTTACATTTAAAATAAATTGCCGTGGGTATAGTAATACTACCCTTATTATATAACTATATAGCAGGAAACTCCTAAAGTCATTTTATAGGATATTGTGAAACATCTTTTTAGATGCGCACACAGACCATAAACATTAAAGTGAATAAATCTTAAGTTTAAGTGAAAATGGACAATCCGCAGGAAACATTAAATATATACATTATATATCGAGGATCCTCAGAGACTGCACGTTATACCCCTGTTGCAATATATATGCAACAGGGTGAAGATACAGTCCAATTATAGCTGAAAGGTTATAAGTTATTTGAATTTAGATTATGCTACTGTATTCTCACTTGCGCCTTACATGAATGAAAATATTGTAACTATTGTAGGTATATGTTTATTAATAGGAGCAATGGCTAAAAGTTCACAAGTTGGTCACAGAAAGGCCCTTAAAAACTGAGTATACGATTGACAGTTTTTTTGAACTTTGATATTTGCTGGAATAGCTTCAAATGCCTTAGAGTTCGCAGGTCCATTTTTATACTACCTTAATGATCCGAAAAAATCTCAAGGACAAGGAGCCAATCAGCAGGGAATAAACGAATTAACTAGTTGCTTGCGCACAAATAGATTTGATGGGAAATTTTTAGAATGATTTATAGGTTTTACTGAAGGAGATGGCTCTTTCGTGGTTACAGGTGGAAAAAGTGTATTTTCTATACATTTACATATTGTGGATCTACCTTTATTGTATTATATACAAAATCAATTAAATATGGGAAATGTTTATTTTAAGGACGATTCTGCTACTTTTATTGTTAAAGCTAATAAAGATATTTCTACTATAATTCATATTTTTAATGGGAATCTTTTCTTAAAAAAACGTAAAGAACAGTTTTCCAAATGAGTTTATACTTATAATAGAAAGAATAATATTGATATTGAAATTAAAAATAAGGAGTTTATTCCTTCATTAAATCACGGTTGATTAAGTGGTTTTACTGACGCAGAAGGAAGTTTTTTTGTTTCAGTTTCTAATCTTAGAATTGTTCAACGGTTTTCTTTATCACAAAAAGATGCAGAGTCAGAATTTTTATATTTAAAAGAACTTTTAAAAGGTAACTACGAAATACGTAAAACATATAGTCGTGTGGTTGTTAATTTTTTTGCTTTAGATACTATTATAGATTATTTATCTAAATATAAATTACACTCAGTTAAAGCTAAATCTTTAGAAAAATGATGAGAAATTTATGAGTACAGAAAAAATAAACCATCTTCAGAAAAAGTTGACTATAACCTATTAAAAAAAAAAGCCAGTCTTATAAATCAATTAAGAAAAGTACCTAAAATCTAAGTGAATTCTTTAGAAGACCCTCAGAGACTGAGGTTTTACCTCCTGGGCTTAATTTTTATCCACATGTTAAACCTGGACACTCAAAGTAAATAGTCAATATTGATATTACTATTTAAAGATATAGTCCAAAATTATTTTTGCTTCATGTGTGACTACCTATGGCGATAACCTAACATTGTCGCAGATGGTCAATGAACAGTTACTGCTTTAAACAGTAATGGTAAAGTTCGATCATAGCAGCATACTAGAAATATAGCAAGGATTAAACCTAATATATTTTGTACGTATGTAAATACCAAATATACTTCTAAGTATAAGTTTAATTTACATATACAAAAGCTAAAATTAATAGTAGGACCTTTATTCGCAGTATGTACGGTTTAATTGGAGGATTACATAATAAATTAATAATTATTCACAGAGAACAATCATATCCCTTTACATGTTTATGCGCAGAAGATCCTGGGGGAGAATCTGAAGGCTATACGGGTGGATTGCCTACTACTACTGGATCAGCAAGTTCTAGAGGATCAGGATATGTAGACCCTTCAAGTGATTCTAAAAATTCTAAGTTTAAAGAATTTTCAAGATTACGAGAAGAAAAGTCTGAAATAGTTGATGAGATTGAATACAACAATAATATCCTTAAAAATATTCAATTAGCTGAAAAATTGGATAGTAAATTACCTGAAATAGCCAAAAATCAAAATAGCTATCTTAAGGATATTAAGGAAGAATTCTCTTCATTTTTTGATGAAGAGAGTGATTATTCTTCTATACAGGACAGCTTAAATGATATAAAACAATATGTTAAAGGTGAACAAGGTAGTTTAAAATCTAAACTTACCAAAATAAATGCTCAAATTAAAGATTTAACTCATGATTCAACTGAAGATAATCCGGAGTCTTCTAAAAATCCTTTTAAAGATGATGGGTTTGAATCTGATGCTCAACCACCAGCTAAAAAAAGATCCCGTAGTGATGATGGAGATGATAATAATAGATCAGATCCTTCAAGTAGTTCAGGTCCTTCAAGTAGTTCAGGTCCTTCAAGTAGTTCAGGTCCTTCATCACCTTCAACTCCTTATCAAGGTGGTGATACTTATTCTTGTAAGACTGCTGAAGAAAATTATTATGATTATAGTCACGTGCAGTGATTGGATATTATGATTGGAATTATAAAAGCTCTTTTAGGGGATGATAATTAGGATTAATAGTATATTTTCTTCTTATTTATATTTCTACCTATCAGTCCTACTTATTCCATTGTATATTCGTCAGGGGTATTATAATTTAGCTGCCCCTCAAGTGGTCTTCTTCATGAAAATTAGAGATATATGTAATCCAATATAAAATTATAATCCAATATAAAGTATAATTTGGTATTGAATGCGATTGTTGTGAAAACGGTCAAAGATTGCCATAATCAAGACCGTCGGTATTTTAATCTATCGCTACAGACTGGGTCATTACGGGGTGTCTGTAATGGCGCTGAATGTACAGTCGGAAGCTCCCTTTATTTTGACAGGAAATAATAGGATAAAATGTGTAATCGATAAATAATCCATAAAATTATTTATACACAGTGAGCTTTGGGAAGGTCCTACACCTGTTTCCGCATTAATACACGCCGCTACTATGGTAACAGCAGGTGTATATCTATTAATGCGTTCATCTCCTTTAATAGAATATAGTTCAACGGTACTAATGTTATGTTTATGATTAGGTGCTATTACTACTGTATTTAGCTCCCTAATTGGTTTATTCCAACAAGATATAAAAAAGGTCATAGCATACTCCACAATGAGTCAATTGGCTCAAGAATATACTTCTCATTCTAGTATATTCAGGCATCAAACCATATGCGTTGAGTCTATAAATATAATAATTATTATAGTTAATTCGCAGGTAACCAAAGCTCGTGATTATTTTTATAATAATCACTATAATTTCAAGTTTTTTAATTCATCTACCATTATAAGGTTATTCCAGCATATTATGTCTGTGTTAATAAGGTGGAAATTTGAGTTTATCCGTCAGTTAGTAGGAACCTCAGAGGCCATACGTTTGATCTTAGTCTTTATTGAATTAAAATTAATTAATTTAATATCAAAATTATCTGTCTTAAAAAAACAATGTCCGGGAAATAAACACCCTATTCTATCATTATGTAAAGTTACAAATAATGGGCACCGCCCGGTATTTAGCAGAAAAATGTCCACAAATGAGTTAGATAATAGTAATAATACCAAGTATCTAAAAAATATTGCTTTCAAAGAATGATTAGCGGGATTAATTGATGGTGATGGTTACTTTTTATTATCTAAAAATGGATATAATAGTTGTGAGATAACCATGGATGCTAGAGATAAAAAAGTTTTATATTTAGTACAGCATATGTATGGAGGAAGTGTTAAAAAAATTTCAAATGCCCTTGCTTTTAAATATAAATTAAGAAATAGAGCAGGTTTAATAGCATTAATAAATGATGTTAATGGATTAATACGAAATCCTACACGTTTACTACAAATGAATAAACTTTGTGTCAAATTTAATATAGAACTAAAATATGCTGATAACCTTTCATTTAATAATGGATGATTTAGTGGGTTTATTGATAGTGATGGTTCAATATATTATAATGAAGCTTCAGGGCAAGTTTTTATTGGTATAACTCAAAAAAATAAATATTTATTAGAACCTTTAATACATATATATGGAGGAAGAGTGGATATTAGTGGTCCTAAAATAGAAGCATTTAAGTATGTTATCTATAGAAAGGCTGAATTATTTAATTTAATAGATAATTATTTTAATAAATATCCTTTGAGAACAGAGAAAATGAAAAGAGTTAATTTAATAAAACAATTTTATTTAGTAAGATTGTCTAAAAAAAACCAAGACATTGTTAAATTTAATGAATGAGTTAAATTCAAAGATAGATGAGAAAAATATATAGACTAATAAAGAAATGGTCCAATTATTTATATAATAGCAATATGCAGATCATCCTGTATTATTTTTACTAGACATCACTGTTATTTTTAGTGTATTAGAATCTATTGTCATGTTTCTATATATAAACGGTTATATTGAAATAAACTTTTTATACGTAATATTAATAGTTTATTTCATAGTTGTTATTATATTTTTAATATACAATATTAGAACTCTATCACAATTTATACCTATTATTTTACTATCGTTATCTTTTATATTTACTTTACATACTATTTTTAATGAGTATACCTTTATATTACTGTATTTATTATTATTAACAGGGGTATACACTGTATATTTACTTCGGTGTAATATACATATTATTCCAGCTAAGTTCAATATATTTGAAATTATTAATAATATTATTAATAATCCTACTATCATAGTAATTTTATTTCTAATGTTCTTTGTATCTTTTATTATAAGATACCTAGTTTTAAAAGATTTGAATTTTTCAATTAGTTGTGAATATTTCCTCTTTTATTATTTAATAATATTTTGTTTATGATTACCTACAAAAATATTAGTGGATCTTTTTCTAATATATATCTTGAAAATGGATATTAAACTTAGTACAGAGGATTTTACTATCGATAAGTTAAGTACAATACTAATATGTTGTATTTTAAGCTTAACTTTTAAAAGTATAGTATCTTTATTGATTTATAACGGAGCCACAAATAAAAACTATATTTTTAATATCTTTAAAAGTTCGAGGCATTTTAAATTACCTAATTTTATTACTAGTATTGCTGGTAATAAATATATTGTTGGTAATAAATATATTGTTGGAGGTAGAATGGTAAGTGCTATACCTATTAAAATAGGTGTAGGATTACCATATTATAATGCTGAAGATGAGGAGGTTATATTTCAAAATACTAGCCAATTTAGATCTATAAAGGTATTAGAACAAATGGGGTTTAAATATCATGAAAGTTTTAATCTTTTATTACCTAAATCTTTTATAATTGATCAAGATAGAAGTTTAGCTAAACAACTTGTAGGTATGAAAAAGGATATATATGTTAAGGTGTCTAAGAAAGGAGCTCTTCCATTATGACAGGTTAAAAAACAAGTAACTCATTCTCTTAATATTCAACAAAGGCTCTTCAGGTTTGAGAATTTTAGTCCCAATCCTAAGTTAACTATTATGAACAATATTAACTTTAGGTATAAAATGTACCTAAGCGACAAGAATAATACTTTAGAGTCTTTCACATATGGATTCATGAACCCTTTACTTTATGAGTATTTTACTATTAATAAGGGTTTTGTGATTGTTCCTCAAAGTACTCCAACACAAGGTGAACCAGATTTTATTGTAAAAAGACATGGGAAGGTTTGAGCGATTGTGGAATCAAAAGCCTTAAAGGGCAAATATTCTTGAACAGATTTGTATACACAAGCAATAGAGTACGCAAATCGTAATGATCATTTTGAATATGCCTATGTTATTACTAATAAATGTACCTATATATCCTTTGGTATATTTACACAGGATTTTCATTCTATGAATGGGTTCCACAGAAAACTTCCTTTTTTTGACGGATACATAGGATTGGAGGCTGATACCAATTTTAATGTTAAGCCTTTATCTCAAAAAGATACTATAGAAACTCAACATAGGTTGTATAAGTTAACCTACAGTGATATGCACCAAAATAGGAGTGTTTGTAGTATATTACAGTATATGGCTGACAATAAAATAAACTTATCTACTTTAGATTGAGGAGGTAATGGTAGAACAGATTATGATGGGGGTATAATGAAATAAAATCAGTTATATACTGAGTATATAACTAGTAAAAAAAAAAGTAACCCTAGTAAAAAAAAAATAAGTACAGTAAAGAATATTTATTCTATATAAATAATAGCAATTAGGGATGATGGTTATAGCTGTAGGTTTATCTAGTTACAACATAGCTTTATTCCACTTGGTTAATCATGCATTAACTTTATAGGGTGCATGTAAAATTTGACTATATGCTGGAACACCTTTTAGATAGTATTAACGTTTAGAGGCAATCAGCAGGGAAGTTATCTATAATGTAAATACATAACCCCTTCAACGACCAAACGTCAAAAATATCGGTAGTCACATCATCCTGCTTCTAATCTTACTGCGTTGTCTATATAGTAAGGATAAAAGTAACGAAAAAGTTTATTTATGAATCGGTTGGTATACTACCATATTTGATTATCGAATTAAGCGTTTTCAAGGTTATGAGCGAATTTCTTAGCGACCCCTTTTTTTCATCCAAGGTCGTGATGAAAAAAGAGATATTAAGATATGGTCTAATCTACAAAGTAATTTGTAGTTTACTAGTAATTATGCTATATTTCCTTACCCCCTTCATTAATATTTATTCAAAGGGTAAAACCTTGTTCCGTCAAAGGTAATCTTGTGTTATTACCGCTAGGATTCTAAAGGTAGCACTCTAAAAAGAGTTTTAAGAGCTATTTTTTTTTTATATTAATAAAAAAAAATGAGTTTTTTTTGAAAAAAACTAGCGACGGCCCAAAGCTTATAGAAGAAAAATGTAGTGAGGGTGGTTATAATAGAAATATTTGTATAATTAATCTTAAATTATCGTCTATATTATAAGTAACAATGTTTTAATTTTTGGATATATTTTAAGTAATTTATCTCATTTATTTATGTTTGAATTTAACCCTATTTGTGAGAGCGGTTTATATAGTTTTGGTTCAAGTTTCTTAATAATCACACCAATTAACAATACCGTTAGAGTTGTTTCTATGGAGCCCAAAGGTAAAAGTAAAATACATACTAAAAATAAGGCGCAAGCGCAAGCGCAAGCGCAAGCGCAAGCGCAAGCGCAAGCGCAAGCGCAAGCGCAAGCGCAAGCGCAAGCGCAAGCTCCCCATTCTTCTTTTTATACAATACTAAGTGATAAGTCTAGAGGAGGGGTTTTATTAAGTAAAGTTATATATCATATATATGATCAAAATAAATTAAATTTACCTTTATTCTTAACAAGTATAGGTATAAAAGCTTCGCACGATCTAATAAATATGATAAATCTTTAACCTGAAAATAATAACTCTAGTTTTAAAGGAGATAATTTATTGTTTGAGTTTTTAAGTAAGAATTATAATAAATTATTTAGGTTTAACATGCAGTTAAGTTTAAAAACAATAAAACCTAATATTATGTATAATTTACCTCTTGAAAATCAAAAAGTAATTGATGGAGATTGTTCAGGTATTTACTGTTTTGTGCACAAAACTGGAAAATTCGGGATAGGTTCTGCTATATCTTGCCGAAATCGTCTTAATGATCATATGAACAGTTTTAATGGCCATCGTTTAAGATCTCATTTACATGAATGAGTAATAGCTAATGGAAATGTTTCATCTGTTAAATGGGCTCCTATAATTACATACGATAACATAGTTCAAGAATGATATAATATTAATTATGCATTCCCCTTAAGCCAAGGTGGTAGTAAAGTACTACAAGGGTTTGGGTTGCGTCTAGCTTCGCCGCGTCTCTATAGTAAAACATAAATATATTTATATTTCCCTGCGGGAACCCTTAAGGTTCCCGCAGGGATAGGTATAAATAAACAAAGTTATTTGGATATACAATTAGGGATAATTTAAGATTAATTATAATAATTATATTAGTAAGAAAACCTCGTGATTTAGTAGAATTTCTTGTTTTATCTTTCTTTGGTTTTCCCTGTTCTTCAAGGAACCGACCAGGTTTTTAGATAAAACATTCTATTTTAAACATATCTACCTATTAAAGGTTGTCATAATTTAGTTGTTTGGATAATTATTGTCTTGAGTATGCGCGAGATAAAAATGCCTATAACAAAAGTTTTCCTACTTCACGTTTATCGTATAAAAATTCTGAAAATGTTAGAAATGTTAGAAATATTAGAAATATTAGAAGTTATTCAACTCTAGGATCCAGGTCCGGAGGGCTGTCCTCTTATAAACCAGGATGGATAACTGGTTTTATAGACGGGGAAGGCTCGTTCGGGGTGCAATGTATAAAATCTCCTAGTAATCGTATAGGTTGATCAGTAGGTCTGGATTTTTCTATAGGTTTACACAAAAAAGACCGTAGAATATTGGAACATATCCAAAGCTATTTTGGTGTAGGAGACATTTCGGACTCTGGTTCTAATACTGTTAAATTTCGTATTAGATCTGTCCAAGGGTTGACTATTATTTTAAAGCATTTCGAAAAGTACCCCTTGATTACCCATAAATTTTACGATTACTTGCTGTGGCGTGAGGCAATAATAATGATAAACCGTAAAGAACATTTAACTGAAGAGGGGTTAAGAAAAATTGTCTCGATTAAAGCCGCTATGAATCTAGGTCTTTCGGATAAACTAAAAGAAGCTTTTCCTAATATAGTTCCAGCTCATAGGTATTTAGTGCCTGCGAGCGAGGTTTTACCAGGCATACAAAAAATATATGATCCGTATTGGTTAGCCGGATTTACTTCGGCTGAGGGTTGTTTCTTTGTTAATCTTAGTAAGTCTAGTAGTGGACTTAAAGAAAGAATCCGATTAAGATTTGTACTTACTCAACATATTCGCGACGAACAATTAATGAAAAGTTTAACAGAGTACTTCCATTGCGGGTCATGAAAAAAAATTCAGAAGGACTAGCGGGTTATTTTATTGTAGAGAGATTTTCAGACCTTACAGAAAAAATAATTCCGTTCTTCAAAGAATATTGTATTTTAGGTGTAAAATCGGAAGATTTTAAAGATTTCTGCCTAGTTGCCAAGTTAATGGAAGAAAAAAAACATCTAACCCGAGAAGGTATAGATCAGATTCGTATAATTAAAGCAGGTATGAATAAGGGTAGGGTGATTCAGTACCCACAATTATAATGAAATTATAGTTGGGTGGATCCACCCTAACTAATATATTAGCCGTATATTAGAACAATGCATCTACACTAATTACAAACCATATTTGAATATTAAGAATGAACAAAAACTAAAAGATATTCTATTTTTTAATTTTGCTTTTGAAGCTAATGAAATGTCATTAAGTTTAGATGAAATTCATGTATATCAAGCTTGATTAGATAAGGAAGCGACTATATTATTAGCAGAGTCAAATTCTTATAATTCTTTAGCAGATCAGTTAAATATCTCAGTAAGTACGGTTAGAAATAATATGGATTGACATAAAGGTGGCAATATAACCAACAAAAAAGGGGAGAATATTCTTATATATTTAAAGGAAAAAGGTGTATCATGGAGATTTAAACAATTGAATTCTCAATTAAAACCTAAAGATAAATATCCTTTAATTGAATTACCAGATAGATCCTTATATGATCTAATTCCAGGTAAAATATACGCTATAAACATGGAAACTTTGGAAGTCCAGGGTATTTATAAAAATCAGCGTGAATTATGAAATAACTTAAATCCAAATTCTGGAGAATTGAAGTTACTGTCTCCAGGGCAACAACGTTATTTTCTTGATAATAGAATAGGTAGATATTTTAATTTGGTTAAACCAGGTGGTATTAGCACTGAGTTAGGTGATTTTTATTTCTGTAAACATCCGGATTATTTACCCGGAGGAACTAAAAAAGCTTCGGGGCTTTTTGCAGTTGATACATTTACTGGATTGGCAAAATATTTCGCGAATAATTCTCAAGCTGGTGATCGAGGTACAGTAAGACGTAACAGAAATAATAATACTATAACAAAGGATGGAATTAAGTACATAAATGAAGACGATCATTTCCCAGGCGCTGTTATTCAAGAAGGTGCCATATTTCAACTATCTAAAGAACAGCTTGCTAATTTACCTGATAACCCTAAATCTTCTTAATTAATAGATTTTTAATTAAGAGGTTTTTAATCATTGTCTATAAAGCACTATTATTTTTAGGAGCTGGGTCAGTTATTCATGCAGTAGCTGATAATCAGGATTTTAGAAAATATGGAGGATTAAGACCTTACTTACCTCTTACTTATTCAGTAATGCTTATTGCTTCTCTTAGTTTAGTAGCCTTCCCTTTCATGACTGGATTCTATTCTAAAGATTTCATTCTAGAGTCTGCATATGGTCAATTCTACTTTTCTAGTATTGTTGTATATATTATAGCTACTATTGGAGCAATGTTTACAACATTATATTCTGTAAAGGTTTTATATTTAACATTCTTAACTAATCCTAATGGACCTTTAATTAATTATAAACAAGCACATGAAGGTGATATCTTTATGAGTCTACCTCTTATGATTTTAGCTGTATTCTCTATATTCTTTGGTTTTATAACAAAAGATATGTTTATAGGATTGGGTTCCGGATTTTTTTCAGATAATGCTTTATTTATACACCCTTCTCATGAAATAATGTTAGATACTGAATTTGCTGTGCCAACTCTATTTAAGCTATTACCTTTACTATTTACCATTTCATTAAGTATTATTTCAATTGTGTTGTCTGAATATTTATCTACTATATTAATTTATTTTAAATTATCCAGAATTGGTTACAACATATTTAGTTTCTTCAATCAACGTTTCTTAATAGAGTTATTTTATAATAAGTTTATTACAGGAACAATATTAAAAATTGGTGGTCAAACCACTAAGGTAATAGATAAGGGATCTATTGAATATATAGGACCTTGGGGTCTAGAGAAAGGATTATTAAATATAAGTAATAACCTAGCTAAATTAAATACTGGTGTAATTACATCTTATGCCTTATATATTTTAGTAGGATTAATATCTTATATGTTATTTTATACATATTTTAGTAATGCTACTACTATTTTAGTACTAGTTATATTACTAGTTAGTACTTTATATAGTGATAGTGGTCTGTATAATGTTAACCGTAATCTAATTATTAAAAAATCAGGATTTTTTAATAAAGAAGCATTTTTTAAAAGCATTAAAGAAAATTCTAACATAAAAACAAACTCATTATTAACAACTAAACTTTCTTTTCAAAAATTATTTGGAATTAGACAATATAGTAATTTTAAAAATCATGAAAATTATACACCTTCCTCATTAATACCTTATAACTTTAAAAGTACTTGCAATTATAGTACACAGTAGAAGATTTTACGGATATTGACCGTTAATCTTCTGGTATTCAATTAGAACCTTGGTTTGTGACAGGATTTACTGATGCTGAAGGTAGCTTTATGATACTTATTAGAAAAAATCCTGAACTACGTTCAGGTTGAGAAATTAGACCAGCATTTTCTATATCTTTACATGAAAAGGATTTATTTGTACTAGAGGCTATAAAAGTTTATTTTGGGGGTATAGGTCGAATATCAAAACATGGACCTTTTAGTTATATGTATGTTGTAACATCTGTAAAACAATTAAGTATAATTATGGATCATTTTGATAATTATGGTTTAATAACTCAAAAGTTAGCGGACTACCTTCTATTTAAGATGGCTTTTGAAATAATTAAACGAAAAGCTCACTTAAGTAATGAAGGGTTACAAACTCTTGTAGCCATTAAAGCTAGTTTAAATTTAGGTCTTAGTGATGATTTGAAAGCTGCTTACCCAGACATTAATCCTGTTCCAAGGCCATTCGTGGAAAACTTAAAAGTTACTCATCCAGAGTGAATGGCAGGTTTTGCATCAGGGGATATCGACTTATTAATAAATTATTTTTTTTATAGCACTATTATAAGAGTAGTGGTATATTAGTGATATAAGATTCCAAATTTATTAATAAGTTAGATAAAAAGATAAATAAGTTAAATGGAATATAATATCTTAAATTTATTAATAAGTTTGATAAAAGATAAATAAGTTAAATGTGATATAAGATCTTAAATTTATTAATAAGTTTGATAAAAGATAAATAAGTTAAGCTTATTATAAGCTCTTAAATTTATTAATAAGTTAGACAAAAGATAAATAAGTTAAGCGGCTTATATGATTACAAGAGGCAGTTGGCTTAACGGACGTATGAGTCTGTTAAACCTGCCGATAAGGGTCAAAGTCTGCGATTTGGCTAATTTTTTTCTAGCACTTTCTATTGAAAGTGCGTCGAAAAAAATAAGTGTAATTTAAGATCTTAAATTTATTAATAAGTTAGATAAGAGTAATTCTGAGAGTAGGGGATCTATATTTATAAGAAGGGTATATAGAGTATTGTATAAAGATTGAAATTTCCTTTATTTTCTAAAGCACCCGCGTAGCCACCGAATATTGTTATTATATTATCAAAGATTTTAGGTTAATTAATAGGTTTAAAGTCCAGAAATTTGGTCCATAAATCGGATCCAGGAATCGGAGAAAGGAGGATCCAGACTGGAAGGAAAGGATCCGGAATCCGGTCGGGAATAGGGGATGGGTCATTTTCAGTAAGTATGTCTTCATCTCCATCTACTAAAGTAAAATTCATCGTAGGTCCTGAATTTAAATTGACTCAGCATTATAGAGATAAGGCATGGTTAGAAAGTTTTATTGCTTATTTTGAATGTGGAAATCTGCACATAAGGAGTAATGAAAATACCGTAGATTACAGATGTAGAAATTTAGCCGACCTTAATGAAAAAATCATCCCTTTTTTTCAAAAACATAGTATTCTAGGTGTTAAATCTAATGATTTCTTAGATTTATGAAAAGTGATAAGTATTATGGTAAATAAAGGCCATCTTACTGACGATGGATTAGACCAAATACAAATCATTAAATCAGGTATGAATAAACAAAGACTCGTTGACATATCACTTGCTAAAGATAGTCTTTATTAAAAATTTCCTTCCGGTTTCAAGGATTTACTCTTCTCAAAAAAACTCGGTTAGAGAAAGAATTACTAAACATAAGTATATTAGTAGCGCTTTAGGTTTATAACCAAGTTTGGATCTTAATTTTAGGCTAAAATAATTGTTACATTACAGTTAACTTGTTATGAAAATTAAAAATAGTATAACAAATCCCCCATTTTCATTAGTTTGGGTTTGGGGAAAATTGCATTATAATTATAATAAAAATAATAAGAATAGTTATTATATTTGTACAGCAATCTTGGAGAAGATAAAATTTAAAGCCAAAAAATAAATTAGCTCATGCCTTATGGGTTAGAGATTTATTTCAATATTGAAATATGCCGTACTATTATAGATAAATAATTTTTATTTGGTATGATTTATTATTTATTCAGAAATTTAGGTATATCTCAAGATTCATACATATCTCAATATATACCCAGGTCCAGGTTGGGGTCTTACCACCTAATAAGTTGGAATTTTACAGAATAACAGATTAGACTATTAAAATAAGTAAAATAAAAAAGGTTCAAGATGGTTTGGAGATGATTATGGTTGGCTAATCGTTCTTAGGGTGTAACTCCCTTAGCTCTTGTAAGAAGACACCTGTGGAGGAATATTAAGTATGGATTAATATTTTAGGTTCGATTCCTAATGGATTCACTCACCTCTTTATTATACAAAAAAAAAACATGATAGGAGGGAATCCATCAAAAGATGACGATGTTTTGTCATCTTTTTGATAGAGTTAGATTTTCAATTTTAATATCGCGTTTGATTGAAGATTAGAGAGAAATATTTCAAAATATGTTAGAGATTATGTTTGTTGATTTCTTTCGTATTTATTTGGTTTATAAGCTTTCCGCTTGGGTTATTTATATACATTATAATTTATAGGTTTATTTGGTGAGTTAAATTTGACTATATACTTGAGTTGTTTAGAGGTGAAACAGATGAGAAAACGGGTAACGGTTCACCGATCCTAGGAAGTCTTTTAGCAAGCGTAGGTATAGTTTAGTTTAACCATATTTATTATGGTGTGTTAAATACTTGAGTGATAACTATATTATTATAAAAGTCGGGTTTAAAATATATAATATACGGCAGAGTGCATGTAGACTGTATTGACCATACAGTTCGTAGTTGTATCTATCTCTCCTTGGAAGCCTCCACAACTGCATAGATCTAACGAATCTATCTTTTTGTGGATTAAAGAGTGTATTATATGGTTTAGTAGCATCTATCTTATTTTTAGTTAATATTTTTTAACATCTGGTTGAATTAAAGTAGGCTTGGTTAGGCTTTATCTAGACCTGAGGTAACACCTTGATATTACAATAGTTAGTCGATATTGTACGATGTATGTAAATACGGGATAAAAGATGTTTATTTGACATGTTAACATGAAAGGTGGGGAAACGGTAGTATCTACAGAATCATTTTAGCGAATTTCTATTTATATCTATAAATATAATTCCACGGTAGTTTGCAGATAAGTAAGTGAAGAATTATATGATTAATATAATAATTTAATTTTTTAATTTTTCTAATTTGTATGATCTGGGCAATCATGCTATAGAATTAGAATTTATTTAAGAAATTATTTAGAATTACTTTATATTTTATAGTTTGGCTATTTGAACAATCTGACTACTAACGTAATTGAGTGATTTGCGAATACCGGATTACAATAGACTTACTGGGGATTGTTAACTGTAATAAATGGGTGGGTTCAATCCCATTTCATAATTAAAAAAAAAAAACAAATAATAAGAGATGAAGACATTTTTTAAAATCAACTACAGCGCTAGCATTGCGTATAAACAATGCAAATTTTTTACGTTAGCTTTTACTAATATAATATTTACTATATTGTTGCTCTTTCTATTATTCGTCGTTCTATTACAATTCGTCGTTCCAGCCCTGCGCGAGGCAGGCCTTCCCTGCTGAGCTGCCGAAGGGGCAGCCCAGAGGGTATTAAAATTTATTAAAAATTTAAATCATGGTTATTACACATTGCATTTTTATCCTTATATACAAAATTTTGTTGAAAATGATTTTTTTATTTTAAAAGATAATAATGATAATTTAGTTTTATATAAAGATAATTCGACTTATAAAAGTTGAATGAGTTTAATCTTAAATAAAGATAAGGGGGGGAAATATTCTTCTGATATATGTTTAACATGTGAAATTTTTGGACTTATTTCTGAAAGACTTCAGTATTTAACTGATGAAGCTCTTGAATGTATTGATATTGATATTGATATTGATAATAATAACTTCTTGGTTATTTATAAGGTTAATGAATCTCAGTTTAGAAAAAATAATTATAGAAAAGGTTATCAATTTGTCTATGATATGACCAGCTATAGTTTTATAGATGATAAAACGATTTCTATATATAATCCTATAATTGTTAATAACGATGATAAGGTGAATAGCGAAAAATCTGAGTATAATATTTCGGTCGATAAAGAAAATAAATATACTAAAGAAAATAATAAAAGTATCTTACCAATTTTTTTTTGAAAAAAAAAAATGGATACTGATAAATCTAATATTTTTACCAAACAAAAGAGATCTTTTTCTACGAATGGGGCAAATTATACAAATAATAAATTGGTTATTAATTCGAGTCCCGAAAAGATTGTTTTTGAAAATGGTAAAGCTGTATTAATGTTACCGCCTTTGAAACCTTTTTTTAAAAATAGGATAAAAGAGGAGGAAATTTCTAAGTATGGTTTGGATAAGTTTTTACAAGAATTTAAAGCTGGAAATATTTCCCATTTTGATTGGAAAAAGTTTTTACAAGAATTGGAAGATGGGAACAATACTGATTTAAAAGATTATCTTTTAGAATTTGAAAATTTTTACTCATCTTTATTAAAAGTTTTTTATAATTTAAAACAAGGGTTTTATATTTTGGATTTTTATTACTATATCTCTTATCCGCAAAATGTTAATGTTATTTCACCGGTTTATATTAATGATCCTTTTGCTAAAGACTCTTTTAACTTTGTCGCCACGCCGGGAAGTTATGGTTATACCTCTTTCGTTCATTTTAGTGAGAATTTAAATGGATTTATGGAAAATAGATTCGTTAATGATTTTATATTTATTTTATTACTTGAACGTTTAAGAGATATTCTAAAAAATGAAAGTTTAAAAAATGTAATTGATATGAATAAAGATACTCTGCTTGTAATAACTAAAACAAGTGAATATGTAAGTGATGAAGAATATTACTCTGTTCAATTAAAAAAAAATTATGTACCTGGTCTTCATGTAAGTGAAATTAAACGTTTTTATAGTATTTCTGCTAAACCTAGCCATTCAAAAAGTAAACAAGGTAATTGTAAAATAGAATTATTACCGCTCCCGGCGACTGATGTTATTAATAAAGAAGAATTACTTGAAACGGTTAGAGAGAAAAATTTATTGACTGATGTGGAAGAGGTCAATGTTTCTGAAGAAAAAGAAATTGTTGACTTGGAAGAGAAATACGTGACTGATTTGGTGAAAACTTTGGATACTGTTCAGGATGGTCTATCTGATAGTTCTTTAGATTAGAAGATTTCTAACATAAAACTATGATAATTGATTCTATATCAAAAGGAGCATCTAAATTCGGTGAGAGAGTAGTGGAACCAATATTAGAAGTAATAGTGGTACTACAGAGATATAAAGACTGGATTTTAAAATTTTAAAATTCGCTTTATATTTCTAAAGCACCCCAAAACCGAAATTTGTTTACTTGCCTGGACTAGATTTTAGGCTAACTAACCTGATTTCAACACATGAATAGGTCCATGTTTAGGACCCACGATCGGGAAAAAAGGAGGAGACAGACTGGAAGAAAAAGGATCCAGACTGGAAGGAAAAAAAGGATCCCCACTACTCTCTCATCTAAATTCGGTGTATAATCATTATTATAATAAATTTATTATAATAATTTATCGATTTATAATTGGCTGTATATGACGAAAATAATCTATTAATATGTAGGAATGTATGGAAAATATATGATTATATGCCTATACATTAAAGATGTAAAAGAAAAAAACCCAAAATTTTTTTTATAAATAGTATTTTTGCTGTTCACTATATTAAGTCAACTTAGCTTTGAAATTATATTAAATCTAACCTATGCTATTTATATTGTAGTAATGGCTAAAATATAATATCCTATAGGTTTAAATTTGTTAGTTGCTTTTTATATAAAAATTATAGCAATAGAATTAAAAATAATGTTATATTAGTATTATAACTGCTATTTGCTAACAGGTATTAAATTAAAATAGATAATATTATAAAAATACAAATAAAATGAGATTAAACTAAAATAGATAATACAATAAACATACAAATTAATGAGACTGTTAAAAAGTCATCCCCTTTTAAGATTAGCTAATTCTTATCTTGTGGACTCACCACAACCTATAAACTTAAGTTACTTATGAAATTTTGGTTCTTTATTAGCCTTTTGTTTGGTAATCCAGATCGTGACTGGGGTTACCTTAGCGATGGAGTTATGCTACAACAATTTAACGTTCATTCCTGTAGAATATCCTTGAGATATCAAAAATTACTATACTGAATTTTCTGGTGGTATGGTTTCTTGCGCAATACTTAAAAATAAAATTTATTCTTTAAAACTAAATAATTTTAAATCCAAAGATGAGTTTTGTGAGTGGTTAAGAGGTTTTGCTGATGGTGAGGGCTATTTCTCTATAAAAACATCTTCTAGAAAAATTAGAAAGGCATCGGGTGAATTAATAGAATACCGTAGTGCTACTTTCTCCTTTATTTTACATTTAGCAGTAAAGGATACAAATGTTTTATACAATATCCAAAATCTTCTTTGTGGCATAGGTTCAGTAAAAATTTATGAAAAGGACGCGTTTCTTATTATTTCTAGCAGAGAAGATACAGATAAACTATTGGATTTTATGTCTAGTTATTTTTGTAAGTTAAATACTACTAAAGTATTGGACTTTTTTTCTTGACTTGAAGCGCGTAGTATTTATTATAACTTCTTAGATAACAGAGATAATAATATACTTTTATATGAAAATCCTGTTTATGCCTCAATATTTGATAAAGTAGTAGGCATTAAGAATAGTATAAATAAATTTAGAGTTGATTTTACATTACCCTTAGACCATAAAGTGATTATTACTAATGAGTGACTGCTAGGATTTATTGAAGGTGAGGGTTGCTTTTATGTTAACGGTGTTAGCGTGGCCTTCAAATTAGCTCAAACGGAAGTTAACCGATATGTATTAGAGGCTATTAAAAACTATCTTCAATTGAAATGTGACGATAAGATGGTTATTACCTTAACAGATTGTAAAGCCAATAGATTAAAAGCCAAACCATATACTGAATTGTTCATCGGTAAAAGTAATAACACTGCTCACAATTTTATATCTTTTTTATTGGATTTACCTTGGTTATCTATAAAAGTTCTAGACTTTATTAATTGATCAATTATTTATATTTTAGTTTACGAGGGAAAACATATAACACCTCAAGGTAAAGATATTTTAGCTAAACTCAAATCAAAGACTGGTGTATCCTTATGGAATAGTCAAGAGCAGGGACTGCAAAAAATAAACCCTACTAATTTATTTATTGGTCAACTAATTAGTAAACAAGTACGGGAACTTTTAACTAGTGAAAGTAATTATATTGAATCAGATCAACCTGGAGTATGAAAGGTAAAAAGTAACTATAAGGGTCTACCTGGTACTATGCATAAACAAGATTCCTATGTTTTAGCAATTAATCAGGAAAATATGGATTCTTTAAAGTTTAAATCAAACGCAGAGTGTGCTAAACATTTTGAGGTAACTAAAGTATCAGTGGCTAGATGAATTAATAGAAATACGCCTATTTTAACAAAGAAAGGTGTGTTTTTGTTTACAAAGGCATATGATGGTTGGGTAGACACTTAATAAGTTGCTTATTTTTATTATATATATATCTCTACTACTTAGGCACTGATGTACTAGTTCCTGCTTCTAGCTCCTTTTTAGCTCAAATACAGGGTGTTTTATTTACGAATATTTTAAGGATATTTGTATTCTATACCGTATGGCAATAAGCCTAAGAATTCCATATGCTAAAAAGTTTAGTAATTATTTATAACAGAGAAGATTACTGGCTGTTCTGTAGGTTAAATCATGTAATGTGTTGCTAAAGCGACTAACAAATCTTTGAGTTATTCTATAATAGCGTATAGTATTTTCTTAAATAAAATTATATTAAGTTAGTCCGGCAAAGAAAAAAGTCCTAGGACTACTTTGTAAGCTAATTTTTTTTATATTTTATTTTTTGAAAAAGTAGGGTAGGGTAATATTATTTAAGTAAAATTATAATTTTCCGTGCAAAGGTTAGGGGTCGGAACCCCAGTGACCTAACCGAGGCTAGGAAATAGCTAGTGTAACTTTAGCTTTGATTAATGGGTTGCTATAAAATCTTTCTATATGCTGGAACACCCTCAATATTTTAATTCTTCCTTTTATTTTTGAACTATTAAATTTAATTTAGGGCAATCAGCAGGAAACCTTGTCTTTATACTTTAAGGAATCCTCAGAGACTAAACGCAAGACACATTTTATATAAATACATGTGAAGAGATAGTCCATCCTTATTAAAAAAAAATAAGGGATAAGCCATACTTGATTTATTTCTATTTTCCTGGTGCTAGCTTTTTTATTAATATATGGCAGTTCTAACTCTAAATTATCCAATTATCATTCTAGAAATCACTCGTTTATTAAAAAGAAAAATCAAGTTAAACAAGTTAGATGTTATAGTATTAGTGATAAGAATTGAATGGCCCTTGAGGAAGGTCAGTCAGTTCATAGAAGCCAAACTCCGGAAAAGCCCTAAAGCCATCAATACGAAGTAGGGAGCTAACGAATAATGTTCTCTATGGATTCACTAATCATGAATGTATCGTAACAACGTGATGGATGTTCGAAAGATAAATGGGTAATCGCGGATCTAAAATAGGAACTTGCAATAAATACTCGACTGTGGGCGTGAGAAAGTAGGCAACTAGGGGGACAAATCTCTAATCTGAATCAAGCGCGGCAATAGGGAACAGGACGAGGTACGTACACCCACCACCTTTTGATAGGGTATTGCAGGGCTGCTGCGGCAGACCGTAAAAGAGCAGAGAGTAGATGGTTTCTCGGTATATAACCCCACATGGGGAGTTACACAACGACTCTCCATAAGAGGGACTCGGAATTGAAAACCCCGGGACTTCGGAGCAAATACCCCGTCGGGGGATAGGTATATATTGTAAGGTGTACTCCAATAGCCCACCAGAAATAGAGATGGTATATGAAATAAACTGAAAAGGGGCGTTATACTTCCACCTCGGACCTTTGAAATGGTCGAAGGAAGACCCAGTATCTTCTATAATAACTGGGAGAAGACATGATATCTAAAGATTTAAATCCTTGGTGGGTCACTGGTTTTGTAGACGCAGAGGGTTCTTTTGCAATGTCTATATTTAAATCAAAAACCGCTGCTATAGGTTGGACTATAGAACCTTGTTTTATTATTACTTTACATGTGAGAGATTTAGTGCTATTAGATTTAATTAAAAATTTCTTTTCTGTAGGCTCAGTATCAATAGTGGGTAAAGATGCTCGGTTTAGAGTTAGATCAAGATCAGAGCTTAATATTATTATTGATCACTTTAATAAGTATCCTTTACAAACAACTAAAGCCCTAAATTTTTCATATTTCTGTGAAATACTTAATCATATTAATAAAAGAGTTCATACTAATTTATCTGGGTTTTTAAAATTAGCTTCTTTAATAAATAGATTGAATAGACCGTTATCTCAATCACTTTTAGACAAATTAGCACAAATAGGTCCTTTACCTAAAGTAGAGTTTGAAACTACTTTCGACTTAAGTGCTTCAAATATGGAACAAGTCTTAAACCCTTTCTGAATATCTGGGTTTGCCACAGGTGAAGGTTCTTTTACGTATTTTACAAAAACTCGCGTTAATTCTGAAGGTAAAACAGTTAAGGATTATTCTCTTGTGTTTGAAATAAGTCAGAGAACACAAGATTTACACATATTAAATTTAATAGCTTCTTATTTTAAAGTAGGTAATGTTTATACTGATACTAGTGGTATAAGCAGATATAGATTACGTACTAAAGATCAAATTATTAGTACATTAATCCCTCACTTAAATAATTATCCTTTAGCTGGGTATAAAGCTTTACAGTGCTCAGTTTGATTTAAAATAGTTTATCTTTTAAATGATCGGGTAAGAACAGATCAAAGAGACGCAGAGTTAGAAAAATTAATAAAAGAGTTATCTAGTTTAAAATAGAAATAAAAAAAAGGCATAGGCTTTATTATACTAGAATATGGCATTACAACCCTAGTGTAACAGAAGCATTTAACAGTGTAGAGCATAAAGTAAGTGTTTCATTGTGCATTTTATTGTGTGTACTTTTTCTATCCGTTTTTTTAACTAATAAGGTATCAACCACACGTAATTCAACTAAGATGTCATCGTTAAGTAAAATAAAACCTGTCCAGTCAAGTAACTCTAGACGCCTTTTCTGTGATGTCACAAAGAGACTAAACTCTCTTTCTGATGAACAATTTTTCGAGTGATTTAGAGGTTTGACTGACGGTGAAGGTTGTTTTATTATAACACAAGACAAGAATAAATTTAAGTTTATTTTTGATATATATTTACATAAAGATGACGCTCCTATGCTTAACTATATAGCCCTCAGATTACAAGTAGGTTCTGTAAATACTTGAGATCATTTTGCCTGTTTACGTGTTTCAAATCAAAATGATTTACGAAAAATTTTTAGTCTTTTTGATCTTTATCCTCTTAATACAAGTAAAAATTTAAATTACCTTACGTTAAAAAAAGCGCATGAGCTTTATTTTAATCGTAAATCTTCTGAAAAAACTTTAATAGAAATATCAACAGAAATTATTAACCTTAAAAATAAAATGAACAAACAAAGAATTGATTTTAATCAACCGGAAGGCCATAAAATAAATATTACTCCCTATTGATTTCTAGGTTTTGTGGAGGCCGAGGGATACTTTTCAGTAGGTACCACAAGCCATAGACTGATATTTGGTTTAGGGCAGACGGCCAGTGAACTTCCCGTGTTAGAAGCAATTAGAAAATTTTTATTAGATTTACCAGGTAGTTACAAAATCGCGAGAAAGGACACGAATGCTGTAAGTCTTACCCTAAATAAGAAAGCTAAAAATCAAAATTCTAAACCGATGGCAAAAATCGAGATAGGTAAAACTGATTTTCTTACAAACATTATTGTGCCTTTTTTTGATAATTTGATATGATTAAGTAAAAAAGAATTAGATTATAAAGACTGAAAATTAATTTTAAACATTAAAAATCAAGGTAAACACTTTACTGACGAGGGTAAGGAGCTAATATCTTTAATATCTCAAAGAACTAATCGTAATAGACTCTCAACTAACTTAACCAAACCCGGTGAAATAAACATTCAAGAAAGAGTGTTAAACCTTTTAGCTAGCCCCTCAAACTATGAAATTAAACCTGACGGAAAGATTTGAATAAAATCATTGGGTGTTTATCTTAAGGGTCGAGGTAACATAAGTGTAGAGGCTTTAGATGAAAAGGGTATATTAATAGATTCTTTTAGCTCTATAAAAGAGTGTGCTTTGTTTTTTGGCGTTAGCGAGAGAACCATTATTCGAAGATTGGACAAAGGTTCTTTTTTTGAATATAATGGAAAAAACTTAGTGTTTAAACGTGAAGTAGCGTTACCTTAATATAAATATAGAAAAAAATTCTAATATAGCATATTTCTCATAATGTGCTCTTTAAACCAGGCTGTTTGCTGGAAACTCTACCGGATAAAACCGGTTGACAATCAGCAGGAAACCAAAGGATGTATAAATATCCTAGTAGGATCCTCAGAGACTATACGTTTGGCGTTTAATAATTATAAAAAATTAAATGATGGGATAGTCCTTCCACCATCGAGAGATGGTGGGTAAAGGGTTAATTTATTATGCCTTATATTAGTAAAAAATCCACCATATATGGGTGTATCAGGTATTAAAAATAAAATGGGAGTCCGAGTCCTTCATTTTTATAGCAATTCTTCCTATCCTAAAGAGTTAACATTAAATAATACAAAATCTGATAAATCTGTGACAAAAAATTTTATATTATCTAATATATCCGAGGATTTCTTATTTTGATTTTCAGGTTTTACAGATGGAGAAGGAAATTTTTTAATTACTCTAGATCGTGATTATGTAAAATTTAGATTTAAAATAACATTACATATTGATGATATTGAAACTCTTAATACAATAAAATCTAAATTGAAAATAGGAAGAGTTACAGTTGAAAGTAATAGGAACCGTTGTGCTTTTATAGTAGAAAAGCATGAAGATATTAAAAACATAATCTGTCCTATTTTCAATACTTTTCCTTTACATACTAGTAAAAGATTAGATTTTGAAGATTTTTATAAAGCATTTCTTATTAAAGATTCTGCTAGAGAAAAATCTTTATGTAATATGGATAAGGAAAGAATTGTATCACTTAAAAATGGTATGAATTTAAAAAGAAGTATTTTTACATACCAAATTACAGATTCTCAAATTATAATAAACCCTAACTGATTCATTGGATTTCTAGAAGGTGAGGGTACTTTTGGTATTAAAACAGGATCATCTGTATACTTTCAGATAGCTCAAAAAAATACGAGTCAAGAAAGTTTAAATGCTATAACAACCTTTCTAACTAGATTATCTAGTCCTCTACAGGAAAAAGAGGAAACTAACAATACTTTACAATTAAGTAAAATATTGCCTTTGAATGTTGTGTGTACGACAAATAAAAAAACAGATGTAATATCTTTAGTTGTTAGTAGTGTAGATAGTTTATTTTATTATCTTTTACCTTTTTTAGATTCATCTAAGATGTACACTCGAAAAGCTATAGATTTTAAATTATGAAGAGTAGCTTTATTATTAAAAATACATGGTTACTACTTTTTAACTGAAGGAAAAAAATTATTTTTAGATATTTCAGAAGTTATAAACAAAAGATACAGTACTACTTCTACAGATAATATTGATTACGTTATTACAAATATTTTTAATAGATCGAAATCTATATTATCTAAAGATCCGATATTTGATGTAAAATCTAATAAATCTCACATAGATAATGTACGAGAATATTATAGATCTAATAAATCAGAAAATATTGTTTATATCTATAAGGATAAACAATTAGTTAAAGGCTCTCCTTTTGCTTCATTCAGTGCTGCACATAAGGCATTGGGCCTAAAACCTAGTAGTAATACTTGCAATCGTTACATAGATACAAACAGATTATATAAAAAGGAATATATTTTTACTTCTAAACCTTTAGATATAATGTCTAAAGATTAGTATAAAGTATATAAATTACTCTCTTATCTTCCCCCGCTTTTTTTAAGCCTGCGGGGGAAGAACGATAAAAGATTATGAGAGGCCCTGATATGTTAATTACCCCCATTGTAGCGAAATTTTTAAGTAATAATAAACTTAATTTGTCAGATAACAGAGATAAATCTTTACCACCTATAGAAAATATACCAAATGCCTCCAGCCAATTTTTAAATTGGCTGGTAGGGTTTGTGGACGCAGAGGGTTCTTTTATTCTTCTTCCTAATTATAGTGGAACTTCGGTCTCATTTAGATTCACTATAGTATTGCATGTAGATGACATAGAAATTCTACATAAAATAGAAAAAACATTAGGTGTAGGATGTGTAAGGAAAGATAAAATCCGTAATTCTGCAGATTTTTCTGTATATAAATTCGAAGATATCCTTAGAGTCATTATACCTATTTTTCAGAAGTTTCCCTTACAGACCACCAAATTTTTGGATTACATTTGTTTTTATGAAGCAGTCCTAATAAAATTAAATTCCGAAAGCTTAGGGTTAAATAAAATAATTAGTAAAACAGATTTTATTAAAATAAAAAACCTAAAAACAAGCATGAATAGCGGTAGATCAATAATAGATAAAGAGCAACTAGTTAACTTAAAGAACAAGGTTTCTATAAATAAGTGATGATTACAGGGTTTTGTAGAAGGTGAGGGAACATTTGGTTATAAACATCTTGTACCGTATTTTCAAATAGCTCAACATGAAAAGAATCTATTTGTTTTAAATGCTATAGAGATATTTCTTTCTAACTTATTTAAAGAATTTAATAATACTACAGGTAAAAAGGAATTTACTGTACATTATGCGCTAAACTCCAAAACAGGTGTTTACAGTATGACGGTACTGGGTATTGATTCGCTTTTTAACTATATTGTTCCTTATTTTGAATCTATGATTTTTTTTACTAGAAAATCTTTAGACTATTACTATTGAGTTATTTCTGTGGTAATTCACAAATTTGGTTATTACTACCTCCCCGAAGGTAAAAAATTGGTTTTACATATTTCTTCGGGTACTAATAAGTATCGTTATACTAGCACTAAGCTAGAAAAAATAATAGAACTTCCTAGTGAAGATTCCATATCTAAACTTTTAGCTCTAGCGCCGCCTTTTGATATTGCTAGTGGTCTAAGTCACTTTGATTTAGTTAAACAGTTTACTATAAATAAGGGTGGACGTAAAGGTTTTATTGTTTATGTTTATGATCGTGAGTCTGAAGGTAATAAAGAACTAATCGGTTCACCATTTTCAACTTACGGTGCAGGACATGAAGCGTTAGGGTTAAGACGAGGTAGTAGGGTAATAGGTAGATATATAGATACAGGAAAGGCTTATAAAGGTAGATATGTCTTTTCTTCTGTTCCTCTGTCAATAAGTGATATATAAATTTAGTTTATAAAAAAAATTACTTGCATGCAAATAATCTAGTATTTAATTCGGCTTTTTCATATAAATAGCTAAAGCCTAGATAAACGGGGGTTTATAAACATTTCGGCACAGACTCAATCAAATTTATTAACATTTTTTATTATGAGAGCAATCAAATTTATTAACTTCTAAACCTTTAGATATAATGTCTAAATATTAATATAAGGCATATAAATTATCCTCTATGCCCCAATAAAAGATTATGAGCGGCCCCGGCCCCTACTTTTTATCTTCCTCTAGTTTATTATCAACAACCAACAAGGGGTTAGCCCTAATGGGTGATAAATCTTTGGGAAGATTTTTAAATGAAAAATTTATAAATAAATCCAATTTTAAATTACTAAATAACAACCCGAAAGATTTACCCTCTCATCTAAAAAAAAGTATCCCAAATGCTACTAGACAATTTATAGAATGACTAGTAGGGTTTACTGACGCAGAGGGTTCTTTCTCTATTTATGTTAAAAATTCAGCTTATTTAAAATTTAGTATTGAATTACACATTGATGACATAGGGATTTTAAACAAAATAGCCCAAACATTAGATATCGGAAGGGTTACTAAAATTAATCATCGTAATTCTGCTATATTTTATGTAATTAATTTGGAGGATATTACGAGAGTTATTATACCTATTTTTCAAGAGTTCCCTTTACAAACTTCTAAATATTTAGACTTTACTTGTTTATTGCAAGCTGCCCAAATTATATCCAAAAGTTCAGTAGGAGTAAGAGGTGGAAAAAAAATAAGTGCAACAGATTTAACTAAAATAGAAAAATTAAAAGGAACTATGAACAGTAAAAGACAGGTATTAGATAAAAAGCAAGAATATTCTTTAAAGGATAAAATTTCTATTAATATGTGATGATTGTTGGGTTTTGTAGAAGGAGAGGGAACGTTTGGTTATAAACACCTTGTTCCGTATTTCCAAATTGCTCAACATGAAAAAAATCTTTTTGTTTTAAACGCTATAGAAAGATATTTGTCTAATATATTTAAAAATTTTTCTGATAACAGTCATGAATTTAAAGTAAGATATACACTAAACAAAGGAACAGGTGTATATAGTATGACGGTGGAAAAAATTGAACCCCTTTTTAGTAATATTGTACCTTTCTTTGAATCTATGGAATTTTTTACAAGAAAGTATGTGGATTTTCATTATTGAGTTCTTTCTGTAGTGATACATAGATTTGGTTATTTCTACTTACCTGAGGGTAAAAAAATTGCTTTACAAATATCTTCGGCTACTAATAAAAATCGTTATAGTACTAAAAAGTTAAATAAAACAGAACTAGCCTCCCCTCAAGGTTCGGCAGAGCTCCCTAGTGTTGAGGCTATATCTAAACTTTTGGCTCTACAGCCTCCATTTGATATTACTAGAGGGCGAAGCCACTTTGAAATGATTAGAGAATTTACTATCTCTAAAGGGGGACGGAAAGGGTTTATTGTTTATGTTTATGATCGTGAGTCTGAAGGTAATAAAGAACTAATTGGTTCACCATTTTCAACTTACGGTGCAGGACATGAAGCGTTAGGGTTAAGACGAGGTAGTCGGGTAATAGGTAGATATATTGATACAGGTAAAGCATATAAAGATAAATATATTTTTTCTTCTATTCCTTTGTAAATATATCCTCAAATTAGCTAATTATTACATAAAATATTGTGATTGTTATTTAGGATTTATTTATCTAAATTATAAAAGCACAGCTTGGAACAGACTCAATCTACACGACGATTATGAGAGATGTTAACAACGGATGATTAATACGTTATTTACATTCTAATACTGCTTCATTCTTTTTCTTCTTAGTTTACTTGCACATAGGAAGAGGAATGTACTATGGATCATATAGAGCACCAAGAACTCTAGTATGAACTATTGGTACTGTTATCTTTATCTTAATGATGGCTACAGCCAAAAACACATTTATGTGGCCAAATTTATTATTGGATTATCCAGATGGATCTACTATTATTTGTTCATCTTTCCCTATTTTACCTTTTAATAAAAGTAGAACTAAAGCTATTAAAAGAATTGGTCCTCATAATATTGACGTATTATCTATAATAATATGCGGTTTATTGGGTGATTGATGAGGTAATAAAATCAAAGGTGCACAAATGGATAGTGTACGATTTAGTTTAGAACAAGGTGTAAAAAATTCTGCTTATATTCATTATCTTAATCTTCTATTACATGAATTAGGCTATTGTTCAACTGTAACACCTAAATTGGTAGTTAAAAGTGAAGCTATCAAGGACAAACGTTTAGATCCTACGTTAACTCGCTATAATTATCGATTAACAACTTATACCTTTACTAGCTTTTTATGAATCTTTAATGCCTTTTATATGGAAGTAAATGGTGTTATAGTCAAACGAGTACCTTGTTGAGTAGGGGAATTTATCACACCTTTAGGTCTGGCTAGCTGAATCATGCAAGATGGTTCTAGACAGAAAAACCAGGGTATTTCATTAGCAACTAATAGTTTTACTTATGAAGAATGTATTTTTTTAAGTAAAATACTTACAGATAAGTATAACCTTAAAACTAGTGTTGTAAAAGCTGGACATCAGGATCAGTGAAAGATAAGTATATGAAAACAATCTATGCCTGATTTAGTTTTACTAGTTAAACCTCATATTATAGATGAAATGAAATATAAATTGGAAGGTTATCTTTAACCTCTGTGTACCAATAATAAAAGTCCTACTATTTTAGAGTATATGCAATATATATTTAAAAATATACTGTTTTATTTTTAAAAATGTTAGCTCTATCTAAGCGCTGTCTTAGAGAGCTTTAATAAAACTATGGTAGAATACCCTGACAGGGTATTGGGATAGAAATGAAATTTATCCTGGCAATACTTGTGAAACGGTTAAATATTTGTTATTTATTTATAGACCGTCGGTTCAATATAGAATCGCGACAGACTGGGTCACTTGTGGGCGGCTGAAATGCTGCTTAATGTACAGTCGAAGGTTCCTAACCTTAAATAGGTTACACAACGCTTTAGAGGAGATATATTAAAAAGATATTTAGCAGATATCGGGGATTAATCTATTGATAAAGTACAGGGGAGCTATACAAATAATTTTAGTTATAGTATCCGGAACTTTGACAGCTTTCTTGGGTTACGTATTGCCCTGTTACCCCCCTTTAGCAAGGGGATTTTATGGGGATAGAAGCCAAATTCATCGGGGAAACCCTAAAGACTTCAAAACCAAGCCAAAATGGAAGCAATAGACAGCTGGTGGCCCTACTAATGACTAGGCGTACGGTAATATCTTGAAGTATTGTTTAATAGACGAATGGGCAATCCGGAGCTAAATTCTGTATGAACAGATAAAAGTGCAACGAGTAGACGGTTTCTTTCCTAATCACCGTATCCATAAATACTGATGAGATACAAGGAATAACTATGGATTGTGGTTAGGTATAAGGTGTATTCTAATAGCCCCCCAGGGACGCTGGGATATGAAATAAACTGAAAAGGGGCGTTATACTACTAGCTATTTGCGTACTTTGAGGCATAATATGAGAATGATATAGTAGGTGATTCGCTGGAGATCACTAGAATCGGAGAAAAGACTTGAACTGGGTGACCGTAAACGGATATGAATTACACGCACTCGTGTAGTGAGAGAGATTATTAGTACCCTGAGATATGTATTCTATGGATTCTGGGTTTGCTGATTAGACTATACTCATACCTCTTAAGCAAGAAAGTAGTAAAACCGTGACGGGCAAATGTCATTATGAGGTGCTACAGTTAAATAGGCGAAGTAATAGCTGTAGTAAAATACCACTAAATGCTGGAAACTCTTAAAAGACAATCAGCAGGAACCTGTATTAAAAATAGCTCAGTTGTATATAACAAATTCAACTTTTGGTTCCTCAGAGACTATACGTGGTACATTTTTTTTTAATAAAAGTAAAAGCATTTAAATAAGTTTTATATTCTAAAAATAATTATATAGTTAAAAAGATGAAGATATAGTCCGATCCGTTAGCGAGAGTTAACGAAAGGAGAGTCGCGCCTCCACCTTTAGATAAATTTATAAGCATCTTCCCATTTTTTTTTAATAGATGCTGGATTGCAAAACATAAAGGTCGAAGGAGATGGATCATTTTACTTAAATAAACCATAAAAAATCCTTTTCACTTTTCTATCCTTATTAGATTCCGCAGCAATCCAGTTTTCTTGGGGTATGTACCACTTATATATCCTAAGAGGGCTGATAATATTTTAACTAATGGTTAAAAATGTGTTACTTTTGTTTTAGTTAGAGACCTTCATACGTGAATATCAACTAAAGAAGCGAATACTAATATAAGAAAAATTAGATTTGAGAGTTTAAACCCTTATTATGTAACAGGGTTTATAGATGCAGCAGGAGAAGAATGTTTTTCTGTTTTATTTCTTCGTAGTAAAAATTCTAAATTGGGTTGAAATATACAAATAAAATTTCAACTAAAAGTAGATATTAAAGATAGGGAACTATTAGGAAGAATCCAAGAGGCTTTCGGAACTGGTGTTATAATAAACGAAAAAAGTAGCTGTATATTAAAAATAACATCGGTATCCGAAATAATAAACACAATTTTACCACACTTCTATAAATATCCTTTATTGGCTAAAACGCGGGAAGAATTTGAACTATTTAAGAGAGTTGCTTTAATTATGCATAAGAAAGAACATCTCACGTTAAAAGGTTTCCAGGAAATCTTGAGAATTAAGGCTGGTATGCGTAATAGTTTAACGGGAGTATTAGCCGAAAATTTCCCTAATACTGTACCTATGGTAATTTCCAGTTCTAGTTTACCTTCATCTATGCCCGAACAATTTATTGATCCTAATTGAATTGTAGGTTTTACAGAAGGTAAGGGATCTTTTAGAATAGATGTTCAAGAGTCCCCTTTTCCAGTTAAATTAAATTTTCAAATTCTTCTTCACGAAAGCGATAAAGAACTTATAGCTTTAATTATTAAATACTTTAATTGTGGTACATCTAAAGTCGAAAGAAATATGGCATTCAATAAAATATTTACTGTAACTGATTTAGAAGACATATCTAATATTATTATTACCTTTTTTAAAAAATATCCTTTACAGGGAATGAAAAGATTGGATTTAGATATATTTATAAAAGTAGCAGAGTTAATTAAAACTAAGGATGATAAAACTATGCATGGAGAATTAGATAAAATCTTAAATCGGAAATTAGACACTAACTCAGATCTTGTTTTGAGTACACTTGTTCCTTTTTTAGTGTATTCAAACGCTGATACGGAAAAAGCTATTATAGTTAAAAATAACCTAGGTAAGTCTGGTGTATATTCTTGAGTGAATAAGGAATCCGGAGCTCGTTATGTAGGTAGTTCTATAGATTTAGGTAAAAGATTAGTTAATTATTATGATTTAAAACACTTAATGAAAAATAATATGTCTATATATAAAGCATTACTTAAGTATGGACATTCCAAATTCACTCTAGAAATATTAGAATATTGCGATCGTAATTGTGTTATAGAAAGAGAGCAGTATTATATGGATTTTTTTAAACCTAAGTATAATATACTAAAAGTAGCGGGTTCTCCTTTAGGCTATAAACATACACCTGAAGCTCTAGAAAAATTAAGATTATTAGGAATAGGGCGTAAGCATTCTGAAGAAACTAGATATAAAATCCGAGCAGCTAATATTGGTAACTCTATTTCAGATGAGATTAGATTAAAAATTAGTAATACTAAACTAAAAGCTAATTTCAAACATTCTGAAGGTGCTAAGTTAAAAATAGGGGAAGCATCATTAGCTCGTAACGGATGAGTTACATATGTAACTAACGTAAAAACAGGAAAAACTGAAAGTTATCTTTCTCGCCTTAAAGCTGCTACAGCGCTAAATATATCTCCTCTTACATTAAAAAGATATATAGAATCTAAAAAACTTTATAAAAATACTTATAAAATTACTACTGCTGCTTCTTAAGAGTGTTTCACTTGTCACTACTTCTGTAAATAGACAAGTTTTAGAAAAAATACGTTAATTTATTTTAAGTTTATTAGACGAACACTCTTATATGTTAGGTAGTACTACTAAACTAATTAATATTTCCGATAAAGAAAGTAAAAAGTGATTTTAGACCTATTTCTATATTAGAAATCTACCAAATTGATTTTATTCATAATATATTAATTCCTTACTTAGACAGTGTTGAATTTAGAACTAAAAAATTTAAAGATTATTCAGATTTTAAAACAATAGCTTTTTTAATCTTAGAGGGTAAACATTTAACTGAAAAAGGTAAAGAGTTAATAATAAAACTGGGAGATTGTATGAATAATAATAGATTATCTACAAACTTAAACCCTCTCATATTGGATGAAATCGTTAAATCAGAATTAGATCTTTTAATTAAAGCAGAACCTTTAATACATATTGATTCTGAGGGTAGAGCAATGATAATTTCGGAAAAAAAATACATTAGATCTACTTATATTATAAAAGCTTATTTTTTAAATAATTCTTTTAATTATTTTACTAATGGAATTTCATGCGCTAAATTTCTTCATGTAAGTAATAATACTATAACTGCTCGTTTAAATGATGGTAAACCTATAAAAAATAAAGAAGGTTTAGTAGTCGCTAAACGCATAGAAAGAATAAAAGCTTACTCTAAATCAAATTTTTCTCCTATTAAAAATTAGTTAAAGCAACCATCTTATTGTGAATTTTGTATTACTAATCTAATGAGCGCCATCCCTTGAGTTGGAACTGACATAGTTGAGTCAAATAATTTTGCAGATCGTTGTATAACAGTTTATTCCTTATCTAGTCTATTACCTACGATAGGTACTGTTAATACCAACGCATTAAAAAAAGGAAATAAAAATGTGAGATTGAATAAAGAAGAATATTTATCTATACCTCCTTCTTTTCTTTCTTTTTTAGTAGGATTTATTGATGGAGACGGTTACATACAAATAACAAAAACAACTAAAGGATTCATAGCTATTAAACTTGTTATATCTATTCATTTGAAAGATATCTCAAGTTTAGAGTATATACGTTCTATTCTTAATATAGGTAAAATTACTATATACAAAGATAATAGGAGTCCAACTTGTAAGTTAATTATTAACAAAACCGATCTACAAGAAGTTTTATTTCCATTGTTGCTACACCACAACATATTTTTTTTAACTGAAACAAGAAATAACCAATTTAATACTGCTATGGTAATACTAGAACAAGACATAAAAATGTTCGATAATATACCAAGTAAAAGTAATATACCCAAACCGCTCGGTTTGGTAAAAGCAGCAGATTATGCTAAATTAAGTTTCTTTAAAAATTGAATAGTTGGTTTCACAATGGCAGAAGGATCATTTTTTATAAAAAGTAATAATGACGGTTGTTTTCAATTGAAACAAAGAATACATACTAGTTTATTTGAATCATTTAAACTAGTATTCAATACAAATAGGAAGATAGATATTGAAAATAATATGTACAATCAATTTTCTGTTAGTTCCAAAGCTGATATACAAACTGTCATAAATTTCTTTTCTTTTTCCGGGTTACATCCTTTGATAGGACTAAAAGGTATTTCTTATCTAAAATGATTAAACGATTTAAAAAGTAGTGACCGTTATGGTAATCTTAATTATCCTCCAAACAAATAAATATATTCAATCACATTTATATATTCAATCACATTTATATTTTCTTTATCTGTATATACGGGCTCCTTATAGTGGTAACATTATAGAGGCAAATGGGGAGAATTGCAAGAACGTCTTTATATTACAACCACCAATTTATAGATTACTTGCAGCGGAGCTTGATTCGGTATAAGAGGTGGATCAAGAACGTTCAACGGCTAATGAGTGAGTAATACCAACAATAAGCTCAACACGAGTACCCCACAACTAATAATATTTAGTTGAAGACATAGTCTAAACATCAAATATATATATAAAATTGGTGAAAATAGGGATTAAATACCCTATTCAAACGATTATTCGTTTATTTCGTCATTTGAGGTGGTTTAGATACAGTTGAACCACATTACGGAAACGTAATGTTAAAAATTTTGCTTAATGCTGGAACATCCCCCAATCTAGGATATGCATACGGAATATTCTTGATGTTAACCACAATTATTAGCGTGAAAATTGCATTGACACGGAGACAATCAGCCGGGGTGAGAAGTTTACATACTTCAGTAGCCTCTCAGAGACTACACGCAGAAGATCTTAGCTCGAACAGCAAAAATTACATTTTTAAGTCTTTAAAAAATAAGTGTTTATTATCTAAGGGTATGAATCTTAATGTTATGTCAAAAATGTTCTATTCTTACCTTTCAACTCCCAGTAATAACTCAAAAAATACATTACCGCCTTATTATGTAACAGGGATTTCGGATGGGGAATCTTCTTTTCATGTTTCTATATTGAAAAATAAAAATTATAGATCCGGCTTCCAAATCCAAGCTAAATATACAATTCAATTACATAGTAAAGATTTGGAGTTATTAACTAAATTACAATCTTTTTTTGGCGGGGTTGGATCGATCATTATTAAAAAAGAAGCGAAATCTGCCATATTCTCTATACAATCTTTAAAAGATATTAGTAATGTAATTATCCCCCATTTTGACAAATATCCTTTATTAACTAAGAAAAGAGCAGATTACTTTTTATTTAAAATGGTAGTTAATCTAATGGTTGAAGGGAGTCATTTATCCCCGCAAGGTATAGATAATATTTTGAGCATAAAAGCTTCTATGAATAAAGGTTTAAGTCCAGAACTTTGTCAACTATATCCTCATATTAAACCTGTAAAAAGACCAGCATTTGAGTGTCATAGTATGACTGTTAATTGAGAATGGTTGTGTGGATTTATTGAAGCTGAGGGATCCTTTTTCTGTTTAATTAGACCAAACTTAACACATTTAATAAAATATCAAGTTACTCTATCTTTTGTTTTAACTCAAGATACTCGGGATTTAGATTTGATGCTTAGAATCAAAGAATACTTAGGTTTTGGTATAGTAAGTAGTGCGGCAACTCGTTCTATTACTCAACTTACTGTAACAAAAAGAGGAGATTTAGATATTCTTATTTCTTTATTTCAAGAAAAAGGCGGTCTTTTTGGTTGTAAAAGTTTAGATTTAAAAGACTTTATTAAAATACAAGAGATAGTTAAGAGTAATGCACATAAAACAGAGGAAGGTTTACAAGATATAAAATTGATTAAGAGGAACATGAATCTTAGAAGAATACATGAATAAATTATATAAGATTAGAAATACATTTTTTAAAGACGTGGACAATAGTTCTTTTTTGGTCTATGCATATTTAGTAGGTTTATTCGAAGGTGATGGTTTTTTTACTATTACAAAAAAAGGTAAATATTTAGCATATGAACTAGGTATTGAATTGTCAATTAAAGATGTTCAATTGATATATAAAATTAAAAATCTTTTAGGTATAGGTGTAGTAAGTTTCAGAACAAGAAATGAAATTGAGATGGTATCTTTAAGAATTAGAAAAAAAGATCATTTAAAAGAATTTATTATACCTATTTTTGATAAATACCCTATGCTTTCCAATAAACAACTTGATTATCTAAGGTTTAAAAACGCACTATTATCAGGAATTGTTTATTCAAAAGATTTACCTGAATATACAAGGGATAGCAAACCTATAAATACTGTAGAATCTATTACAAGTGTTTCTTATTTTCCCGCTTGATTAGTAGGATTTATAGAAGCTGAAGGTTGTTTTAGTATTTATAAATTACAAAAAGATAAAGATTATTTAGTGGCTAGTTTCGATATTTCTCAAAGAAATGGAGAGGTGTTAATATCTGCTATTCGTGAATATTTATCTTTCACTAATACTATATACATAGACAAAACGAATTGTTCCAAATTAAAAGTTACAGGTGTAAGATCTGTAGAAAATGTTATTAACTTTTTACAAAAGGCTCCTGTAAAATTATTGGGTAATAAGAAACTACAATATTTGTTATGAATAAAACAATTACGTACAATACCTAGGTATTCAGCTAATATTAAAATACCTTCAAAATACTAAATAAAGATCATGATATAGTCCGATCAATGAAGAGATTCATTGAGTGTAATGATAGTTTGTTTCAAATGAAATTACCAACAGATATGCTCTGTTAACAATGCCACATTAAATAGATTTTTCTCACTACACTTTGTTTTACCTTTTGTCTTAGCTGCTTTAGCATTAATGCATTTAATAGTGTTACATGACACTGCGGGGTGAGTAGCCGACTTTTACTCAACTATCCTAGGTAATATAACTTATTACCTCGACAGATACTTTAGTACTTACTATCAAGTAATATATTTAATTACTACTACTATGTTTATTATTTCATTAAGCATATTTGTCTTCTGGGTTATGGATATATCAGAGAATTTTAGCGAAATATATAATGCTCAAAGTTATCTTTTCGTACATAATATAAAACCTCTTAATCCTTTAAGTGTTCGCAAACATAGTTATTCTACGACCACAATGAGGCCAACATTGCCTATAAAATCACAGATACAGCCTAGTTTAAATGATTTCTACGATTGGTTCTGTGGATTAGCTGATGCGGAATCTTGTTTCTTTTTTAGAATACGAGCTAGAGCAATTGAATTCGAGTTTAAGATATCATTACACCTAGATGACTTATCGGTTTTACTTTTTATACAAGAAAAGCTAGGAATAGGTAAAGTAGATACTTCTTCTGGTATGGCATCTTTCCGTGTTAATAAACAGAGTGAGCTTTGATTTTTAATAGAGATGTTTGAAAAATTTCCTCTTAATTCTACAAAATACCTAAACTACTTAGATTTCAAAAAAGCCTTAGAGCTTTATAATTCATCTAAGTCAGCCTTAACCAAACAAGAAATTAATAAACTAAAGTGTAGGATGAATAAACTTAGAACTGATTTAACCATGCCAGATTTTCATAAATTACGTATAACTCCTCATTGAGTATTAGGATTTATAGAAGTGGAAGGTTCCTTTTCAGTTCAAAAAGTATTTCCCTTCTCTCTAACTTTTTCATTAACCCAGAAGAAAAATACATATTTAATGAAGGCTTTACAAGAATTTTTTCAATCTTTAGCTATTAGCCATAATGGACTTAATAAGCAAAATGCTATAAGAGTTTCATGGGATAATAGAATAGGTAACAAAGGTGATATAACTAGTCTACATGTCAGCAGTGTAGATTATATAACTAATGTGCTAATCCCTTTCTTTGACGGTTTGACCTGAAGTAGTAAGAAAGAAAAAGACTATAATGATTGAAAAACTGTATTAGAACTTAAAAAATTAGGTCTACACTATACTGAACAAGGTGTAACAGTTATAAATCTTATACTAAGTCAAATGAATCTTAACCGATTATCTACTAATACAGCTAAAATGAGCCAAATCCAATTGGATTCCCTTCAACGTGATATTGTTAAATTATTAACTGGACCATCTAATCTGGAGGTAGAAAAAGACGGAAGAATATTAATAAAGTCTTTAAATAAATATTACACAGGAAGTGGTAGTGTTAAAGTAGAACTCCAAGACAAAAACGGTTTAATTGTTTATACATTTGGTTCAATATCTGAGTGTGCCAAATTTTTAGATCTAGCACCAGGTACAGTTACAACCATATTACAGAAAAGTATGCCCGTAGTAGTAGATAATAAAGAATTATTTGTATATAAAAGGCTGAAGCAAGATAGTAATGAGTAAAAACTTAGAATTTCCTGGCCCCAAATTCATGTATATAAAATCTTCATCTTTTTGGAGTATACGTCAACTTTTCGCTCGTCGTACCTATTGTAGCGGAAGTCATATAGGACTATCTACGATTAGAACTAAAAGAGAACCCCATAACAAAGCAAAGCTAGCATTTATATTGCCTAATTTTAGTGCCGGTAAAAGAATAGGTCCACATAACGAAGATATTATCTCTTTATTGGTAGGTTCATTATTAGGTGATAGTCACGCAGAGCGAGCTAAAAGCGGAGGGGTTAGATTTATATTTCAAAAAAGTAAAGCAGATAAGGATTATATATTTTGGTTATACGAGTTTTTTAATAAAAGGGGTTATTGTACCAATCACTTACCTGTTGTTTGCAAACATGATGGAACTAGTAACCAATTAGTGTGTATTCGGTTTGTTACGTATAGTTATACAAATTTAATCTGGCTATATAAATTATTTTATAACCATAAGAAACAAAAGAGAGTACCTATAAATATAGTGGATTTATTAACACCTTTAAGTTTAGCCGTTTGGATTTGCGACAAAGGTTATTTCCACTGCCCTAGTCTTCGAATACATATCCAAAGTTTTTCAAAACAAGATGTAAGGTTATTATCATTAGCTTTAGAAACTAAATTTAATATAAAAAGTACTTTGTCCTGGGAATGTACGGGTTTTGCCCCTACACACCTTGCAAGTACAACTAAGGGTAATTACCTGTGTATTAAAGTAGAATCTATGCCTTTATTAAGAAAATTAATAATCCCTTATATGGAACCTAGTATGATTTACAAATTAGGATAATATATATATAAGTAGTCGTGAAATTAAATAGTTAATTTCTAAATTTCCGACGGGAGATTTAAATTATAACTACTCTTAATGGGGTGTTATGGTTTGGCAATATTAGCGAAAACGGTTAAATTTTAAACTTAAAATAAGACCGTCGGTTGTATTAAGCCTAGGTCTGGCTAAATATGGTCGCTACTGACTAGGTCGCTGATGGGCGTAAAATTAGTGTTTTATGCTTAATGTATAGTCGAAAATTACGCCGGAAATCCTTTAGGTATATCAGGTAATTATGAAAGAATTCCTTTTGCACCTTACTACCTATTTAAAGATTTAATTACAATCTTTATATTTATTTTCGGATTATCATTATTTGTATTCTTTATGCCCAATGTGCTAGGTGATTCAGAAAATTACGTAATTAAGTAGCGTTGACTTTAGTTACTGTCAGAGTGAACCTCTGGCTACAAACCATCAAATTGTCGGGAAGTCCCTAAAGCTGTTTCAACCAAATAAGAATGGTAACATATCTTATGGCACAGGTAATGACTCGTGGTACGGTAAAATCGACACAGATTATCATAATATATGATAAATGGGTAATCCGCAGCCAAGTACCTATCATCTTAGGTATGCAGTTCATCGACTAGATGTTGGTTGGCTTTTTTTTTTATTAGCTTAAGATATAGTCAAGCCCCACTCGAAAGAGTGTAGGAAATATTTATTATTTCCATTAAATGGATAGTTTAAACTATTCAGGGATAAGGCCTTAGGCGTATCTGTTATTTATTTACTTTTTATACTTGTTTAAAGACTAAAAGTAATGACCTATATATAGCTCAGAAGGAATCAACACTGATTGAACCTGAGATGGTTAAACCTACTAATAAAGGTAAGTTAGGTAATAAAGAAATGACCCTTTCGGAAGTAAAAGGTTGATTCTTAACCAAAAAAAATAATTTCAATTGTACAGGCAAAGGTACAGATAAAGAATTCTGTATACTTGCTAATGGATTTTGACAAGCGGAAGGTTACATAGGTGGTATTTTTAGATCAGGGTTAAATTTTTATCCTATTTGTACAGCAACTCAGTTGTTGTCGGAACAATCTGTACTTTTTCTCCTCAGGTTAGATAAGTCTTTATCTAATAAAGGAACTTTTAGTATTACTTTGAATAATATGGGTAAATTTGTTATAGTATATAGATTATCAGGTTGAGATACATTCTTTTCTATGTTTGTTCCATACTTTTATATGCTTTATGGAGCAAAGTATCAAGCCATACATAAGTTAAAAAAAATTTATGTATTAAAGAATTTAATTAAAAAAAATTCAGTAGCGAAGCGCGATATATATAAAGTCTTGTTGATAAGTCTTGCTTATTCATTGACTGCTCATTCTTCCCGTTATAAATTAAGTATTCAGGATAAAGTAGTTTCCCTTAATTTAGATCCAGTTTTACTGAAAAAAGTGCCTAGAATTAATCTACCTGAAAATTTTATTACTCCTACTTTTCTCTTTATTTTTGGATTATTTTTAGGTGACGGTACTTTACATTTAAAATTGGAGTGAAAACAGAAAAATAGTACTGTAGTTATTATTCCTTTATTTAATATTATACAATCTAATGTTGAATCTAATAAGCAAATAATGGAAATAATGACTAACACTTTAAATAGTATGGGTATAAAGACTTCTTTAGTTAAAAGTACTAAAACTTTAACCTTAACTGTTAAAGGTATAGATAATGTTTTTAAATCTTTATACCCATTATTGGAAAAATACTCACACTTTTTATATTGAAAAAGCGATAGCTTTAACTTATTAGTCTGAGTAAAACAGCTGGTTAAGTCAGGAGGCCACCATACTTATTTTGGACTTAATGCTCTAATTGATAAAATATATAGTAGTGTTAATGAGCGGTTTACAGCCAAGGAAGTTTGAATAAGTCGTTTAAATATTTGACTAAAGGCAGTTTCCGACCGTAGAGATTGAGGAGAGTATTATATCTACCCCATTTATACACCAGATAAAGTTATTAGGGGTTGACAGGTGCGATTTGCTTCTACATTAAAACTACCTAAGTCCAATAAAGCATTCATATGTTCGACTTGTGGCGGGCAAGATAAAGCTCTCCAATTAGCTGTAGAATATAGGGATAAAATTATCTCAGATTGAATTAATACTTTTTAAACTATAACCTTTGCAATTCTTTCCTTCCGTCTTTTATTGATTATTTTTAGAGAGGTTACAATAATAACATATTTTCCTTGGGCATAACTGGGCAAATCCAATGCAAACGCCAGCTGCGATCGTTCCGGAGTGATAAGTAGAAGATGTCACTTAATCTCGCTGTTTGCTGGGAGTTCCTATATATTAGGATAATCAGCAGGAAACCAAAGGACCATAGGTCTTAGTAGGATCTTCAGAGACTATACGCGAGACATAAACAAACTTTTGTTTATGAAGAGATAGTCCAATCATAATAGTAATATTATGTATATAAACATTTAAATATTAATAGACTTAACAAGGTCTATGTCCTACTATTTTTTAATATCGGGTAGCTTAGTTTTCTATGCTACCCGTTCTACAAAAGGTATTATTCGTTTATCTTCAAAAAAATAACATTAACTTAACACAATGTACGGACTTGGTTGTTTGAGGATCAAATTTAACATCTCAAGTAGGTTCCGGCAGATTTACAAAGCAGGTTAGCGATATGATTAAGTTTCCTCCTTACCAATAATCTGTAATTGTAGGATTAATTCTTTCTGACGCTTGACTTAGAATTGGTAATAAAGGGTCAATAAATTGTATGTTAGGTTTCAAGCAATACTCTTGCTCATTTTGACTATGTTTGATTTGTATTTTCTATATTATTTAATTATTGTAACAAAGTACCTCTTTTAACTAGTGGTATTAGATTAGGAAAACGATTTTATGAATTACAAATTGAAACTCGTTCATTGCCTTGTTTTACCCAATTACATTCTATTTTTTTTATCTAAATGGTACTAAGGTAATACCTCATAGTATTTACGATTTATTAACACCAATAGCTCTCGCTCACCTTATTACGGTTGACGGATCTGCACGACCTCATGGTTTATTAATTTGTACTTATTCCTATTGTGTACCAGAAGTTGTTAATTTGATTAATGTATTGATCATTAAATACAGATTAGATTGTACATTACAATTTCCTACACCAACTCAACCTAGAATTTACATTTTTAAATAATCTATGGATAAATTAAGATCTTTAATTAGTCCATGTTTTATTAAAGAAATGTAATACAAACTAGTTTATAAAGCTGTCACGTACATTAAGTGTATTATTTAAGTATTAACTAGTAGTACGTATTATTTGATGTTTTTTTATTTTTGATCTTCTACCGTTCTATGCAATATTAAGATCTATTCCTAACAAATTATTAGGTGTTATCGCAATGTTTTCAGCCATCTTGGCACTATTACTTTTACCTGTTACAGATGTAAGCAGATCAAGAGGAATGCAATTTAAACCTTTAAGTAAAATATCTTTCTATATATTTATTGCAAACTTCTTAATATTAATGCAATTAGGGGCCAAACACGTTGAATCACCTTTTATTGAATTCGGCCAAATAAGTACTGTATTATATTTCTTATATTTCACAGTAATAATGTATTTTACTACTTTTATTGAAAATACATTTAGCGACATTAATTACCATGTATTTAAAAAGACCTAATTTGTCTACTTTAACTCATACTTTTTCTATGGTATCTAATTTAAGGTGTAAAATATTTTTGTTCTACTGCTCTATCTCATTTAAATGATATAAAGCGTAAACCTAGTGTGTATTATATTGGTATATATATAGGTTCTGAAAAAGCTAGATTTATACCTCTTGTTTTAGATAAAGATAGACTTATGTTTATAAGGGATATACTAATATTACATATTTACATTTTATATTTACATTCATCTGGTTGTGACATAGATGAAGATAGAGATAATAAATTAGCTTAAGAGTCCATGATCAATAATCTTAAATCTGATAAAGTTTATGTATGTAGCTCTTAAGTTATAGTATCTTTATAAAATATTATATAAGTTGTATTAGTGTTCAAATCACTTATTTCCCAACCTTTAAGTCCTTCTTTCATAAAAAAAACCCCAAAAAAAAACCAAAGAAATTAGCTCAATTGGTAGAGCATCCGTTTACCACACGGCAGGTTAAGTGTTCAAATCACTTATTTCTTAGTAATTATGATAAGTATGTAGAGGTATAAATTTTAGCTTAATGGTAAGTCTATAATTTTTGATAATTATCATTAGAGTAAAGTATCTTATATTTTAACAACATAACCTGTGGGCTGACGCAGCCGGCCTGAAGGCCAGCTCTACTAAAAAAAACCAAAAAATAATAAAATTCTAAAAAGATACCATTATCTCTATATAAAATTTATATCGCACCCGCACCCGCACCCGCACCCGCACCCGCACCCGCACCCGCACCCGCACCCGCACCCGCACCAATTTTGAGGTACATTCTTTTTATTTAGTATCTGTTTCTCTATGCTCTTAATGTACATTTATTAGCTCGCTAACCCTTATGACTTCTGCTATTTTATCTTTTGATGATTTTTATAATGCAGTGAATAATTAACCTAATTATAATTTGCAATTAACCTAATTATAATTTTAAATGAACCTAATTATAATTTAAAATTAACCTAAATTTAAATTAACCTTAATTAACCTTGATTTATATAAATAATTATAATAAACCTTTTAAAAATATATAATTCTAGACCTTTTAAACCATTTTTAAATAAAAATTAAACCATTCAATTAATTTTCTATATTAATAAACTTTACATTAATAGGTAATATCTATAAACCTGTACAAATATTACACTTTTAGATTAAATAAAACAATAATAATATAGGTTTAACAATATTATTATTAAAATAATATAAGTATAATAAAGGTTATATTAATAATGGATTAATTTAAAATTTAAATTATTTTATAAATGTTTATAAATGCAAGTTTATAATAAGGGTATGTTACAAGGCATTATTAAAAAAAAAAACCCCAAAAAACCAAAAAAAAATATGTAGATACAAGGGACTAGTATTATAAATGCAATACCTATTGGTAATAGAACTTCAACAATAAGACATTAGTTGGTTATAACGTATTCTAGGTAAAACAAGCTTCAACAGAAAGCTCCAACCTTGTCTTTTGCATAACAGATGACGTGATGATCAATAGGGATATAGGATTGCCAATAAAGAGGAAGGAGTCAGAGATAACCTTCAACCAATGAGAAATATTAACGTTAACTTTTGCTAATTAGACAATGTGCTGATAAATTTAAATAGTAGATTACCGATAAATGACTCCAAGATAACTTAACAAATGAAAAGTTACAGCCACGTCTTTTGCGTATAAGATACTTGTTTATCTATATACTTGATTACTTATTCAAATCAAAGTGCCAAGAAAATTGTCCTTCTACGAATCCTGAAATCTCTACACTCATCTCATCCAACTGCATCCCTATTTTTGTACCAATCAGACCCCAAATCATCATCTTTGAGAAATTCCTTTATTTCTCGTTCACGCTTCACAAGAATTTCCCTTAATTGTGCGACCTGGTTACTCACTTTTTTTCTTCCGTATTTCGCGCTTATTTTTCTCTTGCACTTCCACTTGTAACATTCTGACAGACATTTGATAGTTCTCTCAGGTGTAAAATAACGTGATCCGATCTGGAATTGGTTCTGTTCGCGATCCCACCGTATTAAATGTGACATTGTTGCGGTTGAATACAATGGATCTGTGCTTGAGGATGGTGTTTTTGGAGATAATGTTCCTGTAAAAAATTAGCTGTGTAGAAAAAAAAACCCCCAAAAACCCCCAAAAAACCAAAAAATCCCAGTGTTCCTACCTGATGAATCTGAAGATAATCGAAACTTAGATGGTGAATACAATGATGATATAAAATATACAATATTAATAACTAGAAAATATTCTAAATCAAATAAGTCATATTCAATTAAAGGTGGATGAAAAGATAACTCTAAATTATCTTCTTTTAAAAACGGTAATAAACGTTTCTATTCGAGTTTGGTGAATAAACAAAGTAATTATGTTTTATTTAAAGAGATAAAAAATATTTTAGGAAATAATCCATTGAATAATGATACTCAAAAAATTGCAAAATTAAGTATTGACAATAATATATTAAAATTGAGAAAGGACGGAATAGCAATTTACGATGTTATTGGTAGACTAAACAAAGATTTTAAAGAAGAACTATTTAGATGTGATAAAGAATTAACATCTTTAATTAAGAATTTTAAAGATAGAAAGCTTTATGATATTTATAAAGAAAAAAAACTAACAAAAAAAGAAATTCCATTATTACATTTAAGTAAAATTTTAGAAGTAGTACCTGTTGAGTATGTTATTAGTATAATGATTGGAAAATCTTTGAAGATTATGAATAGTTAAAATCAAAATGATATTAATACAGCTAAGATATTTATTGATTTAGGTGAATATATCATAAATCACTATGATTATATTTTATATACAAATAAAAAGAAATTAAAGACTCTACTTGTTATAATTTTAAATATAATATGTGGGATTGAAGACAAGAAAATAAAGAATTGTTAAAAAAATATCTAACTTTAACCAGAGAAACAGAGTGAGCACTAGAAGAGTAAAATTTCTTCTCGCCTACCGCTGGAGCAAGTGTAAGATTATTTTTAGAATTACCAAAGCCAAGTGTAAGATAATTAAATGCAAAGGTATGAAAGTTAATAGCAAAAGTAGCTATAAATGCAGTGTTTATAGTCGTTGGTAGACTCTTAAAATTTAAACTTATTCTTTGCATGGCCTATTTTATAATTATTTATACGTCCTTTTTTTTTTTTTTTTTTTTTTTTTTTTTTATTTTTTTTAAATTTTTATTTTATTTTTTACTTTTATTTTATAAATTTTTTTTTTAAAATTTTAAATTTTTTTTT
>Ga0247768_1000006_pt1 | contig 252279 bp, 250 predicted proteins | sample UWRJL016104C6_FD_179944 | JGI IMG/M metagenome (GOLD analysis project Ga0247768, IMG submission 179944) | Plant litter microbial communities from Arlington Agricultural Research Station in Wisconsin, United States - UWRJ-L016-104C-6 | ecosystem: Environmental > Terrestrial > Plant litter >... | reverse complement strand
CCGCGGGCCCTCGCGCTCATCGCGATCTGGCTCCATCGCATGACGGGCGCCGAGGACGTCGTGCTCGGCGTTCCGTGGATGGGCCGGCTCGGCTCGCCCGCCGCGCGCGTGCCCGCGTGCTGGATCAACGTCCTGCCGCTGCGCCTCCGCGTCACGCCGGCGCGCACCGTCGGCGACCTCGCCGCGGACGCCGCCGCGCGCCTCAAGGCCGCCGGCCGCCACGGCCGCTACCGCTACGAGGACCTCCGCCGGGACCTCGGCCTGCTCGGCGACGACCGCCGCCTCGTCGGCCCGCTCGTCAACCTGAAGCCCTTCGTACGCGAGGTCGTCCTCGACGGCCGTCCCGCGCGCGTCCGCAACCTCGCGGCCGGCCCGGTCGACGACCTCACGATCACGCTCAGCGGCGACCGCCTGATCCTCGAGGCCGACCCGGCGCGCTACGCCGCCGCCGACGTCGACGCCCATCTCGGCCGGCTCGCCATCGTCCTGCAGGAGGGCGCCGCCGCGTCGCACGACCTGCCGGCAGGCCGCCTCGACGTCACGCGCCACGTCGACCGCACCACCGAGCTGGCGTACGCCCGCGGCGAGCGGCGCGCGCTGCCGGACGGTGGCACCCTGTGGTCCGGTCTCGCCGCCCAGGCCGAGCACACGCCCGAAGCCGTCGCAGTCATCGCGCCGGACGCGACGCTCACCTACGCCGAGCTGCACGCCCGCGCCGAGATCCTCGCCCGCCGCCTCGCGGCCCGGGGCGCCGCGCCGGGCCCGGTCGTCGGCGTCGCGCTCGACCGCGGGGCGGAGTTGATGGTGTCCTTGCTCGCCGTCCTGCGCACGGGCGCCGCCTACCTCCCGCTGGAGCCCGACGCGCCCGCCGACCGCACCGCCGCGATGGCGCACGACGCCCGTCCCGTGTGCACGATCACGGCGGCGGGCATCGGCGACGGCGACCGCGACGCCGAGCCCGGCGACGGCCCGCGGCCCGAGGACATCGCCTACGTCCTCTACACCTCCGGCTCGACCGGCCGGCCGAAGGGCGTCGCGATCTCCCACCGCGCGATCGTCAACCGCCTCGCGTGGATGCAGGGGACGTTCCCGATCGGGCCCGGCGAGCGCGTCCTGCTCAAGACGCCGCTCGGCTTCGACGTCTCGGTCTGGGAGCTGTTCTGGCCGCTCCTGACCGGTGCCGCCCTGGTCGTCGCCGCGCCCGGCGCCCACCGCGACCCGCAAGCGCTCGCGCAGACCATCACCACCAACGACGTCACCACGACGCACTTCGTCCCGTCGATGCTCGCCGCCTTCCTGGCGGAGCCCGCGGCCGCCACCTGCACGAGCCTGCGCCGCGTCATCACCTCCGGCGAGGCGCTCTCCGCCGACCTCGCGCGACGCTGCTTCGCCACGCTCCCGGCCGCCGGGCTCCACAACCTCTACGGCCCGACCGAGGCCGCCGTCGACGTCACCCACCACGCCTGCGATCCCCGTGGCGAGGCCACCATCCCGATCGGCCGCCCGGTCTGGAACACCGACGCCTACGTGTTGGACGCGGCGCTGCAGCCCTGCCCGCTGGGTGTCGCCGGGGAGCTGTACCTCGCCGGCGTCCAGCTCGCCGACGGCTACCGCGGGCGACCGGCGCTGACCGCCGAGCGCTTCGTCGCCGACCCCCATGGGCTGCCGGGCACGCGGATGTACCGGACGGGAGACCTCGCCCGGCGTCGCCCCGACGGCGCGCTCGAGTACCTCGGCCGCACCGACGGGCAGGTCAAGATCCGCGGCGTGCGGATCGAGCCGGGCGAGGTCGAGGCCGCGCTGCTCCGGCATCCCGCCGTCGCCCAGGCGGCGGTCCTCGCGCGCGAGGACCGCCCCGGCGACGTGCGCCTCGCCGCCTACGTCGTGCTCGACGAGCACGCGCCCGCCGACCCCGCCGCGCTCCGCCACCACGCCGCCGCGCTGCTGCCCGACGCGATGGTCCCCGCGGCGATCGTCGTCCTCGATGCCCTGCCGGTCGGCCCGACCGGCAAGCTCGATCGCGGCGCGCTCCCGGCGCCCGCGGCGTCCGGCGGTGGGGGACGACCGCCCGCGAGCCCGCGTGAGCAGGCCCTCTGCGAGCTCTTCGCCGAGGCGCTCGGCATCCCCCGCGTGGGGCCAGACGAGGGCCTCTTCGACCTCGGCGGCCACTCGCTGCTCGCCGCGCGCCTGGCCGGACGGATCCGCGAGGTGCTGGGCGCCGACCTCACCATCGGCAGCCTCTTCGCCGCGCCGACGCCCGCGGCGCTGGCCGCCCGCCTCGACGCCGGTGGGCGCGCCGACGCCCTCGAGCCGCTGCTCGCGCTGCGCGGCGGCGAGGGCCGCGCGGTCTTCTGCGTCCATCCCGCCGGCGGGCTCGGCTGGTGCTACGCGGCGCTCGCCGCGCGCCTCCCGGCCGGCCGGCCGGTCCACGCCCTGCAGGCCGACGGCGCGCAGCCACCGACGCTCGACGCGCTGGCCGGCGAGTACCTCGCGCGCGTGCGCGAGGCGCAGCCCGAGGGCCCGTACGACCTCGTCGGCTGGTCGGTCGGCGGCGTGATCGCCCACGCCATGGCCGTGCAGCTCCAGGAGGCGGGCGAGGAAGTTGGGGTCCTTGCCCTGCTCGACGCCTACCCGGGCGACCAGTGGCGTCATCTCGCACCGCCGACCGAGCGCGACGCGCTGCGGGCGCTACTGCTGATGGGCGGGGTCGATCCCGACGCCGGCTCGCCGGCCGCGACGTTGGAGGACACCTTGGCCGTGCTCGCGCGCGAGGGCAGCGCGCTCGCGTCGCTGCCCGCCGGAGCGCTGGCCGGCGTCGTGCAGACCGTGGTGCACACCGCGGGGCTGATGCGCCGCGCCGAGCACCGCCCGCTGCAGGGTGACATGTACGTCTTCGTGGCCGCCGCGCCACGCGCGGAGGACTGGCTCACGCCGGCGGCCTGGACGCCGTACGTCGAAGGGGAGATCATCACGGTGGACATCGACGGGACCCATCCGGAGCTCGTCCGCCCGGCCGCGGCCGCGCGGATCGCCGCGACGCTCGCACCCGCCCTCGCGGCCGACGCGGTGCACGCGTGAGCGGCCCGTTCGACGACCCCGACGGCCAGTATGTGGTCCTGGCCACGGGCGAAGGCGCGCGCTGCCTCTGGCCGGCATGGGCCGACGTCCCGTCCGGCTGGTCGGTCGTCCACGGTCCCGACGCGCGCGCCGCCTGCCTGGAGCGCGTCGAGGAGGCCACGCCCTAACACAGCAGCGCCGCCCCATCGAGCTGGGCGAGCGTCACCGGCTCGGCGGCGAGCACGGCGACCGCGCCGACGTGGTCGCCGTCTGGAGAGAGGTCGGCGATCGCGCACGTCGCCCGCAGCTCCGGCCGTCCGGCAAAGGCGACGAGCCGCGGCGGCGCGTCCGGAGCGGAGAGGACGAGCTCCCGCGGGTCGACGCGCAGGCCGTCGCCGGTGGCCTTCAGCACCGCCTCCTTGCGCGTCCACCACACGAGCAGCGCGCGACGCCGCGCCTCCTCGCCCTCGACTGCCGCGAGCAGGTCGCGCTCGGCCGGCGCGAGGACCTGGGCGGCCAGCGCGTCGACCTCGAGCGCGCGCGTGAGCGGTTCGACGTCGACCCCGACCGGCGCCAGCGCCGACACCGCCACCGCGACCCACGCGCCCCCGTGCGCGACCGAGACATGCAGCGCCGCGCCCTCGACCGACGGTGCGGCACCACGCGCGCGACGCACGCGAGCACCGCTGCCACCATGAACACCAACAAGCGCGTCGGTCAGCGCCGCGCCCGTCGCGTGCCGCGCGCGATCCTCCTCGCGATGCAGGGCCGCGATACGCCGCCGCACGCCGTCGTCCAGCCGTTCGGCGGGCGGCATCGCGGGCCGCGCCCACGCCACCTGGCACTCCCGCGGCCCGAGCGCGGGGACGGCGGGCGTGGTGGTGTCGTTGGCGTCCGGTGCGGCCATGGCGCCATGATGGCAGCGGATTTGTGCCGGAACTGCGACGGCGTGTGACGACTCTGCGCAGATCTCGTGCCAACTCTGCGACGCCGGGCGATGGCGCGCGGATCGTGCTGCATGGTGGCCGCATGCACCAGCACCGCCTCGTCCTCAACGGCCCCGCCGACGCCGTCGCGCGCCTCGCCTCCGAGCTCGAGTCGGCCGGCGCGGTCGCGGTGTCGTGCGGCGTCGCCGGGCGGCCGCGGATGGTCTGGGAGACGACCCGGCCCACGGCGCTCGCGGGGCTGTGCGCGGACCACCGCGCGGTGACCGTGGGCGTCGAGCGCTTCGAGCTGCTCGGCGAGGAGCTGGAGCGGCTCGTCCTGCGCGGCGGTGAGGCCACGGTGCTCGAACGGCGCCGGCCGGTGCCGAGCGAGGACGACGACGTGCCGCCCGACGACGGCTGCGGCGGCCTGTGCCTCACCGAGGAGGGTGCGCCGCTCGATCCGGCGCTGCTGCGCGCCGCCGCGCGCCGCGTCCTCGCCGTGCCGATCGCGCCGGGGCCCGCTCCGGCGACCACGGCGCTCGACGACGCGCGACTGCTCAGCGTCGCGATCGGTCGTCTCGGCGGCGCCGCGTCCGGCGAGCCGGACGAGCACGCGCTCGACGCCGTGGCGGCGCTCGCCGCCGTCGCGCTGAGCGTCGGCGAAGGCTCGGCCGACGCGGCCGAGCATCGCTTCGAGCGCGCGTGGCGCCTGACCCGCGCGACGGCGCACGCCGGCCGCGAGGAGCTGTGGGCGCGGCCCGGCGCGGCCGACTGGACCGAGTGGCTCATGGAGCTGCTGGCAAGCGCCGCCGACGTCATCCACGGCGCCGCCGCCTGCCTGCACGCGCCACCGGCGCCGTTCGTCTCGCTGCACACCGAGCACTACGACACCGAGGAGGAGCAGCTCGAGCGGGCGGGCGGCCGACTCGCCTCGACCGCCCTGCAGACGCTGGTCCTCTTCGACGCGGAGCGCGCGCGGTGACGCTAGTCCTTGAACTCGAAGCGGAACGCGCGGGCGCCCTTGACGCAGCGCCACTGCCCGCCGTACTGGCTCCCGCTGACCTGGCCGCAGGCGAAGCCCTGGACCTTGAAGGTGCGGGAGATGTCACCGCGGTAGGACTTCATGACCTTGACCGCGGCGGCACAGGTCATGCCGCGCGCCGAGCTGATCTTGGTGTTCGGGTAGTCGGCGTAGGTCGAGCAGTCGACGACCTTGGCCTGCGCGGCCGCGGCCGGGACGAGCGCGAGGACCGCGACGCCGAGGGGAAGGGACAGGGAGATCTTCACGGGCGCACCCTACGCCGTGCCTCCTGCGACTCCTCCGACGATCGGCGCCGACGATCGACCGATCCTCACTTGATTGCGCGCGCAACTAAACCTGCTAGCATGAAGCCCATCATGGAACTCGGTCTCGCCACCTTCGCCGACCTCCCCGCCGGCATCACCCCGCAACAGCGCATGAGCGACCTGCTCGAGGAGGCCAAGCTCGCCGACGAGCTCGGGCTCGACGTCTTCGCGATCGGCGAGCACCACCGCCCGGACTTCCTCATCTCCTCGCCGACGGTGGCGCTGGGTGCTGCCGCGGCCATCACGGACAACATCCGCCTCTCGAGCGCCGTCACCGTACTCAGCTCCGAGGACCCGGTGCGCGTCTTCCAGCAGTTCGCCGAGGTCGACCTGATCTCCGGCGGGCGCGCCGAGATCATGGCGGGCCGCGGCTCGTTCATCGAGTCCTTCCCGCTCTTCGGCAAGGACCTCGACGACTACGACGACCTGTACCTCGAGAACCTCGAGCTGCTGCTCGCCCTCCGCGAGAGCACCCACGTCACCTGGTCGGGCAAGTTCCGCGCCCCCCTGGAGAACGCGGGCGTCTGGCCGCGTCCCGTGCAGGACCCGCTGCCCGTCTGGGTCGCTGTCGGCGGCTCGCCGCAGTCGGTGGTCCGAGCCGCCTCGCTTGGGCTTCCGCTGACGATCGCGATCATCGGCGGCGAGCTGGAGCGCTTCGTCCCGCTCGTCGAACTCTACCGCGAGGCGTGGGCCGCCGTCGGGCAGGACCCAGCTGCCGCCCGCATCGCGATCAACACCCACACCTTCGTGGGTGACAGCGCCGAGGACGCCGACCGCCGCTTCGCGCCGGGGTACCTGGAGGTCATGAACCGCATCGGCCGCGAGCGCGGCTGGGGTCCGTCGGGGCTGCCGCAGTTCCAGGCGCTCCGCTCGCCCAAGGGGGCGCTGGCCGCGGGCTCGTCCGAGGAGGTCGCCGAGAAGATCCTCTACGGCCACGAGCTCTTCGGCCACCAGCGCTACCTCGGCCACATGAGCCTCGGCTCGGTCGCGCACGCCGACGTGCTGCGCGCCATGGAGCGCTTCGGCACCGAGGTCGCTCCGGTCGTCCGCGCCGAGGTCGCCCGTCGCGAGGCGCCGTCCTCGTCCACCCCGCAGACGGCGAGCGCCATCGACTGATCGGCGCGGCCTCTCAATGAGGCTGCCAGCCGACTCGACGGGCATGAGAAGCTCCGAGCAGATGTCCGACGAGACCGCCGAACGCACCCGCCGACCCGCCATCGTGGCGGTCGACGACGAGCCCGCCGTGCTCGCCGCCGTCGCCCGCGACCTGCGCCGCCAGTTCGGCGAGCGCTACCGCGTGCTCCGCGCGGCCTCCGGGGAGGAAGCGCTCGACGTCGTCCGCGAGCTGATCACGCGCGGCGACCAGGTCGCGCTGCTGATCGCCGACCAGCGCATGCCCGGCCTGTCGGGCACCGAGTACCTCGTCGAGGCGCGCAAGCTCGCGCCCGAGGCCAAGCGCGTCCTGCTCACCGCCTACGCCGACACCGGCGCGGCGATCCAGGCCATCAACGAGGTCGCGCTCGACTACTACCTGCTCAAGCCGTGGGACCCGCCGGAGGAGGAGCTCTACCCCGTCGTGCAGGACCTCCTGACGACGTGGGAGTCCGGCGCGGCGCTGGAGTCCGGCGGCGTGCGCGTCATCGGCCATCGCTTCTCCAAGCCCGCGCACGACCTGCGCGACTTCCTCGCGCGCAACCGCGTGCCGGGCCGGTGGCTCGACATCGAGCGCGACGGCGAGGCGCGCGAGCTGCTGCGCGTCGCCGGCGTCAGCGACGCGGGGCTGCCGGTCGCGCTGCTGGAGGACGGCTCCGTCCTGGAGCGCCCGTCGGTGCTGGAGCTGGCCGAGCGCCTCGGCGTCGCCAACCAGCCGATGACCGACCACTACGACCTGGTCATCGTCGGCGGCGGGCCCGCCGGCCTCGCGGCCGCGGTCTACGGCGCGTCGGAGGGGTTGTCCACCGTGATGGTCGAGCGCGAGGCGCCGGGCGGCCAGGCCGGGACCTCGTCGCGGATCGAGAACTACCTCGGCTTCCCGACCGGCCTCAGCGGCTCGGACCTCGCCCGGCGCGCGACCGACCAGGCCCGCCGCCTGGGTGCGGAGCTGCTGACGGTGCAGGACGCGGTCTCGCTCGAGGTCGAGGGCACGGGCCGGCTCGTGCGCCTGTCCGGTGGCGGCGCGCTCAGCGCCAACACGGTGTTGATCGCCTCCGGCGTCTCGTACCGCAAGCTCGACACGCCCGGCTTCGAGGAGCTCACCGGCGCGGGCATCTACTACGGCGCGGCGCTGAGCGAGGCGCGCTCGTGCTCGCAGCAGCGCGTGGTGATCATCGGCGCGGCGAACTCCGCCGGCCAGGCCGCCGTGCACTTCGCGGGCTTCGCCGCCCAGGTCACGATGCTGGTCCGCGGCGACTCGCTGACCAAGTCCATGTCCAGCTACCTCATCGAGCAGATCTCCCTGCTGCCCAACGTGGAGGTCCGCACGCAGTCCCAGGCCGTCGAGGCGCTCGGCGACGACGACCACCTCAAGGCGCTGCGGATCCGCCACACCGACGGCAGCGAGACCGTCGAGGACGCCGACGCGTGCTTCGTCTTCGTCGGCGCCGCGCCGCGGACCGCCTGGCTCGACGAGGTCATCGCGCGCGACGAGCACGGGTTCATCCTGGCCGGCGCCGAGGTGCGCGGGTCGGGCTGGCCGCTCAAGCGCGACCCGTACCTGCTCGAGACGAGCGTCCCGGGCGTCTTCGTCGCCGGCGACGTCCGCGCCCGCTCGATCAAGCGCGTGGCCAGCGCGGTGGGCGAGGGGTCGATGGCCGTCTCGCTGATCCACGAGTACCTGGCGGCCGCGTAGTGGGCGCCGCGGCCCCCGTGACGCTGGAGGACCTCCGGCGGATGGACCTCTTCACCGAGCTCGACGACGCCCAGCTCGAGCAGTGGCGCGCGGTGACGCAGTCCTTCCACGTGCCCGACGGCGGGATCATCGCCGAGCAGGACGCCTCGCCCCGCGGCCTGCTGCTCCTGCTCGAGGGCCGGACGCGGATGTTCAAGGTCACCGACGAGCGCTTCGACCCGATCGGCCACATGGTGGCGCCGACGTGGATGCAGGCGATCGCGGCGATCACCGAGAGCGTCATCGGCGTCCGGATCCAGGCCGACGGCGACTGCGTCATCGGCCTCGTGCCGCTGCAGGAGTTCACCGACCTGGCGCTCACCCATCGTGCGGTGCACCGCCGGATCATGCGGGCGATCGGGCCGGTGACGGCGCGGCTCACCTCGATCGAGAACGACCGCGAGCGGATGACGTCCCTGGGGACCATGGCCGCCGGTCTCGCGCACGAGCTCAACAACCCCGCCGCCGCCGTCAAGCGCGCGGCCTCGCAGCTGGTCGACGCGCTCGACGTCGTCACCGGCGCGATCGCGGCGTTCGTCGAGGGTGGGATCGAGCGCGCCGACGCCGAGCGCCTGGTCGAGCTCCAGCAGGAGGCGCTCCGGCGCGCCGACGCGGCCGAGTCGCTCAGCAGCGTCGACGCCGCCGACGCCGAGGACGACATGCTCGACCGCCTCGAGGAGCTCGGCGTCGACGAGCCCTGGCGCCTGGCCGAGATCCTGGCCGGCGCGGGCGTCGACGAGGCGTGGCTGACCGAGGTCGCCGAGCGCGCCGGGCCGTCGACCTCCAAGGCGCTCGCCTGGGTCGTCGCGACGCTCTCCGCGCGCGGGCTGGCGACGGAGCTGCAGGAGTCCGCGAGCCGGATGAGCGACCTGGTCGGCGCGATCAAGACCTACTCCTACATGGACCGCGGCGAGCTGGTGCAGGTCGACCTCCGCGAGGGGATCGACGCCACCATCAAGGTCCTCGGCCACAAGCTCAAGCACACCAGGATCGAGGTGGTCAAGGACTACGACCCGACCCTCCCGCGGCTCGCGGTGCGTGGCTCGGAGCTCAACCAGGTCTGGACCAACCTGATCGACAACGCCGTCGACGCGCTGGGGGAGACCGGGACGATCACGATCGCCACCCGCCGCGACGGGCCGTGCATCCGCGTCGACATCGGCGACGACGGGCCCGGCATCCCGGAGGAGGCGCGGCGGCGCGTGCTCGAGCCGTTCTTCACCACCAAGGAGGTCGGCAGCGGCACCGGCCTCGGCCTCGACACGGTCCGTCGCATCGTCGAGGATCGCCACGACGGCAGCCTCAACTTCGACACCGGCCCCGACGGCACCACCTTCCACGTCTGGCTCCCGATCCCCAACGGCTCGGAGCCGGCGTCCGCGACCGCGACCACGGAGGACCCGACGCCATGAGCGCCACCAGCTGCACCCACCTGGACACCATCGAGATCACCGAGCTGCCCGAGGCGGTCGACGGCTGCGAGGAGTGCCTGGCCAGCGGCGGCAAGTGGCTCCACCTCCGCATCTGCCTGGAGTGCGGCCACGTCGGCTGCTGCGACGACTCGCCCGGCAAGCACGCCTCGGGCCATGCCGCGAGCACCGAGCACCCCATCATCCGCTCGCTCGAGCCCGGCGAGGACTGGTGCTGGTGCTTCCCCGACGAGCTGGGCATGCGGATCCCGCAGATCACGGGGACGACGCGGATCCCGCCGTCGCCGATGTTGGGGTAGTCGGCCGGGGCGCGCCGCTGGCCCGCCGCCCGCCGCCCGCCGCCAGGGGCGCGCGCCGCCGCGCGCCGCCGCCCCCTCACCCCACGCGCCACCGCCCCACCAACTGCACCTCCCGCGCCGCGCGCGCCGCCCCCTCGCCGCCGTCGCCCGCGCCCGCGCGCTCCACCACCACCAGCGCCACGTCCCCGCACCCCGGGCAGCGCAGCACCATCCCCGCGCCCCGGTACAGCCGGTGCTCGCCGATCGGATGCGACTGCCCGCACGACCCGCACGCGCGCACGGCGCTCGTCATCTCCGAGCCGCCGAAGAGCTCGGCCAGCAGCCCGGCGATCGCGTTGCCGTCGAGGACGACGGCAGCTCGTTCTTCCTCCATCACTTCACCCTCCCGTAGGTCCGAAGCGCTCGGTGTGCACGTTCTCCGCGGCGTGGCCCAGCCCGACGAGCGCGTCGGCGACGGCTTCCACGAACGGCGTCGGGCCGCACACGAACGCCCGCGGCGCGGCGGACGCCGGCGGGCCGACCTCGCGCAGCATCGCCCCGTCGACCCGCCGCGTGTACCCGCTCCACCCGGACGGCCGCGCGCGCGTCAGCGTGTACACGACGTTCAGGCCGTCGTCCGCGCTCGCCAGCCGCTCCAGCTCGTCGCGGTACAGCAGCGCCTCGCGCTCCCGCGCGGACACCAGCAGCTCGGTCGCCGCCCGGCTCGCCTGCGCCGCCCGGTGGCGCACCATCGCCATGAGCGGCACGAGCCCCGAGCCGCCGGCGACGAGCAGCAGCGGCCCGCCGTCCTGCACCCGCCACGTGAAGTGCCCGCCGACCGGCCCGCGGACCTCGAACTGATCTCCCACGACCAGCTCGCCCGCGAGGTACGGGGAGACCTCGCCGTCGTCGATCCGCTCGACCGTCAGCGCGACGCGACCGTCCTCCGGCGCCGAGGCGATCGAGTAGGAGCGCTCCGCGACGTAGCCGTCCTCGGCCGTCAGCCGGACGTCGAGGTGCTGGCCGGCGACGTGGCCGGGCCAGTCCGGGACGTCGAGCACGAGCGTCCGCGCGTGCGGCGTCTCGTCAACCACCTCAACAACGGTCACGAGCCGCCAGACGAGCGGGACCCGGGCGATCCGCAGCGTGCTCGCGGGGCCCGCGGGCCCGGTCGCCACTCAGTCCCCCCAATAGCGCTGCTCGCGCCACGGGTCGCCGTAGTTGTTGTACCCCGCGTTCTCCCAGAAGCCTGGCTCGTCCTCGACGGTCAGCGTCAGCCCGCGCACCCACTTCGCGCTCTTCCAGAAGTACAGGTGCGGGACCAGCAGCCGCGCCGGACCGCCGTGCGCGGGCTCCAGCGGCTCGCCGTCGAACGTGTGGACGACCCACGCCTTGCCGTCGCGCAGGTCCTCCAGCGGCACGTTGGTGGTGTAGCCGCCGTCGGCCCAGACGCTCACGTACTCCGCCTCGGTCGCGACGCCGTCCATCAGCGTGTCGACCGACACGCCGGTCCACGTCGTCCCGAGCTTCGTCCACTTGGTCACGCAGTGGATGTCCACCGTGAACGTCTCCTGCGGGAGCGCGTTGAGCTCCTCCCACGTCCACGACGCGGCGCGGTCGACGGCGCCCTGGACCGAGAAGGACCACTCGTCGAGCTTCGGGCGCGGCGTCGGCCCCGCCGACAGGACCGGGAAGTCGTTCACCACGTACTGGCCCGGCGGGACGCGCGAGGGATCGACGTCCTCGCGCGGCGGCCGGCGATGGAACCCGCGGGAGAAGGGCGGCATGCACGCGATCGTAGACCTGCGCGCGCCCCGCGTCGACGGCTACGCCGCGACGTCCGCCTCGGCCAGGCGGTTCCATTCCGCCTTGTCCTCGCGCCAGCCCTCTTCCGTGCGCGTCCGCTTCCAGTAGCCCGATACCGAGACCGCATCGCGCGATAGGCCGCGGTCGACCAAGAGGTGGCGGCGCACGGCCCGGACCGAGCTCGCCTCGCCGTGCACGAAGGCGTGGACGCGGCCCTCCGGGAAGTCATAGGCCTTCAGCGCGTCCGCGAGCGGCTCGCTGCCGTCGCCGTGCACGCCGGAGCCCGGATCGCGGTCGACCCACGTCAGCGTCAGCTCGCCGGGCGTCGCCAGCTCCTGCCGGTCCTCGGGCCCGTCGACCTCGATCAGCACGTGCACCGGCACGCCCGCGGGGATCCGCGCCAGCGTGGCGGAGATCGCCGGGATGACGCTCGGGTCGCCGACGAGGAGGTGCCAGTCGGCCGCTGGGTCCGGCGCGTAGGCGCCGCCGGGGCCGTTGAGCTGGATGGTGTCGCCCGGCTGCGCAGCCGCCGCCCACGGCCCCGCGACGCCCTCGTCGCCGTGGACGACGAAGTCGATCGTCAGCTCGCCGCGCTCGGCGTCCCACGCGCGCACGGTGTAGGTGCGCGTGCGCGGCCACTGCTCCTGCGGGAGGCGCGCCTTGACGTCCTCGGGATCGAACGGCGCGGCGTACTCCGCGCCCTGCGGCGGGAGCTGGAGCTTCACGTAGTGGTCGGTGAACGCGCCCGCGCCGAAGCCGGCGAGGCCGTCGCCGCCGAGGACGACGCGCACCATGTGCGGGGTGACCTGCGTCGTGGAGAGGACGTGGGCGAGGCGGGGCATGGCCTTCAGGTATAGCGGTCGCTCACCCCGCCTCGCGCGGGAGGTCGACGTCGGCGAACGCGAGCCCGATCCGCGCGAAGGCCTCGTCGACGACCGCGCGCACGCGGCGCTCGACCGTCCGCGCGCTCAGCCGCTCGAGCATCGCGGCCGCGAGCGTGCGGGAGCGCAGCGCCATCGCCGCGCTGACCATCGCGGCCAGCGCCGCGGCGCGCGGGTCGCCCTTGGGCAGTCCGAGCTGCTGCGCGAAGAGCTGCGCCAGGCGCGCGGTCCACAGCTCGCCGATGACGAGCCGCCGGGTGCGCAGCGCGGAGGACGCCTCCTCGGTCTCGAGGTAGCGCCGGAAGCGCTCGTAGCCCTCGGCGTCGCGCAGGCCGCGCCAGCCGCTCGGGTCGAACGGGACGCGGCGGTCGGCGAGCACGCCGTGGAGCGCGGAGACGATCGTCGCGCCCGCGGGCCGCTCGACGACCGCGTCGACCAGCGCGCCGATGACGGCGTCGACGCGGTCGAAGAACAGGTCCTCCTTGGCGGGGAAGTAGTTGAACACCGTCTTGACCGAGACCTCGGCGGCGGCGGCGATCTGCGCGACCGTGACCGCCTCGAAGCCGTCGCGCATGAACAGCTCGGTGGCGACGTTGGAGATGGCGAGCCGCGTGCGCGCCTTCTTCCACGCGCGCAGGCCGGCGGGCGGGACCCCGACGACGGACGCTGCGGAAGAACGTTCCATGGGGCGAAGTTTACACCCGTTGAAAAATTCCGTCGAGCGTGCAAGGCTACGAGCGTGACCACGAACGCCATCGAAGCCCACGGCCTCGTCAAGACCTACGGCGACAAGCGCGCGCTGGACGGCGTCGACCTCGCCGTCGCGCGCGGCGCGGTGTGCGCCCTGCTGGGCCCCAACGGCGCCGGCAAGACGACCGCGGTGCGCGTCCTGACGACGCTGACGCTGCCCGACGCCGGCACCGCCACGGTCGCCGGGCACGACGTCGTCGGCGACCCCGTCGCGGTGCGCCGCAGCCTCGGCCTGGCGGCGCAGGACGCGACGGTCGACGGCCTGCTGACCGGCCACGAGAACCTGACGATGATCGGCGAGCTGCACCACCTCGGGCGCAAGCGCGCGAAGGAGCGGGCGACGCTGCTGCTCGAGCAGTTCACGCTGACCGACGCCTCCGCCAAGCTCGCCAAGGAGTACTCGGGCGGGATGCGGCGGCGGCTGGATCTTGCGGCGACGCTCGTCGCCCAGCCCGAGGTGCTGTTCCTCGACGAGCCGACCACGGGCCTGGACCCGCGCGCCCGCAACGACCTCTGGGACGTGCTCGACGAGCTCGTCGCCGGCGGCGCCACGATCCTGCTGACGACGCAGTACCTGGAGGAGGCCGACCGCCTGGCCGACGACATCGTCGTCGTCGACCACGGGAAGGTGATCGCGCGCGGCGACGCGCGGAGCCTCAAGCGCCAGGTCGGCGGCGACCAGCTGCGCGTCGTGGTCGCCGACCGCGCCGACCTCGACGCCGTCACCGCGATCGTGGGCCGGATCGCCGGGCACGAGCCGACCGTGGACGTCGGCGCGCGCTCCGTCGTCGCCCCGGCCGAGGGCGGCACGGCCGCCATCTCGGCGCTGGCCGACGCGCTGAGCGAGGCCGAGATCCGCGTGGAGGACCTCGGGCTCGCGCAGCCCACGCTGGACGACGTGTTCCTCACGCTCACCGGCGCACCACCGGAGGCCGGCGACGCCGCGGCCGCCGTCCCCGTCTCGACGATCTCCGAGGAGCAGCGATGAGCACCCAGACCGCCGCCGAGACCCCGACCTTGCAGCCCGCGCGTCCCGCGCGCGCCCGCGGGACGTTCGTCTCCGACACGTGGGTGATCGCCCGTCGCGGCCTCCTGCACATGCGCCGCCAGCCGGAGGCGCTGTCGGACGCGACGATCCAGCCCGTCATGTTCGTGCTGCTGTTCGCGTTCGTCTTCGGCGGCGCGATCGCGGTGCCGGGCGGCGGGAGCTACAAGGAGTTCCTGATGGGCGGGATCTTCGCCCAGACGATCGTCTTCGGCTGCTTCGGCGTCGCGCTGGCGCTCTCCAACGACCGCAACAACGGCGCGATCGACCGCTTCCACTCGCTGCCGATCTCGCGCGCGAGCGTGCTCGCGGGCCACGCCGTGGCCAACCTCATCCGCGCGTTCCTGCCGATCGGGTTCATGACCGTCGCGGGCTTCGTGGTCGGCTGGCGGATCCACTCGGGCATCCTCGACGTGATCGGCGCCTACGGGTTGATGGTGGTCTTCTCGTTCGCGATGATCTGGATCGGCGTGCTGCTCGGCAGCCTCGTGCCGACGCCCGAGGGTGTGCAGGGCGTGGCGTTCGTCGTGATCTTCCCGGTGACGTTCATCGCCTCGACGTTCGTGCCGACGAGCACGCTGCCGTCGGTGCTGAAGACGATCGCGGAGTGGAACCCGACCTCGTCGCTGGCCAACGCGCTGCGGCACCTGTTCGAGAACCCCGGCGGCGTCACGCCCAGCACCGGCGCCTGGCCGCTCCAGCACCCCGTGGCCTACACCTTGATCTGGGCGGTCGGGATCGTGGTCGTCTGCGCGCCGCTGGCGGTCATGCAGTACCAGCGGTCGATCAAGTCGTAGGCGTTGAGACGTGCCGCGCCTGGGTCGTTCGGCCCAGGCGCCGCACAGCGAAAGCTCATATCCGATCGCTAGAGTCGGGCATCCGCGCCCCCTCACCGTGGACCCCTTCTCATGACCGATCTCGCCCCTGACCCCGCCACCCCGACCGCCGTCCGCCGGGCGGTGATCGTCGGCGCCGGGCCCTCCGGGTTCTACGCGGCCGACCAGCTGCTCAAGGAGGGCTTCGAGGTCGACGTGCTGGACGCGCTGCCGACGCCGTTCGGGCTCGTGCGCGCGGGCGTCGCGCCGGACCACCCGAAGATCAAGGCGGTTACGCGGGTCTACGAGAAGACGGCCAGGAAGGACGGCTTCCGGTTCTTCGGCGGCGTGCGGCTGGGGCAGGACGTGACGCGCGCCGAGCTGCTCGAGCGCTACGACGTGGTCCTCTACGCGCTCGGCACCGCGGACGACAACCGGCTCGGGATCGCGGGCGAGGATCGCCGCGGCGTCCACGGCGCCACGCAGTTCGTCGGCTGGTACAACGGCCACCCGGACGCGGCGGACCACGCGTACGACCTGAGCGTCAAGCGCGCGGTCGTCATCGGCAACGGCAACGTGGCGATCGACGTCGCGCGGATGCTCGTCCTGCACCCCGACGAGCTGAAGCCCACCGACACCGCCGACCACGCGATCGAGGTGCTGGCGGCGTCGCAGGTCGAGGAGGTCGTCCTGCTCGGCCGCCGCGGGCCGGCGCAGGCCGCGTTCACCAACCCGGAGCTGCGCGAGCTCGCCGACCTGCAGCGCGCGGGCGTCGAGATCGACCCGACCGACCTCGACCTCGACGAGCACTCCGCGAAGTGGCTCGAGGAGGAGGCCGACATCACGGCGCGCAAGAACGTCGAGATCCTCCGCGGCTACGCGGAGTCGGGGCCGAAGGAGGCCTCGCATCGCGTGATCCTGCGCTTCCTGCGCTCGCCGGTCGAGATCCTCGGCGAGGGCGAGCACGGCCAGGTGACCGGCGTGCGCGTGGCGGTCAACGAGATCCAGCGCGGCGAGGACGGCTCGCTGCGCGCGGTGCCGACGGGCCGCGAGGAGCTCATCGAGTGCGGGCTGGTGCTGCGCTCGATCGGCTACCGCGGCCGGCCGGTCGACGACGTGCCGTTCGACGACCGTCGCGGGCTGATCCGCAACACCAGCGGCCGCGTGTGCGCCGAGTCGGGCGACGCGCACCGCGGCGAGTACGTGGTGGGCTGGATCAAGCGCGGGCCGAGCGGCGTGATCGGCACGAACAAGAAGGACGCGGCGGACACGGTGGCGCGGATCGTCGAGGACCGCGACGCGGGCGCGCTCAACGTGCCGACGCTGACCGACCCCGAGGAGATCGCGGCGTTCTACGCCGAGCGGGCGCCGGACTCGGTGACCTGGGCCGGCTGGGAGGCCATCGACGCGCACGAGCGCTCGAGCGGCGAGCCGCACGGACGGCCGCGGGTGAAGCTCGTGCGGGTGGCGGATCTCGTGGAGCGGTCGCGGGTGGTCAGCGGGTCGTAGCCCCCCGGGCGCTTCCCGTCGCGCGGGCGCTTGCTTCGCCCGTGGTGCGGGGCGGGGCTGGCCGGGCGTCACTCCGTGTCGCTCGTTACCTCCGCTCCGCCCGCGGGCTGTCGTCTCGAGGTTGGGCGTCGTGTGAAAGTTGTGCGCTGCTCGTGTCGTGCGTTGCGTGTGGGCATCGAACGGCCCGCTTCGGGCTGCGCGTTCGGTGACGACGACACGGATTGACGCCATGGCTGCGGCCGCATCGCGCCGCGGGCGCGCTGCGCCGGCGCGCGCGCCCGCTCGTCTCTCCGCGGCTTCGCGTCGCCTGGGTGGGTCAGTCGTCGTTTGGTGCTCGCGGAGAGCACCTGCGTACGAATGACCGAGCTGCGTCGCCGAGCCGGGCGTCCCGTCGCTGGCGGACGACGACCCGCGCCGGTCGCGCCGACGTCGCCGCCCGCCCGTCGCCGCGTCGCTGCGGGCGCCGCGAGCGCGGCAGTGCGGGCCCGCTCGTCTCTGTCTCGGCGTTGCGTCTCGCAGCGTGTCGCGAGCGTGCTCGCCACGGCTCGGCTTGGCTCGTCTCTTTGCGGCTGCCGCGTCGCCTGGGTGGGTCAGTCGTCGTTTGGTGCTCGCGGAGAGCACCTGCGTACGAACGACCGAGCTGCGTCGCGGAGCCGTACCGTCGCTGGCGGACGACGACCCGCGCCGGTTGGGCCGGCGTCGTTTGGCCGCCGCGCGCCGTCCGTCGCCGAGTCGCTGCGGGCGCCGCGAGAGCGACCCGGCAGCGCCGAACCGGGCGCCGAGGGTGCACGGCCGTGGCCCGGCCGCCTCTCGGCGAAGCGGGGATGCGTGATGTCCTCATCCGCGCGGAACGGTTGCGCGCGGCGTTCGGTGCCCACACGGTCCTCCACTCGTCCGCAGCCATAGCCACGACCACAGCAACGCACCGCCGACCAGCTAGCGCGTAGTGAGCACGGTGAGGACGTCACGTCAGCCCCGCCGACCAACCACGCCACGCACAACGCCGCGCGACCAGCGACCACCAACCGGCGACCACCACCCAGCACCCTTGCCCCGTCCCATAGGATCCCCCACCAGCGTGTGAGGAGCGAGGAAGCCGGTGAGAGTCCGGCGCGGTCGCGCCACTGTGATCGGGACGCAGCGTCCCGGGAGCCAGACACTCACTTCCGCGCTTTCTTGAAACCACGTACGGGACGCGCAATCCCGAGGAGGAAGTTCGAATGTCCGATGTCGCGCTGGAGCGCAAGGCCGGTGCCGCGCCCGCTCCGATCGCCTCGCCCCGTGAGCTGCTGCCGTACGCCCTGCTCGGCGGCCTGGTGCTCATGATCATCATCTACTTCGTGGGTGCCGAAGAGGGGGCGCTGTCCGTGATCGCGGGGACCGACGTCCACGAGTTCGTGCACGACGCCCGGCACCTGCTCGGCTTCCCCTGCCACTGAGCGGCGGTCGCTGACATGGTTCGCTCGCTCCTCGTCCGGGGCATGCTGGTCGGCCTCGGCGCCGGCCTGCTCGCCTTCGCGTTCGCCTTCGTCTTCGGCGAGCCGCAGGTCCAGCACGCGATCGACTTCGAGGACCACCTCGCCGCGCTGCATCACGAGGCGATGGGTCCGGAGGTCGTCAGCCGCGGCGTGCAGCGCACGCTCGGCCTGCTCACCGGGACGGTCGCCACGGGTGTCGCGCTCGGCGGCCTGTTCGGGTTGGCCTACGCCTACGCGTACGGTCGCGTCGGCGCGATCGGCGCCCGCGGGACCTCGGCGCTGCTGGCGGCCGGCGCGTTCGTCTCGATCACGCTGCTCCCGTTCACCAAGTACCCCGCCAACCCGCCGACGGTCGGCAACCCCGACACGATCGACCGGCGCACGGTGCTGTTCTTCGCGATGATCGCGATCACGATCCTCGCGCTGATCGCCGCCGGACGGGTGCGGCGCTCGCTGCTGCCGTCGCTCGGCGGCTGGAACGCCGCGATCGCCGCCGGCGCCGTGCTGCTCGCGGTCGTCGCGGTGGCCGAGCTGATCCTGCCGGGCGTCCACGAGACGCCCGCGGGCTTCCCGGCCGACGTGCTCTACCGGTTCCGCCTCGCCTCGCTCGGCATCAACGCCACCATGTGGCTGACGCTCGGGCTCGGCTTCGGCGCCGTCGCCCAGCGCCTGCTGGAGCCGGCGCCGCAGCGCGCCGCCGCACCCGCGGCGTCGCCCGCCTAGCCGCAACCCTCGACGGGGTCAGACCCCCTCGAGGGTCGGCCGCAACCCTCGACGGGGTCAGACCCCCTTGAGAGTTGGCCGCAACCCTCAAGGGGGTCAGACCCCCTTGAGGGTCCTCGAGGGTCGGGCGCCAACCCTCGACGGGGTCTGACCCCCGGCGGGGGCGGTGGCGCTACCGTCGTGCGATGGGCTTCGTCCTCGCCGCCTCCGGCGTCACCGAGATCGTCCTGGCCACCGGGGCCGGAGCGTTCGCGATGGTCATCGGCGGCATCGCCGTGTACTTCACGCTCGACGCCGAGGACCGGGTGAAGGCGGGCGTGCTGCTGCGGCATCCGCTGCGCACGATCTTCGCCGAGGACGAGCCCGACCCGGACGACTTCTAGATCGCGAGCAGCGCGGGCGCGAGCGCCTCGAGCTCGGCGACCGCCACGTCCACCGACGCGCCGACCGACTGGACGCACACGTGGTCGGCGCCCGCGTCGAGGTGGGCCTTCACGCGGGCGACGACCGCGTCGGCGTCGCCCCAGCCGACGATCGCGTCGATGAGCCGGTCGCTGCCGCCGTCGGCGAGGTCCTCGTCGCCGTAGCCGAGGTCCCGCAGGTTGTTGGTGTAGTTGGGCAGCTGCAGGTACAACGAGGCGAACGTGCGCGCGCGCTCGCGGGCGGCCCCCGCGTCGGCCTCCAGCACGATCGAGACCTCCGGCGCCAGCAGCGGCCCGTCGCCGAGCGTCGCCCGCGCGACCTCCGTGTGCTCGACCGGCACGAAGTACGGGTGGGCGCCCGCCGTCCGCTCCGCCGACAACCCCAACATCTTCGGCTTCAGCGCCGCGAGCAGCAGCGGCACGGGCTGCGCCGGCGCCGGGGCGTTCCAGGGGAGCGCGTCGAGCGCGTCCAGGTAGCCCTTCATCGCCGTCAGCGGCTTGCCGTAGTCGTAGCCGCGCATCGCGGCGACCGGCTGGTGGGAGACGCCGAGGCCGAGCGCGAAGCGGCCCGGATGCGCCTCGGCCAGCGCGGCGGCGCCGTCGCGCGCGGCGGTCGCGTCGCGGACCCAGATGTTGGCGATCCCGGTCGCGACGGGGATCCGCTCGGTCGCGCCGAGCAGCAGCCCGGCGTGCGCGAACGGCTCCTTGCCGCCGGGCGTCTCGCTGATCCACAGCGCGCCGTAGCCCGCCGCCTCGACGCGCCGCGCCGCCTCGCGGCCCTCGGCCCAGCTCACGCGGCCGAGGCCGCCGAGCCACACGCCGATCCGCCCGAGCTGCGCGCCCGCCGTGGTCGGATCGGCCCAGAACCCCGCGTCGTCGGTCATGGTTCGAAGCGTATCGAACTACGCCGCGACCGGCTGCGGCGCGCCCGCGCGCTGCGGCCGCGGCACCGCGAGGCTCGCGAGCGCGCCGAGGAAGCACGCCGCGCCCGCGATGATGAACGCCAGCTCGAAGCCGTGCTCGGTCGGCAGCGCCGTCCCGACCACGGTCCCGGCGATGACGCTCGCCCCGATCTGGCTGCCGACCGAGCCGCCGAGCGAGCGCATCACGGTGTTCATCCCGGTCGCCACGCCGGTCTGGTCCGGGCGGACCGCCTCGACGATGAGGTTCGCGAGCGACGCGAAGGCGAGGCCGATGCCCACGCCGAGGATCGCCGACGCCGCGTAGATCTCCCACTGCTGGTCGTGCGCGATCGCCAGCAGCAGGAACGCCAGCGTGCAGGCGACCGAGCCGCCGACCAGCGGGACGCGCGAGCCGACCCGCGCCGACATCCGCCCGGCGAGCGGGCTGACGATCAGCATCGCCACCGTCGAGGGCAGCAGGAACAGGCCGGCCTGGGTGACGCTGGCGCTGAAGCCGTAGCCCGCCGACTTGTCGGTCTCGGTGAACTGCGGCAGCAGCACGAACGAGCTGTACATCCCGGCGCCGACCAGGAACGCGGCGGCGTTGACGGTCCAGACGCCGCGGATCCGCATCATCGTCATGTCGACCAGCGGCTCGTCGGCGCGCTGCTCGTTGGCGACCCACAGCCCCAGCAGGACGATCGCGGCGACGAAGAGGCCGAGCGTCTTGCCGTCCAGCCAGCCCCACTCGGAGCCCTCGCTGATCCCGACGAGCAGCGCCACCAGCCACGCGGAGAGCAGCAGCGCGCCGCTCCAGTTGATCGTCCCGGGAGTCTTGATCGGCGACTCGGGCACGAAGAGGACCGTCATCACGGTCGCGACGACGATGAGGATCAGCGGGATCCAGAAGAGCCAGTGGATCGACAGCGCGTCGATGATCGGCCCGGCGAGCACGATGCCCAGGCCGCCGCCGATGCCGAGGATCGCGGAGATCAGCGCGATGCCGTGGGGGATGCGCTCGCGCGGGAACTCGTCGCGGATGATCCCGAAGGCGAGCGGGAAGATCGCGCCGCCCGCGCCCTGGATGACGCGGCCCGCGATCAACACCTTGATGTCGGTGGAGATCGCGGCCAGCAGCGTGCCGAGCGCGAGCACGACGAGCACGCCGACGAGCACGCGCTCCTTGCCGAACATGTCGCCGAGGCGGCCGAGGATCGGCGTGAAGATCGAGGCGCTCAGCAGGTAGGCCGTGAGGACCCACGCCGCGGAGGTCGTGGTGGTGTGGAACTCGTGCTGGATCTCGGGGATCGCGGGGGCGACGAGCGACTGGAGCACCGCGTAGGTGGCGCCCGCCAGGGCGAGGACGGCGAACGTCAGGCCGTAGTGCTGGCGGTGGGGAGCGGCGGAGGTGGTAGAGTCAGCAGACGATGTCATCAGGCGTTGACAACCCTAGCACCGCGGTCCAGACGCCGGACGACGCCCCCGCGTCGGCAGGCCGCCGCCGCAACGACGCGCAGGCCAGCCGCCGCGCGCTGCTCGAGGCGGCCGCCGCGCTCTTCGACGAGCGCGGCTACCAGGGCGCCACGGTCCGGGACATCGGCGAGCGCGCCGGCGTCGACGCCGCGCTGATCGCGCGCTACTTCGGCGGCAAGGAGGGGCTCTACCTCGCGGCGCTGGAGGAGACCGAGCGCCCGCCGCTGCCGACCGACCCCTACGCCGTCTTCGCGAAGTTCCTCGACAAGTCCGAGGAGGAGGGGTCCAACAACCCCATCTGCCTCGCGATGGTCAGCCCGTCGCTGAGCCCGCAGCTCCGCGACCAGATCGGCGCGCTGATGCAGCGCCGGGTCGTCCAGCCGCTCGCGCAGCGCCTCGCCGACGACGGCGTGCAGGACCCGCAGCTGCGCGCCGAGCTGCTGATCTCCGTCGCGCTCGGCGCGACGCTGATCCGCTCGAGCGGCACGCTCGCGGCGCTCTCGGCGGCCTCGCTCGACGAGGTCCACGCGGTGCTCGACCCGGTGGTCGGCGCGCTCGTCGGAGAGGCCCGCTGATGGGCCTCGCCACGGTCGTCGCGCTCGGCACGTGGGTCATCGCGGCGCTCGACCGGCTGGCCGGTCGCAAGCGTCGTCGCTGAACGCTTTGCGAAGCAAACTGTAAAACGGAAGTTGCACAGTGGTGACGACGGAGCTACGGTTCCGGCGCATGGCGACGACCAAGAAGCAGATGCAGACCCGGCGCGACACGCTGCGCCCGCACCCGGCGCGCGATCAGATCGTTGACGTGATGCGCAGCTACGGCAAGCCGATCAGCCCGACGCAGATGGCGCGGGTCACGGGCGGCACCCTCGGCTCGGTGGCCTACCACGTGCGCACGCTCGTCGCGGCCGGCGTCGTCGAGCTCGCCGACGAGGGCCGCGTGCGCGGCGCCGTCGAGCACTTCTACGCGCTCGTCAAGGACGAGGACGCCCAGCTCGCCGATCCTGTCGGCCAGCTGCTCGGCCTGTGCGGCGCGCTGACCGTCCCGGGGCCGGACGGCGGCTACCCGCGCCCGGCGATCCTCGACCAGCTCGCCCGCGACCAGCTGCGGGGGATGATCGAGCGCCTCGGCCCCGAGGTGCGGGACATCGCCGCCGCGGCCACGGCCCGCACCGAGAGCTGAGCGCCCCGCGTGGAGGGCGAGTCGCTCGCCCGCTGGGAGGCGCGCGCCGAGCACACCATCGGCGTGCTCATCCGGCGCTATCTGGCCCAGAACCCTCCGCCGGCGCGGAGCCGGGTCGCCCAGGATCTCCAGCGCTGGTCGCACGCGCTCGCAAGCGACGGCCGAGCTCGCCTCCAGGAGCTGGGGGAGGATCACCTGCACCTCGCGGACCCGGACCCGGACCCGCCGACCGACCCGGAGGCGTAGCGGCGCCCTCGCGGCGGACGAGCGCGGCGACCGTCCGCTCGAGCGCCTCGAGGCGCTCGGCGACCGCGGGGTCGTCGTCCTCCCGGGTGACGGCGCGGGCGAGGTCGTCGACCGTGAACCAGGCGTAGGGCAGGTCGCAGGCGGCGGCGATCACGCGCAGGTGCGTCTCGTCGGCGCGGCCGCGCACCGTGCCGAGGTCCTTCAGCGTCGAGCGGCTGAGCGGCGTGCGCTCGGCCAGCTCCTCCCAGCTGCCGATGTCGGCCAGGGCCATCGCGGCGCGGATGCGCCGGCGGATCTCCTCCTGCTCAAGCACGAGCCCCCGACCGTACGGGGACAGAATCGGTCAGGAGTTGACAGTGGCGGCCCACGAGAAGTAGATTCGGGACATTCCTGTCCGAATTCAACCGAAGTGGACGGCGCGTCAGCCGCCCGAGCGGCTGGCGACGTCGGCCAGCAGGCGCTCGACCTTGGCCCATCCGGTCGTCGTCGTGCGCCACACCCGCTCCTCGAACGCGCGGCGCTGCCGCGTGTCGACCTGCTCGATGAGGCCCGCCTCGTGCAGCTTGCGCACGTGGTAGAGCGTCGCGCTCGGCGAGAGCGCGACCTGCTTGGCGAGCTCGCGGGCGGAGGCCGGCTCGCGCTCGAGCGAGACGAGCGCCTGCAGGCGGGCGGGGTGGCCCAGGGCGGCCAGGAAGGCGGAGTCGAGCATGGTCGCGGAGGGGCGAGCCTACGACCTCGGAGCGTCTCGTGTCGCTCCCATCCCGTCACTGTTCAGCATCTGTTGCACAGTCGCGCCGGGGTGGCGGGCCGTGCCTGAGCCGCTCTCCGCGGAGGTGCTGCGCGCCCTCGGCGACCCGCTCCGGCTCGCCGCGCTGGTGGCGCTCGAGGAGCGCGAGCGGAGCCCGGCCGAGCTGGCCGCGGCGCTCGGCGTCGCGCCCGAGGCGCTCGGCGAGCACCTCGCCGAGCTGGCGGCCGGCGGGCTCGTCGTCGTGGGCTCGGGCGGCGGCCGGCTGCGCGCGGCCTCGCGCGGCTGGGCCGAGATCGCCGCGCAGCTGCGGCGCCTGCAGGACGGCGTGTCGTGAGCGGGCGGGGGCGGGCGCTAGCCGACGACGACGCGGTCGCGCCCGCCGGCCTTGGCCTGGTAGAGCGCCTGGTCGGCGGTGTCGATGAGCGTGCGCGGCGGCGTCGTGCCGTCGGAGGTCGCGACGCCGGCGGAGAACGTGACGCCGTCGGGCAGTATCCCGCGGAGGCGGTCGATGAGGATCGCGGCGCCCGGGCCGTCGCAGCCAGGCAGCAGGAGCGCGAACTCCTCGCCGCCCCAGCGGGCCAGGACGTCGGTGGCGCGCAGCGTCCCCTGCCACGCGGCGGCGGCCGCGCGCAGCAGGCGGTCGCCGGCGAGGTGGCCGTGCTCGTCGTTGTAGCGCTTGAAGAAGTCGAGGTCGAGCATCGCCACGGAGACCGGCTTGTCGTGCCGCTCGGCGACGGCGAGCTCGTGGACCAGCAGCTCGTCCCACGCGCGGCGGTTCGGGAGGCCCGTCAGCTCGTCGGTGCGCGTCAGCTCGTCGAGGCGGCCGAGCAGGTCGGCGCGCTGCATCGCGAGCGCGGCCTCGCCGGCGAGCACGCCGATCAGCAGGATCTCGCCCTCGTCGAGCTCGGCGCGCGGCTCGGGCCAGGAGATCGCGAGCGCGCCGCGCACGCCCTGGGCGTCGGCGATCGGGTGGAAGAAGACCGAGGCCGCGCCGAGCAGCTCGATGATCCGACGGTCGCAGTGCGGGCTCGTGCGCGCGTCGGGCACGAAGAGCGGCTGCCCGGTCGCCATCACGACGTGCGCGCCGTGGTCGACCTGCACCGCGCTGACGCGGTAGGGCGCGGTCGTCTCCGGCCGCGTCGCGGTCGTGGTCAGCGCGCCGTCGGGCCCGAGCTCCCAGAGGCTGACGGCGTGCGCGCCGTCGGAGAGCGCGAGCGCGGTGTGGCAGATCGTCGGCCGCGCCTCCAGCGGATCGCAGTGCCCGATCTCGCGGATGACGTCGGTGATCGTCGCGAGCTGCTCGGCGTGCTGGCGCTGGCGGTCCTCGTGCGCGCGCAGCTCGGTGACGTCGCGGACGGTGTTCAGGAAGCAGCGGCTGCCGTCGCCGAGGTCGGTGGCGACCGCGGTGATCATCGCGGGGAAGCGCGTGCCGTCGGCGCGGACGAGCTCGATGTCGAACGCGCCGCCGCCGTCGGCGACGACCTCGCGCAGCAGCGCGGAGTTGGCCTCGTGCGACTCCGGCGGCCAGAAGGGGAACGGCGCGCCCGCGCCGAGCAGCGCGCTCTCGGGGAAGCCGGTGATCGCGCAGAGCGCGGGGTTGACCTGGACGATCACGCCGTCGCGCGTGAGCGCGAAGCCCTCCGACATCGCCGCGAGGATCGCCGCGGAGCGCTCGCCCGCGGCGCGCACGTGCTCGACGAGGGCGATCACGGCGAAGCCGACCGCGGCGGAGATGACGAGCATCAGCGTGCCGCCGCGCCAGCCGCTCGCGGGGTAGTGCGAGGCGGGGCCGAGGATCATCGGCAGGAAGTACACGCACGCGACGCCGGACAGCACGAGCAGCAGCTCGGTCCGCCGCCGGTCGAGCGCCGCCCACATCACCGGCAGGAAGATCAGCGGCCCGAAGCCCGCGTTGGCGCCGACGCCGTTGCGCATCAGCGCGATCGCGCCGAGCAGCGCGAACATGCTCGTCAGCGCCGTGCCGCGGTGCGCCGCGCCGCGGGACTCGAGCGCGAGGCCGACGCCCGCGCCGGTGAGCAGCACGAGGGCCGCGGCGACCTCGCCCCAGCGCACGCCGGTCTCGCCCGGCAGCAGCACGAGGACGACGACCATGCAGAAGAGGAACGGCGGGAGGAGGCTGCGGGCTGTGCGGGGCACGGAGGCGGGGATCTCTCTCGGGAGGTACGCGTCCGGACCCTGTCCGAACGGCTAAGCCCTCTGATCGGCCCGATGCACCCCGGTCTGGAGCCCGAACGCGCCCGGTTCGCGCGGGTCCACCTGAATGGGGGGAAGAGCGGCGGGGGTAGGTTCGGTCCCATGAGCCAGCGCAGCCGTCCGCCGTTCCGCGCCGATCACGTCGGGTCGCTGCTCCGCCCGCCCGGGCTCCTGCACGCGCGCGCCGAGCACGCCGCGGGCCGCATCGACGACGCCGAGCTGCGCGCCGCCGAGGACGGCGCGATCCGCGACGTCGTCGCGATGCAGCGGGACGTCGGGCTGCGCTCGGCGACCGACGGCGAGCTGCGCCGCGCGTCGTGGCACATGGACTTCATCTACCAGCTGGACGGCGTCACCAAGGCGCCCGGCGACCTGAAGGTGCAGTTCCACAACGCCGAGGGCGACCTCGAGTTCACGCCCGCGGCGATGCGGATCGACGGGAGGCTCGGGGTGAGCGAGACGATCTTCGGCGAGGACTTCGCGTTCCTGCGCGACACGGTGGGCGACAGCGGCGTCACGCCGAAGCTCACGATCCCCTCGCCCTCGATGGTCCACTACCGCGGCGGCCGCGCGTCGATCGACGAGGCGGTCTACCCCGACCTCGACGCGTTCTGGGCCGACCTGACGAGCGCCTACGCCGAGGAGGTCCGGCGCGTCGCCGACCTCGGCTGCACCTACCTGCAGTTCGACGACACGAGCCTCGCCTACCTCAACGACCCGGCCCAGCGCCGGCACGTCGTCGACATCGGCGGCGACGGCGAGCACCAGCACGAGACCTACATCAAGCACATCAACGAGGCGCTCGCCGGCCGGCCCGAGGGCCTGGCGGTCACCACGCACATGTGCCGCGGCAACTTCCGCTCCTCGTGGGTCGCCGAGGGCGGCTACGACTTCGTCGCCGAGGCGCTGTTCAACGACCTCGACGTCGACGGCTTCTTCATGGAGTGGGACGACGCGCGCTCCGGCGGCTTCGAGCCGCTCCGCTTCGTGCCGAAGGGCAAGGTCGTCGTCCTGGGCCTGATGACGACCAAGCGCGGGGAGCTCGAGAGCGCCGACGACCTCAAGCGCCGCGTCGAGGAGGCCTCGCGGTTCGTGGACGTCGACCAGCTCTGCCTCTCGCCGCAGTGCGGGTTCTCCTCGACGGTCGAGGGAAACGCCTTGACCTATGAAGAGGAGGTCGCAAAGCTGCGCCGCGTCGTGGAGGTGGCGGCGGACATCTGGGGCTCCTGAGCCGCAGGATTCCCGCATGGATCCTGCAGGAAGTCGACCAGACGTCCAGAGGCGCCTCAAACTCATGGCCGTTCACCCGATCAGGTCGGGTGAGCCATGCGTCCAACGTCGACATCCCCTGCCGTCTCGCCCGCCACCGGCCCGGTCGCACGCCGACCCTGGCTGGACCACTGGCTCGAGAGCTGCCGCGACCTCTCCGAGCTGAAGGCGTCCCACCCGATGGTGGACGCGGTCATCGACGAGATCGACGGCCGCATGATCCGCGTCGGCGACCAGTGGCTCGCCGACTTCGCCTCGTGCAACTACCTCGGCTTCGACCTCGACCGCGAGATCATCGACGCGATCCCGGCCTACCTCGACGCGTGGGGCACGCACCCGAGCTGGTCGCGGCTGCTCGGCAGCCCGCGCCTCTACGAGGAGATCGAGGAGAAGCTCACCGCGCTGATCGGCTCCGAGGACTCGCTCGTCCTCCCGACGATCACGCACATCCACCTCTCGGTGATCCCGCTGCTGGCGGCGAGCGGCACGATCTTCCTCGACGCCCGCGCGCACAAGACGATCTACGACGGCTGCCAGGCCGCCCGGGCGCGCGGCGCCGCGGTCCGGCGCTTCCGCTTCGAGGACCCCGAGCACCTCGACGAGCTGCTCAGCGCCGAGCGCGACCCCACGCGCCTGGTGTGCATGGACGGCGTGAACTCGATGACCGGCAACCCGCCGGACCTGCCGGCCTTCGCGGCCGTCGCCCGCAAGCACGGCGCGCTGCTCTACGTCGACGACGCGCACGGCTTCGGCGTGATCGGCGAGCGCGGCGAGGGCGTCACCAACCCCTATGGGTCGCGCGGCAACTCGATCGTCCGCTACTTCGACGAGTCCTACGACAACCTGATCCTGGTCGGCGGCTTCTCCAAGGCCTACAGCTCGCTGCTCGCGTTCATCGCTTGCCCGACCGCGGTCAAGGACCTGCTGAAGGTCGCGGCCCCGCCGTACCTCTACTCCGGCCCGTCGCCGGTGGCCTCGCTGGCCACCGTCCTCGCCGGCCTGGAGGTCAACGAGCGGCGCGGCGACGCGCTGCGCGACGAGCTCGAGCGCCTGACGCGCCGCACGCTCGACGGCCTCGAGCGCCTCGACATCTTCACGCCCAACCGCTCGGGCCTGCCGATCATCGAGATCCCGCTGCGCGACCACGGCCAGATCGACTCGGTCGGCCGCTTCCTCTTCGAGCGCGGCGTCTACGTGACGCTCGCGGCCTACCCGCTCGTCCCCAAGGACGAGGTCGGGTTCCGCGTGCAGCTGACCTCCGCGAACACCGACGCCGAGGTCGACACGCTGCTCGTCGCGCTCGAGGAGCTCGCGGCGCGCGGCGTCCTACGACCCACCGGCGAGCTGCCGACCCCGATCCGGAGCGCCGCATGAGCATCGAGACCGTCCGCCGCCGCGCCTGGATCCCGTTCCTGGCGCTCGGCGCGACGCTGGCCGTCCTGTACATGCTGGTGCCGCCGCTCAAGGGCAGCTCCTACGTCATGTTCGCGCTCGGGCTCTCGCCCGTCGTCGCGATCCTGGCGGCGATCCGCCTGCACCAGCCGCAGACCAGGGCCCCGTGGTACTGGTTCGCCGGCGGCTTCCTGCTGTTCTGGCTCGGCGACCTCTACACCTACAGCTACCCGAAGCTGACCGGCCACGAGACGCCGTTCCCGTCGCTGGGCGACGCGTCCTACATCGCCGTCTACCCGGTGCTGATGGTCGGCCTGATCCTGCTCGTGCGCCGCCGCGCGGAGCGCTCGACCGACCGCGGCGGGATCGACGCGATGATCCTGACCATCGGCCTCGCGGTCCCGCAGTGGATCGCGCTGATGGCGCCGAACCTGCACGTCGGCGAGCTGAGCACGCTGGCCAAGCTCGTCTCCGTCGCCTACCCGCTGGGCGACGTCCTGCTGCTCGCCGCCGCGCTGCGCCTCGCGCTCGACGGCGGCAAGCGCGGGATGGCGTTCCACTTCATGTCGACGGCGATCCTGCTGCTGCTCGTCACCGACTTCGTGTACGGGTTGAAGCTCCTGCACGGCACCTACACCGGGCAGCTGTGGCTCGACCTCGGCTGGGCCGGCTTCTACGTGCTGTGGGGCGCCGCGGCGCTGCACCCGTCGATGACGACGCTCGAGCACGGCCGTCCGGCGCGCTCGATGCTGACCCGCTGGCGCCTGTCGCTGCTGGCCGTCGCGTCGCTGATCGCGCCGACCGTCGAGCTGACGCACGACATCCAGCGCGCCGACTGGGACATGGCCGTCGTCACCTGCGCGGCGATCGCGCTCTTCGGCCTGGTCGTCGTCCGGATGGCGGGGATGATGCGCCACCAGGAGCGGTCGATGGACCGCGAGCGGGCGCTCTCCCGCGCCGGCGCGGCGCTCGTCGCCGCGGGCACGCGCGAGGAGCTCGACGCCGTCGCGGTGAGCGCCGCGCTGGAGCTCGCCGGCGAGGGCGCCACGGCCGTGCTGCGCGACGCCGACCTGTTCACCGCGCTGGACCGCGTCGCCGCGACCGGCCACGACCGCATGGTCGTCGACCTCGCCCCGCGCGAGGGCGAGGCGTCGGTCCTGCTCGTCGCCGGCCCGAGCGTCTGCGAGCGCCCCGTGCGCGAGGTGCTCGGCGCGCTCGGCTCGCAGGTCGTGCTCGCCTTCGAGCGCGCCGCGCTGACCGAGGACCTCGCCCGCCGCAAGGGCGAGGCGCGCTTCGCCTCGCTGGTCAAGCACTCCTCCGACCTCATCACGGTGCTCGCCCCCGACGCGACGATCGCCTACCAGAGCCCCGCGATCGAGCGCGTGCTCGGCTGGAGCCCCGACGACGTCGTCGGCAAGCGCATCGACTCGCTGATGGAGCAGGGCGAGGGCGGGCGCCTGCTGCGCCTGATCGCCGACGGCGTCGACGCGCCGGTCGCCTCGCAGACGCTCGAGTGCACGCTCGCCCACAAGGACGGGACGACGCGCCAGTTCGAGGTGCTGTTCACCAACCTGACGCAGGACGAGCACGTCGGCGGGATCGTGCTGAACTCGCGCGACGTCAGCGAGCGCAAGGCCTTCGAGCGCCAGCTCGCCCACCAGGCCTTCCACGACCCGGTCACCGGGCTGCCCAACCGCGCGCTGTTCGTCGAGCGCGTGCGCCACGCGATCGCGCGCAGCCGCCGCGAGGCGCGGGGCATCGGCATCATCTTCATCGACCTCGACGACTTCAAGATCGTCAACGACTCGCTCGGCCACGCGGCCGGCGACGAGGTCCTCACGCAGGTCGCGCAGCGCCTCGCGCTCTCGATCCGCGCCAGCGACACCGCCGCCCGCTTCGGCGGCGACGAGTTCGCGGTGCTGCTGGAGGACATCGAGGGCGTCCAGGAGGCGGTCGACGCGGTCGAGCGCATCATGGAGGCGGTCGGCACTCCGCTGACCGCCGCCCACAAGGAGCTCGCGCTGCGCTGCAGCCTCGGCGTCGCGATCGCGGCCGAGGACGGCGCGGCGGACGCCGACGAGCTGATCCGCGACGCCGACGCGGCGATGTACATCGCCAAGCGCGACGGCAAGGGCGGCTACCGCCTCTTCGAGCCCGAGATGCACGAGGGCGTGCTCCAGCGCCTGGAGCTGCGCACCGACCTGCAGCGCGCGCTGGCCACCGACCAGCTCGAGCTGTTCTACCAGCCGGTCATCCGCCTGGACGACGGGACGATCAGCGGCGTCGAGGCGCTGCTGCGCTGGAACCACCCCGAGCGCGGGATGGTCGGCCCCGACCAGTTCATCCCGCTCGCCGAGGAGTCCGGCCTGATCGTGCCGATCGGCCGCTGGGTCCTGCGCGAGGGCTGCCGCGAGGGGCGGCGCCTGATGGAGTCGCTGCCCACTGACCGCCCGGTCTCGCTGGCGATCAACCTGTCGCTCAAGCAGCTCCAGCACTCCGACATCGTGACCGACGTGCGCGAGGCGCTCGAGGAGTCCGGCCTGCCGCCCGCGCAGCTGACGCTGGAGATCACCGAGTCGGTCCTCATGGCCGACACCGACCTCGCCGTGCAGCGCCTGGCCGAGCTGAAGGCCCTGGGGATCAAGCTCGCGCTCGACGACTTCGGCACCGGCTACTCGTCGCTGAGCTACCTGTCCAAGTTCCCGGTCGACGTCCTGAAGATGGACCGCTCGTTCCTCCAGGAGGGCGCCTCGCCGCAGGCCGCCGACCTCGCCAACGCGGTCGTCGCGCTGGGCTCGACGCTGTCGCTCGAGGTCGTCGCCGAGGGCATCGAGATGCCCGAGCAGTGGAAGACGCTGCGCGACCTCGGCTGCGAGCTGGGCCAGGGCTTCTACTTCGCCCGGCCGATGAACGCGGAGTCCGCGCGGCAGTTCCTCGCCGACGGTCGCGCCGGTGAGCTCCTCACCGGCCTGCCCGTCGGCGACGATGCACCATAGCTACGAGAGCCTGGACGGCTTCGGCGCGTCCGACCGGCGCGGCGGCGGGATCTTCCGCCCGCTGCGCGACCGCGACTTCCGCCTGCTGTGGACGGGGGCGACCGCGTCGCTGCTCGGCGACGGCGCGTTCCTGGTGGCCTTGGCCTGGCAGGTGTACGCCATGTCCGGCGGGCCGACGGGGATGTCGCTCGTCGGCATCGCGATGACCGTGCCGACGATCGCGTTCCTGCTGGTCGGCGGCGTGGCGAGCGACCGCTTCGAGCGGCGCTGGCTGCTGGTCGGCGCCGACCTGCTGCGCGCGGTGGCGCTCGCGCTCCTGGCCGGGCTGACGATCGGCGGGCAGGTCGAGCTGTGGCACGTCGTCGTCCTCGCCGCGCTCTACGGGACCGGCGCCGCGTTCCACGCGCCGGCCTTCGACGCGCTCGTGCCGGAGATCCTCGCGGGCGAGCGGCTGACGCAGGCCAACGCGCTGGACCAGCTCATGCGCCCGCTCGCGCTGCGGCTCGCCGGGCCGGCGCTGGGCGGCGTGCTCGTGGGCGTCGCGGGCGCGGGCGGCGTGTTCGTCCTGGACTGCGCCACGTTCCTGATGGCGGCGGGGACGGTGCTGCTGATGACGCCCGGGCGGGAGGACCGCGCGGTCGCCGGCGGCGGCTCGATGGTCGCCGACCTGCGCGAAGCGTGGAGCTTCGTGCGCGGGCACGCCTGGCTGTGGGCGACGTTCGCGAGCGCCGCGGTCGCCTACCTGCTGTTCATGGGGCCGGTCGAGGTGCTGCTGCCGTGGGTCGTCAAGGAGGGGATGGGCGGCTCGGCGTTCGACCTCGGCCTCGTCTTCGCCGCGGGCGGGCTCGCGTCGATGCTCTGCGCCGTCGCGCTCGGCCGCTTCGGGCTGCCGCGCCGGGGCATCGCCTTCATGTTGCTCGCCTGGACGGTGGCCACCGTGGCGGTCGCGGGCTACGGCGCGGCGAGCGCGATCTGGCAGCTGATGATCGCCAGCGCGGTCTTCAACGCGCTGGAGACCGCGGGCACGATCGTCTGGGCGACGACCAAGCAGCGCCACGTGCCGAGCGCGCTGCTCGGCCGCGTCTCCTCGCTGGACTGGCTGATCTCGGTCGGCCTGCTGCCGCTCTCCTTCGCGCTGACCGGGCCGGTGAGCGCGGCGATCGGCGCCCGCGCGACGCTCGTCGGCGCGGGCCTGCTCGGCGCGGCCGTGACGCTCGCGGCGCTCTACGTCCCGGGCATGCGCGCCCTCGACGAGCGCGCGGTGCGCGCCGACGCGCGCCGCCGCGTGGTCGAGGAGCGGCTGCGCGCGGCGGCATACTGAGGGCCATGGCCGTCAAGCGCATCGTCCCGGACCTCCACGCGGAGGACCCCGCGGCGAGCCGGGCCTTCTGCGAGGACGTCCTCGGGCTCGAGCTGGTGATGGACCAGGGCTGGGTCGTGACCTACGCGGCGCCGGGGAACCCGGCCGCGCAGCTGACCGTGATGGCCGCGGACGCGACCGCGCCGGTCGCGCCGGACGTCTCGGTCGAGGTCGACGACGTCGACGCCGCGCACGCCGCGGCGCTCGCCGGCGGGCACGAGATCGTCCACCCGCTGACCGACGAGCCGTGGGGCGTCCGGCGCTTCTTCGCGCGGGAGCCGGCGACCGGCAAGGTCATCAACATCCTCAGCCACCGATGAGTCCGGGCGGCGGGCGCCGTCTCAAGGGCATGTTCAAGGACACGAAGGCCTTCAGCGGGTTCGCCGTCGACGACGTCGCGGCGGCGGAGCGGTTCTACGGCGAGGTGCTCGGGATCGAGACGTCGGTCGCGCACGGGATCCTCACGCTGGCGCTCGACGGCGGCGCGCGGCCGACGATCGCCTACCCGAAGCCGGGGCACGTGCCCGCGGAGTACACGATCCTCAACTTCCCCGTCGAGGACATCGAGGCGGCGGTCGACGCCCTGGTGGAGCGGGGCGTCGAGATCCTCCGCTACGACGGCCTGGAGCAGGACGCGCGCGGCATCATGCGCGCGGGCGGGCCGTACATCGCGTGGTTCGCGGATCCCGCGGGCAACGTGCTGTCGGTCCTGCAGGAGCGCTGAGCGGCCGCCGCGCGCGCGGCTTCGCGACACTGTGGCGATGACTGACGTCCTCGCCCGGGTGGTCCGGGTCGCCCGCGGCCAGGAGCCGGCGGATCTCGTGGTGCGCGGCGCGCGGGTGGTCGACGTGCTCGCGCAGGAGATCCGCACGGCGGACGTGGCGGTCGTGGGGGACCGGATCGTGGCGGTGGGCGCGGGGATGCCGATCCCGCCGGGCCGCGAGGTGATCGAGGCCGCGGGCCGCTACCTCGCGCCCGGGTTCCTCGACGCCCACGTCCACATCGAGAGCTCGATGGTCGCGCCGGGGCGCTTCGCCGACGCGGTGCTTCCGCACGGGACGACGACGATCGTCAGCGACCCGCACGAGATCGCCAACGTGCTCGGGGTCGACGGCGTCCGCTGGATGCTCGCCGCGAGCGAGGGCCTCGACCTGTCAGTGTTGATGATGGCGCCCGCGTGCGTCCCGGCCTCGCCGCTGGAGACCGCGGGCGCGCGGCTGGAGGCGAGCGACCTGGTGGCGCTGGCCGCGCACCCGCGCGTGCTGGGCCTGGCCGAGATGATGAACTACCCGGGCGTGCTCGCCGGCGATCCGGTCGAGCTGGCCAAGTTGATGGCCTTCGCCGGGCGGCCGGTCGACGGGCACGCGCCGGGCGTCCTCGGCGCCGAGCTGCAGGCCTACCTCGCGGCGGGCGTCGTCTCCGACCACGAGTGCCTGACCGCGGCCGAGGCGACCGAGAAGGTCGCGGGCGGCATGATGGTGTTCCTGCGCGAGGCGACCAACGCGCGCAACCTGCTCGACGTCCTGCCCGCCGTCACGCCGCGGAACGCCCGGCGCTTCGCGTTCTGCACCGACGACCGCGTCCCGGGCGAGCTGCTCGACGACGGCTCGATCGACGCGCTCGTGCGGATGGCGATCGGCGCGGGGCTCGACCCCCTGATCGCGATCACGATGGCGACGGTGAACCCGGCCGAGCACTACGGGCTGCGCGACCGCGGCGCGGTGGCGCCGGGACGGCGCGCCGACCTGGTGCTCTTCGAGGACCTGCACGACGTCCGGCCGTCGCTCGTGATCGCGGGCGGCCGCGTGGTGGCGCGCGACGGCGTGCGCGTGGGCGGCGCGGCGGCGGCGCCCGGCGGGCTGCCGCCGACGATGGACGTCGCGTGGCGCGAGCACCTGGAGCTGCGCCGCGACGGCGACCGCGTCCGCGCGATCGGGCTGATCGAGGACCAGCTGATCACGACCTCCGAGGTGCGGGCGCTGGGCGGCGCCGCGGGCGCGGGCGGCGTCGCCGGCCCCGAGCCGGAGGCGGACCTCCTGCGCCTGAGCGTCGTCGAGCGCCACCGCGGCACGGGCAACGTCGGCCAGGGCTTCGTCACCGGCTTCGGGCTGCGCGCGGGCGCGCTCGCGTCGAGCGTCGCGCACGACTCCCACAACATCGTCGTCGCGGCCGCCGACGACGGCGACGCGCTGGTCGCCGCGCGCGCCGCCGCCGAGCTGGGCGGCGGGCTCGTGGTCGCCGCGGGCGGGGAGGTCCGGGCGACCGTCCCGCTCCCGCTCGCCGGGCTGCTCGCCGACCGCCCGCCGCGCGACGTCGCCGACGACCTCGCGCGCGCCGAGGCGATCGCCGCCGAGCTCGGCTGCCCGCTCGGCGCGCCGTTCATGGCGCTGAGCTTCCTGGCGCTGCCGGTGATCCCGTCGCTGAAGCTGACCGACCGCGGGCTGGTCGACGTCGACGCCTTCGCGCTGACCGACGTCTTCGTGTAGGCCTTGGTCGTGGAGCTCCTGCGCGACCGCCGGCCGGACGATCCCGTGCTCGACGCGGCGATCACGCACGCGCTGCTGCGCGAGGTCGGCGCGGGCGAGCGGCCGCCGACCGCGCGGATCTTCCGGCCGGGGCCGACGATGGCCTTCGGCCGCCTCGACGCGCTGAGCGAGGGCTACGCGGACGCGCGCGCGGCGGCGCGCGCGCACGGGTTCGCGCCGCTGCTGCGCCTCGGCGGCGGGCACGCGGCGGGCTACGACGCGGGCTCGGTCCTGGTCGAGCTGATCCGGCCGGTGGTGAGCATCGCGGAGGGGATCCCGGAGCGCTTCGCGGCGGTGACCGCGCTGCTCGTCGAGGCCTTCGCCACGCTGGGGATCGCCGCGCGCGTCGGCGAGCTGCCGGGCGAGTACTGCGCGGGCGACTGGTCGGTCAACGCCGCGGGCGTGAAGCTCGCCGGGACCGCGCAGCGCTCGATCAAGGGCGCCTCGCTGGTCACCGCGATGGTGATCGTCGAGGGCGGCGCGCCGCTGCGCGCGGCGCTCACCGACGTCTACGCCGCGCTCGGGATCGCCTGGCGCGAGGGCACCGCGGGCGGCGCCGCCGACATCGTGCACTCGCTCACCGCGGGCGACGTCGAGCGGACGCTGATCGCGACCCTCGCCGCGCACGAGCGCCTCACGGCCGGCACGCTGGACCCGGCGACGCTGGCGCGCGCCGAGGACCTCCGCGCCGCCCACGACCGCTAGGGGTCAGACCCCCTCGAGGGTTTGGCGCCAACCCTCGAGGGGTCAGACCCCCTTGAGGGTGGTCGAGGGTTGGGGCTCGGCGGCGAGGGGCGAGACGCAGGCGGGCAGGGTCAGCGTGAAGCGCGCGCCGGGCGCGGCGTCGGTGACGGTCACGTCGCCGCCGAGCTGGCGGGCCAGGCCGCGGGCGATCGGGAGGCCGAGGCCGAAGCCGCTCGCGCCCCGCGCCGCCGCGCGCTCGAAGCGGCCGAAGACGCGCTCGCGATCGGGCTCCGGCACGCCGCCGCCCGCGTCGCGCACGGCGACCGCCGCGGTCTCGCCGTCGGTCGTCACCGTCACGCTCAGCTCGGTGTCCGGCGGCGCGCCGTGGCGCAGCGCGTTGTCGAGCAGCGCCCGGATGATGCGCGCGGCGGCGAGCGGATCGCCGAGCGCCCACGCGGAGCCGTAGGAGCGCACGACCACGACGACGCCGGCGGCGCGCGCGAGCGGCTCGACCTCGCCGGCGAGCGTGCCCGCCAGCTCCGCGAGGTCGACGGGCTCGGCGGCGAGCGGGATCGCGGCGTCGAGCCGCCCGAGGCCGAGCAGGTCGTCGGCCAGCGCCGAGAGCCGCTGCGCCTGGCGCGAGACGGCGGCGGCCCGGACCCGCGCGTGCTCGACGTCCGGCGCGGCGCCCGCGAGCTCCTCCTCCAGCAGCTCGGCCGTGCCGCGCAAGGACGCGACCGGCGTGCGCAGCTCGTGCGAGGCGGTCGAGAGGAACGCCTGGCGCCCGCGCTCCTGCGCCTGCAGCCGCGTGCGCATCAGCTCGAGCGCGCCCGCCAGCTCGCCGACCTCGTCGCGCCCGGCCGCGCGCACGTCCAGCGGCTCCTCGATCCCCTCCTCGGCCAGCCGCCGCGCGCCCCGCCGCAGCCCCTCGAGCCGCCGCAGCAGCCCGAACCCGACGAGCCCGCCGAGCAGGATCGCGACCGCGAGCCCGACGCCGCCCGCGACCGGCAGCGCGCCGCGCACGACCGCCGCCGCCGCGCGCGAGTCGTCGAGGGACTTGCGCAGCACCAGCGTCCGGATCCCCGCGCGCGTGTGCGCGCGCACGACGACGATCGCCTCCCCGTCGCTGACGGACTGGCGCACGTCGCCCGCGCGCGCGAAGCCCGCGTCGACGAAGCGCTCGGGCGTGCGCGTGCGCGGCGCGCGGCGCTCCGGGTCGGTGTCGGCGACCTCGGCGCCGGACGCGTCGAAGAGCGCGACGCGCCCGCCGACCCGCCGCGCCAGTCGGTGCACGAGCCGCCGCGAGCCGCGCCCGCCGGGCTGCAGGTCGCTCGCGGGCAGCCGCGCGAGCGTGAGCTCCGCCGTCCGCGCCAGCTCGCGCATGCCGCGCACGCGGTCCTGGTCGAGCCGGTGCTCGAGCGGCGGGACGAGCGTGCCGACCGCGGCGGCCAGCGTCACGACGCTCGTCGCGACGAGGGCCAGGGCGAGCTTCAGCCGCAGCCCCGGCACGGCCCTCGGCTACCCGTCGATCCGGTAGCCCGCTCCGCGCACGGTCGCGATCCAGGCCGGATCGCCGCCCGCGGTGGCGAGCTTCTCGCGCAGGTGGTGGACGTGGACGTCGATGGCGCGCGGGTCCCGGAAGTCGTGGCCGCCGAAGATCGCGTCGAGCAGCTCCTGGCGGCTCAGCAGGCGGCCGCGGCCCGCCATCAGCGCGTGCAGGACCTCGAACTCCGAGTAGGTCAGGTGCAGCTCGGCCCCGGCGACCGCGGCGCGGCGGGCGGCGGCGTCGACGCGCAGCGCGCGGTGCTCGAGCGCGGGCTGCCCGGGCGCGCGCCGCACGCGGCGCAGCACGGCGCGGACGCGGCTGCGCAGCTCCGCGATCCCGACCGGCTTGGTCACGTAGTCGTCGGCGCCGGCCTCGAGCACCATCACGGTGTCGGCCTCGCCCTCGCGGGCGGTGACGGCGACGACGTGCGCGTCGTCCTGGGCGGCGCGCAGGCGGCGGCAGACCTCGACGCCGTCCGGGCCCGGGCCGAGCGCGAGGTCGAGCAGGACGAGGTCGAAGCGCCCGGCGGCGAGCGCGTCGAGCGCGGCCCGGCCGTCGGCCGCGTGGACGACCGCGTGGCCGTCGGAGGCGAGCGCGCCGACCATGACCTCGGAGAGGTCGGCGTCGTCCTCCACCACCAGGACACGGCCCGCGGGCCGGGCGTCGTCGGTGAGCATCTCGCGAAGGCTAGAGCGCCGATCGCGGACGATCGCTGAGCGCAACAGGATCCCAACACCGCCTCCGCATGGACGCAACCTGGGCTTGGCGGCGGGTTCAGGGCGCGGGCGCACGATGCGCCGCATGGACCGCCTCCCGCTCTCCCGCCTCGCCGGCCTCTCGATCGTCCTGCCGTGCCACGACGAGGCCGAGAACGTCGAGGCGATGATCGCCGACGCGACGGCCGCGGCGCGCCGGGTCGCCGACGCGCACGAGATCCTCGTGGTCGACGACGGCAGCGCGGACGCGACGCGCGAGCTGGCCGCGGCTGCCGCGCTGCGGGACCCGCGCGTGCGGCTGCTCGTCCACGAGCGCAACCGCGGCTACGGCGCGGCGCTGCGCACGGGCTTCGCGGCGGCCCGGCTGGAGTGGGTCTTCCTCACCGACGCCGACCGCCAGTTCGATCTCGCCGACCTCGACCGCGCGGTCGCGCCGGCGGAGCGCTGCGACATCGTCGCGGGCTACCGGCTGCGGCGCGCGGACCCGCTGCACCGCCGCGCCAACGCGCACGCCTGGAACGCGCTCGTGGGACGGACGTTCGGGCTCGCCGTCCGCGACGTCGACTGCGCCTTCAAGCTCATGCGCCGCGACGTGATCCAGCGGCTGCCGCTCGGCGCCGAGGGCGCGATGGTGAGCACCGAGCTGCTCGTGCGCGCCCAGGCGGCGGGCGCGGAGATCGTCGAGCTGGGCGTCCACCACCGCCCACGCACGGCGGGCCGCTCCTCGGGCGCGAGCCCGGCGGTGGTGCTGCGCGCGTTCCGCGAGCTGCGGGCGCTGCACGCGCAGCTGCGCGCCGAGGCGGCGGAGGCCCCCGCCGCGCTCGGCGGCGCGGCGGCGGCGCGGGCGCGTCCCGTCTGATGGCGGTGGCGGCGGCGCCCCGCGCGGCGCGGGTCCCGCGGGCGGACGGGCGCGGGCGTGGGCGCGGGCGCGCGCTGCGCGCGGCGGGCGCCACCGTGCCGGAGATCGCGGTCGTGGCGGTCGCCGCGGCACTGCGGCTGGCGTCCCTCGCGCGGGTGCCGGTCGACCCGTACTACGACGCCGCCGTGCGGAGCATGGGGACCTCGTGGGCGGCGTTCCTCGCGGGCGCGCTGGAGCCGGGGCGGCGGGTGGCGATCGACAAGCCGCCGGTGGACCTGTGGCTCCAGGTCGCGGCGACCAGGTTGCTCGGCTTCACGCCGCTCGCGCTGCACCTGCCGGAGGCGCTCGGCGGCGTGGCGTCGGTGATCGCGTTGATGGCGTTGCTGCGCGCGCTGCTCGGGCGCGGCGCGGCGCTGGCCGGAGGCGCCGCGCTCGCCGTGCTGCCCTCGGCGGTCGTGACGGCGCGGAGCGACACGATGGACTCGGTCATGGCGGCGCTCGCGGTGGCGGGCGCGCTGCTCGTCGTCCGCGCGGCGCGGCGGGAGCGGCTCGCCCCGCTGGCCGGCGCGGGCGCGCTCGTAGGACTCGCCTTCGACGTCAAGCTGGCGGAGGCGCTGCTGCCCGCCGCGGCGGTGGCGTTGTTGTGGCTGTTGCTCGCGGAGCGCGGCACGCGGTGGCGGGGGGCCGCGGTCGGCGGCGCCGCGTTCGCCCTCACCGCCGCCGCCTGGTTGATGGTGGTCTCGGCCGTCCCGCTGCACCCGCGGCCGTGGGCGCTCGGCTCGACCTCGGGCTCGCCGTGGCAGTCGGCGCTCGTCTACAACGGCGTCGACCGGATCGTCCCGGGGCGCGCGACGCACAGCGGCGTCGCGGCGGCGCCCGTCGCGCCGGCGGGTCCGCTCGTGCGCGCCTCCGTCGTCCGCCGCGCGCAGGCGCGGGCGCTCGCGCTGGCGCGCCGCCCCGGCGGCCCCTCGGCCACGCGGCTGCTCTCGAGCCGCGCGCACCTCGGGCGCTGGATCGGGATCGAGGCGGTCGCGGCGCTCGCCGCGCTCGCGGCGGCGCTCGCGCTCGGCGGCCACGCCGCGCCCCCGCTCGGCCGCATCGCCCGCGGCGGCCTCATCGCGATCGCCTTCTGGCTCCTCGCGGGCCTGGTCCTCTGCAGCGCGATGCCCGACCTGCGCCCGCGCTACCTCGCGTGCCTGGACCCGGCGGTCGCGGCGGCGATCGGCGCGGGGCTCGCGGTGGCGATCAGGGATCGCGGCCGCGCGGTCAAGGCCATCACCATCACAACGCTGAGCGCCGTCCTCGCGCTCCCCGCCCTCACCTCCGCCCAGGCCGTCGCCCACGCCACGCAGGACTCCGGCCGCCCCGGCGCGCTGCCCGACGCGCGCGTCGCCGCGCTCGCCGCCTACCTCCAGGCCCACCACGCCCAGGGCGCGCTCGCCGTCAGCGCCCCCGCCAAGGCCGGCCAGCTGATCGCGCGCGACGGCCGCCCGACGCTGATCCTCTCCGACGGCGCCGGCCGCGCGCTCGTCACGCCGTGGGGCCTGAGCGCGCAGGTCGACGCCGGGACCATCCGCTACGCCCTGCTCGGCGACGCCTGCACCGCCGGCTCCGGCAACGGCCGCACCGGCTGCCTGCCGGCCGTCCGCTGGGCGCGCCACCACGGCCGCGACGTCAGCCGTGCCGCGGGCCAGCCGCGCCGCGGCGTCCTCTTCGCGCTCAGCCCGCGGGCGGTCGCGCGGGCAGCGAGCGGAAGAACTCCCACGTCCGCCACGTCGTCGAGAACGCGGCGGTCGAGGGCACCGTCCGCGGCCCGCCGGGCCAGCCGTGCGCCTGGTGGTCGAGCCGCACGTGCTCGACGCGCGTCCCGTCGGCGCACGCGCGCCAGGCGATCTCGTGCACGCCCGCGGCGGGCTCGAGCCTGACGGCCCTGCCCCGGCAGCGGTCGATCCCGCGCCACATCGTCAGGTACCTCGCGACGCTGCCCTTGTAGTCCGGCGGCGCGCCGCCGTAGGGGACGACCTGGTCGCCGGTCCCGTGGATCTCCAGGATCGGCAGCTTCCGCGACGGGTGGCACGGCGGCAGCGCCTTGTAGCCGCCCGCGACCGGCGCGGCGCCGGCCAGCCGGTCCGAGAGCTCGCAGGCCAGCCGCGCGGTCATCCCGCCGCCGTTGGAGACGCCGGTGACGAAGACGCGCGCGCGGTCGACGCACGCGACGCCCTCCAGCGCGTCGAGCGACTTGCGCAGCTCCGCGACCTCCTCGGGGAGGTCGCCCTGCCGCTGGCCGGTGATGTCCCAGAACGACGTCGGCCCGACCGCGCTCGGGTAGGCCACCAGGAACCGCTCGCGGTCGGCGAGGCGGCTGAAGCCGGTGTCGCGCGCGAAGTCCGGCCCCTGCTCGCCCGCGCCGTGGAGCGCGATGACGAGCGGCAGGGGGGTGTAGGCGCCGCTCGCCGGGACGTGGAGCAGGACGGTGCGGTCGCCGTCCGGCGTGTCCACCGAGACCTGGTTGTCGCCGGGCGGGAGGACCGTGCAGGGCGTCCGCGCCGGGCTCGCGGCGTAGCGCAGCGCGAGCGCGCCGCTGGCCCAGGCGGCGACCGCGAGCAGCGCGAGCGCCCCGAGCGTCGCGGCCACCGCGTGCCGGCGGCCGCTCACGCGGCGCGCCCCGCGAACACCCAGCGCCGGCTGCTGTAGAACGTCAGCGCGGTCGCGACCGGCAGCGCGACGAGCTCGCCCGCCAGCCGCGGCTCGCCCGCGCGCGCGACGAGCGCCCAGACCGCGAGCGCGTCGAGCCCCGCCCCGAGCGCCTGCACGCCCGCGTAGCGGACCGCCGGGCGCAGGCCGCGGACGGCGGAGGCGAAGGTCCACGCGCGGTTGAGGCGGTAGCCGTTGGCGGCGCCGCCCGCCCAGCTCAGCCCGGCGGCCGCGACCGACGGGACGCCGGCCGCCACGAGCAAGGCGTACAAGAGCAACGTCACCACCGTGTTGGATGCTCCCACGACGGCGAAGCGCACGAGCTGGGTGCTCACTTGAGGTACCTCTCGGTGTAGCGGTGGTTCGCGCGCCCGGCCACCGAGCGCGTGGGGTAGAAGTGCGCGGCGTGGATGAGCCTCGGCATCTGCGGGACCGCGCCGAGCGCCAGCCACGCGGTCAGCAGGACGCAGGCGCCGGCCAGCGCGCGCGTCCGGGCGAGCGCGGCGAGCGGCAGGACCCACCAGACGTACCAGGGCATCGTCCAGCCGAGCGTCAGGACGCCCATGAGCATCACGAGCCCGGCCGCCGCGGGCAGCAGCGCCCGGCGGCGCCAGACCGCGGCCGCCGCGCCGAGGCAGGCGAGCGCGAGCAGGCCCTGGGCGAGCGTGCGGTCGTGCGCGGTCAGGCCGCCGTGGCCCGCGAGCGCGGCGACCACGTTGGCCGCGCTGAGCGGCGTGACGAGCCGGTCCTGGATCGCGGTCGACGGCAGGTGGCCGCCGAAGGCGACCCCGACGACCGCGAGCACCGCCGCGCCCGCGCCCGCGGCGCCCGCCAGCGCGGGCAGGCGCCGCCGCGCGCCGAGCACGACCAAGGGCACCAACAACGCCGCGGACGGCTTCACGCCCGCCGCGAGGACGACGCACGCGCCCGCGGCCGCGTCCCACCACGGCGTCGCCGCGTCGCGCCCGCGCACGGCCAGCGCGACGGCGCCGACCATGGGGAGGAGGAGCAGCGGCTCGCCGTGCGCGCCGCCGATCCCGTAGACGAGCACCAGCGGGTTGAACGCGACGAACGCCACCGCGGCCCGCGGCGGGCGCCCGAGCCGCCGCGCGGTGGAGGCCACGAGCGCCAGCGTCCCCAGCGAGGCCGCGAGCAGGACCGCCTTCAGCGTCCAGTAGGCCACCGGCAGCGACAGCGGCGCGAGCGCCTCGGTGAAGAGCGTGAACAGCGGCCCGTACGGCGAGGGCAGGTGGTGCCAGTTGCTGTAGGGGTAGGCGGCGTCGCGGGGCGCGGCGAGCGGGAGCGACACGTAGGGGTCGAGCCCGTAGCGCGGCCCCATCCGCCCGTAGTGCAGGTAGTTGAAGACGTCGGTCAGCGACAGCGGCGGCCCGAGCAGCAGCACGACCTGCGCGACCACGACCGCGCCCCACAGCGCCGGCGCCGGGATCCGCTCGGCGCAGAGCCACGCCACGAGCCACGCGACCGCCAGCAGCGCGAGGACCCGCGCGAGGTCGGCCTGCAGCGCGGGCGGGCTGGCGGGCAGCGCGCTCGCGCGGTGCGCGAGCGGCCCGACCATCCAGGACGGGAAGCCGACGCGCGCCGGCCCGGAGAGGAACGACGGACGCTCCGCGGCGGCGAGCACGAGCGCCGTGCTCAGGCCGGCGATCGCACCCGCCGCCACGGTGCCGAGGGCCGCGGGGACGGCCGCCGGCGCGGCGCGCCAGGACCGCAGCAGGCCGCGCCCCGCCATGCGTGGCGGGGCGGGCACGGCGGCATGGGCCGGGGTCTCACGCACCGTCCCGCACGCTCGCGCGCCGCGCTGAACCGCCCCGCAGGCGCCGATGGGCGTGGGATGGGCGGCGTGTTGGCGTCGCGTTGGCCGCGCGGCCCGCCGCGCCGCCCGAACGGGGGGTTCAGATCGGTGAAGAGCGTCCGACCAATGGGAAGTGGACGTCGCGCTCGCCAGCTCCGTCGCCGTCGCGCGCCAACCGATCCTGGACCGGCGCCAGCGTCTGCGCGGCTACGAGCTGCTCCACCGCGGCGCCGCGGCGAGCTGCGGCGAGCAGGCCACCGCGCAGGTGCTGCTGGCCGCCTTCGGCGAGATCGGGCTCCGCGGCCTCGTCGGCAAGACGCCGGCCTGGGTCAACGTCTCGCGCCGCTTCCTGCTCGACGTCGACCCGCTGCCGCTCTCGCCCCACGAGGTCGTGCTCGAGCTGCTCGAGGACCAGCGCCTCGACGCCGACCTGCTCGACCGCCTGCGCGCGCTGACCGCCAAGGGCTTCCGGCTCGCGCTCGACGACTTCCGCTACAGCCCGGAGGCCGAGGGCGTCCTCGAGCTCGCCTCGATCGTCAAGATCGACGTCCTCGCCGGCGGCCTCGACCACGCCGCCGAGCAGGCGCGCCTGCTGCGGCCGTACGGCGTGACGCTGCTCGCCGAGAAGGTCGAGGACCGAGCGATGCACGACGCGTGCCTGGCGCTCGGCTACGAGCTCTTCCAGGGCTTCTTCTTCTGCCGCCCGGAGATCGTCACCGGCCGCGCGATCCCGACCTCCGCCTCCTCGGCGCTGCTGGACATCGCGGTGCTCTCGCGCGGCGACGCGAGCTTCGAGCAGATCGAGGCGATCGTCACCCACGACCCGGGCCTCACGCTGCGGCTCCTGCGGCTCCTCAACTCGGCCGCCTACCCGCTCCGGCGCAGCGTCACGACGGTGCACGAGGCGCTCACGATGCTCGGCGCCCAGGCCGTGCGGCAGTGGGCGATGATGCTCGTCCTCGGCGGGATCAGCACGAACTGCGACGAGCTCGTGGCGACGGCGCTGAACCGCGCACGGACGCTGCAGCGCCTCGCCGAGCACCGCGGCGGCGACGCGGACGTCGCGTTCTCGGTCGGGCTGCTCTCGGTCGTCGACGCGCTCCTCGGCGTGAGCCTCGAGGAGGCGCTCGACGGCGTCCCGCTGCACCACGCCGTCATCGACGCGCTGCTGCGCCGCACGGGCCCGGACGGCGCAGCGCTGAGCGCGGTGCTCGACTACGAGTGGGCGCTGCACCCGGTCGGCGACCCGGGCGCCCAGGACCCGCTCGCCGCCTGCTACGCCGAGGCGCTGTCGTGGTCGCTGGTGACCGCGTCGGCCGCGCGCGCCGTCATCGCCTAGGTCCTCACATCGCGCGCCGCGCGGCGTGTCCGGGTCGTGCCCGTCCGCCGCGTCCGCATCCTCGTCCTCGTCCTCGTCCTCCTCACGCTCGCCGCCGCGGCGCCCGCCGCCCGCGCGACCGTCGTCGTCGGCCTCGGCGACCAGAAGGCGGCGACGTTCGCCGACGCGCGCGTCCGCACGCTCGGCCTGCGCCACGCGCGGCTGATCGTCCCGTGGGACGCGGCGACCTCGGAGCCCGCGCTCGTCGACCAGTGGCTCGCGGCCGTCGCCGCGGCGGGCCTGCAGCCGCACGTCGCCTTCGAGCACCTGCGGACCGACGACTGCCCGGGCCGGCCGTGCGTGGTCCCGACCCGGGCGCAGTACGGCGCGGCCGTCCGGCGCTTCGTCGCGCGCTTCCCGGCCGTCCGGACCTACACCACGTGGAACGAGGCCAACCACGCGAGCCAGCCGGTGGCGAGCGACCCCGAGGCGGTCGCGGGCTACTACGACGAGCTGCGCGCCGCGTGCCCGTCCTGCACCGTCGTGGCGGGCGACGTCCTGGACTCCGGCTCCTACGCCGCCTGGCTGCGGCGCTTCCTCGCCGCGAGCGACACGACCCCACGGCTCTGGGGCCTGCACGACTACGGCGACGTGACCTACGGGCGGACCTCCGGGGTCGACACGGTGCTGGGGATCGTCCCCGGCACGCTGTGGGTCGAGGAGACCGGCGGCCTCGTGACGCTGCGCAACGGCGCGGGGCGGACGACGTTCTCGACGAGCGAGGCGCTCGCCGCCACCGCGATCGACCGCGCCTTCGCGCTCGCCGCCACGCGGCCGCGGATCGCCAGGATGTACGTCTACGAGTGGATGGCGTTCCCCGACGACGCGTTCGACGCGGGGCTCGTCCGGCCCGACGGCGCCGCGCGCCCGAGCCTGGCCGCGCTGCAGCGGAACCTCGCGACGCTGGCGAGCGCCGCGGCCGCGGCGGCGCGCCGGCCGGTCCGCCTGTCGGCGTCGTGGTCGCGGGCCCACCCGCGCCAGCTCGTCCTGAAGGCCGCCTGCCCTACGACAGTCGTCCGCTGCACCGGGACGGTGAGCGCGACGCTGCGGACCCGCGCGGCGGGCGCGGCGCGCGCGACGTTCGCCCGCGTGGCGACCCGGCGCCGCTACGCGACGACGTCCGCGCAGCGCGCCGTCACGATCCGGATCGCCCTGAGCCGCAAGGCCTGGCGCCGCGCGCGGGCCGCCCCGACGCGCCGGCTGGTGCTCGCGATCGCGGCCACCCGGCCGACGCGCGCGAGCGCGAGGAAGGCCGTGGCGCTGGTCCGGCCATCCTGAGCGGCGGGGGTCGAAACGGAACACCGGTGTTTCAATCCCGGGCGGCCCCGGCCGATGACCCATCAGAGTGGATGCCATGGAGCACAGCGACCCGATCCGCCTGACCCGCGGGCTGGAGTCGATCATCGACGCGGCGGCCTCGATCCTCGCGGAGGGGTCGCTCGAGGCGACGTTCGACGAGATGGCGCGGGCGCTGGAGACGATCGTCCCGTTCACGAGCCTCGCGGTCTACTCGCTGCAGGAGGGCGCCCACGTCCTGCTCCCGGTCTTCGCCGTCGGCCGCTACGTCGAGGAGACGCTCGCGGGCCGGCCGCCGCTGCAGGGCAGCATCGCGGGGCGCGTCGTGATGACGCGGACGCTCACGCACTTCGAGGCCTCCACGCCGCGCGAGGCCGTCTACAAGGTCCCCGGCACGCCCGAGGACGAGCCGGAGGCGCTGGTCTGCACGCCGCTGATCGCGGGCTCGCGCGTGCTCGGGACGCTCAACGTCTGGCGCGAGGGCCGCGTCGCGCTGTTCGCCTCCGAGGAGGTCGAGCTGATCCAGCGCTTCGCGACGCTCGCGGCGTTGGCCTATGACAACGCGCACCAGCGCGAGCGGCTGAGCGAGCAGGCCCGGACCGACGAGCTGACCGGGCTCTTCAACCGCCGCCACTTCCACGAGCGCCTCGGCTCCGAGCTGGCGCGCGTGCGCCGCGGCGACGAGCCGGTCGCGCTGCTGCTGCTCGACGTCGACGACTTCAAGGCCGTCAACGACGGCCACGGCCACCCGGTCGGCGACACGGTGCTGTGCGCGTTCGCCGACCTGCTGCGCGAGGCGGTCCGCGGCGCCGACGTCATCTGCCGCACCGGCGGCGAGGAGTTCGCGGTGATCCTGCCCGGCGCCGACGAGGTCGAGGCGGTCCTGGCCGCCGAGCGGATCGTCGCGGCCGTCCGCGCGGGCCACCTCGGGCCCTCGGGCGCGCTGACCGCCTCGGTCGGCCTCGCGGTCGCGCCGCAGGAGGGCGACACGGTCGCCGCGCTCTTCCGCGCGGCCGACGACCGCCTGCTGGCGGCCAAGGCGCAGGGCAAGGACCGCGCGGTCACCGGCCGGTAGGCGCGCGGTGAGCGTCCGGCCGCCAAGTTGGACATGATGGCCGCCGCCCGGTAGGACTGGAGCGGTGTCCAAGATGCGTGACCCCAAGCGGCTCAGCCTGCTCGCCGCGATCATGGGGTCGTTCGTCGTCGGCCTCGACTCGACGGTGGTCAACGTCGCGCTGCCGTCGATCTCCCACGACCTCGGCGGCGGCCTGGCGGGCCAGCAGTGGATCTCCAACGCCTACCTGCTGGCGCTCGGCTCGCTGATCCTCATCGGCGGCTCGCTCGGCGACCTGCTGGGAGAGCGGCGGGTGTTCTCGATCGGCGTCGCGGGCTTCGGCGCGGTGTCGGTGATCTGCGCGATCGCGCCGTCGGTCGAGGTCCTGATCGCGGGCCGCGCGCTGCAGGGCGTCTTCGGCGCGCTGCTGACGCCGAGCGCGCTCGCGGTGATCGTCTCGGCGTTCCCGGCCGAGGAGCGGGGGATGGCGATCGGCTCCTGGACGGCGTGGTCGGGGATCGCGACGGTGATCGGCCCGCTGTGCGGCGGCTACCTGATCGACGCGACCTCGTGGCGCTGGATCTTCGCCATCAACGTGCCGTTCGTGCTGTTCACGCTGATGCTCGTGGCGATCGCGGTGCCGCAGCGCGAGCGCGTCGGGCCGCGCGCGCCGATCGACGTCGCCGGCGCCGCGCTCTGCGCGCTCGGGCTCGCCGGGCCGGTGTTCGCGCTGATCCGCCAGCCCGCGCTCGGCTGGGGCTCGCCGGGCGTGGTCGTCCCCGCGCTGGTCGGGATCGCGCTGCTGGCGGCGTTCCTGTGGTGGGAGTCGCGGGTCGCGCACCCGATGCTGCCGCTCGGCCTGTTCCGGCGGCGGAACTTCGCGGTCGGCAACGCGCAGACGTTCACGATGTACGGCGGCCTGGGGATCACGTTCTTCTTCCTCGTGCTCTTCCTGCAGCAGGTGGCGGGCTACGACGCCCTCCAGGCCGGGCTCGCGACGCTGCCCGCGACGATCGTGATGTTCCTGCTGAGCAAGCGCGCGGGCCGATTGGCCGATAAGTATGGGCCGCGGCTGTTCATGGGCCTCGGGCCGCTGATCGCCGCCGCCGGGCTCGTGCTGATGGCGCGCCTGGACGCGACGATCGACTACTGGACCGACGTCCTGCCCGCGCTGCTGCTGTTCTCGCTCGGGCTCTCGGCGACGGTCGCGCCGCTGACCGCGACCGTGCTCGCCGACGCCGACGAGCGCAACGCCGGGATCGCGTCCGGGGTCAACAACGCGGTCGCGCGCGTGGCGAGCCTGCTCGCGGTCGCGGCGCTCGGCGCGGTCGTCTCGGCCTCGTTCTCCTCGTCGATCGACAGCACGCTCGAGGGCCGCGCGCTGAGCCCGCAGTCGGTCAAGGCGGTCGCCGACGCCAAGCGCCGGACGATCGCGACCGTCGACGTCTCCCGCCTCCCGGCCGCCGAGCGCCGGCCCGTCGCCTCGGCGGTCGAGGACGCCTCGGTCGACGCCTTCCGCCTCGGCCTCGGCCTCGCCGCGGGCCTCGTGGCGCTCGGCGGCGTCCTCGGCCTCGTCGGCATCGTCAACCCCCGCCGCCGCGTCCGCTGCGAGGACTGCCCCGGCGGCCAGCTCGTCGCCGCACCGCTCGACGCGGTGCGGCTGCCGGCGCACGAGGAGCGCGCGCCGGCGCCCGCGTAGCGCCCCTAGGCGCTCGCCAGCTCCTCGTCGCCCGCGAGCGCGATGCGCTCGTTCGGGACGCAGTGCGTCATGACGAGGTCGCCGGTGTCGCGCGGCCCGTTGTTGCCGAGGTTGGCGGCGCGGGCCAGCTCCTCGTCGGTCAGCGTCTGCGTGGCCAGCGGCTGGAGGTGGCGGACGTCGTCGGCGGTGAGGCCGAGGCCCTCGCCGACGCGGGCGCCGAGCTCGTCCTCGGCCATGAAGAGGTGCCAGAGCATGCGCTCCTGGATCGGCTTGTCGCACTGCGACAGGTTGCCGACCCAGTTGGCCACCAGCTCGTCCTTCTCCCACTGCTCGGAGAGCAGGTAGCGCTCGCCGGCCTGGACGTAGTCGTTGGTCCGGGCGATCTTCGCGCGGGTCAGGCGGCCGCTGATCTCCGGGCCCTGCTCGGCGTGCGCGGGCTTCGGCGCCTCCTGCGGGCCGCCGGTGATCGACGGCTCGTAGTTGACGGAGGGGTTGCCCTCGCCGCCGTCCACGTTGTAGGTCATCGCGCCGTCGCGCTGGTTGGTCACGACGCGCTCGGCGCCCTTCGGGCCGTTGACCGGCAGCTGGAGGTAGTTCGGCCCGACGCGGTGGCGCTGCGTGTCGCTGTAGCTGAACGTGCGGCCGACGAGCATCTTGTCGTCGCTGAAGTCGAGGCCGTCGACCAGGACGCCGGTGCCGAAGGCGATCTGCTCGCTCTCGGCGAAGAAGTTCTCCGGCGCGCGGTTGAGCACCATCTTGCCGATCTTGCGGACCGGGAACACGTTCTCGGGCCAGACCTTGGTGTCGTCGAGCGGGTCGAAGTCGAGCTCGGGGTGGTCGTGGTCGTCGATGATCTGGACGGCCAGCTCCCACTCGGGGTAGTCGCCCTCGGCGATCGCGTTGTAGAGGTCCTTGGTGTGGACGCCGAGCTCCTGGCCCTGCTGGACGCCGGCGTCGGCCTCCGTCCAGGACTGGACGGCCTGCTTGGGCAGCCAGTGGTACTTGATCAACTTGGTCTCACCGGCGGCGTTGACCCACTTGTAGGTGTTGACGCCGAAGCCCTGCATGTGGCGGTAGCTCGCGGGCACGCCGCGCGGCGAGAGCACCAGGTTGAACATGTGCAGCGACTCGGGCGTCTGCGAGGCGAAGTCGAAGACGCGGTTCGGGACCTGGCGCTCGAACGTGACCGGGTCCGGCTTCTGGGAGTGGATGAAGTCGGGGAACTTGATCGCGTCGCGGATGAAGAAGACGCCGAGGTTGTTGCCGACGAGGTCCCAGTTGCCGTCCTCGGTGTAGAACTTCACCGCGAAGCCGCGCGGGTCGCGGACGGCCTCGGAGGAGTCGCGGCCACCGGCGACGGTGGAGAAGCGGACGGCGACCTCGGTCTGCTTGCCGGCGGGCTCGAAGAGCTTGGCGCGGGTGAAGGTCGAGATCGGCTCCTCGCCGCCGACCGTCCCGTAGGTCTCGAAGTAGCCGAACGCCGTGGCGCCGCGGGCGTGCACGACGCGCTCCGGCACGCGCTCGCGATCGAAGTGCGCGAGCTTCTCGATGAACTGGTAGTTCTCGAGCGTGGCGGGACCACGGTCGCCGATCGTCCGCGTGTTCTGGTTGTCGCTGATCGGATGCCCGTTGCGGGTCGTCAGCGTGGTCTTCGGATCGTCGCTCATGCGATGGCCTCTCGTCGTTCCTGTTGGCAGCTGGAGCACAGGCCCCAGTGGGTCACCTCGGACTGGTCGACCACGAAGCCCTGGAGCGCGCTGGGCTCCAGGCACGGGGCCGCGCCGACGGCGCAGTCCACGTCGACGACCGTGCCGCAGGCGCGGCACGCGAGGTGATGGTGGTTGTCGCCCACGCGCGCCTCGTAGCGCGCGGGGCCGCCCGCGATCTCGATCCGCTGGGCGAGCGCGGCGCGCCGCAGCGCCTCGCACACGTCGTAGGCGGCCTGCGTGGAGATCGCCACGCCGGCGCCGCGGACGCGCTCGATCACCTGATCGACCCGCGGGTGGTCGTCGGCCTCCATGAGGACCTGGAGCACCGCGACCCGCGAGGCGGTCACGCGCAGTCCGGCGGCCCGGAGCAGGTCCGGGTAGGGGGCGGCGGCCACGCGAGGCACCGTAGCAGCGAAGATTGGAACGATTCAAGAACAGGTCGTTCTTCCGACATGACAGCATGCATGCCGTGCTCGGACTCCCGGACGACATCCAGGCTGGCCTCTTCGACCTCGACGGCGTGCTGACCCAGACGGCGAAGGTCCACGCCGCGGCGTGGAAGGAGATGTTCGACGCCTTCCTCGAGCAGCGCGACGGGGACGGCTACACGCCCTTCGACGCGCACGAGGACTACGACGAGTACGTCGACGGGCTGCCGCGGCCCGACGGCGTCCGCGGCTTCCTCAAGTCACGCGGGATCGACGCGCCCGACGACCTGGTCAAGGAGCTCGGGGACCGCAAGAACGACCTGGTGCTCAAGATCATCAAGCAGGACGGGGTGCAGGCCTACGACGGCTCGCTCCGCTACCTGAAGGCCGCGCAAGAGGCGGGCCTGAAGCTCGCCGTCGTCTCCTCCAGCGCCAACGCCAAGGACGTCTTGACGTCCGTCGGGATCCTCGACGACTTCGCCCACGTCGTCGACGGCCACGCGGTCGCCGACGACGGCCTCAAGGGCAAGCCCGCGCCGGACACCTTCCTCGCCGGCGCGAAGGCGCTTGGCGTCGAGCCCGCGCACGCCGCGGTCTTCGAGGACGCGCTGGCCGGCGTCGAGGCGGGGCGCGCCGGGAGGTTCGGCGCGGTGGTCGGCGTGGATCGGGTGGGGCAGGCGGAGGCCCTGAAGCGGCACGGCGCGACGATCGTCGTCCAGGACCTCGACGAGCTCCTCCCGTGATCGACCACCCCAACTACTCCGAGGACCCCTGGGCGCTGCGCGAAGAGGGCCTGGACCTCGAGACGCTCGCGCAGTCCGAGTCGGTCTTCGCGCTCTCCAACGGCCACATCGGCATGCGCGGCAACCTCGACGAGGGCGAGCCCTACGGCCTGCCCGGCACCTACCTCAACGGCCTCCACGAGATCCGCTCGCTGCCCTACGCCGAGAGCGCCTACGGCAACCCCGAGGCGGGCGAGACGGTCGTCAACGTCACCGACGGCAAGCTCATCCGCCTGCACGTCGACGACGAGCTCTTCGACGTCCGCTACGGCGAGCTCCTCCACCACGAGCGCGTCCTGGACTTCCGCGCGGGCGTCCTGCGCCGGCTCGTGCACTGGCGCTCGCCGACCGGCGTCGAGGTGAAGATCACCTCGACGCGCCTGGTCTCGCTGACCCAGCGCGGCGCCGCGGCGATCCTCTACGAGGTCGAGGCGCTCGGCGACGGCGCGCGGCTCGTCGTCCAGAGCGAGCTGGTGGCCAACGAGAACGGCCAGCTCGACGCCAAGGGCATGGACCCGCGCGCGGCCGCGTCGCTCGCCCGGCCGCTCAAGAGCGAGGAGGCCTACCACGACGACCTCCGCGTCTCGCTGAGCCACCGCCTCGAGCGCAGCGGGATCCACACCTGCGCGACGATGGACCACATCGTCGACGGCCCCGAGGGGACCGAGGCGCGCGCGGAGTCCGGCGGCGACGAGGGCCGCGTGATCGTCGCGGCCGACGTCCCCGGCGGCGGCACGCTGCGCGTGCTCAAGTTCCTGTCCTACTCGTGGTCGAGCTCGCGCGCGCTGCCCTCGCTGCGCGCCCAGGCGCGCGGCAGCCTCGCCGAGGCGCGCCACACCGGCTGGGACGGCCTGCTCGCCGAGCAGCGCGCGTACCTCGACGCGTTCTGGGAGGGGGCGGACGTCGAGGTCGACGGCGACCCCGAGCTCCAGCAGGCGGCGCGCTTCGCGCTCTTCCACGTCCTCCAGGCGGGCGCCCGCGCCGAGCGCCGCGCGATCCCCGCCAAGGGCCTCACCGGCTCCGGCTACGACGGCCACGCGTTCTGGGACACCGAGTCCTTCGTCCTGCCCGTGCTGACCTACACGGCGCCCGACGCGGCGGGCGACGCGCTGCGCTGGCGCCACGCGACGCTCGGCCTCGCGCGCGAGCGCGCCACGCAGCTCGGCCTCGCGGGCGCGGCCTTCCCGTGGCGGACGATCGCGGGGCGCGAGTGCTCGGGCTACTGGCCCGCGGGGACGGCGGCGATGCACATCGCCGCCGACATCGCGGGCGCCGTCGAGCGCTACCAGCACGCGACCGCCGACGAGGCCTTCGCCCGCGACGTCGGCCTGCCGCTGCTGGTGGAGACCGCGCGCCTGTGGGCGTCGCTCGGCCACCACGACCGCAAGGGGCGCTTCCGCCTCCCGGGCGTGACCGGCCCGGACGAGTACAGCGCGGTCAGCGACGACAACACCTACACCAACCTGATGGCGCGCCGGAACCTGCTCGCCGCCGCGGCCGCGGTCGACCGCCACCCCAAGGAGGCCAAGGCGCTGGAGGTCGCGGCCGACGAGGTCGGCGCCTGGCGCTCGGCGGCCGACACGATGCACGTGCCCTTCGACGGGATCCTCGACGTCCACATGCAGGCCGAGGGCTTCACGCACCACGCGCGCTGGGACTTCGAGGGCACGCCGCCGGAGAACTACCCGTTGTTGTTGCACTACCCGTACTTCGACCTCTACCGCAAGCAGGTCGTCAAGCAGGCCGACCTCGTGCTCGCGCTCTACACCTGCGGTGACCGCTTCACCGACGAGGAGAAGGCGCGCGCGTTCGCCTACTACGAGCCGCTGACGGTCCGGGACTCCTCGCTCTCGGCGTGCGTGCAGGCGGTCGTGGCCGCCGAGTGCGGCCACCTGGACCTGGCCTACGACTACCTCGGCGAGGCCGCGTTCATGGACCTCCACGACCTCGAGCACAACACGCGCGACGGCCTGCACATCGCCTCGCTGGCCGGGAGCTGGCTGGCGCTCGTCGCGGGCTTCGGCGGCTTCCGCGACTACGGCGGCAAGCTGAGCTTCGCGCCGCGGCTGCCGCCCGGCGTCGGGCGCCTCGCGTTCCGGATCGGCGTCGCGGCGGGCCGCGTCCACGTCGAGGTCCGCGGCGACGGCGTCACCTACCTGCTGGAGCGCGGCGAGGCCCTGGAGGTCGCGCACTTCGGCGAGCGGGTGAAGCTCCTGGCGGGCGAGCCGGCCCGCCGCGAGATCCCGCCCGCGCCGCAGCGCGAGCGGCCGGCGCAGCCGCACGGCCGCGGGCCCCTGCGCCGGCACGCGCCGTCGGAGTAGGGTCGCGCCATGGCCTGGGACTTCTCGACCGATCCCGAGTACGCCGCCAAGCTGGACTGGGCGCGCGCGTTCGTCAAGGAGGAGGTCTGGCCGCTGGAGACGCTGGCCGGCGACCTCTCCCAGGCGGAGCTCGACCGCATCTACGCGCCGCTGCAGGCGGAGGTCCGCCGGCAGGGCCTGTGGGCCGCGCACCTCGACCCCGAGCTCGGCGGCCAGGGCTACGGCCAGGTCAAGTTGGGGTTGTTGCACGAGGTCCTCGGCACGACGCCGTACGCGCCCAACGCGTTCGGCTGCCAGGCGCCGGACTCGGGCAACAGCGAGGTGCTCGCGCTCGCGGGCAGCGCCGAGCAGAAGGAGCGCTACCTCGAGCCGCTGCTGGCCGGCGACCTGAAGTCGGCGTTCTCGATGACCGAGCCCGACACCGCGGGCAGCGACCCGACGACGCTGAAGACGCGCGCCGTCCGCGACGGCGACGACTACGTGATCTCCGGGCGCAAGTGGTTCTCCTCCAACGCGTCGATCGCGGACTTCCTGATCGTCATGGCGGTCACCGACCCCGAGGCGCGCCCGCACCAGCGCGCGACGATGTTCCTCGTCGAGGCCGACGCGCCGGGCGTGGACATCCTGCGCGACGTGCCGACGATGGAGCACCCGTGGGAGGCGTTCGGCAAGCTCGGCGGGCACGCCGAGATCGTCTACGAGGACGTGCGGGTGCCCGCGTCGCAGCGGCTCGGCGGCGAGGGCGAGGGCTTCCTGATCGCCCAGCAGCGGCTCTACCCGGGGCGGATCCACCACTGCATGCGCTGGCTCGGCGTCGCGCAGCGGGCGTTCGACATGCTCTGCGAGCGCGCGACCTACCGCGTCAGCGGCGGCAAGACGCTCGGCGAGCACCAGACGGTCCAGAACTGGATCGCGGACTCGGCGGCGCAGATGCAGGCGGCCCGGCTCATGACCCTGCACGCCGCGTGGGTGATGGACACGCAGGGCGTCTCGGCGGCCCGCACGCCGATCTCGCTGATCAAGTTCTACGGCGCGGGCGTCCTGCACGACGTCATCGACCGCGCGCTGCAGGCGCACGGCTCGCTCGGCTACTCGACCGACCTGCCGCTCGAGGCGATGTACCGCTACGCGCGCGCCGCCCGGATCTACGACGGCCCGGACGAGGTCCACCGCCAGTCGGTGGCCCGCCAGATCCTGCGCGGCTACGCGCCGCCGGCGGGCGAGGTGCCGACCGAGAGCGTGCCGGAGCGGCGCGCCGCGGCGCGTGAGAAGTTCGCCGGGCTGCTCGACGCGGTCACCGCGAACGACTGAGATCCCGGACCGGCGGGCCAGTCGGGTTCTTCACGGACTTTGCGGGAATCCACACGCCGGGCTTCGCGATCTCGGCTGAGATGGAGCGATCTCCGCACGCCTCCGCCTCGCCCTGCTCGCCGTCGTCGCGGTCGCGCTGGTCGTCCTCGCCGCCCGCGCGCCGGGCGGCCATCACGCCGTCGCCGCGCAGGCCGCGGCGGTCACGCCGGCGCGGGCGGCGGCCGCGACCGATCGCGGGACGGCGGCGGTGGCCAAGGCCAAGGCCAAGGCCAAGGCGCCGGCCGCGCCCGCGCTCACCACGAGCGCCGGGATCGCCGCCGCGCGCCGCTACGCCAAGGCGCGGCAGGGCACCGTCGCGTTCGCCGTGCTCGACCCGCAGGGCCGCCTGCGCGGGCTCAACCGCACCATGCGCTTCCCGTCGGCGAGCGTGGTCAAGGCCATGATGCTGGTCGCCGAGCTGCGGCGCGTCGGCTCCGGGCACCTCGCGCCGTCGACCGCGGCGACGCTGACGTCGATGATCACGGTCTCCGACAACGACGCCGCGAGCGCGATGTACACCATGATCGGCGGCGGCACCGCGCTGCGCGCGGTCGCCCGCGCCGCCCACGCCACGCGGTTCGAGGACGTCGGCTACTGGTCCGACGCGCAGCTGACGGCCGCCGACCAGGCGCGCTTCTTCCTGCGCATCGACCGGCTCGTCCCGGCGACGCACCGGCGCTTCGCGCGCAAGCTGCTCTCCTCGATCGTCGGGTGGCAGCGGTGGGGGATCCCGCCGGTCGCCGCGCGGCGCAGGTTGAAGGTCTTCTTCAAGGGCGGCTGGCGGACGGGGATCACCCACCAGGTCGCGCTGCTCGAGCGCGGCGGGCAGCGCGTGGCGCTCGCGGTGCTGACGAGCGGCGAGCCCTCGATGGCCTACGGCGAGCAGACCATCGCGGGCATCGCCGCGCGCGTGCTGCGCTAGCTGGTCGCGGTCGTCGCGGTCCCCGACGCCGCGGGCGCCGCGCCGGACGGGGGCGTCCCGCCGGCCGTGCCGCCGGGCGGCGCACCGCCCGCCCCGCGGCCGCCGGCCGGCATGACCGCGGTCAGCGCGGCCTGGACCTTCGCGGTCGTGAGGCCGAGCGACTTGGCGATCGCGGCGGCCATCTGGTCGCCGGGGCCGGCGCCCGAGCCCGCGGTGCCCGGCGTGCCGGTCGGCCGCGCCGCCTGCATCGCCTTCTGGAGCTGGGCGGTGGTGACGCCGAGCTTCGTCGCGAGCGTCTCGAGGCTCGCGGTCGACAGCCCGCCGGGCCCGCCGCCCCGCGCGCCGTTCGGCGCGGCGGTCGCGGTGCCCGCGGTCGTGCTCGCGGTGGTCGAGGTGCTGGATCCGCCGCAGCCGGCGGCCACGCCCAGGAGGGCGGTCACGCCGGCGGCGGCCAGCAGTCTGCGGAACTTGGAGGTCATGGGTGTCGCGCTCCTGCGGTTCGGGTGGTCGCCAGGCAGCGTCGGGCCCGGGGCTGGGCGCGCGCTGGGAGGCGGCTGGGCGCTCGCCGAGCCCGCCCGGCAGCGGCCGGCTGCGCCCGGCGGGCGCGCCGGTCCCTAACCTGAGCGGCGCACCATGACCTCGTCTTCCACACCGTCCGAGGCCGACGGCCTCGCCTTCGCCGGCCTCCGCCACCACGCCGCGCTCGTCGCCTCCGGCGAGGCCTCCTCGGTCGAGCTCGTCGAGGCCGCGCTCGGCCGCATCGACGCCGCGCAGCCCGACCTCAACGCCTTCCGCGCGATCCGCGCCGGCGCCGCCCGCGCCGAGGCCGCGGAGGCCGACCGCCGCCGCGCCGCGGGCGAGCGCGCGCCGCTGCTCGGCGTGCCGATCGCGATCAAGGACGACATGGACCTCGCGGGGGAGACGACCGCGTTCGGCTGCGCCGGCGACTTCGCGGGCAAGGAGATCGACGGCGAGGTCGCGCGCCGCCTGCGCGCCGCGGGCGCCGTCATCGTCGGCAAGACGACCTCGCCCGAGTTCGGCCAGTGGCCGATCACCGAGGGCGCCGCGTTCGGCCAGACGCGCAACCCGTGGAGCCTCGGCCACACGCCGGGCGGCTCCTCCGGCGGCTCGGCGGCGGCGGTCGCCGCGGGCCTCGTGCCCGCCGCGATGGGCTCCGACGGCGCGGGCTCGGTCCGCATCCCCGCCGCCTGGACGCACCTCGTCGGCATCAAGCCCCAGCGCGGCCGGATCTCGACCTGGCCCGACGCCGAGGCCTTCCAGGGCCTGACGTGCATCGGCCCGCTGGCCCGGACCGTCGACGACGCCGCGCTCCTGCTCGACGCCGTCGCGGGCCCGCATCCCGGCGACCACCACATCCCGCGCCCGCCGGCCGAGCCGTTCGCCGAGACCGCGCGCCGCGCGCCCGGGCGGCTGCGCATCGCGCTCTCGTTCCGGATCCCGTTCAGCGGCGTGCCGACGCGCCTCGACGCCGCCGTCCGCGCGTCGACCGAGCGGCTCGCGCGCGTGCTCGAGGGCCTCGGCCACGAGATCGTCGACGCCGACCCGTTCTACGGGCTCATGGGCGCGACGTTCCTCCCGCGCTCGCTCGTCGGGCTGCGCGACTGGTCGCGCCGCGTCCCGGACGTCTCGCTGCTCGACCCGCGCACCCGCCACAACGTCGCGATGGGCCGCTGGCTCGGCGGCCCGCTGCTCGGCCTGGCCCGCGCGCTCGAGCGCCCGCTGCGCGCGCAGGTCGGCCGCGTCTTCCGCCGCGCCGACGTCGTGCTCGCCCCGACGACCGCGCAGCCGCCGCTGCCGGTCGGCGCGATCGACGGCCTCTCCGGCTGGGCCACCGACAAGGTCATCGTCGGCGCCTGCCCGTACGCGTGGCCATGGAACATCCTCGGCTGGCCGGGCGTTAACGTCCCCGCGGGCCTGACCGCCGACGGCCTGCCGCTCGGCGCGCAGCTGCTCGGCCCGGGCGGCAGCGAGGCGCGGCTGCTGGCGCTCGCCGCGCAGCTGGAGTCCGTCGAGCGGTGGGACGAGCGGCGCCCGCCGTACGTCGCGGCGGGGTAGGACCGGACGATGGACCTCGGACTCGACGGGAAGGTCGCGCTCGTCACCGGCGGCTCGCGCGGCATCGGCCGCGGGATCGCCGAGGCGCTGGCGGCCGAGGGCGCGCGCGTCGCGATCACCTCGCGCACCGCCGACGCGGGCGCGGCCGTGGCCAGCGCGACCGGCGGCAAGGCCTACACCTTCGACAGCGGCGACCTGCGGGCGGTCGACGCGCTGACCGGCGCGGTCGCCCGCGACCTCGGCCCGGTCGACATCTACGTCGCCAACACGGGCGGGCCGCCCGTCGGCGCCGACCCGCTCGGCTTCACCGACGAGCAGTGGGAGGCCGCGCACCGCACGCTCGTCGTCTCGCCGATGGCGATCCTGCGGCGCGTCCTGCCCGGCATGCGCGAGCGCGGCTGGGGCCGCGTGCTCGCCGTCTCCTCGAGCGCCGCGCTCGAGCCGATCCCGGGCCTGCAGCTCTCCAACGCCAACCGCCCCGGCCTGCTCGCCGCGTTCAAGCAGCTCGCGCGCGAGACCGCGGGCGACGGCGTCACCTTCAACGCCGTCCTGCCGGGCCGGATCGCGACCGACCGGATCGCCGGCAACGCCGGCGGCATGGACGCCGCGCAGGAGGCCGCGCGCACGCAGGTCCCGGCCGGCCGGCTGGGCGAGGTCGCCGAGATCGCGGCCGCCGCGGCGTTCCTGGTGTCAGACCGCGCGTCGTACGTCACGGGCCAGTCCGTGCTCGTCGACGGCGGTTTGACGCGCTCTTGGTAGGCCTGGCGCGTCCGCGACCCCATCATCCGTCCGCGCGCGGCCCGCGTGTGCATGGAACGCGCCGGATCGGCAGACCTAAGGGTCATGCCCCTCCTGCGCCTCGCGCGCATCCTCCCCTGCCTGGCCCTGATCGCCCTCGCCGTGCTCGCGTCCGCCGCGTCCCCCGCGCGCGCCGCCGAGCCGGGCCTCAACCTGTCGGCCCCCTACGAGGCGGGCTCGCCCTCCAGCGGCTTCGTCGACAAGAGCGGCGCCCGCTGGTCGCGCAACTTCGTGAGCTGGAACGAGCTCGAGCCTGCGCCCGGCCAGTACAACACGCGGGTCCTCGACGCGCTCGCCAAGAGCGTCGCGACGCTCCGCTCGCACGGCATCAAGCCGATCTTCACCGTCGTGCTCGCGCCGCCGTGGGCCAGCGGCAGCACCGACCCGGCCGCGCCGCCCGCCGACCCCGCGACCTACGCGCGCTTCATGGCCTACCTCGCGGGCTACCCGGGGCTCAAGAACACCGTCACGGCCTACGAGCTGTGGAACGAGGAGGACGCGCCGATCTGGTGGGCCGGCGCGCCCGACCCCGCCGCCTACACCCGCCTGCTGCAGGCCGCCTACCCGGCGATCAAGGCCGTCGACCCCAACACCACCGTGTTGATCGGCGGGCTGACCGGCAGCGACTACCCCTACTTGGAGCAGCTCTACGCCGCGGGCGCCCAGGGCTCCTTCGACGGCGTCGCCGTCCACAGCGACGTCGCCTGCGGCCTGCTCTCGCCCGACAGCTACTACCGCGACCTCACCGGCCGCATCAGCCAGTACTCGTTCACCGGCTACCGCGAGGTCCATCAGACGATGGCCGCGCACGGCGACGGCGACAAGGACGTGTACATGACCGAGCTCGGGTGGTCGACCTCGAAGAAGACGTGCGACCAGGGCGTCTCGAAGGGCAAGAAGGACGGCGGCGTCAGCGAGGCCGCGCAGGCCGCCTACCTGACGCAGGCCTACGCGTGCCTGGCCGCCGACCCCTACGTGAAGATGGCGGCCTGGTTCACGACCAGCGACACCGCCGCGAGCGACAGCCCCGACACGCGCTTCGGCCTGCTGCGCAGCGACAACGCGCAGAAGCCGTCGGCCAAGGCCTTCAAGAAGGTCACGAGCAGGATGCCGAAGGCCATCCACTGCGGCGGCTACGTCGACACGAGCGCGCCGACGGTCACCATCGCCGCCCCGCGGCAGAACCAGCAGTTCACCAAGAGCCTCCCGATCACGGTGACCGGCGCCGACAACCAGCACCTCGGGCGCGTCGCGCTCTACTGCGACGGCGTCAAGATCCGCAACTTCGTCGCGAACGCGAAGCCGAAGGTCAAGGGGACGATCGACTGGCAGGGCGCGAAGAAGCTCGCGCTCGGGCCGCACGTGGTGACGGCCGTGGCGATCGACGCCGCGATGAACCAGACGACCACGACGCTCAACGTCGTCAAGGTGCTCCCGGGCCAGCTCGCGCCGGTCGCGACGACGACCGTGCTCAAGCGCGGGACCGTGCGCGGCGGCATCACGCCGGTCACCGTCCGCGTCACGCCGCGCAGCAGCCCGGTCGCGCTGACCGGCAAGGTCACCGTCCTCTACTCCAAGGCGGTCGACGGCCGCTGGAAGGTCGCGCACAAGTACACCAAGCCGGCGAAGGCGGCGTTCACGCTGCGCATCCGGCTGGCGAAGGGCAGCCGCTGGCGCGCCCAGGCCGTCTACGCGGCCGACGCGCCGTTCCTGGCCTCGAAGTCGCCCGCGCGGGCCGTGCGCGGCTGAGTCACTTCAACACCACCATCTCGGGGTGCGTCGCCAGGAGCGTCTGGGTGAAGACGTAGTTGAACGCGCCGACGGCGAGGACGGTCATCACCACGGCCTGGTTGACCGCCCGGCCGACGCCCTCGGCGCCGCCCGAGGCCGTCATGCCCTTGTAGCAGCAGATGATCGCGGTGATCGCGCCGAAGAGCGTGCACTTGATCAACGAGCCCCAGACGTCGGTCGTGGTGCCGCTGGCCCAGAAGGTCGCAAAGAACGGCCCGATCGGCGCGTGGTGGGTGAGCGTCGCGACCATCCCGCCGGTGATCCCGACCGCGATCGCGAAGATGTCGAAGAGCGCGGTGGCGATCATCAGCGACAGGAAGCGCGGGACGACGAGGTTCTTGACGGGGTCGACGCCGAGGACCTGCAGGGCGTCGAGCTCCTCGCGGACCTTGCGCGCGCCGAGGTCGGCGGTGATCGCGGTCCCGGCGACGCCCGCGACGATGATCGAGCACACGATCGGCGCGAACTCGCGGATCGCCGCCAGGCTGTAGAAGCTCCCGAGCCGGTCGACCGAGCCGAAGAGCTCGATGAAGCCGCCGCCCTGGACGCCGGGCACCGCGTAGTTGAGGCAGAACGACGTGATCAGCAGCGGCAGCCAGCAGAGCCGCAGCACGAACAGGAACTGGATCGCGAACTCGCCGCCGTAGGGGTACGGCGGGCGCACGGCCGACACCATCGTCTTGCCGGTCAAGATCATCATGTCGCCGATCTCACCGAGCAGCCTCATCGTTGAGCGACAGTACCAGTGTGCTGGCACACTGGGCAACCGCCCGATCGGAGGGTACGCTGAAGTGGCATGCCGGCGTCCTGGACCGCGACCGCGGGGCTCGCGCTCGACCACGAGGCGGACGTGCCCCTGGGCGTCCAGCTCGACTGGGTGCTCCGGGCGGCCATCGCGACGGGCCGGCTGCGCGCGGGCGACCGGTTCCCGGGCCTGCGCGAGGTCGCCGAGCAGCTCGGCGTCAACCACAACACGGTGCGCGCCGCGGTCGCCAAGCTGGAGGCCGACGGGCTCCTCGAGACCCACCACGGCTCCGGGACCTTCGTCGCGCGCGGCGCCGCCGCGGAGCACCGCCACGCGGCGCTGCTCGAGGACGTCGTCGGGCGCGCGCGGGCCGCGGGCGTCGCGCCGCGCGCGCTGGCCACCGCGCTCTACGTGGCCGGGCCGCCCGCGCCGCGCGGCGCGGAGGACCGGGCGAGCGCCGAGCGCCGCGGGCTGCGCGAGGAGCTCGCGGTCCTCGACCGGATCCTCGGCGAGCTCGAGGCGCGCCTGGAGGAGCCGCTGCCGCGCGCCGCCGCCCGCCGCGCCGCGGGCCCGCGCCTCCTCGACGCCGCCGAGCTGCGCGAGCAGCGCGACGGGCTCGTGCGCCGGCTCGCGCTCGTCCAGGCCGCGCTCGACGCGCAGCGCGAGGCGGCGACCGCGGCCGCCGCGCCGGCCGCCGCCGCGCCCGCGCCCGCGTCCCCGCGCGCCGCGAGCCCCCGCCGCGCGCCCCGCGGCCGCCGCCCGCCGCGTCCCGGGACCGCGCCCGCGTAGCGGTCGGGTATACCTCCGAGCATGCGGATCGCCCTCGGCGAACGCGCGTCCGGCGTCTCGGCGCGCGACCAGGTCTACCTCGCCCTCCGCGAGGCGATCATCAGCGCGGAGCTGGAGCCCGGCCGGCGGCTGTCGGAGAACGAGCTCGCCGACCTGCTCGGCGTCAGCCGCACGCCGGTGCGCGAGGCGCTCGTGCGGCTCCGCGACGAGCGCCTCGTCGCGATCGTCCCGCAGCTCGGCACGTTCGTCACGCTGATCTCCAACGAGGGCGTCGAGGACGCCGCGTTCGTCCGCGAGGCGCTGGAGTGCGCGGCGATCAAGCTCGCCACCGAGCGCGCCCGCGACGAGGAGCTCGCCGAGCTCCAGGCCAACCTCGTCGCCCAGGACCGCGCGCAGGAGGCCGGGGACGCCGACGCGTTCGACCGCCTCGACGACGCGCTGCACCGCCGCCTCTGCGAGCTCTCCGGCCGCGAGATCGCCTGGCAGCTGAGCCGCCGCGCCAACGGCCACCTCGACCGCGTCCGCCGCCTGAGCCTGCCCGAGCCCGGCTACCTCGGCGAGATGGTCGCCGAGCACCGCCAGGTCGTCGCCGCCGTCGCCGATCGCGACCCCGACCACGCCGAGGCGACGCTGCGCCACCACCTGCGCATGGTCCTCTCCAGCCTGCCCCACATCCGGGAGGTCCACCCGGACTACTTCGAGGAGAGCGAATGAGCACCGACGCCACCGCCCCCGCCACCGGCGCCAAGGGCGCCGTGGAGACCATCGAGCCGACCCGCGCGCAGCGCACGGTCGCCCGCCGCATGGCCGAGTCCAAGGCGACGATCCCCGACTTCCAGGCCGCGGTCGACGCCGACGTGACCGACCTGCAGGCCGCGCGCGGCGAGGTGTCGCTCACCGCCGCCGTCGTCCACGCCGCCGGCATCGCCCTCGGCGAGCACCGCGCGGTCAACGGCGCGTTCGCCGACGGCAAGTACCAGTACTACGAGCGGGCCAACGTCGGCGTGGTCGTCGGCGGCGGCGAGGCGGTCGTGATCCCGACGATCGCCGACGCGGGCACGAAGCCGGCGGCCGCCGTCTCCGAGCAGCTCGCCGCGCTCGTGGCCGCGGCGCGCGAGGGCACGATCACCGCCGCCGCGCTGTCGGGCGCGACGTTCACGGTCGCGGGCCTCGGCGTCCACGGCGCGACCGCGTTCACCGCGATCATCCAGCCGGGGCAGGCGGCGACGCTCGCCGTCGGCGCGGTCGCCGAGCGCGTCGCGCTGCGCGACGGCGCCGCGGTCGCGCGTGAGGTGCTCACGCTCACGCTGAGCGCCGACCACCGCATCGTCTCGACCGCCGACGCCGCGTCCTTCCTCGGCCGCGTGCGCGCGCTGCTCGAGGATCCCGCGACGCTGCTGGCGTAGCGCTCAGACGCTCCGCAGGCTCGGCACCTGCGCGCCGCCCTCCGGGTCGTCCTTCTCGGCGTACATGCGCTTGTCGGCCAGGCGCATCGCGGCGCGCGCGGTCGGCGCGTCGGTCGGCCAGAGCGCGAGGCCGGAGCTGCCGCGCACGGGGTCCGGGCCGGAGCCGACGAGCGCGAGGCGCACGCCGCCGGAGACATCGCTGCCCGGATGGGAGAACACGCAGAACTCGTCACCGCCGAGGCGGTAGACCGTCCCGCCCTCGCCGACGGCCTCGCGCAGCCGGTCGGCGAGGTCGACGAGCAGCTCGTCGCCCGCCTCGTGGCCGAGGCGGTCGTTGAAGGCCTTGAAGCCGTCGAGGTCGCAGATCATCACCTGCGCGGGATGCTGGTCGGAGACCATCGGCGCGAGCCGCAGCAGGTCGTCGGCGAGCCTGCGCCGGTTGGCGAGCCCGGTGAGCGGGTCGCGGTCGGCGAGCTTGCGCAGCTCGTCGCCCTGCCGGCGGCCCGCGGCGAGCAGCAGGTGCTGGGAGCGCATGAGGATCAGAACGACGAAGCCGACGGCGAGCAGGACGACGAGCGTGCTGCCGATCATCGACTCGCGGGCCATCAAGGTGGCGCGCGCGTGCTCGCTGCTCGCGATGTCGTCGGCGTTGCGGGCCATGCCGCTCGCGGCGGCCGTCAGCTTCCTGGAGAACGCGGTCGGCCCCTTCGCCGAGGCGGCCGTCTCCTGGATCCCCAGCAGCTGCGCGCGCAGCTCGTCGGTGCGCGGGTCGTCGCCGAGCGTCCGGTCGAGGGAGTCGATGCGCGCGTTCGCGCTGATCGCCGTCGCGGCGATGACCGGGCGCAGGGCGACCGCGAGGTCGCGCTGCGGGACGGTGTTGGCGAAGACGGTGACCTCGCTGACCGAGTCGCGCAGGACGGTGGCGAAGAGCGTCGCCTGCGCCTCGGCCTTGCGCGCGGTCTGCTCGCGCTGGCGCAGCGCGCCGAGGACGGCGATCGTCGCGAGGGCCACGATCGTCGCGAGGAGCACCCAGCGCCAGCGGCTCGGGGCCGCGGTCAGGTCCGCGGGCGTGGGAAGGAGGCGGCGATGGGGCATCAGGCGTCGCACGATGATCGGTCCAGGGTCCCCGTCGCTTGACCTTCCCATGCGGTTCTGGCGCGCCCGGTCAGCCCGAAGAGGTCCTCGCGGTCGTGTCCCGCAGGAGCGCGCCGAGACCGCCGATGGCGTGCGTCGCGCGCTGGCGGCCCGCGCCCCCACGGTGCTCCAGAAGGCGGCGCGTGGCGTCGAGCTCGTCCTCGCAGCCGAGCTCGCGCCCGTGCTCGCGGACCGCGTTGAGGACGTCGGCGAGGACGTTGCGGACCGGGCGGCGGCGGCCGTCGGCGCCGGGCAGCTCGGCCTCGGTGCCGAAGCGGGCGGCGCGGAAGGCGCCCTCGTCGAGGATCTCCGGCGCGGGCTCAGGCTCGCTCGGGGCGGTCGCCGCGTGGCGCGCGAGGCAGTGCGTCAGCGCGACGAGGGCGGAGAGGTCGTCGAGCGAGGTCTGCGCGTCGAGCGCGCGGATCTCCACGGTCCCGAGCCGCGGGTGCGGCCGCAGCTTCCACCAGAACCACGTGTAGTCGGGGACGTCGGCGGCCTCGCTGAGCAGCGCGCTCGAGGTCTGGAAGTCCTCGAAGTCGCGCATCGCGCGCGGCACGCCGGAGCGCGGCCAGCCGCGCATCGTCACCTCGCGCGCGCTCGCCAGCCCGGTGTCGCGGCCGTGGCGGAACGGCGAGTTGGCGCCGAGCGCCTGCAGCAGCGGGAGATGGCGGCGCAGCGCGTTGAAGGCCCGGATCGCCGTGTCGGCGTCGGGCATCCCGACGTGGACGTGCAGCCCGCCGGTGGGGTCGGCGACCGCGTCGCCGAGCAGGTGGCGGATGTGCGCGTAGCGGTCCTTGTCGGTGATCTGCGCCTCGCCCTCGTCGGCGGCGGGGTGCATGCCCGCGCCGAGGATGCCGGCGCCGGTGCCGGTCACCGCGCGGCGCAGGCCGCGCAGCGCGGTGGCCGCCTCGCCGACGGTCGCGCAGACGCCCGTGATCAGCTCGACCTGGCAGGCGTGCAGCTCGCGCTCGACCGTGCCGTGCTCGACCGCGCCGATCCGCTCCTGGACCGCGAGCGAGGCGTCGATCTGCGCGCCGGTCACGGGGTCGACGAGGAACAGCTCCTCCTCGACCCCGAGCGAGAAGGGCGCGGAGGAGCCGAAGGCGTGGTCGTCGTCCATGAGGATCGAGACGTACCCTTCCTCGCGCGTGGACGATCCCGACCAGACGCTGAACCGGACCGCCATCGCGGCCACCCTGCACTGCCTGACCGGCTGCGCGATCGGCGAGGTCCTCGGCCTCGTGCTCGCGACGGCGTTCGGGTGGGGGAACGCGCTCTCGATCGCGGTCTCGATCGCGCTGGCGTTCCTCTTCGGCTACGGGCTGACGATGCTGCCGCTGCTGCGCGCCGGGCTCGCGCTCGCCGCCGCCCTGCCGCTGGCGCTCGCCTCCGACACGTTCTCGATCGCCACGATGGAGCTGCTCGACTCGCTCACGGTGGTCCTCATCCCCGGCGCGATGGACGCGGGCCTCGGCGACGCGCTCTTCTGGGGCAGCCTCGCGGGGGCGCTGTTCCTCGCCTTCTGGGCGGCGTTCCCGGTCAACCGCTGGCTGATCGCGCGCGGCAAGGGGCACGCCGTCGTCCACCAGTTCCACGAGCACCACCACGCGTGAGCGGCGGCGCGGTCCTGGCCGCCAACGCGGCCAACAACGCCCGCGGCGACGGCGCGCGGCGACGGCGCTGGAAGCCCGCGCGGGCGGCGGCCTGGGCGCTGCTCGACGGCGTGGTCGGCGCGGGCGCGACGGTCGCGGTGGCCGGGGCGGGCAACGGCGACGACCTCCCGCTCGGCCGGCTCGCGCGGCGGGCGGGGCGGCTGGACCTGATCGACCTCGACCCGCGCGCGCTCGCGGGCGCGCGGCGGCGCGCGATGGCGGCGGGCGGCGGCCCGCGGGGCGTGCGCGCGCTGGCGGAGGACCTGACCGGCGGCGCCGCCGACGCCGTCGTGGCCGGCGCCCCGCGCGTCGACGTCCCGGCGGCGCCGGTCGGCGACGGGCCCTACGACGTCGTCGTCTGCGACCTCGTCCTGACCCAGCTGCTCTACCCGGCGCTCAAGGCGACGGGGACGCTCTCCGGCGCGGAGATCGACGCGCGGCTGCTGCGCGACGGCCAGCGGATCACCGACGGCGTCGTCGCGCGCCTGCACGCGGCGGCGCCCGGCGGGACCGTCGTGATCCTCCACGACCTCCTCGGCTGGTGGGACGGCCACCGCCAGCCCTTCGCGCTGGACGAGCTGCTCGCGGCCGAGCCCGCCGCCGCGCTGCGGCTCGCGCGCCGCGGCTCGCTGCCCTACGGCTGCGACCCCTGGCTGGCGACCGGGCGCGCGGGCGCGCGGATCCTCCGGACCGCGCACTGGCGCTGGCCGTTCTCGCCGGGCGCCGACTACGCGGTGTTCGGGCTGCTCACGCGCCGCTAGCGCGATCGTCGGCGTCGGCGCGGCGCAGCAGCTCGTCGACGCTCGGCTGGGCGGCGAGCACGTCCTCCGCGGACTCGGCGCCCTCGATGATCTGCTCGGTCGACGGCGCGCCCGCGATGATGTCCTCCGGCGACTCCTGCTCGACGTCGGGGAGGTCGGGCGGCGGTGGCGTCGCGGGTGGGATCGGGTCGTCCTCGGGGCTCATGCGTGGGTCCTACCCGCGGGGCTGGCCGACCCCTCGCGGTCGCTGTCCCGCAGGTCGGGGGTGGGGCAGCCCGCACGGGCGTTGACAGGGTCGCCCCGTGTCCGCGGGGCGCGCCCGGTGGGAGGCTGAGCCCATGGTCCTCGCCCCGCTCCCCAAGTCCTCCTCCTCCTCGCTCACCGGGTCGCATCGTTTCTGCCTGCCGACGGTGAGCCCCATCCCGCGGCCGCCGGCCGCGCCGACCCCGAGAGTCTGGTGATCACGATGATCCTGCTGCTCCGCCCGCCCGGGCGCAAGAGCTAGGGCTACACGACGAGGCCGTGGCGGACCGTGTTCTCGGTCACCGCCCGCGCCTCGACGAACTGCAACAGGTAGTCGGGCCCGCCCGCCTTCGGGCCGGTGCCCGACAGCCGCCCGCCGCCGAACGGCTGGCGCCCGACCATGGCCCCCGTGATCTCGCGGTTGACGTACAGGTTGCCCACCGGCGTGCGCGCCGAGACGAGCTCGACCGTCCGCGGCGAGCGGCTGAAGAGCCCGCCGGTCAGCGCGAAGCGCGAGGCGTCGACCTTGTCGCACGCCTCCTCGATCGAGGCGACGGCCTGCAGCGCCAGGACCGGGCCGAAGATCTCGTCCTGGATCACGGGATGGTCGTCGGCCAACCCCACCAACAACGTCGGGGCGACGTAGAAGCCCTCGCCCGCGGGCAGCGCCTCGGAGGCCGCGGCGACGCGCGTCGCCGCCTTGGCGGCCTGCCCGGTGTAGCGGCGCACGCGCATCTGCGCGGCGGCGTCGATGACCGGCGGGACGTCGGTGGCGAAGTCCTCCGCCGGGCCGACCTGGAGCGTGCGCACCGCGCCCGCGAGGCGGTCGGCGAGCGCGTCGGCGATCTGGGCGTGCGCCAGGACGCGCGAGGCGGCCGAGCACTTCTGGCCCGCGAAGCCGAACGCGCTGGAGAGCAGCGCGGGGACGACCTCGTCGAGGTCGGCGTCGGCGTCGACGATGACCACGTTCTTGCCGCCCATCTCGGCGACGACCTTCTTGATGTGGAACTGGCCCTCGTCGACCTTCGCGGCGCGCTCGAGGATCGAGAGCCCCGCCGCGCACGAGCCGGTGAAGACGATCGTGTGGACGCGCGGGTCGGCGACGAGCGCGCGGCCGGGCTCGTCGCCGCCGGGCAGCAGCGCGAGCGCGTCGTGCGGGACGCCCGCGGCGTGCAGCGCGTCGACGACGGCCTTCGCGCACGCGGGCGCCTGCTCGGCGGGCTTGAGGACGACCGCGTTGCCGGTCGCGAGCGCGGCGCTCGTCATGCCCGCGGCGATGGCCAGCGGGAAGTTCCACGGCGCGATCACGCCGGTGACCCCGCGCGGCACGTAGCGCATGGTGTTGCGCTCGCCCGGCAGCTGGATCAGCGCGCGGCCGCGGTCGAGCGCCTCGGCGCCCGCGGCGTAGTACTCCAGGAAGTCGATGGCCTCGCAGACGTCGCCGTCGGCCTCCGGCCAGGGCTTGCCGCACTCGCGCACGGCCAGCGCCGCGAGCTCGAGGCGGCGGCCGCGGAGGATCCCGGCGGCGCGGCGCAGGGTCGCCGCGCGCTCGGCGGCGCCGCGCGCCGACCACGCGCGCTGGCCCTCGACGGCGCGCGCGATCGCGGCGTCGACGTGCTGGGCGGTCGCGGCGTGGGCGTGGGCGACGACGCGGCCCGGCGCGCCCGGGTCGACCGAGGCGAACGCGTCGCCGTGGACGAGCCCGGTCCCGATCAGCATCGGGACCTCCAGCGGCAGCTGCGCGTCCAGCGCGGCGAGCGCTTCGGTCGCGGCGGCGCGCACCTCGGCGCGGCGCAGCTCCAGCAGCGGCTCGTTGGCGAAGGCGGTCGGGGCGGCGGCGGTCATGGCTGCTCCAGGAGGGTGGTGAGGTCGACGCCCTCGGCCTGGGCGCGGAGGAAGGAGTCGTTGCTGGTGTTCTCCAGCAGGCGGCGCACGAGGTAGGCCATCCCGGCCACGAGGTCGCCGATCGGGCAGTAGGCGCGCACGCGCCGGCCCGCGGCGAGCAGCGCGGCCTGGGTCTCGTCGCCGAGGCCGCGGAGGACCTGGAGCTCGACGTCGGCGCCGCGCGCGTCGGCGTAGGCGGCGGCGTGGGCGATCGAGCGGAGGTTGTGCGAGGCGATCGCGGCGCGGACGTGGCCGTCGCGCTGCGCGTCGATGAGGCGCTTGGTCAGCGCCTCGAAGTTGCGGTCGCACGCGGCGCGGTCGGCGAAGACGGGGGAGGTCCACCCGTGTTGCGCGGCCTGCACCGTCTCGTGGTCCCAGTAGGCGCCCTTGACCAACCTGATGGTGAACGGCTGCGCGCGCGGGTGCTCGCGGGCCCAGTCGAGGAGGCGGTCGAGGTGCTCCGGCGACTCGGTCAGGTAGGCCTGCAGGACGATCCCGGCGCTGGGGCCTTCGGCGAGCTCCGGCTCGCTCAGCAGCTTCAGCGTGAGCGCGGTCACGGCCTCGCGCGTGTCGAAGGACTCCATGTCGACGTGCAGGTGCGCGCCGGTGTCGCGGGCGACCTGCAGCAGGCGGCGCAGGCGCGGCTCGGCGCCGGCGATGCCGCGCTCGGGCGCGTTGGAGCGCAGCAGCGGCGTGAGGGCGGAGACCTTCACCGACAGGTTGACCCGCGGGAGCGGGCCGGCGGCGTCGGCCTCCAGCAGCGGCCGGCGCGGCCAGTCCCGGGAGGCGGCATGGAGGGTGCGCAGCGTCTCCTCGCAGCGCTCGGCGTAGGAGTCGGCCTCCTCCTCGGTGACCGTCGCCTCGCCGAGCAGGTCGATGGTGGTCGCGACGCCGTCGCGCCACATCCGCTCGACGGCGGGCAGGGCGGCGCGGGCGTCGGCGCCGATGATGAAGCGCTGGGCCATCTGCTTGACGCCGATCGCGGCGGCGGTCGCGACCGTGCGGCGGGTGAGCGCGCCCTCGGCGAGCGCGGCCCCGCGGCGGGCCAGCGGCGAGTCCTGCGCCTCGGCGAGCAGCTCGCCGAGGTGGCGCGCCAGCTCGGCGGGGTCCGCGCAGGCGGGGCGGACGTCGACGAAGCGGAAGACCGCGGCGCGCAGCTCGGGGTCGGCGACCATCGCGCCCATCACCCGGCGCTCGATCGCGGCGCGCGGCGTGTGCCGCGCGCTCGGCATGGCCGCGACGAGGTCGCGGCCGATCGCGGTGACCGCGGGCTCGAGGCCCTGGGTCGCTTCGGCGTCCATCAGCATGCCTTCGATGTTCCCCGCGCGGGCGGGGCCCAGCAGCGCTCCGTCGTCTCGATTGCGCGTCCGGACCTGCGACAGTTGTCGCATGGCGGTCGCGCTCCAGGATCTCGTGGACGACCTCGCCGACGCGCTCGGCCGCCCGGTCGCGCTCGAGGACCGCCGCTGGCGGCTGCTCGCCTTCAGCGCGCACACCGACCTGGAGGACCGCGTCCGCCAGGCCTCGATCCTCAGCCGCGCCGCGCCCCCGGAGGTCGCCGCGTGGCTCGACACGCTCGGCCTGGAGCGGGCGGGCGAGACCGTGGAGACGCCGGCCAACCCCGCGATCGGGATGGGCCCGCGCACGTGCGCGCCGGTCCGCCACGACGGCGCGCCGCTCGGCTTCCTGTGGGTGATCCCCGGCGCCGTCCCGCTGGACGACGCGCAGCGCGCGACGCTCGTCGCGACCGCGCGCGCGGCGGCGACGACGCTGTGGGCCGCGCGGGCGGGCGGCGACGAGGCGCGCGCCCGGATCGCGTCGCTGCTCGGCGCGCTGCTCGACGACCCCGACGCCGCGGTGCGCGCCCGCGCCGCGGGCGAGCTCGCCGCGCGGCAGGGCTGGACGCGCGGGGCGCGCTTCGCGGTCGCGCTGACCGAGGGCGACGGCGCCGCCGAGATCGCCGAGCGCGCGCGGCGGCGCTGGCACGCCGACGGTCTCGTCTGGCGCGTGCGCGGCGAGGTCGCCACCGTGGTCGCGCACCTCGGCGGCGGCCACGGCGCGGCCACGCTCGCCCGCGCGCTGGTCGACGCCGGCGTCGCCACGACGCAGGCCGCGGCCTCGGCGCCGTTCGCCGACCTCGCGCTCGCCCACGACGCGCTCGGCGCCGCCGGGGCGGCGCTGATCGCCGTCCAGCACGTCCCCGCGCTCGGCCCCGCGGCGGCCGCCGACGGGCTCGGCTCGTGGCCCGCGGTCGCGCGGCTCTGGGACGCCTCCGGCCGGCCGGGGATCCCGGAGCCGCTGCCCGCGCTGCTCGCGGGCCGCGGCGGCGCCGAGCTGGCGGAGGCGCTCGAGGCGGTGCTCGACGCGGCCGGCGACGTGGCCGCCGCGGCGCGCGTCCTGCACGTCCACCGGGCCACGCTCTACCGCCGGCTGGCGCGCGCCGAGGAGCTCACGGGGCTCGCGGTGACAAGCGGCGACGATCGACTCCGCATCCATCTGGCATTGCGGATGTGGCGACTCGCCGGCTCGCCGCGCCTAGGATGAGCGCATGTCCACGTTGCAGCGCGCCCGGCGATCGACGCTCTTCGAGACCGTCTTCCTCCTCGTCGTGGCGATCGGCCTGGCGATCTCGCTGCAGGCGTTCGCGGTCAAGCCCTACCGGATCCCGAGCGGCTCGATGGAGCCGACGCTCCACATCGGCGACCGCGTGCTGGTCAACCGCTTCGCCCACCGCGTGCTCGGCAACGACCCGAAGGTCGGCGACATCATCGTCTTCAACCCGCCGCACGGCGCCGACTTCTCCTCGCCGCGCTGCGGGGCGAGCGGGCAGGGCGGGGGAACGCAGACGCCCTGCTCGATGCCGACCGCGGAGAAGTCCTCACAGGCCTTCATCAAGCGCGTCGTCGCCGTCGGCGGCGACCGCGTCGCGGTCAAGGACGGCCACGCGATCCGCAACGGCAAGCGCTCGCCGGAGACGTTCATCGCCCCGTGCGACCCGAGCTCCGGCACCTGCGACTTCCCGAAGGAGATCACGGTCCCCAAGGGCTACGTCTTCCTGATGGGCGACAACCGCGGCAACTCCGACGACAGCCGCTACTGGGGCCCGGTGCCGATCAAGTGGGTCATCGGCAAGGCCTTCGCGACCTACTGGCCGCCGTCGCGCATCGGCGGCGCGGGGTAGCGCGCTCGACTCCGGGGCACACCCTGGGGATGCCTCCCGCTCCCGTCGCCCGCGCCGACGCGCTGCTCGGGGCCGCCCTCGAGGCGGCCGTCAAGCGCAAGCACCGCCGGCGGATGCGGCGGCTCGGGCACGGCGGCGTCCTGGACCCGCCGCCCGCGCCGACGCTCTTCGCCACCGGCGAGCCGCCGCCGCGGCCCGGCTGCCGGATGGAGGTCCTGGTCGACGGCGCGACCGCGCTGCCCGCGATCGCCCAGGCGCTGCGCGCCGCGCGCTCGCACGTCCACGTCACCGGCTGGCACCTCGCCTCGCACTTCGAGCTCGTCCGCGGCGAGCACCCGATCGCGATCGGGCCGTTGCTCGCCGAGCTGGCCGAGCGGATCGACGTCCGCGTGATGGTCTGGGCGGGCTCGCCGGTGCCCCTCTTCCACCCGACGCGCAAGGAGGTCGCGGCGGCGGTCGAGCAGCTCACGCGCGACACCAGGATCCAGGCCTACCGCGACCCGCGCGAGCACCCCGTCCACTGCCACCACGAGAAGACGCTGGTGATCGACGACGAGGTCGCCTTCGTCAACGGCATCGACCTGACCGACCAGGCCGGCGACCGCTTCGACAGCTCCGACCACGCGGCCCGCCGCAAGCTCGGCTGGCATGACGTCGGGACGCGGATCGAGGGGCCCGCCGTCGCCGACGTGGCCAACCACTTCGCCATGCGCTGGCGCGAGGTCAGCGGCGAGACCCTCCCGCCGCCGGTGGTGCAGCCGCCGGTCGCCGACGAGCACGCCTCCACCGTCCAGGTCGTGCGCACGGTCGCCGAGGACATGTACGACGCGGTCCCGAAGGGCGACTTCCGGATCATGGAGTCCTACGTCCGCGCGATCCGCTCGGCGCAGGACTACATCTACCTCGAGAACCAGTTCCTGTGGTCGCCGGAGGTCGTCGGCGAGCTGGTCGCCAAGCTGGAGGACCCGCCGAGCCCGGACTTCCGCCTCGTCGTCCTGCTGCCCGCGCGCGCCAACAACGGCCAGGACGACACGCGCGGGCAGCTCGCCGTGCTCGCCGACGCCGACGGGACCGACAACCCGCACTTCCTCGCGGCGACGATCCGCTCGCGCACCGGCGGCCGCGACGACGCGCTCTACGTCCACGCCAAGGTCGGGATCGTCGACGACCGCTGGCTGACGATCGGCTCGGCGAACCTCAACGCGCACTCGCTCTTCAACGACACCGAGATGAACGTCGTCACCGACGACGCGGTCCTGGCGCGCGCGACGCGCGAGCGGCTGTGGGCCGAGCACCTGGAGGTCGCCCAGGACGCGATCGCGGGCGCCGCGCCCGCCGCGGTCGTCGACGAGCGCTGGCGCCCGATCGCGATGGAGCAGCTGCGCCGCCGCGACGCGGGCGAGCCGCCGACGCACCGCCTGATCGCCCTCCCGGGCGTCTCCAAGCGCGCGCGCCGGCTGCTCGGCCCGCTGGCCGGGATGGTCGACGACGGCTAGGCCGCGAACCCTCGACCACCCTCAAGGGGGTCTGACCCCTCGAGGGTTCGCCGCAACCCTCGAGGGGGTCTGACCCCTAGCTGGCGGCGGCCACCACGGCCGGCGTGATCCCCGCCATCCCGCGCGCGTTCGGGTGGAACGGCGCCGCGGTGTTGCCCGGGATCAGCGGCTCGACCCAGCGCGTCCCGGAGGACTTGCAGGCGTCCTTGCCGATCGCCGCCGCGTAGGCGTCGACGTAGCGCGCGCCGTTGGCCGCGGCCTGCTGGGCCAGCATGGTGTTCAACCGCTTCTCGGTCGCGCGCAGGTACGGGACGTCGGCCCACGCCAGCGGGACCTGCGGCCAGCAGCCGCTGCCGGTCTCGGGCAGGATCGGCATGTAGGCGACGACCAGGACGCGGGCGGACGGCGACCGCGCGTGGATGCCCTGGATGACCGCCGCGACCTTCGGCGCGGTGGCGGTGATCCGCGCCGCCAGCTGGTCGACCCCGCCGCTGGCGTACTGGTCCTGGCACGGATGGCCGAACGGCGTCGCCGAGGCGCAGTTCTCGATGATCGACGTGAAGCCGATGTCGTTGCCGCCGATCTGCAGCGAGACGGTCTGCACCGCGCCGTTGAGCGCGTTGAACTGCGGCGGGTTCGGCCCGGGCGTGACGTTCTGCGCCGCGGTCATGTCGGCGGTCGTCGCGCCGCTGCACGAGACGTCGGCGAGCGAGCGCCCGAGCTGCGCCGCGGCGAGGTGCGCGAAGTTCTTGTCGGAGCGCAGGCACCCGAGCGGGTTGAGCGACTGGTTCGGGATCAGCGGGCCCGCGGCGTACGAGTCGCCGAGGCCGACCCACTGGGCGGCGGGCGCCGCGGACGCGACGGCGAGGGTGAGCGACAGGGCCGCGACGCACAGGGCGAGCGCGGCACGCATGCGAGGGACAGGACGCATGGCGGATCTCCTCCTTGGGGTGGTTGGTCCATGCGAACCTAACCGCCCGCTCACCCGCCGTGGGCGAATGCTGTCCGATGTGCGCTCCTGCGCATCTGGGCCAACTGGCCCAGGCGCGGTCCTAGCGGCGGCGGCGCAGCAGGACGAGCGCGATCAGCACGCCGCCCGCGGCCGCGCCGGCGAGGACGGCGCGCGGCGGACCCGCCGACTTCGCCTCCTCGACCTTGTGCGACACCTTGGCCTTGGTCTCCTCGACCTTCTCGTGCGCGCGGGCCTTGACGTCGGCGCGCTGCGCGAGTGCCGCGGCCGTGTCGGCCAGCTCCTCGCGCGTGGCCTCGATGTCGGCCCGGATCTCGTCGGGCGTGCGGCTCTCGCTCATGCCGGCGTCTCCTCGTGGTGGCGCGCCTCGGCGACGTGCTCCTTCGTGTAGCGCACGTCCTCCTTCACGGTCGCGACGGCCTGCTCGGGCACCGGCGGGACGGCGCGCTGGGCGCGCGCCTTGCCGAGCAGCGCGAGCACGCCCGCGACGGCGAAGAGGACGACCGCGACGATGAGCGCCGCGAGCCAGCCCGCGACGGCGGTCGACAGCGCGAGGATCGCGGTCGCGACCAGCGCGCCCACGCCGTAGAGCGCGAAGACCGCGCCGCCGCCGAGCATCCCGGCACCGATGCCGGCCTGCTTGCCCTTGGCGGTGAGCTCGACCTTCGCGAGCTCGAGCTCCTGCTTGACGAGGGTCGAGACCTGCGTGGAGAGGTCCTTGACCAGCTCGCCGGTCGGTCGCTGCTGGAGGTCGGTCACCCCTCGGGAGCTACCCGAGGGCGTCCGCCGGCATGCGGGGCGTGGCGCGCGCCGAGGCCAGGAACGCGTCGAAGAGCGCGAAGGCGCGGACGCGGGCGCCGGCCGCGTGCGCCGCGCCGCCCGCGCGGACCGCCTCGGCGTCCGTGCCCGCGCGCGCCATCGACTCCGGGTAGTCGCGCGCCCAGCCCGCGGCGATCTCCGGCGTCACCTCGGGGTGGAACTGCACGCCCAGGTGCGGGCCGCGGCGGAAGGCCTGGACCCCCACCGGCGAGCGCGCGAGCAGCTCGGCGCCGGGCGGGAGCGTGAACGCGTCGCGGTGCCACTGCAGCCACGGCCCGCCGGGGACGACGTCCGGCGCGAGCGTCTCGACGTCGAGCCAGCCGACCTCGGCGCGCCGCGCGGGGGAGACGAGGCCGCCGAGCGCCCGCGCGAGGTGCTGGCCGCCGAAGCAGATGCCGAGGACCGGGACCTCGGCGCGCAGCGCGCGGTCCAGCACGGCGCGCTCGGCGGCGAGCCACGTGACGCGGTCGTCCCACGCCGCGGCCTCCGAGCCGAGCGAGACGACGAACGGCCGCCCGGACGGATCCGGGAGCGGCGACCCCGCCGCCACGACCTCCAGCGCGATCCCGCGCTCGTCCGCCCACGCGGCCAGCAGCCCGGCCGGGGCGTCCGCCTCGTGCTCGAGGACCAGCGCCGGGGCGCCCGCGCTCACGCCGCGGCGGGGATCCGCGCGCCGCCCGGGCCCGGGACGGACTCGACGTCGCCCAGCTCCAGCGGCGTCCCGCACGCCTTGCAGATCCGCCGCGCGTCCAGCTCGCCGCCGCAGCCGCGGTGCAGCAGCAGCATCGGCGGGCCGGCCTCGCCCGCGAGGTGCTCGTCGCCGAACTGCAGCAGCGCGACGATCGAGGGCCACAGGTCGCGGCCCATCTCGGTCAGGCGGTACTCGTGGCGCAGCGGGCGCTCCTGGTAGGGCACCTTCGTCAGGACGCCGGCCTCGACGAGGCGCTCCAGCCGGTCCTGCAGGACGTTGCGCGCGATGCCGAGCCGGTCGGCGAAGTCGCCGAAGCGCCGGACGCCGAGGAACGCGTCGCGGATGATCAGCAGCGTCCAGCGCTCGCCCACCAGCTCGAGCGTGCGGGCGACGGAGCAGCGCTGCGACTCATAGGTCCTTCCAAGCATCCCGTTCATGCTAGCGCCGCCGGATTGCGTGACGCAACCGACCTGGGGGTTCGACCGTGCGTACATCGGCGGACCGTCCGATTTCGACGTGGATCCATGGAAGACGTCCCCTTTTGGGTAGAGGATCTGCACCCTGTCCGACTTGGTCACCGACGCCACCCCCGCCTACCGGCCGCAGCCCGGGTACTTCGACGAGGTCTTCGGACCCGACGGCACGCCCCACGCGCACGCGATCTCGCTCGCCGCCGAGATCGCGAAGCTCGGCCCCGAGCTGCTCACCGCCGCGGGCCACCGCCGCGACGCGATCTTCGTGCAGCAGGGCATCACCTTCGACGCCACCGGCGAGGAGGGCCCGGTCAAGGACCGTCCGTTCCCGCTCGACCTCGTCCCGCGGATCCTCCCCGCGCGCGAGTGGGACCACATCGAGCGCGGGCTCATGCAGCGCATCCGCGCGCTCAACCGCTTCATCGACGACGTCTACCACGAGCGCGAGATCGTCCGGGCCGGGATCGTCCCGTGGCGCCTGATCGTCAGCCGTTCGCACTTCGCGCGCGCCGCGCACGGCGTGCGCCCGCCGGGCGGCGTCTACTGCCACGTCGCGGGCTGCGACCTCGTGCGCGACGCCGACGGCTCCTGGAAGGTGCTCGAGGACAACGTCCGCACGCCGTCCGGGATCTCCTACGTGCTGGAGAACCGCGTCGCGATGACGCGCCTGGTGCCGCAGTTCTTCCAGCACCACCGCGTCCGCCCGGTCGACCACTACCCACAGCTGCTCCTGGCCGGCCTGCGCTCGGTCGCCCCGAGCGCCGAGGACGAGGCCACGGTCGTCGTCTGGACGCCGGGCCCGATGAACTCGGCCTACTTCGAGCACGCGTTCCTCGCGCGCCAGATGGGCGTCGAGCTGGTCGAGGCCTCCGACCTCGTCGTCCGCGACGACGTCCTCTACATGCGCACGACCGCCGGGCTGCGCCGCGTCCACGCGGTCTACCGGCGCCTCGACGACGACTTCGTCGACCCGCTCGAGTTCCGCCCGGACTCGCTGCTCGGCGTCCCCGGCCTCGTGCGCGCCTACCGCGCGGGCACGGTCGCGATCGCCAACGCGCTCGGCACCGGCGTCGCCGACGACAAGGCGATCTACCACTACGTCCCGGAGATGATCCGGTTCTACCTGGGCGAGGAGCCGATCCTCGACAACGTGCGGACCTACCTGATGGCCGACGAGCGCCAGCGCGAGACCGCGCTCGCCCGCCGCCACGAGCTGGTCTTCAAGCCCACGGGCGAGTCCGGCGGCAAGGGCGTCTTCATCGGCCCGAGCACGTCCAAGGAGGCGCTCGACGGCCTCGCCGACGTCATCCGCGCCCAGCCCGAGAAGTGGATCGCGCAGGAGGTCGTCAACCTCTCGACGGTCCCGACCGCGATGCCCGACGGCTCGCTCGCGCCGCGCCACGTCGACCTGCGGCCCTTCGCCGTCTTCGGCGAGACGATCCGGATCGTCCCCGGCGGCCTGACGCGCGTCGCGCTGACCGAGGGCTCGATGATCGTCAACTCCTCCCGCGGCGGCGGCTCCAAGGACACGTGGGTGCTCGAGGAGGACACGGGCGTCGACGTCCCGCGCGAGGGCGACACGCAGCTGCACGAGATCGTCCCCACCAACATGCCCGGCCTGCGCTACGGCAGCGAGTGGACCGGCCAGCAGCAGCAACAGCAGCAGCGGCGGGCCGAGGTCGGCCGCCAGGACCCCCGCGGGATCGGACGGCGGTAAGCCCCATGCTCTCCCGCATCGCCCAGGAGCTCTTCTGGCTCGGCCGCAACGTCGCGCGCGCCGAGCACACCGCCCGGATGCTCGACGGCGTCTTCCAGGCCAGCCTCCAGGGCCGGCCCGACGACCCCGCCGGCGTCCGCCTCGGCTGGGGCTCGATCCTCGCGATCATGGGCTCGCAGACCGACGGCCGCCCCGTCCGCCGCGACGAGGTGCTCAACCGCATGACGCTCACGCGCGAGGAGCCCGCCTCGGTCATCTCGTGCGTCTCGCGGGCGCGCGAGGGCGCGCGCACCGTGCGCGACGTGATCTCCGCCGAGATGTGGGAGGCGGTCAACACCACCCACCTGGCGCTCAGCGCCGGCGACCTCGAGGGCCGCATGCAGATGGGGCCCTACAGCGTCTTCCAGTACGTCAAGGAGCGCAGCGCGCTCTTCTGGGGCCTGACCAGCCGGACGATGCTGCGCGACGAGGCGCGCGCGTTCCTCGTCGCGGGCGGCCGGATCGAGTCGGCCGACATGGTCCTGCGGATGCTGCGCGTCGCGATGCCCGCGCCGGGCGAGCACGCCGAGGGCACCGACGGCGTCCGCGACGGCCAGGCGCTCGCGCTGCTGCAGGCCGTCGGCGGCTTCCAGGCCTTCCGCCGCGCGGTCCCGGCGCCGCCCAACGCGGGCCCGGTCGCGCGCTTCCTGCTCTACGAGCGCGCCTACCCGGACTCCGTCGCCGCCTCGGTCGACGCCGTCCACGGCGCGCTGACCGACGCCGACGAGGCGCCGCGCAGCTCCGAGCCGGTCCTGCGCCTCAGCCGCCTGGCGGCCGACCTCGAGTTCCGCGGCCGTGCCGCCGCCGAGGATGGCAACCTGGCGGAGGCCAGCTCCCTCGTCCAGAGCGAGCTGGCGCTCATCGACGCCGACATCGCCGAGCGCTACTTCGCCGGCGCGGGAGCCGCCACCGGGACCGTGGTCGCATGAACTACGACATCCACTACTGCACGTCCTACAAGTACGAGTCGCCGGTCACCGACAACCTCAACGCCCTGCGCGTGCGGCCGGCGACCACCTCGAACCAGCGCTGCGACGAGTTCCACGTGCGGCTGGACCCCGAGGCGCGGATCCACCGCCACGTCGACTACTTCGGCACCGAGGTCATGGAGTTCGGCGTCGCCCGCGCGCACGACCACATGACGATCGACGTGCGCGCCCGCGTCGTCACGAGCGAGCCGCCCGAGGCGCCCGAGGCGCCGTGGGAGCACCTCGACGGCGAGACCTACGAGGAGGCGGCGGGCGAGTTCCTGCTCGGCGCCGACGACGAGCCCGACGACACCGTCCTCGCCGACCTGCTCGACATCGCCCGCGCGCGCACGCCGCTGGCGACCGTCCGCTGGCTCAACGAGCTGATCCCGGACCGCTTCGCCTACCGCCCGGGCGTCACCTACGTCGGCTCGACGATCGAGGACCTGCTCAAGGCGGGCGCCGGCGTCTGCCAGGACTTCGTGCACCTCGGCCTCGTGCTGCTGCGCCGCAACGGCATCGCCGCGCGCTACGTCTCCGGCTACCTCTTCAGCGCGCCGGAGGACGGCGGGACCGACTCGGTCGAGGTCCAGACGCACGCCTGGCTCGAGGCGCTGCTGCCCGGCACGGGCGGCCGCGGCGAGCCGATCTGGGTCGGCGCCGACCCGACCAACCGCCGGCTCGCCGGTGAGACCCACGTGAAGATCGGCCACGGCCGCCGCTACGGCGACGTGCCGCCGATCAAGGGCGTCTACCGCGGCACCGCACGGGCCGAGCTCGAGGCGTCGGTGCACATGACACGCCTCGACCCTGCCGCATCGGCACGGGCGTAGCTCCAGACCCGAACGATCGCACTCCTCCGAAGCCGCAACCGCGCTATCCTGCGAGGTCGACTCGCTCCGGGGCGAGTCGTTTCTTTGCCCCGGGTCAGCAAGCGGTCGCACACACGTTCCTTCAGTTCACCCTCGACGGGAGCCCGTTATGGCCCGCGGAGACGTGCGCATTGCCGTGACCCTCGCCTGCGAGGACTGCAAGCGCCGCAACTACCAGACGAATAAGAGCAAGCGCAACACGCCCGATCGCATCACGCTGCGGAAGTTCTGCAAGTGGTGCCGTTGCCAGACGAGCCATCGGGAGACCCGCTAGGTCCCCAGCGGCATCGCACCATGGCTGACCGAACCAAGAGCGGGGACGACCCGCAGGACCCCTCCGGCATCGAGCCGACCGAGCTGCATCGGGAGAACATCCCGGGCTCGCTCGACCACGCCTCCGGAGAGGTCGAGGAGTTCGAGGCCAGCCTGGTCAGCGGTGCCAACGGCGACGCGAGCGACGACCCCGACGAGGAGCTCACGCGGCAGATGAGCGAGCCGGTCGGCGACCTCGACGACGACGGCGACATCGACGCCGACGATCGTGAGCTCGCCCGCACCGGCGGCCGCCAGACCGCGCATCCCGTCAAGGGCGGCCCCCGCTTCCTGCAGTTCCTGCGGGCCTCGTGGGCCGAGCTCCAGCGCGTCCAGTGGCCGGACCGGCGTCAGGTCTTCCAGGCCACGAGCGTCGTCGTCGGCTTCGTGATCATCGCGGGCGCGTACCTCGGGGTGGCCGACTGGGTCGCCCAGAAGGTCGTCAACTTCATCATCTAGCCCTTAGGGCACGGATCACACTTCATGTATCGCTGGTACGTCGTCAACACATACTCCGGACACGAGAACAAGGTCAAGTCCAACCTCGAGCATCGCGCGAGCTCCCTCGGGCAGCGTCGCGCGATCCGCTCCGTGGTGGTCCCGACCGAGACCGTGTCCGAGATGAAGGACGGGCAGAAGGTCTCGCAGGAGAAGCGGACCATGCCCGGCTACGTGCTGGTCAACATGGACCTGAACGAGGACTCGTGGCAGCTCGTCAAGGGCACGCCCGGGGTGACCGGCTTCGTCGGCGCCTCCAACGAGCCCGTTCCGCTCACGCAGCCCGAGGTCGATCGCCTGCTGCACCGCGAGGTCGCGCAGAAGGTCGCCACGAAGGCGCAGTTCGCCATCGGCGAGTCCGTCAAGGTGATCTCCGGTCCGCTGTCCGACTTCTCGGGCGAGATCTCGGAGATCAACCAGGACGCGCAGAAGCTGAAGGTGCTGGTATCCATTTTCGGTCGTGAGACCCCCGTTGAGGTGGGCTTCGACCAGGTCAAGAAGATCTAGAAGGCGTAACCCGCATGGCCAAGAAGGTCCTCACCCAGATCAAGCTGCAGGCTGTCGGCGGACAGGCGAGCCCGGCTCCGCCGGTCGGCCCTGCCCTCGGTCAGCACGGCATCAACATCATGGAGTTCTGCAAGGCGTTCAACGCCCAGACCCAGCAGGACTCCGGCACGGTCATCCCGGTCGTGATCACGGTCTACGAGGACCGCTCGTTCACGTTCGTGACCAAGACGCCGCCCGCCGCGGTGCTCATCAAGCAGGCCATCGGCCTCGAGAAGGGCTCCGGCGAGCCGCATCGGAACAAGGTCGGCACGATCACCAAGGACCAGATCCGTGGGATCGCCGAGAAGAAGCTGGCGGACCTGAACGCGAACGATCTCGATCAGGCGAGCAAGATCATCGCGGGCACGGCCCGCAGCATGGGCGTCGAGGTCGTCTAGATCATGGCCAAGCACGGCAAGAACTACGTGGACGTCAAGTCCAAGGTCGACCGCGAGCACGAGTACCTGCCCGCGGAGGCCATCAAGCTCGTCCGCGACCTCAAGCGCGCGAAGTTCGACGAGTCGGTCGAGGTGCACATCCGCACCGGCCTCAACGTCCGCCACGCCGACGAGCAGCTGCGCGGCACCATCGCGCTGCCCAACGGCCTCGGCAAGGACGTCAAGATCGCGGTCTTCGCCCGCGGCCCCAAGGCCGACGAGGCCACGGCGGCCGGCGCCGACGTGGTCGGCGCCGAGGACCTCGCCAAGCAGATCGAAGAGGGCTTCACCGACTTCGACGTCGCCATCGCGACGCCGGACATGATGCCCATCGTCGGTCGCCTCGGCCGCATCCTCGGCCCCCAGGGCAAGATGCCGAACCCGAAGGTCGGCACGGTCACCATGGACGTCGCCAAGGCCGTCGAGGAGAGCAAGTCCGGCAAGGTCGAGTACCGCACCGACCGGACCGCCATCGTCCACTTGAACATCGGCAAGACGTCCTTCGAGGAGAAGGCCTTGCTGGAGAACTACGCGGCCGTCATCGAGGAGCTCATCCGCGCGAAGCCCTCGGCCGCCAAGGGTCGGTACCTGCGCACGGTCACCATCGCATCGACGATGGGCCCGGGCATCAAGGTCGACCCGTCCCGTACCCGCGACATCCTCGGACTGGAGAACGCTGAGACCGCGGCTTCGGCCGCGTAATCACGTTCGACATCCGAGGCCGTCCTGAGACCGCCGGCACGTGGATCGCGGATCCGCACTAAGCCCGGCAGAGGAGGCCCGTGAACAGGGACCAGAAAGCAACGGCGATCGCGGAGATCGCTGAGCAGATCCAGGGGTCGGAGGCGGTCTTCGCCATCGACTACCGAGGGATCACCGTCGCGCAGGTCGCAGAGCTCCGGGGCAAGCTCCGGGAGTCCGATGCGACCTTCCGCGTCGTCAAGAACACGCTCACCGAGCGCGCCGCCGACCAGGCCGACGCGGAGGCCCTGAAGGGCCTTCTCGAGGGTCCGACGGCGCTCACGTTCGTCCGCGGCGACGCCGCCGCGGCCGCCAAGGTGATCGCGGACTTCCAGCGCTCCACCGGCGGCGAGCTCCTGCCCTTCAAGGGCGGGCTCATGGACGGCGACGCGCTCGACGCGGCGCAGATCACCGCCATCTCCAAGCTCCCCTCGCGCCAGGTGCTGTACGGCCAGCTCGTCGGGATCGTCGCCTCGCCGATCACCGGCCTCGCACGGAGCCTCAACGGCCTCGTGTCCGGTCTGGCGATCGCCCTCGGCGGCGTGCTGGAGAAGAAGGAAAGCGGAGAGGTTCCCGCCGGCGCGGCGCCCGCCGCCGCCGCCGCGGACAGCAGCACCAGCAGTGATGATCAGGATGCGGAGGCCGTCGAGCCTGCTGCGTCTTCGGAGGAGCCCGCGCCCGCCGCGGACTCTGACGAGCCCACCGAGACCCAGGAGTAACTGACATGGCCAGCAGCACCGCAGAGTGGATCGAAGAGCTCAAGGGCATCAGCGTCCTCGAGCTGTCTGAGCGCATCAAGGCGCTCGAAGAGGAGTTCGGCGTCTCGGCCACGGCCGTCGCCGCCGCCGCTCCCGCCGCCGCCGGCGACGCCGGCCCCGCCGAGGAGGAGTCCACGACGGTCGACGTCGTCCTCACCGCCTCCGGCGACAAGAAGATCCAGGTCATCAAGGTCGTGCGTGCCGCGACCGGCCTGGGCCTGAAGGAGGCCAAGGCCCTCGTCGACGAGGCGCCGAAGGCCATCAAGGAGGGCCTGGAGCGCGACGAGGCCGACAAGCTCAAGCAGGAGCTCGAGGAGGCCGGCGGGTCCGTCGAGCTCAAGTAGCCCGGCGGCGACCACCGTCGCCTTCCTGCAGGACTCGAAGGGCGCCCCGTTCGCGGGGCGCCCTTCGCCGTTCCGGCGCTAGGTCCCGTTCGCCGAGAAGTGCTGGTAGTCGGTCGGGCCCGGCCAGCTCCCGCCCCAGCCCCAGCCCGCGCGGGCGAACGCGCGGACCAGGACGCCGCCCGCGTAGGCCATGCCCTTGCGGTGGCGCGTGCGGTCGCGGTAGGGCCGCGACGCGGCGTGGGTCGTCGAGCCGTCGGCGTAGATGTAGGGGTTCTCGATGGTGTTGACGTCGACCGCGCGGCCGTAGGCGTGCTGGGACCAGCGCGTCGCGCCGGTCGCCCGCCGGCAGTTGAAGGCCGAGGTGTTGTCGGCCTCGATCGAGCGGTGGTCGCTGGCGCCGTAGTCGTCGACGAGGCGCATGCGCCGGATCGGGAAGCGCCGGGCGTAGAGCGTCGCGAACGCGGTCCGCACCGCGCCCACGGCGTCGGCGTTGACCACCAGCTCGCCGCGGTGCACCGCGCCGTCGAAGCCGACGTGGCGCAGCCGCACGAAGCGCAGGTCGTCGAGCCCGACCGGGCAGCCGGGACGCCAGGAGGAGCCGTTGAGCCGGTGGCGCTGGGCGATCGTCAGCGGCGCGGCCGTGAAGGCGAAGGCCGGGGGCACGGCGTCGGCGGCGAGCATCCACGTAGAGAACCACACCGGACGCTGGTAGCCTTGGCGGTGTCGAAGGGAAGTAGCCCGACGACGCGTCTCCGTCAGCACGGTCAGCTCCCATGAGCCGGCCCGGAGCGCGTGGCCTCGCAGTCGAGGCGGTCAAACCTTCGCGGATCATCGACCCGCGAAAGGACCCGTCTCATCATGAAGTGGCTCGCCCTCTTCGGCGCCCTCGCCGTCCTGCTGGCCTTCGACCTGTGGCTCGCGCGCCGCGAGTCCAAGGGCGCCGGCATGTCCGTCCGCACCGCCACGCTGCACTCGATCGGCTGGCTCGCCGTCGCGCTCGCCTTCGGCGCGGTGATGCTCGCCGCCCTCGGCGGCCGCGACGCCTCGCTGTACTTCGCCGGCTTCCTCGTCGAGAAGTCCTTGTCCTTGGACAACGTCTTCGTCTTCCTGCTGATCCTCACGAGCTTCGGGATCCCGGAGGCGCAGCGCCACCGCCTGCTCACGTGGGGCATCGTCGCCGCGCTCGTCCTGCGCGGCGCCTTCATCGCGGTCGGCGCGACCGCGCTGCACCACGCGAGCTGGATCTCCTACCTCTTCGCCGTGCTGCTGATCTGGACGGGCTGGCGCATGTACCGGCACCGCCACGACAGCGCGGGGGAGACGGCGTTCGTCGAGAAGCTCAAGGCGCGGCTGCCGAACCTGTCGGTGGCGACCGCGGCCGTCGCGGCACTCGTCATCGCCGACATCGTCTTCGCCATCGACTCGGTCCCGTCGATCCTCGCGATCACCGACGACCCATTCATCGTCTTCGCCGCGAACGCGTTCGCGCTGCTGGGCCTCGCGCCGCTGTTCTTCCTCGTCGCCGACCTCGTCGAGCGGCTCTACTACCTGAAGACGGCGCTCGCGGCGTTGTTGGTGTTGATCGGGATCAAAATGGCCACCGGGGAGGCGTTCGGCAAGCTCGGCCCGGAGTACAGCCTGCCGCTGATCGCGCTGGTGCTCGGGACCGGCGTCGTGGCCTCGCTGCTGCGCGACCGGCGCCTCGAGCGCGAGGCGCAGGGCGGGGCGGCGCCCGCCTAGGAGGCCACGTCCCTTGACAGGGCGGAAGGGCCGCAGCAGGCTCCCCGGCCGATGCCCGCCCGCCGCCGCCTCGTCCTCCTCGCCTGCGCGTGCGCGCTGGCGCTCGCCCTCCCGGCGCTCGCCGGCGCCGCGGTCACCCAGGTGGTCGGGCTGACCAGCGCCGCCAACGGGATCGCCGTCGGCGCCGACGGCGACGTCTACGTCGTCGAGCCCTTCGCCCAGCAGGTGACGGTGCTGACGCCGGGCGGCGCCGTCGTGCGCCGCGTCGCGCTGCCCGCGGCCGGCGCGGCCTCGGCGGCGCTCGGCCCCGACGGCCAGGTCTGGGTCGCGATGAGCGCCGCCGGCGCGAGCCGCGGCTTCGTGCGCATCGCTCCCGACGGCACGACGGCCGCGGTCTCCACGGCGACGCTCTTCCCGTGCGGCCCGGTCGGCCTGGCGCCGTTCGACGGGCGGATGCTCTTCGCCGCGCCTGACAACGGCAGCGGCTGCGGTGCCCACGGGCTCGGCAGCGTCGACCCGCTCGGCGCGAGCCCGCAGGCGGGCCCGGCGAACGTCACCGCCTTCGCCCTGGCGACCGCCTCCGGCAAGCTCTTCGCGCCGCTCTTCGAGGCCGATGCGATCGTGCGCTACGGGCTGGCGGGAGGCGTCATCACGGCCGAGTCGACGATCACGGCGCCCGCGGGCAGCGAGCCCGACGGGATCGCCGCCGGCCCCGACGGCCAGCTCTACGTGACGCTCTACGGCACGGGCCAGGTCGCGCGGTTCCCCGTGGGGGCGTCCGGCGTGGCGGCGACGGTCGTCGCGAGTGGCCTGCAGGCCCCGTCCGGCATCGCGGCGGGCGCCGACGGCGCCATGTACGCCGCCTCCCACGACGACGGCCGCCTCGTGCGCATCGCCCCCGACGCGACGACGCGCTCGATCGCCCTGCCCGCCGGGTTCCGCCCGCGGCAGGTCGTGGCGGCCGGCCGCGACCTCTGGGTCACCGACGACACCACCGCCCAGGTCGCGCGCGTGGTCGACGACGTGCCGACCGCCCGCCTCGTCCCCGAGGCGGCCGGCGTCACCGCCGAGGTCGACCCGCGCGGCAACGACACGACGGTCCAGCTCACGATCGCCCCGGCGGCCGGCGGCCCCGCGATCGTCCGCGACGCCACGCCGGCGACCGTCGCGGCGGGCATCGGCGAGCAGCCGCGCGGCTTCTTCCTGAACGACCTCGCCGCGGGCGCCTACGTCGTGACGGCCACGGCCACCAACGCGCGCGGCGCGGCCACGAGCGCGCCGGTGGCCTTCACCGTCGCCCCCGTCAAGGGCCCGCCGGCCAACCCGCCCGCGAAGAAGAAGCCCACCTTCGCCCAGGTCGTCTCGGTCGCGAGCACGAAGAAGTGCCTCTCCCGCCGGCGGCTGACCCTCACGCTGCGCAAGCGCCCGGCGGGGAGCAGCAGGGTGACGAAGGTCGCCGTCACGATCGGCAAGGCCAAGAAGGCCAAGTCCTACACGGGCTCGAGGCTCAAGGTCCCGGTCCGGCTCACCGGCCTGCCCCGGGGCACGTTCAAGGTCAAGGTGCTGGTCACGCTCGCCGACGGCACGAAGCTCACGCTCACGCGCACCTACAAGACCTGCGCGGTCAAGAAGAAGCAGCAGCAGCAGGCGAAGCGCTAGCCGAGCGGGATCGTCGCGGTGACGGTCGTGCCGGCGCCCGCGGGGCTGCTGATCTCGAGCTCGCCCGCGAGCACCGCGACGCGGTCGGCCAGGCCCAGCAGGCCCGGCCGGTCCTCCCGCGCGCCGCCGACCCCGTCGTCGGCGATCGCCACGACGAGCCGCCCGGTCGCCGTCTCGACGCGCGCCGAGACGCTCGCGCTGCCCGCCCGCGCGTGCTTGGCCACGTTGGTCAGCGCCTCGGCGGCGATGAAGTAGGCGGCCGCCTCGACCGGCGCGGGCAGGCGCCCGACCGACGCGTCGACCGCGACGGGGATCGACATCCGCTGCGCCAGGCCGCGCAGCGCCACGTCGAGCCCGCCGCCGGTGAGCACCTCCGGCATGATCCCCCGGGCCAGGTCGCGCAGCTCGCCCATCGCGGTCTCGGCCTGCCGGAGCGCGTCCTCGAACGAGGACCGCGAGCGCTCGGCGTCGCGCTCGCCGAGGCCGAGCTTGAGCGTGATGATCGTGTGGACCAGCCGCTGCTGGGCGCCGTCGTGGAGGTCGCGGACCACGCGCTGGCGCTCCTCGTCGGCGGCGGCCACGACGCGGGCGCGCGAGGCCGCGAGCCGCTCGTGGGTCTCGACGTTGGAGATCGCGGCGCCGACGAGCTCCGCGAAGCGCTCGATCCGCTGCTCGGTGTCGGCCGGGAGCGGCTCGGGGTCGCGGCTGACGACGGTCATCGCGCCCCAGAGCCGGCCGTCGACGGTGATCGGCGCGCCCGCGCCCCAGTGCAGGCCGAAGCTCAGCGCGTACTCGCCGAGCGGGCCGCTCCACTGCGACGCGGAGATCCGCGACGGGCGCCCCGAGCGCAGGACGAGCGAGCAGACGCTGTCGCCCTCCATCGTCACGCGCCGGCCCGCGGGCGTGATCGCGTCGCCCCACCCGGCGAGGACCGTGCCCCAGCCGTCGTCGTCGAAGCGCACGATCTGCGACGGCGCGTCGCCGATCAGCCGGCCGATCTCCTCGCTCACCGTCGCGAGGACGTCCTCGGCGGGCGCCGCGTGCGCGACGAGCGTCGCGACGCGCCGCAGCGCCGCCTGCTCGTCGGCCAGCGCGGTGACCTCCTCGCGCGCCTGGCTGTTGGCGAGCGCGGCGGCGACGAGCTCCGTGAAGTCCGAGAGCCGCTCGGCCGTGTCGGCGGGGAGGACGCGGTCGCCGCCGGTGTGGACGATGAGCGCGCCCCAGACCGCGCCGCCGACGAAGATCGGCGTGCCCGCCGCCGAGCGCGCCCCGAGGACGTCCCGGACGAACTCGACGAGCTCCCCGTGGAGGCCGTCGTAGACGTCGACGCGCGCGGCGCGCCGCGACTCCCGGATCTCGTAGGCCAGGCTGCCGGGACGCACCGGGAAGCTGCGCTGGATCTCCGGGTGGACGCCGTCGTGCGACCACGTCGCCAGCGGCACCATCAGGTCCTCGCCCTCGAACCGCGTCAGGGCCGCGAAGTCCGAGCCCAGCAGCTCGCCGACCGTCGCGGCCACGGCGGCGAACAGCTCGTGGGGCTCGACGTCGTTGGCCACGAGCGTCGCGATGTGCCGGATCGCCTCGTGCTCGGCGGTGAGCCGGGCGCGCGCCGCGCGCGCCTCGCTGTTGGCGATCGCCGTCGTGATGAGGTCCGAGAACGCGGAGACGCGCGCGTTCACGTCGTGCGGCAGCCGCGCGTCGTCGACGACCAGGATGACCATCACGCCCCAGAGCCGGCCGTCGACCACGATCGGCGCGCCCACGCGCGTCGCGACCCGCCGGCAGCGCAGCTCCGGCGCGATGTGCTCCGGGTAGGGCTCGTGCGCCGCGCGCGCCGCCGCGCGGCCGGTCCGCCAGACGAGCGAGGCGATGTTCACGCCGTCGTCCGGCGCGCGGGCCGCGAGCAGGATCGGCTCGCCGCGCATGGCCCACGAGGCGACGCCGACGGCGACCCCGTCGGGCTCGTAGCGGCTCATGTGCGCGAGGTCGACGCCGAGCAGCAGCCCGAGCTCGCGCGTCAGGGCGGCGAAGAGCGCGGGCGCGGGGACGTCCTGGGCGACGAGCGTCGCGACCCGCCGCAGGGCGGCCTGCTCGTCGGCGAGCCGGGCGAGCTCCTGGCGGCCGAGCATGTCGGCGGCGCGGGTGGCGACCAGCGTCGCGAACGGCGCCATGCGCTCCTCGACGTCGTCGGGCAGCGGGCGGCGGCGCACCTCGCCGCTGAGCAGGATCCCCCAGACGCGGTCCTCGTGGACGGCGGGCGTGGCGACGACGGCGCCGATCCCCTCGGCGCGCAGCGCCTCGGCGACCGGGCCGGGCAGCGCGGAGATGTCGGGCACGCGCACGGTGGCGTGGGCGTCGAGCGCCGCGCGCGCGCCCGGGACGTCGTCGAGCGCCAGCCGCGCGCCCGGGCCGACGCCGCACGGCGGGTCCGACCAGGCGCCGAGGATGACCGCCGTCTCGCCGGGGTCGACGCGCAGGACGTGCATCATCGGCAGGCGCGCCGCGCGCCCCACCTCGGCGGCGATCATCGCGAACACGCGGAACGACGCGGCGGCCGCCGCGATCTCGCCGGCCACCCGCCGCAGCGAGGCCTGCCGGGCGGGCGCCTGCTCGCGCAGCGCGTCGTCGTCGGCCTCCACCACGTCGGTGAACGCGACCGCGACGCCGCGCCCCTCGGGCAGGTCGACCGGCACGGCGGCGAACGCGACGCGGACCTCGTCGCCGTCGCGCGTGGCGAAGTGCGCGAGGTCGCGCGCGAGCGGCCCTCGCGCCGCCGCCTCCAGGACCTCCTCGTGCGGCGCGGGCTCGCCGAGCAGGCGCTCCGCGTCGTCGTGGCCGAGGGCGGCGGCGGCGAACGCGTTGGCCAGGCGGATCCGGCCGTCCGGGTCGACGACCAGCGTCGCCTGGACGGCGTTGCGGACCATGGTGGCCAGCGCCGCTTCGGCGCCGGCCATCCGCGCGGGCGGATCGGTGGGGGAGTCGGGCACGAGCATGCTCGTCAGCGCTCGTCCCGAGTCTCGCGACCGCCACCGGGGGAAGTCAAGGCGCGTCGCCACTCCCCGCGGATCGCCGCCCCTGGCGGATCCCGGCCCGCGTCGCTACACTGCCGCCCGTCGGCCGATAGTCGCAGCCGCCCAGCAGTCGTCTCCCGCGCCACATACGCGGGGGCCCGGGCGGGGTCCGTGAGCGCTGACAGCCCCTCCATGGGGGGTCCGCTTCGGCCTGTGCTAAATTGGCAGGTCGTGCCTCCGCGCCACTGCGCGAGCACCCCCTCCCGTTTGTTTCCGCCTCCACCCCTTGAGGAGTCGCCGTAGTGCCTGCCCTCGACGTCCCCCGGACGCGCCGTAGCTTCGCGCGCCTGGAGAAGGTCCTCGACCTTCCCAACCTGATCGACATCCAGCGCCGTTCGTTCGAATGGCTCGTGGACACGGAGGCCGGCGGCCTTCGCGAGACCATCGACGACATCTCGCCGATCGAGGACTACACCGGCCACCTCGCCGTGAACTTCGGCGAGTTCGTCTTCGACGACCCGCCGAACACGATCGCCGAGTGCCGCGAGAAGGACCTCACCTACTCGCGCCCGCTGACCGTCACCGTGGCGTTCATCAACCACGAGACCGGCGAGATCCGCGAGCAGTCCGTCTTCATGGGCGACTTCCCGTGGATGACCGAGCGCGGCACGTTCATCATCAACGGCACCGAGCGCGTCGTTGTGACGCAGCTGGTCCGCTCGCCGGGCGCCTACATCATGGAGGCGAAGGACCGCGAGAAGCAGGTCTTCACCGCCAACCTGATGCCGGCCCGCGGCTCCTGGCTGGAGATGGAGATCGACAAGAAGGGCAAGGTCTTCGTCCGCATCGACCGCAAGCGCAAGCTGCCGGTCACCGTCCTCCTGCGCGCCATGGCGTACAACCCGGAGACGGACTCCGACGTCGAGGAGAGCCACGAGGACATCGAGCGCCTCGACAAGGAGCTCGCCGAGCTCTTCGACAACTCGCTCTACATCCGCAACACGATCGAGAGCGATCCCGAGGCGACGAAGACGAAGAAGGGCGCGCTCATCGAGCTCTTCAAGAAGCAGCGCCCGGGCGAGCCGCCGTCGGTGGACGCCGCGTACGCGCTGCTCAACCAGCTCTTCTTCGACCCCAAGCGCTACGACCTCACGCGGGTCGGCCGCTACAAGCTCAACGCGCGCCTGGGCCTCGACATCGACCTCGAGACCCGCACGCTGACGCACGACGACATCCACGCGCTGGTCCGCGAGCTCATCAGCCTCCCGAAGCTCCTCGGCATCCCCGAGGACGGCGAGGTCGAGATCAAGGACTTCGCCGCGGAGGCCGTCGCGCTCCCGCGCGAGCCCATCGCCGACCGCCTCGACGAGTACGAGCACTTCGGCAACCGCCGCCTGCGCACGGTCGGCGAGCTCATCCAGGAGGCCTTCCGGATCGGCCTCTACCGCATGGAGCGCGTCGTCCGCGAGCGCCTCACGACGGAGGACGAGGACACGATCACGCCGCAGACGATCGTGAACATCCGCCCGGTCGTGGCCGCGCTCAAGGAGTTCTTCGGCTCCTCGCAGCTCTCGCAGTTCATGGACCAGACGAACTCGCTCTCCGGCCTGACGCACCGCCGCCGCCTGTCGGCGCTGGGCGCCGGCGGCCTGACCCGCGAGCGCGCGCCCATCGAGGTCCGCGACGTCCACCCGACGCACTACGGCCGCATGTGCCCGATCGAGACCCCGGAGGGTCCGAACATCGGCCTCATCGGCTCGCTCTCCAGCTACGCGCAGGTCTCCGAGCACGGCTTCGTCACGACGCCCTACCGGGTGATCGAGGACGGCACCGTCACCGACAAGCTCGTGCACCTGGACGCCACGCAGGAGGAGCAGCAGCTCATCGCGCAGGCCAACCAGCCGATCGACCCGAAGACGGGCAAGCTGAAGGGCCCCGAGGTCCTCTGCCGCACGCTGGCCGGCCAGTACGTCACGGTCGGCCCGAAGGACGTCGACCTGATGGACGTCTCGCCCGAGCAGATCTGGTCCGTCGCCACGGCGATGATCCCGTTCCTCGAGCACGACGACGCCAACCGCGCCCTGATGGGCTCCAACATGCAGCGCCAGGCCGTGCCGCTGCTGAAGACCGACGCCCCGCTCGTGGGCACCGGCATGGAGCGCCGCGCCGCCCTGGACACCGGCGACCTGATCCTGGCCAAGAACGCCGGGACGATCGCCTACGTCGACGCCGAGCAGATCGTCGTCGAGCACAAGGACGGCAAGGACGAGTACCCGCTCCAGAAGTTCATGCGCTCCAACCAGGGCACGCTCATCCACCAGAAGCCGCTCATCGCGACCGGCCAGACGGTGGAGCAGGGCGAGCTGCTGGCGGACGGCTCGGCCTCCGACAACGGCGACATGGCGCTCGGCAAGAACCTGATGGTCGCCTTCATGTCCTGGGAGGGCTACAACTTCGAGGACGCGATCATCCTCTCGAAGCGCCTGGTCAAGGACGACGAGCTCACCTCGATCCACATCGAGGAGTACGAGATCGACGCCCGCACGACGAAGCTGGGCGACGAGGAGATCACGCGCGACATCCCGAACCGCTCGGAGGAGTCGCTGCGCAACCTCGACGACCGCGGCATCGTGCGCATCGGCGCCGAGGTCGGGTCGGGCGACCTGCTGGTCGGCAAGGTCACGCCGAAGGGCGAGACGGAGCTGACCGCCGAGGAGAAGCTGATCCGCGCGATCTTCAAGGAGAAGGCGCGCGAGGTCCGCGACACCTCGCTCAAGGTCCCGCACGGCGAGGGCGGCGTCGTCATCGACGTCATGACCTTCAGCCGCGAGAACGGCGACGACCTGCCGCCCGGGGTCAACGACCTCGTCCGCGTCTTCGTCGCCAAGAAGCGCAAGATCTCCGAGGGCGACAAGCTCGCGGGCCGCCACGGCAACAAGGGCGTCATCTCGAAGATCGTCGACGAGCAGGACATGCCGTTCCTCGAGGACGGCACGCCGGTCGACGTCATCCTCAACCCGCTCGGCGTGCCTTCGCGCATGAACGTCGGCCAGATCCTGGAGACCCACCTCGGGTGGGCCGCCGCGCAGGGCTGGTACGACGACGACGAGAAGGGCTTCAAGCACGGCGACCGCGTCTACACCGCCACCCCGGTGTTCGACGGCGCCTCGCTCGAGGACGTCGACAACGCGCTCGTGCGCTGGCAGGAGGACCACAAGGCCTCCGGCGGCAAGATCAACATGGACGTGGACACGAGCCGCGTCCCCGGCCGCCAGGCCACCGGCAAGTTCCGCCTCTTCAACGGCCGCACCGGCGAGCCGTTCGAGGAGACCGTCACCGTCGGCTACATGTACATCCTGAAGCTGCTGCACCTCGTGGACGACAAGATCCACGCGCGCTCCACCGGCCCGTACTCGCTCGTCACCCAGCAGCCGCTGGGCGGCAAGGCGCAGTTCGGCGGCCAGCGCTTCGGCGAGATGGAGGTGTGGGCCCTCGAGGCCTACGGCGCCGCGTACACGCTCCAGGAGATGCTGACGATCAAGTCCGACGACACCGTCGGGCGCGTCAAGGCCTACGAGGCCATCGTCAAGGGCGAGAACATCGCCGAGCCGAGCATCCCGGAGTCGTTCAAGGTGCTCCTCAAGGAGATGCAGTCGCTGGCGCTCGACGTCAACGTCGTCTCCGAAGAGGGCCAGCGCGCCGAGATGGCCGACGAGGACGACGACCTGCTGCGCGCGGCGGAGGAGCTCGGCATCGACCTCTCCGGCGTCCGCGCCGGCGGCGAGGCGGCCGACGAGGCCGTCGAAGGCAGCGACGACACCGACACCTCCGACGGCGAGGAAGCCGCCGCCGAGGAGACGGTCGACGAGGCTCCCGACCTCAGCGTCGACGGAGAGATCGACTTGGGCGAGCTGCCCGAGGACGTCTCCCCGGCGGTCGTCGAGGACGAGGCGTAGGACCACCCCGAGAAGACTGAAAGAGATCGCATGATCGACATCAACAACTTCGACGCCATCGAGATCGGACTGGCGTCCTCCAAGCAGATCCGCGGGTGGTCCTCGGGCGAGGTCACCAAGCCGGAGACCATCAACTACCGCACGCTCAAGCCGGAGAAGGACGGCCTCTTCTGCGAGCGCATCTTCGGTCCCACCAAGGACTGGGAGTGCTACTGCGGCAAGTACAAGCGCGTCCGCTACAAGGGCATCGTCTGCGAGCGCTGCGGCGTCGAGGTCACGCGCTCCAAGGTGCGCCGTGAGCGCATGGGCCACATCGACCTGGCCGCCCCGGTCAGCCACATCTGGTTCTTCAAGGGCGTCCCGAGCCGCATCGGCTACCTCCTCGACATGGCTCCCAAGGAGCTCGAGAAGATCCTGTACTTCGCCGCGTCGATCGTGACGTGGGTGGACCAGGAGGCCCGCTGGCGCGACCTGCCCAAGCTCGAGGCCGACATGCAGGAGGAGCTCACGCGCCTCCGCGCGGAGGAGAACGAGCGCGTCGAGGAGCTGCGCACCTCCCGCGAGGCCCGCATCGCCTTCCTCTCCACGGGCGAGATGACGGACTTCGGCGACGAGGACACCCTCTGGGCCGAGTCGCTGGACATCAACGTCAAGAAGCTCTCCGACGACGAGCGCGAGAAGCTCGTCAAGGAGATCCAGAAGACGTTCGCGTCCGACATCGACGACACGCAGGCGTACTACGAGGACGCGCGCGAGCGGCTGAAGGACGTCTGGAAGCTCTTCTCCAACAAGGACGAGCCGGCCGACGAGCCGCCCCAGGAGGGCGAGGACTGGCCGCTGAACACGTACGTCGACAAGGCGGCCGAGAAGGACGACTTCCGCCCCAAGACGATCATCGCGGACGAGACGTTCTTCCGTGAGCTCAAGCACCGCTTCGGCTCGCCGTTCGGCTTCGGCGAGTACTTCGGCGGCGGCATGGGCGCGGAGCACATCCGCACGCTGCTGCAGGAGAAGGACGAGTACGACCGCCTCGCGCCGCCGCGCGACACGGATCCGGACCGCCTCGCGGGCGACGACCTCGCCCCGCAGGACCAGCCCGGCATCGCCCTCGAGCACGAGCGCGAGGACCTCGAGGACCAGGTCAAGAACGGCAAGGGCCAGAAGCAGGCCCGCGCGGTCAAGCGCCTGAAGGTCCTCTCGGCCTTCCTGCACTCCGACAACAAGCCCGAGCACATGGTGCTCGAGGCCGTCCCGGTCATCCCGCCGGAGCTGCGCCCGATGGTCCAGCTGGACGGTGGCCGCTTCGCGACCTCCGACCTCAACGACCTCTACCGCCGCGTCATCAACCGCAACAACCGGCTCAAGCGCCTGCTGGACCTGGGCGCGCCGGAGATCATCGTCAACAACGAGAAGCGCATGCTGCAGGAGGCCGTCGACGCGCTGTTCGACAACGGCCGCCGCGGCCGGCCCGTCACGGGCCCGGGCAACCGCCCGCTCAAGTCGCTCTCGGACATGCTCAAGGGCAAGCAGGGCCGGTTCCGCCAGAACCTGCTCGGCAAGCGCGTGGACTACTCCGGCCGCTCGGTGATCGTGTCGGGCCCGTCCCTGCGCCTGCACCAGTGCGGCCTGCCGAAGCTGATGGCCTTGGAGCTCTTCAAGCCCTTCATCATGGCCCAGCTGGTCGAGCGCAAGGCGGCGCAGAACATCAAGGCCGCCAAGAAGATGGTCGACTCCATGATCCCCGAGGTCTGGGACGTCCTGGAGCAGGTCATCCACGAGCACCCGGTGCTCCTCAACCGCGCGCCGACGCTCCACCGCCTGGGCATCCAGGCGTTCGAGCCCGTGCTCGTCGAGGGCAAGGCCATCCAGGTCCACCCGCTCGTCTGCTCCGCGTTCAACGCGGACTTCGACGGCGACCAGATGGCCGTCCACCTCCCGCTCAGCGCCGAGGCGCAGGCGGAGGCCCGGATCCTGATGCTCTCGTCCAACAACATCCTGTCCCCGGCGCACGGCGCGCCGCTGGCGACGCCGGCGCAGGACATGGTCCTGGGCACCTTCTACCTCACGCACGGCCCCGAGGCGCAGGAGCTCTCGGACAAGCAGGCGACCCTCGCCTCCGGCGAGTGGCCGGCCAACGAGCCGCGCCCGAAGGTGTTCCGCACGGCGCAGGAGGCGGAGCTCTCCTACGACAACAAGATCGTCGGCCTGCACGACCTGGCGGAGTACCGCCAGCAGGGTCGCGAGGGTGGCCACATCCTCACGACGGTCGGCCGGATCATCTACAACGACAAGATCGAGCGCGCGCTCGCCGAGGCGCTGGGCGACGACTTCACGGTCGACTCCTACACCTTCGTCAACCAGGCGATGCGCAAGAAGGACACCGTCAAGCTGATCGACGCGCTCGTGCAGAGCTACGGCGCGTCCGGCGTGGCGCTGGTCCTCGACGCGTTCAAGGACCTGGGCTTCCACTTCGCGACGCTCGCGGGCATCACGGTGTCCAAGAACGACGTGATCATCCCGCCCCAGAAGGGCGAGATCCTCAAGAAGTACGAGGCCGAGGTCGCCGAGATCCACGACCAGTACGACATGGGGCTCATCACGCAGGAGGAGCGCCACGAGCTGGTCGTCGAGAAGTGGACCGAGTGCACCGATGAGGTCGCGGACTCCATGCAGGAGAACTTCGACGAGCTGAACCCCATCTTCATGATGGCCAACTCCGGTGCCCGTGGCTCCATCTCGCAGATCCGCCAGCTGGCGGGCATGCGCGGCCTGATGGCCAACCCGAAGGGCGAGATCATCGAGCGCCCGATCAAGGCCAACTTCATGGAAGGCCTGACGGTCCTCGAGTACTTCATCTCGACGCACGGCGCCCGCAAGGGCCTGGCCGACACGGCGCTCCGCACGGCGGACTCGGGCTACTTGACCCGCCGCCTGGTCGACGTGTCGCAGGACGTCATCATCCGCGAGCTGGACTGCGGCACCTCGGAGGGCATCGAGCTGCCGGTGTTCGACGCGGCGGGCGACCCGAACACCAACCTGGTCGGCCGGATCGCCCCGAGCGACATCGGCGGCAAGGGCAGCAAGGCCATCGTCGAGAAGGGCCACGAGATCGACCGCGCCGAGTTCGCGGTCATCGTCGAGCACTTCCGCGAGGAGCACGAGAAGGGCGGGCGCCCGATGGTGCCGGTCCGCTCCGTCCTCAAGTGCGAGGCGACCAGCGGCGTGTGCCAGGCGTGCTACGCCCGGGCCATGGCCACGGGCAAGCTCGCGCAGATCGGCGACGCGGTCGGCATCGTCGCCGCCCAGTCGATCGGCGAGCCCGGCACGCAGCTGACCATGCGCACGTTCCACACCGGCGGCGTCGCCGGCGCGGACATCACGCACGGCCTGCCGCGCGTCGTGGAGCTCTTCGAGGCACGCAAGCCGAAGGGCCTCGCGCAGATCGCGGAGCAGGACGGCGTCACGACGCTCGAGGAGACCGACAAGGCCCGGACCGTCGTCGTCACCGACGACGCCGGCGAGGAGCACCGCTACACGTTCCCGCGGCGCACGCGCCTGCTGGTCGAGAACGGCCAGCGGGTCCCGGCGGGCACGCAGCTCAACGAGGGCTCGCTGTACCCGCACGACCTGCTGAAGCTCCGCGGCCGGACCGAGACCGAGCAGTACCTGGTCAAGGAGGTCCAGGAGGTCTACAAGTCCCAGGGCGTGGACATCAACGACAAGCACATCGAGCTGATCGTCCGCCAGATGCTCAAGAAGGTCCGCGTGGACCAGAAGGGCGACACGAACTACCTCCCGGGGCAGTTCGTCGACCGCTACGACTTCGCGCGGGTCAACGCCGACGTGGCGAAGGCCAAGGGCGAGACCGCCCAGTACGAGGAGATCATCCTCGGGATCACGAAGGCGTCCCTGAACACGGACTCCTTCCTCTCGGCCGCCTCCTTCCAGGAGACGACCAAGGTGCTCACCGACGCCGCGCTCGAGGGCAAGAAGGACACCCTCAACGGCCTCAAGGAGAACGTGATCATCGGCAAGCTGATCCCGGCCGCGACGGGGCTCAAGCGCTACCGCCGCATCGAGATCGAGCCGTCCGAGCCGCTGCCGCGCGCGATGGACGAGGTCGGCCTGCTCGACCAGGACGAGATCGCCGCCGAGCTCGGCCTCGGCGACGGCGACGGCCTCGGCGGCTTCGGCGCCGGGTTCGACCAGGACCTCGCGCAGCTCGAGGACATCGGCGCCGGTGGCGACACCGGGTTCGCCGACGAGCTGGCCGAGCTGGACGTGCCGTCGGACACCGACAACAGCTAGCCGCTCCGCAGCACCTGAGCAGCACGGAAGAGGCGCCCTCCGGGGCGCCTCTTCTTCGTCCAGGGCTCCTCAACCCGCCTCCGCGGGTGCCGATCACGGAGCTATGGGGATGAAGCGTCCGGGAGCCGTGGCCGGCGGCGCCGGCCAGGGGACGGCTCCAGCGACATGGCTGACCGACGAGCAGGGGCGCGAGCGGCTGCTCGACATGAGCCCGCGCGTGCGCACGTTGCGCAACGTGACCTTCGTGCTCCAGCTCGCCGTGCTGCTGGGATGCGCTCCCTGGCTCGGCTGGTGGACCCCTGCGCCGCTCGTCGTGGTCGGGGCGATCTTCGCCGTCTGCGAGCGGCGGCTCGCGCACGTCCGCCGGCCCGAGGTCCTCTACGCGGGCGCGTGGCTCTCCACGCTCGTCGCGATCACGGCCGGCGCCGCGATCACCGGCGGGCCCACCGCGCCCTGCACCATCTGGTACGCGCTCGCGGTCTCCTCGCTGCCGGGCCGCTTCACGACGCGCGGGATCGTCGCGGGCGTCGCGGCGGCGCTCGCGTTCCTGCTCGCCGTGAGCCTGATCGGGCACGCCGGCGCGGTCGCCGCGCGGCCCTCGCTCGTGCTGTTCCCGGCGATGCTCGTGGTCGGCGTCGCGCTGTTCGGCTGGGCGCACATGCACTCCGAGGTGGCCCAGCGCGCCGAGGCGGTCCTGGACCCGCTGACGCAGATGCTCAACCGCAAGGCGCTGGTCGCGCGCGCCGCGGAGCTCGCGCAGCAGGCGCAGCTGACCGGCCGGCCCGTGGGCGTCGTGCTCGGCGACCTCGACCACTTCAAGGCCGTCAACGACCGCGCGGGCCACCAGGTCGGCGACGCGGTCCTGCGCGACGTCGCGTTCCGCTGGCGGCTCTCGCTGCGCGCCTACGAGATGGCCTACCGGCTCGGCGGCGAGGAGTTCCTCGTGCTGCTGCCGGGCGCGACGCTGGAAGAGGCCGAGGAGGTCGCCGAGCGGCTGCGCCGGTCGGTCGGCGCGGCGCCGGTGGCGGGCCAGGCGGTCACGATGAGCTTCGGGGTCGCCTCCTCGGAAGGCGGCGACCCGTTCGACTTCGAGCCGCTCTACGCGCGCGCCGACCTCGCGCTCTACCGCGCCAAGCGCGGCGGCCGCGACCGCGTCTGCGGCGGCCCGGCCGAGCCGGCGCCGCCGCTGGCGGAGGCCGCGTGAGCCGCGGCGCCGTCACGACGCCGGCGCTCGACCCGGCCACCGAGGACACGTGGCTGATCGACCACGCGGTCCGCGCGCGGCTGCAGGAGGGCGCGGGCCGTCCGCGGACGGCGCGGCAGATCGTCTTCGTCCTCGAGCTCCTGGTGGTGCTCGCCTGCCTCCCGCAGCTCGGGCTCGTCCCGCTGGCGACGTTCCCGCTGGTGGTCGCCGCGTTCCTGGCGGCCGACCGGCTGATGCCGCGCGTCGCGCGCCCGGAGCTCGTCTACGCGGCGGCGTGGGCGACGGCGCAGGTCCTGATCGCGGCGACCGCGATCGCCACCGGCGGGCCGGACTCGCCGCTGCTCATGTGGCTCGGGATCCCGATCGCCACCGGCGTCGGGCGCTTCACCGCGCGCGGGCTGGTCGCGGGCGTCGGGCTGACGCTCGCGCTGCTCGTGGCGGCGACGGTGGGCGCGGATCCCGGCCGCGTCGCGGACGCCCCGTACCTGCTCGCGTTCCCGCTCTCGCTGGTCTGCGGGATCGCGCTCGTCGGCTCGGCGCTGATGCGCTCCGAGGTCGAGCACCGCGCGGACGCGATCGTCGACCCGCTCACGCAGATGCTCAACCGCACGGCGCTCGCGGCGCGCGGGCGCGAGCTGGCGCTGCAGTCGGAGGTCAGCGGCCGGCCGGTCGGCGTGGTCGTCGGCGACCTCGACCACTTCAAGGCGGTCAACGACCTCCAGGGCCACCAGGCCGGCGACGCCGTCCTGCGCGAGATCGCCTACCGCTGGCGCACGACGCTCCGCGCCTACGACCTCGCCTACCGCCTCGGCGGGGAGGAGTTCGTCGTCCTGCTGCCGGGCGCGACGGAGGCCGAGGCGCAGGGGCTGGCCGAGCTGCTGCGCCTGGCCGTGCGCGGCGCGCCGATCGCCGGGACGACGATCACGATGAGCTTCGGCGTGGCGGTCTCGGGCGCGGGCGGCTTCGACCTCGACACGCACTTCGCGCGCGCCGACGCGGCGCTGTACGCGGCCAAGGACCTGGGGCGCGACCGCGTGGTTCTCAGCTCGTAGCGCCGCCCCGCTGCGAGGGGTCGTGCCCGGGGCGCGACCGCGTCGTGCTCAGCGCGGCGGCGTAGCGGCCGCGGCGCCGTCGGCGAACGCCCGCAGCGCCGCCACGTGCTCCTCGGCCAGCCCGACGGCGGGCACGGTGGCGACGAGCAGCGTGGGCGCCGCGCGCTCCGCCGCCCACGCGTGGCAGGCGTCGTTGAACGCGTCGTCGACCCACGCGAGCGGCCGGTCGCCGGCGTGCTCCTCGATCGCCGCGAGCTTCCAGTGCGCGCGGGCGGAGACCTCGGCGCGGCCGCGGTCGAACGCGAGGTGGGGGAGCCCGGCGGGGACGCCGAGCAGCGCCGGCAGGTGCTCGTCGGCCTTCTCCTCCCAGCCCGAGCACCAGACCAGCTCGAACGCCGAGGCGAGGTCGAGGAGGTGCTCGGCGGCGCGGGTGGAAAGGAAATGCGGGATCCCGTCCACGGCGGCGTAAACGCCCGGTGGACGACTGTTCTCCCCAAAGCCCCAAAGCGAGATCACGCCGTCGATGTCACAGAACAGCACCGGTTTTCCGCTCATTTGCAGCCATCTTGACATCTTCATCTCATCCTTACGCACCGGCGAAGTGGGACCGCTACGCTTGTCGCGGACCGTTTGGGTCAAGCGGTTCGGAGCGTTTGCCGATGTCTGGGGCGAGGGATCGGTGAGCCGGGTTCGTCCAACCCACCTCCGCCAGACCCACGCCTTTCGCCCCACCACCACCACTGCATGACGATCCAACTCGGCATCCTCCTCGCGCTGATCTGCGCCTTCGTCTCGAACCTCGGGTTCTTCTTCAAGCACCGCGGTGCTTGCGAGTGCACGAAGGTCGACATCCGTCGGCCCTTCAAGACCACGAGGAACCTCTACTCGTCGAAGTGGTTCGCCATCGGCATGGGGATCGCCACGAGCGCGTGGGTCTTCCATGTCGCGGCGCTGGCCATGGCCCCCATCTCGGTGGTCCAGGTCGTGCTCGCGGGCGGCGTCGTGATGATCGGCGTGATGGCCCAGCGCCTCTTCGGCGTCGAGGTCGGCAACCGCCAGTGGTGGGGCCTCGCGCTCACCTGCCTCGGCCTCGTGCTCCTGGCCGTGACGTTCCCGACGAACCACGACGGGGCCCACTCGAGCTTCTCCACGCCGGCCATGATCGCCTTCGAGGCCGGCCTGTTCGGCATCGGCGGGCTGCTGATCATGGGCCCGCGCGTCGGCGCCCCGGCCGAGCACCACGGCGTCATGCTCGGCGCCGCGGCCGGCGTCCTGTTCGGCGTCTCCGACGTCGCGATCAAGGCGCTCACCGGCATCGTGGGCTCCGACGGCCTCCTGGCCCTCGCGGCCAGCCCGTGGCTCTACGTCACGATCGGCGCCTCCGTCGCCGCCTTCTTCTCCTCCGCCCGCGGCCTGCAGGACGGCGACGCCGTCTCGGTCATCGCGATCACGGGCACCGCGGCGAACATCACCACCGTCGCCGCCGGGATCATCGTCTTCGGCGACCCGCTCCCGGGCTCCACGCTCGGCATCGTGCTCCAGGGCCTCGCCTTCCTGCTCGTGATCGTCGCCTCGGCGATGACGCCGGCCCCGCGCGCCGCCGGCGGCGGCAGCGGCAGCGCGGCACCCGCGGCCGCGGCGGCCTGAGCGGGCTGCGCCTTCTAGGGTGCGGGGCGGCCATGCGCCGTCCCGTCCTCGTCCTCGCCCTGATCCTCGCCGCCCTGCTCGGCGCGGGCTGCAGCCGCCCGCAGACGAAGATCCAGGACCTGCCGACCGGGCCGCTGACCAAGGGCGAGTACCAGCACGCCTTCGACGTCAGCGCCGCGGGCCTCGCGCCGAAGTACGGCGTCGGCCCCGACCTGCCGCCCGACGCGCCGGCCAAGGACCAGGACGCGCACGTCGTCGCCCTGCAGCGCCTCCTGCGCGGCTGGGCCACCCGCCTGGAGGGCCTCCAGCCCCCGGCGCCCGCGGCCCGCGCGCAGGCCCGCTACGTCGCGGGCATCCGCTCCTTCGCGACCGACCTCGACCGCGTCCGCGCCGTCCTGGCCCGTGGCGACACCAAGGGCGCCGCGCGCCTGCTCTCCACCGCCCGCGTCGTCTCGCCGCAGACCAAGGCCGACCTCGTCGCCGCCCGCCGCGCCTTCCACGCCCTGGACTACGACCTCCAGGACCTGGACAAGACGCCGGTGAAGACGCCCTAGGCGTCCTTCGGACGGGCGCTCAACGCGCCGCGTGGCGGTGCGTCGCCGCTCGCTGTTTGACGGTCCGCGGGCGTGGCGCGATGACGGCGGGCGCGCCCCTTGCCGCGCCGGGCGCCCGGTGGCAGCCTTGGGCCGATGGCCGCCCAGACGCAGGAGCCGCGTTACGACCGCATCGGCGACGGCTACGCCCGCACGCGCCGCGAGGATCCGCGCTTCCGCGCGCTCCTGCACGAGGCGCTCGGGGACGCGCGGACGGTCGTCAACGTCGGCGCCGGGACCGGCTCCTACGAGCCGCGGGACCGGCACGTGGTCGCGATCGAGCCCAGCGACGTCATGGCCGCCCAGCGGCCCGCGGCGCTCGCGCCGGCGATCCGGGCGGCCGCTGGCGCCCTGCCGCTGCGCGACGCGTCGGTCGACGCCGCGATGGCGGTCGTCACCGTGCACCACTGGGACGCCGACCAGGAGCGCGGCGTGCGCGAGCTGCGCCGGGTCGCGCGCGGGCCCGTCGTGATCCTCACCTTCGACCCGCGCGTCAGCGGCGCGATGTGGCTGATGGCCGACCACCTGCCGGAGGTCGCGGCGCTCGACCACGCGATCTTCCCGCACCCCGAGCGCCTGGCGGCGTGGCTGGGCGGCGAGGTCGCGATCACGCCCGTCCCGATCCCGCGCGACACGCCGGACTGGATGCTCGGCTCCTTCTGGGCGCACCCCGAGCGCGTCCTCGACCCCGCCGCGCGCGCCGCGACGAGCGGCTTCGCGCGGATGGCGCCGGCCGTCGTCGCGCGCTGCGTCGCCGAGGTGGAGCGCGACCTCGCCTCCGGCGCGTGGGACGCGCGCCACGGCCACCTCCGCGCGCTCGACGCCTTCGACGCCGGCCTGCGCCTCGTCGTCGCGCGGCCCTAAGCGCCCGCGCCGCGCCGCGCCCGCGCTCAGGCCGCCTCGACCTCGAGCTCCGTGTCGTCCTCGCCGCCCGCCGGCGCGCTCGCCGGGCGCAGCGCGGGGAAGAGCTCCGCGTCGCAGTACGGGCACAGCGACGGCGCGCTGTGCGGCGTGACCGCGTAGCTGGCGAGTCCGCAGCTGGGGCAGAGGACGTGTGGCACCGACCTTAAGTACGTGCGAGCGGCGGATCTGTGACGGACATGGTGGTCGCGCTGACCGTTGGCCGTTCCGGCAGACCCCGGCGCCGAAGATCAGCCGACGTGGTGCGCCGGATCGCGGGAGGCTTCGCGCCCGGGTACCGTTGTCCAACATGACGGCGGACCTGCCGGATCGGACAACTGGGAACGGGAGAGCTTCGATGGCGACCACCGCCGAGACGAGCAACGCCGAGCTGCAGGAGCTCGCCAAGCGCCACCTCTGGATGCACTTCAGCCGCATGGGCGCGTACGAGGACGGGGCGGAGGTCCCGATCATCGTCCGCGGCGACGGCTGCTACGTCTGGGACCAGCACGGCAAGAAGTACCTCGACGGCCTCAGCTCGCTGTTCTGCACGAACATCGGCCACGGCCGCGCCGACGTGGCGCAGGCCGGCGCCGACCAGGCCAAGGAGCTGGGCTTCTTCACGAACTGGAGCTACGCGCACCCCCGCGCGATCGAGCTCGCCGCGAAGATCGCCGACCTGGCCCCCGGCGACCTCAACCGCGTGTTCTTCACGAGCGGCGGCAGCGAGGCCGTCGAGTCCGCGCTGAAGCTCGCCCGGCAGTACCACAACGTCCGCGGCAACGGGACGAAGTACAAGGTGATCGCGCGCGAGACCGCCTACCACGGCACGACGATGGGCTGCCTCACCGCGACCGGCATCCCGAGCCTGCGCGCGCCGTTCGAGCCGCTGCCCGCGGGCGGCTGCCACGTGCCCAACACCAACACCTACCGGCTGCCCGAGGGCCACGACCCCGCGGACCTCGCCGAGGCGATCGCGCACCGCATCGAGTTCGAGGACCCGAGCACCGTCTCGGCGATCATCCTCGAGCCCGTCCAGAACGCCGGCGGCTGCTTCGTGCCGCCCGAGGGCTACTTCCAGCGCGTGCGCGAGATCGCCGACTACTACGACGTCCTCTTCATCTCCGACGAGGTCATCTGCTCGTGGGGCCGGCTCGGCGAGTGGTTCGGCGCGCAGCGCTTCGACTACCTGCCCGACATGATCACGACGGCCAAGGGCATCACCTCGGCCTACTCGCCGATGGGCGCCGTCATCGCCTCCGACAAGGTCTTCGAGCCCTTCGCGCACGGCACCAGCACGTTCAGCCACGGCCTGACCTTCGGCGGCCACCCGGTCTCCGCCGCGGTCTCGCTGGCCAACATCCAGGTCTTCGAGGACGAGAACATCCTCGACAACGTCCGGGCCAACGAGCCGGCGTTCCGCGCGATGCTGGAGTCGCTGCGCGACATCCCGATCGTCGGCGACGTCCGCGGCGCGGGCTACTTCCACGCGCTCGAGCTCGTCAAGGACCAGGACACCAAGCTGTCGTTCGACGACGAGGAGTCCGAGACGCTCCTGCGCGGCTACCTCTCGCCCGAGCTCTTCGAGCGCGGCCTCATCTGCCGCGCCGACGACCGCGGCGACCCGGTGATCATGCTCTCGCCGCCGCTGATCGCCGGGCCCGAGCAGTTCGAGGAGATCGAGGGCGTCCTGCGCCCGGTCCTCGAGGCCGCCTCGCGGAAGATGCTGGGGTAGCCGGCGCGCGATGCTCACCGTCCGCGAGCTGCTGCGGGACCTGGAGGTCGGCGTCCTCGCGGGCGAGCCGAACCTCGACGCGCCCGTGCGCTGGGTGCACATCTCCGAGCTCGCGGACCCGACGCCGTGGCTCTCGGGCGGCGAGCTGCTGCTCACCACCGGCCTCTCGCTGACGAGCCCAGAGGAGCAGCGCGCCTACGTCGCCCGGCTGGCCGACCACGGCCTCGCGGGGCTCGGCTTCGGCGTCGGCTTCGGGCACGAGCGCGTCCCCGAGGCGCTGGTCGCGGCGGCGGCCGAGCGGGACTTCCCATTGGTGGAGATCCCCTACGACACGCCGTTCATCGCGATCACCGAGAAGGCGTTCGCGCGGCTGGTCAACGAGCAGTACGCGCTGCTGCAGCGCTCGATCGCGGTGCAGGAGCGCCTTCAGCGGATCGTGCTCTCCGAGCGCGGCCTCGACGCGATCGCCTCCGCGCTCGCGACGCTCATCGGCGGGACGGTCGTGGTCTTCGACGGCCGCGGCGACCCGCAGGCGCTGCACGCCTTCCGCCGCGAGCTGCCCGAGGGCGCGCTGGCCGCGGTCGGCGCCGAGCTGCGCGAGCGCGCGCGCCGGACCGAGGCGCGCGGCTTCGTCCCCTCGCACCCGGACCTCGCGCCGCGCGCGCTGGCGCTGCCGGTCGCGGGCGCCGAGACGACCGGGCTGCCGCAGGCGTGGCTCGTGGCGATCAAGGACTCCGGCGGCCTGTCGGAGTTCGACCGCGTCGTCCTGCACCAGGCCGTCACGGTCGTCGCGCTGGAGCTGCTGCGCCGCCACGTCCAGTCCTCGACCGAGCGCCGCCTGGCCGGCGACGTGCTCTCCGAGCTGGTCAGCGGGACGGTCGCGGGCACCGACCTCACGCGGCGGCTGGAGCCGTTCGGCCTCGGCGGCCGCGTCACCGCGCTCGTGCTCTCGCCGCCCGCGCGGACCGGCGGCAAGGGCGGCGGGCCGGAGGCCTACGAGGCCGCGCTCGCCGCGGCGCTGCGCGACGAGGCGGTCAGCGGCCTGGTCGCGACCTCCGACAGCCTGGTCTGCGCGCTGCTGCCGGGCTTCCTCGACGAGGAGCTCTTCGAGCTCTCCCAGCGCGTGCTCGACCGCGTCGTCGCCAAGATGGGCGCCGTGCCGGCGGCCGGCGCCGGGCGCGCGGTGGCCGCGGGCGACGCCCGCCGCGCCTACCACGAGGCGCGCTGCGCGCTCGAGGCCCGGACGCTCGGGCGGCCCGTCGGCGCGGCCGAGGCCAACGGGAACGGCAACGGGAGCGCGAACGGCGGCGGCGCCGCGAAGCCGACCGTCGCGACCTACCGCGACCTCGGCTCCTTCCAGTTGTTGTTGTCCTTGCAGGACTCCGACGCGCTGCGCCTGTTCTGCGAGTCGCTGCTCGGCCCGATCGAGTCGGGCGAGGGCCACTACGGCGGCGAGCTGATGCGCTCGCTCGAGGCCTTCATCGAGTGCAACGGGCAGTGGGAGGCGGCCGCCCGGCGGCTGTACTGCCACCGCCACACGCTGAGGTACCGCATCCGCAAGATCGAGGAGCTGACGGGGCGCGACCTCGCCAGCGCTCGCGACCGCATCGAGTTCTGGCTCGCGCTCCGCGGCCGGGAGCTCGTCGGCTAGTCACCCACGCACGAGAGACGAGGCATCGCCATGAGGGTCGGCATCCCCACCGAGATCAAGACGGACGAGTACCGCGTGGCGATCACGCCGGCGGGCGTGCGGGAGCTGGTGGATCGTGGTCACGAGGTGTTGATCCAGCACGGTGCGGGGGAGGGCTCGGCGATCGCGGACGGGGAGTACGCCGAGCAGGGGGCGTCGATCGTGCCGGATGCGGCGGCGGTGTTCGCGGGTAGCGACATGATCGTCAAGGTCAAGGAGCCCCAGCCGGTCGAGGTGGCGATGCTCGAGCCGCGCCACACGCTCTTCACCTATCTCCACCTCGCGCCGGACGCTGAGCTGACGCAGGGCCTCGTGGCCTCGGGCGCGACGTGCATCGCGTATGAGACGGTGACCGATCCGGGTGGGCGGTTGCCGTTGCTGGCGCCGATGAGCGAGGTGGCGGGGAAGATCGCGACGCAGGCGGGCGCGTTCATGTTGGAGAAGCCCTTGGGTGGCCGTGGGCTGCTGCTCGGCGGCGTCCCGGGCGTCGCGGCGGGGAAGGTGATGGTCATCGGCGGCGGCGTCGTGGGGTTGACGGCGGCGGAGATCGCGATCGGCATGGGTGCCGAGACCTACGTCTACGATCGCTCGATCGACCGGCTCCGCGAGCTCGACTTCCTGCTCAACAACCGCTGCTCGACGGTGTTCTCCACGACCTTGAGCATCGAGAAGATGCTGCCGGAGGTCGACCTCGTCATCGGCGCGGTCCTCGTCCACGGCGCGAAGGCGCCGCACGTGATCACGCGTGCGCAGCTCTCGCTGATGAAGTCCCACGCGGTGCTCGTGGACGTCTCGATCGACCAGGGCGGCTGCTTCGAGACCTCACGCCCCACGACCCACACGAACCCGACCTACGAGGTCGACGGCGTCACCCACTACTGCGTCGCGAACATGCCGGGCGCGGTGCCGATCACCTCGACGTTCGCGCTGACCAACGCCACGATGCCCTACGTCCTGAAGCTCGCCGAGCACGGCGTCCACACGGCGCTCACCTCGGATCCCGGCTTCCTGGCGGGCCTCAACGTCGCCGCCGGCGCCGTGACCTACGCGCCGGTCGCCGCCGACCAGGGGCTGACGGCGGTCGACCCCCTCGACGCGCTCGCCAAGGTGCCCGCGACGGCCTGACCCGCCGCCGGGATCGAACCCGACCGGTGCTCGCGCGCGGGAACATCCCGCCAAGGCGGCCAGCACCGGAACCGGGCTGCACCCGAACCCTTGCTACCATCCCGCGCCGCATGCCCACCACGAGCCAACTCGTCCGCAAGGGTCGCAAGCCCAAGCCCCGCAAGATGTCCACCCCCGGTCTCAAGTCCGGCAAGGGCAACAAGAAGAAGCAGGCCGCTCCGCAGCGCCGCGGCGTCTGCACCCGCGTCTACACGACGACCCCCAAGAAGCCGAACTCCGCGCTTCGCAAGGTCGCCCGTGTGCGGATCACCGGCTCGGTGGAAGTCACCTCTTACATCCCCGGCGAGGGCCACAACCTGCAGGAGCACTCCGTCGTGCTCGTGCGCGGTGGCCGCGTCAAGGATCTCCCGGGCGTGCGCTACAAGGTCATCCGCGGCACGCTGGACGCCTCCGGCGTGACGGATCGCAAGAAGAGCCGTTCCATGTACGGCGTCAAGAAGAAGTAGAGACCGCATGCCCCGTCGCTCCGCAGCAACGATCCGGCCGATCGAGCCGGATCCCGTCCACCGCTCGCGCCTGGTCACCCAGGTCATCAACAAGGTCATGCTCGACGGCAAGAAGAGCACCGCCGAGCGGATCGTGTACGACGCCCTCGCCATCATCGGCGAGAAGACCGGCAAGGACCCGATCGAGCAGCTCGAGGTGTCGCTCAAGGCGCTCACCCCGGCCCTCGAGGTCCGCTCCCGCCGCGTCGGCGGCGCGACCTACCAGGTCCCGGTCGAGGTCCAGCCGCGCCGCGCGCGCACCCTCGCCGTCCGCTGGCTCGTCGAGTTCGCCCGCCAGCGCCGCGAGAAGACCATGGCCCAGCGCCTCGCCAACGAGCTGATGGACGCCATCAACTCCCAGGGCGGCGCCTACAAGCGCAAGGACGACATCTACCGCATGGCGCAGGCCAACAAGGCCTTCGCGCACTACCGCTGGTAGCGCCTCACCACGCTTTCGCAGCACCGACGGCCGCCCTCCGGGGCGGCCGTCGTCGTTCCGGGGCGGCCGGGGCTCGCGACGCGCGGCGCCCGCCCGCCGGTCAGTCGGTCGGCACCCGCTCCGTCCGCTCGACCCGCTCAGCCCGCACGCTCACCGGCATCCGCCCCAGCACGAGCAGCGCCCCGCCCGCGAGCAGCAGCAGCGCGCCGCCGAGCGTCTCGAGGTAGTAGCCCGTCCCCGGGTCCGCCGTGGCGGAGGCGTAGATGTCGCCGACCGAGCCCGTGTCGTGCACGTGCGGGCGGTCCCAGTGCCAGGCGATCGCCAGCGCGACGACGCCGGTCAGCAGCAGGCCGACCATCGCGACGCGGGAGCGCCGGAGCGCCATCGCGAGCAGCCACACGGCCAGCACCGCGAGCAGCACGAGCGCGGGTCCGTGGCGCTCCCAGCCGCTCTGCCCGGTGTCGACGTGGAGCGCCTTGGCGGTCCCGCCGACGGTGATCCCGATGATCGTCGTGAAGGACGCGACCAGCAGCAGCACGGCACCGGCCAGGCCGCAGGCCGCCAGGGCGACGCGCAGGGCGAGAACGGTGGGCAGGGGGGACCGGTAGGCCCCGAACCCTTTGCTATCATCGCTGCCTGCCCCGTGTTGAGCGCCGCTCATGCGCGCGCCTTTTCCACGGGTCGCTCTCTGCGCCAGCATGGAGACCTCGAGCACATAGCGCCACGACCGGGAAAGATCCCTGACGTGCGCGCGGGCCCGAGGGGCCCGTTTTCTTTGCCCGCAGCCACTGCTCCCACCGCTCCCCCGAACGCCAGCCGACTCAGATATGCCACGTAAGTTCTCCCTCCAGAAGACCCGGAACATCGGGATCATGGCGCACATCGACGCCGGTAAGACGACGACGACCGAGCGCATCCTTTACTACACCGGTCGCACGTACAAGATCGGTGAGGTCCACGAGGGCGCGGCCACCATGGACTGGATGGAGCAGGAGCAGGAGCGCGGCATCACGATCACGTCCGCCGCGACGACCTGCACCTGGGACGAGCACCGGATCAACATCATCGACACCCCCGGCCACGTGGACTTCACGGTCGAGGTCGAGCGCTCCCTGCGCGTCCTCGACGGCGCCATCGCGGTGTTCGACTCGGTCGCCGGCGTCGAGCCGCAGTCCGAGACGGTGTGGCGCCAGGCCGACAAGTACCACGTCCCCCGCATCGCGTTCATCAACAAGATGGACCGCATCGGCGCGGACTTCGACCGCTCGGTCGAGACGATGATCGACCGCCTGGGCGCGAACGCCGTTCCGGTCCAGCTCCCCATCGGCGCCGAGGCCGACCTCGTCGGGATCATCGACCTGATCGCGATGAAGGCCATCATCTACAACGACGACCTCGGCAAGGACTTCGACGTCATCGAGATCCCCGAGGAGCACCAGCTCCGCGCCGAGGAGGCGCGCGAGACGCTCATCGACGCCGTCGGCACCTTCGACGACGACCTCGCCGAGGCCTACCTCGAGAGCGGCGACGTCGAGATCGGCCAGCTCAAGGCCGCGATCCGCAAGGCCGTCCTCGAGCTCGGCATCACGCCCGTCTTCTGCGGCTCCGCCTTCAAGAACAAGGGCGTGCAGCCCCTGCTCGACGCGGTCGTCGACTACCTGCCCTCCCCGCTGGACGTCCCGGCCGTCGAGGGCATCGTCGAGGCGCGCAACGGCGACATCACCGAGGAGACGCGCAACGCCTCCGACGACGAGCCGTTCGCCGCGCTGGCCTTCAAGATCGCCGCCGACCCGTTCGTCGGCAAGCTCACCTACTTCCGCGTGTACTCCGGCCGCCTGTCGGCGGGCTCGCGCATCCTCAACGTCTCCTCCGGCAAGACCGAGCGCGTCGGCCGCATCCTGATGATGCACGCCAACGACCGCGAGGAGCTCGAGGAGGTCTACGCGGGCGACATCGCCGCGGCGGTCGGCATCAAGCAGATCGTCACCGGCGACACCCTCTGCGCACCGGACGCTCCGATCAAGTTGGAGAACATCGTCTTCCCCGAGCCGGTCATCAAGGTGGCCGTCGAGCCGAAGACGAAGTCCGACCAGGAGAAGATGTCGGTCGCCCTGGGCCGCCTGGCCGAGGAGGACCCGACGTTCCAGGTCCAGACCAACGAGGAGACCGGCCAGATCGAGATCTCCGGCATGGGCGAGCTGCACCTCGAGGTGCTGGTCGACCGGATGCGCCGCGAGTTCAACGTCGAGGCCAACGTCGGCAAGCCCCAGGTCTCCTACCGCGAGACGATCCGCGGCGAGGCCCGGAAGGTCGAGGGCAAGTTCGTCCGCCAGACCGGCGGCTCGGGCCAGTACGGCGTCGTCTACATCGACATGGAGCCCGCGCCCGGCGAGGGCTTCGACTTCGTCTCGAAGATCAAGGGCGGCTCGGTTCCGACCGAGTTCATCCCCGCGATCGAGAAGGGCGTCGAGGAGGCCATGGAGACCGGCGTCAAGGCCGGCTACCCCATGGTCGACATCCGCGTCACCCTCGTCGACGGCAAGTACCACGACACGGACTCCTCGGAGATCGCGTTCAAGGTCGCCGGCTCGCTCGCCTTCAAGGAGGCGGCGCGCCGTGCGAAGCCGGTGCTGCTGGAGCCGATCTTCGCGGTCGAGGTCGTGACGCCCGAGGAGTTCCTCGGCGACGTCATCGGCGACCTCAGCAAGCGCCGTGGGCGCGTCGAGGGCCAGGACCGCCGCGGCAACGCGCTCGCGGTCACCGGCCGCGTGCCGCTGTCGGAGATGTTCGGCTACGCGACCGACCTGCGGTCCAACACCCAGGGTCGCGCCACGTACACCATGCAGTTCGACAGCTACGACGAGGTCCCGCCGAACATCGCGGAGAAGATCGTCGAAGGCCGCAGCGGCGGAAGCGCCGCGGCAGCCTAAGCAGACCCAGCGGACGTCTTCGGACGGATCGCGATAGCTTTCCCTGGTTCGCCCAGGCAGCAACACCCCCTCACGAACACAAGACTTCCAAGGAGCACACAGAAAGTGGCGAAGGAGAAGTTCGAGCGCGACAAGCCGCACGTCAACGTCGGCACCATCGGTCACATCGACCATGGCAAGACGACGCTGACCGCGGCCATCACGACCGTTCTGGCCGAGAAGATGGGCGGCACCGCGAAGAGCTTCGCGGAGATCGACAACGCTCCTGAGGAGAAGGAGCGTGGCATCACGATCGCCACGTCCCACGTCGAGTACCAGACCGAAGCGCGCCACTACGCTCACGTCGACTGTCCCGGCCACGCCGATTACGTGAAGAACATGATCACGGGCGCGGCGCAGATGGACGGCGCGATCCTCGTGGTCTCGGCCGCCGATGGCCCCATGCCCCAGACGCGCGAGCACATCCTGCTCGCCCGCCAGGTCGGCGTGCCGTACATCGTGGTCTTCCTCAACAAGGCCGACATGGTCGACGACGACGAGCTCCTCGAGCTGGTCGAGGTCGAGGTGCGCGACCTGCTCTCCGAGTACGACTTCCCGGGCGACGACATCCCGTTCATCACGGGGTCGGCCCTGAAGGCGCTCGAGGGCGACGAGGAGTACAAGCAGAAGATCTACGACCTGGCCGACGCGCTGGACTCCTACATCCCGGAGCCCGTCCGCGACCTGGACAAGCCGTTCCTGATGCCGGTCGAGGACGTCTTCTCGATCACGGGCCGCGGCACCGTCGCCACGGGCCGCATCGAGCAGGGCATCGTCAACACCGGTGACACGGTGGAGATCGTCGGCGTCAAGGACACGACCACCACGGTCGTGACCGGCGTCGAGATGTTCCGCAAGATCCTCGACCAGGGCCAGGCCGGCGACAACGTGGGCTGCCTCCTCCGCGGTACGAAGCGCGAGGAGATCGAGCGCGGGCAGGTCCTCTGCAAGCCGGGCTCGATCACGCCGCACACGAAGTACAAGGCCGAGGTCTACGTCCTCAAGAAGGAGGAGGGCGGCCGTCACACGCCGTTCTTCACCGGCTACCGCCCCCAGTTCTACTTCCGCACGACGGACGTGACCGGGGTCGCTAACCTGCCCGAGGGCGTCGAGATGGTCATGCCCGGCGACAACGTCGCCATGGAGATCGAGCTGATCCAGCCGATCGCGATGGACCAGGGCCTGCGCTTCGCCATCCGTGAGGGTGGCCGCACCGTGGGCTCGGGCGTCGTCACCGAGATCATCCAGTAGCACTTGCGTGACCGGCGGGGCGCTTCGGCGCCCCGCCTCCGCGCGACGCAGGACCGCAGCACCATCACGAATATCGCAGCAGGGAGTGGGGTGGAGACCCGTCGAGCACATCGGCGAGCGGTCCACCCCCACAGCCACGAGGCTTCCCAATCACAAGCTTCCCCCAGTCAGCAGACGGAACGAAGACAGGCACAGATGGCAGCCGCCACACAGAACAAGATCCGCATTCGCCTCAAGGCCTACGACCACCAGGCCCTCGAGACGGCGGCCAAGGAGATCGTCGAGACCGCGACGCGCACAGGCGCGACGGTCTCGGGTCCCGTGCCGCTTCCGACCGACCGCAACATCTACGCGGTCATCAAGTCGCCGTTCAAGGACAAGGACTCGCAGGAGCACTTCGAGATCCGGACGCACAAGCGCCTGATCGACATCCACGGGCCGACCCCCAAGACGGTCGACTCGCTCCAGCGCCTGGACCACCTCCCGGCCGGCGTCAACATCGAGATCAAGCTCCTCGCCTAATGCCCGCCATCCTCGCCAAGAAGCTGGGCATGACCCAGCTCTTCATGGAAGACGGCCGTGTCGAGCGCGTCACCGTGCTCGAGGCCGGTCCGTGTCCCGTGACCGGGATCCGCACGTTCGAGCTCGACGGCTACGAGGCCGTCCAGCTCGCCTTCGGCGCGTCCAAGGAGAAGCACCTCTCCAAGGCCGAGCTCGGTCACCTCAAGAAGGCCGGCGCCCCGCCGCTGCGCCACGTCGTGGAGTTCCGCGACGAGGCCGGCGAGCTGCAGGTCGGCGAGACCGTCACGGTGGAGGCCTTCGAGGTCGGCCAGACGGTCAAGATCGCCGGCACGAGCAAGGGCAAGGGCTTCCAGGGCACGATCAAGCGCCACAACTTCAAGCGCGGCCCGAAGTCCCACGGCTCGCACAACGTGCGCGCCCCGGGATCCATCGGCGCGTCCGCCTGGCCCGCCCGCGTGATGAAGGGCATCCGCGGCCCCGGCCAGATGGGCAACAAGCGCGTCACCCAGAAGGGCCTGGAGATCGTGCGCATCGACGCGGGGGACAACCTCCTGCTCGTGCGCGGCTCGGTCCCCGGTCCCAAGAACGGCTTCGTGGAGGTCCGCACCGATGCCTAGCGCCAAGAACCTCGCCGACGGCAAGACCGTCGAGCTCGACGACACCGCCTTCGGCGCCCGCTTCAACGGCCCGCTCGTGCACGAGTCCGTGCGCGCGGAGCTGAACGCCAAGCGCCAGGGCACCTCGTCCACCAAGACCCGCGGCGAGGTCCGCGGCGGTGGCGCGAAGCCGTGGCGTCAGAAGGGCACGGGCCGCGCCCGCGCCGGCTCGTCGCGCTCGCCGATCTGGACGGGCGGCGGCACGGTCTTCGGACCCAAGCCGCGCCACTACACCTTCAAGGTCAACCGCAAGGAGAAGCGCGCCGCGTTCCGCTGCGCGCTGTCGATCCACGCCGAGCGTGGCTCGATCGCCGTCTTCGACACGAAGGCCTTCGACGACGTCTCCACCAAGGCGGCGGCCAAGCTGATCGCCGACTGGGGCGTCAAGGGCTCGCTGCTGATCGTGCTCGGCGAGACCGAGGAGCGGGCGGCCCTGAGCTTCCGCAACCTCGCGACCGTCCGCGCCGTGATCCCGACGACGAACGTCGGCGTCGCCGACCTCGTCGGCGCGGCCAACGTCCTGGTGAGCCCGGCCGCGCTCGACGCGCTGACCGCGCGCGCCAAGGGCGAGAAGAGCACCACCGCCGAGGAGGCGAGCGCCTGATGGACGCCAGCCAGGTCATCATCCGCCCGGTCGTGAGCGAGAAGTCCTACGTGCTCGCCGCCGCGGAGAAGTACACGTTCCGGGTCCACCCGAACGCCCACAAGACGCAGATCCGCCAGGCGGTCGAGGCGCTCTTCGACGTCAACGTCATCGGTGTCCACACCATGTCGGTGAAGTCGAAGCCCAAGCGCCGCGGCCAGACCCCGGGTCGGACGCGCTCTTGGAAGAAGGCGATCGTCCAGGTGGCGCCGGGTCAGTCCATCCCGATCTTCCAGGGCCTCGACGGCCTCGAGGAGTCCTAAGCGCGTGCCCATCCGCAAGCCCAAGCCCACGTCCCCGGGCCTCCGCTTCGTCTCGTATCCGGACTTCGCCGAGATCACGAAGACGACGCCGGAGCGCACGCTGACCGAGGGCCTCAAGAAGTCCGGCGGCCGCAACTCCAACGGGCGCAAGACCTCCCGTCACCGCGGTGGCGGGGCCAAGCGCCTGTACCGCAAGGTCGACTTCAAGCGCCGCCGTGACGGGATCCCCGCCAAGGTCGCCGCGATCGAGTACGACCCGAACCGCACGGCGTACATCGCGCTGCTCCACTACGTGGACGGCGTCAAGTCCTACATCCTGGCTCCCTCGCGCCTGCAGGTCGGCGCCACGGTGATGAGCGGCCCCCAGGCCGAGATCTCCGTCGGCAACTGCCTGCCGCTGTCCTCGATGCCCACGGGCACCGTGGTCCACAACGTGGAGCTGCAGCCCGGCCGCGGCGGCCAGCTCGGCCGCTCCGCCGGCGTCAGCGTCCAGCTGATGGCGAAGGAGGGCGACTACGCCACGCTGCGCCTGCCCTCCGGCGAGATGCGCCTCGTGCGCTCGGAGTGCCGCGCCACGGTCGGGACGATCGGCAACGCCGAGCACCAGAACGTCAAGATCGGCAAGGCCGGCCGCAAGCGCCACATGGGCGTTCGCCCGCAGACGCGCGGCACGGCCATGAACCCGGTCGACCACCCGCACGGCGGCGGCGAGGGCTCCACGACGCCCGGCCGTCACCCGGTCACCCCGTGGGGCGTCCCGACGCTCGGGTACCGCACCCGCAAGAAGAACAAGTCGTCCGACCGCTACATCGTCCGCGGCCGCCGTCGCGGCAAGAACAAGCGGTAGAGGGTTAGAGCTTTATGAGCCGTTCGAGCAAGAAGGGCCCGTTCGTCGAGGAGCGCCTGATGGGGCGCATCGAGAAGATGAACGAGACCAACAGCAAGCAGATGCTCCGCACCTGGTCGCGGACGTCGACGATCTTCCCCGAGATGGTCGGCCACACCATCGCCGTCCACGACGGGCGCAAGCACGTGCCCGTGTTCGTGAGCGAGTCGATGGTCGGCCACAAGCTCGGCGAGTTCGCGCCGACGCGCACCTACCGCGGCCACGTCGACACCGGGAAGAAGCGATGAGCCCGGCCGAAGACGAGAAGCCCGAGGAGACCACGCCGGCGACCGAGGTCGTCGACGAGACGACCCTCGAGGAGACGCCCGTCGAGCCCGAGGCCGACGCCGTCGCCGACGAGCCCGCCGAGGAGGAGGCCGCCGAGGCCCCCGCCGAGGACGAGCCCGCCGCCGAGGAGCCGGTCGCCGAGGAGCCCGTCGCCGAGGAGAAGCCGAAGCGCCGCTCCCGCGCGAAGAAGGACGACGCCCCCGTCGAGGAGGCGCCGAAGCCGGCTGCGCGCAAGGCCGTCCCGGCCGGCACGCGGCCCGTCGTCAAGGCGCACGCCAAGTACGTCCGCACCTCCGCCCGCAAGGCGCGGCTGGTCTGCGACCACATCCGCGGCAAGTCCGTCGTCGAGGCGCGCGCCATCCTGGCGCACACGCCCCGCGCGGTCGCCGAGGACTGGGAGAAGCTCCTGAACTCGGCCGTCGCCAACGCCGAGCACAACCACGAGCTGCTCGGCGACGACCTCAAGATCTTGTCCGTCACCGCTGATGAGGGCCCGACCCTCAAGCGCTTCCGACCGCGCGCCATGGGGCGCGCCTCGGCCATCCGCAAGCGCACGTCGCACCTGTCGATCGCGCTCACGCCGAAGGAGCAGTAAGAGCATGGGACAGAAGGTTCACCCCGAGTCCATGCGCGTGGGCTACATCCACGACTGGAAGTCGAACTGGTTCACCGAGCGTGACTTCAGCGACTACCTGGCCGAGGACGTCGCCATTCGCGGCCACATCACCAACAAGCTCGCGCACGCCGGCCTGAGCGACATCACGATCCGCAAGGACGCCAACGAGGTGGAGGTCAACATCCACACCGCGCGTCCGGGCATCGTGATCGGCAAGTCCGGCTCCGAGGTCGACGCCCTGCGCCGTGATCTGCACAAGATCACGAAGAAGCAGATCAAGGTGAACATCCTCGAGATCAAGCGCCCCGAGCTCGACGCCAAGCTCGTCGCGCAGTCGATCGCCGAGCAGCTGCAGAACCGCGTGGCCTTCCGCCGCGCGATGAAGCGCGCGCTGACCAGCGCGATGCGCTCCGGCGCCAAGGGCTGCAAGATCCAGGTCGGCGGCCGCCTCGGCGGCTCCGAGATGGCGCGGACCGAGATGTACTCCGACGGTCGCGTCCCGCTGCACACGCTGCGCGCGGACATCGACTACGGCTTCTACGAGGCCCGCACGACCTTCGGCCGCATCGGCTGCAAGGTCTGGATCAACAAGGGCGAGATCATGCCCGAGGGCTACGGCGGCTCCGACCTCACCGAGATCGAGGCCCCGCAGGCCGCCGGCATGGACCGCGGCAACGACCGCGGCGGTCGCGGCGGCGGACCGGGCGGTGGCCGTGACGGCCGCGGCGGCGGCGCCGGTGGCGGCCGTGGCCGTGGTGGCCAGGGCGGCGGCGGCCGTGGGCCGGGCGGTCCGGGCGGCGCCGGCGGCGGTCGCGGTGGACGCGGCGGCCAGGGCGGCGGCGGGCGCGGGCCGGGTGGCCCGGGCGGCGCCGGCGGCGGTGGCCGTGGCGGCGGAGGCTATGGCGGCGGCGGTGGCGGGGGCGGTCCCCGTGGCGGCGGCTATGGCGGAGGGGGTCGCTAGATGCTCTCCCCGAAGCGCGTCAAGCACCGCAAGCAGCACCGCGGGCGCAAGCCCGGCCTCTCGCGCGGCCAGACCAAGGTCCAGTTCGGCGAGTTCGGCCTGAAGACCCTCGACGCCGGTTGGCTCACCAACCGCCAGATCGAGGCCGCTCGTATCGCCATGACGCGCAAGATCAAGCGCGGCGGCAAGGTGTGGATCAACGTCTACCCGGACAAGCCCGTCACGAAGAAGCCCGCCGAGACCCGCATGGGTTCCGGCAAGGGCTCTCCGGAGGGCTGGGTCGCCGTCGTGAAGCCCGGTCGCGTGATGTTCGAGCTCGCCGGCGTGCCGGAGCCCCTCGCCCGTGAGGCCATGCGCCTCGCCGGGATGAAGCTTCCTGTCCGCACCAAGATCGTGACGGCGGAGGACGACGCCTGATGAACGCCAAGGAGATCAGCGACCTGCGCGACGACGAGCTCGTCGAGCACATCAAGACGGTCCGTCGCGACCTCTTCGGCCTGCGGTTCCAGCACGCCACGGGCGAGCTGGAGAACACCGCGGGCCTCCAGACCGGCAAGCGCGACCTCGCTCGCGCCCTGACCATTGCCCGCCAGCGCGGGATCGAGACGAACAAGTAGCCATGGCTGACGAGACCCCCGACACGACCGAAGAGCAGGTCACCCCCGCCGCGACGGCGGAGGAGACCGCCCCCGCCCAGGCCGAGCCTGAGGCGGCCGCCCCCGAGGCGCCCGCCCCCGAGCCCGCCGAGCCGGTCGTCCCCCTCACCCCCAAGGAGCGCAAGGTCGCCTCCCGCGCCCGCCGCGGCGTGCGCCGCGGCGCCACGCCCGAGGAGCGCACCGAGGCCCGCAAGGCCAAGGCCGCCGCACGCTCGCGCTACCGCGCGAAGAAGCGTGAGAAGGACAAGGCCGCGCGCGCCGAGGCCGGTCCGGCCAAGACGCAGTCGCCGGTCGAGCACGGCCCGGGCGCCCCGAAGGAGCGCCTCGGCATCGTCACCTCGGCCAAGGCCGACAAGACGATCACCGTGCGCATCGACACCGCGCGCCGCCACCGTCGCTACCAGAAGATCGTCCGCAGCTCGATGACGCTGCACGCCCACGACGAGGCCAACGACGCCAACGCCGGCGATCGCGTCCGCGTCCTGGAGTCGCGTCCGCTCAGCGCCACCAAGCGCTGGCGCCTCGTCGAGATCCTGGAGCGTGCCAAGTGATCCAGAACGAGTCACGCCTCAAGGTCGCCGACAACACGGGCGCCCGCGAGATCCTGGTCATCCGCGTGCAGGGCGGCTCGCGCCGCAAGTACGCGCACGTCGGCGACGTGATCACCGCGACGGTCAAGGCCGCCAGCCCGCAGGGCACGGTCAAGAAGGGCGAGGTCGTCAAGGCCGTCGTCGTCCGCACGAAGAAGGAGTTCGGGCGCGACGACGGGACCTACATCTCGTTCGACGAGAACGCGGCCGTGATCATCGACGCGACCGGCAACCCGCGCGGCACGCGCATCTTCGGCCCCGTGGCCCGCGAGCTCCGCGACCGCAACTACATGAAGATCATCTCGCTCGCCCCGGAGGTGCTCTAGCCATGGCCGCACTCAAGATCCGCCGCGACGACGAAGTGATCGTCATCAGCGGGAAGGACCGCGGCAAGACGGGCAAGGTGCTCAAGGTGGACCCGAAGAAGTCGCGGGTCACCGTCGAGGGCATCAACATCGTCAAGCGCCATCAGCGCCCTCAGCCGAACGCCCCTCAGGTCGAGGCCGGCGTCATCGAGCGCGAGGGACCCATCCACATCAGCAACGTCCAGCTCATCGACCCCAAGACGAAGAAGCCCACGCGCGTCGGCGTCACCCGTGAGGGTGGCAACCGGAACCGCGTGACGCGAGCGTCCGGGTCGAAGCTCGACTAGGTCGGCAGAGAACCATGGAAGCCGCAGCAACCCAAACCGCACGCTTCAAGACGCAGTACCTCGAGCAGATCCGTCCCGCGCTCATCGAGCGCTTCGGCTACTCGAGCTACATGCAGGCCCCGAAGCTCGTGAAGATCACCCTCAACATGGGCGTCGGCGACGCCAAGCAGGACTCCAAGGTCCTGGACGCCGCCGCCGAGCAGCTCGCGACGATCGCCGGCCAGAAGCCGTCGATCCGGCGCGCGCGGAAGTCCATCGCCCAGTTCAAGCTCCGCGAGGGCATGGCCGTCGGCGTCAGCGTGACGCTGCGCGGCGACCGCGCCTACGAGTTCCTCGACCGCCTCGTGTCGGTCGCGCTCCCCCGGGTGCGCGACTTCCGCGGGCTGCGGCCGACGTCCTTCGACGGGCGCGGCAGCTACTCGATGGGCCTCAAGGAGCAGATCATCTTCCCCGAGATCGACTACGACGCCATCGACAACGTGCGCGGGCTCGACATCGCCATCACCACGACGGGCAAGTCGAACCCCGAGACGTACGCGTTGCTCGAGGCGTTCGGCATGCCCTTCAGCCGTGAGGGCAACCCGTACGTGACCGCCGACGACGGCACCCAGGAGAGCTAGACCCGTGGCCAAGACGTCCCAGAAGGTCCGCCAGCAGCGCGGGTCCAAGTACAAGACCCGGGAGTACACCCGGTGCCGCAAGTGCGGCCGCTCGCGTGCGGTCTACCGCAAGTTCGGCGTGTGCCGCATCTGCTTGCGCGACCTCGCCCACAACGGGTTCGTTCCCGGCATGACGAAGTCGAGTTGGTAGCCCCATGTCGATGACCGATCCTGTCGCCGACTACCTGACCCGGATCCGCAACGCGATCCGGGCCCAGCACGACGTCGTCGAGATCCCCGCCTCGAAGCTCAAGCGCGAGATGACCCGCATCCTCGCCGAGCAGGGCTACATCGAGGCGTGGGAGACCGAGGCCCCGTCGGCCGAGCGTCCCGCCGAGCTCATCCGCATCCAGCTCAAGTACACGGAGGACCGCAAGTCCGTCGTGTCCGGGCTGCAGCGCGCTTCCCGTCCCGGGCAGCGCTACTACGTCCCCGCCACCGGCATCCCCAAGGTGCTCGGCGGCATGGGCACCGCAATCGTCTCGACGTCGCAGGGCGTCATGACCGGCCACGAGGCCCGCCGCCGAGGCATCGGCGGCGAAGTCGTGGCCAAGGTCTGGTGATCACCTCATGAGCCGCATTGGCCGCAAGCCCATCCCGGTGCCCGCAGGGGTCACCATCGCCATCGAGCCCGAGTCGGTCCGTGTCAACGGCCCGAAGGGCGAGCTGGTCGAGCGCATCCACCGTGACATCACGGTGACCCACGAGGACGACGTCCTCACGGTCACGCGTCCGACCGACCGCGGCGAGCACCGTGCCATGCACGGCCTCTACCGGTCGCTGGTCGCGAACATGGTCATCGGCGTCACCGAGGGGTACGCGAAGACCCTGGAGATCCAGGGCGTCGGCTACCGCGCGGTCCTCAAGGGCCGTGACCTGGAGCTCGCGCTCGGCTACTCCCACCCGGTGTCGATCAAGGCCCCGGACGGGATCGAGTTCGACGTCCCCCAGCCCACGCGCGTCACCGTGCGGGGCATCGACAAGCAGCTGGTCGGCGAGATCGCCGCCAACATCCGCAAGCAGCGTCCGCCGGAGCCCTACAAGGGCAAGGGCATCCGCTACGAGGGCGAGTACGTCGCCCGCAAGGTCGGTAAGCGAGCATGAGCACCACCACCCCTGAACAGCGCCGCCTCCGTCGCCGCCGTCGCGTTCGCGCGAAGGTCAGCGGCACGGCTGAGCGTCCGCGCATCTCCGTGTTCCGGTCCAACCGCGGGATCTCCGCCCAGCTCGTCGACGACGTGGCCGGGAAGACGATCGCCGCGGTCCAGTGGACCGAGGCCGACCTGCGGGACCTCCCGCGGTCGGAGCAGAGCACCAAGGCCGGGGAGCTTCTCGCGCAGCGCGCGAAGGCCGCCGGCATCGAGCGCGCCGTGTTCGACCGCGGCGGCTACCAGTACCACGGACGCGTCAAGGCATTCGCCGACGGCGTCCGCGAGGGAGGACTTGCCGTATGAAGCACGACAGCTTCGCTGACCGCGTCGTCACGCCGGTCGGCCTCGACCTGCAGGAGCGGGTCGTCGAGATCAACCGCGTGGCCAAGGTCGTCAAGGGCGGCCGGCGCTTCTCCTTCACGGCCCTCGTCGTCGTAGGCGACGAGCAGTCCGTCGTCGGCATCGGCTACGGCAAGGCCAACGAGGTCCCGATCGCCATCCAGAAGGGTGTCGAGCGGGCGAAGAAGAACCTCTACCGCGTGCCGAAGCACGGCTCGACGATCACCCACCCGGTGGTCGGCGTGTTCGGCTCCGGCCGCGTGCTGCTCAAGCCGGCCTCGCCCGGTACGGGCGTCATCGCCGGTGGCGGCGTCCGCGCTGTGCTGGAGCTCGCGGGCATCCACGACATCCTCAGCAAGTCGCTGGGCACGCAGAACCCGATCAACCTCGTCAAGGCGACGCTGGCCGGGCTGCAGGACCTGCGCACGCCGGAGGAGGTCGCGGAGATCCGCGGCCTGTCGATCGCCGAGGTCCTGGGGCTCAGCAACGAGCAGCCCGCCGGCGCCGTCGAGACGCTCGAGGGCATCCCGCTCGGCGACGACGCCGAGGTCGACGAGGCCCCCGAGCCCGTCGCCGTGGCCGAGGGTGGCGCCGAGGAGCCGGAGGCGTCCGCCTGATGCCCAAGGTCACCCAGATCAAGAGCAAGAACGGCGCCAACCAGAAGCAGCTCGACACGCTGCGCTCGCTGGGGCTCCGCAAGATCGGCCAGACGGTCGAGGTCAAGGACAGCGAGCAGTCGCGCGGCATGCTGCATCGCGTCCGCCACCTGATCACGGTCCAGGAGGACGCATGACCGACGAGAACGAGAAGGAGCCCATCGGGCTCCACAACCTGAAGCCCGCCCCGGGCAGCCGCCGTCCGCGCAAGCGCGTCGGCCGCGGCGAGGGCTCCGGCCTCGGCAAGACCGCCGGCCGTGGCCAGAAGGGCTACGGCTCGCGCTCCGGCGCCAAGGACCGCGCGCGGTTCGAGGGCGGCCAGATGCCGATCCACATGCGGATGCGCAAGCTGCGCGGCCCGCACATGAAGAAGTCGATGCCGTTCGAGATGTTCCGCACCGCGACGCAGGGCGTCAACGTGCAGGACCTCGAGGCGCGCTTCGACAAGGGCGCCGAGGTCACCCTCGACGCGCTCAAGACGGCCGGCCTCGCCAAGAAGGCCGACGTCCCGGTGAAGATCCTCGCCAAGGGCGAGATCTCCAAGCCGCTGACCGTCCACGCGCACAAGTTCAGCGCGTCGGCCAAGGCGGCCATCGAGGCCGCCGGCGGCACGGTCGTCGTCGTCGACGCCTAGCCGGACCGCGGCACCGCAGCTTGCATCGAGGGCCCCGGGCGACCGGGGCTCTCGTTCGTTCTGCGGTGAGGAGTCGTGCGCGGATGGCGTAGTCTGCGCCCATGACCGTTCCCGTGGGCCGCTGGGGCCGCAGCACGTTCTTCCTCGGGCGCGTCTGGCGCCTGCTGCGCGGCGACCGCTCGCTGATTACGGTCGCCCTCGTCGGCTCCACGCTCGACGCGCTCGCCGCGGCGCTCGTCTTCGGCGGCATCGCCTGGCTGATCGGCCACGACCCGCAGACCGTGGCCGGGAAGTCCTGGCTCACCGGGCTCGTCAGCGTGGCGCTGGCGTTCCCGGTCACGGTCTTCGCGACGTACTGCAACGTCGCGCTGCTGTGGCTGGCGCAGGCGCGCTTCGAGGGCCGGCGCCACGGTGCCCGCCAGGGGTTCGCGGCGGCCAACGGCCGGCTGCGGGCGATCCTCGCGTGGTCGCTGTTGGCGACGGGCGTCGGCGCGGTCCTCGACAAGGCCACGCAGTGGCTCCCGCTGGGCGGCGCGCTCGCCACCTGGGCGCTCGGCGTCGCGTGGTCGCTGGCGACGATGTTCGCCCTGCCCGTCGTCGCGATCGAGGACGCCGGCGCGCGGGCCGCGGCCAGGCGCTCGGCCGCGATCTTCCGCGCGCGCTGGGGCGAGGGCGTCATCGGGCAGGTCGCGGTGTCGTCCGTGACCATGCTGCTCTGGATCCCCGGCGTGGCGGTGGTGATCGCCGGGGTCGTCGTGGGTGGCTGGTCGGGGATCGCGATCGCGGCGGCCGGCGGCGTCTTCCTGGGGGTGGCGAACGGGTTCTCGCGCGCCCTCACGCAGCTCTACGCCCTCGCCGTCTACCGCCACCAGGTGCTCGGCCTCGGCGCGTTCGACCTCGCCCCCGGGCAGCTCGACGAGCTGGTCGACCTCAAGCCGCGCAAGGGTCGCTGACGCACCGGCAAGGCCGGGCGGGCTGACCGGCGCGAGAGTCGGTTACCCTCTCCGTCTCCATGCTCTCGACCATCCTGAGTGCGTTCACCGTCCCGGAGATCCGCAAGAAGCTCGCCTTCACGGCGCTGCTGCTCGCGCTCTACCGCCTCGGCTCCCACATCCCCGTCCCGGGCATCAACGTCCAGGCGGTGGATGACATCCAGAGCCAGTTCGGCGGCGGCGGCATCCTCAACCTGCTCAACCAGTTCTCCGGTGGCGGGCTGAGCCGCATCGCGCTCTTCGCGCTCGGGATCATGCCGTACATCACGGCGTCGATCATCCTGCAGCTGCTGACGGTCGTCGTGCCCTCGCTGGAGAAGCTGCAGAAGGAGGGCGAGGTCGGGCAGGCGCGCATCACGCAGTACACGCGCTACCTGACGGTCGGCCTGGCCTTCGCGCAGTCGATCGGCTACGTCTTCCTCTTCAAGTCGTTCAGCGCGAGCGCGGGGGAGAAGGTCATCTCGAACTTCGACACGCCGCACGTCTTCCTGATCGTCGTCTCGCTCACCGCGGGCACGATCCTGCTGATGTGGATGGGCGAGCTGATCACGCAGCGCGGCATCGGCAACGGCATCTCGCTGATGATCTTCGCGTCGATCGTCGCCCGCCTGCCCGGCGGCGTCTCGTCCTGGTGGAACAACCCGGACCAGGTCTTCGTCGTGCTGATGCCGTTCCTGGCGCTCGCGGTCGTCTGCTCGATCGTCTTCATCCAGGAGGGCCAGCGCCGCATCCCGGTCCAGTACGCCAAGCGCGTCATCGGCCGGCGGATGAGCGGCGGCGGCCAGACCTACCTGCCGCTGCGCGTGAACATGGCCGGCGTCATCCCGGTCATCTTCGCCGCGTCGATCATGGCCTTCCCGCCCACGGTCGGCCAGCTGATCAACACGCCGGCCACGCACTCGGTCGCGAACTTCCTGAACCCCGGGAAGGCGCCCTACGTGATCGGCGAGTCGATCTTCATCATCCTGTTCACGTACTTCTACACGGCGGTGACGTTCAACCCCGTCGACCAGGCCGAGAACCTGAAGAAGTACGGCGGCTTCATCCCGGGGGTCAGACCCGGTCGGCCGACGGCCGAGTTCCTCGACCGCATCCTCGCGCGCCTGACGTTCCCCGGCGCGCTGTACCTGGCGGCCGTCGCCGCGCTGCCGACGATCGTGATCGCCCTGACGGGGGCGACGCAGTCCTTCCAGTTCGGCGGGACGTCGCTGCTGATCGTCATCGGCGTGGCGCTCGACACCATGAAGCAACTCGAGGCCCAGCTGATGATGCGCAACTACGAAGGCTTCCTCAAGTAGGATGCCCGACCTTCCCGGGACGGACGGCACCGAGGCCGCCGTCCGCAAGGAGCCTGCGATCGCCGTCGTGTCAGAACTGAACCTCATCCTGGTGGGTCCTCCTGGTGCCGGAAAGGGCACGCAGGCCGAGCGGCTGACGGAGGACTTCGGCCTTCCGTACTACGCCACGGGCAACATCCTGCGCGAGGCGGTGGCCAACGGCACCGAGCTCGGCAAGCAGGCCAAGGAGCACATGGACGCCGGCGGGCTCGTGCCCGACGACGTCATCATCGGCGTGATCCTCGAGGCGCTCAAGCAGGACGAGGCCGCCGAGGGCTTCCTGCTCGACGGCTTCCCGCGCACGGTCCCGCAGGCCGACGCGCTCGGCGAGGCGCTGCAGAGCGCGGGCCGGAAGATCAGCGCGGTGCTGCTCATCGACGTCCCCGACGAGGAGGTCGTCCGCCGCCTCTCGGGCCGCCGCGTCAGCAAGGCCGGCCGCGTCTACCACGTGGACTTCGACCCGCCCAAGCACGAGGGCCGCTGCGACATCGACGGCTCCGAGCTCATCCAGCGCGACGACGACAAGCCGGAGACGATCCGCAAGCGCCTGTCGGTCTACCACGAGCAGACCGAGCCGCTCGTCGAGTACTACGAGGGCCGCGACCTGCTGCGCCGCTTCGACGGCACGCGGACACCCACCGAGGTGCACGACCACGTGCGCGCCACGGTGGCCACGCTGCGCCTCGAAGACGAGCTGTAGGGCCCGCGGGGACGATCAGGCTCATGATCATCAAGAAGTCCCCCGCCGAGATCGACAAGATGGCCGCCGCCGGGGCCATCCACGCGCAGACGATGAAGCTCGTGGCCGGCGAGATCCGCGCGGGCGTCTCGACCGCCGAGCTCGACCAGGTGGCCGAGCAGTACATCCGCTCGCAGGGCGCGGTCCCGTCCTTTAAGGGCTACCGGGGCTTCACCGGCTCGATCTGCGCCTCGCCGAACGAGATGGTCGTCCACGGGATCCCCGGGCCGTACCGCCTCGGCGACGGCGACATCATCTCGATCGACATCGGCGTCACCTACAAGGGCTGGGTCGCCGACGGCGCCATGACCTTCCCGGTCGGCCAGGTCACGCCGGTCGCCGGCAAGCTGCTCGACGTCACGCGGCGCTCCCTCTTCGACGCGGTCGAGCAGTGCCGCCCGGGCAACCGCCTCGGCGACGTCTCGCACGCGGTCCAGCAGACCGTCGAGTCCGAGGGCCTGTCGGTCGTCCGCTCGCTGGTCGGCCACGGCATCGGGCGCGACATGCACGAGGAGCCGCAGATCCCGAACTACGGCGATCCCGGCAAGGGCCCGCTGCTCGAGCCGGGCATGGTGCTCGCCGTCGAGCCGATGACGACCGCCGGGCGCCACATGGTCCGGATGGGCGACGACGGCTGGGCGATCTACTCCCAGGACGGCTCGCTCGCCGCGCACTTCGAGTTCACGATCGCCGTCACGGCCGAGGGCCCGCGGGTCCTGAACCCGTGGCACGAGGGCGAGGGCGCGCTGTAGCAGCGGCGCCGGCGGAGGCCGAATCGCGCTGCTTGGAGGCGAATCGTTCGCCACCAGACGGCGCGCGGGCGCCTTTGCTATCTTCAACTGTCCGCGCGTGCGCAATGCCCCTGCGTGCGCGCCATCCGTGATGTGGCAGCGGCTGCTCCCGCGGCAGCCAGAGTCCATCACCGGGCCAAACCTTTGGAAAGGGATCATGAAGGTACGACCGTCGGTCAAGCCGATGTGCGAGAAGTGCAAGATCATCCGCCGCCATGGCGCGGTGCTCGTGATCTGCCAGAACCCGCGCCACAAGCAGCGACAGGGCTAGGTTCCGGATGGCACGTATCGCCGGGATCAACGTCCCCCTGAACAAGCGCGTCGAGGTCGGCCTGACCTACATCTACGGGATTGGCCGTCCGACGTCGAACAAGCTGCTGAGCGCCGCCGGGATCAACCCCGACACGTACGTGCGCGACCTGACCGAGCAAGAGGTCAGCAAGCTGCGCGACGCCGTGGACAACCTCGTCGTCGAGGGTGACCTGCGCCGTGAGCGCTCGCAGAACATCAAGCGCCTGATGGAGATCGGGTGCTACCGGGGCCTGCGCCACCGCCGCGGCCTCCCGGTCCGGGGTCAGAACACCAAGAACAACGCCCGCACGCGCAAGGGTCCCAAGCGCATGTCGGTCGCTGGCAAGAAGAAGGCTGGGAAGAAGTAGTGCCCGCACCCAAGCGCCCGGCCCGTGGCCGCCGCAAGCCGAAGAAGAACATCCCCGTCGGCCAGGCCCACATCAAGACCTCGTTCAACAACACGATCGTCTCCCTCACCGACCGCGAAGGCAACGTCATCGCGTGGGAGTCCGCCGGCGGCGCCGGCTTCAAGGGCTCCCGCAAGTCGACCCCGTTCGCCGCGCAGGTCACGGCCGACGCCGCTGCCCGCAAGGGCATCGAGCAGGGCCTTCAGAAGGTCGAGGTCTTCGTGAAGGGCCCCGGCTCCGGTCGGGAGACCGCGATCCGCTCCCTCCAGGCCGCCGGCCTCGAGGTGACGGGCGTCAAGGACGTGACCCCGCAGGCCCACAACGGCTGCCGCCCTCGCAAGCGGCGCCGCGTCTAGGAACTCTCAGCAATGGCCCGTGACACCAGCCCCCAGTGCAAGCAGTGCCGCCGCGAAGGGCAGAAGCTCTTCCTGAAGGGTGAGCGCTGCCTCACCGACAAGTGCGGCGTCGAGCGCCGCGCGTACCCGCCGGGCGACCACGGACGTGGCCGCCAGAAGCAGTCGGAGTACCGCGTCCAGCTGCGCGAGAAGCAGAAGGCCCGCCGCTACTACGGCGTCCTCGAAGGCCAGTTCCGGCGCTACTACGACAAGGCGTCGCGCCAGGAGGGCATCACGGGTGAGAACCTGCTGATGCTCCTGGAGTCCCGCCTCGACAACGTCGTCGTGCGTCTCGGCTTCGCCGCTTCCCGCCGGCAGGCTCGCCAGATGATCCGCCACGGCCACTGGACGATCAACGGCCGCCGCGTCGACATCCCCAGCTATCAGGTCCGTGAAGGCGACGTCCTGGCCGTCAAGGTCGGCACCGGCGCCGAGGCCATCATCCGCGACGCGACCGAGCTCACCGCTCAGGTCCCGGCGTGGCTGCAGGCCGATCACGACGGCCTGACGGCGAAGGTGCTCCGCAAGCCCGAGCGTCGTGAGATCACGACACCCGTGCAGGAGCAGCTCATCGTCGAGCTGTACTCCAAGTAGGACCGACTGACCGCGCGCCCTCCCCTCCACTGCTGGCGGGAGGGCCGCGCGACAGGCCCGGCGACTCCCCCTCCTCTGCGCCGGGCACCACGACGAAGAACCAGGACCTCCCAGTGCTCGACTTCCAGATCCCTCGCATCACCAGCGAATCCGTCGAGGAGCATCGCGGCTCGTTCGTGATCGAGCCCCTCGACCGCGGCTTCGGCTACACGTTCGGCAACTCGCTCCGCCGCGTGCTGCTGTCCTCGCTGGCCGGTGCGGCCGTCACCAGCGTCCGGATCGAGGGCGTCGCCCATGAGTTCTCCACGATCAAGGGCGTCACCGAGGACGTCACCGACATCGTCCTGAACCTCAAGGGCATCGTCTGCCGGATGCACTCGGACGCGACCGAGATCGAGGCCCCGCTGGTCGTCACCGGCCCGGGCGAGATCACGGCGAAGGACATCGACCTGCCCGCGGGCGTCGAGATCCTCAACCCCGACGTGCACATCGCGACGCTCGAGAAGAAGACGAAGCTCGAGATGTACATGACGATCGGCCGCGGCCGCGGCTACCGCCCGGCCGAGGAGAACAAGTCTCCCGACCAGCCGATCGGCGTCATCCCGATCGACTCGATCTTCTCGCCGGTCCGCCGCGTCGCCTACGCGGTGGAGCAGGCCCGCGTCGGCCAGCGCACCGACTACGACAAGCTCACGCTCGACATCGAGACGGACTCGTCGATCGACCCGCAGGCCGCGCTCCGCGAGGCCGCCGAGATCCTGATCTCGCAGCTGGCGATCTTCACCGACGCCGACCGCATCGAGGAGCTCCGCGCGGGCCCCGGCGGCGCGCTCGACGCGGGCCAGGTCCCCGGCACCAACGGCGCCGGCGCCACGAGCCAGGGCCCGATGCACGACATCCTCATCGAGGAGCTCGAGCTCGGCGTCCGCTCCTACAACTGCCTCAAGCGCGCCGGCATCCAGACGGTGGGCGACCTCATCTCGAAGTCCGAGGGCGAGCTCGCCGCGATCCCGAACTTCGGCAAGAAGTCGATCGACGAGGTCATCGAGACGCTGCACGCGCGGGGCCTCGCCCTGCGCGACGACTGAGAAGGAAGCAGGAACACCATGCGCCACCAGAAGACCCGTCACAAGCTCAGCCGCGACAGCGCGCACCGCAAGGCCCTGCTGGCCAACCTCTGCAAGGAGATCATCCAGCACGAGCGGATCAAGACGTCCGAGGCGAAGGCCAAGGCCGTCAAGCCCGAGGTCGAGCAGCTGATCACGCTCGCCCGCAAGGGCGACCTGCACGCCCGCCGCCAGGCGCTGTCCATCCTGGGCCAGGACAAGTTCACCGTCCACAAGCTCTTCGAAGAGGTCGCTCCGCGCTACGTGGACCGGCCCGGCGGCTACACCCGCATCCTCAAGCTCGGGCCGCGCCGCAGCGACTCGACCGAGATGGTCTTCATCGAGCTGGTATAGGACCGCAGCACGCTTCGCGACGGGCGCCCCTTCGGGGGCGCCCGTTGTCGTTAAGCGTGCGTCGTGTGTCGTGCGTCGTGTGCGGCCGCGCAGCCGTTGGGCATCGGTCGCGATCAGCCGCCGAGCCGCGCGAGTCGTTCGTCGATCGGTGCTCGCCTGGAGCACCTGGTTACGAACGAGTCGCCCCCGTCGCGCGGCGGGGGCGATGAAGCACACCGCGAGCGCTCGCGCCGCCGCCGCCGCCGCCGCACGCCCCTCACCCCTCGCGCCGGTACGGATCCTTCGCCCCCCGCTCGTCCGACAGCGACTCGCGCGAGCGCGCGGTCATCGCCTCGATCGCGTCGGCGAGGTGGATCGGCTTGATGTTGTAGTCCTCGCGCGCGACCCGCAGCTTGTGGGCCTCCAGCAGCACCTCGGCGTGCGTGAAGCCGTGGGGTGGCTCGAAGCGGTAGGAGGCGAGCTCGATCAGCAGCCCGAGCGGGTCCTCGAAGTAGATCGAGTCCATGAACCCGCGGTCCTTCACGCCGCTGTGCGCGATGCCGCGCTCGTCCAACCGCTCGACGGCCTGGCGGAACGTCGCGTTGGACACCGCGAAGGCGACGTGGTGGACGCAGCCCGCGTCGGTCGGCGTGCGCGCGGGGTCGACGGCGCGCTCCTCGTTGGTGAAGATCGTGATGAGCCGGCCGTCGCCCGGGTCGAAGTAGAGGTGGCTCTCGCTCGGGCGGTCGAGGTTGGGCTGCTCGAAGACGAACGGCATCCCGAGCACGCCCTCCCAGAAGTCGATCGACGTCGCTCGGTCGGCCCCCACGAGGGTGATGTGGTGGACGCCCTGGCTCTGGAGCTTGCGCACAGGGGGCATTGATACTCCCTAGGGGCCCGCGCGCCAAGGTACCCTCCCGGCCATGAGCGATCTCTACGGCAGCTACGCCGGCTCGCGCGCCCGCTCGCGCGTGAGCACCACGACCCTGTTCGGCCAGGTCATGTTCCTGGTCGGCATCGCGATCGGCTTCCTCGCCGTCGGCTCCCTCGTCGGCCGGGACCTGTCCTACGGCACCGGCCGGATCCTGAGCTTCGTCGCCTTCGGGATGATCCTCGCGCAGTCGTTCGTCCGGCCGCTGCGCTTCGGCGCGCTCGGCATCGGGTGGCTCTTCGGCTTCGCGCTCATCCTCGGCCTGGGCCTCGGCCCGGTGCTGAGCTACTACGCCTCCAGCGATCCCGCCGCCGTCACGCAGGCCGCGGGCGGCACGGCGCTCATCACGCTCGGCATGGGCGCCTACGGCACGGCGACCTCGAAGGACCTCTCGCGTTGGATGCGGCCGCTGAGCTTCGCGCTCCTCGGGGTCATCGCGATCTCCCTGATCGCGCTGCTCTTCGGCTCCGGCGGCAGCCCGCTGATCAGCTTCGCGGTGCTCGTCCTCTCCTCGCTGATCCTGATCGTCGACTTCAACTACCTGCGCCGCCAGGCCACCGAGGACGACGTCATCTGGCTCGCGACCGGGATCTTCGTCTCGATCGTGAACATCTTCCTGTCGCTGCTGAACCTCTTCAGCGGCCGGAACTAGCGGTCCCCTGAGCGCGCGGCTCACCGTCGAGTACGACGGCACCGGCTTCGCGGGCTGGGCGCGGCAGCCCGGCCTGCGGACCGTCCAGGGGACGATCGAGGAGGCGATCTCGGCGCTGCGCGGCGGCCGCGGCGTCGAGGTGACGTGCGCCGGGCGCACGGACCGCGGCGTGCACGCGTGGGGGCAGATCGTCTCGCACCCCGGCGAGCCGCCGCCGCTCGACGGGCTCAACGCGCTGCTGCCGTCGGACGTCGCGGTCCTGGCCGCCGACCCGGCGCCCGAGGGCTTCGACGCCCGCTGGGACGCGATCTCGCGGACCTACTGCTTCCGGCTCCACACGCGGCCGGTCGCCTCGCCGTTCGAGGTCGGCCGCGCGCTGCACTGGCCGCATCCGCTTGACCGCGACGCGCTGTCGGCCTGCGCGGCGGCGCTCGTCGGCGAGCACGACTTCACGGCGTTCACGCCGACGGAGACCGAGCACGTGCGCTTCCGGCGCGTGGTGCTCAGCGCCGAGTGGTTCCGGCGCGGCGACACGCTCGAGTTCTGGATCACGGCCGACGCGTTCATGCGGCACATGAACCGCGTGCTGGTCGGGACGATGCTGCAGGTGGCCGGCGGCCGCCGCTCGCTGGAGTCGTTCGTCGAGCTGCTCGGCGGGCGGCCGCGTGGCGAGGCGGGGCCGACGGCCCCGCCCCACGGGCTGTACTTCGCCTCGGTCGCGTTCGGCTAGACGGCGGCGCCGCGGCGGCCGCTGAAGAACAGCACCAGGGCGACGATCGCGAGCGCGAAGATGATCGGGTGGATGATGACGCCGCCGGCGATCGCGATGATCAGCAGGACGATGGCCAAGATGAGCAGCATGTAGGTGAACTCCTGCCAGTGGGACGGATGTGGTGGATGGGACTCCTCAACCCCGTCCTGCGGCGTGCCCAGCCTCCCATGGGCGCCAAACAGGTGCATCGGGCGCGCCAACCTGGCGACCTGCCCGGAACGTAAGCTCCGCGACGTGCGCGTGCTGCTGACCAACGACGACGGGATCGACGCCGAAGGGCTGCAGCGGCTGCGCCGGGAGCTGCTCGCGACGCCGGGCGTGGACCTCGCGGTCGTCGCGCCGGACGGCAACCGCTCAGCGATCGGGCGCGGGATCACGACCCGCCGCGCGCTCGCCGTCGAGCGCATCGACTTCGGCGACGGGACCTTCGGCTACGCGACCGACGGCACGCCCGTGGACTGCGTGCGCCTCGCGAGCCTCGGGCTCGTCGACGGCTGGCTGCCGGAGATCGTCGTCTCCGGGATCAACCACGGCGCGAACCTCGGCGACGACGTCACCTACTCCGGCACGGTCGCCGCCGCGATGGAGGGGCTGATGCTCGGGCTGCCCGCGCTTGCGATCTCCCAGCAGTCCGAGAGCCGCGAGATGGACTTCCGCCTCGGCGTGGACTTCGTCTTCGACGCCGCCGCGCGCTTCACCGCGCGCGTCGTCGAGGAGCTCGAGGACGTCCCGCTGCCGGCCGGCACGTTGTTGAACATCAACGTCCCGGCGGGCGTCCCGCACGGCGTCGAGGTCGCGCGGCTGGGCAAGCGGATCTACCGGGACCGGCTCGAGGAGCAGGACGCCGCGGGCGACCGCGCGAAGCGCACGTACTTCATCTACGGCGCGGAGCCCGGCTACGAGGACGAGCCGGGCACGGACCTCGTCGCCGTCGCCTCCGGTCACATCGCGGTCACGCCCGTCCACCTCGACCTCACCCACCACGACGGCATCGGGCCGCTGTCGACCGCGGACCTCCAGCGCCTGTTGGGGCCCGCGGCGCAGGAGGTGGAGTAGTCCAGCCGCCTAGCCGTCGAGGCGGGCGATCAAGGCGAACGCCTCGCGGGCCGAGCCTCCCGTCACTGCAGCCGGGCGATCGCGGAGACCATCCGGTCCTCCACCGCTTTGGCGCAGTAGTTGCACACCTTGTTCTCGAGGAATGAGAACGCGACCCGCACGCCGCCGGTCGTCGTGCAGTAGCCCGAGAGCGCGCTGACGCCGATCAGCGTCCCGGTCTTCGCCGCGCAGCGGCCCGCGGCGGCGGTCCCGCGCATGCGCGCGCGCAGCGTGCCGGTCTTGCCCGCGACGGGCAGCGAGGCCTCCCAGGTCGCGTGCGCGTCCTGGGCGTCCATGCGCTCCAGCAGCCGGACGACCTGCCGCGCGGTCGTGTGGTCGATCCGGCTCAGGCCCGAGCCGTCGACCATCTTGGGGTGGATCCCGAACGTGGCCAGCTGCGCGCGCGCGACCGCGAGCCCGGCGGCCGTCGTGCCGCCCGCGCCGAAGCGCGCGCCGAGCGCCTTCACCAGCATCTCGGCGTAGAAGTTCTCCGACGGGACGTTCGTCTGGGCGATCAGGCTGCCGATGGTGGGGGAGGCGAGCGTCGCGAGCGGCTCGGCGTCGGCCGCCACGCCGCCGCCGGCCACGGCGCTGAGCTTCCCGGCGCGCGGCCTGCGCGAGTACTTCACCTTGCGCGCCTTGAGCAGCGCGGCGAGCTTCGTGGCGGCGCCCTTCGCGGGGCCGGCCGCGCCCGCGCGGCCGTGGCGCCAGGAGAGCGCGGTGAGCCAGCCGCCGAGGTCGCCGTCGGGCTTGTAGCCGGAGTCCGGGCCGCCTCGCAGCGTGTCGAAGAGCGACTCGTCGCCGACCACGCCGCCGTCGATGCGCCGCACCCCGCGCGCGACGAGCTGGTCGGCGAGCGCGGCGAGGCCCGCGTCGCCGAGCGTCGGGTCGCCGCCGCCGACGAGGTAGAGGTCGCCGCGCAGGACGCCGTCCGCGTCGATCTCGGTCCCGCCCGCGGCCTCGAGCGTGGTCGGCAGCGTCCCCGTGACGCCGAAGCGCAGCAGCGCGGTCGAGGTGGTGAAGAGCTTCTCGTTGGAGGCCGGCGCGAGCGCGAGGCTGTCGCGGTGGCTGAAGAGGACGTCGCCGCTGGAGAGGTCCACGACGTAGGCGCCGGCCGCGGGGCCGAGGCGGTTGTGAAGGGTGCTCAGCGTCGAGCGCAGGCCCGCGCGGTCGACCGCCTGGGCGGCGGGGACGGCGAGGGCGAGCGCGAGCAGCGCGACGAGCGCGAGCAGCAGGGGGAGACGGCGGCGCACCTCCAGCACCGTAGCCGAGGCGCCCGGCGGAGGCGGCGGCACGCGCGGGGCCCTGACGCCTGGCCGGACGGGCGGCTCGTCCCGCCAGGGCCGCCGGTACGATCCCCCGTTCATGGGCAAGGTCGTCAAGCTCGAGTCCGCCGCAGCGCCCAAGGGCACGCCCCGGCGCCGCCGTCCGCGGCGGTCGAAGACCGCGCTCGTGCTGGGCGGCGGCGGCTTCACCGGCGGCGTCTACGAGATCGGCGCGCTGCGCGCGCTCGACCTGCTCTCGGTCAACCGCACGGTCAACCAGTTCGACGTCTACGTCGGCACGAGCGCGGGCTCCTTCGTCGCCGCGCTGACCGCCAACGGGGTGACGCCCGAGGAGATGATGCGGGTCGTCAACCAGCAGGTGCCGACGCCGTTCCGCGACGTCGACCTCGGCCAGCTCCTGCGGCCCAACCTGGTGGAGTACGCGCGCAAGGGCATGGCCTTGCCCTGGAAGGCCGTCTCGGTCCTGCGCGAGCTCGCGCCGCAGCTCGGCCAGGTCTCGATCATGGACTTCGCGCTCGGCCTCGCCGAGGGCCTGCCGTCCGGCGTCTACTCGGGCAGCGGCCTCGAGTCCTACATGCGCACGGTGCTGAGCGATCCGGACCGCACCGACGACTTCCGGCTGCTGGACCCCGAGCTCTACCTCGCCGCGACCGACCTCGACACCTGCGAGCGGATCGTCTTCGGCGCCAACGACTGGGACGACGTCCCGATCTCGACCGCGGTGCGCGCCTCGACGGCGCTGCCGATGGTCTACAAGCCGGTCCGGATCCGCGACCGCGAGCTGATCGACGGCGGGATCGTCTCGACGACGAACCTCGACATCGCGGTCGAGGCCGGGGCGAAGTTCATCGTGGTGGTCAACCCGCTCGTCCCCTACGTCAACGACTTCACCGAGCGCGTCAGCGGCCTCTTCGGCTCCCGCCCGCGCCACGTGAGCGACATGGGCCTGCCGCAGATCGGCTACCAGGCGTTCAAGTTGATGGCCTACCAGCGGCTCCACGAGATGGCCAAGCAGTGGGAGGACCGCTACCCGGGCGTCGACATCGTGCTCATCGAGCCCGAGCCCAACGACGAGCTGATGTTCCAGACGTCGATCATGAACTTCACCAAGCGCGTCGACATCGCCCGCCACGGCTTCCAGTCGGTGACGCTGAAGCTCGCCGAGGACTACGAGAACTTCCGGACGATCTGCGAGCGCCACGGGATCGAGATCTCCGCGACGCGCGTGCGCAAGGTCGTCAAGCACTTCGCGGCCGAGCAGGAGAAGACCCGCGCGTGGCGCAAGATCCTGGAGCAGACGACCGGGACGTTGCTCAGGCAGTCGGACTCCGGGACGTAGGTCGTCTCGACGACCGGAACGCTGCTGCGGCAGTCGGACTCCGGGACGTAGGTCGTCTCGACGACCGGGACGCTGCTGCGGCAGTCGGACTCCTCGCAGGAGCCCGGCGCGCCGCAACTTCGCCACCGCTTCGGTTTTCTGGGTCCGAGATGCCTCGGATCGTCGCCCTCCTGACCACCTGCGCCGCCCTCGCGCTCGTCGCGGCGCCGGCCGCGCTGGCCGCCGACCCGCCGCTGGCCGACACCGGCGCGGCCACGGACGTCGGGCAGACGCAGGCGACGCTGACCGCGAAGGTCACCCCGCGCGGCTCGGCGACGAGCGTGCGCTTCGACCTCGGGACGAGCACGTCCTACGGCCTGCAGTCGGCGAGCAAGGACGTGGGGTCGGGGGCCGACGCGGTGAGCGTCGAGATCCCGGTGCAGGGGCTGACGGCGAACACGACCTACCACTTCCGCGTCGTCGCGACGAGCGAGGGCGGCACGGTCCAGGGCGGCGACGCGACGCTGAAGACCGCCGCGGTCCCGGCCGCGATCACGGCGCCCGCGATCTCGGCGGGTGGCGTCAGCGACGTGCAGCCGTCCGCGGCGACGATCTCCGGTGCGATCAACCCGCACGGCGCGGCCACGAGCTACCGCTTCGAGTACGGGCTGACGACCGCCTACGGCAGCACCTCGCCGCCCGGCTCGCTGGCGGCGAGCACGCGCGCCTCGACGGTCCGCGCGCGCATCGGCGGCCTGACGGCGGGCAAGCGCTATCACTACCGCCTCGTCGCCACGAACTCCGCGGGCACGACCCGCGGCTCCGACCGCTCCTTCACCGCGGCGACGACCGCGACCTCCGCGACGCTCGCCGCGAGCAAGGACCCCGTGACCTACGGGCAGCCGGTGACGCTGAGCGGCAAGCTCGGCGGCACGAAGGTCTCCGGCGTGCGCGTGCGGCTGCAGACCACGGTCTTCCCGTTCTCCTCGCCGTTCGCCGACACCGGCAACGCGCTGAAGAGCACGAGCAAGGGCGAGTACACCTTCACGCTGCCCGCCGTGACCGCGACCACGCGCGCGCTCGTCGTGGTCGACGGCCTGCCGTCCTTCGTCTCGAAGACCGTCGTCGTCCGCAGCGCCGCGCGCGCGGGCATCACCTCGATCACCCGCCGCGCGGGCGGCACCGTCGTCGTCCGCGGCCGCGTGATCCCGGCGACGCCGAACGCCGTCGCCGCCCTCCAGCGCCAGAGCGCGGCGGGCCGGTGGCTGCCGCTCAAGCGCGCGCACGTCGGCGCCGACGGCCGCTACTCCGTGACGCTGCGCGCGCGCAAGCGCGCGATGCTGATCCACACCGTCGGCCTCCCGCACGACGGCGGCGCGCACGTCAGCGGGACGTCGCGGACGGTGAAGATCGCGGCGCGGCGGCGCTGAGCTACAGCGGCAGCTTCCCCCGGCCCTTGCGCCCGCCCTCGGCGCTCTTGTTCATCATCTTCTGGCTCGTGGTGAACGGCTTGGCGAACCACTTCCCGAGCTTGCCCGGCGCCTTGGAGCCGCCGCGCGCGCCGAGGCCGGCGGTCTTGCTCGCGGCGTTCTGCGGGTGGCGGGAGAGCCGCGGCGCGAGGAAGGCGAGGATGGCCAGGACGATGCAGATGGCGATGACGCCGGCGATGAGCATGTCCGGGGGTTACCCCGAGACGGCGTCCAGCGAGCGCAAGAGGCGATCGAGGTCCTCGACGCGGTGCGGCACGGTGAGGCGCACGCGGTCCGGCGCGCCGACCCCGTTGCCGGTCTGGACGACGATCCCGGAGCGGTCGAGCCTCGCCGCCAGCTCGGAGGCGCCGTGCGGGCCGGGCGCCGGGACCCAGACGACGTTGGCCTGCGAGGCGCCGACGTCCCACCCGCGCTCGCGCAGCTCGTCGACGAGCCGCGCGCGGTGCGCGGCGATCGTCGTGCGGCGGCGCTCCACGACGCCGCCGACGGTGCGGACCGCCTCCAGCGCGCCGGCCTGCGCCAGCTCGTTGACGCCGAGCTCGGGCGCGAGCTGCTCGAGCAGCGGGTCGGCGCCCGGCCCGCCCAGCGCGTAGCCGCAGCGCAGCCCGGCCAGGCCCCACGCCTTCGAGAACGTCCGGAAGATCAGCAGGCGCGGGAAGCGCTCGAGCAGCGCGAGCGTCGCGTCGAGCGGCTCGGCGTCGGCGTAGTCGCGCAGCGCCTCGTCGAGCAGGACCACGACGCGCTCGGGCAGCGCCTCCAGCAGCCGCGCGAGCTCCGCGACGCTCAGCAGCTCGCCCGTCGGGTCGTTCGGGTTGCAGAGCGCGACGAGCCGCGTGCGGTCGTTGACCGCGGCGAGGATCGCGTCCACCGTGAAGCCGGTCACCGGCACCGCGACGCCGCGCGCGTGGCGCGCGACGACCGGATACAGCGCGTAGGACGGCCACGGCGTGATCAGCTCGTCGTCGGGCTCGAGCAGCGCGGCCGCGGCCTCGGAGATCAGCTGCGCGACGCCGTCGCCCACGACCAGCCGGCCCTCGCTCACGCCGTGGCGGTGGGCGAGCTCGGAGCGCAGCTCGGCGCTCGAGCGGTCCAGGTAGCGATGCAGCCCGCGGCGCGCGGCGAAGGTGATGGCGTTGACGATCGCCGGGTGCGGGTACTCGGGCCACGTCGTCCGCGAGAGGTCCAGCGGCTCCAGCCGCGACAGGGCCTTCGCCCGGCGCTCGGCCGCCTCCTCGCGCAGGTCGGCGTTGACCTCCTCCTCCGAGAGGCCCTCGAACTGCTTGTAGTAGCCGAGGAGCCCCTTGCGCTCGCGCGCCATCTAGCCGCCCTGACCCGAGAAGCTGGACGAGCCGGGGCCGTTGATGATGAGGAACCAGAAGGTGAAGATCGAGGCGCAGATGATCGCCGTGATGGCGAAGACGCGGCCCATGACGCCCGAGCGCTGGTCGACGCCCGCGGCGCGGCGCACGAGGATCCACGCGCGGTCGACGCGCTTGAGGACCATCAGGCCGCCCATCAGCACGCCGATCATCACGACGAACGCGACGAGGATCGCGAAGCCGACGTTGCCGGTCCAGTACTGGACGCGCGCGGCGAGCCACAGCGAGCCCGCGGGGATCGGACCCCAGAAGAGCAGCGTGATGAGGACCTCGGCGAGCAGCAGCAGGTTCGCGACGAGGCGGTCGACGCGCTGGCGCGCCGCCGTTCCCCGCTCGGGCAGCGAGCGGTACTTCGTCGGCGCCGTCCCCGGACGGCGGCCGACGAACAACCCGCCGTTGTCGGTGGGGTCTGTGCGCACAGACACAGAGTACGGCCTCGTTCCCTTACTGTCGCCCGATGGCCCGTCCCGCCCTGCTCGCGCTCCTGGTCCTGCTGGCCCTCCCGGCCGCCGCCCGCGCCACCCTCGTCTTCGACCGGGCGCCGCGCACGCCGCAGGTCTGGGTCGCCGCCGACGACGGCTCGGGCGCCCGCAGGCTCGCCGCGGGCCAGTACCCGCACCTCACGCCGGACGGCGCGACGGTGCTCTACGCGCACGTCGTGGACCTCGGCGCGCGCGGCTACCGCCCGGACCTGATGGCCGTGCCCGCCGGCGGCGGCGCGGCGCCGCGGGTGCTCGCGCGCGACTGGCGCGAGCCCGAGGTCTTCGCGCTCTCGCCCGACGGCACCACCGTCGCGACGGTGCTCGGGCCCGAGAACGGCGCCGGGCGCCTCGTGGTCCTCGACGTCGCGACCGGCGCGCGCCGCACGATCGCGCGCGGGTACTTCGACGGTGCGAGCTTCTCACCGGACGGCGGGACGCTGGTCTACGCCCGCCACCCGCACGACGACACGTACCCGCCCGCGGTCGACCTCTGGAGCATCCCGGCGGCGCCCGACGGCTCCGCGCCCACCCGCCTCACGCGCGACCACCGCTCGGAGGCGCCGCTCTGGCGGCCGGACGGGAGCTCGATCGTCTTCGTCCGCCTCGTCGACGCCCAGCGCCGCCGCTACGGCCCCAAGAACGAGCTGTACGCCATGGACGCGGGCGGCGCGCACGTCCGCCGCCTCACGAAGACGAAGGTCGCCCCGCTCCTCTTCGGCCTCAGCCCGCTGCAGTTCTCGGCCGACGGGACGCGCCTGCTGACCGAGCTCGGCGGGCAGGACACGAGCTACGCCGTGACCGTCGACCCGGCCACCGGCGCCCAGCGGCCGCTCGTGGAGCCCGCCGAGGCCGGCGTCGTCGGCGCGCGCCTCAGCGCCGACGGCACGACCGTCCTCGGCACCACCGGCGGGTCCGACCCGGAGAACCGCCACGACGTGGTGAGCGTCCCGTACGCGGGCGGCGCGCAGACCGTCCTCGCGGGCGACGCGAGCGATCCCGACTGGACGCGCTGAGCCTGCGAAGATCCGCAGCCTCATGAGCCTCACGATCCACGCCGAGATCCACGGCCTCGGCGGCCGCGCCACCGAGCTGCGCGACCTGCTGCTCGAGCACGCGGGCCGCCTGGCCGGCGCCGACGGCTGCCTGGGCGCCGCCGCGTACGCGCCGCTCGACGGCGACGCCGGCGAGTACGTCCGCTCACCCGCTGGCGCGACGAGCCCGCGATGAGCGCCCACTACGCCACGCCCGACTACACGCGCTACGTCGACCTCATCGGCGAGCTGCTCGCGCGACCGAGCGACGTCACCATCAGCTACGTCGAGCGCGAGGTCCGCGCCACCGCGGACCTCTCGCAGGACCCCACGCGCCAGGGCTAGGGCCTAGTAAAGCCCGTCGAACAGCGGCAGGTACTTCTCGTTGACGACGTTGCGCTTGACCTTCAGCGTCGGCGTCAGCTCGCCCGTCTCCTGGGAGAGGTCGTGGTCGAGGATCGCGAACTTCTTGACCTGCTCGACCTGCGCGTACTTCGCGTTGGCCTTGTCGAGCTCGGCCTGGATCAGCGCGCGGACCTGCGGGTCCTGGGCGAGCGCCGGGATCGCCCGGTCCTCGATGCCCTGGGACTCGGCCCACGGCACGATCTCCTCCTCGTCGAGCGTGATCAGCATCACCGGGTAGGGCCGCCGGTCGCCGTGCATCACGGCCTGGCTGACCCAGCGCGTCTGCTTGAGGTCGTTCTCCAGGTTGGCCGGCGTGAGGTTCTTGCCGCCCGCCGTGATGATGATGTCCTTCTTGCGGCCGGTGATCGAGACGTAGCCCTCGTCGTCGACCGAGCCGAGGTCGCCGGTGTGCAGCCAGCCGTCGTCGATCGTGCCGAACGACGCGTCGTCGTTCTTGTAGTACCCGCGGAAGATGTTCGCGCCGCGGACGAGCAGCTCCCCGTCGCCGGCGATCTTCACCTCGACGCCGGGCAGCGGCTTGCCGACCGTCCCGAACTTGTGGTCCTCGGGCCGCGAGCTCGTCGCGACCGTGGAGGTCTCGGTCATCCCGTAGCCCTCCATCACCGGGATCCCGCAGCCCCAGAAGAACTCGAGGATCTCCTGGGCGATCGGCGCCGCGCCGGTGACCGCCTCGCGGATCCGCCCGCCGAAGAGGCCGCGGACGAACTCCGCCTTCGGCTGCACGGCGGCGAACCGCGCGCGCAGCTCCTCGGGGACCGGCTTGCCGTGGACCTCGAGGTCCTGGATCTCGCCGCCGACCTCGCGCACGAGCTGCAGCTCCTCGGCGCTCAGCTGCTGCGCGGCCAGGGTGTAGAGCTTCTCGAAGATCCGCGGGACCGACGGCAGGTAGGTGGGCTTGACCTCCATCAGCTCGCCGACGATGGCCTTCGTGTCGCCGCCGAAGTAGGCGATCGCGGTGCCGCGGTCGACCGCGCCGAGCTGGATGAGCAGCGCGAACGCGTGGGCCAGCGGGAGGAAGAGGTAGACGAGGTCGTCGCCGCCGTCGAACAGCCCGCGCGTGGCGACCATGTCGAGCACCGAGCGGTAGTTGCCGTGGGTCAGGACGCAGCCCTTCGGCGGCCCCGTGGTGCCCGAGGTGTAGATGAAGGTGAACGGGTCGTCCGGGCCGACGGCCGCGGTGCGCTCCGCCAGCAGCTGGATCTCGCCGCGGTCGCCGCGGCCGCGCACGTCGTCCATGGAGATCGCGTCGGCGACGTCGCCGCTCGGGTCGATCACGACGATCTCGCGCAGGGCGGCCAGGCGCTCGCGGACGGCGACGATCTTCGCGACCTGCTCGGCGTCCTCGCAGACGACGATCACCGACTCGGAGTTGCCGGCGACCCACTCGCACTCCTCGGCGGAGTTGGTGGGGTAGATCGGGACGACGACGCCGCCGGCGGAGGAGATCGCGAAGTCCGCGTAGGCCCACTCCGGGCGCGTGTTGCACAGGATCGCGACGCGCTCGCCGGGCTGGAGGCCGAGCGCGATCAGCCCGAGGCCGATCTCCTGGACGATCTCCCCGACCTCGGCGAAGGTGACGTCGCGCCAGGCGTCGCCGACCTTGTGCTTGATGGCGACCTGGTCGCCGAACTGCTCAGCCGCTCGGGCGCACAGGTCGGCGATCGTCGTCGACCCGGTCCCGCGAGCGGGCGTGGTGCCAGCCTCCATGGTGCTCCTCCTCCTGCGTTGACACCGTGTCAGGAGGGGAGTCTAAGGACCGCGCGCCTTGCGCGCGAGTGGCATGTGGACGCCGCGCTAGGCGGTGGCCGGCGCCCTCTGGGACCCGAGTCCCGACAGGTCCTCGAGCGACGCGAGGAACAGGGTCTTGTCGATCCGGCCCTGGAAGATCGGAACGCCCATCTCCATGCACTTCTCGATGACGTCGCGCCGGTCGATGCCCGTCTCGCGGGCGAGCTCAGTCGGCGTCAGGTGAATGGCCATCGGCATGCCTCCTGTGTCGGGGAGTGGTGACGCAAGGAACGTAGCGCGGGGGACGGACGCACTCAAGGGCGTGTGTCGATCGCACGGAATCCGGTCCGTGAGGCGACGCAAGGACGACCTGCGAGAGTCCTGCCGATGACGCCTGCTGAGCGCCCGGGCCTCGATCTCCTGGTCAGCGTCGACCGCGACGGGGACCGCTCGCTGCGCGTCCAGCTCGAGGACCAGCTGCGCGACGGGATCCGCCGCGGCGCGCTGCACGCGGGCACGCCGCTGCCCTCCACGCGCGCGCTCGCCGCGGAGCTCGGCGTCTCCCGCGGCGTGGTCGTCGAGGCCTACGCGCAGCTCGTCGCGGAGGGCTTCCTGGTGGCGCGCGCGGGCGCCGCGACGCGGGTCGCGAGCGTCGCGCGCCACGACCCCGCCGCGGCGCCCGAGGAGCGGGTCGCGCCGCCCGTGCGCTTCGACTTCCGCACCGAGGCCGCCGACCTCGCCGCGTTCCCGCGGCGCGCGTGGCTGGCCGCGCTGCGCGAGACGCTGCGCGACGTGCCCGACGTCGGCCTCGGCTACGGCGACCGCTCCGGCGCGCCCGCGCTGCGCGCGGCGCTGGCGTCCTACCTCGGTCGCGCGCGCGGCGTCGCGGCCGAGCCGGGCAGCGTCGTGGTGTGCACCGGGATCACGCAGGCGATCGCCGTGCTGGCCCGCGCGCTGCGCCGGAGCGGCGTGGAGCGCGTGGCGGTGGAGGACCCGGGCTTCCCGCTGCACCGGATGGTCCTCGCGCGTGAGGGGCTGCGCGTGGTCCCGGTCCCGGTCGACGCGGGCGGGATCGTGGTCGACGGGCTCGACCACGCCGACGTCGGCGCGGTGCTGATCACGCCCTCGCACCAGTTCCCGCTCGGGATGGCGCTCGCGCCGGAGCGCCGCGCGGCGCTCGTCGACTGGGCGGCGGCGCGCGAGGCGTGGATCCTCGAGGACGACTACGACGGCGAGTACCGCTTCGACCGCGACCCGGTCGGCGCGCTGCAGGCGCTCGCGCCCGCGCGGGTCACCTACCTCGGCTCGGCGTCCAAGACGCTCGCGCCCGCGCTGCGGCTGGGGTGGATGGTGGTCGCGCCGGATCTCCTGGAGGCCGTCGCCGACGCGAAGCTCCTGGCCGACTCCGGCAGCCCGCAGCTCGAGCAGCTCGCGCTCGCGCGGCTGATCGGGCACGGCGGGCTCGACCGCCACCTGCGCCGGATGCGCGGGAGCTTCCGCCGCCGCCGCGACCTGCTGATCGCCGCGCTCGCCGACGAGCTGCCGGAGCTCGCCGTCGAGGGGATCCCGGCCGGCCTGCACGTCTGCGGCCGGCTGCCGGACGGCGTCGGGCTCGGCGGCCTGCTCGCGCGCGCGTGGGAGCGCGGCGTCGGGATGTACGGCTTCCGGCACGGCGACGTCGACCGCGTGATGCTCGGCTACGCGAACCTGCCGGAGCCGTCGGTGCTCCCGGGCGTCCGGGCGCTGGCGGAGATCGTGCGCGCCGGGGCCTAGATGGGGTTCGGCACGTCGACGAAGACGTGGTCGATCCCGAACTCGCGCGCGAGCAGGTCGCCGAGGCGGCGGACCCCGAAGGTCTCGGTCGCGTGGTGGCCCGCGGCGAGGAAGTGGATGCCCGAGTCCGTCGCGATGCTGAACGCGCGCTCGGCGGGCTCGCCGGTGAGGAAGGCGTCGAGGCCGAGGGCGATCGCGTCGAGCATGTGGTCGCTCGCGGCGCCGGAGACGATCCCGAGGGTCCGGATCCGCTCCGGGCCCGCGGGGACGACGAGCGGCGCGCGGCCGCCGACGGCCTCCTGGACGCGCGCGGCGAGCGCTTCGACGGTCAGGCCATCGCCCTCGAAGCGGACGTGGAAGCCGATGTCGCGGCCGCCCGCCTCCGCGAACGGCTGCGGGTCGACGCCGCCGAGGGCCTGCGCGAGCAGCGCGTTGTTGCCGTGCTCGGGGTGCGCGTCGAGCGGCAGGTGGTAGGCGGCGAGCGCGATGTCGTGGAGGAAGAGCGGCTGCAGACGGCCGTGCATCAGCGGCGTGATCTCCTGCGGGTCGCCCTTCCAGAAGAGGCCGTGGTGCACCAGGACGAGGTCGGCGCCCTTCGACACCGCGGCCTGGAGCAGTCGACCATTCGCCGAGACGCCCGTCACGAGGGTCTGAACCTCGGCCGGTCCGGGTACCTGGAGGCCGTTGGGCCCGTAGTCACGGAACTCGTCGATGGCCAGCAGGCGGTCGAGATGGGCGATGAGCTGTGTGGTTCGGGGCATGACCGGTATGGGAAACGCTACAGTTCCTTCGAGGCGCGACCACTGGGGAGTCGCGCGCCTAGGGGGAAGACAGGGAACGGGATCTTGGCAACGCTCGCCGCACCGGGCGTCTCCGCCACCGCGCGGAGCCGCCCCGACGTCAACGACCACGATCTGGTCCAGGCCGTCCGGGCCGGGGACGACCACGCCTTCGAGCGGTTGTACCACCGCTACCACCGGCGCATCAGCGCCTACATCTTCGGGATGGTCCACGACCACGGCCGCGCGGAGGACCTGACCCAGGAGGTCTTCGTCTCCGCGCTGCGGCGGATGCGGCAGACCGACCGGCCGATCACCTTCAAGCCGTGGATCTACGAGATCGCGAAGAACGCGTGCATCGACGCGTTCCGCCGCTCGCGGCGCACCGAGGAGGTCAGCATCGACGCCGAGGGCGGCCTCGCGCCCGCCGACCACGGCAAGCTCGCGTCGACCGGCCCGTCGCCCGAGTCCGCCGTCGAGGGCAAGCAGCAGCTCGACGACCTCTGCGGCGCGTTCGGCGAGCTGTCGGACGCCCACCACCAGATCCTCGTCATGCGCGAGCTCGAGGGGCTCTCCTACCGCGAGATCGGCGACCGGCTCGGGATGAGCCGCCCGTCGGTGGAGTCCACGCTCTTCCGCGCGCGGCGCCGCCTGACCGAGGAGTTCCAGGAGCTCCGGACCGGCGAGCGCTGCCTGCGCATCCAGGAGATCATCGGCCGCTCGACCGCCTCGGCGCTGGGCACGCGCGACCAGCGTCGCGTCGGCAGCCACGTCTCGCACTGCCAGCCGTGCCGCAGGCACGCGGTGCTGGCCGGCCTCGACATCGCGGTCACGCGGCGCCCGGTGCGCGCGAAGATCGCCGCGTTCCTGCCGCTCCCGGCGTTCCTGCGCAAGCGGTGGCTCGGCGGCGGCTCGGACGCGGGCGACGCCGCGGCGGCGCACGCGGCCGTCGCGCACGCCTCGCTGGCCGCCGCGCAGTACGGCGAGCCGACGATGGCCGGCTGGATGAAGGCGGCGGCGGTCGCCGGCGCCGTGGCGATCGCGGGCGTCGGCGCGGGTGCGGCCGACCACGCGGCCTCGGGCGGCGGCGCCAAGCACGACGCGCCGGCCGTCCACCGCGCGGCGAGCGCGGCGGCGTCCGCGAGCGCGACCTCCGCGGCGGCCGCGCGCACCGCGACGGCGGCCGGCGGGACGCGGCACACGATCGCCTCGCCGGCCGGCGGCAGGCTCTCCAGCGCCGGCACGTCGTCCACCGGGCAGCGCCGGAGCGGGGCGGGAGGCTCCTCCGGGCGCGCGGGCACCCCGGGCTTCAGCGGCGCCGGCGGCGCGGCGGGCGGCGGCAGCGGGTCGGGCTCCGGCACGCCGTCCTCCGGCAGCGGCGGCGGCTCCGGATCCGGTGAGAGCGCCTCCTCGGCCTCGTCGTCCGAGGGCGGCGGCGGCTCGACCGCCAAGCAGCCGGCCCCGGCCGCCGGCGGCGCGGTCCAGCAGGCCGCGGGCGCGGCGACCGGCGCGGCGGGCGCGGCCACCGACGCGGCCGGCGCGGCCGCGGGCGCGGCCACGCCGCAGCAGCCGATCGTCCAGCCGGACCTCGGCGCCCTGACGCAGCCCGCGAGCACGACCCCGCCGCAGAGCGCGGGCCAGGTCGTCTCGAACGCCACCACCGTCGTGGGCAACACGGTCGGCGGGCAGGCGGGCGAGGCCGTCAAGCAGACGGGCGCCGCCGTGGGCAGTACCGTCGACAACGTGACCCAGGGAGTCAACGGCGCGGTCGGCGGCCTGCTCGGAGGCAAGTGAGCGGCGGGCCGGCGCGCAGCCAGCCCACCGACGCCGACCTCCTCGGCTCGCTCACCGACACCGGCCTCTACGCGATCGGCGCGTTCTTCGCCGATCGCCACCCGGACCTCTGCGACGACGTCGTCGCCGAGGCCCAGGCGATCGAGGACGAGGGCCTCGCGGAGTGGGCGCGCCGCGAGGGCGCGACGCTCGAGTCCGCCTCCCAGACGCTCGTCACCGGACTGGCCGTCCGCTACTACAAGGCCGTGGCCGGGACGTCCGGGTAGACTGGTCCGCGTACCTCGGGGCGTGGCGCAGCCTGGTAGCGCGCGCCGTTCGGGTCGGCGAGGTCCCCGGTTCGAATCCGGGCGCCCCGATACACGCAGCACGAAGGGCCGCACACCCGATGCGGCCCTTCCTCGTTCACCGGCCAGGCCAAGTCCTCGGGTGGCCGGACACGCGGCTCAAGTTGTAGGGCTCGACGGTCGACGGAGGGGCCTGACGGCGTTCGGGCTCTTTGCGGGCGTCTTCGGTCCAGCCCTTCCGCTCTAGGAGCCTCACACCCCTTGTCTTCCTCCGTCCTCCGGGGCGCAGCGCTCGCGCGTGCCGTCCTGGCCGCAGCCGCGCTGCTCCTCGTCTCCGGCTTCACCGCCACCGCCGCGCAGGCCGTCACGCCGAGCTACGGCGTCTCGACCGGCACCGGGACCCTGACCCCGGTCGATCCGACCACCTCCATGGTCGCCATCGGCAGCAACGCGGACGACGAGATCGGCGACATCATCGCGCCCTTCCCCGTCTCGCTCTACGGCGTGACCAGCACGACGCTGAACGTCGACGTCAACGGCTACGTCGGGATCGGCGCCGGCACGGCCCCCAACCTCGGCAGCGACGATGACGCCGACCTGCTCACGCCGGTCGTCATGGCCTACAACTCCGACCTCGGCACGAGCAGCGACGGCGCCCTGCGCTACGAGACCCGCGGCGTCGCGCCCGACCGCCAGTTCGTGATCCAGTGGGACGTCGCCGTCCTCGGCGACGCCAACGCGACCGCGCGCTTCCAGGTCATCTTCAACGAGGACAACGCCGACGTCGAGGTCGACTACGGCGGCACGATGAGCACGTCCGACGGCTGGATCGGCACCAAGCTCGATCCGCTCGAGTTCGTCCGGCCCGGCGCCGAGGCGGCGAGCTACCCGGCCGACGGCACGATCCTGACCTACAGCCCCAACAACTTCCACCTCACCGCGTCCGTCCCCGCGCGCACGAGCGCGACGCCGGACTTCACCGGCTCGACCAACCACCTGGCCGACGACGTCCAGGTCGACGTCTACAGCGGGGTGGCCACCACGACCTCCGGCACCCGCGTCAGCGGCTACTCGGTCACGCCCGACCCGTTCGACGGCGCGTACTCCGTGACGCAGGCGACCGCGCTCCCCGCGGGCACCTACACCCTCTCCGTGGTGCAGCTGAGCACGGGTCTCGCCAAGACGCACGAGACGTTCGTCGTCGACACGACGGCGCCGTCCGGGCTGACGATCGGCGCGCCGCCGGCGCGCAGCAACCAGCCCGAGCCGACGTTCACCGGCGCCGCCGGCACGGCGACCGGCGACCAGCAGCCCACGGTCGAGATCCACGAGGGCTCGACGGTCGCCGGCACCCTGGCCGAGGAGGTCACCACGACCGGTGGCGCGACCTACACCGGCACCTCCGTCGGCCTCGACGACGGCACCTACACGGCCCAGGCCGTGCAGCTCGACGCCAGCGGCAACGAGAGCGACTCCACGCCCGTGACGTTCACGGTCGACACCGAGCCCGCCTCGCCGTACTTCTCGCGGACGCCGCCGACGCAGGGCCCGGAGCCGTACTTCACCGGCTTCGGCAGCGATGACGCCGGCGACGCCGCGTCCGTCTCGGTCGCGATCTTCGCGGGCTCGACGGCCACCGGCGCTCCGCTGCAGACCTACAACAACCTCGCGTTCGACGAGGACGGCCGCTTCACGGTCGACGGCACCACCCTCGCCGAGGGCACCTACACCGCCCGCGTCTCGCAGGGCGACGACGTCGGCAACCCGCTCGGCACCGACACCTACACCTTCACGGTCGACGCCACGGCGCCGACCCTGACGGTGACCGCGCCGGCCGACGGCGCGACGACGACCGAGACCCAGCCGCTGTTCACCGGCACGGCCGGCCGCGCGGTGGGCGACGACGACACGGTCGAGATCGGCTTCTACGCCGGGACCGACCTCATGGGCGATCCCGTGACCTACGCCGAGGGTCCGATCGCCGCCGACGGCTCGTGGTCGGCGCGTCCGACCGTCGCGCTGGCGGCGGGGACGTACACGGCCCTCGCCTACCTCTACGACGACGCCGGCAACTCGGTCGGCGTCACCCGCACGCTGACGGTGGTGGGCGCCGCCGCCGCGGCCGTGGTCCCGGCGCCCGCGGCTCCGGCCCCGGTCGCGATCCCGGCCCCGCCGGTCGTGGTGTGCAAGAGCGACCGGCTCCTGCACAAGAGCATCACCCGCCCGAGCGGCACGCACCTGAAGGTGTCCGCGACGATCAACGGCAAGAAGATCAAGGCGACGATCGGCCGCAAGGCGATCGCCGTGACGGTCGACCTGCGCGGCAAGGGCAAGGGCACCTACAAGGTCCGGGTCGTCATGACGCGCAAGCAGGCGAACGGCAAGCACAAGACGGTCACCACCACCAAGACGTACACCTACAAGGTGTGCCTCTAGGCGCTAGTCGGCGATGAAGTAATAGGGGTTGGGGAGCTTGAACAGGCGGTCCGCGTGGCCGCCGTTCAAGTCCGACTCCTGGTCGCCGGCGTCGAGCAGGACGTCGTACCCGCGCTGCTCGATGGCAGCGCGGGCGCCGGCCTTGAAGGCGACCGTGGTCTGGTCGGCCGGCTTGAACTGCAGGCCGTCCCAGCCCGCGGTGTAGCCGGCGCGCTCGAGGTTGTCGGCGGTCGCCTGGGCGATCGCCGACGGCCGGCCGGTCACGAAGAAGACCGCGACGCCCTTGGCCCGCGCGTCGCGGTAGAGCGCGAGGATCGGCGCGATCGCGGTGCCCGTGCCGGCCGCGGCGGGGATCGCGGTGCCGGCCGAGGAGAAGTTGGTGGCCACGAGGCCGCTGTAGTTGGAGAGCGACGTCTCGTCGATGTCGAGGACGATCGCGGGCTTGGCGGGCGCGGCGGCGGCCTTGGCCTTCGTCTTGGCCTTGGCCTTCGGCTTGGTCGTGGCCTTGGTCTTCGGGCAGGTCTGCCGGCGCTGGTAGAGCGCGGCGCGGCCCTTGGCACGCTTGATCCGGATGTAGCGGACCGCGCAGCCCTTGGCCGCGGTGGGCGCCGTCGTGCTCCCGCCGGGCGCCGTGCCGGTGGAGCCGCCGACGCCGGTGGAGCCCGCGGTGGTCGTCCCCTCGCCCGTCGCGCCCGTGCCGGTGGCGGGCGGGGTCGCGCCCGCGAGCCGCGCGTCGAGGTAGGCCTGCGCGGCCGTCCCGACCGCCGCGAGGTCCTGGTCGTAGGCGCCGGAGTCGTGGTAGGTGCGCAGGGCGGAGGGGAGATCGCCCGCGCCGACGGTGCCCGTCGCGCCGATCTGCGGGAGGCCGACGCCGGTCGGGCGCAGGCCCGCCATCGTCGCGCCGCCGCTCGCGGCGTAGTCGACCGCGGCCGGCCCGGGCGCGGCGATCGCGACGGCGGCGGTGCACGCGACGATCCCGACGAAGGTCGCCCGGCGCGCGCGCCGGCCCATCAGCGATGTCATCACGGTGGCCAGTGTGCTCGCGACGGCCCGTCGGGAAACCGACGTTCACAATTGGACAACTTCATGGTGCATCGGTGGCATCATGGTGCAGGGATGAGCGACATTCGCGATCCCGGGCACGCCGAGCGCATGGCCTGGGAGTCGCCCGACGGCTACCTGCGGCGCCGCGACTTCCTCCAGCGGACCGCGCGCCTCGCGGCCCTCGGCACCGGCGCCGCCGCGCTGCTGAGCCCCGACCAGCTCGTCGCGGCCGCGGCCGCCAAGCAGGCCCACGCCGCCGCGCTGCCCGCCGGGCGCAACCTGCCGATCGACACCTTCGTGGTGTTGATGATGGAGAACCGCTCGTTCGACCACTACCTGGGCTGGCTGCCCGGCGCCGACGGGATGCAGGGCGGCCTGAGCTACGCCGACGCCAGCGGCAAGCAGTTCGCCACCCACCGCCTGACCGGCGACTTCCAGGGCTGCGACCACCCGGATCCCGACCACTCGTGGGCCGGCGGCCGCCAGCAGTTCGACGGCGGGAAGATGGACGGCTTCCTGCGCTCGGGGACCAACGACGTGTTCTCGATCGGCTACTACGCCGAGGACGACCTGCCGTTCATCCCGCACGTCGCGCAGGAGTTCACGACGTTCGACCGCTTCTTCTGCTCGCTGCTCGGGTCGACCTACCCCAACCGCGAGTACATGCACGCGGCGCAGTCCTACGGGATGACCGACAACACGTTCCCGATCGCGACCGGCGGCTTCCCCGACACCACCATCTTCGCCGCGCTGGCCAGGGCCGGCGTGAGCAGCCGCTACTTCTACTCCGACATCCCGTTCTCGGCGCTGTGGGGCGCGCCGGGCATCGCGCGCTCCGGCCAGGTGCAGGAGTACTACGAGCGCTGCGCGTCCGGCACGCTGCCCGCGGTCTCGTTCGTGGACCCGAGCTTCAACGGCGAGGACCAGGGGACCTCGGGCGACGAGCACCCGCACGGCGACGTCCGCACCGGGCAGGCCTTCATGTCGGATGTCGTCCACGCGTTCCTCGAGTCGCCGCAGTTCAAGCGCGGCGCGTTGTTCGTGGTCTACGACGAGTGGGGCGGCTTCTTCGACCACGTCCCGCCGCCGCGCGTGCCGGACATCCGCAGCTCCGCCGACCTCGACGCCGACTTCGGCCAGATGGGCTTGCGGATCCCGGCGGTGGCGGTCTCGCCCTACGTCCGGCGCGGGCACGTCGACCACGGGATCTACGGCTTCGAGTCGATCCTGAAGATGATCCGGTACCGCTATGGGTTGGACCCGCTGACGCGGCGCGACGCCTATGCGCGCAACATCGCACGGTCGTTCGACTTCGACAGCAAGCCGCGGCTCGACGTCCCGGACCTGCCGAAGCCCGCGCACGTCATCTCCTCGGCGTGCGGGGCGCCGAGCGCGGCGGCGATCGCGGCGCTGGCCGACGGCACCGCGGCGCGGCCGAAGCCGCACGACGTGGTGGACCTGCTGACGAGCGGCTACCTCGACCGGCTCGGGTTCGACTACAAGCCGGCCACCCCGGCGACGACGTTCCGGCACCCGTCGTCGCTGGGGCTCAAGCCGTGAGGCGCGGGGGCCTGGCGCTCCTCGCCGGGGCGCTGGTCCTGGCCGCGGGCGCGGGTGCGCCGCTCGCGCAGGCCGACATCGACCCCGTGCGGCTGACGGTGACGGCGCCCGCCACCGCGCGCACCGGCTCGACGGCCACCGTGAGCGTCGCGGTCGCCGCCGACGCGGGCGCGCTCGACCCGCGCGTCGGCACCCTGCGGGTTGGTGTACGCCTTGCCCCGGAGTGCGGCGGCTCGTTCGCGACGACCTCCGGCCCGACGGTGATCGACGCCGTCGCGCTGACCCCGCAGCCGGCCGCGGGCGCGGCCTACGCCGCGACGATCCGCGGCACCGCGACCGTCCCGACCTCCGCGACGCTCACCGCCTGCACGTACCTCGTCGACGACGAGGGCCGCCAGTTCGCGACCGACACCGACAGCGCCGTGGTCGTCAGCCCGACCGGCGCGGTCAACCCGGACGGTTCGGGGAGCGGCGGGGGCGGCGCCGGCGCGGGCTCCGGCGGGGCGGGCGGCGCCTGCACGCCGTCGCTCGCGCGCGCCGCGAAGACGGTCCGCCGCGGCGCGAAGCTGAAGGTGAGCTACCGCGCCTGCGCCAAGGGCCGCTACCGCTTCGCGCTCCTGCGCCTCGACGGCCCGAAGCGCGGCCGCGGGAAGGGGCGCCACCACGACGCGACCCTGCGCGCCACCGGCGGGCGCACGACGAAGCTCGCGATCGGCCACCTCGCCCGCGGCCGCTACCGGTTGGTGATGGTGTTGCCTTCGGGCAGGCACCTCCGCGCGACGCGCGCCGTGCGCGTCGTCGCGGCGCGCCACGGCTAGGGCGAGCCCGCGGGCCGCGCGCACACGCGGCCCGCGGAGAAGCCGCCCGCCCCGACGCCGAGCGCGGCGTGCGTGCGCGCACGGGCGTTCTCCCAGGCGACCAGGTGCGTGAGCTCCAGGACGCCGCGGTCGCCCCAGCGGGCGCGCAGCGCCGCGACCAGCTCGTCGGTGACGGCGGTCGGCGTCACCGACATCGCACGGCCGTAGGCGATCACGAGCAGCTCGTCGGCGTCGAAGAGCCCGGAGCCCTCGGCGTCGTGGAGCGCCAGCAGCTGCTCGTCGCTCAGCCCGGCCCGCCGCGCGTACTCCGAGCCGATGTCGATGCAGAACTCGCACTCGGCCACCGTCGCCGCCTTCAGCACCGCCAGCTCGCGGAGCTTCGCGGGCACGCGGCCGGGCTTCTCGACCGCGCGGTTGAAGGCCGCGAACCAGTTCATCAGCCGCGGGTGGTGCGCGTAGACGACCACCGACCCGGTGATCTCCGGCCCGAACTCCCGGCGGGCGATGAACGTGCCGATCCGGGCCCACGGCCCGGTGGCGGGAGCGACGCGCGCGGTCATGAACGGCAACGTACAGCCGAGCCGCGCGCGGCGACAGGACCAGTTGCGCCGCGCGCCGCGAGACCGCCCTACTTCACCAGCGGCGGCCCGAGCGGGTACGCCTTGCCGCCGGTCGCCGCCGAGGCCGCGCCGAGGAAGGCGTAGACGCCGAGCGCCGCGAAGCCGAAGGAGACCACGCCCGCCGCCTTGGTGAGCGTCGCGTCGGTGTTGAGCGTGCCGAAGATGAGCAGGACGAGCGCGACGACGACGAGCCCGACGATCGCGGTGAAGACGACCGGCAGCCGGAGCGTCGCGAGCGTCAGCGCGCCCATCACGATCGCCCAGGAGATCTGGAAGGACGCGACGGTGTGCTGGACGTCGCCCGCAGGGATCGCGAACCAGTTGTGGTTCAGACCGATGACGAGCACGGAGTAGCTGAGCCAGAAGCCGGCGAACAGCCCGAAGATGCAGGCGACGAGCGTCTGGCCGAGCGCGGCGGCCCAGACGGCGCTGACGAGCAGGCCGATGCCGGTCGCGGCCAGGATGATCGGGATCGCGCTGCCCGCCGCGGCGGGGGAGACGTAGCCGACGAGCCCCATCGCCAGGGCGACGGAGCCGACGACGAAGATCGGCAGGCCGAGGACGGCGGGATCGCCGGCCGGCGCGGCGACGGCGGCGGCGGGCGGCGGCGGCTCGGCGACGGCGGTCCGGCTCGTGGTGGACGGCGAATGCGAGGCGACAGCGGACATGGCGACGTGGCTCCTGACGCACGAAGGAGGAGGACGAGGTCGGCCGGCGGAGGTGCCGCACGGCAGGGACGCCCACTTGGGCGGTTGGCTCTCGACCTCGGTGTCTCCCGACGCTAGTGTGGTTTGTCACCACGTGCCAAGAAGACCGCCGTCTTCCCGCAATGCTGGAGCGGCGGCACCACCCTCGCGGGAGGAGCGGCTTGTCTCACCGTCGGCACCTTGCAGGAGCAGGAAGGGAACCCGGATGTCCCGGAGTCCCTGGGTAGCGGTCGACGCGACCACGATCCCGGCCAAGCGCGCCCGGGAGCTGCGCGACGCGTGGGAGGACTTCGTCGGCGGGCGCCCGGCGCAGGAGGAGGAGGACGCGGGGACGCCGCCGATGCGCGGGCCGATCGCCGACTCGTGGCTGCGCTCGCGCGACGCCGGCGTCGACCCGACCGGCCGCCAGGCCGCGCCGTCGGTGCTGGAGGCGCGGGGCGCGCGCGCCGAGTGGGACGCCCATCCGCTCGCCGCCGCCGCGCCGCTCATCGCGCAGTGCATGGCCGAGGCCTCCGTCGAGGCCGACCAGCTCCTGGTCATCAGCGACGCCGACGGGATGCTGCTGCGCATCCACGGCGACCCCCAGCTGCGCAGCCGCGCGGCCGACGACATGAACTTCGTCGAGGGCGCGCTGTGGAGCGAGTCCGGCGCGGGCACCAACGCCGTCGGCACCGCCCTCGCGGCCAAGCACGCCGTCCAGGTCTTCGCCGCCGAGCACTTCACCGAGCCCGTCCAGCGCTGGACCTGCGCGGCCGCGCCGATCACCGATCCCGACACCGGGCGGCTTCTCGGCGTCATCGACCTGACCGGCGACATCAGCTCGGTCCACCCGCACAGCCTCTCGGTCGTCGTCGCCACCGCGCGCGCCGTCGAGGAGCTCCTGCGCCGCGGCCTGCGCGAGCGCGACGACCGCCTCCGCGCGCGCTACGGCAACCGCCTCGGCCCCGAGGCCCAGGGCGCCGCGCTGGTCACCGGCAGCGGCCGCGTCCTGCTCGACCCCAAGCAGCACTGGTCGATCTCCGACGTCGCGGCGATCCCCGTCGGCGGCGGCCGGATCTACCTGCCCTCGGGCGTCGAGGCGATCGCCGAGCCGGTCGAGGACGACGACCTCTACGTCGTGCGCCCGAGCCGGACGCGCGCCGCCCGCCCGGCGCCGCCGCGCCTGGAGCTCCACGTCCTCGGCGACGCGCCGCCGCGGATCAGCCTCGACGGCGCGCCCCTGCACCTGCGCCCGCGCCACGTCGAGCTGCTCACGCTCCTGCTGCTGCACCGCGGGCGCGCGAGCGCCGACGTCCTCTGCGCCGACCTCTACGGCGACGACGGCCATCCGGCGAGCGTCCGCGTCGAAATGTCGCGGTTGCGCCGGCTGCTGAACGGCGCGATCGAGCCCGACGCCTATCACTTGACCTGCGAGGTCGACAGCGACGTCCGCCACGTCCGCGCGCTGCTCGGCCGCAACGACGTCGCCGACGCCGCCGCGGCCTACGCCGGGCCGCTGCTGCCGGACTCGAGCGCGCCCGGCATCGAGCGCGCGCGCGACGAGCTCGACGCGTGGCTGCGCCAGGCCGTCATCACCTCCGACGACGCCGACGCGCTGTGGGCGTGGGTGCGCGGCACCTCGGGCGAGCACGACCTCGTCGCGTGGCGCCGGCTGCTGAGCACCCTGGAGTACGCCGACCCGCGCCGCAGCCTCGCGGCCAGCCGGGTGACCGCGCTGCGCCGCTCCTTCGGCGGCGATGTAGCGGACCTGTAACGCCTCGGTGATCCACTGAAGCCTGCCGTTCCGCACCCTGCGGGCGGCGGGTCAGCTCCGGACCCCGTCCGGGCGGTTCCCCTCAGGAAGGAGCCGAGCGATCATCGAGCGCCACCCCGCTGGCCGCACCGCGGTCACGGCACCCAGGAGTCGCGGCGTGAGCACCGCGCGCACCGTGCTGCACCTGCTCTCGCTGCTCGCGCACGCCCCCGACGGCATGCGCGCCGACGACGTGGCGGCCGCGCTCGGCAAGAGCACCTCGACGGCCTACAACCTGCTCGACACGCTCTGCCAGGAGGGCTTCGCCGTCCACGCCGACAGCGGCGCCTACCACCTCGTCGGCGAGGCCACGGGCTTCGTCCCCGCGGCCGGCGCCAAGGAGCTCTCGGGCGGCCTCGGCGGCATCCTCGACGAGCTCTTCGCCCGCACGCACAAGCGCGTCTACCTCGCCGCCGCGCACTCCGGGCAGGTCGTCATCCCGCTCGCCCGCGGCCGCCAGGGCATGCCGCGGATCCCGGGCCTCGGCGCCCGGATCGGCGAGAACGCCCACGCGCTGGCGCTCGGCAAGGTCGCGCTCTCGCTGCTCGACGAGACGCTCCTCGAGCGCTACCTCGACCGCGGCCTCAAGCGGTTCACGCCGGCGACGATCACGGCGCCGGACCTGCTGCGCGCGCAGCTGGCCGACATCCGCGCGGGGGCCGTCGCCTTCGACTGCGAGGAGTTCGGCGCGGACTTCTGCTGCCTTGCGACGCCGGTGCGCAACGCACGCGGCGCCGCCGTCGCGGCGCTCGGGATCTCGATGTCCGCGCGCTGCTTCGAGCTGGAGCGCGAGCGCCTCTCGGCAACGCTGCGCGACGTCGCCGAACAGGCGGCGGAGGTGCTGGGAGGCCCCGCGGTTCCAGCGATCTCGGAAGACCGGAACGTTCTTGAGCGGCCGGCCGGTCCGACCCTAGTGTCGGACGCCACTGCAGTGTCCACGACCTCGTCGTAAGGAGAGGACCTCTCACCATGAGTAGGGCAAGCATCACGAAGGCCCACAACAAGATCCAGGAGCTGTCGTGGGATCCGACGTTCGTGGAGCCGGTCGACAAGTACCCGACCGACTACACGTTCGAGAAGGCTCCCAAGAAGGACCCGCTCAAGCAGGTCCTGCGCTCCTACTTCCCGATGGAGGAGGAGAAGGACAACCGCGTCTTCGGCGCGATGGACGGCGCGATCCGCGGCAACATGTTCCGCCAGGTCCAGGAGCGCTGGATGGAGTGGCAGAAGCTGTTCCTGTCCATCATCCCGTTCCCCGAGATCTCCGCCGCCCGCGCCATGCCGCTGGCCATCAACGCGGTGCCCAACCCCGAGGTCCACAACGGGCTGGCCATCCAGATGATCGACGAGGTGCGCCACTCGACGATCCAGATGAACCTCAAGCGGCTGTACATGAACCACTACATCGATCCCGCCGGGTTCGACATCTCCGAGAAGGCGTTCTCCAACTGCTACGCCGGCACGATCGGGCGCCAGTTCGGCGAGGGGTTCATCACCGGTGACGCGATCACCGCGGCCAACGTCTACCTGACGATCGTCGCCGAGACGGCGTTCACGAACGTGCTGTTCGTGGCGATGCCCGGCGAGGCGGCCGCCAACGGCGACTACCTGCTGCCGACGGTGTTCCACTCGGTGCAGTCCGACGAGTCCCGCCACATCTCCAACGGCTACTCCATCATCCTGATGGCGCTGGCCGACGAGCGGAACCGGCAGCTGCTCGAGCGCGACCTGCGCTACGCCTGGTGGAACAACCACTGCGTCGTGGACGCGGCCATCGGCACGTTCATCGAGTACGGCACGAAGGACCGCCGCAAGGACCGCGACAGCTACGCCGAGTCCTGGCGCCGCTGGATCTACGACGACTACTACCGCTCCTACCTCGTCCCGCTGGAGAAGTACGGGCTGACGATCCCGCACGACCTCGTCGAGCTCGCCTGGGACCGGATCTGGAACAAGGGCTACGTCCACGAGGTCGCCCAGTTCTTCGCCACCGGCTGGTTCGCCAACTACTGGCGGATCGACGCGATGGACGACACGGACTTCGAGTGGTTCGAGCACAAGTACCCGGGCTGGTACGACAAGTACGGCAAGTGGTGGGAGCGCTACGCGGACCTGTCCGTCAAGAACGGGCACAAGCCGATCGCGTTCGAGCCGGAGCTCTCGGGCTACGAGTACCCGCACCGCTGCTGGTCGTGCATGGTCCCCTGCCTGATCCGCGAGGACATGGTGGTCGACGAGGTCGACGGCCAGGTCCGGACGTACTGCTCGGAGACCTGCCACTGGACCGACGCCGTCGCGTTCCGCCCGGAGTACGAGGGCCGCCCGACGCCGTCCATGGGCAAGCTGTCGGGCAAGCGCGAGTGGGAGACGCTCTACCACGGCATGGACGTCGCGGAGATCATGCAGGACCTCGGGTACGTCCGCGACGACGGCAAGACGCTCGTCCCGCAGCCGCATCTCGACCTGGACCCCAAGAAGATGTGGACGCTCGACGAGGTCCGCGGCGTCACGTTGAACAGCCCGAACGTGCTGCTCAACCAGATGTCCCCGGAGGAGCGCGAGCAGCACGTCGCGCGCTACAAGGCCGGCGGCCCGGGCGGGCGCCCGGCGGCCGTCTGATGCGAAGGGCCGCGCACACCCATGGGTGAGAAGCACATCGCACGCCTCGAGCCGGTCGGCATCGAGCTCGAGGTCGACGAGGACGAGACCATCCTCGACGCCGCCTTCCGGCAGGGCATCATGTTGATGCACGGCTGCAAGGAGGGCCAGTGCGCGGCCTGCAAGTCGTTCCTGCTGGACGGTGAGGTCGACCTCGACCGCTACTCGACGTTCGCGCTGCCGGACTTCGAGGAGTCCGAGGGCTACACGCTGCTCTGCCGCGCCCACGCGATGAGCGACGTCGAGATCGAGCTCATCAACTACGACGAGGAGATCATCCGCAGCGGGGTGCCCATCGTCACGGCGAGCGCCGAGGTCGAGGTGGTGGAGTCGCTCACGCACGACATCCGCCGCCTCGTCCTCAAGCTCCCGGACCCGCTCGTGTTCAACGCGGGGCAGTACATGGACATCGCGATCCCGGGGGTCGAGGGCAAGCACCGCTCGTTCTCCATGGCCAACACGCCGGGGCAGCCGGACCGGCTCGAGTTCATGATCAAGCTCTACGAGGGCGGCCACTTCTCCGGCCTGCTGTCGGAGAGCGCGAACGGGAGCGGGATCAAGGTCGGCGACGCGCTGACCTGCACGGGGCCCTACGGGGTCTTCACCCTGCGGGACTCCTCGCCGCGGCGGCTGGTCTTCATCGCCGGCGGCGCGGGGATGGCGCCGATCATGTCGCTGCTGCGCTCCATGGAGGAGAAGGGCTCGGCCCGGCCGGCGACCTTCTACTACGGCGCCCGCACCGCGGACGACCTGTTCGTGCTGGACGAGCTCGAGCGGCTCGCCGGCGCGCTGCCGGACCTGACGTTCGTCCCGGCGCTGTCGGACAGCGCCGAGGGCTGGGAGGGCGAGGCGGGCCTCATCACCGACGTGGTCGACCGCCTGGAGGACGACCTCACCGACGTCGACGCCTACCTCTGCGGCCCGCCGCCGATGGTCGACGCGGCGATCGCCCTGCTGGAGCGCCGCGGGTGTCCCGAGGCGCGGATCTACTTCGACAAGTTCACGACAGGAGCAGAAAGCTGATGGCCACCGAGACGCCCACCGAGACCACCGAGGCCGAGGCCGCGACGCCCAAGCGCAGCGTCCCGCAGCCGGTGTTCACCGACGCGGAGGCGGGGGCGAAGGAGTTCCCGTCGTCACGCAGCAGGTCCTACAACTACTTCGAGCCGCGCAAGCGGCGCGCGAGCGTCTACGAGGACGTCACGGTCGACGTCCAGCCCGATCCCGAGCGCCACCTGACCCAGGGCTGGGTGTACGCCTTCGCCGACGGCTCCTCCGGCTACCCGCAGGAGTGGACGGCGCTCAAGTCGTCCAACTGGCACGAGTTCCTCGACCCCAACGAGGAGTGGGAGCAGTCGATCTACCGCAACAACTCCAACACGGTGCGGCAGATCGGCCAGACGCTCGCCAACGCCAAGGCGGCCGGCGCCTACGCCGCGTGGAGCCGCTCGTGGACGAAGGTCGTCGAGCGCCACGTCTCCGCCTGGGCCCACGTCGAGCAGGGGCTCGGCATGCACGTCTACACGCCGGCCCAGCGCGACGCCCCGACCAACATGATCAACAACGCGCTGGCGGTCGGCGCGGTCCACAAGCTGCGCTTCGCGCAGGACATCATCCTGTACAACCTCGAGGTCTCCGACGAGATCGAGGGCTTCGAGGGCTCGGCGCACGTCGACGTCTGGCAGAACGACCCGATCTGGCAGGGCACGCGGGAGAACGTCGAGAAGCTGACCGGCATCCGGGACTGGGCGCAGGCGTTCTTCGCCACCGCCGTCGTCTTCGAGCCGCTCGTCGGCGAGCTCTTCCGCAGCGGCTTCGTCATGCAGGCCGCGGCGCTCCAGGGCGACTTCGTCACCCCGACGGTCATGGGCTGCGGCGAGGCCGACACCGCCCGCGAGCAGCGCGGCGCCCGCGTCCTGTACCGGATGCTCGCCGAGGACCCCGAGCACGGCGCCGCCAACAAGGCGCTGATGGGCGAGTGGCTCGCCGAGTGGATCCCGGTCTCGCTCGAGGCCGCCCACCAGCTGCAGCCGATCTGGTCGCAGGTCGCCGAGAAGCACGTGCGCTTCGACGACTCGCTGGAGCGCTCGAAGGCCCGCATGGCCGACCTGCTCGAAGACCTGACCCTCGACATCCCGAAGGAGATCCGCGCATGACCGAGTTCAAGTCCGACCGGACGTCGTCCAACCAGGCCGGCGTCACCCTGATGAACAACCAGGTGGGCTACGTCGTGGCCCAGGTGATGGCCGACAAGAAGGACATCACCATCCGCGAGCTGCCGTCGATGATCCGCGTCGACGGCATCAACAAGATCGACTTCGACTTCCAGGAGATCGCCGACGCGCTCGGCTGGGCCGACTTCGGCCAGGACGACTTCGAGGAGATCATGTCCACGCACTACGGCCGCATGGTCGTCCTCGACGACCGCGTCCTGATGTTCGCCAACCCGGAGGACGCGGCCGAGTACATCAGCTTCGACCTGCCCGTCCTGGAGGCCTAGCCCATGTACGAGAAGGACGGAGAGAAGTACTTCATCTTCGACAGCCACCTCCACTTCTGGGACGCGAGCCCGGAGAACTGGGTCAAGGGGCAGGAGGAGTACGCCAAGGGCTGGATCGAGTGCTTCCACGCCTACCAGTCGCTGGGGCCGCCGGAGACGCACTGGACGATCGAGCACTTCATGAAGTACTCGGCCGACGACTTCGAGAAGGACGTCTTCACGGAGGGCTACGTCGACAACGCGGTCTTCCAGTCGACCTACCTGCGCCAGTGGTACAGCGAGGGCTTCAACGACATCACCAAGAACGCCTCGCTGCTCGACCGCTTCCCCGGCAAGCTGATGGTCAACGGCCGCTGGGACCCGCGCGAGGGCGAGGCCGGCCTGCGCCAGCTGCGCGAGGACCACGCCCGCTACGGCCTGAAGGGCGTCAAGCTCTACACCGCCGAGTGGCTGGGCAGCTCCCGCGGCTGGACGCTCAAGGACCCCGAGACGGTGCCGTTCTTCGAGCTCTGCCTCGAGCTGGGCATCAAGAACATCCACGTCCACAAGGGCCCGACGATCTGGCCGCTGGACAAGGACGGCTTCGACGTCTCCGACGTCGACCACGCGGCGACCAGCTACCCCGAGCTCAACTTCATCGTCGAGCACGTCGGCCTGCCGCGCATCGAGGACTTCTGCTTCATGGCGACGCAGGAGCCCAACGTCTACGCCGGCCTGTCGGTCGTCGTCGGCGGCCTCATGCACGCCCGCCCGCGGTTCTTCGCCAAGGTCATGGGCGAGCTGCTGTTCTGGGTCGGCGAGGACAAGATGCTGTTCGGCAGCGACTACGGCATCTGGGAGCCCAAGTGGCAGGTCGAGGGCCTGGTCGCCTGGGACTACCCCGACGACACGTTCTCCGACTACCCGCGCTGGACCACCGCGGCGAAGAAGAAGGTCCTGGGGCTCAACGGCGCGCGCCTGTACGGCGTCGACGTGCCCGAGGAGCTGCAGCTGCCCGCCGACGCCGGGACGCCGGCCGCGCGCGACGACGCGCAGCTGGTCGAGGGCCGCGCGTGATCGCCGAATCCCTCGCCCGGAGGGCTCGGATTCGGTCCGCGTCTGCGCGGGTGCGCGAGGTTCTGGCGTGATCGCACGGGCGCAGGTGGAAGCGGCGCTCGCCGCGGTGCACGACCCCGAGCTCGACGAGCCGATCACCACGCTCGGCTTCGTCGCCTCCCTCTCGATGTCCGACCGCGGCGACGTCGACGTCCACCTGCGCCTGCCGACGCCGCAGTGCGCGCCGAACTTCGCGTTCCTGATGGTGTCGGACGCGCGGGGCGCCCTGCGGGGCGTCCCGGGCGTGCGGGACGTGTCCGTCGTCCTCGACGATCACTACACCGGCGGCGAGATCAACGCCGCGATCGGCCGCGGCGGGGACTTCGAGGACGCGTTCCCCGGCGAGTCCGGCGCCGCGCCCGCCGACCTGGAGGCGCTGCGCGAGCTGTTCCAGCGCAAGGCGCTGCTGGCGCGGCAGGGGCGGGTGTGCGCGGCGCTGCTGCGGGGACGGTCCCCGGAGGCCGCGGTCGCGTTGCGCGTCGCCGACCTGCGGGAGCTGTCCGCGTCGCTGGGCGTTGGCGCCGAGGTCGCCCGCTGCCTCGTCCTGCGCCGCGCGCTCGGCCTGCCGTGCGAGGAGGGCTCGCCCGCGCTGGTCGCCGGCGACGGCTCGGCGCTGGCCGCCGCCGACCTCCCGCTGTGGCTGCGCCGCGCGCGCCTCGTCGGCCTCAGCCTGGAGAGCAACGGCGGCATCTGCCGCTCGCTGCTGCACGTCCGCCATGGAGTCCCCGACCCGACACAGGAGGTCGCCGTCGCATGATCGCCGCCCGGCTGCACAAGTACCACGAGGCGCTCGCCGTCGAGCAGATCGCCGAGCCCACGATCACCGGGCCGCACGACGTCATCGTGCGCGTCGGCGGCGCCGGGCTCTGTCGCACCGACCTCCACGTCCAGGAAGGGCAGTGGGCCGAGAAGTCCGGCGTCGAGCTGCCCTACGTGCTCGGCCACGAGAACGCGGGGTGGGTGCAGGAGATCGGCTCCGCCGTCAGCAACGTCGAGGTCGGCGACACGGTCATCGTCCACCCGCTCATCACCTGCGGGCTCTGCCGCGCGTGCCGCGCGGGCGACGACGTCCACTGCGTCAACAACCTGTTCCCGGGGATCTCGGTCGACGGCGGCTTCGCGCAGCTGCTGAAGACCAGCGCGCGGTCGGTGGTCAAGCTGCCGCCGACGCTGCACCCCAAGGACATCGCGGCGCTCGCCGACGCGGGGCTGACCGCCTACCACGCCGTCAAGAAGGCGGTGAGCGTCCTGCACCCCGGGTCGCGCGCGGTGGTCATCGGCGCGGGCGGCCTCGGCCACATCGGCATCCAGTGCCTGAAGGCGATGACGCCGGCCGAGATCATCGTGATCGACCCGTCGGAGGAGGCGCGCGCGCTGGCGGGCGAGATCGGCGCCGACACGACGGTGGCCGCCGACGGCCGGCACGTCGACACGGTCCTCGAGATGACCGACGGGGTGGGCGCCGAGGCGATCATCGACTTCGTCGGCGAGAAGGGCGCGACCACGGACGGCGTCGCGATGCTGCGCGAGGCGGGCAACTACTACGTCATCGGCTACGGCGAGAACATCAACGTGCCGACCATCGACATCATCTCGCGCGAGATCAACTTCATCGGCAACCTCGTCGGGTCCTACAACGACCTCGCCGAGCTGATGACCTTGACCGCGCAGGGCAAGGTCACGCTGCACACGAGCACCTATCCGCTGGAAGCCGTCAACGACGCGATGGCCGACCTCGACCAGGGCCGCCTCCAGGGTCGCGGCATCCTCGTCGCCGACGCCGCCTGAGTAGAGAGGCCACATCCCATGGGCAAGATCATCCACTTCAACAGCGACGCGCGGCGCCGGCTGCAGGCCGGGGTCGACGAGCTGGCCGACACGGTCAAGGTCACGCTGGGCCCGAAGGGCCGCAACGTCGTCCTTGAGCGCCTCACCGGCTCGCCGACGATCACCAACGACGGCGTGACCATCGCCCGCGAGATCGAGCTGAGCGATCAGTTCTCCAACATGGGCGCGCAGCTCGTCCGCGAGGTCGCCGACAAGACCTCCGAGCTGACCGGCGACGGCACGACGACGGCGACGCTGCTGGCGCAGTCGCTGATCCGCGAGGGCATGCGCGTGCTGGACGAGGGCGCCAACCCCATGATGGTGCGCCGCGGGATCGAGGAGGCGGTCGACCTGGTCGTCGCCGCGCTGCTGCGCAGCGCCGTCGACGTCGACGACGTCGCCCTGCTCCGCCACGTCGCGACGATCGCCGCCAAGGAGGACGAGCGCATCGGCATCGCGGTCGCCGACGCGCTGCACCGCGTGGGCGAGGAGGGCGTCGTCTCCGTCGAGGAGAGCGACGAGCCCGGGATCGCCGTCGAGTTCGTCGAGGGCCTGCACGTCGAGAACGGCCACCTCTCGCCGTACCTGATCCGCGACCGCATGCGGATGGAGACGGTGCTCGACAACCCCTACATCCTGATGACGACCGGGCCGATCTCGACCGTCCAGGAGCTGATGGGCGCGATCGGGCAGGTCATGCGCCGGCCCGAGCCGCTGATCATCCTGGCCGAGAAGGTCGACGGCGCCGCGCTCGGCATGTTGGTGCAGAACAACCAGCACGGGACGATGGAGGCGACCGCGATCCGGGCGCCGGGCTTCGGCCACCGCCGCATCGCGTACCTGGAGGACCTGGCCGCGTTCACGGGCGGCCGCGTGATCACGCCCGAGGCCGGGCTGTCGCTGGAGCAGGTCGAGCTCGAGGTCCTCGGCCGCGCGCGCCGCGTGATCGTGAGCGAGGACTCGACCACGTTCATCGAGGGCGCGGGCACCGAGGAGGCCGTCGCCGGGCGTATGCACGAGATCTCGGTCGAGCTCGAGCGCGCGACCAACGACACCGACATCGACTCGCTGCGCGAGCGGCGGGCGAGGCTGTCCTCGCGGCTGGCCGTGATCCGCGTCGGCGGCGCGACGGCGGTCGAGACGAAGGAGAAGCTGCGGCGGACCGAGGGCTCGCTGGCCGCGTCGCGCGCCGCGATGTCCGAGGGGATCGTCCCGGGCGGCGGCGCCGCGCTGCTGCGCGCCGAGCGCGCGCTGGCCGACGTCGGGCTCGAGGGCGACGCGGGCGCGGGCGTCGACGTCGTGCGCTCCGTGCTGGCCGACCCGCTCTTCTGGATCGCGTCGAACGCGGGCTACGACGGGAGCGCGGTCGTCGACCAGGTGCGGGCGATGCCCGACGGCCACGGGCTGAACGCGCTGACCGGCGCCTTCGGCGACCTCATCGAGTCCGGCGTGATCGACCCGGTCCGCGTGACGCGCCTGTCGCTGCAGCACGCCGCGTCGGTGGCGGCGCTGATGCTGACGACCGAGGCCGTCGTGGCCGAGCAGATCATCGGCCAGCCGGGCGCGATCCTGGCGCCGGGCTTCGGCGACCTGGCCGAGGGGATGGCGCGGCCGTCGTCGCCGATGTGAGCTCGGCGCGCAGCCCGTCGAGGACGAGGTCGAAGATCCGGGCGGCGTGGGCCTCGCCGTCCGCGCCGGGGCCGACGCGCCAGAGGAAGCCCATGAGCAGGAGGACGTCGCCGGGGTCGAGGCCGGGGCGGACGGCGTTGACGTCCTCGCACGCCGCGAGGAGCTGGGCGACCGCGGCGGTCACCGGCGCGGTGGTCTGGTCGATGACGTCCTGCGCCGCGGCGGTGTGGAGCGCCTCGCCGAGGCCGTGCTTGATCCGGATGTAGCCGGCGAGCCGCTCGAACCACTCGCGGAACGCGGCGAGCGGGTCGCCGGCGTGCGCGGCGAGGGTCGCGGGCACGGCGTCGACGAGGCGCTGGACGTCGTGCTGGTAGACGGCGAGGATCAGCGCCTCGCGCGTCGGGAAGTGGCGGTAGAGCGTGCCGGCGCCGACGCCGGCCTCCTTGGCGATCGAGTTGAGCGACGCGTGGGCGTCGCGCGCGAGCGCGTCGTGGGCGACCTGCAGGATGCGGTCGCGGTTCTGCGCGGCGTCGGCGCGGAGGGGCGGCATGGTTGCTAAACGGAGAGTTCTCCGCTAGCGTCGGGTGGCGACCGGAGAGATCTCCGGTTGATGATAGGGAACCGACGGCAGGAGCAGGGAGAACCATGGACTACATCAAGCTCGGGGCCACCGGCCTCGACGTCTCGCCCATCGCGCTGGGGTGCATGACCTACGGCGAGCCGGAGCGCGGGCATCCCGTCTGGTCGCTGCCCGAGGCCGAGAGCCGCCCGTTGATCCGGCGGGCGATCGAGTTGGGCATCAACTTCTTCGACACGGCCAACATGTACTCGCAGGGCTCCAGCGAGGAGATCCTGGGGCGGGCGCTGAAGGACTTCGCCGACCGCGACGCCGTCGTGATCGCCACGAAGGTCCGGCACGCGATGCGCCCGGGACCCAACGGCTCGGGGCTCTCGCGCAAGGCCATCATGTCGGAGATCGACCACAGCCTGTGGCGGCTCGGCGTCGACCACGTGGACCTCTACCAGGTCCACCGCCTCGATCCGGCGACGCCGATCGAGGAGACGCTGGAGGCGCTGAGCGACGTCGTGGCGGCCGGGAAGGCGCGATACCTCGGCGCGTCCTCGATGCACGCGTGGGAGTTCAGCAAGGCCCTGCACCTGCAGCGGGCGAACGGCTGGGCGCGGTTCGTCTCGATGCAGGACCACTACAACCTGCTCGCCCGCGAGGAGGAGCGCGAGATGCTCCCGCTCTGCGCCGACGAGGGCGTCGGCACGATCCCGTGGAGCCCGCTCGCGCGTGGTCGCCTGACGCGCGCGGCCGGCGAGGAGACGGCGCGCTCGGACGCCGACGGCTGGTACGCCGACCTGCTCTACACGCAGGAGGCGAGCGATCGCGCGATCGTCGAGGCGGTCGGGACGATCGCCGCGGCCCGCGGCGTCTCGCGGGCGCAGGTCGCGCTGGCCTGGCTGCGCCGGAGCCCGGTCGTCGTCGCGCCGCTGGTGGGCGCGCGCTCGGCCTCGCACCTGGAGGACGCCGTGGCGTCGCTGGCGATCGAGCTGACCGACGAGGAGGCCGCGGCGCTGGAGCGGCCGTACACGCCGCGCGAGGACTTCCAGGGGCTGTCGGACCCGGCGCGGATCAAGGAGATCTCGGAGCGGGCGGGGATCCGGCCGGCGGCGGCGGCGTAGGGAGGCGCGGGGCGGGAGCGCGGTGGCGGCACGACTGCGCGGCAGCGCGGGGCGCGGCGGCACGGCAGCGCGCGGCGGCGCGGCAGTCGCGAGGCAGCCCGTGCGTGTCCGCCTCACCCGTCGTGGAACCACGGCTCCGTGTCGAGGGCGGTCGCGAGGTGCCGGGCGCCGCGGGTGAGGATCGGCGCGCCGTGGGTGGTGAGGATGCGGGTCGCCGGGAGGTCGCGGAGCGGGGCGAGCGTCGGGGCGAAGCGGTCGCGGTAGAACGCGAGGCGCCGCTCGTCGCGTGGCTCCTGGCACCACATGCGCAGCTCGCCGTCGGGCGTCGTGACGAGCGCGTCGCCGAAGGCGATGGCGGCGTGCGAGGGCAGCCAGAGCGGCAGCTCGCTGCGGCGCGGCCGGCCGATCGCGTGGGCGACCGCGCCGCCGGGTCCGGGCACGCCGGGCTCGAGGATGGTGAAGGCCTTGGTGTCGGCGAGGCGTCCCGCGACGGTGCCCGGCCCGTGGATCCGCGCGCCGTAGCGGGCGCTCAGCGGCGCGGCGGAGCGGACGTGGTACCCGATCGTGATGAGGATGGCGGTGGTCCCGGCCGCGGCGGCGAGGGCGTCGAGCGTCGTGAGGGTGGCGCCGTCCGCACCGTCGCCGTCCTCGTCCGGGACCAGCGGGTCGACGAGCAGCAGCTCGTCGCCGGCCACGAGCGCGAAGCTCGCGACCTCGGCGCCGAACGCGCCCGGATGCCAGTCGGGGTGGCGCGCGGTCCAGCGCCACAGGCCGGGCGCGAGCTCGGCGGGGGCGCTCACGCGCCGTCCTCCGGGATCGGCACGGCCCGGCCGGTCACGCGGATCCCGCCCTCGCCCGCGTCGACGTCGACGAGCAGCAGGCTCGGCCGCCCCATGTCCTCGCCCTGGTGGACGGTCACGCGCACCGGCGGCGTGACGAGCGCCAGCGCGCGCAGGTAGGCGCCGAAGGCCGCGGCGGCCGCGCCGGTGGCGGGATCCTCGACCACGCCGCCGACCGGGAACGGGTTGCGCGCGTGGAACGTGGTCGCGTCCTCGCGGAAGACGAGGTCGACGGTGACGAGGTCGCGCGCCGACATGTAGGCCTCGAGCGCGGCGAAGTCGTAGTCCAGGTCCGCGAGCCGCGCGCGCGTCCGCGCGGCGAGGATCAGATGGTGGGCGCCGGCGTAGGCGATCCGCGGCGGCAGGTCCGGGTCGAGGTCGTCCGCCGACCAGCCCAGCGCGGCGAGCGCCGGCGCCAGCTCGTTCTCGGCGAGCGGTGGCCCGACCTCGGGCGCGACCGACGTGAGCGTCGCGGTGACCTCCTCGCCGTCGCGCTGCGTGCGGACCGCGACCGGGCCGGCCTGGGTGTTGAGCAGCAGGTCACCGGCGCCGTCGCGGCGCGCCAGGGCGACGGCGGTCGCGATCGTCGCGTGCCCGCAGAACGGCACCTCGGCGGCGGGGCTGAAGTAGCGCACGTCGTAGGTGCGGCCGGCGCCGCCGTCGCCGGTGAGGAACGCGGTCTCCGAGTAGCCGACCTCGGCCGCGATCGCCTGCATCGCCGCGGGATCGAGCGCTGTCGCGTCGAGCACGACGCCGGCCGGGTTGCCGCCCTCGGGGACGTCGGTGAACGCGGCGAGCCGGAGGATCTCGGTCATGGCCGCCAAGCCTAGATCGCTCATCGGCCCCTCCGCGCGAGCGCCGCGCCCGTGAGGCACAGCACGCCGCCGCCGAGCGCGAGGGCCGGCGGCGTCTCGCCGAAGTAGGCCCAGCCCATCAGCGTCGCGAGCGGCGGCACGAGGTAGGTCGTCGCGCCCATCCGGCCCGCGCTCGTGTGCGACAGCGCGAAGGCCCACGTCGTGAACGCGACCGCGGTGGGGAAGAGGCCGAGGTAGGCGGTCCAGGCGAGGGTCCCGCCGCTCGCGTCGCCGAGCTCGCCCACGAGCTGGGGCCCGAACGGCAGGCAGCACACGGCCCCGACCAGACACGCCAGCCACGTGATCGTCAGCGGCGAGGTCCGCGCGAGCAGCGGCTTCTGCGTGACGACCCCGCCTGCGTAGGTGACGGCGGCGACGAGGCAGAGCAGCGTCCCGACGTTCGGCCGCAGCCCGTCGTGCGAGGTCGCGGCGCCGATCACCACCGCGCCGGCGAAGGCGACCGCGCAGCCCGCGACGAGCGTGCGCGGGAAGCCCTCGTGCAGCAGGAGGCCGGCGAGCACGGCGATCAGCACCGGGCCGACGTTGACGAGCATCGCGGCGGTGCCCGCGTCGACGTGGCGCTCGGCCTCGTTGAGCGCCACGTTGTAGATCCCGAACCAGAGCACGCCGCAGAGGACGAGGCGCGGGACGTCGGCGCGCGGAGGCAGCGGGGCGCGGCGGACCGCCACGAGGGTGCCCAGCGCGACGCTCCCCACGAGCAGGCGTGCGAGCGAGAGCGCGCCCGCCGAGAGGTCGTGCCCCGCCGCGCGGATGCCCACGAAGGCCGAGGCCCAGAGCGTGACCGTGAGCAGCGCGGCGCCGAGGACGAGCGCGGTCGTGCGGGTGGGCGGCGGGGCTGGGGCGGTGGTGGTGGCCATGAGGAGAAGACGCTATGAGCGTGACGGTTCGGACGTGACCGAAGTGCCACGGTCTGTGCCAAACGTGCGCAGAAGCTGTTTCGTGAGTGCGCCGTCCCCCGTGATCGGCCGCGCCGTCCCCTACCGTCGAGGGACACATGAGCACCGCCATCGACAGCCGCGCCGAGCAGCACCTCCACGCCCTCGCAGGACCGCAGGCGGAGTTCCGCGAGCATCAGCTCGACGCGGTGCGCGACCTGGTCGAGGATCGCGCGCGCGTCCTGTGCGTGCAGCGCACCGGCTGGGGCAAGTCGGCGGTGTACTTCGTCGCGACCGCGCTGCTGCGCGAGGCGGGGGCGGGCCCGACGCTGATCGTCTCCCCGCTGCTCGCGCTGATGCGCAACCAGATCGACGCGGCGCGCAAGCTCGGGCTGCGCGCGCACACGGTCAACTCCACCAACCGTGACGCGTGGAGCGAGGTCGCCTTGCTGCTGGAGGCCGACGCGGTCGACCTGCTGCTCATCAGCCCCGAGCGCCTCAACAACCCGCAGTTCCGCGAGCAGATGCTGCCGATGTTCGCCGCGCGCGTGGGCCTGCTGGTGGTCGACGAGGCGCACTGCATCTCCGACTGGGGCCACGACTTCCGGCCCGACTACCGCCGGATCGGCGACATGCTCGACCGGCTGCCCGACGGCGTCGGCGTGCTCTGCACGACCGCGACGGCGAACGACCGCGTGGTCGCCGACGTCTCCGAGCAGCTGAGCGCGGGCCGCGACGCCGGCGAGCTGCGGACCTACCGCGGCGCGCTCGGGCGGACGAGCCTGCGCTTCGAGGTCGTCGACCTGCCGTCGCAGGCCGACCGCCTGGCGTGGCTGGCCGAGCGCCTGCCCGAGCTGCCGGGCTCGGGCATCGTCTACACCTTGACCAAGCGCGACGCGGAGCTCGTCGCCACGTGGCTGACCGGCCGCGGGATCGCGGCGGAGGCCTACAGCGGCGAGGTCGAGACCGACCGCCGGGTCGACGTCGAGGACCGGCTGCTGCGCAACGAGCTGAAGGCGGTCGTGGCGACGAGCGCGCTGGGCATGGGCTATGACAAGCCCGACCTCGGGTTCGTGGTGCACTACCAGGCGCCCGGCTCGGTCATCTCCTATTACCAGCAGGTCGGGCGCGCGGGCCGCGGGATCGATCGCGCCGAGGTCGTGCTGCTGCGCGGCGCCGAGGACAAGCGCATCCAGGACTTCTTCATCGAGCAGGCGTTCCCGCGCCGCGAGGTGGTCGACCGCGTGTTGGGGTACTTGGACGACGTCGGCGGCGACGGCGCGGTGACGCAGGAGCTGATGGCCCAGGTCAACCTCGGCAAGGGGCGGATCGAGGGCTTGTTGAAGGTGTTGGATGTCGAGGGCGCGGTCGGCCGGGCCGGGACGCGGTGGATCGCCCAGCCCGGCGCGAGCTGGACCTACGACGCCGAGCGCTACGGGCGCATCACCGAGCTGCGCCGGCGCGAGCAGGCGGCGATGGCGGGCTTCGGCACCGACGGGCGCTGCCTCATGCGCGCGCTGCAGGAGGAGCTGGACGATCCGGACCCGCAGGACTGCGGCCGCTGCTCGGTCTGCGCGGGGCCGAAGTTCGACGGGCCGCTCGACGCGACGCTCGTGCGCGACGCCGCGCTGCACCTGCGCTCGCGGCCGGTGATCCTCGAGGTCAAGAAGATGGCGCCCGACGCCGAGGGCAAGATGAAGAAGATCCCGGACCACGTGCGCCCGCAGGAGGGCCGCGCGCTCGCGCGCCTCGGCGACGGCGGCTGGGATCCGCTCGTGCAGGCCGGCCGCGCGGCCGGGCGCTTCGACGACGAGCTGGTGGCCGCGGCCGCCGAGTCGGTCCGGACGTGGGGCGCGCCGCTGGGCTGGGTGACGGCGGTGCCGTCGCTGCGCTCCGGCGCGCTGGTGCCGGAGTTCGCCGAGCGGCTCGCCGCCGCGCTCGGGCTGCCGTTCGCGCCGGTGCTGCAGCGCGCGGTCGACGGGCCGCCGCAGCGGGAGATGGCCAACGCGCCGCAGCAGGTCGCCAACGTCCGCGGGGCGTTCGCGGTGGCCGGGGCGGTCGCGGCCGAGCCGGTGCTGCTCGTCGACGACATCCGCTTCAGCGGCTGGACGCTCGCGATGATCGCGGGCCAGCTGCGGCAGAAGGGCGCGGGCGCGGTCTTCCCGTTCGCGCTCGCGACGGCGTTCTAGCGCGAGCTGAGGTTCGGGGGTCCCGGCCCGTCGTTCCGTGCCGTGCCGGGGCCCCGAAGCTCAGCTGCGGCCACGGCCCGACAAGGGGGTACCGGAGCCGTGGCCGCAGCGGCGATGGTCAGGGAACAGGAGCCTGCGGTCACTACCGCAACGGTGGGAACTGGGCCATCAGTGTCCGCATGCGGTCGTCGGGGTCGTCCAAGGGTCGCTCGCCGAGCGCGCCGGCGGCCTCCAGGCCGCGGAGCGCGCCGGTGAGCAGGACGGCGTCGGCGCCGTCGAGCTCGTCGAGCGCGACCGGGCGCTCGGCCACCGGGATCCCGAGCGAGCGCGCCGCCGCGAGCGCCCGGGCGCGAGTGACGCCCGGCAGGACGCGCCCGTCCAGCGGAGGCGTCACGAGCGCGCCGTCGACCCCGACGAGGACGTTCGCGCGAGTGGTCTCCAGGACGTGGCCGTCGAGGTCGATCAGCAGCGGGCGCGCCCCGTGCTCCGCGGCCGCCGCCTCGAGCGCGTCGATGAGCCGCCGGTCGCGCCACTTGCGATCGCCGAGCCCGCCGGGCTGGACGACCGGCAGCAGCCGCGGCCGCTCGCCTGCCGCCGGCAGCGCGGCGACCTGGAGGCTCACGTCGCCGCGCGCGTCCAGCAGCACCCGCAGCCGGCACGGGCCGCCCTGCTCCAGCGCCGCGTGCCGGACCAGCGCCTCCAGCGCGCCCGGGAGGCCGACGTCGTAGAGCGCCGCGGCCGCATCCGCCAGTCGCGCCAGGTGCTCCTCGACGGCGACCGCCACGCCCCCGTCGACCAGGATCGTCTCGAACACCCCGGCCGCGGGGTCCGGCCGGGGGACGGGGTGGGCGCCGAGGCGGGGCGGGATGGGGAGCGGGTGCGTGGCGCGCGAGTGGGCTGCGCGCGAGTGGGCGGCGCGCGAGTGGGCGGCGCGCGAGGGCGGGGTCGCCGCCGCGCCGCCACCCGCCGCGCCGCTGCCCTCACCCTCCAGCTCCGCCCCGATCGCTGCCAGCAGCGGGCGGGCCTTCGCGAGCGCCTCGGCGGCCTCGGCGGCGGGGTCGGAGTCGGCGACGATGCCGCCGCCGACGTCGAGCCACGCGTGGCCGTCGACGCACTCGAACGTCCGGATCGCGACGCTCAGCTCGAGGCCGGCGGCCGGGCTCGCGAAGCCGATCGCGCCGCAGAACGCCTGCCGCGCCGTGCTCTCGAGCGCGCTGATGACGTCCATCGCCGCGAGCTTCGGCGCGCCGGTCACGGAGCCGGGCGGGAACAGCGCGGCGACGAGCTCGCCGTCGCCGACGTCCGGCCGGCGGCGCCCTTCGACCTCGCTGACCAGATGCCAGACGCCCGCGTGCGGCCGGACCTCGGCGAGCGCGGTCACCGCGATCGACCCCGGCTCGCTCACGCGGCCCAGGTCGTTGCGCATCAGGTCGACGATCATCACGTTCTCGGCGCGGTCCTTGGCCGCGGAGGCGAGCGCGGCGCGCTGCGCCTCGGCGGCCGCCGCGTCCTCCGGCCGCGGCCGCGTGCCCTTGATCGGCGCCGTGCGCACGACGTCGCCGGACCGCGCGACGAAGAGCTCCGGCGACAGGCTCGCCACCGCGCCCCACGGACCCGCCAGCCACGCGCCGCGATCCGGCGCCAGCGCCGCCACGGCGCGGGCGAAGAGGTCGACGGCGTCGCCGTCGACCGCCGCGCGCAGCCGCAGCGAGAGGTTGGCCTGGAAGAGGTCGCCCGCGGCGATCCGCTCCCGCGCGGCCGCGACCGCCCGGGCGTGGCCGGCCGGCGACGGCGTCGCGCGCCACGGCCCGCTGCGCACGCGACGCGGGCCGGCGACGCCCGCGGCGACGCGCTCGGCCAGCACCGCCAAGCGCGCCTCGAGCACGTCGGCGCGCGCGTCGCTCCACAGCGCCTCGAAGAACCAGCGGCCCGCGTCGTCGCGGCGCAGCACGTGGTCGTGGAAGGCGAGCATCGCCGCGGGCAGCCGCTCACCGGCGGGCGCGGGCGGCGGCGCGCCGAGCGCCTCGAGCCGACGGCCGAGGCCGTAGCCGAGCGCGCCGAACCACCCGCCGCCGACGAACCCCGGCGGCACCTCGCCGACGAGCGGCGGCTGCTCGTCGAGCAGCGCGAACGGGTCCTCGCGGTCCGGGTCGGCGACCCGCAGCGGCGCGCCGCCGGCCAGCGCGGTCGCGCCCGCCCACCGGCCCACCAGCGCGAACGGCCGCGCGTCGTCGCGGACGAGCTGCCCCGCGTGCGCCGCGGCCACCTCGCCGTCCAGCGCGACGCGCACGGCGTGGACCGCGGCGGCGAGCGGCGCCTCGGGCGCGGCGAGCGGGGTGGACGACGGCTCCATCGCGTCCATTGTCGCGCGTGGCGCGAGGAGGGCGGCGCGGCGGCGGGGCGCGGAGCGCGGCGCGGCGATGGGGAGGAGCGCGGCAGCGCACGGAGGGCGGCGCGGCGGTGGGGCGCGGAGGGCGGCGCGGCGGCGGAGCGCGTGCCGCTCCGGCATGGCGCGCGAGCTGCGCGGCGACCCTCCGGTGCGCGCCTCCCTTCGCATCTCCCACCCGAACGGTGTGAGGCCCTGCGTGGTCTCTGGGCCTGTTGGCCAAGGGCCGTAGCTGATTACGGCACGTCCCGTTAGAGTCGATGGATGGCGATGGATGCCACGCCGCCCAGGGGACGGCCTCGCAGCGCGGAGGCCGATCAGGCGATCTTCGCGGCGACGCGGCGGCTGCTCGACGAGGGCGGCTACCACGGGCTCACGGTGGAGGGCGTCGCGGCGGAGGCCGGCGTGGCCAAGACCACCATCTACCGCCGGTACGCGAACAAGGCGCTGCTCGTGCTCGACGCGATGGGGCAGTCCGCCCGCGACGCGCCGGTCGAGCTCCCCGACACCGGGACGTTCCGCGGCGACCTGCTCGTCGTCGCGCACCTCGTGCGCGAGGAGATCGCGCCGAGCTCGCCGTCGTCGGTCGGCGCCGCGCTGCTCGGCGAGGCGAGCCAGGACCTCGCGGTCGCGGAGGGCCTGCGCGACTTCGCCGACTTCCGCTTCGAGCAGGGCCGCTCGATCTACGACCGCGCCATCGCGCGCGGCGAGCTGCGCGCCGACGCCGACTGGCGGATCGTCGCCGAGCTGCTCGTCGGCTGGATCTTCCACGCCTCGGTCGTCAGCCGGCGCCGGCCGGACGACGCGACGCTCGGGCACGCGGTCGAGCTCGTCATCAGCGGCTTCGAGCCGCGCTGAGCCGCTCGCCGCCGCGGCACGCCGGTAGGCTGTCCCCATGCTCGACCGGCGCACCATGGTCCGGATGCTGCTCGGCGGCGCGGGGGTGGTGGCGCTGCTGGCGGTCGTCGTCGGCGCGGCCAACGCCGTCGTCCTGCTCGGCGGCCGCGGCGCGAAGACCGACCCGCGCGCGGTCCCGCACGCGCAGGCGGCGCTGGTGCTCGGCGCGCTCGTGAACGCCGACGGGCGCCCGTCCGGGATGCTCGAGGACCGGATCCGCGCGGCCGCGGCGCTCTACCGCGACGGCCGCGTCGACAAGGTCCTGGCCTCCGGCGACCACGGCCGGCCCGACTACGACGAGGTCAACGCGATGCGCCGCGAGCTCGTCCGGCTCGGCGTCCCGGACCGCGACGTGTTCACCGATCACGCCGGCTTCGCGACGCTCGACAGCGTCGTCCGCGCGCGCAAGGTCTTCGACGTCAAGAGCGTGGTCGTCGTCACCCAGCCGTTCCACATGCCGCGCGCGCTCTGGCTCGCCCGCCGCGCCGGGCTGACCGCCTACGGCCTCGAGGCCGGCGCCGGCACGAGCTACGGCAGCAAGGGGACCGAGGCGCGCGTCCGCGAGGTCCTCGCCCGCACGAAGGCGGTCGGCGACATCCTCACCGGCGCCAAGCCGAAGTTCCTCGGGCCGCAGATCGACATCGCCGGCAGCGCCGCCGCCAGCCGCGGCTGAGCGCACGGGAGGCGGAGGGCCCCGCGGGGCGCGCCGCCGCGAGCCGCGCGCCCAGCCATGGCCGCCGCGCCGCCGCCCGCGGGCCAGATCGGCGCCCGCGCGCTCCCCGACCTCCGCCCACCCGACCGCCGTTTGGCATCCTCGGTCGATGTCGCCTCGCGCCCTGCTCCTGGCCGCCGTCCTCGCGGCCGCGACCCTCGTCGCCTGCGGGAGCGACGGCGATGGCGCGGGAGCGACCACCGCCGCACCGGACGCGCCCGCGGCCGGCACCACGACCACGACCGCGACGCAGAGCGCCACCGCCGCCGCCGCCCGCGGCGTCAAGCTCGTCCGCGTCGGCACCTTCGACCAGCCGCTCTACGTCACCGCGCCGCCGGCCGACAAGCGCCGTCTCTTCGTCGTCGGCCAGACGGGCCGCATCGACGTCGTCCGCGCCGGCAAGACGCTCCCGACGCCGTTCCTCGACCTCCGCGGCAAGGTCACGGCCGGCGGCGAGCAGGGGCTGCTCGGCCTCGCGTTCGCCCCCGACTACGCGACCTCCGGGTTGTTCTACGTCTACTTCACCGGCAAGGACACCAAGGAGCACCTCGTCGAGTACCACCGCGGCGCCACCGAGGACGTCGCGGACCCTGCCAGCGCCCGCACCGTCTTCGTCCACGACGACCCCGAGGCCAACCACAACGGCGGCCAGCTCACCTTCGGCCCGGACGGCCTCCTCTACGTCGGCACCGGCGACGGCGGCGGCGGCAACGACCAGCACGGCGCCCGCGGCAACGCGCAGGACCTGGGCTCGCCGCTCGGCAAGATCCTGCGGATCGACCCCCGCGCCAGCGGCTCGAAGCCCTTCACCGCGCCCGCGACCAACCCCTTCACCAAGACCGCCGGCGCGCTCCCCGAGATCTACGCCTACGGCCTGCGCAACCCGTGGCGCTTCTCGTTCGACCGCGCCACCGGCGACCTCGTCATCGGCGACGTCGGCCAGGACGCCGTCGAGGAGATCGACTTCGCCCGCAAGGGCACCGCGCGCGGCGCGAACTACGGCTGGCGCCCCTGGGAGGGCCGCCGCCGCAACTTCGACGAGCCCGCCCCCGGCGCGAAGTTCCCCGTCATCACGAAGAACCACAGCGACGGCTGGTGCTCGATCACCGGCGGCTACGTCGTCCGCGACCGTGCCGTCCCCGGCCTCTACGGCCGCTACGTCTACGGCGACTACTGCCAGGGCGAGCTCCGCAGCGCGCGCCTCGCCGGCGGCAAGGCCACCGGCGACCAGAAGATCCCCGGCCTCGCGAAGATCGAGGGCCTGGACTCCTTCGGCCAGGACGCGAGCGGCCGCGTCTACGTCGTCTCGCAGGCGGGCTCGGTCTACCGGTTCGCCGCGCGCTGACGGCGCTCGCGGGCGCGCGCCCGCCACGGCGAGAGCGCCTCCCCGGCGGGAGCGGGAGCCGGAGCGGGACGCGCGAGCGCCGCGAACGCGCCCGCGAGATCCCGCGCGACCTGATCGACGTCCGCCATGACCTCGGCGTCCGTGGCCAGCCCGATCCACAGCCGCCCCGCGAACGACACCGCCCCGACGCTGAGCGCGTGGCCGTGGAGCAGCGGGACCATGGGGTGGACGCCGCGCAGCGGCCGGCCGAGCAGCTCGAGCGCCACGGGCGGTCCCGGCACGTTGGAGACCACGAGCGTGAACGGCAGCGCGCGCAGCGCCGAGCGCGCGACGAGGCGCCGGCCCGGCCCGGGCAGCGCGTCGGCGGCGCGGCCGAGCGCGTCGAGGACGCCGGTCCCGCCGCCCGCCTTCGCGGCGGCCGCGCGGGCGTGGACGAGCGCGAGGACGCGCCCGGGGTCCGGCTCGCCCAGCGGCAGCTCCACCGGCAGGAACGAGATCCGGTTGCCGAGCGCGGGATCCTCGCCGGCGCGGACGCTGACCGGGACGAGCGCGCGGATCGCCGCGGCCGGCTCGCCGCGCCGCCGCAGCGCGGCGCGCAGGGCGACCGCCGTCGCCGCGAGCAGGACGTCGTTGACCGTCGCGCCGCGGCGGCGGCCCGTCTCGCGGACCGCGTCGAGCGCGACGTCCGCGTACGCGACGGCGCGCCGCGCGCTCACCGAGCGCTCGAGGCTCGTGGCGAGACCCGGCCGCGCCAGCCCCTCGACGGCGCGCGCCGCGTCCTGCAGGACCGCCGTGGCGCGCTCGGCGGAGGATCTCGGCGACTCCCCGCCGGTCGGCGCGCCCCACAGTGCGCCCGCCACGTCCCGCGCCGCGCCGCCCACCGCCCGGGCCCGCGCGCCCGCGCTCTCCAGCAGCGCCTCGCCCGCGCCCGCCCGGCGCGCCGGGACCCACGACGATCCCGCGCCGCCGCCGCCGCCCGCCGCCGGCCCGAAGAGCAGCCGCGCCACCGCCACCGCCGCGACCCCGTCGACCAGCGCGTGATGCGCCTGCCCGACGAGCGCGAACCCGCCGCTGCCCGCGGCGTCCGGCCCCTCCACGAGGTACATCCGCCACAGCGGCCGGTCCGCGGGGAGCGGCCGCGAGAGCAGCGCGCCCGCGACCGCGCGCAGCTCCTCGTCCCCGCCCGGCGCCGCCAGCGCGACGCCGAAGACGTGCCGCGCGACGTCGAAGCCCGCGTCGTCCACCCAGCGCGGCGCGCCGAGCGCCGGGCGCTCCAGCCGCCGCCGGAAGCGCGGCACCGCGTCCAGCCGCGCGTCGAGGTGGCGACGCAGCGCGGCCACCGGTGGAGCGGCTCCATCGAAGCGCAGGGTCCACCCGACGTGCAGCGGCGCCTGCGGGGTCTCGAGGTCGAGGAAGGCGAGGTCGAGGGCGGTCGGGCGGTCCACCAAACCAGATCCTCTCGCACAAACGTCCAGCCGTGGGCCAACTGGCCTCAAGATTGTTCGGGCCTTGCCGTTTAAAAGGCGAGAGGCGCCCAGATGATGGACGCCTCCCAGGCCGTGTGGAACTCCTAGTTACGCCAAGACACGGTTGCACCCCCAAGACGTTCGCGCTGCGCACCACCGCAGCGACTTGCGGACGGACGGATTACCACGAACGACGACGGCGCCCCGCCTGCCAGCAGCGGCGCCGTTTCGTCGTGGCGAAGCCAGTCTCTGCCCCGAACGTCCATCGCGCCATCCCCAGAACTGGGTATCGGACACGAGTATGGACGGATGTCCTATCCGTTCGGCGTTATGACCCCTCCGCGTCCAAAGCGTGGATTTGCAGGGATTTCCGGCGGCTCAGCGCGGGTTGACCGCTGAGCGTCGTTGCACCGGAAGTCAGGCGGCCTGCGGCAGCGCGTAGCCGCGCACGCGGGCGTCGAAGTCGAGCTCGCGCTCGAAGTCGGCGTCCGTCGTGTGCTGGAACTGCAGCCCGCTGCGCTCGACGATCCGGATGAACGCCTCGACCAGCTCGCCGTCGAGCTGGGCGCCGGAGACGCGCCGCAGCTCGGCGATCGCCTCGGCCTGGGAGACCGGGTCGCGGTAGGAGTCGCGGGCGGTCATGACGTCGTAGGTGTCCGCGATCGAGATCATGCGCGACAGCAGGGGGATCTGCTCTCCGGTAAGCCCACGGGGGTACCCGCGGCCGTCGATGCGCTCATGGTGGGCGAGGATGATCTCGGCCACCGGCCCGTAGCCGTTGATCCGCCGGACGAGGCGCGCGCCCTGGTACGGATGCGTGCGGACGATCTTCCAGTCGTCGTCGTCGAGCTTGCGGTTGGCGAGCAGGATCCGGTCGGGGAAGGCGAACTTGCCGATGTCGTGCAGCAGGCCCGCGGTGTGGACGAGCTCCTGCTCGGCGACGGTGCAGCCGATGTCCTCGGCGATCGCGCGGGCGTAGCGCGCGACGGCGGCGCTGTGGCGGGCCGTCATGCGGTCGCGCAGCGACAGCGTCTGGACGAGCGCGGCGAGGACGCCGACCTGGAGCGAGGCGAGCTGCGTCGAGCGCGCCTCGAGCTGCTCGGCCCGCTCCTGGGAGAGCAGCAGCTCGCGGGTGAGGACCTGGAAGAGGAACAGGACGCCGACGAGCGCGAGCAGCGGCATGAAGCCGACCTCGCGGTACGTGGTCGCGACCGCGACGGTCAGCGCGCCGGCGAGCGCCTCGGAGGGCAGCATCGGGATGAACAGCGTCCGGACGAGGCTGCGCAGCGAGGCGTTGTGCGTGATGACGCGCGGGCCCGCGATGAGCAGGAAGTTCAGCGTGTTGGTGACGAAGAAGACCGCGAAGATCGCGACGCCGAAGCTGACGTCGTCGAGGCCGTTGAGGCCGAGCGCCCGGACGAGCAGGCCGCCGACGAGCGGGTAGGTCGCGAACGCGGCGAGGTTCGCGAGCAGGAGCTGCTTGGGAAGCGGGCTGCGCCGCGCGTCGATGATCATCGACGCCACGGCCATCGCGACGGCGGGCGCCGGGCCGAGCAGCGCCATCGCGAGCACGAGCGAGGTGAAGGAGCCCGAGAGCCGCAGCGTGCGCGTCTCGACCGGGATCGCGTCGCTGACGATCGTCACGAGCGCCAACGCGATCACGAGGTCGAGCGGATGCCAGTCGGAAGCGCGCGAAGAGAGCACCGCGCCGACGAGCGACGTGGTGAGCAGCGCACCCTGCATGGCGACGAGGGTCCTACGGCCCATTACGCCCTGCTTATCGGCGTGGTTGGCCGAATCCTTAGGATCTGCCACACCGCGGCAACGTCCGCGGGCCGAATAGATTTGCGCTCTTGGCACCGGTCAGGAGACCACTGCAGGTCCGGGGGTTCCCGGCGCTGGCGACGTCCTACGCGATCAACGAGCTCGGGGACAACCTCGGCGTGGTCGCGCTGGCGATCCTCGTGCTGGACCGGACGGGCTCCGCGATCGCCGTCACAGCGCTGTTCTTCGCCGGGAAGTTCGTCCCGGCGCTCGTCTCGCCGGCGCTCACGGCGGGCCTCGACCACCGGCGCGTGAGCCGCGTCCTGCCGACGCTCTACCTGCTCGAGGCGGGCGCGTTCGCCGGGCTGGCGTCGATCGCGGGCGCGTTCTCGCTGCCCGCGGTGCTCGCGTTCGCGTTCGCGGACGGACTTCTGGCGCTCACGGGCCGCGGGCTCTCCCGGGGCGCGATCGCGGCGGTCCTCACGCCCCACGACGCGCTGCGGGCGGGCAACGCGATCATCAACGTCGTCTTCGCCGTGATGAGCGCGGCGGGGCCGGTCCTGGCGGGCCTGATCGTCCACGAGTGGGGCGCGCCGACGGCGCTGTGGCTCGACGGCGGCTCGTTCCTGGCGATCGCGGTCCTGTTGCTGGTGAGCGCGCGGAGCCTGCCGGAACCCGAGACGGGGCCGCGCGAGCGCTGGCGCGCGCGGGTCCGGGACGGCTGGGAGTACGTGCGCGACCACCCGACGGCCGGGCGGCTGATCGCGGGCGAGGGCGTCGCGATCCTCTTCTTCACGCTCGTGGTCCCGATCGAGGTCGTCTACGCCAAGGAGACGCTGCACTCGACGAGCCTCGGCTTCGGCGTGCTGATGGCGTCGTGGGGCGTGGGGATCGTGCTCGGCTCGGCGCTGTTCGCGCGCTCGCGCGGCCGCTCGCTGCGGACGCTCGTGCTCGTCTCCACCGCGGCGATCGGCGGCGGCTACGCGGTGATGGCCGGGGCGCCGACGCTGCTCGTCGCGTGCCTGGGCTCCGTGCTCGGCGGGACGGGCAACGGCGTGCAGTGGGTGGCGGTGATGACCGCGCTGCAGGAGGCGGTGGAGGATCGCTACCAGGCGCGGGTCTCGGGGCTGCTGGAGTCGGCCGCGGCGGCCGTGCCGGGGATCGGGTTCATCCTCGGCGGCGTGCTCACCTCGACGGTCTCGCCGCGGTTGGCCTACGCGGTCTCGGCGGCGGGGGTCGCGGTCGTGGTGCTCGTGTGGGCGCGGCGGCCGATCGTGCCGGACCGCGTCGCGGCATAGCCTTGGTGGCCATGGCCGCCGCGGACCCGCTGGGAGAGCACGACGTCGTCCTGGTGCGGGCGGACAACCCGTCGGCGCTGACGCTCGGCGGGACGAACACGTGGGTCGTGGGGCGGGATCCGTGCTGGGTCGTCGATCCGGGGCCCGCGGACCTGGACGCGCACGTCGCGGCGGTCCTCGAGGTGGCGGCCGCGCGGGGCGGCGTGGGCGGGATCGCGCTGACGCACGACCACGGCGACCACGCGGGCGCGGTGGCGGCGCTGGTGGCGGGCGCCGGGGGCTCCTCGCCGGTGCCCGTGCTCGCCGCGCGCTTCCCGGGGGCGGTGCGCGTCGGCGACGGCGACGCGGCCGGGCCGTTCGTGGCGCTGGCGGTCCCCGGCCACGCCCCGGACCTCCTCTGCTTCGGCCTCGGCGAGGCGATCTGCTTCACCGGCGACGCGGTCCTCGGCGAGGGCAGCGTCTTCATCGCGCCGGACCCGGGCGCGCTGGCGGGCTACCTCGCGGGCCTCGAGCGCCTGCGCGCGCGGGGCTTCGCGGTGCTCGCGCCGGGCCACGGCCCGCTGGTGCTCGACGCCGACGCGAAGCTCGCGGGCTACCTCGAGCACCGCCGGGACCGCGAGCGCCGGCTGGTGGCCGCGCTCGACGGCGGCGCGCGCTCGCTGGACGCGCTGCTCGACGCGGCGTGGGACGACGTCCCCGAGGCGCTGCGCCTGCCCGCGACCGTGACGCTCGTCGCGCACCTCGACAAGCTCGCCGAGGAGGGCCGGCTGCCGGACGGCGTCGAGGACCGGCCCGCGTGGTTCGCGCAGATCGGGCGCCACGCCCACTGAGGCTGGGGTCTACCCTTCGTCGCGCGATGCTCGCCAACGCCTACGCCATCTTCATCGTCCTCGCCGCGGTCGTCGGGATCGGCTGGATCATCTGGGTGATGCGCAACGGCGACAAGGACCGCGACGCGGAGGACCTCGCGCGGACCTTCTTCGACGAGCACGGCCACTGGCCGGACCAGACGCGCGAAGAGGCCGAGGCCGAGCGGGCCCGGATCGCGGCGTCCGCCGGCGCGCCGGCGCCGACGGTCAGCCAGCCGTCGTCCGACGGCCTGGTCTAGGCGCCGCGGAGGTTCGCGGCCGCGAGCGCCATCGCGGCGCTGAGCGGGGTCGTGCCCGCGGCGTGGGCGTCGTCGTAGATGCGGCGCAGCGTGTCGCCGATGCCGGCGACGCGCGTGGTGGCGCGGTCCGGGTCGTAGCCCTCGGGGTCGCGCTCGACGGCGATGTTGACGATCCCGCCCGCGTTGGCGACGAAGTCCGGCGCCCACAGGACGCCGCGCTCGCGTAGGAGGTCCGCGACGTCGGCGGAGGCGAGCTGGTTGTTGGCCGCGCCCGCGATCGCCGGGGTCTGCAGCTGCGGGACGCTGTCGTGGTCGAGCACGCCGCCGAGCGCGCAGGGGACCAGGACGTCGACGGCGGCGGCCATCGCCTCGGCCGGCGTCGCCCACGTCGCGTCCAGGCGGGCGGCGTCGTCGCGCTTGGCCGGGTCGATGTCGGCGACGACGAGCTTCGCGCCCGCCCGGTGCAGGAGCTTCGCGACGCGCAGGCCGACGTGGCCGAGGCCGACGACCGCGATGGTCCGGCCCTTCAGCGACGGCGAGCCGAGGGCGCGCTCGGCGGTCGCCGTGATCGCGTGGAGGACGCCGAGCGCCGTGTAGGGGCTCGGGTCGCCGGAGCCGCCCGCGCGGCGCGAGAGGCCGCTGACGTGGGACGTGGCCTTGGCGATGACGGTCATGTCGCGCGTGGAGGTCCCGACGTCCTCGGCCGTGACGTACGTGCCGCCGAGGCGCTCGACGGCCTCGCCGAAGTCGGTCAGCGCGGCGCGGCGGCGCCGGCCGTCCAGCGGCTCGCCCGGCCGGAGGACGATCACGCCCTTGCCGCCGCCGAGCGGCAGGCCCGCGACGGCCGACTTGAAGGTCATGCCCTCCGAGAGCCGCAGCGCGTCGCGGATCGCGGCGCGGTTGTCGTCGTAGGTCCACATCCGGCAGCCGCCCAGCGAGGGGCCGCGCACCGTCGAGTGGACGGCGACCACGCAGAAGAGCCCGGAGCGCGGCCCACGCCGCACGTAGAGCTCCTCGTGGTCGAGTGTCGCGAGGTAGCGCTCGATGGGGCGAGGCTAGCGGGCGACGGCCGGCGCTCGGGGCGACGGCCGGCGCTCCGGGCGACGGATGGCACATGGACGTTGGATCTCAACGTCCAGGTGCCATCGGGCTGCCGGCCCCGGGCGCCCGCGGACGACCGACGGCGTCGCGAGGGCACCGCCCACGCTTCGCCCTCGCCCGCTTCGCGCCGCGCGTCAGCCAGTCGGCGGCGCCGTCGCGCCCTGCGCGACGGGCGGCGTGGACGCCGGGGCGGTGGTCTGCGCCGGCGCGCTCGTCCCGCCCGCGCCGGTGGCCGGCGTGGCGCCGGAGCCCGCGGCCGGGGTGGTGCTGCCCGACGTCGCCGGCGTGGTGCCCGCCGCCGTCGTCGTGCCGGTGGTCGTGCCCGCCGTGCTGCCCGCGCCGGTCGTCGTGCCGGTGCCCGCCGTCGCGGTGCCCGAGCCGCCGGGGCCGGCGGTCGTCGCAGTGCTCGAGGTGGTGCCGTCGCCCGTGGTCGTCGTCGCCGCGTCGTCGGTCGGCGCCTCGAGGCCGCCCGTCGTCGGCTCGTAGGCCGGGACGTCCACGCCCGCCGAGGAGACCGGCGTGTCGCCGGACTCGCGCACGTGCGCGACCTTCGGCGCGGCCGCCGCGCGATGCGACTTCGCCAGGACGGAGGCCGGGACGCTCACGTGGCGATCCAGCCCCAGGCGGTGCTGGACGCTCGGCGCGGAGAGGGCGATCGCCCGGTGGCTCGCGGCCGACGCCCGCGTCGCGTGCGACGCCGAGGGCGCGTGCGTCGTGCGCTGCCGCTCGACCTTCTCGACCGTCGCCGCGCCGCCGCCCACGACCGCGGCGGCCGCGACCACCGCGACGACCTTGGTCGCCGTGGCGGCCATCGCGCCGGTGCCGATCGTCGCCACGCCGCTGCCGCCGGCCACCGCGGCGGCACCGCCGCCGCCGGCCACGGCCGCGCCGCCGCCCGCCGCGGCGCCCGAGCCGGCGCCGCCGATCCCGAGGATCTTCGCCAGCGTGACGAGCGGGCCGCTCGCGGGCGCCAGGCTGTTGAGCTGCTTCTCGATGCCGCGCAGCGCGGTCTTGTAGTCGCGGCAGCCCGCGCACTCGCGCAGGTGCCGGCGCGACCGGCCGCTGGCGCGGACGCCGCGGTCGAAGGCCGCGACGAGGTCGGAGCGGATCTCCACGCACGCGGTGTCGCGGGCCTCGACGGCCTCCACGAGCCCCACGCGGGCGCGGACCAGCAGCGACTTGACCGCCGGGACCGTGACGTCGAGCGCGGCGGCGAGGTCCTGGTAGGACAGCCCCTCCATCTCCCGCATGAGCAGCGCTGAGCGCTGCTGCTCGGGCAGCCGCCGGACGTCCTCGACCAGCCGGCGCAGGTCCTCGCGCCGCTCGGCCTCGGCCATCGGGTCCGACTGGACGCCGCGGTTGAGCTCGTAGATGTCCTCGACCGCGGGCGCCGGCCGGCGGATCTGGTCGATGCAGCGGTTGTGCGCCACGCGGTAGAGCCACGCGCGGAGCGCGACGGGCCGCGCGTCGGCCCGCAGCGCGTGGTAGGCGCGCAGGAACACGTCCTGCAGCACGTCCTCGGCGTCGGACCGCGAGCCGCTGAGCATCTGCCGCGCGTACGCGAACAGCCGCTGGCGGTAGCGGTCGTGGATGATCCCGAACGCCTCGTCGTGGCCGGCGCGGAAGAGCGCCACGAGCTGGTCGTCGGTCCGCAGCCGCAGCAACGGACCGGCGAGCGAGACCCGGCCGAGGCCGACGGGATGGGGTAGCGCTGAAGCTTCCACAGTAGTCCTCCGCCGACTCTAACGGTGCGGGAAGCGGAAGGTTTCGCGATCTCAGAAAAAGTTCACGAATCGTCATGGGCGGCCGCCGGTCTAGTCTTCCCGCCCTTATGACCAACGTCGTCATCACCTCCGCCGCGCGCACCGCGATCGGCTCCTACGGCAAGTCGCTCGCGGGCGTCGCGCCGAGCGATCTGGGCGCGACGGCCGCGAAGGCCGCGATCGACCGCGCGGGCATCACCCCCGAGCAGGTCGAGCACGTCGTCTTCGGCAACGTCATCCACACCGAGACGGGCGACGCCTACATGGCCCGCGTCGTCGGGATGAAGGCCGGGATCCCGAAGGAGACGCCCGCCTACACCGTCAACCGCCTCTGCGGCACGGGCGTCCAGGCGCTGGTCAGCGCGTGCCAGGCGATCCAGACCGGCGAGGCCGACGTCACGCTCGCGGGCGGCGCCGAGTCGATGAGCCGCGCGCCGATGTGGCTCTCGCAGGCCCGCTGGGGCTCGAAGATGGGCCCGGCGCCGATCATCGACCCCGTCCAGGGCGCGCTGACCGACCCGTTCCACGACATCAAGATGGGCGTCACCGCCGAGAACCTCGCCGAGCGCATGGGCATCTCGCGCGAGGAGCAGGACGCGTTCGCGGTCGAGTCGCACCTGCGCGCGAGCACGGCGCAGTCCGAGGGCCGCTTCGACGACGAGGTCGTCCCGGTCTCCGTGAAGGTCAAGCGCGAGGTCGTCGACTTCCTCAAGGACGAGCACATCCGCCACGGCGTCGACGCGGCCGGCATGGCGAAGCTGCCGACGATCTTCAGGAAGGAGGGCGGGACGGTCACGGCCGGCAACGCCTCCGGGATGAACGACGCGGGCGCCGCGCTCGTGCTGATGAGCGACGAGAAGGCCAAGGCGCTCGGCGCGCCGGTCCGCGCGCGGGTGCTCTCGTACGCCTCGTGCGGTGTGGACCCGGAGATCATGGGCATCGGCCCGGTCCCGGCGGTCCGCAAGGCGCTCGACAAGGCGGGCGTCTCGCTCGACCAGATCGGCGTCATCGAGCTCAACGAGGCGTTCGCCGCGCAGGCGCTCGCGGTCATCAAGGACCTCGACCTCGACCCCGCGAAGGTGAACCCCAACGGCGGCGCGATCGCCCTCGGGCACCCGATCGCGGCGACCGGCGCGGCGATCACCGCCAAGTGCCTGTCGGAGATGGACCGCGGCGACCACGAGTTCGGCCTCGTGACGCTGTGCATCGGCGGCGGCCAGGGCATCGCGCTGCTGCTGGGCCGCGAGTAGCCGGCCGCCGGAACACGCGGGGCCGCGGAGGACAGGTACCCTCCGCGGTCCATGGCGCACTTCGAGTCCGACGCCGAGGTCTACGACCAGCTCGGCGGCATCCTGAACAACCTGGTGTACAACAGCGCTCGCCGCGAGCAGCTGCGCCAGGCCGATGCGGTGGTGCAGTTCGCCTTCCGCGAGCCGGATGCGACGGTCACGCTCGACGTCCGCGCCAACAAGCCCGCGCGGATCGACCTCGGCGAGACGAAGCTCCGCGCCGACGTCGTGCTCGCGATGGACGCCGACACGGGCCGCGCGCTGCTGACCGGCGAGCTGAGCGCCACGCTCGCGCTCGCCCGCGGCGACGTGCGGACGAAGGGGCCGGTCGCGAAGGTCCTGCGCGTCGTGCCCGCGACGGTCGGCGCCAGCGAGGTCGAGGCGGACCTGGAGCCGGAGCCCGAGGTCGTCGAGGCGCCGCCGGCGCCCGCGGCGGAGGAGACGCCCGCGGCGGAGGAGGCGCCCGCGGCGGAGGCCCCCGAGGCCGAGGCGCCCGCGCCTGAGGCCGCCGAGGCCGAGGCGCCGGTGGAGACGCCCGCCGCCGAGGAGCCCGCGCCCGAGGCCGCCGAGACCGAGGCGCCGGTCGAGACGCCCGCCGCCGAGGAGCCCGCGCCCGCGCCCGAGGAGCCCGCCGCCGAGGAGCCCGCGCCCGCGGCCGACGCCGAGGCCGCCGCCCCCGTGGACCCGCCGGTCGAGGCCGAGGCGCCCGCCGCCGACGCCCCCGCGGCGGCCGACGAGGCCTAGCCCCACCACCATGGTCGAGGGTTCGCCCTCGGCCCTGGCCATAGGTCCAGCACCCTCGCCCACAGGCGGCGCGACGGTCCCTACGCTGCCTCCAATGGCCAGCGCTTCCGCCTTCAACGTCATGAAGAACGCCTACCGGTTGCAGGAGCTCATGATCAAGCTCACCGCCAGCCGGCACCCCGCCGTCGAGCACAGCCTCGACAAGGTCCGCGGCATGAAGCGGGCGTTCCACTTCGTCAACCACGAGGGCGTCGAGGGCGACTACGTCGAGTTCGGCATGTTCGAGGGCGCCTCGTTCATCGGCGCGCTCCAGTGCCACCTCGCGTCCGCCGGCGACCCGATGCCGCGGCGCAAGTTCTACGGCTTCGACTCCTTCGACGGCCTCCGCTACGACGCCGAGGACGAGCACCATCGCGCGCAGGAGGGCGAGTTCGCCACCGACTACCAGCGCGTCCGCAAGCGCATCACCCGCGCGTACGGCAGCAAGGCCGAGTGGGAGATCGTCAAGGGCTTCCTCGACGACACGATCGGCGCCGGCACGGCCCCGAAGATCGACAAGATCGCCGTCGCGATGTTCGACCTCGACCTCGGCGAGCCGACCAAGGTCGCGCTCGACTACGTGCGCCCCGCGCTCCAGGAGGGCAGCGTCCTGCTCTTCGACGAGCCGTTCTTCTTCAAGGGCCACCCGGACCGCGGCGAGGCCGGCGCGTTCGACGAGTTCCAGCAGGCCAACCCCGAGCTCGAGTTCCGTCGCTACTGCGACTACGGCTTCGGCGGGCGCGCCTACATCCTGGGCAAGATCGCCCAGCCCGCCGCCGCCGTCGCCGCGGCCTGACCGCCTGAGCACCCCCGGGGCGCGCATGCGGCGCGCGCCCCGCGGGAACCGCAGGAGCATGAAGCTGCTCGTGCTGGCCACCGATCCCGTCGACGCCGACGACCTGCGCGCCGCGCTCGACGGCGAGGAGCTCGACGGCGCCGAGGTGCTCGTCGTCTCCCCGGCCGTGAACTCCTCGCCGCTCGCCTTCTGGGTCTCGGACTCCGACGAGGCGATCGCCGACGCCGAGTCGACCGCGCGCCAGACCGCCGACGCGCTCTCCGCCGCGGGCGCCCGCACCCGCGCGCAGACCGGCGAGAGCGATCCGCTGCTCGCGCTCCAGGACGCGCTCACGACCTTCCAGGCCGACCGCGTCGTCGTCTTCGCCCGCGGCGAGGAGGAGGCCCAGCGCTACCGCGAGGACGACGTCGTCGGCGAGGCGCAGCGCCGCTTCGCCGTGCCGGTCGCCGGCGTCACGCGCTGAGGTCGGGCCGCGCGGCGGCGACCGTCGCGCGCAGCGTCTCCGCGGCGTCGTGCTTCGGCGCCCAGCGCAGCAGCCGCCGCGCCCGCGCGGTGTCCATCAGCGTCGGGCGCCGCACCGCCTCGATCCAGGAGACCTCGTCGGGCATCAGCGGCAGCCGCGAGACGATCTCCGCGGTCGCGTCGACCGCGAGCTCCGGCATCGGCACCGAGTAGTACCCCAACTCGCGTGCGAGGTCCGACATCGTGATCGTCCCGTCGCCGGCCAGGTTGTAGGCCCCGGGCTCGCCGCGGCCGAGGACGCCCGCGCGCATCGCGGTCGCGACGTCGTCGTGGTGGACGAGCTGGAACGGCACGCCCGGGTCCGGCAGCACCGGCTTGAGGATCGGCACGACGTCGAAGAGCGCGCGCACCGCGCCCGGCAGCCGGTCGCCCCAGCGCACGTAGGGGATCTGGTTGACGAGGATCGGCGCCTGCGGCCCGGCGACGATGCACGGGCGGAAGATGTAGGTGTCGACGTCGGTGCCGTCGAGGACGTCGCCGAGCAGCGCCTCGACCTGCGCCTTGTGATGGGAGTACGGCATCGCCGGGTTGCCCGCGGGCGGGTCCTCCTCGACGATCGCCCGGCCGAGCACCGGGAACCCGTAGGCCGCCACCGACGAGGCGTAGACCAGCCGCCGCGCGCCCGCCGCGACCGCGGCCTCGAAGACGTTGCGCGAGCCGACCAGGTTGATGTGCTCGCTCTCCCGCGAGCCCGCGACGATCACGAACGCGAGGTGCACGACGACGTCGGCGCCCTCGCACAGCGCCTCGACCGAGGCGCGGTCCAGGACGTCGCCCTGGCGGTACTCGACCTTCTTCCAGCCGTGCGCCGCCGGGTTGAACGGGCGCCGCGCCATCCCGACGATCCGCTCGATCTCGCGCGAGCGCTCCAGGGCCGCGATGAACGGCTTGCCGATCTCGCCGGTCGGCCCGGTGACGGCGACGACGAGGCCCATGGGTCAGGCCTCCGTCGCGGTCGCGTAGCCCGGCTCGCCGGGCAGCAGGATGCGCGCCTGCTCGCCGCTCATGACGACGCGCGGGGTGACCGCGACGACCTCGCGGCCGCGCGCGAAGGCGAGCAGCGCGTCGGAGGTGGGGAAGACCGAGAGCTGCTCGAAGTGCTTGATGGTGGGGAAGACGAGCAGCAGCTCGCCGGCTTCGTGCGCCGCGAGCGCGCCCGCGGGCGTGAACCACCCGAGGTCGACGCACTCCGCGCCGTCGACGCGCGGCTCCGCGCCGTCGGGCAGCGGCGCGAGGAAGAAGTGCGTGTCGAACCGGATCTTCACCTCGGGCGGCGTGATCCACTGCGAGAAGCGCACGAGCCGCGCGGGGTCGACGCCCTCGATCGCGGCCTCCTCGGCGAGCTCGCGGACGGCCGCGGCGCGGTGGGCGGCGTCGCCCTCGCCCTCGTGCGCGTCCACGGCGCCGCCGGGGAAGACCCACGCGCCGCCCATGAAGCGCTGCGCGGGGTTGCGCTGGACGAGCAGCACCTCGAGCGTCTCCGCGCCACCTCGGAGGACGATGACCGTCGCCGCCTGCCGGGGCACCGTGACGGCGCCGTCGTTGAGCTCTTCTCCCGGACCGGGGCGATCGACGTCCACGACGAGGCAGCCTACAGGCGGCCCTCCGAGTACCGTTCACGCCAACATGAGCAGCGAGAGCGCCACCGTGCAGAAGTGGATCTGCGAGTCCTGCGGGTTCATCTACGACCCCGCCGACGGCGATCCCGACGGCGGCATCCCGCCCGGGACGGCGTTCGAGGACATCCCGGACACGTGGTTCTGTCCCGTGTGCGGCGCGCGCAAGCGCGACTTCGTGGTGTACGAGGGCTAGCCCAAGTCCTACAGGATGGTGAGTGGGGTGCCGGTCGGCATGAGCCGCGCCAGGCGCTCCACGTCGCGGTTGCGCATGCGGATGCAGCCGTGGGAGACGCGGCCGGGGAGCAGCCCCGGCCGGTCGGTCCCGTGGATCCCGATGTAGCCGCCGCCGGGCCAGTCGGTCAGCGTCGCTGAGCGGGCGCTCGTGCCGAAGGCGACAGGGCCGTAGAAGGCGCTGCGGTAACGGCGCAGGACGTCGCGGATCACGAAGCGCCCGGCGGGCGTGGGGGCGGCGCGGGTCCCGATCCCGACGGGGACGTGGAGGACGGTGCGGCCGTCGCGGGTGAGGGTCGCGGTGAGGCTGCTGCGGTCGACGGTCAGGCGGGTGCGGACGCTCCCGTAGGCGCCGAGCGCGCGGCGCGGGACCCAGCCGATCCGGCCGTTGGGCAGCGCCGCGAGCCGGACCCGGACCCAGAGGCGCCCGCGCGCGTCGCGACGGCGGGCGAGCGGGAGCAGGATGTTGGTGGTGCCCTCGGGCGTGCGCGCGGCGACGGTGCCGACGCGGGGCGCCGTGGGGGACGGGCGCGCGCGGGCGGCGGTCGTGGCGCGGGCGGCGACCCAGAGGGTCGCGCCACGAGCGCTGAGCGGTGCTGCGCGGCCGACGGGCAGCGCGCCGCGGGTGGGGGCGGGGAGGGCGTCCGCGGCACTGGCGCCGCCTTGTCGTCCGGCGGCGGCGGTGCTGCGCGGCGGGGCGGGGTCGCCGGCGCGCGCGAGCAGCGCGATCGCCGCGCACGCCAGGGCGGCGAGGAGCGCGACGGCGGCGACCGTCGCCCGCCGGCTCATCCCGTGAACTTGGGGCGGCGGCGGCTGCGGGTGCGGACGACGAAGTGCGTGCGGTCGACGACCGCGAGCGTGCTCGCGCGCGAGCGCGGGTCGTCGAAGGCGTGGGCGGCGGGAACGACGTGGGCGAGGCGGCGGATCCAGGCGGCGTGGCGGGCCTCGACGCTCGCGATCGCCAGGGCGGAGGCGAGGTAGGCGCGCGAGCGGATGTGCGGCGCCTGCGCCGAGTACGCGGCGACTGCGAGGTCCTCGAACGCGACGGCGGTCTTGCGGAACGCCGCGGGATCCTCCGTCGCGCCGCGGAAGTCGAAGCGGGGCCGCGGGACGGCGTGGCGGCCGAGGACCTCGCGGAACGCCTTGACGTGCGCGCGCTCATGGCCGCCGACGATCCGCGCCTGGTGGCCGAGCGTGCCCGTGACCGCGCCGATCCGCTCGACCTCGGAGTAGAAGGACGCCTGGAGGTACTCGAGCGTCAGGGCGTAGTTGAGGATGTCGCGGTCGTTGCGCGCGGCGCGGGCGCGGCTCGCGGCGGCGGCGCGGCCGGGCGCGGCGAGGGTGAGCAGCGCGGCGCCGGCGGTGGCCGCGGCGGCGCGGAGGGCGTGGCGGCGGTCGACGGCGTGGAAGGTCTCGGCCAGGGCGCCGTCGCGGTCGAGGGCGGCGAGGTCGAGGTCGTGGCGCGGCTCAGCGGACATAGCCGCTCCCCTGCAGGGTGCGGCGGACGGTCTTGGCGTCGAGCTGCGGCTCGACGGGGTCGGGCGCGGGGTCGAGGCCCGCGAGGTCGCGGATCCAGGAGGCGTGGCGGGACTCGACGGTCGCGATCCGGCCGACCTGCGCGAGCGTCGCGGGCCGCAGGTGGGCGGCCTGCGTGAAGTAGGCCTTGACGCCGAGGTCCTCGAGGCGCAGCGCGCTGCGGGCGAAGCGCTCGGCGTCGGCGGTGTCGTCGCCGAAGTCGAGCTTCGGCGCGGCGTCCGCCTTGCGCCCGAGCGCGGCGCGGATGAACCGGACGTGCTCGCGCTCGTGGCCGCCGACGACCTCGGCGAACGTCCGCAGCTCGCCGGCGAGGCGCGCACGGCGCAGCGCCTCGGCGTAGAAGCCGGCCTGGATCTCCTCGATCAGCAGGCCGAAGTTGAGGATCGCGACGTCGAGCTTCGCCGAGGGCGCGGAGCCCGCGGCGTCGGGGAGCGCGGCGAGCGCGGCGCCGCCCGCGAGGGTGGCGAGCGCGCCGGTGAGGAGCTCGGAGCGGCTGAGCGCCGGCGGGTGCGGGCGCGGGTGCGGGTCAGGCGTCACGGACGGCCTCCTGCTCGGTGGTGGGGCGGACGACCCGCACCCGCCGCGGCGGCGGCTCGGCGTGCGGCCAGGCGAAGCGCGCGGAGTACCAGTGCTCGCCGCCGCCCTCGACGGCCTCCCAGCCCGCGTCGAGCAGCGCGGCGGCGAGGCGGTCAGCGGCGCCGACGAGCTCGGCGGTCGGCGGCTCCGGCGGCGCGGAGCCCCAGAGCCGCTGCGGCTCCGAGCGCCCGACCTCCTTCGTCCGCCGCCGCCCGGGCGGGGCGGCCATCGCCCGGAACCCGGCGCTGAGCGTCCCCGCGTGCCAGCCGATCTCGCACCGCCACACCGACTCGGTCTCCACCGGCCACGGCTGCCGCTCGAAGCGCCCGGTCCGCAGCCGCTCGACCTCCAGCTCCAGGGCGGTGGGCGGCGGCGGTGGCGCCGCGCGCAGCGGCTCGCGCGGCGGGGGCTCGGGGGCGGCGCGAAGCGAGCGCGCGGGCGGCTCGGCGGGGGCCGGGCGCAGCGGCGGGGCGGGCGGCTCCGCGGAGGCGGGGCGGAGATCCTCCGCGGGCGCGGCGTCGTCGGCCGCGGGGCGGGGCGGCGTGTCGTCGGTGGGCGCAGCGTCGGCCGCGGGGCGGAGATGCCGGTCCTCTGCCGCGGCGTCGTCGGCCGCAGGGCGGTGGTCCTCCGCGGGCGGCGCGGCCCCGCGTGCTGCCTCGCCCGCCGCCGCCGCCGCCTCGCCCGCCGCGCCGCGCCCGCGCGGCTCCGCGGCCACGGCGCCGCCGCCCGGCGCCTCCAGCGCCGCCGCCTCGCCCGCCATCGCCACGTGCCGGCGCCGGCCCAGCAGCAGCCCGGCGCCCAGCGCGGCGAGGCCGACGGCGACGGCGATGGGCAGCGTCGCGGATCCGCCGCCGCCGTCGCCCCCGCTCCTGGCCGCGGCGGGCGTGGCCGGCCGCGGCGTCGCGGCGGCCTCGCTCCCGGCGGGCAGCCGGATCTTCGGCGAGCGCCCGCCCGACTGCTCCAACGGGTAGGTGCGCCACAGCTCGCGCGGTGTCGGCGACGACGTCTGCTGGGCAGCGGCCGGCGCGGCGCTGGCGAGCATCCCCGTGATCGCCAGCGCCAGCGCCATTTGCCGCGGCAAGCCGGTGAGGGTGTCCGCGCGGTGTGGCATGGTTGGAGGTGAGCGTCTCTATCAGAGCTACCCAAACCGTGCCAACGCGTACGCGCCCAAACGGCACGCCATGGCGCCAACATCAGGTCGTTCTATGCACCGTTGTCCGGCTGCGGTCAGCCGAACACCCGAAGGTCAGGCCGCTTACGCGGCGGCCTGCGCCCCCGCGGGCACGGCGGCGCCCGCCTCCGCGCCGGTCGCCACCGCGATCGCCTCGGCGGTGATCGCCACCAGCCGGCGCAGCTCGTCCTCGGTGATCGCCAGCGGCGGCATCAGCACGATCACGTCGCCGAGCGGCCGGACGATCGCGCCCCGCGCCCGCGCGGCCAGCGTCACCTGGTGGCCCATCCGCGCCTCGAGCGGGAACTCGGTCAGCTCGATCCCGACCATCGTCCCCAGCCGCCGGATCCCGGCGACCGACGCCAGCGGCGCGACCTGCTCCTCCAGCAGCTCGCCGAGCAGCTCGGTCTTCCCCGCGAGCGTCTCGAGGGTCCGCTCGTCCTCGAAGACCTGCAGCGTCGCCAGCGCCGCCGCGCACGCCAGCGGGTTCCCCGTGTACGTGTGCCCGTGGAAGAACGTCCGGAACTGCTCGAACTCGCCGAGGAACCCCGCGTAGATCCGCTCCGTCGCGAGCGTCGCGGCCAGCGGCAGGTACCCGCCGGTCAGCCCCTTCGCCACGCTCATGAGATCCGGCACCACGCCCTCCTGCTCGCAGGCGAACATCGTGCCCGTGCGCCCGAAGCCGGTCGCGACCTCGTCGCAGATCATCAGCACGTCGTACTGGTCGCACAGCTCGCGCACCGCGCGCAGGTAGCCGGACGGGTGCAGCAGGATCCCCGCCGCGCCCTGCACCAGCGGCTCCATGATCAGCGCGGCGATCTCCCCGCCGTGCTCGCGGAGGATCGCCTCCAGCCCCTCGACGTCGCCCGGCGTCGTCCGCAGCCCGTCGAACAGCATCGGGCGGAAGAGCGTGTGGAAGAGGTCGATGCCGCCGACCGAGACCGAGCCGATGGTGTCGCCGTGGTAGCTCATGTCCAGGTAGACGAACTTGGTCCGCTGCACGTCGCCGCGGATCTTGTGCCACTGGAACGCCATCTTCAGGGCGATCTCGTTCGCCGTCGACCCGTTGTCGGAGTAGAAGACGCGCGTCAGCTCGCGGTCGCCCTTCGGCGCCACCGCGAGCAGCTTCTCGGCCAGCTCGATCGCGGGCGGATGCGAGAGCCCCAGCATCGTCGTGTGCGCCACGCGGTCGAGCTGCGCGCGCACCGCCGCGTCGATCGCCGGGTGCCGGTGGCCGTGGACCGTGCACCACAGCGACGAGACGCCGTCGAGGTACGCGTTGCCGTCGGTGTCCCACAGCGTGCAGCCCTCGCCGCGCTCGATGATCGGCGCGTCCTCCGCCATCCACCCCTGCTGCTGGGTGAACGGATGCCAGACGGCGGATCGGTCGAGGGCGCGGAGATCGGCGGTCGTCATGGCCCGAACCGTATGGCCCGGGACGGACGCCACCGCGTACCCTGACCCCGTGGAGGATCGCCGTGCCGTCGCCCTCGTCGCCGCCGTCGTGGGCGCCGCCTCGCTCGGGGCCGAGATCGCCGCCGCGCGGCTGCTCGCCCCGTGGTTCGGCGCGTCCACGATCGTGTGGGCCAACACGATCGCGACCGTCCTCGTCGCCCTGAGCGGCGGCTACTGGATCGGCGGCCGCCTCGCCGACCGCGACCCGACCTTCGCCGGCCTCTGCCGCCTCGTCCTCGTCGCCGCGGGCCTGATGGCGGCCGTGCCGTTCGTCGCGGGCCCGTTCCTGCGCGTCTCCGTCGACGCGCTCGACAGCGTCGCCGCGGGCGCCTTCGTCGGCTCGCTGCTCGCCGTGCTGGTCCTGATCGCCGCGCCGGTCGTCGTCCTCGGCTGCGTCGCGCCCTACGCGGTCCGCCTCAGCGTCGGCGCGCTCGACGAGGCGGGCCGCGTCTCCGGCCGCCTCTACGCGATCTCGACGATGGGCTCGCTGGCCGGCGTCTTCCTCAGCGCGCTCGTCCTGATCCCCTTCGTCGGGACGCGCCGGACCTTCCTCGCCTTCGCGCTCGCGCTCGGGATCGTCGCGCTGCTCGGCCTCCGCCGCCGGGTCGCGATCCTCGCGCCCGCGCTGATGACCGGCCTGCTCGCGCTGCCGGCCGGGGCCGTCAAGGCGACGAGCGACGGCCGCGTGCTCTGGGAGCGGGAGACCGGCTACCAGTACGCCCGCGTGGTCGAGCGCGACGACGGCGAGCGCCAGCTCGAGCTCAACGAGGGCCAGGCCGTGCACTCGGTCTACACGCCCGGGCGGTGGCTGACCGACAACTACTGGGACGAGCCGCTCGTCCTGCCGTTCGCCGCGCGCGCCACGCCGCCGCGCTCGATCGCGATCCTCGGCAGCGCCGCGGGCACCGTCGCGCGCGCCTACGGCCACTTCTTCCCGGCGACGCGGATCGACGCGGTCGAGATCGACCCGAAGCTCACCGAGATCGGCCGGCGCCTGTTCGACGAGCGCGCGCCGGACCTGCACACCCACGCGGCCGACGCGCGGCCCTGGCTGCGCGCGACCGGCCGCCGCTTCGACGTCATCTACGTCGACGCCTACCGCCAGCCCTACATCCCGTTCTACCTGGCCACGAAGGAGTTCTTCCGGCTCGCGCGCCAGCGGCTCAACCCGGGCGGGATGGTCATCGTGAACGTCGGCCACCCGGAGGACTCGCCGCGGCTCGAGCAGGTCCTCACCGCGACGATGCGCGCGACCTTCGGGCACGTGGTCCGGGACCCGAGCGAGGACACCAACACGCAGCTGGTCGCCGCCGACGTCCCGCTCAGCGGCCGGACCCTCGACGCCGCGCGCCGCGGCGGGGCGCTCCCGGCCGGCCTCGACGGCCTCGCGGAGACCGCCGCCGCCCGGCTCGCCCCGGGCCTGCGCGGCGGCCGCGTCTACACCGACGACGTCGCGCCCGTCGAGTGGCTCATCGACGCCTCGATCGTGCAGGTGGCCGCGGAGGGCGAGCGGTGAGCGGACCGGCCGCGCCGCCCGGCCCGCGCGTCACGACGCTCGAGCTCTTCTTCGACCTCGTCTTCGTCTTCACGATCACCCAGCTGAGCGCGGTGCTCGCGCACGACCTCGCGTGGGCCGGCGTCGGCCACGTCGCGACCATGTTGGGGTTGATCTGGTTCATGTACGGCGGCTACGCCTGGCTGACCAACGCGATCGACGTGGGCGACCCGCGCAACCGCCAGCTCCTGCTCGCGGCCATGTGCGCGTACTTCGTCCTGGCGCTCGCGGTCCCCGGCGCGTTCCACGGCTCCGGCCTCGCGTTCGGCCTCGGCTACCTCGCCGTCGTGGCCGTCCACACGCTGCTCTTCGTGCTCAGCGGCCCGGGGGCGACGCGGCGCGGCATCCTGCGCCTGGCGCCGAGCAACGTCGGGGGCGCGGCGCTGGTCGTGGCCGGCGGCGCGCTCGGCGGGAGCGCGCAGACCGCGCTCTGGGCCGTCGCGGCCGTGGCGAGCTGGGCGCTGCCGCGGGTCATCGGCAACCAGGACTTCGACGTCGCGCCCGCGCACTTCGTCGAGCGCCACGGCCTCGTCATCCTGATCGCGATCGGCGAGTCCGTCGTCGCGATCGGGACCGGCGCGGCCGGCCTCGCGGTCGACCTCGAGCTGGTCCTCGTCGCGGTCCTGGGGCTCGTGCTCTCGGCCGGGCTGTGGTGGACGTACTTCGGCGGCGACGACGCGCGCGCCGAGGAGGCGCTGGCCGCGCTGCCCGCGGCGCGCCGCGCGCGGGCGTCGCTCGACGCCTTCGGCTACGCGCACTTCGCGCTCCTGCTCGGGATCGTCGTCGCGGCGGTCGGCGTGGAGCGCGCGGTCGAGCACGCCTACGACCCGCTGGAGCGGGCCGCGGCGCTGGCGCTGGCCGGCGGCGTCGCGCTCTTCTTCGCCGCCGACGTGTGGTTCCGCGGGCTCCTGCGGCTGGGTCGCTCGCTACCGCGGCTGGCCGGCGCGCCGGTGGCGCTCGCGACGATCCCGCTCGGCACGGAGGTCGCCGCGGTGGCGCAGGTCGGGGCGCTCGCGGTGGTCGCGGCGGTGGCGTCGAAGGTGGCGATCGCGTGGCCCGCGCGGTCCGCGCGACGGCGCGGGGCTCAAGTCCAAGCCCCTTGACGCCGAAACATTTGGTGTCTAATATTTAGGTACCGAATGACTTCTCCCGACACCGCTTCCCTCCCCGCTCCCCGCATCGAGCCGCACGTCTGGCGGATCGCGATCGTCGTGATCCTCGGCGCGATCATGTCGGTGCTCGACACCACGATCGTCAACGTCGCGCTCAACGACCTCTCGAAGGACCTCGACAGCTCGCTGGACTCGATCCAGTGGGTCGTCACGGGCTACCTGCTCGCGCTCGCCGCCGTGATCCCCGTCACCGGCTGGGCCGCGCGCCGCTTCGGCTCCCGCAAGCTCTACCTGATCGCGCTGATCGCCTTCACCGCGGGCTCCGCCGCGTGCGGGCTGGCGTGGTCGTCGGGCTCGCTCGTCGCGTTCCGGATCCTCCAGGGCGCCGGCGGCGGCATGCTGATGCCGATCGGCCAGATGATCCTCGTCAAGGCCGCGGGCCCGCGGAACCTGCCGCGCGTCATGGCCGCCATCGGCGTCCCGATCATCCTCGCGCCGGTCTTCGGCCCCACGCTCGGCGGCCTGCTGCTCGAGCACGCGGGCTGGCAGTGGATCTTCCTCGTCAACGTCCCGATCGGCGCGATCGCGCTCGTCACCGCGCTGCGGCTGCTGCCGCGCGACCAGCCCGAGGAGGCCGGCTCGCTCGACCTCATCGGCCTCGTGCTGGTGGCCACCGGCCTGGTCGGCGTCACCTACGGCCTGGCGCAGAGCGGCAGCGCGGGCTCGCTGACCGCGTTCTCCGTGCTCGGCCCGGCGCTCGCGGGCGTCGCGCTGATCACCGCGTTCGTGCTCCGCGCGCTGCGGATCCCGGCGCCGCTGCTCGACATGCGCCTCTACAAGGACCGCGCGTTCGCGGCCGCCTCGCTGACGACGTTCTGCCTCGGCGCCGCGCTCTTCGGCGCGATGATCCTGATGCCGCTGTACTTCCAGACGATCCGCGGCGAGGACGCCGTGACGACCGGCCTGCTGCTGATGCCGCAGGGCATCGGCGCGGCGATCGCGATGCGGATGTCCGCGGTCGCGACCGAGCGCTTCGGCGGCGGGCTGACGGCGCTCGGCGGCGGGATCGTGACGGTCGTCGCCACGGTGCCGTTCGTCCTGATCGGCGGTGGCACGTCCTACTGGCTGATCGGCGCGGCGATGGTCTTCCGCGGCTTCGGCATCGGCATGTCGATGATGCCCTCGATGACCGCCGCCTTCGCGGTGCTGCGGCCCGACCAGGTCAACCACGCCGCCCCGCAGCTCAACGTCCTGCAGCGCGTCGGTGGCTCCGTCGGGACGGCGATCCTGTCCGTCGTCCTGACGAACCACCTGACGAGCGCCTCCGTCGCGGCGGGCGGGCAGCCGTCCGCCGCCGCGGGGGCCGCAGCCTTCGGCTCGACCTACTGGTGGGTGCTCGGCGTCACGGCGTTCGCGCTGCTGCCGACCGCGCTGCTCGCCTTCGTGGAGCGCGAGCGCTCGAAGGTCGGCGCCGAGCCCGCCGCCGGACCCGCCGCCGAGCTGGCGCTGGAGGCGGCCGCGTGAGCGCCGTCGGCGCGGACGCGGGCGCGGGCACGGCCGCCACGGCCGGGACCGAGGCGGTGCGCGTCGCGCTCGTCGAGCTGCTCGGCGCCGAGCGCCGCCTGCGGGCGCGCGACCAGAAGTGCGGGCCGGGCGACCTGACGCAGGGGCAGATCCGCGCGCTCTTCACCATCGACGTCAAGGGCGAGGCGACCGCGGGCGAGCTGGCCAAGGCCGCCGAGCTCAGCCCCGCGAGCGTCTCGACCATGCTGGACCACCTGGAGCGCGACGGGATCGTGGAGCGCCGCCGCTCCGACAGCGACCGCCGCGTCGTCGTCGTGACCCTCACCGAGTCCGGCCGCGCGCTGCTCGACGAGAAGCGCGAGCGCTGGCGCGCCCGCGGCCGCGCGGCCCTCGCCGGCGTCTCGGACGAAGGCCTGCTCGCGGCGGCCGACGTCATGCACCGCATGGCGACGATGCTGGACGAGCTGTAGCTCTCAGATCTCTCCGTGCGGTGAGCGTTTTCGCGCCGCCTCCAGCGGGCATGGTGCGTTCGGGTTTCCATCGGAGAGAGGCAACGGGATGCGGCGGGCACGGACGGTCTTGCTGGGGTTGGTCATCGCGGGGACGGCGGCGCTGGGGAGCGCCGGGGCGGCGCAGGCGACGTGGTCGGCGCCGCAGCAGCTCGGGGCCCCGGACCTCGACATCTGGGGCGACACGCCCAACGTCGCGGTCGGCGCGGGCGGCGCGACGATCGTCGGGATGGACCTGCCGGCGCCGTCGGTCAACGCCAACGACGCGATCGCCTTCCGCCCGGCCGGCGCGACCGCCTTCCAGGCGCCCGTCCACCTGCATGCGCTGCCGGACAGCCAGGTCTGGGCCGACGACTCGCCGCCCGGCGTCGCCGTCCTGCCCGACGGCTCGGCGGTCGCGGTCTTCGAGGAGGCGGGCCGGGACGGCTCGTACTCGGTCTACGGCGTGGGGATCTCGCGCACGGGCGCGGTCGGGACCCCGGTGCTGCTGCGCGCCGGCGAGCAGGTCCAGTTCGGCTTCGAGCTCGGGGTCGACGCGGCGGGGCGGGTGACCGCGACGTGGTCGGCGAACGCGAGCGCGCTGCGCGTCGCGACGCGCGCGGCCGACGGCACGTGGTCGGCGGCGACCGAGCTGGCCGGCGACGCCAACGCGCAGTCGTGGTTCCTGGGCGTCGCGCCGTCCGGCGAGGCGTACGTCAGCTACTTCAAGGGCAACGACCGCAGCGCGCTGTGGCTGCTGCACCGGACGTCGGCGACCGGCGCGTTCGCCGCGGCGCCGGACCCGTCGGTGGAGCACCGCGAGGTCGCGCCGGACGGCGTGAGCGTGGACGCCGACGGCGCGTTCGCGATCTCCTGGTACGAGCAGGACCCCAGCGGCGCGAGCGAGCACCGCGTCGCCGTGCAGCCCGCGGGCGCGAGTGCGCTGGGCGCGGCGACCCTGCTGCCCGGCCAGGGGACGGTCGTGCGGCTGCCGGGGCGGACGCTGCTCGTCGGGACCCGCAGCGTGATCGACCCGCAGAACGCGAGCAACCAGTACCCGATCGGCACCGAGCAGGCGCGCGCCGACGGCGACGCGGCGTTCGGGCCGGCGCGGGACGTGACGCCGCCGAAGACGACGGCCGACCTGGCGGCGACGGGCGGCGGCCAGGCGACGTTCGCCTCGATCGGGCCCGACGCGATGACCGCGCAGAAGTCCGCGCTGGCGTTCGTCCGGACGCCGGACGGCGCGTGGTCGTCGCGGACGCTCTCCGACACGACCGACGCGCCGCAGCGGATCGCGGTCGCGGCCGCGCCGGGGCACGCGGCCGTGGTGTGGGCGGCGTGGACGCCGCTGGACGGCGAGACCTACCGCGTGAGCACGTGGGCGCCGGGCGCCGACGCGCCGGTCGTGGCGCCGACGGCGCCGGCCGCGACGCCCGCGGTCAGCGATCACGCGGCGACGTGGCAGGGCGGGCCGGAGCACGACGGCGCGATCGCGGGCGCGGGCCTGACGCGCGCGCTGAGCCCGGCGTGGCACGCCGACCTCGGCTGGGCGGAGCTCTACGCGGTCCAGCAGGGCGGGCGCGTGTTCGCGCTGCGCAAGGGCGATGGGCGCGTGTCGGTGACGGCGCTCGACGTGCGGGACGGGCACGAGCTGTGGACGACGAGCATCGACGGGAACGTCGCCACGCTCGCGGCCGGCGGCGGCGCGGTGGTCGCGGTCTCCGACGGGGCGATCGCCGCCCTCGACCCGGCGACCGGCGCGGTGCGCTGGGAGTCGAGCTACCCGCAGTACATCCCGCTCCCGCCGATCATCGCCGGCGGCCGCGTGATCCTGACGGGGCAGGGCCAGGGCGCGACGACCTTGGCCTATGACTTGAGCGACGGTCGCGAGCTGTGGAAGGTCTACTCGCCGTTCACGGCGTCGACGACGCTGGCCGGCGACACGGTCGCGATGGCGCCGGTGTGCGACCTGACCTACCGCATCGGGATCGGCGCGAGCGACGGCGCGATCAAGTGGCGCAGCTTCGGCGACTGCGGCGACGGGGACTACGACACGGTCTCGGTCTACGACGGCCGCTGGCTCTGGATGGCCTCCAGCAGCGACCCGAACCAGCAGGGCCGCGTCATGGACCCGACGACCGGCAAGATCCTCCGCACCTTCCGCGGCGGCCCGCCCGCCTTCGGGCCGGACGGCATCGGCTACCGCGTCGAGGACGGCGCGCTCGTCGCCTTCGACGCACGCTCCGTCGCGCAGCGCTGGCGCTGGGCGGGGGCCGCGAAGATCACCTCGGTGCCGCTGGTCGCCGACGGGCTGGTGATCGTGCAGGACGCGAATGGCGTCGTCCACGCGCTGAACCGCTGGACGGGCGAGATCCGCTACGAGCATGCCGGTTCGGCGCCGCAATACAGCTATGACTTGGCGCCGTCGCTGTCGGCGGGCGATGGGCGCTTGGTCGTGCCGGTCGCGGGCGGGTTGGACGCGTATGCGGCGGGGGCGGCGCCGGCGGAGGAGCCGGGCGCGGGGAGTGGGGGCGGCGCGAGTGGTGACGACGGCGGCAGTGCGCAGAGCGGCGGCGGAACGACCGGCGGCGGCTCGCAGAGCGGCGGCGACGGAGCGGGCGGCGGCGGTGCGCAGAGCGGCGGCGGTGCGCAGAGCGGCGGCAACGGTGCTGCGGCCGGTGGCGGCAACGGCGCGTCGAGCGGTGGCAGTGGCGCCGCGAGTGGCGGTGGGTCCTCCGCCGTCGGTGGCGCGGCCGTCGGCGGTGCTTCGCCCGCGGCGACGCCCGTCGCTTGGCGCCTGGTCTCCAAGGCCGCGACGATCGACCGCAGCGGCCGGCTCGCGCTGACCCTCCGCTGCGCCGCGGCGCGCGGCACGTGCTCCGGGCGCGTCTCGGTGCGGCTGAGCCGGACGACGCTGCTGCGCAGCGCGGTCCTCCATCTGGGTGCGCGGCACACGACGACGCTGCGTCTCGCCGTTCCGCGCGCCGCGCGGAAGGCCGGGCGGCGGTTGTGCGCGGTGACGCTGTCGGCGAGCGCGCCCGCGGTCACGCTGCCGCTGAAGGTGATGGCCGCTCCGCGTAGGAGATGAACTCCAGCAGCGAGCCGTCCGGGTCGCGGAAGTAGACGGAGAAGCCCGGGCCGCCGGCGCCGTTGCGGGGGACCGGGCCCTGCTCGACGGGGATGCCGTGCTCCTCGAGGTGGGCGATGGCCGCGGCGGCGGTGCCGGGCCAGACGAGGCAGAGGTCGGCCATGCCGGGCGCCGCGGGGATGCGGGCGACGGGCGTCGGGTCCATCCCCGGGCCGTGGACGTTGAACTGGATGTCGCCGAAGCGGTAGCGCCAGCGCGTCGGCGGCGGCTCGGAGAGCTCCACGAGCTCCGCGCCGCAGACGTCGCGGTAGAACGCGTTCGAGCGCTCCCAGTCGGAGACCGCGATCACCACGTGGTCGAGCGTGATCCCGTCGCTCACGGATCGCCGAGCCAGGCGTCGAGCGGCAGCGCCGCGCCGGCCGCGGCGAGGGTCTCCGCGCGGAAGTCGGCGAGCCGCGGGAGGGCGGCGACGGGGACCTCGCCGAGCGCCTCGATCGTCGTGCGGTTGGAGCGCTCCATCGTGGTCGGGTCCGCCGGCCACGGCGTGATGACGACGCCGCGCACCTCTACGCCCGCCGCGCGCGCGACGCGCAGGGTCGACAGCGTGTGGTTGATCGTCCCGAGCCCGGGGCGCGCCACGACGACGAGCGGCAGCCCGAGCGCGACGACGAGATCCAGCACGAGGGTGCCGACCACGTCCAAGGGCACCAACAACCCGCCGACGCCCTCGGCGATCAGCGTCCGCCCCTCGGCGGTGCGGCGCGCGGTCTCGACCAACACCATGGGGTCGATCGTCACCTCCGCCAGCTCGGCCGCCAGGTGCGGCGAGACGGCGGGGCCGAAGCGGTAGGGCGCGACGTCGGCCGGCGCCATCCCGGCCATCTGCGCCAGCAGCTCGTGGTCGTGCGGCTTGCCCGGCTCGGGCGGGTCGTCGAGCCCGGTGACGACCGGCTTGAACGCGCCGACCGCCTCGCCGCGCGCGGCCAGCGCCGCGGTCAGCGCCGCGGCGACGACGCTCTTGCCGACCTCCGTGTCGGTGCCGGTGACGAACAGCCCGTGCACGGCCGACCTACGCGGCCGCGGCCGTGGCGTCCTCGCCGGCGGCCGCCAGCGGCGCGTGGAGGCGCTCGTCCGGATGCCCCGCGGGCTGGGCGGCGGCGACCGGCACGCCCGCGCCCGGCCGGAAGCCGGCCTGCAGCGCGGCGCGCCCGAGCGTCCGCGCCGCGGCGCGCAGCTCCTCGCGCGTGTGGGTCGCCATCAGCGCCAGGCGCAGCCGCGACGTGCCCGCGGGCACCGTCGGCGGGCGGATCGCCTGGGCGAAGACGCCGGCCTCGATCGCCTTCTCGCAGATCTTCATCGCCAGCCCGGCGTCGCCGACGACGAGCGGCACGATCTGCGTCGAGGAGCCCGCGACCTCGAAGCCCTCGCGCGCCAGCTCGTCGCGCATCGCGTCGGAGTTCGCGTGCAGCCGGTCGACCATCTCCGGGTGCTCCTGGAGCACCTCGAGCGCGGCCAGCGCGGCGGCGACCGCGGGCGGCGGCAGCGCCGTCGAGAAGATCAGCGAGCGCGCGGTGTTGGTCAGCAGGTCGCGCATCGCGGCGCTGCAGGCGGCGAACGCGCCGTAGGCGCCGAGCGCCTTGCCGAGCGTGCCGACGACGACGTCGATCTCGCCGTCGAGCCCCGCCTCGGCGACCGCGCCGCGCCCGCCCGGGCCGACGGCGCCGGTGCCGTGCGCCTCGTCGACGACCGTCCGCACGCCGTGGCGGCGCGCGAGCTCGGCGATCTCGAGCAGCGGCGCGACGTCGCCGTCCATCGAGAAGACGGAGTCGGTGACGATCATGCCGCCCCGCCCGCGGTGCTGGCGGAGGCCCCACGCGAGGTGCTCGACGTCGCAGTGGTCGTAGACGAAGGTGTCGGCGTTGGCGAGCCGGCAGCCGTCGATGATCGACGCGTGGTTGAGCTCGTCGGAGAAGACGACCGGGCGCTCGCCGGAGGTGCCGGCCTCCAGCTGCGCGAGCGCCCCGATGACGCCGAGGTTCGCCAGGTAGCCGGAGCCGAAGAGCACGGAGGACTCGGTCCCCTTGAACGCCGCGAGCGCCTCCTCGAGGCGGCGGTGCACGGTCATCGTGCCGGAGACCAGCCGCGACGCGCCCGCGCCCGCGCCCCAGCGCATCGCCGCGTCGGCCGCGGCCTCGCGGACCCGCGGGTGGTCGGCGAGCCCCAGGTAGTTGTTGGAGCACAACAGCAGGACGGGCCGCCCGTCGAGCACCACGCGCGAGCCCTGCGGCCCGCTGACGTGGCGCATGCGCCGGTAGAGCCCCGTCTCGCGGAGGTCCTCCAGCCGGGCTTCGATGTCGCTCACGAGCGTCGTCGGCGTGGCCGGCTCAGTGGCCGAACGGCATGCCGGAGAGCTGAGGGGCCTCCTCGGGCTCCCCGGCGCCGGGCCAGCGGTTCGGCGCGCCGTCGGGGCGCGGCGGGATCTTGTCCTTCTTGGCGTAGCGCAGCTGCTCGGCCGGGTTCCAGGTCGTGACCTTGATCCCGGCGCTCTCGGCGTCGGCGAGCGTGTCGAGGTAGTCCTCGACGACGTCGGAGGTCTCGCCCGCCAGCCAGCCCGAGCGGTTGTCCGGGCGCGGGTTGGCGCCGTTGTCGGCCTGGCGGTTGATGTTCAACCCCAGGTCGGTGAACATCTTGCGGTCGTCGGAGGGGTCGGCGTTCAGCGTCGTGAGGAAGTTCCCCATCATCACGCCGTTGAGCCCCGCCTTGACGGCCAGCGGCTGCAGCTCGCCGAGGTTCTCGACGCGGCCGCCGCAGAGGCGGAAGAGCGCGTTCGGGAGGATCAGGCGGAAGATCGCGATCCACTTCACGACCTCCCACGGGTCCATGTAGTCGCGGTCGCCGAACTTCGTCCCCGGGCGCGGGTTGAGCAGGTTGATCGGCACCGAGGTCGGGTCGATCTTCGAGAGCTCGAACGCCATCTCGACGCGCTGGCCGCGCGTCTCGCCGAGGTTGAGGATGCCGCCGACGCACGTCTCCAGCCCGGCCTCCTCGACCGCCTGGATCGTCCGCAGCCGGCCCTCGTAGCGGACCGTGGAGGAGACCTCGGGGTAGTAGGACTCCGCGGTCTCCACGTTGTGGTGGACCCGCTGGATGCCCGCGTCCTTCAGCGCCTTCGCGCGGTCGACGCTCATGTGGCCGACGGAGGCGCAGCGCTTCAAGTTGGTGTGCTCGGCCACCATGCGCGCGCCCTCGAGGATCTTCTCGAAGTCGCGCTTGGAGAGCCCCTGGCCCTGGGTGACCATGCAGAAGCGATGGGCGCCCGCCGCCTCGGCCGCCTTGGCGTGCTCGAGGATCTGGTCGGGCTCCATCATCGCGTGCATCGGCGTCTCGGCCTCCGCGAAGCGGGACTGGGCGCAGAAGCCGCAGTCCTCGGCGCAGCCGCCGGACTTCGCGTTGACGAGCGAGCACATGTCGGTGCTGTCGCCGAACTCCTCCTGCCGCGCCTCCCACGCCCGGTCGACGAGCGCGAGGATCTCGGCGTGGTCCTCGATCTCTCCGAGACGGACGGCTTCTTCGCGGGAGATGAGCGGCGGCATGCCCGGCACAGTAGGCACGGCTCCGGACGGGACGCCGGTGGCTAGTGCTTGGCCTTGGTCGCGGACCGGCCGGCGAACGCCGCGGTGGCGGGCAGGGCGCGGCCCGAGCCCGCGCGGACGCTCGCCGCGGCGGTCACCGCCAGCGTCCTCCGCGCGGCCAGCGCGCGGCGGGCGGGGCCGCTGAGCTTCACGCGCACCGTGGCGCGTGCGCCGTCGGCGAGCTTCACCGCGGCGGTGCCGAGGACCAGGCGCCGCTTCCCGGCCTTCGCCGTCAGCCGGACCGTCCCGCGGCACCCGCCCGCGGCGTCGCAGACCGCGCGCACCGCGAAGCGGCCCTTGCCGTCGAGGCGCTGGCGGATGGCGGTCAGCGTCAGGCGGTCGATCCGCGCGCCGGTGGCGGCGATGGGCGTGGGGGCGGTGGCCGGGGCGAGGCCGGGCGCCGCCGCCGGGCCGGTCGCGCCCGCGGGAGCCGACGGCGCGGCGGGCACGGCGGGCGCCGGCGGCGGCGCGTACTCGTAGGCGCCGATGTCCGTTCGCGCGATCCCGTCGCCGTCGCCGTCGAGCGAGCGGGCGGCGCCCGCGAGGTCCGTCTCCACGCCGCCCGCCGGCAGCGCGGCCTCGCCGCGGTCCACCAGCGGCGAGGAGGCCTTCAGCGCGTAGTCGCCGCCCGCGGCGTTCACGAGGCCCGGGTCCTTGGCCACCACGTCCGTCGGGCCGGGCAGGCCCGCCAGCCCGTAGACCCGCGTCGGGTCGTAGGCGGAGCTCGCGACGTCGATCGTCGCCGTGCCCGCCGTCGCCTTGCGGACGAAGTGCGCGCCGTGACCGGTGATCAGCACGTCGCGCGCGACGATCGCGGTCGTGCCGGGCTGGCCGTAGTGGTCGGCCTGGACCGCGTTGCCGTCGCCGTTGGCGATCGTCGCGTGGCGCAGCGTGAGCTTGACGGCCTCCGACGTGGCGGCGGCGACCATGATCCCGCCCTGGTAGCCGGGCAGCAGCTCGCCGAGCAGGCCGTCGACGTCGACCGTGCCCTGGTCGAGCTGGATGCCCTCGACCAGCGCGCGCACGCGCGTGTTGCGGACGACCGTCGTGTCGGCGTCGTTGATCCGCAGGCCGAAGGTCGCGGTGAGCGTGGAGTTGCGGATCGTCCCGCCGCCCGCGCCGAAGACGTAGGCGCCGGTCGGGCCGGGGACGCCCGTGCCGAGCTTCGCGGTGACGCCGTCGAGCACGGCGCCGCTCTTGATGGCGAAGCCGGTCCCGTCGGTGGCCGGGCCCGCGACCGTGACGCGCCTGGCGGTCGCGCCCGGCGCCTCGAGGACGAGCGCGGTCCCGGTCAGGCCCGCGACCGCGTCGACCGTGAGGTCGGAGACGACGGTGCCGGGGCGGTCGACGACGAGCGCGCTGGAGGCGCCCGAGGCCTGGAGGTGCGTGACGCCCTCGCCCATCCCGCTGATCGTGGCGACGTCGTTGGTCGCGGCCACGGTCGGCGAGGTGCCGGGGAACGGGAACGTGCCGGCGCCGAGGTCGACGCGATCCTGGCCGGGGTTCGCCGCGGCGGCGTCGAGGGCGCTCTTCAGCGTGGCGGCCTTGACGGCGCCGGGGCCGGTGGCGCACTTCGGGTTGGCCACGCAGTACGTGGTGGCCTGGGCGGCGCCGGGGAGGGCGACGGCGCAGGCGACGACGAGGAGGGGGAGGGAGGAGGGGGAGATCCGGGGCATGGGCCCCCACAACCGCCGCGGGCCACGGTGGCTTACGCCGAGACACGAGATGTCACTGCCTCCTGGCCGGATGGACGGACGATTCGGGCCCGGATCATCAGAAGTGGGGATGGCGGAACGTCGCTCACCAACCGATGATGTGGAGTACGTGGCTGCCGCCCACCCGATCCGTGTCCTGCTCTGCGACGACGCCGAGGGATTTCGTGCCCTGATGCGCTCGTCGCTGGCCGAGGATCCCGGGATCGAGGTCGTCGGCGAGGCCTCCGACGGCGAGGCCGGGGTCGAGGCGACCGCCGAGCTCCAGCCCGACGTCGTCCTGCTCGACATGTCGATGCCGCGCATGGGCGGCCTGCAGGCGATCCCGAAGATGCGCCGCCGCGCGCCCGGCGCCTCGATCATCGGCCTCTCCAGCCTCAGCGCCTCCCGCATGGCCCGGCCCTCGATCGAGATCGGCGCGCACAGCTACCTCGAGAAGGGGACGGGGCTGGAGGACATCCGGGCCGCGATCCACGCGGCCGCGGCGCGGTAGCGGACGGCGATGACCATCGCGGGCGTGCGGCTGCAGCCGCGCATCGACTTCCTCCTCGTGCTCGCGTTCAACGTCTGGCTGACGTGGCACGAGGTGCGGGGCTCGGCGTTCCTCGTCGGGCCGCGCTACGACACGGTGGGCATCGCATCCTCCGGCTGGGCGCTCGTCGCCGGCCTCGGCGCGGCGCTGGTCTTCTCGGGCTCGGTCCTGCTCCACAACCTCGGCCACATCGCGGCCGCACGTCGTCCGGGCCTCGAGCTGAGCGCGATGCCGTTGCACCTCTGGGGCGATGCCACCGCGTATGAGGAGGACGGGCTCGCCAGCGCACGTTCGCTGGCGGCGTTCGCCGCCGCCGGACCGCTGGCGACGGCGGCCCTGCTGCTGGCGGCCGTCGCGGGGCTGACGGCGTGCGGGTGGTTGGTCGCGCCGTAGCAGTTGCATCACGGCGAGCTCGCGTTGGTCACCGACGACCTCCTGCGGGCGTGCGTGGCGGCCAACGTCACGATCCTGCTCTTCAACGTGGTGCCGTACCGCGCGTTCGACGCGTGGAAGCTGATCCAGGCTGCGCAGATGTCGCGCCGGAGCCGCGCTAGCGTCTGACCGGTGGACGACGCGGAGCTCGCCCGGCGCTCGATCGCCGGGTTCGGTGAGATGGTGGCCGCGCTCGGTGGAGCGGACGCCGTGCGGCGGCCGCACGCCGTCGGCGCGCGGGTCGATGCCGCGAGCGAGAACCACTGGCTCGACGCCGCGGTGGTCCCGGCCGGCGTGGCCCCGCCGGCGGTCGACGACGACGGGCTCCCGCACTGCCTCTGGGCGACCGCCGAGGCGATCGCCGGGCGCGTCGAGGAGCCGGGGATCGCGATGCCGTGCCTCGGCCTCCCGCTCGACGCGCTGGCGCACGACGCCCCGGACGTCGCCGTCGAGGTCCCGTCGCTGGCCACCGTCGGCGAGCTCAACGACCGCGCCTACGACCAGCACGAGGCGCTCGGGCCGCTCATCCGCGCGCTGGAGGACCCGCGCGTCCGGACCCACGGGCTGCGCGTCGGCGACGCGTGGGCGTGCGTCGCGCTGACGCTCCGCGTGGGCGACGACGCGTCCGTCCAGTACGTCGCCACCGAGGCCGCGCACCGCCGCCGGGGCCTCGCCAGCCGGCTGCTGCTCGCGGTCCTGCACGCCGCGCGCGCCGAGGGCGTCGCGACCGCCACGCTCCAGGCCAGCCCCGACGGGCTGCCGGTCTACGAGCGCCTCGGCTTCCGCCGCGTCGCGACCCTGCGGGCGTTCCTCCGCGGCTAGCTCAGCGCCCGCAGCACTTCTTGTACTTCTTGCCCGATCCACACCAACATGGGTCGTTGCGCCCGGGCGGCCACGCCAGCGCCCCGCCCTCCTGGGCGACCTCGTAGGCCGCCCGCGCCCGCGCCTCGGCGGCGTCCTCGTCGATCTCCGCCTCGACCGCCAGCGCGCGCACGCGCTCGACGGTGAGCGGGACGACGACGGGATGGCGCGGCGCGCCCGGCGCGACGGCGCGCATCCGGCGGTCGAGCTCCAGCGCGTAGGCGGCGTGGCCGTCCTCGCGCCAGTCCGCGGCGAAGCCCGGCCAGGCCTCGAGCGCCCGCGCGAACTCCTCGGGCGCGAAGAACGGGGTGGCGACCGGCGTGTCGGCGCCCGCGGCCGCGGCGCGCGCCAGCGCCAGCCGCGCGGCCTCGTCCACCGGCCCGGCCTCCAGCCCCGCGGCGAGCAGCGCCTCGGTGCGCGCGCCGACGATCTGGCGCAGCGTCTCGCCGTCGGCGCCGCTGCGCAGCGCCAGCTCCAGCGCGCGGACGAAGAGCTCGGCGGCGACGGCGGGCTCCTCGGCCTCCGCGTGCGCGCTGCCCGCGAGGAACGGGACCGTCGGATCGCCCGGGTGCTCGAGCTCCAGCGCGGCCCAGATCGCGTCGGCCTCGCCGCGTCGGCCCGCGAGCACGTGCATCCACGCCACGTGCCAGCGCTGGTCCTGGCCCGTGACCTCCGCGATCTCGCCGAGGACCTCGATCGCCTCGTCGTACTGCCCCGACTGCTCGAGCGTGTCGACGCGCGCCTCCAGGGCCTCGACCCGCTTGGCCCGCGCGTCGCCCATCTCAGCGGCCCTGCCAGCGCGCGGGGCGCTTCTCGGCGAACGCGCGGACGCCCTCGGCGAGGTCGTCGGAGGCGAAGCAGTCCTTGCGCAGCGCGATCAGCTCCGCCTCGACCGCCGGGTCGAGCGACGCCTCGGCGGCCAGCAGCGCGCGCAGCACGCGCTTGTTGCCCCGGACCGAGAGCGGCGCGTTGGCGACCAGCTCGGCGGCCCAGTCGAGCGCGACGCCGTCGAGGTCCTCGGCGCCCGCGACCTCGTGGATCAGGCCCCACTCGCGCGCCTCGCGGGCGCTGATGTTGCGGCCGAGCAGGAAGAGCTGGCGGGTGCGCGGCTCGCCGATCGCGTGCAGGAAGCGGCGCAGCCCCGTGTGGGAGTAGACGAGCCCGAGCTTCGCGGGCGGCATCCCGAGCTTGATCCCGTCGCGCGCGACGCGCAGGTCGCAGGCGAGCGCCAGCTCCAGGCCGCCGCCGATCGTGTGGCCGGGCATCGCGGCGATCGTCGGGACGTCGGTGGCGTCGAGCGCGTCGATCGCGCTCGTGAACGGGTGGGCGACGAGCTTCTCGGCCTCGGCGGCGAAGACGTCCTCGGGGATGTCGCCGATGTCGTAGCCGGAGGAGAACATCCCGCCGGCGCCGGTGAGGACGAGCGCGCGCGTGCCGTCGCCGTCGGCGGCGCGGACGGCGTCCGCGATCCCGTCGAGGATCGCGTGGTCCAGCGCGTTGCGCTTGGCCGGATTGGAGATGGTCAGCCGCCGGACCCCGTCCAGCGGCTCGTCGATCAGCAGTTCGCCCGCCATGAACGGCGGGAGCGTAGTGGTTCGGGCCGCTATTCGAGGACGACGAGCGTGTCGCCCTCGTTCACGGCCTGGCCCTCTTCGCAGAGGATCTCCTTGACCGTGCCCTCGTCCTCGGCCTCGACCGGCATCTCCATCTTCATCGACTCGAGGATGACGACGGTGTCGCCCTCTTCCACCTTGTCGCCGATCTTGCACTCGATCTTCCACACGGTGCCCGTGATGTGGGCTTCGATGTCGGCCATGCGCGGGAACATAGGCCGAACACCGGACGTTCCAGGGACACTCGACCGGCGGGCGGAACTCACGCTCCGAAGTTCCGACCGGCTGGCGATAGAGCCGGGACCGGGCGTGCCCCATGATGGTTGCAAGTGATCGGCCGGGGGACATCGCAACAGCGCACACCGTCTCCTCCTGCGACGACTCGCCGTTGTGCCGACCGATCGCCGCTCCGTGGTATGGCCTGACCCACCGTCCCGGAGCACGCCTGGGGACCATGCGCCGCATCGAGGAGGGACAGCCTCGATGCGGCGCACCCCGGGTGGCATCCCTGAGATGACGCTGCGCCGCCGCAGCGAGGCTCGGCCTCTGATGCGGCGCACCCCGGGTGGCACCTAGACCCTGGCGATGACGGGTACCATCTCCGCACCGTGAGCGAGCAGGATGAGCTGGTCAAGATGAAGGAGCAGGTCTACGTCGACCCGCGGCCTTCCAGCTACTTCGATCGGTTCCAGGAGCGGGCCCGGACCAAGGAGCCCGACTGGGTCTACGAGGCGGTGCGCTCCGTCACGCTCCTGTACTCGTGGTCGTTCTTCCGCGCGCGGGTCATCAGCACCGAGAAGGTGCCGCCGACCGGCCCGGTCATCCTCGCGCCGAACCACTTCTCGTTCATGGACCACTTCTTCGTGGCCTCGTCGATCCGGCGCAAGGTCCAGTTCATGGCGAAGTCCCAGCTCTTCAAGCCGCCGATGCAGTGGATCTACACGCACGGCGGCGTCTTCCCGGTCCGCCGCGGCGCCCGCGACGAGGACGCGTTCCTCACCGCGAACACGATCCTGGACCGCGGCGGCTGCATGGCGATGTACTGCGAGGGCGGCCGCTCCCGCACCGGCAAGCTCGCCGACGAGGCCAAGCCCGGCATCGGCCGGCTCGCGCTGGAGACCGGCGCCACCGTGGTGCCGATCGCGATCCACGGCTCCTCGAAGGTCCGCAACTGGAAGCGCCTCGAGTTCCCGAAGGTGACGATCCAGTACGGCGAGCCGTTCCGCTACGAGAAGCTCGCCGAGCCCACGCGCGAGCAGGCCAAGGCGACGGCCAACGAGATCTTCGACGCGATCAAGGTCCTCTACTCCGGCCTCGAGGCGCACGGGCGCCGCGGGGTCGTCGCGCGCGTGCGCGAAGAGCGGCGCGCCGCCAGCCGCGCCGGCAAGAAGCGCACCGCCGCCGCGTGACCTGCCGCCGCGCGGTCTTCATCGCGGCGCTGGCGCTGCTCGCCGTCGCGGGCCCGGCGAGCGCCGCGACCCCCGCCACGGTCGCGCCCGTCTCGCTCGTCCCCGTCGCCCACTTCACGAGCCCGGTCGGCATCGCCGCCGCGCCCGGGGACCCCAACCGCCTGTTCGTCGTCGAGCAGGCCGGCCGGATCGTGGAGCGCCACGGCAGCGCGCAGTCCACGTTCGCCGACCTCGCCGACCGCGTGAAGTCCGACGGCGGGGAGCAGGGCCTCCTCGGCCTCGCGTTCGCGCCCGACTACGCGACCAGCGGCAAGCTGTACGTCTTCTACACGGCGCGCGCGCCCGCGGGCGCGGCCGTCGCCAACAACGGCAGCGACCTCGTCGTCTCCGAGCTCCGGCGCGCCGACGCCGACCACGCCGACCCGGCCAGCGAGCGCGTCCTGCTGCGGATCCCGCACCGGCAGGACACCTACGAGAACGGCGGCCAGCTCGCCTTCGGCCCCGACGGCAAGCTGTGGATCTCGACCGGCGACGGCGGCGGCGAGAACGACCCGTTCCGCAACGCCCAGCGTCTCGACCCCGCCACCGACGACCCGGCCCGCGGCGCCGACGCGCTGCTCGGCAAGATCCTGCGGATCGACCCGGCGCCCGGCGACGGCTGCGGCGGCGCCTGCACGATCCCGGCCGACAACCCCGGCTTCCCGCAGCGCGAGGTCTGGGCGCTCGGCTTCCGCAACCCGTGGCGCTTCTCGTTCGACCGCCTGACCGGCGACCTGCTGATCGCCGACGTCGGCAACGCGACCTTCGAGGAGGTCGACCTCGCCCCGGCGCCCGACCGCGGCCGCGGCGCGAACTACGGCTGGCCCGCCTACGAGGGCACCGCGCGCGTCAGCGGGACCCCGGACCCGCCCGCGGGCTGCTGCGTCGCGCCCGTCCTGGAGCGCGCCCACGCCGACCCCGACGACTACAACGCGCTCATCGGTGGCGTCGTGGTCCGGGACCCCGGGCTGCCCGCGCTGACCGGGCGCTACCTGTACGCCAACATCACGAGCGGCCTGATCCAGGCCGTGCGCGTCGGCGCCACGACGCTCTTCGACGACCGCGCGACGGGCCTGCGCGCGCCGCGCGTGACCTCCTTCGGCGAGGACGGCTGCGGGCGCGTCTACCTGACGACGCTCGACGGCGACCTCTTCCGGCTCTCGCAGGGCGAGGGCGCGTGCGACGCGGTCGGCGTCACGCTCGCCCCGTCGGCGCGCCAGCGCGCGGCGGCCACCGGGAGCGTGCGGATCGGCGTGACCTGCGCGGTCGCCTGCACGGCCGGGACGCGCGCCTCGCTGGCCGTCGGCTCCGCGATCGTCGGCCGGACCGCGACGCGCACGCTGAAGCTCGCGGCCGGCAAGCGCGGCGCGGTCGTCCTCGCGCTGGACGCCAAGACGCGCGCCGCGCTGCGGCGCGCGCTCGCCCGCGGCCGCGCGCCGCAGGCGCGCTTCGTGGTGAGCGCCCGCGCGGCGGGCGGGGCGCAGCGGCGCGCGACCGCGGTCGCGACGGTCGTCCGCTGACCGCGTAGGACCCGCGCGCGGGGGTAGACCGGGCGCATGACGCTTCGGTCCTGGGGGAGGCGGCCGGCGGCGGTCGCGGCAGCGCTGGCCTGCGCGGCGCTCGCGATCGGCGCGTCCGCCGCGCCCGCGGGCGCGGCCGTCTCGCTCCTGCAGATCGGCTCCTTCACACAGCCCGTCTACGTCACGGCGCCGCCGGCCGACACCGCGCGCGTCTTCGTCGTCCAGAAGGGCGGGCGGATCGCGGTCGTCCGCGGCGGCACGACCACCACGTTCCTGGACATCGCCGACCGCGTGCGCTCCTCGGGCAACGAGCAGGGCCTGCTGTCGATGGCCTTCGCGCCCGACTACGCGACGAGCGGCACGTTCTACGTGTACTACACGGCGCAGCCGCCGGGCGGCGCCGGCGCGCCCGGCTCCGACCTCACGATCAGCGCGTTCCACGCGACCGACGCCGATCACGCCGACCCGGCGAGCGAGCGCCCGGTGCTGGTGATCCCGCACCGGAAGTTCGACAACCACAACGGCGGCAACCTCCAGATCGGGCCCGACGGCCTGCTGTGGCTCGGCGTGGGGGACGGCGGCGACGCCAACAACTCGCTCGGCAACGCGCAGCAGACCGACCTCGCGTGGAACGACGCGGCGGCGGGCCGCGACGCGCGCCAGGGCAAGCTGCTGCGGATCGACCCCACGCCGGGGGCCGGATGCGACGGGCGCTGCACGATCCCCGCGGGCAACCCGGGCTTCGCGCAGCCCGAGATCTGGGCCAAGGGCCTGCGCAACCCGTGGCGCTTCTCGTTCGACCGGATCACCGGCGACCTCGTGATCGGCGACGTCGGCCAGGACGAGTACGAGGAGGTCGACCTCGCCTCCGCGCCCGGCCGCGGCGCGGGCGCCGACTACGGCTGGAGCACCTACGAGGGCCTGCACCTGCGCGGCTCGACGACGCTCGCGGGCGCGCCGCCCGGCGTCACGATGCCGGTGCTCGAGAAGACCCACGACGCGCCGGACTCCTTCTCCTCGATCGCGGGCGGCTACGTCGTGCGCGACCCGTCGCTGCCGGACCTGCTCGGCCGCTACGTCTACGCCGACACCTACGTCGGGGACCTCCGCGCGGTGACGCTCGGCGCCGCCGGCGCGAGCGGCGACACCGCCACCGGCCTGCACGTCCCGACGCTCGCCTCCTTCGGCGAGGACGCGTGCGGCCGCCTCTACGCGGTCTCGCTCGACGGGCCGGTCTACCGGCTCGCGCAGAGCGGCGCCTGCACGCCGCCGGCCGCGCCCGGCGCGACGCCGGTCCCGCTGCCCGGCGGCGGCGGCGCCGCGCCCGCCGACCGCGCACCGGTCCTCAAGCTCGCCGCGGCCGCCCGCCAGCGCCCGTGGACCACCGGCGTCGTCCGGATCCGCGTCTCCTGCGACGAGATCTGCGACGCGACCGCGCGCGGGACGTTCCTCATCATCAAGACCGGCAACGGCGCCGGGACCGCGGTCGTCAAGCTCCTGCGCACGGCGACCGCGAAGACGACGCTCGCCGCGGGCGCGACCGCCACGATCAAGATGAAGGTGTCGGCCACGACGCGCCGCTCGCTGCTGCGCGCGCTCCACCGCGGCCGCCGGATCACGCTGCGCGTCGCGGTCACGGCGAAGGACCGGACGGGGCACGTGCGGACCGGCAGCGCGCGCTCGCGGGTCACGCGTCGCTAGTCATCGTCGAACGTCCTCGCAGTCCGGGGCGACCTCGTCGGTCGCGTCCGCGAAGACCACGTCCCGCCCGTCGCCGCACGCGACGCGGTCGAAGCCGCCGCCGACGACCTGGATCCGGTCGTCGCCCTCGTCGCCCGCGATGACGTCGTCGTCGAGGTTGCCGAAGATGGTGTCGTCGCCGGGCCCGCCGTTGATGGTGTCCGCGCCGCGGTCGCCGGTGATCGCGTCGTCGCCCTCGTTGCCCAGGATGACGTCGTCGCCCCCGCGGCCGTGGAGCGCGTCGTTCCCGAGCCCGCCGTGGAGCTCGTCGTCGTCGTTCTCGCCGTCGACGTAGTCGTCGCCGCCCGCGCCGAAGAGCACGTCGCTCCCGTCGTTGCCGAAGATGGAGTCGTTGCCCTCGGTCCCCACGAGCGTGTCCGGCCCGACCGTCCCGAAGACGTTGTTGGAGGACGGCGGCGCGTCGGTCGCGCCCTCGGCGGGCACCTGCTTGACGACCTCGCAGCCGCGCAGCGCGTCGCGCGACGGCGCGTCCTGCTCGACGTAGACCGTGTCGCGCCCCGCGCCGCAGTCGACGGTGTCGCGGTCGCCGTCGGCGACGCGGACGTCGTCGTTCCCGCTCCCGCCGGAGACCGTGTCCGCGCCCGGCCCCGCGACGATCTCGTCGTCGCCGTCCCCGCCGCTGAGGCGGTCGTCGCCGGAGCCGCCGTCGAGCTGGTCGTCGCCGGCCGCGCCGTAGAGCGCGTCGCGGCCCGCGTCGCCGCGGATCGCGTCGTTGCCGTCGCGGCCGAAGACGTTGTCGCCGCCGGTGCCGCCGTCGACCGTGTCGTTGCCCTCGCCCGCGTCGATCTTCTCGCCGCCGGGACCGCCGAGCAGCGTGTCGTCGCCCGCGCCGCCGTCGATGACGTCGGTGCCGCGGTTGCCGTCGACGTAGTCGTTGCCGTCGCCGCCGTCGAGCAGCAGGTCGTTGCCCAGGCCGCGCTCGACGATCCGGTCGTTGCCGGGGCCGCCGCGGACCACGTCGTCGCCGTCGCCGCCGTCGAGCGAGTCGTCGCCGTCGGCGCCGTCGACCTCGTCGTCGCCGGTGCCGCCGGTGGCGTAGTCGCTGCCCGGGCCGCCGTCGAGCTGATCGTTGCCGGCCTGGGCGAAGAGGCGGTCGTCGCCGTCCTCGCCGTAGAGCTTGTCGTTGTCGGCGCCGCCGTCGAGCGTGTCGTTGCCCGCGCCGCCGTGCAGGAGGTCGGAGCCGCGGCCGCCGAGGACGACGTCGTCGCCGCCGAGCGCGTCGAGCTGGTCGCCGAGGCGCGTGCCGGTGAGCTTGTCCGGCCCGTCGGTGCCGGTGATCAGGCCGACGCCGGGCTGGATCGCGAGCGCGCGCGGGTGGCCGCCGCCCGGCAGCGCGCGCACCGAGAGCCGCCGGAACGAGAGCGCGCTGAGGACCGAGATCGTCCCCGCGGACTGGTCGGCGACGTAGAGCCGCACGCCGTCGGGCGCGACCGCCGGGTGGCCGGGGCCCGCGCCGGTCGCCACGCGCGTGCCGACGTGGCCCGTGGTGAGGTCGTAGACGGCGGTCACGCGCGCAGCGGCGCCCGCGCCGACGATCACGTGGTGGCCGTTGCCACTGACCGCGACGGAGCCGCCGGGGCCGCGGGCGGTGCGGATCGTCCGGCCGAGCTTGCCGCGCGCGGTGTCGACCGTCGTGAGCGCGGCGCCCTTGCGGCCGGCCGTCGCGGCGAACGCGTTGCGGCCGGTCGGCGCGAAGGCGATCCCGGAGACGCCCGCGAGCCGCAGGCGCCGGACGCCGCCGCCGAGGAGGTCGACGATCGCGATCCGCCGCGCGTCGAGCGCGACGACGGCCTTGGCGCCGTCGGCCGAGACGGCGACCGCGCCGGGCGCGCGCGCCTTCGCGCCCAGGTCGACCGAGCGCGTGACGGCCAGCGCCAGCGGGTCGATGACGTCGAGCGCGCCGCGGCGGGCCGCGACCAGCCGCGTCCCGCCGGTGGTCATCGCCATCGCGGTGACCGTGCTCGTGAGCTGGACGTCGCCGACGCGCGCGCGGGCGTTGAGGTCGAGCGCCGCGACGCCCGCGCCCGCCGCCACGTAGCCGCGCACGCCGTCGGGCGCGACGGCGACCGCGCGGCTCGGGCCCGCGACGGGCACGCGCGCCACGAGCGCGCCGGACTGGACGTCGAGCAGCGTCGCCGACGGCGCGCCGGTGGCGACGAGCATCACGCGGGCGTGGGCGGCCGGGGCGGCGAGGGCGGTCAGCACGAGGACCGCGACGAGGGTTCGGCGCATCGGTGTCCTAACCCGGGCACGGTGCCCGAGGTTCCGGTGCCTAGGCTGGATGGTCACATGCCCAAGCTCCACGTGATCCTGGCCAGCACCCGACCCGGCCGCGCCGGCGAGCCGATCGCCGAGTGGCTCGTCGCCCGCGCGAAGGCGCACGGCGCGTTCGACGTCGAGCTCGTCGACCTCGCCGAGGTCGACCTCCCGTTCATGGACGAGCCGAACCACCCGCGCCTGCGCCGCTACACCCACGACCACACGAAGGCCTGGAGCGCGCGCGTCGACGCGGCCGACGCGTTCGTGTTCGTCACCCCGGAGTACAACTACGGGTTCACCGCCCCGCTGAAGAACGCGATCGACTTCCTGCACTTCGAGTGGCAGCACAAGCCGGTCGGCTTCGTGAGCTACGGCGGCGTCGCGGCGGGCACGCGCGCGGTCCAGATGCTCAAGCAGGTCGTCACGACGCTGAAGATGCTGCCGCTCTTCGAGGCGGTCTCGATCCCGTTCCACACGCAGTTCATCGACGACGAGGGCCGCGTGAGCGCCAACGAGGTGATGGAGCAGGCGGCCGACGCGATGCTCGACGAGCTCGTGATCACCGAGGCGATGCTCGCGCCGCGCCGCGCGGCGATCCGCGAGGCGGAGGCGTCGAAGGCCTAGGAGTACACCGGCTCGAGCGTCGCCCAGGTGGCGTCGTCGTGGCCGGGGATCACCGGCGCGCCGGGGTGCGCGGCGGTCCAGGCGCGCACCCAGTCCAGGGACGTCCGGTAGGCCGCGTCGTCCCAGGTGAGCAGCGGAAGCAGGTTGTCGTCGATGGTCCGCCGCGCGTAGGCGGCGTCGCCGGTGAGCAGCAGCTCGCGGCCGCCGCCGAGGCGCAGGACCACGGAGCGGTGGCCCGCCGTGTGGCCCGGCGTGGCGACGAGGCGGACGAGGCCGTCGCCGAAGAGGTCGACCTCCTCGGCGGCGGCGGGCAGCGTCCGCCACCGCTGGCCGGGCGTGGCGAAGAGCTGGGGGAGGAAGCCCTCGAGCATCCCGCCGCGCCGGTGCGCGCCCGCCCACTCGCGCTCGTCGACGAGGACGGTCGCGTCCGGGAACGCGCGCAGACCGCTCGCGTGGTCGTAGTGCAGGTGCGTCATGACGATGAGCTCGATCTGCCCGGGCTCGACCCCGCGCTCCCGGAGCTGGTGGGGGACCGCCCACCCCGGCTCCATGTCGATGGTGAACGCGACCTTCGCCGCGCGGCCGAGCGCGGCGCCGATGTCGGTCGCGACCAGCTCGTCGAGGCCGGTGTCGACGAGGAACGGGCCCGCCGTCGGGTGCTCGACCAGGAACGCCGGGATCGGCACCCAGAACCAGCGCGAGCGCGGGACGTGCAGCCCCATGCCCTTGAGCATCGCCAGCGGCTTCGGACCGCCGGGGCGCGCGTAGAAGTCCGGCATCGCCTTCATCCGCGCGGTGCGCAGCGGGTGGACGCGGACGCCCTCGTCCAGCGTGCCCGCGGGCGGGCGACCGCCGGCCAGCGGGAGGTCGGCGGGGCGCGGCGACGGGGTCGTCATGGCGGGGAAGCGTAGATGTAGGGTCCGCTCCGTGCTCGACGTCCTGCGGCCCGGTGTCCTGGAAGGCCTCACGCTCTGCGTCGCCGGCGACGGCGCGCGGGAGCGCGAGCGGGCGGCCGCGCTGGGCGCGCGCGTGGTCACGGTCGACGGCGACCTCGCCGACGAGGACGCGGTCGCCGCGGCCGTCGGCGCGCTCGGGCCGATCGACGTGCTGGTGGTCGACGCGGCCTCGGCGTTCGCGGAGGAGGGCGGCGGGATGGCGGGCCTGCGGCGCGCGGTGGACGACGGGTGGAACGTCGTGCGCGCGGTGGTCAACGCGTCGTGGGTCGCGGACGGCGAGGCGCCGGCCGGCGGCAAGGTCGTCCTGCTCGCGCCCGGGCCCGACGCGGGCGAGCACGCCGACGCGGTCGGCGCGGCGCTCGAGAACGAGGCCCGCACGCTCTCGGTCGAGTGGGCGCGCTTCGGGGTCCGGGTCACCGCCGTGCGGCCGCGCGCGGGCGCCGCCCGCGACGAGCGCGCCGAGCTCGTCGCGTTCCTGGCCTCGCCCGCGGGCGACTACTTCTCCGGCTGCGCGTTCCGCCCCGGTCCCGCGCTCTAGCCTGGAGCCATGCAGCTCCAGGGCATCCACCACATCAGCGCGATCACGGGCGACGCCCAGCGCAACCTCGACTTCTACACGCGCGTGCTCGGCCTGCGGCTCGTCGCCAAGACGGTCAACCAGGACGACCCGTCCGTCTACCACCTCTTCTACGCCGACGAGGAGGGCCACGCGGGCTCGGAGATGACGTTCTTCGAGTACCCGCACGCGATCCCGGGCCGCCCGGGGGCGGGCATGGTCCACCGGATCGTCTGGCGCGTCGGGGCGCCCGCGGCGCTCGACTTCTGGGCCGAGCGGCTCGGCCTGCTCGAGGTGCCGGTCACGCGCGCGGGCGACGGCGGCTCCGTCCGCTTCTCCGACCCGGAGGGCCTCGACCACGAGCTCGTCGTGAACACCACCGGCGACGCGCCGCTGTCGGCCGAGCATCCGGAGATCCCGCGCGAGCACGCGCTGCAGGGCTTCGAGGGCGTCCGCGCCTACGCGCACGACCCGGCGCAGAGCGGCGCGCTGCTGGAGCGGATCCTCGGCGCGGAGAAGACCGGCGAGGCGACCTGGACGCTCCGCGGCGACGCGCGCGGCGGCTGGATCGCCTACGACCCGGCGCCCGAGGAGCGCGGCCGCCAGTCCGGCGGCAGCGTCCACCACGTCGCGTGGGGCACGAACGTCGCCGAGCACCCGCGGTGGCAGGCGCGCTTCGAGGAGGTCGGCCTGCCGACCAGCGGCATCATCGACCGCACGTACTTCAAGTCCATCTACTTCCGCGAGCCCTCCGGCGTCCTCTTCGAGATCGCCGACGACGCGCCCGGCTTCACGATCGACTCGCCCGTCGCCGACCTCGGCCGCAAGATCATCCTGCCGCCCCAGCTCGAGGACCGCCGCGCGGAGCTCGAGGCGCGCCTGACGCCGCTCGCCGACCCGCGGGCGGGGTGGGCGGCGAAGGCCTAGCCGGGCGGGCCGTCGAAGGTCGCCTCCGACCAGGACCGCGCCGCGCGGTAGAGCAGGAACGCGAGGACGGCGAACGTCCCCGCGACCACGAGGAGCCAGCGGCCGGTCGTGTCGGGATGCGCGTCGAGGACGGCGTGCTTGATGGCCAGGGCGACGACCGCCGCGACGCTCGCCCACGCGACCCCGCGCACGCGCGGGTGCAGCCAGGGGCTCGCCGGGTAGCCGCGCTGCGCGGCGGGCGTGCCCTTGATCCGCTCCAGCAGCAGCTTCCAGCTCGGGTCCTCCCGGTGGCCCGCGGCCCGGAGGGTCGCCAGGTCGGGATCCGCCGCGACCATCCACGTCGCCGGGAACAGGGTCCCGGCCTCCTCGAACGCGACGGTGAGGTACGCGTGCGCGCGCTTGCGCAGGACCCTCGAGCGGTGGCGCGCGTACTCCGACTCGCCCATGCCCGCGGCGAGGATGGCGCAGAAGCAGGCGCCGTTGTAGAACGCCTGCCAGCCGCAGGACGACCGCCGCGCGCCGAGGTGCCAGAACCGGATCGACAGGCTGCGGAGCAGCATCTCCGCGGGCCTGAGCCGCGTCGGACGACGTCGCGCCGCCAGGCAGTGGCGGGAGATCCGGATCGTCTCCGCGAGCCGGCTCCGCTCGGCGCCCCGCAGCTCGTGCTGGTAGCGCAGCCGCTGGCGCGCGAGCAGGACGTACCACGGGCGCAGCAGCGCGTAGGCGGCCGAGGTCTCGCGGCGCGCGAGCCGCTGCAGCAGCCCCACGACGTCGGCGGTGCCCGGCTCGCGGAGGATCTCCGCGACGCGGGCGTTGTCGGCCGCGACGTCGTCCCGGTCCGCCTCGGCGCGGGCCAGGGCGGCCGCGTTCCCGTCGGCCTCGGCCTGCGCCATGGCCTTCGCGGCCGCCTCGGCGCGGTCGGCGAGCGAGGAGGCGAGCATCGCGGCGAGGACCGCGCCGCGGTAGCGCGGCTCCACGATCGCGGTGTGCACCATGCCGAGGTCGAGGTAGGTCCGCAGGACCTCCGCCTGCGCCGCGACCCGCGCGCTCTCGGGGCCCACCTGCGCCACGCGGGACTCGTCGATGTTGGCGACCTGCAGCCGGGCCAGGACGTTCGTCAGCTCGCCGGCGGCCGCGCGCCGGAACTCGCGCCGCGCCCCGGCGCGCCGCTTCGCGCCGCGGTCGAGCAGGTCGAGGCCCTTCATGTAGGCCATGACGGCGTCGACGTGGTGCCAGCGCGCCCACGGCGCGTACACGTGGACGGCGTCGGTCGAGATGTGGGCGATGATCTCGGCGGCCGCCCGCTCGACGGCCAGCGCGTCCGTGACCGCCTCGACCGTCGACAGCAGCGGGGTCCCGCCACTGCCCTGGACCTCGAGCCAGTACCGCAGCCGCGGCACGGGCGACGTCGTCTTGCCCCGCTTCGGCGCGACGCGCAGGAGCGTGGCCTCGAGCGTGTAGGTGGGCACCCGCGGGCGGGGGAGCGCGTCGAGCAGCTTGGCGATCCAGCCCACCTGCGGGATGTCGCTCTTGGCGATCGCCGAGATCAGGTCCGCGCTGGGCGATCCTCCGGGCACGGTCGCGGCGCCGGCGGAGAGGCCGTTGGTGGCGAGCCGCTCGCGCAGCAGGGCGGTCAGCGCGGTCACGTCCGGCTTGGACGCGTCGGGGTCGTCGTGGGTGAGGGTGACGACCTGGATCGGGCCCAGGCGCGTGAGCGCGCGGATCGCCAGCCAGACCCACGTGACCAGCGCGGCGCCGAGGAGCAGCAGCGCGACGTCGACCGCCGACAGGGCGGACACCTTGCTCTCCAGCCAGGAGATCGCGTCGTGGACCTCCACGCGGAGGTCGGCGGTCATCGGGGTCATGGCGTGCTCGCTCCGGGGTCGTCCATCGCCTCCAGGCCGCGCAGGGCGCAGTCGGCCGAGCCGGGCGACGACGCGCCGGCGGGCCACCACGGGACGTCGGCGCGGAGGATCGCGACGTAGGCCCGTCGCGCCTCCTTCCCGGCGCCGCCGACGGCGGCGATCCTGGTGGCGTGGGCGCACCGCGCGCGGATCACGAGCCGGAGGCCGGCGTCGGCGCAGGCGCTGTCCGGCGTCTTGCCGAGGATCGTCCGGTAGCCCTTCTCGGCCTGCTGCAGCAGGCCGGCGTGGCGCGCTCCGTCGGCCTTGGCGCAGGACGCGGGCTTGGCGTGCTCCGGCGCGGCGACGTCCAGCACCACCCCCGCGACGAGGAGGACGGCGACGACGAGCATCGACGTCAGCAGGAAGGGACGGACCCTCATGGCCGCGCCTTCCTACCACCTCAACGCTCAGAAGACCAGCGCGCTGCGCTCAGACTCCCTGAACGGCCAGGGGCCGTTGAGCGCGTGGCCTTACAGCGTGTCGTGGCCCGCGCGGCGCAGCGCCCCGACGGCGGCGTCGAGCTGGGCGCCGGGCACGAGGATCCAGTCGGTGTCGTGCGTGGCGATCGGGAAGATCGGCACGTTCGCGCGGGCCAGCGGCCCGGCGAGCGCCGCCAGCACGCCGGTGAGCGCGAGGTCGAGCGGCCGAGGACCTCGAGGATCCGCCAGCCGGGGACGACGGTCGTGCCGCCCGTGGCCTCCGGCGCGAGGTCCTCGAGGCAGACGAGCGAGCGCTCCTCGCCGACCTCGGTCAGCGACCAGAAGCCGGTGCCGCGGGGCGGGACGGCGGGCGCGTCCGCGTCGTCGGCCAGCCGGCAGACCGCGTAGTCGCCCTCCAGCACCCGGACCTTCATCGCGGCGCCCACGGGACTTCGACGGCGTCCTCGGTCGGCGAGTCGCGGGCGACCACGTACTCGGCGTCGTCGGTCGCCGACGGGTTCTCCAGCACGTGCGTCTCGTGCGGCGGGACGTAGAGCATGTCGCCGCGCTCCAGCTCGACCATGTGCTCCAGCCGGTCGCCCCAGCGGATCACCATCTGCCCGCTCAGCATGTAGCAGACGCTCTCGCAGGCCTCGTGGAAGTGCGGCCGCGAGCGCGCCCCGGCGGGGAGCCGGAAGATCCCCATGAAGATGTTGGAGTCGGTCCCCGTCGTCGCGCGCGAGACCTCGTGGCCGCCGACGACGCCGCGCGGCTCCTCGTGCGGGGCGACTCCGGGGCGGATGACCTTCATGTCGCGCTAGCCCTCGCGGATCGTGCGGCCGAGGGGCAGGTCGTAGTCGAGCCACTCCGAGCGCCGCCCGCCGACGCGCTCGTAGACCGCCTGCGCCCGGAGGTTGTCCTTGGCCGTCTGCCACGTCAGGTGCGGCGCGCCGTGCATCCGGGCCGCGGTCGCGCACCCGGCGATCAGCGCGTCGGCGGTCCGCGTCCCGCGCGCGTGCTCGGCGACGAACAGGTCGTTCATCACCGCGGCGCGCGAGGCGCTGAGCGTCTGCCACGTCCAGAAGAGCGTGGCGAACCCGATCGCGGGGCGGGCGGGCCCGGGTCCGCGGGCGATCAGCTGCATCCCCTCGCGCTCCGGATCGGCGATCAGCGCACGGCACATCGCCAGCAGCGCGCCGTCGCCCGGCGCCACCTCGTAGAACTCGCAGTACGCCCGCATCAGCGGGAGGAGGTCGTCGAGATCCTCCTCCCGCACCACCGCGATGTCCGCGGGCGCCGGCATCAGCTCATCATGCCCGTGAACTGCCCGCCGGTGACGTTGAGGACCTGGCCGTGGACGAAGTCGCTCCACGGCGAGCAGAGGAAGAAGACGCCGCCGGCGGCCTCCTCGGGCGTGCCCGGGCGGCCGAGCGGGATCACCATGGAGGCCATGCCCCGCATCTGGTCCGGGATGCCGAGCTGGACCTTCTCGCCGTCGATCTCCATCTGGTTCTCGTCGACCTTCGACGCGGTCAGGCGCGTCTCGATCCAGCCGAACGCGACCGCGTTGACGTTGATCTTGAACTGGCCCCACTCCTTGGCCAGCGTCTTGGTCAGGCCGACCACGCCGTTCTTGCCCGCGCTGTAGTTCGCCTGGCCGGCGTTGCCCATCGTCCCGGAGATCGAGGAGACGTTGACGATCTTGCGGAAGACCTCGACGCCCTCGGCCTTCTCGGCCTTGGCGGGCTCGCGCAGGTGCGGCGCGGCCGCGCGGACCACCTTGAACGGGACCGTGACGTGGATGTCGAGCATCCGCTGCCACCAGTCGTCGGTCATCTTGTGGATCGGCGCGTCGAGCGTGTAGCCCGCGTTGTTGACGATGATGTCGATCTTGCCCCAGGCGTCGATCGCCGTCTGGATCAGCTGCTCGGGCGCGTCGCCCTTGGTCAGGTCGCCGGCGAAGACCGTGGTCTCGCCCGCGATCTCGGACGCCGTCTGCCGCGCGGCGTCGCCGTCGAGGTCGTTGATCACGACCTTCGCGCCTTGGGCGGAGAGCAGCTCCGCGGTCGCGCGGCCGATGCCGCGTGCCGAGCCGGTGACGATCGCCACCTTGTCATCGAGGATTCCCATCGGCCGGATCCTATTCGGCGGATTCTTCCCACGCGCCCGCGCAACTGGGATACGGTCGCTCCGGGTCTTGCAGGAGGAGCTGGGTCAGTGGTGGAGGAGCAGGAGGTCAGGACGGCGGTGGTGGGCGTGCTGCGCCCGACCATCGGCCGCCTGACCGACGAGGTGCTGGCGAGCGTCGTCGAGGCGGTCCCGCCCTTCCAGGAATGGTGGGGCGGGAGCCTCGACGTCCGCGACGGCGTCGCGCAGGGGATCACGGGCTTCCTGGAGCTGCTCGAGTCCGGCACTGAGGAGCGCCTACCGAACCACGACGTCTTCTTCGACTTCGGCCGCAGCGAGCTGCGCGCGGGCCGCTCGGTCGGCTCCGTGCTGGCGGCCTACCGCGTCGGCGCGCAGGCGGCGTGGCGGGCGATGGCCGAGACCGGCGACGCCGCCGGGATCGAGCCGCGGGCGCTCTACGCCCTGGCCGACTCGATCTTCGCCTACATCGACCGCCTCTGCGCGGCCACGGTCGAGGGCTACGCCTACGAGCAGTCGATGGGTGCCGTGGAGCGGGTCGACGCGCGCCGCCGGTTCGTGGAGCTCGCGGTGCGCGGGGTCGCCTCGCCGCCGGAGCTCGCGGGCGCCGCCGCCGACGCGGACTGGCGCCTGCCCGCGCGGCTCGCCGTCGTGGCGTTCCGGGACGAGCGCGTGGCGCGGGTCGCCTCGCGGCTGCCGCCCGACGCGCTGGTCGCGCGGGTCGACGGCACGGGCTGGGCGATCGTCGGCGATCCCGACGGGCCGGGGCGCCGCGCGGCGCTGCTGCGGGGCCTGGGCGGCGTGCGCGCCGGCGTCGGTCCGGTGGTGGCGGCGAGCGCGGCGGCGGAGTCCGCGCGGCTGGCGGAGCGCGCGCTGCGCCTGGCGCGCGGCGCGCCGGGGCCGGTGTGGGCGCAGGAGCGCCGCGTCGACCTGCTGCTGCTCGGCGACCCGGCCGTGGCGGCCGGCCTCGTGGACGAGGTCCTCGGGCCGCTGACCGCCGCGCCCGCCGCGTCGCACGAGCGGCTGCTCGAGACGCTCGCCGCGTGGCTCGAGCACCAGGGCGAGGTCCGCCCGACGGCGGAGCAGCTCCACGTCCACACGCAGACCGTCCGCTACCGCGTGGCCCAGCTGCGCGAGCTGCTCGGCGACCGGATGGCCCGCGCGGAGGGCCGCCTGGAGCTGGAGCTGGCGCTGCGGGCCAGGCGCCTGACGACGCCTGGCCCGGAGCGGCCGCCGGCCTAGCCGATGATCGCCCGGATCGCCGGCACGTCGCCGTTGGCGTAGCCGTTGCGCGTCGGGTGGTAGCTGTCGGCCGTGTGCAGGAGCGTCAGCCCGTTCGTGAACGGGTTGCTCGCGCAGACGTCGTGGCCGGCCCAGTACGGGTTGACGTCGGCGTAGTTGAAGCCGTGGGCGAGGGCCCGCGTCTTGATCGTGTTGTTGAGGCTGTCGACGAGCGCCGTCAGCGAGGTCTCCTCCGAGGAGGACACGCCCGTCGCCGAGAGGCACGTGTGCGGCGGCGTCGCGAACGGCCGGCCGTAGCCGAGGACGACGACGCGCGCCGTGGCCGACTTGGCCCGGATCGCGTTGTAGGTCGCGTCGAGCTTCGCGGGCAGCTGCGTGTTGATCTGGTTCTGCGACGAGGCGATCTGCGACGAGCAGCCGAGCGTCGTGCAGGCGAGGATCAGGTTCGTGAACCCGATGTCGTTGCCGCCGATCGTGATCGTCACGAGCTTCGTGTCCGACGTGATCGAGTTGACCTGGCTGTTGATCACGTCGCCCGTGACCGCGCCCGCGCAGGCGACGAAGGACAGCGCGTAGCCCTTCTGCTGCGAGAGCAGGTACGGGTAGGCGTAGGTGTTGCGGTTGCAGCTCGAATCCAGGTTGGTGCTGTTGGCACCATTGCCCGCCGAGTAGCTGTCGCCGAGGGCGACGTACTTGTCGGCGGCGAACGCGCTGCCCGTCAGGGACAGGACGATGAGAAGCGCGCCGAGGACCGGCGCGATGCTGCGGATGAGGCGCTTCATGAGGTGGACACTCCTCCAGAGGGTTGGACCCGACGACTCCCGCGCCGACCGTACCCCCGGCCCCGCCGCCGCGTCCCCGTCCGCGGGCCACGTCTTGCGCCGCTCGCCTTGCGCTATTGCACAACCACTCAGCGCTGCTGTGAGGTTTCGTCCCGCAGACGCCCCAGAATCGGGACTGAGAGGAGGATCGCGCCCGCGCAGACGCCCCACATCGCCTGGTAGCCGTCGGTCCCGGAGAGCGGACCGTGCAGGACGCCGATCGCGACGCCGGCCAGCAGCGGGCCGAGCGCGGTGCCGATGCCGCGGCTGAGGCTGTAGAGGCCGGTCGTCAGCCCGTGGTCGTCGTCCTGCATCAGCGGGATCAGCAGCGCGTAGGGGAGGGTCATCACGACGCCGCCGCCGAAGCCGACGACCGGCGTGACCGCGCCGACGACGATCTTGTCGTCCACGATGAACGGCACGAGCAGCCCGACGCCGTAGAGCAGCAGCGACCACCGCATCACGGGCACGGTGCCGAAGCGGTCGGCGAGGCGGCCGCTGATCGGCGTCGCGGCCGCGATGAACACCGCGGTCCCCGCGACGGCCAGGCCCGCGAAGCCCGTCCCGACGCCGAGGCCCTTGGTCAGGTAGAGGATGATGAAGGTCTTCGTCGCGCCGAGCGAGAGCTCCCACAGCGCGTTGGCCAGCATGAACGCGCGCAGGTCCGCGCGCCGCGCGACCAGCTCGCGCAGCCGGTGGAGGTCCTCGCGCAGGCCGGTCGAGTCGCCCGCCTCGTGGTCGACGTCGTCGCGGGGCAGCAGCGCCAGGAAGATCCCGACCGCGAGCGCGGTCAGCCCCGCGCCGACGAGGAACGGGACCGGCTTGCCGAGCGTCAGCAGGACGCCGCCGCTGGCGATCGCGATGATCGTGCCGAGCCCGCGCCAGAGCGCCTGCGTCGACTGGCCGCGCCCGGCGATCGCCGGGTCGACGAGGTCGGGGTAGAGCGCGCGGTAGGGCTCGTAGGCCACGAAGTAGGCGGCGAAGAAGACGACGACCGCGACCAGCGCGTAGGGCAGGCTCGTCGCGAAGCCCATCGCCGCGAGCGCGACGATCAGCACCGGCGAGGCCCAGCGCACGAACGGCAGGCGGCTCGTCTTGCGGTCCGACAGCGCGCCCGCGGGCACCGCGAGCAGCAGCGCCATGATCCCCTCGACCGCGATCAGCAGGCCGACGACCGTGGAGGAGTGCGTGAAGTCCTGCGCGAGGACCGGCAGGTAGGTCGTCGCGACGGTCGTCGCCAGCGCGTAGGCGAAGGTCGGCAGGCCGAGGACGGCGAGCAGCTTCCACTCGCGACCCTTCAGCCCGCGGTCGCCCTGCTGCTCGTCGCTCGATGTCGGCACTGCGCCGGGGCCTACCCCGCGGGCGCCCTCTTACAGCGCCAGGACCTTGGACAGGATCTCGCGCATGATCTCGTCCGTGCCGCCGCCGATCGGGCCGAGGCGCGCGTCGCGCGCCATCCGCTCGATCTCGTACTCCTCCATGTAGCCCGCGCCGCCGTGGATCTGCAGGCACGTGTCCATGACGTCGAAGCACGCGCGCTGCGTGGCGAGCTTGGCCATCGTGACCTCCTTGACCGCGTCGCCGCCGTGGACGAAGCGGCGCAGCGCGTCGTAGGTCACGACGCGCGAGACGTGGACGGTCGTGGCGATGTCGGCGAGCTTGTGGCGCAGCGCCTGGTGGCCGGTGAGCGGCTTGCCGAACGCGTTGCGGCCCTTCGCGTAGGCCACCGTCTTGTCGTAGGCGACCTGCATCGCGCCGACGGCGCCGAGCGCCATCACCAGCCGCTCCCACTGGAAGTTGGCCATGATGAGGTAGAAGCCCTCGTTCTCGCGGCCGAGGAGGTTCTCCTCCGGGACGAAGGCGTCGTCGAAGGCCATCAGCGCGGTGTCCGACGCGTGCCAGCCCATCTTCTCGATCGGCGAGGCGCTGACGCCCTCCTGGCGGTCGAGGATCAGGAACGAGAGCCCGTGGTGGCCGCCCTCGCCCGTCGTCTTGACCGCCGTCACCCAGAAGTGCGCGCGCACCCCGTTGGTGATGAACATCTTCGAGCCGTTGACGACCCACCCGCCGTCGACGCGGCGCGCGTGGCTCTTCAGGCCCGCGACGTCGGAGCCCGCGTCCGGCTCGGTGATCGCGAGCGCGCCGATCTTCTCACCGGCGATCGCGGGGGCGAGGTAGCGCTGCTTCTGCTCCTCGGTGCCGAACTTCGCGATCGGCGGCGTGGCGATGTTCGTGTGCGCGCCGACGCCCGCGGCGAGGCCCCCGGAGCCGCAGCGCGCGAGCTCCTCGACGAGGATCGCCTCGTGGAGGACGTCGCCGCCCTGGCCGCCGTAGCGCTCCTCGTACTTCAGCCCCAGGAACCCGTGCGCGGCGAACCGCGCGAAGACCTCGTCGGGGAACCAGCGCGCCGCCTCCCACTCGGCGGCGTGCGGGCGCAGCTCGGCGAGCACGAAGCGGCGGATCGACTCCCGCAGCGCCTCGTGCTCGTCGGCGAACGGCGGCTCGGGCGTGGCCACGCCGGCCTAGAGGCCGTACGAGCGCCCGATGACCTCGAGCATGATCTCGTCGGTGCCCGCGCCGATGCGGTTGAGGCGCAGGTCGCGCCACACGCGCTCGACGCCGTACTCGGTCATGTAGCCCGCGCCGCCGTGGATCTGGATGCACTCGTCGGCGACCTCGACCGCGATCCGCGCGGCGTGGAGCTTGGCCATCGAGATCTCGCGGACGGGGTACTCGCCGTTGTTGAAGCGCCACGCGGTCATGTAGGTCAGCTGGCGCGCGGTCTCGATCTTGGTGGCCATCTCGGCGAACTTGTGGCGGATGACCTGGAACTTGCCGATCGAGCGGCCGAAGGCCTGGCGCTCGAGCGCGTACTTGAGCGTCAGGTCGAAGCAGGCCTGGGCGCCCGCGACGCAGCCCGCGGCGCCGATCAGCCGCTCGCCCTGGAGCTCCCAGCTGATGTGGTAGAAGCCCTTGCCCTTCTCGCCGAGCAGCGCGGAGGCCGGGACGCGGACGTCCTGGAAGGCCAGCAGCGCCGTGTCGGAGGAGTGCATGCCGAGCTTCTTGAGGCGCTGCTCGCGGACGACGCCCGGCGCGTCCATCGGCACGAGGAAGAGCGAGATGCCGCCGTGGCCCGCGTCCGGGTCGGTCTTCGTGACGAGGACGATCACGTCGGCGCGGTGGCCGTTGGTGATGTAGGTCTTCGAGCCGTTGATGACGTACTCGTCGGTCGCGGCGTCGTAGACCGCGCGGGTCTTGATGCCGGCGACGTCGGAGCCCGCGTCGGGCTCGGTGATGCCGAGGCAGAGGATCTTCTCGCCCTTGATCGCGGGGACGACCCACTCCTGCTTCTGCTCCTCGGTGCCGAAGGCGATGATCGGCGGCATCGCCATGTCGGTGTGGACCGCGACGCCCATGGCCAGGCCGCCGGAGCGGGCGTGGACGAGCTCCTCGGCGAGCACGAGCGACGTGTAGTAGTCGCCGCCCTGGCCGCCCAGCTCCTCGGCCTTGTCGAGGCCCAGGAAGCCCAGCTCGCCCATGCGCGTGAAGACGGAGTCCGGGAACGTCGTCTCCTCCCACTCCTCGGCGTGGGGCGCGAGCTCCTTCTGGGCGAAGCTGCGGATCGACTCGCGGAGCTGCTCGTGCTCGTCGGTGAAGATGAAGTGCTTGCGACTGGCGCCGAAGTCGGGCTTCAGGACGTCGTTCTCTGCGGTGGCCATGCGCGGACCGTAACGGCCGGGCCGCCAAAAGTAAACAGTGGCACGTCCTACTTTCAGCCGGAGGGCGCGAACGCCGAGGCGCAGGTCTCGCCCAGGTTGCGCCCCGCCTCCTCGACGGACAGCCGCCCCGCGGAGACCTCGACCATGGCGACGACGCCCAGGCCGCGGAGCGTCGTGAGGATCCAGGCGACCGGCACGTCGGCGCGGATCTCGCCCCGCTCCTGCGCCGCGAGGAAGTACGCCTCGAGCGGGTTCGCACCGTCGTTGTTGGGCGTGAGCGCGCGCTCGCGGAGCTCCGGGTTGGCGTCCAGGAAGCGGTAGCGGTCGCCGATGGCGATGATCCGCGGGCCGAGGTCGCAGAGCAGCTCACGCGCCGAGCCCGCGTCGCCGAGCGCCTGCTCGACGGTCTCGGCCGCCTCGCGCAGCACCTCCTCGAAGAGCGCGTCGATCAGGTCCTGGCGGCGCGGGAAGTGCCGGTAGACCGTCGTCCGCCCCAGGCCGGAGGCGTCGGCGACCTCCTGCATCGTCGCCTGTGGGCGCTGCGCAAGGAGCGCCACCGCGGCGTCGAGGACGGTGCGGCGGTTTCGTCGGGCGTCAGAGCGGAGCCGTGCGTCGGTTGTCTCGCGTGGCATGGAACCTCCAATGGTGCCGTAGCGGATCACGGCATGTGAACGCTCTGTTCCTTTCCGGCCCGACCTCCTGCCGCCCGTTGGCCGAAGTGGCCGAAGCGTGGCGCACAAACGCTCACCGATCGGTATCCGGATCACCGCGATGCCGGATGGGCGCCATCGCCGGTCGCGTGCTTTGCTTCCGGGTCCATGGCCTACGAGAACGTCCGCTACGAGGTCGCCGGCACGGGTGTCGCGACGATCGCCCTCGACCAGCCCGAGACGCGCAACGCGCTCTCGGACGCGGTGCTCGACGACCTGCTCGCCGCGTTCACCGCCGCGCGCGACGACGACGCGGTCCGCTGCGTGGTCCTCACCTCCACGCACGAGAAGGTCTTCAGCAGCGGCGGGAACCTCGCGGGCTTCGCCGAGGGCGTGCCGCTCGTCCACAAGCACTTCGGGACCGACCGCTTCCCCGCGCTCTTCCGGCTGATCGGGCAGCTCGGCAAGCCGTCGCTGTGCGCGGCCAACGGGCACGTCCTGGCCGGCGGCCTCGGGCTCGCGCTGGCGTGCGACCTGATCATCGCCCGCGAGGGCGCGACCTTCGGCACGCCGGAGATCAACGTCGGGGTCTTCCCCTTCATGATCATGGCGCTGATCTACCGCAACGTCGGGCGCAAGAAGACCAACGAGCTGCTGCTGCTCGGCGATCGTGTCGACGCGGCCGAGGCCGAGCGGATCGGGCTCGTCAACAAGGTCGTCGACGCCGAGGCCTTCGACGCGGCCGTGGAGGAGTGGGCGGTGCGGCTCGCGAGCAAGTCCCCCGTGTTGATGCGGCTGGGCAAGGACGCGATGTACCGCCAGCAGGACCTCGGCTTCGAGGACGCCCTGGAGTACCTGCATCACAACCTGACGCTGGCGTTCTCGACCGAGGACATCCAGGAGGGCGTGCGCGCCTTCTTCGAGAAGCGCGAGCCGGAGTGGAAGGGCCGATGAGCGGGGAGCCGGCGGTCGTCGGGATGCTGTGCCGCTCCTCGGAGCGGGTCGACGGCGCGGCGGCGGGGACCGAGGCGCTGGCGCGCGAGCTCGCCGAGCGCTGCGCGGTCGCGCCGCGGCTGATCGGCAGCCCGAGCCCGATGAAGGTCGTCGGCTGGGAGGAGGACCTCCGCGGCTCGCGCGGCTGCCTGCTGGAGGCGGGCGGCCAGGTCGACGACGCGCTCGCCGGCGGCCGCCACCCGGTGCTCGTCGCGCCCGACTGCTCGGTGTCGATGACGACGCTGCCCGCGGTCGTCCGCCACCACCCGGACGCGACGATCCTCTGGCTCGACGCGCACGCCGACTTCAACACGCCGGAGACGACGGTCTCGGGCTACCTCGGCGGGATGTGCCTCGCCGCGGCGTGCGGCCTGTGGGACGGCGGCTTCGGCCTGCCGCGCGTCGACCCGACCGCGGTGGTCACGTGCGGGCTGCGCGACCTCGACGGGCCGGAGGTCGTGCTGCTCGAGACCAAGGGCGTCCAGCGCATCTCGCGCCCGGGCCTGCTCGCCGAGGCGCTCGCGGGCCGCGAGGTCTTCGTCCACCTCGACCTCGACGTCCTCGACCCGACGATCATCACCTCGCCGTTCCCGGTCTCCGGCGGCCTCAGCGACGCCGGCCTGCGCACGCTGCTCACCGAGGTCGCGGGCGCCTGCGACCTCCTCGGCTGCGAGATCTCGGGCTTCCACGACCCGGGGCCGGTGGAGCTGATCGCGAGCGTGGTGGAGCCGCTGCTGCCGTAGGCGCGCGAAGCGGCCGCGCCTTGACGGATCCCGAAGTGGGAAGTAGGACTTCCCACTCCTGATGACGGACACCACGAACGCCCCGACCTCCCTGCTGCGCCCCCTCGTCGACGACCTGCTGGAGCGGCGGGCCGCCGCGCTGCTGGGCGGTGGGGAGGAGCGGATCGCCAAGCAGCACGCCGCCGACAAGCTCACGGCGCGGGAGCGGATCGACCTGCTGGTGGACCCGGGGACGTTCTCGGAGCTCGGGCTGCACGCCGGCATCCACTACTCGGTGCGCGGCCTGGAGGACAAGGCCGCGCCCGCCGACGGCGTCGTCACCGGCTACGGCAAGGTCGACGGCCGGCTGGTCGCGATCGCCGCCTACGACTTCACGGTGATGGCGGGCTCGATGGGCATGACCGGCGAGATCAAGGTCGCCCGGCTGCGCGAGCTCGCGCTCGGCAAGCGGATGCCGATGGTCTGGCTGCTGGACTCGGCCGGCGCGCGGATCCAGGAGGCGGTCGGGTCGCTCTTCGCGGGCTCCGGCCACCTCTTCCGCGAGGAGGTCGTCGCCTCCGGCGTCATCCCGCAGGTCGCCGCGCTGATGGGCCCGTGCGCCGCGGGCACCGCCTACATCCCCGGCCTCGCCGACTTCGTCCCGATGGTCAAGGGCCGCGGCTCGATGGCGCTCGCGGGCCCGCACCTGGTGCGCGCCGCGGTGGGGGAGGACGTCACGCAGGAGGAGCTCGGCGGCTCGCGCGTGCACTGCCGCAAGTCGGGCGTCGGCGACCTCGAGGTCGCCGACGACCAGGAGTGCATCGAGAAGATCAAGGCCTACTTGTCGTTCCTGCCCTCCCACAACGAGGAGGCGCCGCCGATCGCGGCGTGCGCGGACCCGGTCGACCGCATGGACGAGGAGCTGCTCGACGTCCTGCCCGAGTCCAACCGCAAGCCCTACGACATGTACGAGGTGATCCGGCGGATCACCGACGACGGCGAGTTCTTCGACATGAAGCCCCAGTTCGCGAAGACGGTCATCACCGGCTTCGCGCGCTTCGGCGGCCGGCCCGCGGGCATCGTCGCCAACCAGCCCAGGCAGCTCGGCGGGATCCTCGACAACGACTCGGCCGACAAGGCCGCCCGCTTCGTCAACCTCTGCAACGCCTTCGGGATCCCGCTCGTCTTCCTGATGGACGTGCCCGGGTTCATGGTGGGGTCGAAGGTCGAGGCCGGCGGCATCATCCGCCACGGCGCGAAGATGCTCTACGCGGTCGCCAACGCGACGGTCCCGAAGATCACCGTCGTGATCCGCAAGGGCTACGGCGCGGGCTACTACGTGATGAACGGCCGCGCCTACGAGCCCGACCTGATCGTCGCGTGGCCGAGCGCCGAGATCAGCGTCATGGGCGCCGAGGGCGCGGTCGAGATCGTCTTCCGCAAGCAGGTCGAGGCGGCCGCGGACCCGGCGGCCAAGAAGCAGGAGCTGATCGACGCCTACAAGAAGATCATCGACCCCTACATCCCGGCCCGCAACGCGATGATCGACGACGTCATCGACCCGCGCGAGACGCGCCCGGTGATCTGCCGCGCGCTCGAGATGTCCGCGGGCAAGCGCGTCGACCGGCCGTGGAAGCGCAACGGGGTCGTGCCGGTCTAGGAGTCGAGCCCGAGCAGCAGGTCGCGGACGGCCGCGGGCCGCGAGAGGAACGGGTGGTGGCCCGCGTCGAGCTCGACGACGGCGCCCGCCCGCGCGGCGAACGCGCGCTGCCGATCGGCCGGGGTGCCGCGGTCCTCCGCGCAGACGAGGTAGGTCGAGGGCACGTCCTTCCAGGCCGCCGCCGCGACCGGCGCCTCGAGCACCGCGAGCGACTGCCGCGCCGTCCGCTCGACGGCCGCGCGCTGGATCTCCGCGTCGCAGTCCTGGAGGAACGTCCCGGCCAGGGCGTCGGCCCGGACGGTGAACGTGCCACCCTCGGGGTCGACCTCGAGGAACGGGGCGGGCTCCTCGGGGCCGAAGGAGGAGAGGCTCTGGCCGACCTCGGGCAGGTAGCTGGAGACGAGCAGCAGGTGGCGCACCGACGCGACGCCCGCCGCGGCCTCCGCGGCGACGATGCCGCCGTAGCTGTGGCCGACCACGACCGTCGCCTCCTCGCTCGCGGCCAGGACGGCGCGGACCGCGGTGACGTCCTCGGCGAGCCCGGGCCCCTGCGCGCTCGGCGTCGCGCCCGTCTCGCCGCAGCTGGGCAGGGCGGGCGCCGCGCTCGCGACGCCCCGCTCGGCCAGCAGCGCGCCGGTCGCGTGCCACCACCACGGACCGTCCTTGACGCAGGCCCCGTGCACGAAGACGACTCTCATGGGAGGGATGGTAGACGTACCGTCCGTTACGTGAAAAGGTGGGCGGGTGGGCAGGCACCGCCAACCGGAGATCAGGCAGCGGCTGCTCGACGCCTGCACCGACCACGCGCTCGAGCACGGGCTGCCCGACCGGCTCGCGCCGCTGGCGGCCGCCGCGGGCACCTCGAGCCGGATGCTGATCTACCACTTCGAGACCCGCGACGGGCTGCTCCGCGAGGTCCTGCGGCAGGCGCGGCGGCGCCAGGTCGCGGCGTGGACCGAGCTGCTGCGCCTGCGCTCCGACGAGCCCTACCCGGCGACGCTGGCCCGCGCGTGGCCGGCGATCTCCGGCCCGGAGGGCGCGCCGTACCTGCGCCTCTTCAGCCCGCTGCACGACGCCACGGGTGGCCTGCTCTGGCCGGGGTTCCGGCGCGCCGCGACGACCGACTGGCTCGCGCCGCTCGAGGAGGGCATGGGCAGCCTCGGCCGCCCGGAGCTCGCCACCGTGGTGCTCGCCGTCATCCGCGGCCTGCTGATGGACCTCGACGCGACCGGCGACGCCGCCCGCGCGGACCGCGCCTTCGCCGACTTCCTCGCCGCCATCGAGCGCTGAGGGCGGCTGGGCGGCGTGCGCCCGTCGCGGAGACGAGGCGCACGCCGGGCCCGTGGCCGATGCGTCCGTCCAGGGTCGCAGCGGTCCGACGACGCTCCCGCGTCGTGTCGTGCTCGCAGCCAATCACGGATCCGGGCCGTCGCGGGCATGGGCGCGTCCGCCGGATGACCGCGGGGCAGACGCGAGCGTCTCCTGCCTGCCCGCGGGGGCACGCGGCCACCCGCGCCTAAGGTTCACTGGGTCAGCGACCGACCAACGACAGGATGGCCTTCCACGATGCACCGCAGAATGGTCGGGGGCCGCGACGCGTTGGCGCCTGGCACACTCAGGGCGTGACCCCACGTCGTCTCCTCCCCTTCCTCCTGTCGATCTGCGCCCTCGCCGCCGTGACCCCGAGCGCCGGCGCCAAGCCCGTCGGCGGGGTCCAGAGCGTCTCCGTGGGCAGCGCGATGTCGCCCAAGGAGGCCACCACCACGCTCGACCACGCCAAGGCGGTGAACGCGAAGCTCATCCGCGTCAGCGCCGTCTGGTCGTCGCTCGAGCCCAAGCAGGGCCAGCAGAACCTCACCTACCTCGCCGCGATCGACCGCCTCGTCGACGGCGCGAGCGCCCGCGGCATCCGCACGCTCCTGCTCGTCGTCGGCACGCCCTGCTGGGCGTCCTCGGCGCCGGCCAAGAACTGCAGCGCCGCGAACGCCAACGAGTCCGCCGCCACGCGCTACCCGCCGGCCGACCCCGCGGACTTCGTCAAGATCTCCACCTTCCTGGCCGCCCGCTACGGCACGAAGCTCGCGGCCTTCGAGGTCTGGAACGAGCCCGACCAGTCCAACCAGCTCTACTGGGCCGGCCCGGACAAGATCAAGCGCTACGTCGCGCTCGCCCAGGCCGCCTACGCCCCGCTGAAGGCCGCCAACCCGCAGATGACGGTGCTCGCGGGCGCGTTCGTCGGCGGCGACGGCCGCTGGCTGCAGGCGCTCTACGACGCCGGCATCAAGGGCTCCTACGACGCGCTGTCGGTGCACTTCTACGACCTGCCGCTCGAGGCCCTGCGCCAGACGCGCGCGGTCGAGACGCACAACGGCGACAAGGCGCCGCTGTGGCTGGCCGAGACCGGCTTCAGCAGCTGCTACAAGCACGGCCGCAAGGACGCCGCGAAGGACCACGTCTGCCTGACTCGCGCGGGCCAGGCGCAGGCGCTGACCGACCTCTTCGCCGCCACGCGGTCCACCAGCTGGCTCAAGGCGACGATCGTCTACACGCTCCAGGACGAGAGCACCGCCTACCAGTTCGGCCTCTGGGACAACCAGGGCAAGCGCAAGCCCGCGGCGACCGCCGTCCACAAGGCGTTCACCAACAAGAAGGTGCGCGCGACCAAGCCGAGCGTCCGCCTCACGACCCGCCGCGGCAGCGTCACGATCCGCGCGAGGGGCTCGTGGGTCGAGGTGTACTCGATCACCGCGAAGGTCGACGGCGTGCTGCGCTACCGCGCCGCCGCCCGCACCGACCGCTTCGGCGCCATCACGATCACGCTCCCGAGCTCGATCGGCACGCGCCACGTCAAGGTGACCGTCCTCGGTCGCTGGACCCACAAGAAGGCCGTTCGGTCGACGTCGTGACCGAGGTCCCCGCCTCCACCGCCGGCCTCCTCGAGCCGGCGTTCCTGACGGGCGGGGACCTGCCGTTCCCGGCGCTCGTGCATCCGCCGGGCGCCGTGACGGACACCGGGATCGGCGTGGTGCTGTGCCCGCCGTTCGGCTGGGAGGACATGTCGTCCTACCGGCCGCGGCGGCTGTGGGCGGAGGCGCTCGCCGAGGCGGGGGCGACCGTCCTGCGGCTCGACCTGCCGGGCAGCGGCGACGCCGCCGGCGGGCCGGAGGACCCGGGGCGCGTGCCGGGCTGGATCGACGCGATCGGCGCCGCCGCCACCCACCTGCGCCTCGCGCGCGGCTGCCGGCGCGTGGTCGCGCTGGGGATCGGGACCGGCGGGATGCTGGCGCTGAAGGCCGCCGAGGCCGGCGCGCCGATCGACGACGCCGTCCTGTGGGGCGTCGCCGCGCGCGGCCGCGCCGTGCTGCGCCAGCTCGGCCTGTTCGCCCGCATGGAGGCCGAGGCGCGCGCCGTCGACAGCGGCGGCGAGACCGGCGACGAGGGCCTCGAGCCCGGCGCGCTGGCCGTCGGCGGCTACCTGCTCAGCCCCGAGAGCGCCGAGGCGCTGAAGGCCCTGGACCTGCGCGAGCTCGCGCTCCCCGGCGGCCCCGGGCGCCGCGCGCTGCTGCTCGAGCAGGACGGCATCTCGGTCGACGCGGCGCTCGCGCAGGCGCTGCGCGCCGCCGGCGTCGAGGTCACCGAGCGCCCCGCGCAGGGCTTCGGGAAGATGATGCTCGAGCCGCAGTTCTCGCGCGCGCCCACGGCCACGATCGCGACCGTCGCCGCGTGGCTCGCCGCGACGCCCGCGGGCGACGGGCCCGCCCCGGCGCCGGACCCGGCGAGCGCGCCCGCGGTCTCCGACGAGCTCGTCGTCGGCGACGCGCAGTCCGGCGGCTACCGCGAGCGCTTCGTCCGCGTCGAGCATCCCCACGGCCACGTCTTCGGCGTCGCGACCGACCCGCTGCGCGACGCGCTCCCGCTGCGCGTCGAGCTCCTCGGCGGGACCGGCCACCGCATCGGCCCCAACCGCATGTGGGTCGAGGCCGCGCGGCGCTGGGCGGCGCTCGGCGTGCCGAGCGTCCGGCTCGACTTCGCCGGGATCGGCGACGCGGGCGGCGCCCCGCCCGCCGACGTGCCCGCGCTCTACACCGAGCGCTACGTCGACCAGCTCCGCCACGCGGTCGCCGAGCTGGCGCAGCCCACCGACCAGGTCACGGTCTCCGTCGCGCTCTGCGCCGCCGCCTACTGGGCGGTGCAGGCCTCGCTGGCCGACGCGCGGCCGATGGTCCCGTTCATGCTCAACCCGGGCATGCTCAGCTGGGACGTCGAGGGCCACCACGCCAACCTGCGCCGCCACTACCGCGACCGCCTCTTCCGCCTCGACACCTGGCGGCGGCTGGCCCGGGGCGAGGTCTCCTGGACCAACGCGCCGCGCGCCGTGCTCGCCGGCGTCACGGGGCTCGCGCGCAAGCTCGCCCGCCGCGCGCTGGGCCGCGGCGCCGCGCCCGCGGCCGCCGCGGCCGGGCGCCACGGCAGCGCCGGCGTCCTCGACGGCCTGCGCGACCGCGGCACGCCCGCGCTGATGGTGCTCGCCGGCGCCGAGCCGGTCCTCGACGAGCTGCGCCGCGAGGGCCTGCTGGAGCACCTGGAGCAGTGGCCGAACATGACGTTCGAGATCGTCCGGGGCGAGGCCGACCTCCACACGCTGCGCCCGCTCTGGCTCCAGCGCCGCGTGCACGCGATGCTCGACGCGGGGCTCGACGGCGAGCTCGCGCGCCTCGGCCTGGCCGACGCCGCGCGGCGGGCCGCCTGATCGCGGGGCGCGGCCGGTGAGCGTCCCGATCGAGGCCACCCGCAGCCGCGCGCTGAGCGACGTCCTCTTCCAGATCGTCACCCGGATCGCGAACCTCGCGCTCGGCACCGTCGTCACGGTCCTGCTCGTCCGGACGCTCGGCGCCGGGGGCTTCGGCGAGTGGATGACGATCTTCAGCATCCTCGGGCTGCTGGGGTACTTCACGAGCTTCGGGCTCTCCGCGGTCACCGTCCGCGAGGCCGCCGCGGACCCCGAGCACGTCGACGACTGGGTCGGCGCGCTGGTGATGGTCCAGGTGCTGATGGCGATCCCCGTGACGATCGCGGGCGTGACCGCGCTGGCGCTCGTCAGCCACGGCAGCACGATGTTCGTCGCGGGCCTCGTGCTCCTGGCCCAGACGCCGATCGCGATCGGCGGCTCGCTGTCGGTCGTCCACCAGCTGCGCATGGACAACCGCGTGCCGATGGTGCTGCTGACCGTCAACAGCGTGCTGTGGGGCGCCGCGGTCGTCGTCATCGACCTCGCCGGCGGCGGCCTGCTCGCGCTCGCGGTGGCGATGACCGCCACGACCACGGTCACCTCCGCGCTGCAGGCGCTCTTCGCCGTCCGGCTGCAGCACGTGCACCCGCGCCCGTCGCGCGCCGCGATGCTCCGGCTCGTGAAGGTCGGCGCGCCACTGGGCATCGCCGGGCTGCTCGTCCTCGCCTACGGCCGCATCGACCAGATCATCGTCTTCGACCAGGTCGGCGCGACCGCGGCGGGCCAGTACGGCGCGGCCTACCGGCTGCTCGAGCAGGCGAACTTCGTCCCGGTCGCGGTGCTGACGACGCTCGCGCCGATGATGGCGGCGCTGTGGCCCGTCGACCGCGCACGGCTGCTGCGCGTCAGCACGATGGCGGCCGAGCTGCTCTCGATCGGCGCGTTCGGCGCGCTGGCGTTCACGCTCGTCGCCTCGCGGCCGCTGATGCAGGCGCTCTTCGGCGACGAGCTCGTCGCCGGCGCGCGGGTCCTGCCGATCCTCACCGGCGCCTTCGTCGTCATCTGCTTCGGGTACCTGATCGACAACGTCCTGCTGGTCATCGGCCTGGCCCACAAGCAGGTCTGGATCGCGCTCGCCGGCCTGGTCGCCAACGTCGCCGGCAACTTCCTGCTCGTGCCGAAGTACGGCTTCGTCGCCGCGGGCTGGATGACGCTCGTGACCGAGGTCGTCGTCTGCGGCACCGGCGGCGTGATCGCGCTCCGCGGGCTCGGCCGGCCGTGGCCGTCGCTCGGGCGGGTGCCGCGCGTCGCGGTCGCGGGTGGCGCGCTCGCGCTCGCGCTCTGGGGCCTCGACGCCGCGGGCGGCCCGCTCGCGGCCCTGATCGCGCTCAGCGTCGTCCTCTACCCGGCGCTCCTGCTCGCGCTGCGGGCGCTCTCCCCGCACGAGATCCGCGAGCTCGTGGTGCGGCGGGCGGCGCCCTGAGGACGCCTATCCTCAGGCGCATGTCCCGGCTCTGGCCCGCAGTCGCGTGCGTGGTGGCGCTCGCGCTCGCGGCGGCGCTGGGCGCGGGGTGCGGCTCGACCTCCGAGGGCACGGCGGCCGAGACCGGCAGCGTCGCGGACGGGCCGTTCGTCGGCATCGCCGCCAACACGCTCGGCTACGGCGCCGACGTCGGGCGCGCGCAGGACTACGTGCGCAGCGTCGGCGTCCGGCTCATGCGCGAGGAGCTCTCCTGGTACATCGTGGAGCCCACGCGCGGCGCGCGCCGCTGGGCGACGACCGACCGGCTGATGGTCGCCGCGGCCCACCGCCGGATGCAGATGCTCGTGCTGCTGACCGGGATCCCGGCCTGGGCGGCGCGGCCGAACGGCGGCCTGCCCACGCGCACCGCGGCCTACGGCGCCTACGTCCGCGACGTCGTCGCGCGCTACGGGCCGAACGGCAGCTTCTGGCGCCGCCACCCGACGCTGCCGCGCAGCTCGGCGCCCGTGTGGTTCGAGCTGTGGAACGAGCCCTACTACGCGCCGCCGATCCGCAGCGTGGCGCAGGCCGACCGCTACGCGGCGCTCGCGCAGGCGGGGCTGAAGGCCGGGCGCGCGGCCGACCCCGACGCGCGCTTCCTGGTCGAGGTCGACACCAGCTACGCGGGCGACGCGCAGGTCAGCGACGACTGGCTCGACGAGCTCGAACGCGCCCAGCCTGGCCTGCTCGCCTCCGCCGACGCCGTCGCCGCGCACCCCTACAGCGACCGCGAGGCGATCAGCGAGCGCGAGGTGGGCCACCTGCGCTCGGCGCTCACCCAGCGCGGGCTCAAGCAGCCGATCTGGATCACCGAGGTCGGCTGGAGCACCTGCTCGGACCCCGGCGCGGGCTGCGTGAGCGAGGACGAGCAGGCGGGCCGCGTGCGGCGGTTCCTGACGACGATGGCCAAGCTGCCGCGCAGCGACGTCGCCAAGGTCATCCTCTACAACATGCACGACCTCGGCCGCGTGGCCGCGGATCGCGAGCAGCACTTCGGCATGCTGCGCCTCGACCAGTCCCACAAGCCGGCCTGGAACGTCCTGCGGACGTTCGCCACGCGCGTGCACGAGAGCGTGCGCGCCGACAAGGGGGCTGTAGCCGCGGCGCCCGAACGCCGATACTCCAAGGGAGAATGGCGACGATGACGACCCCTGCCCTGACCGAGCGGTTCTCCCGAGCCGCGGTCGCGCACGACTGGCTGACCGCGCCGGGCGGTTCGGAGAAGGTCGTCCTCGAGCTCCTGAAGCTCCTCCCGGGGGCCGACATCTACACCTCGGTCTACGAGCCCGGCAACTGGGGCGACGCGTTCGCGGGCCACCGCGTGACGCCGTCCTTCCTCGACCGCCTCCCCAAGGCGCGCACGCAGTACCGCAAGCTGCTGCCGCTGATGACGCGCGCCTTCGAGTCCTTCGACCTGGCCGACTACGACCTCGTCGTCTCCTCGAGCCACTCGTGCGCCAAGAACGTCCTGACCGGGCCGGACACCGTGCACCTCTGCTACTGCCACACGCCCATGCGCCACGCCTGGGAGCAGCGCTTCCTGGAGGCCGAGCCGATGGGCTCCGCCTCGCGCCTCGCGGCCCGCGCACTGATGCCCCGGCTGCGCCGCGAGGACCTCATCGGCGCCGCGCGCCCCGACGTCTACGTCGCGAACTCCCGTTTCGTGGCGCGCCGCATCGCGAAGTACTACCGGCGTGAGTCCGAGGTCATCCACCCGCCCGTCGAGGTCGACGCGCTGCTCGAGCAGCCGCACGACCCCGAGGACTACTACCTGGTCCTGGGCCGCGTCGTGCCCTACAAGCGCGCCGACCTCGCCGTCGCCGCGTGCGCGAAGCTGGGCCGCCGCGTGAAGGTCGTCGGCACCGGCCGCGCAATCGACGTCGCGCGCGCCGCGGCCGGTCCCGGCGCCGAGTTCCTCGGCTTCGTCCCCGACGAGGAGCTCGGCCCGATCCTGGCCGGCGCCCGCGCGCTCCTGTTCCCGGGCGCCGAGGACTTCGGGATCGTCCCCGTCGAGGCCCAGGCCGCCGGCGTCCCGGTCATCGCCTACGGCGTGGCCGGCGTGCTCGACTCGGTGATCGACGGCCGCACCGGCGTCTTCCACCACGAGCAGACGGTCGACGCGCTCGCCGCCGCGATCCTCTCCTTCGAGGACCAGCTCTTCGACGAGGAGGAGATCCGCGACAACGCCCGCGCCTTCGCCCCCGAGCACTTCCGGAGCCGGATCGCCGAGCTCCTGATGGCCCTGCCGGCGCTCACGAGTGACAGAATCGAGGTCCGATGAGCAGCCTGGAGCCCGAGGTCGACCAGCCTGACACGCTGGTGGGCGCCCTGCGCGTGCTGCGCCGGCGGTGGTTCGTCGTCGCGGCGTCGGTCGTGCTGTGCCTGCTGCTGGCGGTGCTCGTCCACCAGCGCCACACCAAGACCTTCGAGTCGACCTCAAGCGTCGCGTTCGGCATCTCCACGCTGTCGGACACCGCCCTCGAGGTCGCCAACAACAGCGCGAACCCCGAGCGCGACGCGGCCACCAACGTCCTGATCGCGAAGTCGCCGGCCGTCGCCCAGGCGGTCAAGGCCCAGCTCAAGCTGCCGGACTCGGTCCAGGACCTCGTCAACAGCGTCAGCGTCGAGGCGGCGGCGAACGCCGACGTGCTCGACATCACCGCCCAGGCGGCCGACCCCGTCCGCGCGCAGGCGCTGGCCCAGGGCTTCGCGCGGCAGTACATCGCCTTCGAGGCTCGGTCGCAGACCTCGAGCATCGACTCGGCCGAGAAGACGCTGCGCGAGCAGCTGGCCACGCTGCCGGTCGGCTCCAAGCGCGCCTCCGACGTGTCGGTCTCGCTCCAGCGCCTCGCGCAGCTGCGCGCGGTCGCCAGCGGCAACGCCTCCATCATCGGCCCCGCGGGCCCGGCGACCGAGACCGGCATGGGGCTCAAGCTCATGCTGCTGCTCGGCCTGCTGATCGGGCTGGCGCTCGGCGCCACGCTCGCGTTCGTGGTGGAGTCGCTCGACCGCCGCGCCACGCGGATCGAGGACTTCGAGCGCGGCTTCGGGCTCCCGGCGCTGGCCGCGGTGCCGCAGTCGGCCTTCCGCTTCCCGCGCGCCGTCGACCGCCGCAACGGCCTCGAGCCCTACCGGATCCTGCGCAGCGCGCTGGACATCACCAACACGGACGGCGACGTCTTCACGGTGATGGTCACGAGCGCGGCGCCCGGCGAGGGCAAGACGACGGTCGTCGTCGACCTCGCCCAGGCGGTCGCGCTCACGGGGCGCTCGGTCGTCCTCGTCGAGCTCGACCTGCGGCGCCCGACGTTCTCGCGCCACTTCGACCTCGACCCGCGCCGCGGCGTCACGTCGGTCCTGTGGGACCGCTGCACGCTGACCGAGGCGCTGGCCCAGCCGATGGACGACCTGCCCAACCTGCAGGTCCTGCCGTCCGGCACGCTGCCGTCCAACCCGTCCGAGCTGCTCGACTCCGACGAGCTCGAGAACCTCCTGACGCGCCTGACGTTCCTCGGCTCGGGCAGCCAGCGCATCATCATCATCGACGCGCCGCCGCTGCTCGCGGTCTCCGACGCGCAGGTGCTGCTCAACAACCCGGCGATCGACCGCGTGCTGATGGTCGGCCGCTCGGGCAAGACGACGCACGACGAGATGCGCCAGGCGCGCGTCGTGCTCGGACGTCACCTGCTGCGCCCCGTCGGCGTGGTCGTCACGGGCACCGCGGACATCAAGGAGTACGACTACTCCAGCAAGATGCCGGCCGCGCGCGAGCCCGACGCTCCCCGGCCGCCGCTCGACGGCGAGGCGCTCGCCCGCCGCGGCGCGTCCGAGCCGTCGTCCGCACGCCGCGGCGCAGGCTGAGGGCCGCAGCGTGGGCGGCTCCGCGCTGGGGAGGCTCGGGCTCGGGCGGCTGGGCGGGGAGGGCGACGCCGCGCTGAGGGGCGCGGCCGCCTCCGCGTTCCTGCTCCTGCTGGTCGCCTGCGGCGTGAAGTTCGGGATCGCGGGGCTCGCGCTGCCGATGCTCGGGCTCGTCGCGGTCCTGCTGCTGCGGCGGCCGGGGCTGACGCTCGCGCTCGCCGTCGCGCTGGCGATCCTGGCCGAGGACGAGAGCTTCCCGGTCTTCTCGCAGTCGGCCAAGCTCTACACCGGGCTGTTCAAGGACATCACGCCGCTCGACCTGATCCTCGTGCTGGCGCTGCTCGGCCTCGTGCTGCGGATGCTGGGCGAGAAGCGCGCCGTGCGCCTGCCGCCGCGGCCGCTGGCGGTGACGCTCCTGCTGATGGCCTTCGCGCTGCTCTCCGGCATCGTCGTCGGGCGCCAGAACGGGGCGGGGACGTCGCACGTGGTCCTCGCGACGCACACGTTCCTCTACCTGATCATCGTCCCGATGATGGTGGTCAACCTGCACCTCGGCGCGCGGGACCTGAACCGCCTGCTCGGCGCCGGGCTCGTCCTCGCCGCGGTCAAGGCGCTCATCGGGTTCCTGGCGCTGGCCAAGGGCGGCTCGGCGGCCATCGACGGCGAGGCGTCGCTGACCTACTACGCGCCGACGGCCAACTGGCTGATGACCGTGGCGCTGCTGGCGATCGTCGCCGCGGTCGTGCTCCGCGCGCGGCCGCCGTGGTGGATGGTCGCCGCCGCGCCCGCGGTCCTGCTGTGCCTCGTCCTGTCCTACCGGCGCTCGTTCTGGATCGCCGACGCGGTCGGCCTCGTGCTCGTCCTCGTGCTCGGCATCGCGTCCTCGTCGGTGGGCCGCCGCCTGATCGTGCCGGTGGTCGCGGTGCTCGGCGTCGGCATCTACCTGCTCGGCAACGTCGCGCTGCAGTCCGACACCCCGATCGCCCAGCGCGTGCAGAGCCTGTCGCCGTCGAAGGTCGCGACGACGCCCGACGACCGCTACCGCCTCGACGAGCGCGCCAACGTCGTCCACGAGGTGCGCGAGAACCCGGTCGCGGGCATCGGGCTCGAGGTGCCGTGGCACGCGACGGCGCGCTCGCTGCCGGTCGAGGTCAACCCCGACCACCTCTACGTCCACTTCGCCGCGCTGTTCTGGTGGCTGAAGCTCGGGATCCTGGGCCTGCTGGCCTACGCCGGGCTGCTGCTCGCGGGGATGTGGATGGCGCTGCGGGTCTGGCACCAGGCCACCGCCCCGGCGGCCCGGGCCTTCGGCCTGGCGTCGCTGTGCGGCTTCCTGGGCCTGGTCGTGATCGAGACGACCGCGACCTTCACGGGGAGCGACCAGCGCTTCACGCTGCTGCTCGCCGCGCAGCTGGGGCTGCTGGCCGCGATCGGCCAGCAGCGCTCCGCCGCGTCGTCCGATCAGGCCGAGGCGGCCAGCTCGGACTTGACCTCGGTGGTGTAGGAGCCCTTGGCGCTGCGGTCGAGGTGCAGGGCGCCGAAGTAGGCCTCGCGGTCGTTGGTGGAGCTGGTGTTCGCGAGGTCGCTGGCGGAGTAGAGGTAGACGGCGGCCAGGCGGCCGGCGTAGCGGGCCTTCATGGCGGAGAGCGTGTTCCGCAGCGTGGAGGCGGCGGTGTCGTAGCTCATGCACTTGTCCCAGCCGTAGTTGTCGCTGAGGCAGTTGCCGTTGTCGGAGGCGAAGCCGAACTCGGTGACGTAGATCGGGATCGAGCTCGAGGCGCCGTGGGCGGCGGCCTTGGCCAGCGCGTCGTCCATCGCCAGCTGCCAGCCCGGGCCGTAGGGGTGCATGACCCAGCCCTTGACGTAGGTGGCGAAGTTCGGGACGGCCTTGTAGACGTTGTCGGTCCAGCTGGCCCAGCGGCCGGGCGTGTCGGCGATGGCCAGGAGGCCGACGCCGTTGTTGGCGGCCGCGACCGAGGTGGCGGCGGTCTTGAAGGTCAGCGCGTACTGCTTGGCCAGGTTGGCGTAGGTGGCGCTGGCGGGCCAGTTCGGGTCCGAGTTCAGCGCGGGGTACTGCCAGGGCTGGTTGGTCTCGTTGCCGTACTCGATCTCGGTGACGGCGGTGCCGGCGGCCCAGTCGGCGCCGCGGGCGGAGCCGTTGGGGCCGAAGGCGGCGGCCCAGGAGGCGAGGTTGCGCGCCTCGGCGTCGGTCGGCGTGCGGCTGTTGAAGGTCGCCAGCAGGAGCGGCTTGATGCCGGCCTTCGAGTAGGCGGCGATGATCGGCGTCATCGAGGCGACGGAGGTGTTGATGTCGAACTCCATGCGGGCGTGCTTGCTGCCCAGCGCCTGCATGAAGGGGAGCTGCCAGAGGATGGCCGAGCCGCTGACCAGGCCCTGCTCGAAGCCGGCGCGCGGGGTGGCGGGGGCGGAGGGGGCCGGGGCGGGGGCGGGGACCGAGATCGGCGCGGTCGTCGTGGTGGTGGTCGTCGTGGTGGTCGAGGTGACCGTGCCGGCGGCGGAGAAGGAGATCGTGACCTCCTTGGCCCAGGTGGAGCCGTCGACCTTGGTGCGGAGGCCGTAGGCGACCGTCTGGCCGGGGTGCGGCTCCGGGGTGGTCGAGGTCGCGTTGAGGACCGAGTAGGCGTCGTCCTGGCCCGGGACCTTGGTGACGAACTCGTAGGAGCCGACGTCGGCGACCTTGTCCCAGCTGATCGTCTGGCCGTTGACCTTCATGACCGGCGCGGCGAGGCGGGCGGCCGTGAGGTCCTTCGGGAACTTGATGGCGCTGAACTTCGACCAGGCGGAGCCGGTGACCGCGGTGCGGACGCTGTAGTAGACGGTGAAGCCCGGGGCGGTGGTCGGGGTGACCGACGTGCCGTTGACGGCCGTGTAGCGGTTCGGCTGGCCGGTCCGCTTGGCGATCACGATGTAGGTGGAGACGTTGGAGACCTTGGTCCAGCTGAGCTTCAGGCCCGAGGCGCTGAGCGTGGGAGCGGCGACGCGGGTCGCGGCGACGGAGGCGGCGCGGGCGGCGGCGGGCAGGCGGCCCTGGGCGGCGGAGAGCGCG